>ENA-UOWO01000001-UOWO01000001.1-activated-sludge-metagenome-genome-assembly--contig:-NODE-1-length-747362-cov-18.728373_pt1 | contig 747362 bp, 546 predicted proteins | sample MGYA00238148_ERZ761564 | MGnify/ENA primary metagenome ERZ761564 (study PRJEB28885, sample SAMN05720194) | activated sludge metagenome | isolation source: Anaerobic digester | place: USA... | reverse complement strand
CCACTCGAGTTTGCGGCAAATCGATTCCGATAGCGATTGCGACCCCGACACCGATTGGAACCGGAAACAGGGTAAGAAAAAGCATACCCCATTGCTTTGATTTGTCGTGTACCACTCGAGTTTGCGGCAAATCGATTCCGATAGCGATTGCGACCCCGACACCGATGGAAACCGGAAACAGGGTAAGAAAAAGTATTCCCCATTGCTTTGGTTTGTCGTGTACCACTCGAGTTTGCGACAAATCGAACACCAAGATGGAGGTTGTCATGGTTCGGTCCAGGGCTTTAGCGCTGTTGGCGGCTGGCTTGTTGGTTGCCCTTTCCTGTTCGCCGCCGCCGTTGGCGATCGATTCCGGCTGGCAGATCATCGTCGACTGTGCAACCTTCTCTTCGCCGCAGGAAGCAGCCCAGGCTGAAGCGCAGATCGACTGGAGCAGCAACGACCTCGACCGAATGAATGCCTGCACGGAAGGCTTTGCCGCCCAGGAGTTGCACACCTATCTCGGCAGGCTCAGTGGTCTCGAACCGAGCGATTCGGCCTTTGCCGTGATCTGCCTTGCTGAAAACTTGCCGCCGCATGCGATCGTGCTGACTGATTTGAGCCAGCCGGCAAACCATCCAGCCGTTGCGGCAGCAATTGCAGAACAAAGACTGCAAGAGTCTTTGACTGCAGCGGAAAGTTATGCGATTTTTCTCCATCACGGCCGACTGTTTATCGTCGGCCGCGACCGTGTTGGCACTCTCTATGGAGTCTACCATTTCCTCGAAACGCTGGGTGTGCACTGGTATGCACCGGCCGCCGATGGTGAACACATCCCGTCAAGGAAGCAGCTGGTTTTCCCCCCGCGCAAGAAGATAATTTCAGCTCCTCAATTTATCACCCGCGGATTCTGGGCATGGGAAGATCGCGGCAATCCGGATTTCTATTTGTGGATGGCGCGCAATCGGCTCAATTATTGGACCACCGCCGAACCCGATCGTCCATTTTTGCGCAAACTGGGCATGCATCTGACCTATGGCGGCCACGAACATTTTCATCGGTTCCTCAATCCGGACGGCGATTACCCCTATAATCACCCGCTCTTTCGCGGCGATGAGCGAAAACCGGCGGACCCCTATCGCATCAGCGCCAGCGAATACCGCGGCGACACGAATCTCGACGGCCATCTGACTTATTTCGAAGCCCATCCGGAATGGTACGGTCTGATCGCCGGCAAACGCACGCCCTTCGAGCGGGAGTTCGGCACAAATATCTGCACGTCCAATTCCGACGCGATCGACCATCTGTTGAAGGGTTTGGTCGCCGAGCTGGCCGAAGGGGAGTGGCGGGATGCCGGATCAATCAATTTCTGGCCGATCGATGGCGGCAAGTGGTGCGAGTGCGAAAACTGTACACCGCTGGGCAATCCGACCGATCGCTTGTTGCTTCTGGTTCATCAGCTGCAAGAGGCGATCGAAGCGGCGCGCGCAAACGGCCGCATCAAACGGCCGATCGGCATCGTTTTCCCGATCTATCACGAAACATTGGTTCCGCCATCTCGTCCTCTGCCGGAGGGCTTTGATTACCACACCTGCATCGGCACCTATTTCCCGATTCTGCGCTGCTACGTCCATTCTATCGACGACACCACCTGTACCGAATACAATGTGCCCTTATGGAATGCCCTTCTCGATTGGACGCAAGGCGAGCCGCGCTATTATCAGGGCCAATTTTTTGTCGGCGAGTACTACAATGTGTCGAAGATCAAGTCTTTGCCGGTCTTGTATACCCGCATCCTTGCGCACGAGATTCCGCTTTATTTTAGCCAGGGTGTGCGCCATTTTCATTATATGCATGTCAATACCCGTTTGTGGGGCATGAAGCGATTGAACAATTATCTCCTGGCAAAGTTGCTGTGGGATCCACAAGCGGATGTGGAACGGCTGACAAGCGCCTATTTCGATGATTTTTACGCGCCGGTTGCCGAAGAGATGCGTCGGCTCACTGCACAGTTGGAAACAGCGCTTTCGAATGTACGGCAGGTCCGCGACTGGCAACATCTGCCCGATCGCATCAATCAGGACCTCGATCCGCTGTTTCACCGCCAGCATCTGCAGCTCGAGGAAACGCATTCAGCGATGAACGACGGCGTGGACCTGGCCGAAAGCGTTGCTGCCATGCACGCCTGCCGGGAAATCATGGATTCTCTGCTGCAGAAGGACCTGCCGCCGCTGTTGCGCGATCGGCTGCTGGAAGACGACCAGAACCTGCGCTACGGCGCCAATACGGTGTTCTTTTACGACGCGGTTATCCGCGCCATTTTGGCTGAGCGGGCAGGGGATTTGGCATCGGCGCGGCACCAACTCGAGCGCAGCATTCCCTATGCCCGCGCTCTGAGAGCGGAAACGGCGATTGTCCAGACCGCTTCGTCGCACGCCAACGCCGCGGACGGGCTGGCAGCGACCGGCATCGAAGAGACCTATCGCAAAATGATCGGGCGTGTGCTGCCGGGGTTTGTGCCCGAATAGGTAAAATGTGAGGGTGCGGATTTTGCGCTTGCCTGGAATTCTTAATCAGCCCTTAAACAGGGCGAACGCAGAACACGCACCATTGTGACAACACGCCGATGTGCAGTGCTGGTGTAATTTTTCTTCAAGCACATGGGAATCTAACCCTTTACGAGCCAAAGGCTTGACATGAGGGGTTTAAAAGTAAAAGAACAACCCTTTGAATGGATCATGGCCATCGCTACTGGGGTTGTTGTGCTCTGCTCTTCTCTCCTGGCTCCGGCTGCCGCTTCTGCTGGCAGCCGAACATCCCCCTCCATCGTCTTTAATCACCTGACCACCCTGGATGGACTCTCCAACAACAACGTGAACGACCTTTTACAGGACCGGTCGGGATTCTTGTGGTTCGCCACCGATGACGGACTGAATCGCTTCGATGGATATGAGTTTCAAAACTTTCGCCATGTGCCGGGCAATGAAAATTCGCTAACAGACAATTGCATCTGGACGATCACCGAGGGCAGCGATGGCCGCATCTGGGTCGGCACAAAAAGTGGGGTACTGAATTGTTATGATCCATTAACCGATCGATGGCTGACCTGGGAATTGGATTCCGACATAACCAGAGAGAATTCGATCACCTCTATTTATGAAGACAGCAATCGCCTTATCTGGATAGGGACCTACCGAAGCGGCTTGTACAAACTCAATCCGTTTAAAGACACAATCGAGCATTGGCAATCAAATCCCGAGGATGGTGCTTCTCTCAGCAGCAATTATGTGACATCGATCGTTGAGGATAACAAGGGAAACATCTGGATCGCAACCTATTCTGGATTGAACAAGCTGTCCCTTAAACCAGGGAGCTTTTCTGCAGAATTTATCCGCTATTTTAAAGAATCCAGCAATCCCAACAGCATCAGCGATAACCTGGTATGGAATCTTACGAGATCGGAGAACGAGCTGGCCAAAATCTATGTGGGAACCGCCGATGGCTTGACAATTTACGATTCAGAGGATGATGGGTTTACCCAAATTCAAATACCGAATCCGGACAGTCTGCAATTTGGCTCCTCGGCCGGGTCGGTTATCGAGGAAAGGATCGGCGGCGAGAAAATTCTGTGGATCGATTCTTTTGCTGGATTGCTCCGTTTTAATGTTGATCAAAGAAAATTTGAAAGATATACCTCTGATCGGGAAGATCATCAAAGTCTGATTCATAATCATATCAATGGAATGGTCAGGGACAAATCCGGAGTTTTATGGCTGGCTACCGAAAACGGACTGGCCTGGTTTTCTTCGAAAAGCACCAAATTTAACAACTCTTTGTCCGGGAAATTCCGGTTCAACCAGGGGAAGGACCTCGAGAAAAATATCAGAGCCATAACCAGGAGCAGTGACGGCAGAATGTGGTTCGGCAGCGAGGAAGGTTTGTTTTATTCCGACCCAATCGGCGTGGATTTTGCCGAAAAAAGTCTAGCGATACATAAGCATGCCGATTCGGATGGAATAAACATCTGGTCGCTGGCGCCCGGTACATCGAATGACCTCTGGATTGGCACGTACGGTGCGGGATTGTTTCGGCTTGATCTGGATACTGGTCATTTGCGATCCATAAAAGCGCATGAAAAGTCCATCACCATTCCTTCGATCCAGTATAACAAGACAGTCTATTGCGATAGTCAAAACCAGATATGGATCGGTTTTTGGGGATATGGGTTGGCGCGCCTGGACCCGATTACAGGAAAATACGAGAGCTGGCATCATGATACCGATCGTCCAAACAGCCTCGGTCATAACGATGTGTGGGTGATATTTCAGGACAGCAAAGGCCGACTCTGGATCGGGACAAACGGCGGCGGCTTGAATCTTTTTGTGGAACAGGATGGGGGGAGATTTATCCGCTGGTATGCCGGAGAATCTCCCCAATTCGCTATCGACAACGAGAATTGGACAGCAATCGGGAGCCTCAGCAGCAACAGCATCTATTCGATGTGTGAATCCACTGCCAGGCGTGGCGGGACATCGTCGCCGGACACGACGGTGCTGTGGATTGGTACAAATAATGGTTTGAACAAGTTGGTTGTGCAAAATCGCACCGATGCGCTTTTGCCTTTTCAGAATATAGCCATCTCTTTTTTCACAACCCAAGACGGTCTGGCGGACAATTCGATAAAAACGATTCTTGAAGATGAGAACGGCAATCTTTGGCTTGGCACGAGTGCGGGTATTTCTTTTTTCGACACCCAAAACAACACTTTTGCCAACTACAATGCCGCCGATGGGGTTATCGGCGGTGATTTTAATTTTACTTCCGCCTTCCGCGATGAGTCGGGCATCATGTTTATGGGCAGCACGAGAGGATTGAACTTTTTCGAGCCTGCTGCCATCGATCGTTCTTGTTATCGCCCCCCTCTCTTGATAACCGATTTACAAATTTTTAATCAATCCGCCACGGCTCGGGATCCGGCTTTAGGTGGGGATACAAGCATTCCCTATGCGGATCAGATCACTCTTTCGCACCGGCAAAATGTCTTCTCGTTCCAGCTCGCGGCGCTGGATTACAACTCGCCCTCTGCAATTGAATATGCCTATATGATGGGAGGTTTCGATGCCAACTGGATTTATGGGAAATCGAGGCGTTTCATCACCTATACCAACCTGAATCCTGGCCAGTATCGCTTTAAAGCCAAATCGACCAACAGCGATGGGATATGGAATGATCAGGTTACCGAGATCAGCGTCATCATTAATCCCCCATGGTGGCAGACCGGGTGGGCGATGTTACTCTATCTCACGTTATTTTTCAGTGGTATTTATGGCATCATCAGATTTCAGGCCAATCGCTCCAGGACACAGGCGATTATAAAGATGCAAGAGTTTGAATTCAAGCATCTCCGTGAAGTTGAGAATATGAAATCGCGGTTTTTTGCCAATTTGTCGCACGAGTTCCGCACTCCATTGACGTTGATCAAAGGACCGCTCGAACAACTGATCAGCGGCAGAATAAAAAAAAACAAAGTTGAATATTATCGAATGCTTTACCGAAACGCCGAGAAATTGCAGCACCTGATCGACCAGCTGCTTGAACTCTCGCAACTGGAAGCGGAAAAGATTCCGCTGCAAACTGAAGAGCTCGATTTGATTCATTTGTTGCAGGGATTCGTCCATTCGTTTAGACCATTGGCCGAACAAAAGGATATTGCGTTTGCTTTTCATTCAAATGCCAGCTCGGTCAAGGCTCTGATCGACAAAGACAAGCTCGAAAAAATAATCAACAATTTGCTGAGCAATGCATTCAAGTTTACACCTGTCGGTGGAAGCGTCAGCGTGCAAGTGCGCTGCGAAGCCGAAAATGGTGGTAAAAATCAAACGGGTTCAAAAGTCGCTGTCGTGTCCGTTCGCGACAGCGGGATCGGCATTTCTGAAAAAAACAAGCAAGTTATCTTTAATCGATTTTTTCAGGTCGATGACTCGGCAAAAAGAAATTATGGCGGTTCGGGAATTGGTTTGGCCCTGGTTAAAGAATTGGCGACCTTGCACAACTGGGAACTCGATGTCAGCAGTCAGGAGGGCAAAGGATCGGTTTTTAGCTTAAAGATACCGAATTATGAATATTCCCCCATTATCCTTGCTCACGCGGATGAGATCTCCGGCACCTCTGTTGAAGGAGAAAAGAGAGAAGCGACCTTCTCGGAAAAAGAGAGGGAAGCCAGCGAACCGGTATCAGGCTTTGGAGGGGAAATCTCTTCTCTCGATTGCAGTTCTGCGAGCAAGAGACAGGTCGATCGACGAGATTTGCCGCCCACCAAGAACAAAAAAACTCAGCTGAAACCCTTCGTTCTTATCGTTGAAGATTCTGCCGATTTTCGCTTTTTTCTGACCAATTTGTTAGAGGCTGAGTATCAAATTGCAGAGGCCGAGAATGGTGAAGAGGCGATTGCTCTGGCAAAAGAAAAGATGCCCGATCTCGTCCTGAGCGATATTATGATGCCAGGAATGGATGGTATCGAATTTTGTCATCGTTTAAAAACCGATTGGCAGACCAGCCACATCCCGATCATATTGTTGACCGCCAAAGCATTGTCGGATGATAAAGTTGCCGGACTGGAAACCGGTGCTGATGATTATATCACCAAACCTTTTAATTTTGCAGAACTCGTTGCACGGATCAAGAATCTCATCGAGCAGCGGAGGCGGTTGCGCGAAAAATTCAAGCAGGAATTGAATCTGCAGCCGGAAACACTGGCGACCAATTCAATTGATAAAGAATTTATGCAAAAGCTGATGGATGCAACAGAGGGGAATCTGCATGATGAGGATTTCGACACTGAGGTGCTTGCCCAAAAATTATTCGTAAGCAGGAGCCAGCTCTATCGCAAATTGGAGGCGATTGCGGGTCAGACACCTGGTGAGTTTATCCGCATGGTCAAGCTCAAGCGCGCCGCGCAAATGATTGTGGAAAACAAATTCAGCATAACCCAAATTGCCTACGAAGTCGGTTTTGCCAGTCCCGCCCAATTCACCCGCGCTTTCAAAAAAGCCTTTTCCTGTCTGCCCTCTGAATTTGCCAGCCGAACAGCAATGTAAATCCGAACATTTTGCCACAAAACAGCAAGAGATTGACACAAATCAGCAATTTGTGGCCTTGCCAAATCGATAACTTGTAATTGTATCCCCTGATGGACGTTCAGGTGTCTTGGGCCAGCTCGAGTCGCAAGACAAATCAGGAAAGCAACGCCGATATGCAAATCAAAAGGCGAGATAAAAGAGTGCGGAAAACAACAGCAGCAGCTGCTGAAAAGTTGGATTTTGCAAAAATCTACCAGAAAGATCGGTTGTTCGCCATCGGTATTTACGCCCTAATGATCGTTGTAGCCATTTCTCTGATGATGCTTTTATTCAATGTGCTCATCAGGATGCAGTGATGGTGCTACCCTTAAAGCTTGCATCATACTGCTTCCATTCATTCCAAATGGCTGCTCCGATTTTTGGGCAGGAGGACTTATGAAAGCGATGTCTCAGATTTTGAGCAGAACCGTCATCAATCTGGTCGCTCTATTCGCCATGATTGGTTTTATATTTCCGGTTTTTGTTTTTGCCCAATGTGTGGCGAATTTCACCGCCAAGCCGTCTTCGGGCTGTGTGCCGTTGGAGGTAGCGTATAGCGATGCTTCCAGCGGCGCCAGTTCCTGGAATTGGGTTTTCGCGGGAGGAACTCCGTCTTCCGCAACAGGAAAAGGGCCGCATAAAGTTGTCTATCATTCTCCCGGCAGTTATGATGCCGCATTGGTGATCCAATGCAAAGCAGGAACAGATGAAGAATACAAGAAGGGTTTTATCCAGGCCACCGATTGCGGCTGCACAGCCAATTTTACCGCCAGTCCGACATCCGGGTGTGAAGGGTTGGAGGTGACGTTTACCGATGCCTCAGTCGGAGCGGTCTCCTGGGTCTGGCATTTCACCGGTGGCACACCTGACTATCTGGAAGGGAAAGGGCCGCACAAGGTCTTGTACAAGACAGCCGGCATTTATGATGTCGAGTTGGAGACCAAATGTTATAGCGGCGGTGACAACGAATACAAGAAGGGTCTGATCCAGGTACAGGATTGCGGCTGCGAGGCTGATTTTACCGCCAGCCCGACATCGGGATGCGAAGGTCTTGAAGTGACCTTTACCGACGCTTCCTCAGGGGCGGTCTCCTGGAGCTGGCATTTCAACGGCGGCACGCCAGACTATCTGGAAGGAAAAGGTCCGCACAAGGTGGTCTATAAAGCAGCTGGAACCTATGATGTGATATTGGAGATCAAATGCGATGATGTAGGAGACAAAGAAGAGAAAAAGGGATTGATCCAGGTGAAGGATTGCACCTGTGAAGCCGATTTTTCCGGGAATCCAACTTCAGGCTATGCTCCCTTGACGGTTGTTTTTACCGACCATTCCACCCATGCCGTCAATTGGTTCTGGTCTTTTCCGGGCGGCACGCCTTCTTCCATGCAGGGCCAGGGGCCACATACGGTGGTGTACAACGATCCGGGCGATTATGATGTCTCGCTGCAGATCAACTGCAGCGACGGCGAAGATTTGCTGGTGCGCGACGACTATGTCAGAGTCGAAGCGCTGCCTTTGCCTTATGATTACGGCGATGCACCGGAAGGCGTGATCGCTTATCCCGCAACCGGAGTGATCGGTGCATTTCCGACTTGTCGAACATCCGGGGCCGGAGGATTCATCCGCCACCGCGGGGATATGGGCACATTTCTTGGCAACAAGGTGGATTACGAGACCGATGGCAATGCCGGGATGTGCTCGGGCGGCGGATTGTTCGATCAGGATGAACTCTGCACTGAATACGATTCCGGCTTGTGGGCACCGGATCCTTTTACGATTAAGGACAGTGCCGGTGTCTTGCAGGTGAAGCCGCTGTGCGATGAATTTGCCGGCACATCGCTGGGTGAGCCGTGCGAAACGGCCGATTGGATTCACAATATCAGTCTCTACTATTATACGGATCATGTAGACGGAGGGGCATATGTCAATGTCTTGATCGACTGGGATCAGGATGGCAGCTGGGGCGGCTCGAGTGTGTGCGAGAGCGCAGCGACGCCGCGCACTACCGATGAGCACGTTTTGAAGAATTTCCCGGTACCGGGCGGTACCGCCGGTCACCTCGGAACCCTGGATCCACCCAACTTTTTGATCGGTCCGAATCCCGGCTACGTGTGGGCGCGGATGACCATAACCGAAACCCCAATTCCGTTGCCGTGGGACGGCTCTGGAAGTTTCGATGAAGGGGAGACCGAGGATGTTCTGCTCAAGATCGCGCCTGAATACCGGTTGTTCGATTTCGGCGACGCGCCGTTTTTAAGCCTGCTGGCCGATGACGGTGCACGGCATCGCTTTTTCCAGAACATCTGTCTCGGTTCTGTTATCGATCCGGAAGAAGACGGTCAGCCTGATGATGAGGCGATGGGGGATGATCGACATGGTCAGGATGACGAAGATGGTGTGGAGTTTCTGCAGACCGAATGGCTTGCCGGCGATACCATCCAGGTGGCTGTCACTGCTTCGGTCGGTGGAATGCTGAAAGCCTGGGTTGATTTCAACCAGGATCGGGATTGGAACGATGCCGGTGAAATAGTGCTCAACACGCAGCTGGCCGCCGGCAGGAATATTTTAAATATAGGGATTCCGGCCGATGCCAAAGAAGATTCGACCTATGCGCGATTTCGCTTCAGTCTGCAACCGATCGCCGGTCCCGGCGGATTGGTCTTGGATGGCGAAGTCGAGGATTATCGAGTCTTTGTTCGCGTTCCGCACCACGATTACGGCGACGCACCAGTGCCGTTTCCGACTCGTCAGGCGGATGCGGGAGCCCGCCACTTGATCTCTGATCTTTATTTCGGCAAGTCAGTGGACTGGGAAGCGGACGGCGTACCTTCGGCAAACGCGGATGCGGATGATATAATCGGAATGGACGACGAAGATGGCATCGAGGTTATCCCGCCATTGATCCCCGGTTATTATTTTGACTATACAATTTTTGTCTCTGCACCAGGCTATGTAACCGCATGGATCGATTTCAACGGCGATGGCAATTGGGAGTTTCAAGAACAAGTCAAACTGGGAAGAACGCTCTATGAACCGCGCACCGATCATCCGGAAATGCCGCACCGCTTTTCAACACGATTACCGGAATCTGCGGTGGTGGGCGATGTAATGGCACGTTTCCGCATCAGTTCAACGCCGGAACTGCCTTGTTTCGGACCAGCCGATGATGGAGAAGTAGAAGATTATCTCGTCCCGATCGGCGCGGGCATGGATTCGCTGGATTGGGGTGATGCCCCGGATCCGCCCTATCCGACTCTCGCTGCCAACAATGGCGCGCGTCACATTATCAGCGACTGGCGGGTCAGTTTTGGGACTGTCGATAACGAGCCGGACGGGCAGCCTACGACATTGGCTGACGGTGATGATCAAAATGGATTAAATGATGAATTGAATCACTATTTCTTTCTTACGCCCCTTATCACCGGCGAAACCGCTTCGATCGAGTTTTTATCGATAGAAAATAGCTACATCAATGGCTGGATCGATTTCAACGCCGACGGCGATTGGGATGACCCGTTGGAGCACTGTCTGGTGGACCATGCCTCTTCCGGTCTTCTGGAGATGGACACCGCTGTCGTCAGGGTGCCGATAGATGCGATCACCGGCTATTCCTATGGCCGTTTTCGCATGAGCGCGGATGCGGGAATCGGGTATTCGGGTTTGGCGGTTTTCGGCGATGTCGAAGATCATCGCATCTTTTTGGGCGATCCGTCAACCTGTTTAAACGACTCGCTGGCCCTGGTCGCGCTGTATCACAGCACCAACGGCGACGAGTGGACGGATCACAGCAACTGGCTGACCGGCCCGCTTTCGAGTTGGTATGGAATCGAGTTGGACGGTTGTCGGGTCGTCAGGGTGATTTTGGGGAACAACAACCTGACCGGCACCCTGCCGCCGGAAATCGGTGATCTCACAGCCATGCAAATGCTCTATTTGCGCGACAATGAAATGGGCGGGACGCTTCCTCCTGAGCTCGGCCTGTGCACCTCTTGCGTTGAAATGGATTTGTCGAATAGCCTGATCAGTGGACCGATTCCGCCAGAGTTGGGAAACATGAGCTCACTTGAAAAATTGATCATCGAGAACTGCAGGCTTACCGGCACCCTTCCACCTGAAATCGGCAATCTCATTCATTTGTATCATCTGAGTTTGGATATGAATGACCTTGAAGGAGAAATTCCTTCTACCTTCTATGATTTAATCGATTTGCAAGTCTTGCATCTGGGGAGCAACCGTTTGAATGGAACGATCCCGCCGGATCTCGGCGATCTGGCGAATCTGCGCTACCTGAATCTGAGCAACAACCTTTTGCAGGGGACTTTGCCGGAAGAGCTGTTCAACCTGACCCAATTGACCACTCTGAGTCTGTCAGGCAACGAGTTCAGCGGCATGCTTTCTGCAAACATCGGCAATCTCAACCATATGATGAACTTGGATCTATACAGCAACCAGCTGGAAGGCGAACTGCCGGCGGAATTGTACCATTTAACCAAAATGAGATATCTGAATCTGGTTCGCAATCGATTCAACGGTAAGATCTCTTCGTCAATTGGTGCGCTAACCGATCTCGAGGAGCTCTTTCTGGCCGGCAATGGTTTCGGCGGTGAATTCCCCGAAGAGGTCGCCGGTTTAAACAGTCTCAACTATATTGAGGTGACGAGCAATCGATTTACCCATTTTCCGGATGTTTCAGCTCTGCCGTTGTTGGCCACTCTGCGCGTTGGGATAAATCGCCTGACTTTTGGCGATATCGAGCCGAATATGGGCGTGGCTATTTTTGATTATGCTCCGCAAGACAGCCTCGGTGTTCAGCGGGACACGACGCTGGCGCCCGGCATGCCGCTCGAGTTGCAAGTCTCTGTGGATGGAACTGCGAATGTTTATCAGTGGCAACACAATGATGTTGATCTGCCCGGCGCCAACAGTGCAGTGTTGTTCCTTCCGGCAGTGTCAGAGGCCGACACGGGCAATTATATCTGCCGGATCACCAATACCATTGCGGTTCGTCTGACCCTCTATACCCGGCCCGTGCATCTGTTTGTCAACGGTGGGACAGCAGTTCAGGATCAGAGCGATGACATCCCGGAGCGCTATTGCCTCGAACAGAATTACCCCAACCCGTTCAATCCGGACACCTATATCGAGTATCACCTGCCACAGCCATCACAGGTTATGCTGGCGATTTATAACCTGCAGGGACAGCGGATCCGCTTGCTGGCGGATGGAAACCAGGATGCGGGCATCAAGCATGCTGTTTGGGACGGATGTGACGACTACGGCAAGAAGTTGAGTTCAGGTCTTTATTTCTATCGTTTGCAGGCCGGCGATTATCACGCGGTCAGAAAAATGGTTTTGCTGCAGTAGAAAAAAGACGTGGCACGGCAAACACTTGCCGTGCCACGTTCGGCTATCCTCGCTCGTTGAACGCCGACATTATGCGGTCCACAGACGCTGGGGGCATCGTCGGCAGCTGAGTTCTACTCCACCACCACCGCTGTATGGATCTCCAGCCGCGGCAAATCGATTTCCAGCCGGCCGTCAATAGTCCGATATTCGCAATCGCCGCCATCCGGTGCCAGCCAGACGCGTGCCGGTTTTTCAGCTGCCGCGATGGACAGATGCAACGGCCCCAAGGGCGGGATCTGGTCATGGACAAAGACCTCGTCGTTGTCGTGCGGTCCGCTGGTGTTGACCAGGTTGACGATGAGCTTGCCGTCCAGCCGGTTGACCGACACATCGACGTCGTGTGAACCGGTGACCTTGACCACCGGATCGGAAAAAAGCTCGCGCACCAGGCCGTTGAGGAAATCGCGCGCCACCGTGGTGCGGGCATGATAGTAACGCTCGCCCAGGTCGAGAAAGACCGCGGCGATGCGGCCTTTGCCGTAGGGGAGAATCGCTGCCGCCGGGTCGGATGGACCGTCAAAGCTGTTGTCGGAATAGATTTGCCCAAAACCGCGCACTGTATCGGAAAGCACGACTCTCTGAAAAGCCGAGTTGACACCGGCTATCCAACCTTCCCAGCCCAGACCATTGACCTGCACCACCGGCTCGCCTTCAAATTCGAACTGCAGCACATCGTTGAAATTGCGCACCGCTTGTGGACCGATGATCAGCAGGTTGCCGCCTTTTTTCGCATAGTTCAACAGATAATCTTTCATTACTGAATCAAGGGTTGCCCATTCCGGATAGACCAGAACGGGATAATGGTGTCCTTCGTCGAGCAGCTGGTGGGTCATCAGGATATCGACGGAATTCTGGCCATTGAGCAAACAGTTGAGCACGCCTTGCAGCGGGTCGAGTTCCTGAAATCGGGCGGCGAACAGCCGGATGTTGGCGCGATAAAAGGCATCGGTATCGTAGATCAGCCCGATTTGCGGCACCGGTTGGGCGCGGTGGCAGATCGCCTGCCGGGCGCGGCAGAATTTGGCCGTCTCTTTCATCAGTTGCATCTGCCAGAGACGCACCGATCCATCTGGCCGCTGCGGGAAATAGGCCTGAAACCCGCCGCCCAGCGCCAGCACCAGCGCGGCTTCCCGCTGCAGTTGCGGCAGGGTCTTGGTGCTGAACAGGCCATCGGTCCAGCTGAAACTCCAGGCCATCAGATCCCAGGGTTTGCCCTGTTTCTGGATGCACCGTCCTTCCAGCCGGGCGCTGTTGACGCTGTTGTAGGCGGAATAATCACCTGAGATGAAATCCACATCGATTGAAACAGGCTCCGGCATCATCGAAGAAAACGCCCAATTGCTCGCCACCTGGAATTCGGGATGGAGGTTGTGCATCTCGTCGACCCAGTGCCGCAAATAGTCGCGATAAGCCTGGCGGCAGAATTCCGAATATTCGTACCAGTAGGGATCTTGCGGTGAGCGGGGAATCTGCTCGATGCCGGTCAGGGCTGAAAAGCGATCGATCACGGTGTCAGCGAAATCATGTTCGGTTGCCCAGCAATCGCCGTCTACCCAGACGCCGTCCATGCCATAGTCGGCGGCCAGTTCGCTGAGTTGGGGGATCAGCAGTTCATCGACATAAGGGCCAAAGGTCGAGACCAGACGGTCGTCCGGCTTGCCGTTTTCGTCGATGCGGGCCCATTCGGGATGCAGCTCGACCGCTTTGTTCTCCCAGATACCGGAATAATGCAGATAGAGGGAGACTCCGTGTTCAGCGGTTACCTCGCGCCAGATTTTGAGCACATCCTTGTCGATGCATGGCGCCGGATTGCCGACGCGGGTGGGGTAACTGGAGATGCCGCTGTGGCCCTTGCAATCGGTTTGCAGATAGTCGGGCTGCACCTGATCGATGATGAACTCGACCATCTGGCGGTCGACGTTTTTGCCGATGGCGATACACGAGTCGCGCGCATGAAAATCAAAATGGACACCGAGAAAGCTTTCCGACCGTTTGAGGCGCTTGGGCAGATCGGCGGCGAATAGAAACCGCGGCAACAGCAAGAGCAATAAAAACAGCAATAAAAGCAGATAAACATAGGATTTCATAAGACCTCCCAAAAAAGGCGAAAATTGTGGATTGGGTTAAGGAAATATAGCATAATCACGGAAACATTATAGGATTTTTTCATCTTTTATTGGCTGCTTTCAGGCCAAATTGCAATGGCAATGGCTTGTCCTGCACATTGCCTCGTCGAGACTGAGTCATGCGGTCAGGTGCCCGTCCAAGGTCGCCGATGTCAGGAAGAGGTGATTTCCCCGATCATCACCCGGGTTCAATGCCCTCTGTCGATTTGAGCAATAGGGATTGGATGTTTGAGTTGAAAGATTTAGATTACGGAAAGGTGATGCTCCAATGAAAAAGATCACTCAACCTGGCCGAAATAATCCCTGATGACAGAAACAGAATCCCTACAGATTTGTTGATTAAATTCAGACTATGAAACTATTGCTGGTTGAAGACAATCTCATTCTGGCTGCGGATCTGCAGCGGTTTTTGCAGGAAAACCGTTTTGTGGTCGAACACGCGGCCACTCTAGCCGCTGCGAGCGAAAAACTCGGCGTCTACGAATACGATGTGGCGATCATCGATATCGGTTTGCCGGACGGCAATGGTCTGGATCTGATCAGCGAGATCAAACAGCAACAATTGCGCACGGCGATTTTGATTCTGACCGCCCGCGATGCGCTAGAGGACAAGGTTGCCGGCCTGGAGCTCGGTGCTGACGATTATCTGACCAAACCCTTTCACCTGGCTGAACTCAACGCGCGCATCCGCTCGATCGTCCGCCGCGATCACTTTAACCGCAGCAATCTTATAAAAGCTGGCGAACTCTACATCGACACGCTTGCCTCAGAGGCATATGTCGGAAAGACCAAACTCATTCTGACGCGCAAGGAATACGATCTGTTGCTCTACCTCATGGTCAACCAAAACCGTTTGTTGACGCGCGAGAGCATCGCCGAGCATCTGTGGGGCGATCATATCGATGACGCCGACAGCTTTGATTTTCTCTACAACCATATCAAAAACCTGCGAAAAAAAATCGTCCAGGCCGGCGGCCGCAACCCGATCCGGGCAATGTACGGTATGGGATACAAATTTTTAGGCGATGAGTGATCCATGAAACATCGACACACCTTTAAACTCTTGTCCAAAACCACACTAATCTATCTGCTGTTTACCTTTTTCGCTTTTTTTGCCAGTGCGCTTTTGCTCATGCGCAACACTGACCGGTTTATCGATAACGAACTGGAAGGCTATTTCCGCTACTATGAACATCGGGTGCAGCGATTCATCAAGAGCGATCGAAAGCTTGAGGAGGTCAAGCGCTATCCCTTTATTCTGTCGATCGAACCGACGGCGCAAGCCGATCTGACCCCGGTCTATTCGGATACGCTGGTTGTCAATGCCGATACCGAAGCCAAACAGCCGTTTCGCATCAAAACCCTGGTGATGCAGATCGATGAGCAGGCCTATCTGGTCTCTTTGATGCGCAACAGCGAGGATTTCTACAAGTTAAAAGAGATGATTTTTCGCGCCTTGATTCAGGTGTTTGTGGTTTTGGCGCTGGTCATTGTTCTGTTCAACACCCTGCTCTCCGGCCATTTTTTCCGACCTTTTAACAGGATTCTGCAACAGATGAAGAACTATAAGGTCGGAAGCGGCGCAACGCTGCAGCACGTGAATACCAATACCGTCGAATTTGTCCGCATGCAACAGCTCTTTTCCACCATGGTCGAACGCATCGAAAACGACTATCAAAATCTCAAAGAATATACCGAAGACATGGCGCATGAATTGCAGACGCCTCTGGCGGTCCTGCGCAGCAAGACCGAGACGCTGATGGCTGACGAGCAGGTGATGCGGCGACACCGCACCGCCGTCAAGACCCTGGCCGACGAAATCAGCCATCTGTCCAAATTGGGCAATACGCTCAATTTGCTGACCAAAATCGAAAACAAGGAATTTGACAATCGTGAACGGCTCGTGACTCGTCCAATCATCGAACGCCACATCGAGGCCATAGCGGAGTTGGTGACGCTCAAATCGATGACAATCGAAGCGCAATTGGCGGATGATCATTCTCTCGTGATCGACCCATTTTTGTTCGATATCGTTCTGAAAAACTTGTTCCGCAACGCCATCTCTTACGGCTCTGCTGCAGGGCCGATTCGCGTGATTTCATCTGACCGCATTCTCCGGGTAAGCAATTTTGGCCCACCCCTGGCATTCCCTGCCGACAAACTTTTTGTGCGTTTTTCCAACCGCAATGGACAACACACTTCCCTGGGGCTTGGCTTGTCCCTGGTTAAAAAGATTTGCGAAGTGAGCGGCATCGAAATCGATTATGCCTATCGGGAAGGACAGCACATTTTTTCCCTCCAGAGTTTGTAAAAGGGCACCTGCTGATCATCTCGACGCTTTTTAACCGGTCTGCTCGCCAGTCGAACGGCGGCACAGCGCTATGCGCTTGGGTCCAATCACTGCCACAACTCAAAAATCGATTTTGCACAACGGCTCGCAAATGGATGAAAAAGGGTGCCCGGGTAATCGTTCAGCTGCGTGAATCGGGGGATTGGGGTGAGGTGAGCAGAGCAGAATTTCTACAGTTTTATTCCGTATCTTGATCAGGAATTTTTGAACCGCAATGACTGTCTAAGAGAAAATATTTATCGCCAATCGTGTACCGACAAAAGACAGGGCATGACTGATTGATCGCCTAAACTCAATTTGCCTTGGCCGATGCAGGGAACAGCGAACTGAGAACTGGCGAGTTAAATTTCAACTGAATGGAGCTTTAATGAAAAGGATCTGTGTCTTTCTCTTTTTTATTTTATCGGTGGTCACGTCAGCTGTTGCAGCTCTGCCTGCTGAGGGAGCGGCGCCGCGCGGCACGACATTGACCGGCACGGTGACCGACTCTTTGCTCGACCGGCCGGTGGAATATGCCAATGTGGTTTTGTTCCAACAGAGCACGCGCAAGCAAGTGACCGGCACCGTGACCAATCCCAGCGGACGCTTTGAATTGCCGCGTGTTCAGCCGGGCGAATATATTCTGACCGTTAAATTTATCGGGTATGAGAGAAGCGTCTTGCAGGGCGTGGTCGTGCGCGAGGGGCAGCCCTTGCTGGATGTGGGCGAAATTTTCCTGCAACAGGCCGTGATCATGCTGGATGGCGTACAGACGACGGCGGAACGAGCCGCGATCGAGTACCAAATCGACCGCAAGGTGATCAATGTCAGCAAACAATACACCGCAGCCTCAGGCTCGGCGGTCGATGTACTGGAGAATGTTCCGGCGGTGACCGTGGACATCGAGGGAAACGTGACCTTGCGCGGCAGTTCGAGCTTTACCGTCCTGATCGATGGCCGTCCGAGTGTGCTCGACGCCAATGATGCTCTGCGCCAGATACCCGCCAGCAGCATCGAGAACATCGAAATCATTACCAATCCATCTGCCAAATACGACCCCGAGGGCACGGCTGGAATTATCAACATTATTTCGAAAAAGAACAGCCTCAACGGCGTTAATGGCCTGATCAGCGCCAATGTCGGCGATAAAAACCGCTACGGCGCCGATGTGCTGCTCAACTATCGCACTTCGAGTTTCAATATCTACGGAGGCATGGATTACAACAAGTACGGCCATCCCGGCAGTTCCAGGCAGGAGAGCCGCACATTCCATCAGGACACCACCAACTATATCCTGTCACAGGGTCAAAGCGAGCGTTCGTTTGACAGCTGGAGTCTCCGCGGAGGTTTTGACTGGAACGTGAGCAAGAGCGATCTCCTGGGCCTGGGCTTGCGTTACGGCAATCGCGACGGCGGCGGCGACAGCCGGATGGCTTATGAAGAATGGCGCGTACCTGGAGATCCACTGCGTCAGCGTTTTACCAGCCTCAACAGTTCCGAACGCGGTGGCAAATTTGGTTCAGCGAATTTGAATTTTAAACACGATTTTGCGGACAAGGGCCACCAAATGCTGGCAGAGGTCCATTATCGGCATAACGGCGGAGAAGAAAACGCTTCCGATGAGCTGTTGGATGAGCTGGGAGCGCTGCAAAGCGGCAGACGAACCGAGGCAGAGGGGCCGGGCAACCATGTGCGCCTAAAACTCGATTACACCCGTCCTTTTTCCAAAGAGAGCAAACTCGAAGCCGGTTACCAGAGTGAACTCGGCCGCTCCAGCGATGAAACGCGAATGCAGGAATACAATCCGAAAACAGGGTTGTATGAAGATCAACCTCTCTTTTCGCACAAAATCGACTATCAGAACAATATCCACGCCATATACGCCACCTACGCCGGCAAGATCGGTGAACTCGGTTTTCAAGGCGGTTTGCGCAACGAGTACAATTACCGCACTGTCGAGCTGAGCGGTGAGCGGGGGAAATATACCCTCGATCGCTGGGATTTTTTCCCGACCGCCCACTTTTCCTATCATTTCAATGCAGAAAATCAGGCGATGGCCAGCTATACCCGCCGTATCGTTCGGCCGCGCGGATGGTCTCTGGAGCCGTTCATCACCTGGGTCGATGCCTACAATGTGCGGCAGGGCAACCCGGACCTCAAACCGGAAACGATCGACTCTTATGAAATGGGATATCAGAAAAATTTCGGCCGCAATCTCGTATCCCTTGAAGGATATTACCGCATCACCCATAACAAGGTCGAGCGTATCCAACAGGTCTATCAGGACAACGTCATGCTCAGCACCATCACCAACGTCGGCAGAGACTACACGTTTGGCACCGAACTTATGCTGACCATGGATCTCTTTCCCTGGTGGAACCTCAACTGGATGGGCAATCTCTACGATTACCGCATTGAAGGCATTCTGGGGGATCGGGATTTTTCGCGAAAGAGCACCAACTGGAGCATGCGCTTGAACCAGTCGCTGAAGTTGATCGCCGACAGCCGGCTGCAGGTCAATGTTATCTACAACAGTCCGAGCCAGAGTGCTCAAGGCCGACGTGAAGATTTTGTCGTCACCAATCTGGCTCTTAAAAAAGGTTTTCTCGACGATCATCTCGAAGTCATCGCTCAGGTGCGCGATGTTTTCTCCACCGGCAAATTCGAATCTGTTGCCGAGGGATGGGACTTTTATCGCTATTCTTATTTCACCCACGAAGCACCTCTCTACAGTCTAACCGTCAATTATCTGATCAACAATTACAAGCAGAAGCGCCAGCGGGAAAACGGCGACAATGACCTGGAAATGGAATTCGAAGAGATGTAGGGTGTGTCCCCACCGGTTGCAGGGCGAATAGAGTTCTGTTTATAAAAAAAGCCGCCGAGTTGTCTTCATTCGGCGGCTTTTTTTGCATTCCTGGCCTTGGTCGATGAGTCCAGAAAGGGGTTGTCTGTTTCTGTTGGTGGTTGTATATTGCATTACAGCAATCCGACATCAACCTATCAGCCATTTTGAGAGGAGCGTTCGTATGCCGATTACCGTCACAACCGGAGAGAAAGAATATTTCCCTGGCATCGGGCAAATTCCGTTCGAAGGGCCGGATTCAGACAATCCGTTGGCATTCAAATTTTACGATGCCGATCGTATCGTTGCCGGCAAAACCATGCGCGACCATTTCCGTTTCGCCATTGCCTATTGGCACACCTTCTGCAATACCGGCGATGACCCGTTTGGCCCGGGTACACAGCCGTTGCCCTGGCTCGAAGGCGGCGATCCCATGCAGATCGCCCGGCAAAAGCTCGATGCGGCTTTTGAGTTCATCAGCAAACTGGGAGTGCCGTTCTATTGTTTTCACGATCGCGATATGGCACCGGAAGGAAAAACAGTGCCAGAATCGGAAAAGAATCTGCAGGTTCTGGTGGAGTTGGCCAAAGCCAAGCAAAAGGCTTCGGGAATCAAGCTGTTATGGGGTACGGCAAACGTCTTTGGCAATCCCCGTTACATGAACGGTGCGGCGACCAATCCCGATTTTCACGTGCTCACGCATGCGGCGGCGCAGGTCAAGGCAGCGTTGGAGGCCACCGTTGCCCTGGGCGGTGAAAACTATGTTTTTTGGGGTGGCCGCGAGGGCTATTTTACCCTGCTCAACACCCAGATGAAACGCGAGATCGATCATCTGGCCATGTTTTTGCAAAAGGCGCGTGATTACGGGCGAAAAATCGGCTTCAAGGGCACTTTTCTGATCGAGCCCAAACCTATGGAACCAACCAAGCACCAATACGATTATGATGTGTCGACCGTGATCGGTTTTCTGCGCCACTACGGGCTGGATCGCGATTTCAAGATCAACATCGAGAACAACCACGCCACTCTGGCCGGTCACACTTTTGCCCATGAGGTCCAGACTGCAGCAGATGCTGGTTTGTTCGGCAGCCTCGATGTCAATCAGGGCGATCCTTACAACGGTTGGGACACCGACGAGTTCCTCCACAATCTCTATGACGCCGTGGAATTGATGCTGGTGATGCTGCGGGTAGGCGGATTGGGCCACGGTGGTATGAATTTTGACGCCAAAACCCGGCGCTGCTCCACGGATCTGGACGATATTTTTATCGCCCACATCAGTTCAATAGATACGCTTGCCCGGGCGCTGGTGATCGCCGATGATATTTTACAAAAATCCAATTTCCTCGCCAAACGCCGCGAACGCTATGCCAGTTTTGATAGCGGCAAAGGTCTGGCCTTTGAGCAGGGGAAAGTCGGTCTGGATGAGTTGGCCGAATTGGCGGCTGAGTGGGGAGAACCCAAATTGATCAGCGCCAAGCAGGAATGGTACGAAAGCCTGATCAACCAATATTTGCGCTAAAAAAGCGGGCAGAGGGATTCTCTCTGCCCGGTAGTTTTTTCATCTATTCTATAGCGGCCCAACAAGCCGGCTGCCTGCCTTGAAATCCTTTATTTCTATTGCTCCCAATCAACTCGATTGCGTCGACTTTTGCGCTCGCTGTGCTGCCGTTTCGCCTCCAACCGCCGCTGTTTGGCGGCAAAGGAAGTCGGCTTTTTTTTGCGCGGCGGGTGTACCGTTAAAGATTTGCGCAAGAGCGCGGTGAATTTCTCGAGCGCTGTGATGCGATTGGCCAGCTGAGTCCGCTCGGACTGTGACGAAATCTGCAGCACGCCATCTTGACTGATGCGTCTGGTCAACCGCTCGCGCAGCCGTGCTTTTTGTTCCTCGGATAAAGCCTCAGATGCCTCGATATCGAAATAGAGCGTGACGCGGGTATTGACTTTATTGACGTTTTGTCCGCCCGGACCGCTGCTGCGGCTGGCGGTAAAACGCACCTCATTTTCAGGAATAGACAACCACGGAAAAATTTCGATCATGCGGCTCTCTCCCCGATCAGCCGGCGAACCGCATGAATTCGCTGCAGCACCGGAGGGTGCGAGTAGTTCAGAAATACGGTAAAGGGATGTGGACTCAGGTTGCTGAGGTTGTGCAGCGACAGCTTTTTCAGGGCGGCGATGAACGATTCCCCCTCGTCCGTGGTTTCAACCACAAAGCGGTCGGCTTCAAACTCATGCCGACGGGAAAAGACCGACAGGATGACAGAGAGCACGAGCTCAATGGGCGTGTACAAGAGGCCAAAAAAGATCAGCCCGGCATAGATCGATACCTCTTCGACGTAAAAAGCGGCAAACAGTCCGGAGTGGCGAAGAAAGATCGACAGCAGGAAAAAAAGTACACCCATGTGCAGGATGCCGGCAATCAGGTTTTTTATGATATGTTTCTTTTTGTAATGTCCGATTTCGTGCGCCAGCACGCTGACCAATTCGCCGACGGTATGTTTTTCGATCAGGGTGTCATACAGGGCGATGCGCTTGTGTCGTCCAAAGCCGGTGAAAAAGGCATTGGATTTGCCGGAGCGCTTCGATCCATCCATGACAAACACGCCCTGCAGAGGGAAATGCACCGATTCGCTGTAACTGCGAATGCGCTGCAAGAGCTCACCGTCTGCAAGCGGAGTGAATTTGTTGAACAGCGGCATGATCCAAACCGGTGCAACAAATTGAATCAAAAGGGTAAAAATCGTCACTCCGATCCAGCAGTAGAGCCAGGCCCAGGTTCCACCATATTGGAAGATGGCCAATACGCCGGCCAGCAAGGGCGCGCCGACGGCGATGCTCAGCGCCGTGCCTTTGATCAGGTCGAGGATAAATGTTTTGATGGTGGTTCGGTTGAAGCCGAACCGCTCTTCGATGACAAAAGTTGAATAGATCGCAAAGGGCAAGGACAAAACTCCGTGTGCGAACATCAGCACGCCGATATAGATCAGACCGGTGATGATGGGATGCAGGGCAAAAGCGCGCACCTGCTGGTCGAGCCAACCGAATCCGCCGGCAAACCAAAAAGCGAGCAAAAAAAGCAGTTCGAGTGTCGAGACGACAAGTCCGAATCGGGTCTTGACGCGCGTATAATCTTGTGATCGCGCATAGGCGATTTCATCATAGACGCCCTGAAATTCAGCAGGTAGTTGCGGTTTCAACGCGCGCAGATTGAGTTGATCGGCGATGAAATTGAGCACTGCCTCGAACAAGAGGGTGAGAAGCACGATCCATGCGTAGATATTCATTTGCACCGCCTAACGGGTTTGGGGTACTCGCGCCAAATAGCAGCAACCGGCCGATTTGGCGCAGAGCTGCAGAACCGTGTTCGCCGGCAAAAACAGAGCGGTGCCGGGTTGCCAGTCAAGCACTGTGCGTTCGTTTTGGGCTGTGCCTCGGCCGCTGATAAAAACCAAGATCTCCGCACCGGGATTGTCTCCTGTTGTCCACCTCTCACCTGACTGCAAATCGATGCGACACAACTCGAATTCCGCAGTCGGGGTGGGGAAAACGGTTTCTCCGGTTGCTGTTTTTACTCCGTCGATAATTGCAGGTCGACTGCCGTCAAATCTCAGCGCCTTGAGCAGTTCCGGCACGTCGATGTGTTTCGGAGTCAGCCCGGCGCGCAGCACATTATCCGAGTTGGCCATGAGCTCGACATTGATCCCCTGCAGATAGGCATGCGGTACACCGGCGGCCTGAAACGTGCCCTGCCCCGGCGCCAGGCGGACGAGATTGAGCAGGTAGATGGAGAAAAGTCCGCGGTCGCGCCGACCTTCGGGCAGTGCAAAGTTCTGGCCGGCAAGCCTGGCCCAGTAGTCGGGATTCTCCTTGTCGGACAAGGTCATCCCGGCAAGTCTGGCGAGGAGAGGATGGAGCATGGCATCCACCTCGTCCTGCGGCAGGGTCATGAGGGTGTGATAAAGGCGCCGCAGATCGTTGCCGGCAAAAGCCGGCAACAACGGCGCGAATTCGGGTGTGGAGCGCAGAACCTGGGAGATTTCCTCGTCAGTTCGAAACCCGTGCAACATCCAAAAATCGGTGAGCGCCACATGCACTTCGGGTTTGTGGTGTTGGTCTTTATAGCTGCGGTGCGGCGCGTCCCACGGAATTCCGGCCGCTTCTTCGCGGGCAAATCCCTCTCGGGCTTGTGCCGCCGAAGGGTGTACCTGGATGGAAAGCATATCGCGGGCATCGAGAATCTTCAGCAGATAGGGAAGCGATGGCCCCAGTTTTACAATGTTGTCGCGGCCGAGAATTTTCTCCGGCGCCGCAGCGATCAACTCGTCTAGGCCCAGGGTCGTGTCGTTCAAGACCGCCCTGGATGGCGCTTGTGGGTGCGCACCCATCCAAAGTTCGGCAAAGGGTTGGTTTTGCGGATTGGGAATTCCCAAAAGTTTTGGAATAAAGTGCGTTCCGCCCCAGGCATAATGCCGGACGATGCCGTTCAACAACACGGGATATGGATGTTTGATGAATTTTTTGATTGGATCTTTGGCCATAACCTGTCTCCAGAAGGAAAGGTTTTGGTTGGTCTCAGCAATCCTCCAGATCGCAGGATTCGCCTGCCAGTTCGATTTCGAGGGTCGAATGAGCGACGCCCAGTTGCCGCATCTGCGCCACGATGCGCTGTTTGAGCTCGACGATTTGTCGGCGCTCGAGAGAATTGTCCACCACCACATGCACAGTGAGAACATGGTAGGCGCCGTCCAGCGACCAGAGATGGAGATCGTGTATGCCCAACACATCCTTGTTTTGCGCCAGGCGGGCGGTGATCTTGTCCGGATCCAGGTCGGACGGCGTCGATTGCAAAAAGATCATCCAGATCCGTTTGAATTGGATCGCAACCTGGCGCAGAATAAAGAGGGTAAAAGCGATCGACACCAGCGGATCGAGGATTGGCCAATCGACAAAGCGCAGGACAATGCCGGTAACCAGGATGGCAACCCAACCAAACACATCCTCGAGCAGATGCCAGCTGACCACCGACTCATTGAGCGTTCGCCCCCTTCGCAGCCGCAGCGCTGCCATGCCGTTGACAACGATTCCCAACGCGGCCAGCAACATCATGCCGTGGGCGGAAACCGGCTGCGGATCGAAAAGGCGCGGCACCGCCCGGCTGAGGACGATCATCGAGCCAGCAATGAGTATGCTGCTGCTGATCAGGGCAGCCAACAGCGAGAAGCGGCGATAACCATAGGAAAAAACAGAGTCGCGTTTGCGTGCTGCCACGCGCTCCAGGTAATAGGAAAAACCGAGAGTCAGCGAATCGCCCAGATCGTGGATCGCATCGGCGAAGATGGCCAGGCTGTTGGTCAGCACAGCCCCGGCGATCTCGACGGCGGTGAAACCGACGTTGAGCCAAAAGGCCAGGGCGATATTTTTGCCGGAATCGGGTGAGTGGTGATGATGCATGAATCCTTCCGATAAACTCTGATAAAGGTTTGATTGGTGATGCTTTCAAAGATAGCGAATTTGTGCATAGGATTCAAGGGTCTTGCGACAGCTGAGGGGGGGATTGCGAGCACCGTTCTTCTGCCGGCAAAATACGGCAGTTTGAAAAACAGGTGCATCTTTTTGTTGCCGTCGGCATAAAAATAGTCTATATTTATCCCCTTGCAATCCATCTGTCTGAATAACGAACTCGGGAGGTCGAATGAACAAGTTTTTATTTATCGCCGCTATACTGGCTGCACTTTTCGCTGTGTATCGTACGGCATGGGCAGGGCCGGAAACTGTCACCATCAAAGTCGAAGGCATGAGCTGTCCCCATTGTACCGAACGCGTCAGCCAGGCGGTGAAAACCATTCCGGGTGTCGATTCGGTCGCGGTTTCTCTGGACGACAAGACGGCAGTGGTGGTGTTTGATGGCAAAAAGACCAACATCAAAGCGCTTGAAAAAGCGATTGCCGGTGCAGGTTATAACGCCGGCTCGACCAAGACAGACAATCCCCACAAATGCACGGATTGCGCCCACGCCAAAGGAGCCCAGGTCCGCTGCGGTGAACAAGCCGCTCAAACGCCTTGCGGCCAGCAGAGCACCAAGGCTCCCTGCAGATCGGCCAAGTCCGGATGCAGCAAGAAAGCCCCTTGTTGCGGCGACAAAAAATAGGACTGATTTTTCTAACGAAATCAAAAGCTCATTTGGTGAGAATGCACCGAATGAGCTTTTTTTTTGGTCTGATTGCTCTTTCTGGTGGACGGAAGAGACGCACGCGGCCATGGATCATGCTGAGCGGGAATTGATGGCCTGAAAAGGAATGGGCGGACACATCGGTCCGCCCATTCCTTTAATGGAGTCATGAGTACGCGGAAGGTGCCGATCGCCATCTGCAGTTTTCGGCATATCCCACGAATCGTGTTTTTGGGTGGATCATTTTCCTTATTTCAACAACATCATCTTTTTGACCTGCCGAAAATCGCCGGCCTGCATGGCATAGAAATAAAGGCCGGATGGCATGGCGCGGCCGTCAAAGCTGAGCTTATGGGTGCCGGCTTTCATCGTCTGATCGAGCAGGGTAGCGGTTTCTCGGCCGAGGATGTCATAAACCTTGATCGTGACCCGTCCTTCCTGTTTGACCTGGAAGGCGATATGCGTTTCCGGATTAAAGGGATTGGGATAATTCTGGCTGAGCGCATATTCCTGCGGTGGCATTACGGTCACCTGCACGATCTCAGAATAGGTAAACGAACCATCGGTGTCGATCTGTTTGAGACGATAGCGATAGCTGCCGACTTGTACATCGCGGTCCTCAAAACGATAAGCCTGCGCCTGGTTGGTCGATCCGGCTCCGGCGATAAAACCGATGTTGACAAACTCTTGCCCGGCGCCGGCCTTTTCGACCTGAAATCCGAGATTATTGGATTCCCCGACAGTGCGCCAACTGAGCACCACCAGGTCCTCGGTTTGGTCGTTTTCGGCCTGTGCTTCGAAGAGGGTGAGCTCGACGGGCAACACCACATCGCCGACTTGCTGGAATTCGTCATTGGTCGTTCGATGGGTGATCTTGTAATTCATGCCGTCGAACGAGCCGCCAGCGATATTTTTGAACAGCACAACCAGTGTATCCCCGGCGGTCCAGGATTTCCCAAGGGCATTGAAATCCATCAAACTGACCGCCCATCCACCTTTGTCGGCACACGAGTCGGTGGCCGTGGTATCGTCTATTTCGCTGGTCAGATAGGCGCAAAAAGCCCATTCATCTGCTTTGGGGAGAGTGGCATCTGGATTGAGCACTTTGCCGGTCACCAGCTTGATGAGGAGTTGGGCCTGCCCGGCTGACGCCAGGGTCAGCATGGCGAGTACCAAAATCGCACTCCAGATTTTAACTTTCATCGTTGACCTCCGATCGAAGGTTTTATCAAGTTATTGATTTGCAGAGGAGGCAGAATCGAACCGTCTCCTCTGCAAAGTTTTTTCTGAAAGCGACTTTTACAGTCCGGCGTTTGGCCAGACATCCGGCGCCTGCTGGTTGACCAGCAACAGCACCGGTTCGCCGGGTTGAATGGCAAATGGAGTTCCTGCGCCGGTCGAAACCACGTAATAGGTATTGAACATGTTGCTGTCCGGATCCAGCTTGTAGATCACCTCGACCCCGCCGATCGCTTTCGCCAGTTTATCGGCGGTGTTCAGATCCGCACGGTCAAGCGGCACGATGATTTCGTTGTAGGTGAAAAAGTTGTTCTTGCGCAAGTTGAACGAAACCGAGCCGGCTTTGGGAACAAGGCCGCTGTAGAACCAGGACGGTTCCTCGGAACCCTGGCTCGAGACCAGCACCGGCATGCCGCTGTGAATCGGGAAATTGGTGCCGAAGCCGTTCAGGGCCACATAGTAGCGGCTGAACTGGTTGGCGACCGGATCCAATTGGTAGACCACAGCTGTGCCGGGTACCTGCTCGGCGAGGTTGGATGCTTTGGCGTTTGTCAGCATCTCGTTTTCCAAGGGCAGCGACAGATAATTGTACGCTGTTTTGTGGCTGCGGTTCAATTCAAAACCGTATTTGCCAACCCGTTTATCGGCCGCCGACAGGTTGTCGCTGTCCTGGGCCAGCACACAGTAGAAACGACACAAATCGGTGCCGGTTTCGATATAGGCGGTGTCCGTCACCGTCGCAAGGAGAATGCCCTCGCTCAATGGATTAAAGTAGGCATTGTTCGAGTGTGCATAGACCGCATACTGAACTCCGAACTGTTCGGGTGTGCCGTTTATGCCCTGGGTTACCGCTTGCCAGCTCAACTGCAGGGCTGTACCCTGGCGGGCGACACGGATTCTGGCGGGCGATTGTGGCGGAATGTTGTCGATTGCCCTTCCCATTCCCATCACTGCGCCGGAGAGCATGGGAGCATCGGCTCCACCGTCGATTGTTGCCCAATCGCCTGAAACGGTGCGTTTTAGCACGACATTCTTTTCCCGGCGTTCATAGATCTGAAAAGCCGGTTCCTCGACTGCAACCAGACCTTTGGGCAAAGTTCGCATTGAAGTCAGCCGCGGCAGGTCCGCCTGGGCAGCGGTGATATCGCGCACGGCGCGCACCCAAAAGACCGAGGGCCGATTGTCACCGACATAGAGCAGGACGCGCATCGAATCGATGCCAGTCTGATTGACGTCATGCGCCAGGATCGGTGGATCGAGTTGATAGGGATTGCCGTCGATTTCACGATAGATGACATAATAGTTGATCAGGTTGTAATCGCCGACTCCGGGATGGTTGGCGGAGAAATCCCAAACGAGTTCGACTTGTCCGCCCTGATCGCCTTCGCCGTCAAGGCCGCGATAGTCGCGCACGATCAGGGTATCGGGCGTGTCGATGGTTGCTTCTTCGACGATGATCGGGGCGGAGTCGGAGAAATAGCGCGCCAGCCGGTCATTGGCGAAGGACACGCTGATGACCAACGGTGGAAGTACGGTGGTCGGCGCTTTGCAGGTGATGCCAAAAGTGCCGATACCTTTCTGCAGGCTCTGCGAGCCTATCGGCAGATCGATTTGTGCTGCCGGCCAGTTGCTGGACAAATTGATGCGTTCCGGAAAGTTGTCATCGATTTGCCCATTGTTGTCCAGGGCAGCTACCCGAATCTGGAACGGCACACCTGCAACCGGATTGCCTGGATAGAGCAAAGTGATGGCAAAATGGTTGGCGATGCGGTCGTTGACAGAAATCGCATGGGTCTGGTCATTGCCATTGATGAAGGGTTGCGAGATCGGGTTATCGCTAACCGCACCTGCATAGGCGAACTTGACCTCGCCAATGGTTTCCGGCAACCAATAGAACTGATCGCGGGCAGTCAAGATCACCCTTCCTTGGGCGTTGTTCACCGGCACAGGATCGATCTCTTCGACCGTGAAAAGGGGGATCACGGTGGTCAGCGGGAAATCGCCGCCCATGCGGAGCTCAAAATCGTCGCGATTGACGGTTTCATTGCGCAGGTCTTCGCTGATCAGCGCTTCGACTTCGGTTGTGCTGATCGATTTGGCGGCGGTAATCGCAGGTCCGGCGCCGTCGGTTTCGGGCAGAAATTCCATCAACCGCAGTTCGCGCATGGCATTGCCGGCCCAGTCGGTGAATCCGGCGCCGGCGCCGACGATCACATCGGGCCTGTCGCCGGTGTCTCCAAAGTAGGGCCGGTTGATCAAAGTGTCGGTGGGGGTCTCTTCGAATTGCATATAGACCTCGAGTGTATCGCCGCCGACCACATTGAACATCCATTCATTGAGGCCGATGATCGGTTTCAGGTTGCGCAGGTAAAAGGAATTGATTTTCCAGTTCGCCGGATTGAACGACGTCTTGGGATAGATGGCCGAAGTGTCGTCGAAGACAAAACGGTAATGATCGATGCGGCCGTTGTGGTCCAGATCGACTGTTTCCAGAGTGACAAGATTGGGCGGAATATTATCGCGGCGAATCTTGACGTCCGAGCCGGTGAGCTGCATGGTGGATGCGATCAAGCTGTTATCGTTATCCCACTGATCGTTGATGTTGCCATTCAGATCGCGCACTGCGCCGGGAACGATAAAGTTGATCGCGCCGTCGTCGTCCTTGGTCCAGGCGCTGCTGTTGTGATTGAGATAGAACACATCGTCATACGGTTCGCTGTTGAATCCCGAGAAATAGATCTGAACACCGGAAACCGAAGCGATGTTGGTCGGGCTGCTCTTGACATACCACTGAAATTTCTGGTTGGCCGGCAGAGTATAAGGCAAACCGCTGCGCAACGGCCAGGCGTCGGCAAAGGGATAGGTGAGATCAACCAACTCGCTCATGGTGATGCGTATTTTGTTGGTGCCGGCTGTGTAGGAGAGAACAATAGCCGGCCCCGCTTTATCGAGTATATCGACGGCATTGTAGCAGTTCGGATTGCCCGGATACTCGTAGATATCGCTGAAAAGCAGGTTTTCGGTGTAACCGTGCAACAGATAATCCATTGAACCGTTGCTGCCAAATGGATTGTTGTAGCTCACCTGAGGAATGACGCCGGTATTGGCCAGTTTGGGCGAACTGGCGGTCAATGGAACACGGAATGTATAGGTATCGATCCAGATGCCCAGGGGCCCAACCCCGGCGATTCCGCTCCCTTCGACGATGAATCCTTCGGTGCTTTTGCGGGTGGTGTCCATCGCGTGGTCAAAAGTGATATCGACCCAATCGAGATAGCCCCAGCCGTTTGCGCCACCGCTCGCCAGTTCCGATGTATAGCTCGTGATGCGCGCATATTGGGGGAATTTTTCCGCTGAGGGAGGCGGTCCCCAGATGAGAATGGCATCGCGGGTTTGCACAAGCAAAATATTGGGATTGATGCCGTCTTTGACCGGCACCACCGGCCCAAGCCGGATCGCTGGATCGGTGGGCGGATTGGGCGGTCTCAAAGCGGTAAAGTTGCCGTTGTAATTGCCCTGGGTGTCGGCTAGCCGGTTGGCGGCGCTGAATTGAACGAGGCCGGTATCGTTCTCGGTGACGAAAATGCTGTCGAGAACAAATTCAAACATCTGACTGTTGCCATGGGCTGGGTAAACGATGCTCTGGATGCCTTGAATGATGCCCGGGAAACCCGACATTCGGAAATTCAAGGTGGTATCGCCCAGGGCAAGGGTGGAGCGGTCAACCACTTCGCTGAAAGTGACCTGAACACGCCGGCTGAGCAGAGCGTCGGCCAGCGGTTGCCGGCGCTTGCCGTAGGCGCGCACGGTTTTTGCGGACACCACAGCCGGACCAGCGTTGTCGATCACCACCGCCGTATGCATTTCGGCGGAATAGCGCAAACCGGCTTCGCTGTATATATTGGCCGCTTTGAACTGCTCTGACTCGTTCACCGGTGGTGTGTAGGTGATATTCATGGCAACACCGGTGTTCGGCTGAGAGGAGGTGACGAAGAGAGTCAACCGACGGTAGTTGTTGGTCATGACAAACAGTTTATACCATTGCCCGATCGGTTCGACTGCATGGATCGTCGTCCCCAGCCCCGTGAACATTCCCGCTTGGATGTCGGTTATGCTCGGATCCATTGGTTCGCTCCAGATCAGATCGATGCGATCGATATAACCGTCAAAGGCGGTTTGATTGCCCATCGGCGCACTGGCTGAGGGAGCGGTGTGGCCGCTGCCGTCATCATAGTAATAGGCGCGATAGATTCTCGGCTTGATGCCGTCGGTACAGCGGAAGAAATCGGTATCGACTGCGATCGAGTAGAGGAAAACACCGCTGCCGATCCGAAGAGCGCCGGAAGAGGTCAGCTTAACCCGAGGTCGAATGCTGGTCACATGGTCGCCGCGGATCGGCAGATAGATAAACTGATCACGGCGGCCATCAAAGTTGTTCCAGTGGGTTTTGATCGAATCACCGGAGATGACGTAATTGGTTCCCGGTGGATCGTTGGCAGGATTGCCATCGCCGTCCAGATCCAGATTGATCTTGAAAGACATCCCGCTGAAATCATCGTTGAGTTGGTTTGACCCTCCCGCTGAATTTTCCAGGGTCAATTTAATCCACCGCGCCGTCCCGATATTTTCCGGGTCAGCGGTGATGCGCTCGGTGATGGTTCCCCATTGCGCATAACCGGCTTGTACCAGAAGACAGGTCAAGAACACGGCGATGAGTAGCGATTTGAGCCTCATGTTTTCCTCCAAATTTAGGTCGCCAATCCACATGTCTGAACAGAATGCGTGCGGATATGGGATGGTCCGTTGGTCTGATGAACGCAAAATCAATGCCAGGATCGCAGCGCGATTCAAGTCGCCCAAAAAGCATGGAGCGCATATTGATGCATGGCATAACCTGATGATATTATGAATGTAATAAATCTCCCGGGGTATCGGGTCTTTTGACTGATCTGAACTTTGTCTGCGGGATTTCGTGTATGGGTGAAACATTTGTGCTTACATGAGACAGTCGCAAGCCTGCCGGAAAAATATTGTGATTGAGCTTTATTCTGCTATATTTAATTGTCTGACGGCTGTCAGCGGCAAATTCAACGACTTTATTCTGCAGGGAAGCGTTTGAAATTTTACCGTTTCGACAAAGGTTATCGCTATTTGCGCCGTTATCACCGGATCGTGAGCGTGTTCGGCAAGTATGGCTTTGCCCAGTTTCTCGATCAGTTGAATTTGAGCGGATTTTTGCACATTCCGGCCCGACTGCGCAAGGCTGGCCGACCGGTGAAAAATCGATCGGTCGCCGCACGTTTGCGCATGGCCCTTGAGGAGTTGGGGCCGACTTTTATTAAACTCGGTCAGTTGTTGAGCACGCGTTCTTTTCTATTGCCCCCGTCATTCATCGAGGAATTGGCTTGTTTGCAGGACAATGTCAAGCCGGTCGATTTCGAGTCGGTGCGCCAAATTCTGCAGGACGAGATTGGAGATTTAAGCGTCTGTTTTTCCTCGTTTGATCCCAACCCGATCGCCTCTGCATCCATTGCGCAGGTCTATCGGGCGACCTTGCCGAACGGCGAAGCGGTTATCGTTAAAGTTCAACGGCCGCAGCTCAACCGTCTCATCCAGGTCGACATGGACATCCTGCACGATCTGGCAACCCTGGTGCAACGCCATGTGGAAGAGGCCGAACAGATCAATCCGGTCGGCATGATCGACGAATTGCGCCGCAGCATGCTGCTGGAACTCGATTTTACCAATGAAGCGCGCAACATCGAACTTTTTGCTGCGCAACACAGCCACAATCCGCATGTGCGCTTGCCCCGGCTTTATTGGGACTTGTGCAGCCCCCGGGTGATTACGATGGAGTATATCGACGGTATCAAAGTCACCCAATTCGAAGAGTTGCGCAACGCCGGAATTTCTCTGCAAGAGTTGGCTCATCTCGGCGCTCAATTTATTTTTTCCCAGATTTTTGACAACGGTTTTTTTCACGCCGATCCGCATCCAGGCAATCTTTTCGTCACCCGCGACGGCCGCCTGGCACCGGTCGATTATGGCATTATGGGCCGCCTGGATCAATGGATGATCGCCAAGATCTCGGATTTGACGATCGGTCTGTGGCGGCGGGATGTCGAACTGCTCATCAGCGTGTTGGTTGACCTGGGTGCTTTGTCGATCGATATCGATCACCGCGCTCTTCAGTTCGATCTTGCCGAGTATTTACATCGCTACTACGGCCTGCCTCTCAACCGTATCGATATGAGGCAGCTGCTGCAACATGGCGTCGATCTGATCAATCGGCACCACTTGCACATCCCCGCCAACCTGATGTTGTTGGGAAAGACCATCGGCGCCTATGAGGATTTGGCCCGGAAACTGGATCCGGATTTCAATTTGCTCGCAGAAATTCAGCCTTTTATCAAAAAAATGATCCTGCGGCGCCTCGATGTTGGCAAAGCTCTGTATGAATCCACCAAAACGCTGCGCGATCTCTACGATCTGGCCAAAACAGCGCCGCGCGAATTTGAATGGATCCTGCGCCGCATGCGACAGGGCCGATTTGCCATCGAATTGCAGCACCGCGGCATTCAGACTTTTATCCAGGAAATGGATCGTTCCTTTAATCGGCTTTCTCTCAGCTTGATCATCGCCGCTCTGGTGATTGCCTCTTCCATGATCATGATGCTCGATCGCGGACCTCTTTTGCTGGGTTATCCGTTTCTTGGCATGATCGGTTACCTTTTTGCAGCTATTTTGGGAATCGGCCTGATCCTCACCATCTTGCGCCGCGGCAAATTTTGACCGCCGGCATACAGCCTGGCAACTTCAGGTCGATCATTCGAATGCCGGATCAGCTAACAATACATGATGCAGCTTGCAGGATCTTTGAGGTTAAAAAAGGATTAATTGGTCCACCCTCGAAAAGGATGGATAGGTGGAATTTTATCTGCACGGGTTTTGGTGCGCGATCGGCACCGCCTGAAACTGCGGAACGAATTCGGTTCGTCGGAGGAGAGGCTTGCGGCAGAAAAAGGCTCTAGGCGCACAACAGATCGAGCAGATCGATAATCAGCTGTTTCGTTTGATCGGTGCAGTTGCAGATCAGATGGGACTTCCGGTTTATGTGGTAGGCGGCTTTGTCCGCGATCTTTTGCTCGGCAAGACGGTCAAGGATATCGATTTCGTGGTTGTAGGCGACGGACCCAAATTCGCCAAAGCAGTGGCTCGGGCGCTGGGATGCAAACAATTGACAGTTTATCGCCATTTCGGCACTGCGATGTTGCAACACCAGGATCAAGTGCTGGAATTTGTCGGTGCGCGCAAAGAGAGCTATCATCAGGAATCGCGACGGCCGCAAGTGGAAAGCGCTGATCTGGCTACTGATCTGGCGCGCCGCGATTTCACCATCAATGCGCTCGCCATCGAGTTGAACAGCGACCACTTTGGCCAGTTGATCGATCCCTTCGACGGATACCGCGATCTCAAACACAAAATACTGCGCACGCCGGTGCCGCCGGAAACCACCTTTTTCGACGATCCCTTGCGCGTCATGCGCGCGATCCGTTTCGCCTGTCAGCTTCATTTTCAAATCGAACCCCTGACCAGGCAGGCTTTGGCAAAAGAAAAGCATCGTCTGTCGATCATCTCACAGGAACGCATCACCGACGAACTTGTCAAGATTTTACAGAGCAAACAACCGTCAATCGGTCTTTTTCTCATGGACGAGACCGGCGTGTTGGACGTGGTTTTGCCAGAAATCGCCCAACTGCGCGGTTTTGAGCGGATCGGAAAATATCAGCATAAAGATGTCTTTCGGCATACCTGCAAGGTTGTGGACAATGTTGCCCGGATTTCGGATTCTCTGCCTCTGCGCTTTGCCGCTCTCTATCACGATGTCGCCAAGCCGACCACCAAAGAGTTCAATCCAGAGGCCGGCTGGACTTTTCACGGCCACGAGGAAATCGGTGCTCGCATGCTGGATCGCATTGGCAAACGCCTCAGAATATCCAAGAGTATCATCACTTATACGAAAAAGATGATTCGTCTGCACCTGCGGCCGATTCATCTGGCGGAGGAGGGCGTTACCGATTCGGCGATCCGGCGTTTGGTGGTGCAGGCCGGCGAAGATCTGGATGATCTGTTGATTCTCTGCCGGGCGGATATCACATCGGAAAATCCGCGGCGGGTGGCGCAACATCTGGCCAATTTTGACTACCTGGTCGAGCGGATCGAGGAAATCGCTGAAAAAGACCGACTGCGAGCCTTCCAGTCCCCGGTGCGTGGAGACGAAATCATGCAGCTGTGCAAACTGTCTGCAGGCCCGCAGGTGGGACGGCTGAAAAGGGCGATCGAGGAAGCCATACTCAATGGGGTGATTGCCAACGATCACGACGCAGCATTGGCTTATTTGCTGCGTGTGAAAGACGAAATACTCGAATCCACGGACTGACCAGGCCGCCGCACAAAGCCAAATCCGAAACTTTTTTTTGCCCTTTTCGTCCCTATACAAGACATTTCCAGGCATCATTCAGCTGCGCAAAGGGTCATTCATTATTCTTGAACAATTTCCGATTCGTCATCGTTTTTTTGATAGGTCGCTTCAGTGCGCCGCTGATTTTTCGCATGCGGGTGCAAGGATCTTTCAAGTACCCGTATTCGGTGCGGAGCACCGGATCCCACAGAAAATCAAGCTGATAGCAATACCCTGAGGGTGAAATAAAGAGGGTCCCACTTTTTCAGAGGAAACCATGATGGATGAAATGACACCGAACCCGAAACCAGCTGCATCGCAGGACCTGGGTCTGATCTCCCGCATCATCAACGTGTTTGCCGCGCCCCAACTGACTTTTAGAGCCGTGCAGATCAGACCGGCCTGGGTTATACCGCTGATTGTTCTGATCCTCATCGGAGTTTTGGTGGGTGAAGTGGTGGGTCCAATCGCTATGCGGGAACAGACTGAAAAAGCCATCGACATGTTGCGCGCACGCGACATGAGTCAGGAGCAAATCGATGCCGCCATGCAGGCGATGGAAAACAATCCCATGACAAAAGCGATGCGACATCCTGTAGCCCGAGCGCTGGTGATTGTTTTGGTCAGCCTGCTCAGCGTTTTTTTTCTCGCCGCTCTGTGGCTGTTGGTCGGCAAGGTGATATTTGAGGGGAGGGTTACATTTGGGCAAATGCTCGGCCTGGTCACTTATCACTCGTTTATCAGCACCCTCGGCGGTTTGATCAAACTGCCGCTGATGGTTGCCAAATCGAGTGTGGATGTCCATTTCAGCCTGGCCACCTTCCTCAACATCACCCCAACGGGATTTCTGCAGAATTTTTTCTATGCCCTGATGTCGAAAATTGAGATATTTTCCATCTGGTCTCTGGCGGTGTTGGCCATCGGGCTGGCGGTGTTGGTGAGCAAACCGCTCAAGTCGGTTTTGCCGTGGGTCATTGGAATCTATGCGATTTATTATCTGGGCTCATCGGCTTTTTATGCTCTGGGCGCCATGTTGGGCGGCATGTAGAAATCGACACTGATGTTATCCGCACTAAACCGTAGATTAATCGAGTCGGGAGTTTTGGCATGACGGGAAAAACTTTACTGCGCAGCGTTTCTTTGTTGTTTGCCTTGGTTGGAACAGGCTTTGGTCAGCTTGTGAGTCTGGATGAATGCATCGAAATTGCGCTGAAAAACAATTCGACGCTGCGCAACGCGGAACGCCGGGAGCAGGCGGCCGGAACCCAGGTCACGGACGCCTGGTCAGCCTTTTTGCCGACGATTTCGACATCGCTGTCGGCGGGCAAGTCGATCCGGGGTGCCCGGGTGGATCAGGAAAATGTGCCGGTGGGCTACGATTCTTCGACCAATCGCATGTTGTTCGATCAACAACAAATTACCCAGCCGCGCAGCGAGTTCAATTCACATTCGGCATCGATATCACTGAACCAAAATTTATGGGATTTTGGCCGCAGCAGCAATGTGATCCGTCAGAGCAAGGCGTTGCAATCGGCGTCCCGTTTTTCGAGGGAACAGACGGAGCTGGATGTGGTTTTGCAAGTCAAGATCGCTTATTTTGAATTGCTCAAGCAACTCCACCTGCAGGAGGTCTATGAAAAGGCAGTGGCTTTGGCACAACAGCAATTGGATGAAGCACAGACGCGGCTGGATATCGGTTTGGTTTCAAAGGCCGAGGTTTATGCCGCACGGGTCAATTTGGGCAGCAACCGCGCCGCTCTGCTTGAACAGCAGAATTTGGTCGAGTTTGGCCGAGCGGATCTCAATTACGCCATAGGGCGGGATCCAGGAACGCCAATCGAAGTCACCGAGGACCGCAGCGAACCGATTTTTCCCGATCAGCATATCGAACAGGCGGTCGAAACTGCGATTGCCGGCAACAAAACAATAAAAATATTCGAGTTAGAGGCAAGAAGCAATCTCTTTGCCTATCAGGCTGCAAAAGCACGCTATATGCCGGCGTTGGGGTTTGGTGCGTCCTACAGCCGCGCCAACGACGATTACAGCCGGGTTTACTCGAGCAATTTGGATGAGGATTATTCAGTAAACCTGGGTCTTTCTTTTCAGCTGAATTTGTTCAATGGTTTTACCGATCAAGCCGCGATTCAGCGCCAGCAGTTGAGCTATGAAATCGCACTGGAAGATTTAACCGAAGCGAGACGGATCGTGATCGCCAACGTCAAACAGTATTTCCTTCGTCTTGCTGCCTATCGGGATTTGCTCGAAATCAACCGTGAAAACATCGAGGCGGCTGAGGAAAACTTGCGGTTGCAGCAAGAAAGACGCCGAGTCGGCTCTGGCACCGAGCTCGAAGTGGCACAGGCGCAGGTTCAATTGACGGAAGCCCACAGCAGCTATGTGCGCGCCGAATATGATGCCAAAATCGCCCGCGCGCGATTGGAGTCGGTTTTGGGAATAAGCAGTCGTTGATGCAAAGAACGGAGTTCAGGCATGTCGAAAAGAAAAAAAGCGTTGTTGTTTCTCTGCCTGTTTTTGTTGATCGCGGTCATGGCGGTGGTTACTTTAAAACGGGACAACGGCGGTACGATCGATGTTTCGGTTGAGGAGGTCAAGCGTGGTGATATCACGCGCACGGTTTCGGGATCGGGTTATATACAATCGGCCGTCGATGTGGATATTTCGGCGCGCATTCCTGCGGAGATCGTGACCATCCACGTGCGTGAAGGGGATACCGTCAAACAAGGCCAGCTGTTGGTCGATTTGGACCGCACCCGGTATGAGGCGGCCCTGGAGCAAACTGAATCGCAGTTGCTTTCGGCGCGAGCGGATTTTAAGAAGGCGAACGCCGATTTTAGGCGTATTCAAGACTTGTTTGATAAAAACCTGACCTCGCAGGCAGACCTGGATGCGGCGGAAGCGCGCTTGTTGTCGTCTGAAAGTGCGGTACGGCAGATGGAGGCGTTGTTGCGCCAGGCAAAAGATGATTTGAGCAAAGCCCGGTTGTTGTCGCCCATGAACGGCACAGTGATCAAACGCTACAAAGAGGTGGGTGAGATCGTAACCGGATCGCAATTTCAAGCCGATCCCATCCTCAATGTGGCCGATCTCAGCCGCATGGAAGTTTTGACCGAGATCGATGAAAACGATGTGGTTTTTGTCAAAATCGGCGACGAATGCCGAATCGAGGTCGATGCGATCCAGGATACCATTCTGCCGGGTCGGGTGTCGGAGATTGCTCACATGGCAACCACCCGCGGCCGCGGGACCCAGGAGCAGGTGACCAATTTCGAGGTCAAGACGGCGGTGATCGAAGGGCATGCGAAATTGCGGCCGGGCATGTCGGCTACCGTCGATATTGCCACCGAAACCCGCTCCGGTGTTTTGTATCTCCCCATACAATGTGTAACAGCCCGGGAGGCGAAAAAGGACAGCGCTGCCAATTCGCCGACTGCATCCCCGTCACTGTCGGGTGAAGGAAAGACCGATACACAAGAAGTCGTCTTTGTGGTCGAGGGAGATTCGGTGCGCATGGCCAAGGTCGAGACCGGTATCAGCGACGATACCAGTATCGAAATCATCAGCGGAGTACAGGAAGGTGAAAAAGTGGTATCGGGTAATTATAGAGCCTTGTCGAGCCAGTTGCAAGCAGGCAGCCGTGTAAAGGTCAAAAAAGATCTCGGCTATCGCAAGCCGTCAGATTGAGAGAGGACTCTATGTTGATCCAATTGGAAAACATCACCAAAAATTATCAAGTCGGAACAGTTACAGTCACTGCGCTGCAAGGTATCAGAATGGACATCGATCACAACGAATATGTGGCGATCATGGGTCCTTCAGGTTCCGGAAAATCGACCTTGATGAATATCCTGGGGTGCCTGGATACTCCGTCTTCGGGTTCTTATCTGCTCAACAACAATCGGATCAGCGATTTGGACGATGATCGATTGGCGGAGATTCGCAATCGGGAGATCGGGTTTGTCTTTCAAACCTTTAATCTTTTGCCGCGTGCGAATGCTCTGCAAAACGTCGAATTGCCATTGATTTACCGCGGTTTGCCGGCAGCCAAACGGCGGACGCAAGCCAGAGATGCTTTGGCAAGTGTGGGCTTGGCTGACCGCATGGATCACAAACCGAACGAACTGTCAGGCGGGCAGCGCCAGCGGGTTGCCATAGCCCGCGCTTTGGTCAACAATCCATCGATTATTCTGGCCGACGAACCGACCGGCAATCTCGACAGCAGAACCGGCGATGAGATCATGGAAATCTTTGAAGGGTTGCACGAAGCGGGAAACACCATCATCCTGGTTACCCACGAAGAATATATTGCTGAACATACCGACCGCATCGTGCGTCTGCGCGACGGACTGATCGAACGCGATGAAGCCGCCAACGGCGGCCATTGAGTTGCACCTGTTGTTGGCTTGTGCAGCGACAGGTTGTTTGTGTGCCGAATCAAACGGACTGATCTATGAAAATTGTGATCGCTATCTGGGAAGGCATGAAAATCGCCTTCGATGCCTTGCGCTCTTATAAGATGCGTTCGACTTTGACCACTCTGGGCATCATAATCGGCGTGACGACTGTGATTACCATCGTGGCGCTGATCCAGGGGTTGAACAAAGCGTTTACCAATCAGATCAGTTCTTTGGGAAGCGATACTCTGTATATCGCAAAATTCCCCTGGATGATGGAGGGCAACTCTTTCTGGGTTTATCGGAATCGCCGCAACATCACGGTCAAAGAGGCTGAAAAACTCGCTGACCTGTCGACGTTGGCGCAAGCAGTAGCACCGACCTTGTATACCAATCGGCCGATCAAATTTCAGGAGAATCAACTCGAGGGCGCGATCATCGTCGGAACCACGGAACAATATTTGATCACCGCGGGTTTCGTGCCTGAATACGGCCGTTTTTTAACTGCCAATGATGTCAGCCACAATCGGCCGGTAGTGGTGCTGGGCAGTGAAATTGCCGAAAAGTTGTTTCCCAACTCCGATCCGCTGGGCAAGCGCATTACCCTTGGCGGTCACAAATTTCGCGTCATCGGAGTGCGCGAAAAACGGGGGACCTTTTTCGGCAACAATCTCGATGCGTATGCCTATATCCCGATCGGTGCGTTCCAGTCTCGTTTCGGAGCGCAATTTCGGTCGGTGGAGATTGCGGTCAAGGTCAAATCACCCGAACTGCTGGATGAGGCGGAGCTCGAATTGACCGGTTTGATGCGGCGTATTCGGGGATTGAGCGGCGACAAGGAAAACGATTTTGCCGTCAACAAACAAGTCGCCTTGCAGGACACCTATCAGCGGCTCACCGGTGTCTTGTGGGCGGTGGCGATCGGGGTGGGGGCGATTTCTCTTTTGGTCGGCGGCATCGGCATCATGAATATCCTTCTGGTTTCGGTCACCGAAAGGACCCGCGAGATCGGTGTGCGCAAAGCGGTCGGCGCCCGGCGCGGGGATATTCTGCTGCAATTTCTCATCGAATCGGTGATGATTTGTGCGCTGGGGGTGACCATAGGAGTTGTTTTGGCGATCGGATTGGCCAAGGTGATTTCGGTGACCACGCCGTTGCCGGCATCGATTCAACTGTGGGTGGTTTTTCTCGGCCTTGGTTTTGTTTTTGCGATCGGTCTTTTTTTTGGGATCTATCCGGCGAGCAAGGCGGCGCGTCTCAACCCGATCGAGGCGTTGCGCTATGAATAGTGCAAACACAACGAAGGGTGATCAAAGCTAGAGGTGGGTTGTGCAACTGGCTGAAAACATTCCAATCGCCCTGACGGCGGTGCGCGCGAATAAAATGCGCTCCATATTGACGTTGCTGGGAATAATTATCGGTGTTATGACGATTATTACTATGCAATCCCTCATAACCGGCCTGCGCAAGAGCATTCACGAGCAGGTTACGGCGTTGGGCTCGAACGTCTTTCAGGTGCAAAAATTTCCGGCGATTCACACCGGCGGCGATATGTTCCGCAAGTACCGCAATCGGAAAAACATCACCCTGAAAGAGTACGAAGCGGTCAAAGAGCACGTCACTGCAGCCAAGAGCGTCGGCGCAGAATATTGGATGGGAGGCCAGGAGCTCCGGCACGGTGAACACAAAACTTTGCCGATCATCAGCGTGTGCGGTGGTACGCCAGAGTTTATCGACAACAACGGCTATGAAATCGGCGATGGCCGTTTCATCACCCCGCAGGACGTTGATCACAATCGGCAATATGTGGTGCTCGGTGCCGATGTGGCCAGGCAGCTTTTCCCCTATGATGATCCGCTGCAAAAAGAGATCAAAATCAGCGGCCGACGCTTTGAAGTGATTGGCGTTTTGCAATCGCGCGGCAGCACTTTCGGCCAATCGCGCGATACCTATGTGGTGATCCCGATCGGTTCGTTCATCAAAGTGTTCGGCAAAGAGCGTTCGCTGAATATCACGGTTCAGGCCATAAGTGCAGAGCTGTACAACACCGCGATGGAACAGACCACGGGGGTTATGCGCGTTGTGCGCAAAGTGCCGCCTGGCGAACCGAACGATTTCGATATTTTTTCCAACGATACATTGATCGAATTTTTTGACAATTTAACCCGCTATGTGCGCATTGTGGCGATTGCCATCGCCTCGATTTCTCTTCTGGTCGCCGGAATCGGTATCATGAATATCATGCTGGTCTCGGTAACGGAGCGAACCCGAGAGATCGGCATCCGCAAGTCGATCGGCGCCAAGCGACGCGATGTGCTGTGGCAGTTTTTGATCGAGGCGATTGTCTTATCTGAAGCGGGAGGCGTGATCGGCATTGTTCTCGGTTTGACGCTGGCCAGATTGGTCGCTTTGGTTTCACCGGTTCCGGCTGCTGTGCCGATCTGGACAGTGGTTTTGGGATTGCTCTTTTGTTCGGCTGTGGGTTTGATTTTTGGCGTCTATCCGGCGACAAAGGCCGCCCGCCTGGATCCGATTGTTGCTCTGCGTTTTGAGTGATCCAAAATCGGTCCGCCGAGTGGAATAGGCGGTCTGCAGGGACATCGAGAAATGATCTCTGGAGGAGATATGCAAGTCACGGAAAAGATGATCGGGGATGTATTGGTTTTACAGCTCGAGGGTGAATTGATGGGTGGCGGCGAGATGGACCGTTTTCGCAAGACTGTTGACCAGGCGATTGAGAATGAAACAGTCGACGTGGTCGTCGATATGGCCAAGGTGAGCTGGATGAACAGCTCAGGGTTGGGAATGCTGATCAGCGCGCTGACCAGTTTGCGAAGCAGCGGCGGTGATCTCAAGTTGGCCAATCTCAACGATCGTTTGCGCAGGCCGATCCAAATCACCAAGCTTGATTCCATCTTTAAAGAGTTCGATTCTGTGGAGAGCGCAGTGAAAAGTTTTAAATAGGGGAAAGCTTATGCCAGCATTGACACGAGAACAAGCCCTTGAACGAATTCGAAGCGGTCAATCGATGGCCGGCCTCGATCTGCGCAATATCGATCTCTCCTACGAGTCGATGCGAAAAATTGATTTCACCGGCGCAGATTTGACCGATGCTCATTTGCAAAATTCCAATCTGGAAGAGGCCGACTTCAGCCGCGCCAACCTGAGCGGTTCATTTATGTTCGGCTGCAATTTGTACGGCGCCCGTCTTGACGGTGCGATGCTGGAAAATACCAATCTTCAGGACAGCAACCTCGAAAAGGCATCTCTGCGCGGCGCCAACATGAACCACATCAGTTTGTTCGGCTCCTCGCTGGAGGAAGCTGATCTTGGGGATGCCGATCTTTCCCGTGCGCGAATGAAACGCGCCAATCTCAAAAATGCCAACCTGGACCATGCCAATCTGCAAAGCGCTCATCTCGAGCGCGCCGATCTGAGCGGCGCTTCTTTTGTCGATGCAAATCTGGCAGAGGCCTCTCTCAAGAGCGCGCGTTTTCAGCCGCAGCAGTTTGCCAAAAGCCATATCGATGGGGTACAAGGTTTGTAAGGCTGTCCTCTGCAAAGCTGGAGCGGCCACACGACCTGCCGATCACTCGACGGCCGCGATGATCTGGTTGTAGGCTCTCGATGCTTAAATCGAAGGAATGCAATGAAAGAAGCGAACCGTTTGAAAATCGATGTTTGGCGCGAGAGCATTGATCGCCGAATGCTGGCATGGATCGATAGCCAGGAGCCTGCTTCGCTCTATGAACCGATGCGCTATGCAGTCACGGCTGGCGGCAAAAAGCTGCGACCGCTGTTGCTGTTGTTGTTTGGTGAGGCCGTCGGCAGTGACCCTGAGACTCTTTTCGATGCGGCGGCGGCCATCGAACTGGTACACGATTTCTCTCTGGTGCACGATGACATCATGGATCACGATAGTTTGCGCCGGGGGAGGCCGACTGTTCATGCGCAATGGGACGAAAGCATCGCCATCCTTGCAGGAGATTGCCTGTTGGTCTATGCATTTCGGGTTCTTTCCTCTGTTCCTTCTCCACACGCCATTGCCGCAGTTCAGCGCTTTGCCGAGGATATCATCGGGGTTTGCGAAGGCCAGGCCTATGACAAAGCCTTCGAGAACCGCGATTCGGTTGCCATCAAAGAATACACCAACATGATCGGTCTGAAAACCGGCAGACTTTTTGCCCTTTGCTGTGAATTGGGAGTGTTGTTGGGGCAGGGTACTCCCGAAGAACAGAAACAAGCCCGGCAGTATGGCCTGCAACTCGGTTTTGCTTTTCAGGTGCAGGATGATCTGCTCGACCTGGTCGGCAAACAAGAGATTCTGGGGAAAGATGTGGGCAGCGATCTCAAAGAGGGCAAGAAGACCTTTCTGATTCTGCATGCGCTGGAAAATGGAACACCTGAACTTTGCCGCCAGCTCTACGCTTTTCTCCATCAAAAAAATCTCGATGAGCGGGACATTCAGCAGGTTATCGGGCTGTTGACCGAGACCGGCACGCTGCAGCAGACAAAGAAAGTGATTGCAGATGCTTTGACGAAAGCTCGCGCCGCACTGGAAGTGTTTCGCCTCACACCGGCGCGCGGAATCTTGTCCGAGGTATTGGAACTGGTCGAAGAGCGTCAGGCCTAGGCCAACCGCGACCGACTAGACCGATGACTTGTGAACGTCAATCGCTTTTCAGCCCGCCTACCTTTTTTCGAATTGTCCGGATTGGATTTCTTTTATCAATTGATCGAGCAAAGTGGCGCCTTCCCGTGCCTCCTGTGTCCTGTTCTGCAGCACCAGGTATCTTCGCCATGTTTGCAGGTGGTTGGTTATGAGTCGGGCGTCGTTGGAATCGAGGATATCCAGGGCCAACAGCTCCTCGGTCAGCCGGCGTGATTCCGGCCAATTCTTGACTTGCCAAAAACGATTCATGGAGAGAAAATAAGCGGCTTTGCAGTTTTTTGCAAATTCCTCGCTATCCCAATAACGAAAAGTGGCATCGGCGAGGATTTGGAAAGCCAAGGAGTAATTTTGTTCGTCGAATAGAGCTCTGCCCCAGGTTTGATAGAGAGAGACTTCGAAACGCACATTCGAGCGGGAGTCGGCGTTAAAACTCTGGGCCAGCAGCACATACTCGTAGGCCGTGGTGTAGTCCTGATTTTCTTTGCTCAGGTACGCCCGGTTGTAAGCCAGCAAGCCGAGCAATTCGGTATTGTTGATGATCCGGCCTTTTGAATTTTCATAGGCGTATAGACGATCAAACCCGATCTGCGCAGCTTCGTTTTGCGGATAAAAGCGGCGCAAATAAACTGAATAATCGTGCAGATTGCGCATGATGTCAAAACCCATGGGCGTTGTGTTTTCCACCGCGATCTGCTCGGTAAAATTGTGAAACAGCGTGTAGGTGTGCGAAGGGGTTTCAAATGCCTCAGTGCTCCAGCCGAGATCATCACAGACCAGATTGAAGAGGATGGTGCCGGCAACACAGTTGAACTGCCTGCGCCGCACCACGTCGATCAGGGTGGTGGCTTGCTCGCGATAGGTCAGCAACCAGTTGGCATGCAGATAGGAAAAGACTTTGGCGGCTGAACCGACTCGATCAGCGGAGTCGAAGTGGTAATCGCGCAGACTTTGCAGCAGCTCGTCATACCAGCGGCGATAAAAAGCGAGCGAATCGGGGTGGTCGACTCCAGAGAGGATGAACGCCGCTTCGATCAACAAAAAGTCATCGAGACGGTGATCGGCGATATCGGACTGCAGATGGATTTCCAACTCTGAAAGGACCGGAGTCGATGACCGGATTTGTCCGCTGGCAAAACCGAGCAACAGAAGAATTGCTGAAACGAGCGATTTTTGGTTGAACAAGACTTACCTCATATTCAAAAAACAATCGACAAGCGCCTCAGGCGACCGGCATCCAGACGAATATCCAGGGATCCCAGAGCATGTGCGAAATCAGGGGGATCCACAGATTGCCGGTCTTCCAGTAGATGCCGCCCCAAAACAGGCCACCGACCAGGGCGGCAATCAGCAAAACCGTATTGCCGGTCACCAGATGGACAGCCGTATAGAGCAAGGTGGCCATGATAAAAGCGGTGCCGGCCGAGTGATGCTCGGCAAATGTCTTTTGCACGAGACCGCGCCAAAAAAGTTCCTCCCCGAAACCGATCGGAAAAATCAGCAGCAATGCGATCAGGGGCAGCGGCAGCGAGTTGCGGTCACCATAGACGGCCTGAATTTGCGCTTCGCTGCGGCCAAAAAGAAGCGGCCACCTTTCGGCGAGCAGATCGAGGAACAGGCGGCCGGCGAAAAAAATGGTGTAGAGCAGAACTGCCGCGGCGACACCGAAACAAAAATCGCGAAACGTCGGTTTGGCATGGGGCTGTAGCGGCCGACCAGTTGTGACCGCAATTGCCATCAACAGCAAAGTGCTGGCGCTCATCAAGATCCAGAAATTGAACGGTTTCCAAACAAACACCATCGCCCAAAGGCCAACGGCGAGAGCGATGGAAGAATAGAAGCGGATCTTCATTACCCTACCCATAGATCCAGCAGCAACGCTGCGATGAACAAAAGGCCAAAAACCGAATGCAGTTGTGCGGTTTCCGCGTCGATGCGGCTGAATTCTGGTTTCGGCAATTCGGCCTGGGCTTTCACTTTCTTGCCCAGTCGGAGAGCGAGAGGTATCGAGATAAAGGTCGAGGCAGCCCACCAGGCGAGTCCGGCAAAAATGATGAGAACCAGAATGAGAAGGTATGAACCGTACACCAGCAGTGCATAGATGCGTTGTCCTTGTTTTGCTCCGACAACGATCGGCAGCGTTTGGATGCCGGCGATTTTGTCGTTGTCGATATCGCGCAGGTTGTTGCTGTGCAGAATGGCATCGACCAGCAATGCCAGGGGCAGGATGTAGAGCACTGGTGGCCAGGCAAAACGGCCGGTCTGGACCCAATAAGCGCCCAGGCTCATGGCCGGTCCAAACGAAATGAAAACCGCGATATCACCGAGGGCGTGGTATTTCCATGCGAACGGGCCGAAAGTGTAAAAGATTCCGAGAACCGCGCCGAGCAGGATCAGCCAGAGCAGTGCGAGACCATTGGGAGTGACCAGGACAAAATAGATTGCGATAAGCAGGGCGATCCCGTAGGCTACCACCGCGCCGCGCAGCAGTTGTGCTGGTTGCATCAGATTCGCAGTTAAAAGACCGCTGGAGCCATAGGTGCCCTGACGATCGACATGGGCACGGAAATCCATGCAGTCGGAGAGCATGTTCGATCCGGCGTGGGCAAGAACGCATCCCAACAAGGCCAGCACAAAATGGGGGAAATGCAGTCTCAGAGCAGGATTTTCCACCGCGGCGATCAACCCGCCGATGATAGGCGGCATGATGCTGACGGTTAATGAGAAAGGCCGTGCAGCTTGAAACCATAGTCGAGTGCGTTTCATTCCTTCTCCTGGGCCGTTGGTGCAGCCGACGCTCTTTTGGTGTGGATCGACTTATGAAATAAAACGCCGAGTGGGATGGCAGTATTTCCGGATTTTTATTTGAATCTTGGTGCATCTCATTCGGAAGGGGAGAGACTGGGGCGGATGGACTTTGATTAATAAGATATATTAGATATTTACTTAAATAATTAAAGAAATATAGCAATAAAAAGTAATAAAACCAAGAAAATATCTTGAAAGATAGAAAAAAAGGTCATATATTGTCTTTATCGGCTTTCCTGCGCTCGTTGTTAACCGAATCAAAAAAACATTCAATCGGTTATTCTTTATGCAGTTGCGAAAATCGTACTTTTAAACCTTTGTGCGTTTCTATCGGATTGGTTTTCTGTGTGATTCGGTGCTCAGCACCGAATCTTCGTTTAATCAGAGTGTTGCAAGGGCTCCCACGAAAAAAGAGAGGAGAAGGGAATATGTCATCGTTGCGACAGCAGGTGATGCTCAAGATTGCCGCGAATGGTCAATCTGAAGGCCGCCCGGATGGCGTGAGGGCGATGTCCATCTTTGGCATCAACCAGTTTTCCGATAAGGTGATGCACGAGCTGTTGCCCAAGGATGTTTATCGCAAGTTGCGCGATACGATCCGTCGGGGCAGCAAGCTCGATATGGCCATTGCCAACAGTGTCGCCCATGCGATGAAAGAGTGGGCCATCAGCAAAGGGTGCACCCATTTCACTCATTGGTTTCAGCCGCAAACCGGGTCAACTGCTGAGAAACATGATTCCTTTCTGGAATTCGACGAGGGCGAGCCGTTGGAGCGTTTTCGCGGCGAGCAGCTGGTGCAGGGAGAGCCAGACGCATCTTCTTTTCCCAGCGGCGGCATGCGGACGACATTTGAAGCGCGCGGTTATACGATGTGGGACCCATCGAGTCCGGCATTTATCATGCAGGGGCCGAAAAGCGGCATTCTGTGTATTCCTTCGGTATTTATCAGCTACAACGGCGAAGCGCTCGATAAAAAAACGCCGCTTTTGCGTTCGATGGAAGCGGTCAATCGCGCCGCATTGCGGGTCCTGCAATTGTTCGGCAATCAAAGCGCGACGCGGGTGGTTCCGACTCTTGGCACCGAACAAGAGTATTTTCTTCTCGACAAAGCGTTTTATAACCTACGGCCTGATCTGCGCATTACCGGTCGCACTCTGATGGGCGCCAAGCCTCCCAAGGGTCAAGATTTGGAGGACCACTATTTCGGTTCGATCCGGGAAAGGGTGCTCGCCTTTATGGACAGAGCCGAAGAAGAGCTCTACAAAATGGGAGTACCAGCCAAGACTCGGCACAACGAGGTGGCACCGCTGCAATTCGAGATCGCCTTGATCTATGGTGAAGCCAATGTGGGTGCGGACCGCAACCATCAGGTTATGGAAATATTGAAAAAGATTGCCAACCGCATGAACCTGTCTTTGTTGTTGCATGAAAAGCCATTTGCCGGAGTCAACGGCAGCGGCAAACACAACAACTGGTCGCTGGAGGATTCGGACGGCAACAATCTGTTCGATCCGGGCAAGACGCCGGAAGAAAACCTGCAGTTTTTGGTCTTTTTAACTGCCGTTATACAAGCCGTACACGAATACGGCGATCTGTTGCACGCATCGATCGCTTCGGCGAGCAACGATCACCGCCTGGGTGCCAACGAAGCGCCGCCTGCGATCATGTCGGTCTATCTCGGCCGACATCTGAGCCAGGCGCTGGATTACATCCGCACCGGCAAAAAACGCGCCCAGACTGCGACCGACTTTATCATCGATCTCGGCATCAGCAAGCTGCCGTCGATCCTGCGCGACAATACCGACCGCAACCGCACCTCGCCTTTTGCTTTTACCGGGACAAAGTTCGAGTTTCGCGCTGTGGGCTCTTCGTCGTCTGTTTCGCTGCCGAATACGGTGCTGAATGCTGCGGTTGCCGATGCACTCGATCAAACCATCGATTTAATTGAAAAGCGAGTTTCTGCGGGCATTGAGCTGAATGCTGCGGTGCTCGAGGTTCTGCGAAAAAAGATCGATGCTCATTCAGCGGTACTGTTCGAGGGAAACAATTACGACCGGGCCTGGGAAGAAGAAGCGATTCGCCGCGGCTTGTGCCACTGTAAAAATACCGCCTATGCCGTCGATGCTTTGCTGGCCAAGAAGAATGTCGAGCTCCTGGAGAGACAACGAGTTTTCAGCGCCGATGAACTCTATGCGCGCTTCCACACCAAGCTGGAGCAATACATCAAGACTTTAGAAATCGAGGTCGTGACTTTCATCGATATGGCGAAAACCATTGTCCTGCCTGCTGCATTTGCCTATGAAACGCAATTGTTGCAGGTGATCAAGGGATTGCGCGAGGTGCTCGGCGATGGTACCGCTGTCCGGGAAGTAGCGTTGCTGCGCGAGATCCAGGAGCAAATCGAAAAATTGGCCGGTTATACTGAACAGCTCAACAGTGAGTTGGTCAGGGTGCAGAGCATCGACGACCTCTCTCAGTGCGCCAAGGCAGTCGGCGATCATGTGGTCAGCCTGCTGGCGGAGGCGCGCGTTCCGGCTGATGCGCTCGAACAGCTGATCGATGATTCGCTTTGGCCGCTGCCGAAATATTCAGAAATGCTTTTTATCCTCTAAACCAACAAGATCCGGAGGATATCACCTTCGGATCTTGTTCCCCTTCTTGTCCATCGACTGCAGCGACGACCCAAGTTTGGCGCAGGCCTTCTTGTCATGCCTGCACCGGGGCGATCTGATGGAACGTCGGCTCCATTTCCAATTCTTACGAACTCCACAAAACGTGCTTCTGCCAAAAAAACACAATAATTATTTAGATATTACACCCCATTGATATGAAATAATTTAATATTCCTGTCGATTTCTTTTATGAAATTTATCTAGAATGGCCTTTGACTAAAAAAACTAAAACATTAATCGGTTATAAAATACCTGCTTTTATGAACTTATGGTTTATTTCCCTAAAAAATATCTTGACTTTTTGCTCGAAAAGGACTAAGCTATAATTACCTGTATTTTGTATTGATTCTCTGACATACCCAATTTTTCCGATCGTATCTTTCGAAATATTCGCGACTGGTCAACGACAAACCGAACGGGTGAAAAGGATTTGCCCGGCGACCCACAAACAGTTCGGATCTGACGCGATGAGCTTGCCTGAAAATCACATTCTCCATCCTTAAATTTGGAGGTTATGCAATGAGATCGTGGCTATCTCTGTTGCTCGTAATGGCATTGGTGCCGTCTCTGTTGTTGGCGGCGACTACCGGCAAGATCGCTGGCAAGGTGACCGATGCGCAGACGGGTGAGCCTTTACCCGGGGTCAATGTGGTGATCGAGGGGACGACCATGGGGGCGGCTACCAATCTGGACGGCAATTATGTCATACTCAACGTGCAGCCTGGTGTTTATTCGTTAAGGGCGACCATGATCGGGTATTCTCCCTACACCGTACAGAACGTGCGCGTTGACATCGAATTGACCACCCGCATCGATATGAGGATTCAAACCGAGGTGATCTCCGGTCAGGAAGTGACAGTGGTCGCAACCCGGCCGGTGGTGGTGCAGGACATTTCCTCCAGCCAGGTCAATATCGAAGCCTCGCAGGTCGAAGTGCTGCCGATCCAGCGCGTCTCCGAGGTGGTCGGTGTGCAGGCCGGCATTGTTGGCCTGGAAGTGCGCGGCGGCGGTGCCGATCAGCTGGCTTTCATGCTCGACGGCGTCACCATGCGCGACGAACGCACCAACCAGCCGATCACCAATCTGGCTCTCAGCTCGGTGCAGGCGGTCAAGGTCGAAACCGGCGGTTTTAACGCCGAATACGGCAATGTGCGCAGCGGTGTGGTCAATGTGGTCACCAAAGAGGGCGAGCGCGACCGCTATACCGGATCATTCCGCTATGAACACAGCCCGGCTGCGCAGAAACATTTCGATATCTCGCCTTATGATCCGATGTCATTCTGGAACCGGCCCTATCTCGACGATGCCGTATGCTGGACCGGTACCAACAACGGCGCCTGGGATGAACATATGCAGGATCAGTATCCGGCTTTTGATGGATGGAACGAAGTGTCCCGCCGCACCTTGACCGATGACGATCCCACCAACGATCTGACTCCCTGGGGAGCGCAGCGGGTCTATCGCTGGCAGCACCGCAAACAGGGCGATATCAAGGATCCGGACTGGATCTTTGACGGCAGTTTCGGCGGGCCGCTACCCTACCTCAGCGACAAACTCGGCGATCTGCGCTTTTATGTTTCCCACAAACGCGAACGCGAATATTTTCTCTTTCCTCTGGTGCGCGAATATTACAGCGACAACACCACCCAGCTCAAACTGACCTCCAATCTCAATCGCGATATCAAGTTGATGCTGACCGCCAATTACGGCGAAGTGGCCTCGCTTAACAACAACAACAATGGGCTTTCCGGTTATCTGCGCTCGACGGATGGCCTGGCCAGCCTCGTCTACGGCAACACCTACCAGGATGCCATCGTCTACGGCACCGACTATTGGTGTCCGACCGATATCTATAACCATATGTTTGCCGCCAAAATGACGCATACACTGACCCCGAAGACCTTTTACGAAGTTTCTCTCGAACGCACCGGGGTTCTCTACCGCACCGAGCCGGCCAGATTGCGCGACACCTCGCCGGCCATCACTATCGGCAACGATTACTGGCTCGATGAGGCTCCTTACGGTTTCCAGCCCTTGCCGAGCAGCGGTATCAACGGTATCCGCATGGGCGTGGGCATGAGCAATTCGCGCGACTATTCAAAGATCTACTCCACCGTTTTTCGCACCGATCTGACCAGCCAGGTCAACGACAACAACCAGATCAAGAGCGGCATCGAGTTGGTCTACAACGACCACCAGGTGGAATACGGGTCGATCGATATCACGTTGCCATCTGGACGGCCCTGGTCGATCTGGGACAAGAATCCGATCCGCGGTGCCATCTATGCGCAGGACAAGATCGAGTTCAAGGGCATGATTGCCAATCTCGGTCTGCGAGTCGATTATTCGGATGCCAACGATCAATGGTACGACCTGGCCACCTATGACCGCGCGTTTTTCTCCTCGCAATGGAATCAAGAACTCGAAGAAGCGATCGAGAAGAAGGATACCGAATCCAAGGTCTACATCAGTCCGCGTCTGGGCATCTCGCATCCGATCACGGTCAATTCGAAAATCTATTTCAATTACGGTCACTTCCGTTCCATGCCGGTTGCCGAACGCCTCTATACGGTGCGGCGTTTCACCGACAATTCGGTGAGTCAGATCGGCGATCCCAACCTCGATCTGAGCAAAACCGTGGCCTATGAGCTTGGCTACGAGCACAATATCTACAACCAGTTCCTCCTGCGCCTGGCTGCCTACTATCGCGATATTTCGGATCAACCGAACCTGGTCTATTTTCAGAGTTCGGACAACAAGGTCAGCTATTATCGCGCCTCGTCCAATTATTACGAGGATATCCGCGGTTTTGAAGTATCGTTGGAGCGTCGGGTCGGGGAATGGATAACCGGCTTAATCAACTACACCTATATGGTCAGCACTTATGGCTACTTTGGCCGGCGTGAGGTCTATGAAAACGGCGCTGATCAACGCGCATATGACCGCTTGAACGAATACCAGATCAAACCGATTCCGCGGCCCTATTTCAAAGCCAATATCGCTCTGCGAACGCCGATGAACTTTGGTCCCAAAGTTTACCGGTGCAATCCGCTCGCCGATTGGATCACCAGTTTTCAATTCTACTGGCGTCAGGGCAGTTACTACACCTGGACCGGCGGCGGCACCGTGGCCGGCGTGAACAACAACACCAAATACCCGAATTATTACAACATGGATATGCGCATCAGCAAACGGGTCAATGTCAAGCGCATGAACTTTGAGCTCTATATGACCATCAACAATGTTCTCAACACCAAGATTCTCTCGACCTATGCATTTTCCTACGGCGGCAACGATCGGCGCGATTACCTCAATTCGCTGCATTGGGATCGGGAAGTCGGCCGTCATCTCGGCGGTTACGGCATGTACGGTCTGGACTATGGGGACGACAAGTACGGTGATCTGCGGCCCGACGGCGTCGCCTACGATCCCTTTGAGCGCCTGCTCGACAATCCCGACGACGATGCGGCTATTGCAGCACAAAACGCAGAAATTGCCGCGCGCAACAAGCAACGGGCTGAGACCAAATCGTACATCAACAATCCCAATCTCAGATGGCTCTATTATCTCAATCCGCGCGACATCTTTTTCGGGATCAAAATCGATTTTTAATCGCACCCTTTATAAAGGAATCTGGAAATGAGACATTCAGTTCACAAGCCAATGACGAGCGTTGTTTGGATGGCCGTACTGGCGGTTTTGCTGGCTTTTTCGACCGGCCGGGTGCTGGCGCAGGCAGTTTTACAGCTCAAAATCGGCACGCTGCAGAGTTGGTATTTTGAGCCCGGTTGCGAACCCGAAGAAGCTTTTCTCAAGATTCAGCAGACAGGTCTGGAATGGCCGGCTCTCTATGCCAATCAGGATCACCAGGCAGCCAAGGCGCTATGGATCGGCACCACCAATTTTACCGATCATCCCCAATACGGCGGTCTGACCTATGAAAACAAAGTGGTGCATTGTGGTCCGCGCGTCTGGGATACCCAGCGGGAAACCATCCCGATAGCGTTCAAGCTTTATGGCCGTTACGATCATCCCAGTGTCCTGGTCGATGGCCTTTCACAGGTCACAGAACTGATCAATACCGAAGCCCTGGATGGGGTCGATGCCGATCTTATCGCCGATCGCGTGATCCACAATGTCGTCAATACCAGCATCGGCGTGACCATGACCCGGCGCATTTATGCCTGGGGGCAGAAAGAGCACGATACCTATTTCATCTATGATTATGTCTTTAAAAATACCGGTAACATCGATGCAGATCCCGAAATCGAAATGCCGGGTAAAACCCTGACCGATGTGTGGTTCTTTTATCAGTATCGCTATGTCGGCGCTCGTGAAGGTACAGATTGGGCCATCAACAGCGCTCGCTGGGGCATCAACCAGACGCTGAAGAATCTGGGCGAGTTCAAAGCTTCAGACAGCGAAGGCCCCTATATCTATCCGGGTGACTATGAGGACTATCTCAATGGTGTTGCCGGTGCCGATTCCATGCGCTGCACTTACGCCTGGATGGGCAGACACTCGGGGCTGCAATACGATGTGATCGGTTCACCGGACATCACCCACAAGACCGGCCGCCTGGGTACACCGGGTTTTGTCGGTTCCATCACTTTGCACGCCGACAAGTCTGCCAGCGATAAGACCGACAATCCGCGCCAACCGGCCACCACCACCTGGCAGCAGTCGGATGATCCGCCGACCCGAGCCAACAGCGCTTTTGACCGCGAACAGATGCGCCTGGAGTGGCAATGGATCACCCGCGGCCATCGCAAACCCCGCCATTATGAGCAGGTCGGCAGCGGATATCCGGACAAACTGGAAGGCACCCCGGGTGGTTTTTCCAATTGTATCGGCTATGGACCTTACACCCTGGCGCCAGGCGACAGCATTCACATCGTCATGGCTGAAGGAGTCAATGGGCTCAACCGACAGATGTGCGAAGATATCGGCAAACAGTGGTACGACGAATACAGCGGCAAGGTGAGCAGCGCCACTTATAACCTGCCGGATGGTTCGACCACCACCAACAAGGATGAATTCAAGAACGCCTGGGTGATGACCGGCGAAGACTCACTGCTCAAGGTTTTCAGCAAGGCCAGACAGAATTTCAGCAGCGGCTATTCCCTGGTTACCCCGCCCCCACCACCAGATCTTTTTGAGGTGAATTCCGGCGGCGATCGCATTTTCCTCAGCTGGTCGAACAGCGCCGAGAGCGCAACGAATTTTGGCGGCTATCGGGTTTATCGCGCCATCGCCAAACCGGATACGACCTATGAAATGATTTTTGAATGCGGTGAAGGTACCGCCAATCCTGTGGTCAACAATTTTGAAGACACCACGCCGATCCGTCAAGTCTCCTATTATTACTATGTGGTCAGCGTCGATGACAGCCCACAGAAACAGGAAAGCAGCTTGTTCTGGACGCAAACCATCGAGCCGGCCCGCTTGAAGCGGCAGGCAGGCGCCAGCCTGGAAGACATCCGCGTTGTGCCCAATCCGTTTATCGCCCGCAACAAGGAACTGCAATACCCCGGCGAGCCGGATAAAATCGCTTTTCTCGATATTCCCGGGCAATGTACCATCCGGATCTATACGGAGCGCGGCGACTTGATCAAGACCATCGAGCACACCGACGGCAGCGGGGATCACGCCTGGAATTCGAACACCGACTATGGCCAGGTGGTGGTCAGCGGCATCTACATCGCCGTTTTTGAAACGCCGGATGGTCAAAGAGCGATTCGCAAGTTCGTCGTTATCCGTTGATGAGAGAGAAACCAAGTTCATTGAGGAGCTTTGAGATGAAGAGAATCACGCACATTGCGTTGATAGCGGTTTTGGCGCTTGGCCTCTCCATTCCGGCTGTACAGGCGGAGAAAAAGCTGGCGCAAACCGGAATGCAATTTCTCAGCGTTGGCATCGATGCCCGAGCGACGGCCATGGGCGACGCCTATACGACCATCGATGCCGGCGCGAGCAGCATCTTTTACAATCCGGCCTGTATGGCCCTGTTCAACACCACCCTGGATTTCACCGCATCCCAGATGACCTGGATCGCCGATATCAACTATTTTGCCGGCGCCCTCGCCTATCGGCCGAAACGCGGTCTCTATGGCGTATTGGGAATCAGTTTTGTGTCGGTGGACTATGGCGACTTTCTGGGCACCACGTTCAGTCGCCAGCTGGAAATCGGCTATGAAGACACCGGTGTTTTTTCTCCCAGCGCCATGGCCATCGGTGTTACATACGCCAATTCGCTTACCGATAGATTTTCCATAGGCGGCACCGTCAAAGCCGTCTATCAAGATCTCGGTTCGCATACGGTCGTTGTCGACGAACAGATGAAATATGATGACATCACCGAAGAGGATCTGACGTCGGAAAAATTCGATATGAGCGTGGCCGCGTTCGATTTCGGCACCTTTTATCGCACCGGTTTCAAAAGCCTGGTCTTCGGCATGTCGGTGCGCAATTTTTCCAATGAAGTCGAATATGAAAAAGAGAGTTTTCAACTGCCGCTGACCTTTCGCATCGGTATTTCCGCCGATGTGCTCGACTTTCTTCCGTTTGACCTGGAGGGACAATCCTTCATCGTGTCGATCGATGCCGCGCATCCGCGTTCTTTTCCCGAATATATCAGCATCGGCGGCGAATACAATTTATTGGACATTCTGTCTCTGCGTGCCGGCTATGTCGGCAATCAGGATGATTATGGGTTGACCGCCGGATTCGGCGTGCAAAAATACGGCGTTGGCATTCATTACAGCTATTCGCCGTTTGATGTGTTCGACGATATCAGCAGGATTTCGGTACGTCTATCCTTGTAAGAAACAGGCGGCAGCGATTGCCGTCGATTATAATCCCGTTCGGCCGACCGGTCGACAAACCCCGATGCCTCCGTACACCGCAATCGGGAGGTGATGCAACATCGACCAGGACGATTCGGTCGCTTTCGAATAAGGGGAAAAATGTGAGGGAAAACCTATTATGAAAACGATTGACAATGCCGTGAGACTTTTGCTCAGTCTGGGCCTGGCACTGCTGGTATTCGTCGGATGCGAAAACGACTATCCGGACAGTGTCTTTGACCCCAATGCCGAAGGAACGACGGCACCGACCATCAGCGAGGTCAATGCACAGCCGACATATAACGGCAGCATCATGGCAGGCCTTTCGGTCGTGACCCTGAGCGGGCAAAACTTTTCTGCAGTAGCGGAAGAAAATTTTGTCTACTTTAACGATTTTCGTGCGCAGGTGCTGAACGCCTCAGCCACACAGGTGCAGGTGTTGGCGCCAGGAAACGCCATCGGCGACAGCGTGCGCTTGCGCACCACCGTGTTCGGCTCGGAATTTTTTACCGATTTGATCTATTTGAAAATCATTCCCACTGTGCAGGAGCACGGCACGTTTGTCTCCACCGATATCGGGATCAGGGTGGCTGCAGATATTGATGAGAATGTCTATGTGGGAATGCGCGCGAACATGATTAAAAAAATCGATCCCTTGGGCGAAACCATTGAATGGGCTGCCAAACCCATCATCAACGGCAACGACATGAAAATGGGCCCGGGCAATCTCCTCTACATGAGTTTCGTTATTCCCCCCCGCGTACGCATCCTGGCGCGTTTCAAACCCGACGGCACTGAAGAGTCGCGTATCAGCGTTGGCAAGGCACCTATGGGATTCGATTTTGATGAAGCCGACAACGGTTGGGTGGCTGGCACCAATTATCTGATGCTGGTCAGACCCAACGGCACAAGCGCAGATGCGATGCAACTGCCGGCCAATCTCGGCCCTGTTCGAGTTTTCAATGGTTATGTCTATGCCGGCGCCTACAACGCTGCCAGCCAGGAACAAAAAATATGGAAGTGTCAGATTCAGGGCGAAGCGCTCGGTGCACCTGAAGAAGTGCTGTCACTAACGGCTTCTGATTGGCTCGAGGGAAAAGAGATCAAATCGATCACCTTTTCCGCCAGCGGTGATATGCTTCTCGGCACCACTCATCACAACGGTCTATTCCGCTATCGCGAATCTGACGGCAGTCACCAGGCTGTCTATTCCAATTTGCTCGGTTCTCCTGCCGGGACGGTGGTCTCTTACGAGTCGATTACCTGGGGAAACGATGTGTTTCTCTATGCAATTCAAAAATTTGGCAGCGAGCCGTCAGAGACCTTCAAATTGTGGAAAATAAACATGCTTGAGCAAGGAGCACCCTACTACGGACGAAATTAAATCGGAAAGGAGGTGAGCGGATCCATCTTTTTTTTGCTCAATCAAACAACTTAAAAATGAACCGAGGAGGGAAAGATGAAGAAACTTTTTGTTACCGTACTGGTTCTGCTCGTCGCCGTGCCCGCGATGGCTATCGAGTGGAAAGAAGCGACCATCGAATACGCTTATGAAGCGATCTTTGATTCCGCTGCCGGTTGCCACGGTGTGGCTGTCGACAAATACGGACGCGTGTGGTCAGCCAACTATTACGATCCGATCCGCATTATGGATGCCGACGGCAACCTGGTTGCGACCATCGACTCGCTGCTGGTGCCTGGACTGGGCGAAGGTGGCGCTGCCGGCTGGCGCAAGACCAACACCAATGCGCGCGGCATCGAAGTGGATTTGAACGGGAATATGGTCTATGCCAACGGCGGTTGGGTGATCAACATCAATGTCGACAGCTATGATGTGATCGCTGCCTATCCGATGCCCGCCGGCAGTGTGGCGGGACCGGCTATCGATGCGGATGGTTTTATCTACGTCGGACAAGTGGTCGGCGCAAATCCGATTCTCGTTATTGATCCGGCCGACTATTCTTTGGCCGGTCAATACCAACTGACCAATGTCCCGGGTTACACTCGCGATCTGCAGGTCAGCGATGATGGTTCGGCCATCTACATGGGTGATATTTCAGGCTCAAAGGATGGCATTCAGGTTCATACGACAGAGGACTATATCACCTACGTCAATACCGACAGCCTTTTCGTCGACGTCGATGGCGATACCATCTTTTCGGCTCAGAAAACCGCTCTAGACTGGGATCCGATGGGGCGTCTGTGGGTTTCGATGGACGATGCCTATGCCGCTGTCGGCGCACCTCAGCTGGTCAACGCGCTCGTGGTGTTCGATTTCAGCACCGAACAGTACGGATACGTGTGGATGCCCGATCCAGGCGAAGACAAATATAACGGTCCTCGTGGTGTTGCTTTCAGCGAAGACGGCGAAACCGCTTATGTTGGTGGTTTTAACGGCAACGTCGTGTACAAATACGTCAAGACCGCGATGGGCCCGGTATCTGAGTGGAAAGAGGTTCCCTCGGGTTGGGAATATGTGGCGATTTTCGATTCGTCGCACGGAAGCCACGGTGTGGCCGTTGACAAGTACGACCGTCTGTGGTCAGCCAATTACTACGATCCGATCCGCATCATCGATGCCGAGGGCAACCTGGTCAAAACCATCGACTCGCTGTTGGTTCCTGGAGCAGGTGCGGATGGCTCTGCTGCCTGGTTAGCGACCAACACCAATGCCCGCGGTATCGAGGTCGACCCGAATGGCAATATCGTCTATTGCCGCGGCGGTCGCCTCATCAATATCGATGTCGACACCTATGAAGTCCTTGCTGCCTATGCCATGCCTGCTGGCAGTGTGGCTGGTGTGGGAATTGACTCCGAAGGTTTTATCTATACCGGGCAGGTGGTGGGCACGAACCCGATCCTGGTTATCGATCCGGCGGACTATTCGTTGGCCGCACAGTACACGCTGACCAACGTGCCTTCCTACACGCGCGATATCCAGGTCAATTCCGATGGTTCGGCGATCTATGTGGGCGATATCGGTGACAATTCCAACCCCATCAAGATCCACACGACCACCGACTATATCACCTACCAATACACCGACAGCCTGTACAGCGACAACAAGGGCAAATTGATCTTCAAGACCATGAAAACGGCGCTGGATTGGGATCGAGACGGCAAATTGTGGATCTCGCAGGATGCTGCCTATGCCCCGGCTGGTCCGGATCAGAAGATCAACAGCCTGGTTGCCTTTGATTTCGAAAAGAAAGAGTACAGCTATACCATGATGCCGGATCCGGGCGAATCCAACTATACCGGACCTCGCGGTGTGGCCTTCAGCCAGGACGGCAACACCGCCTATTCTGGCGTCTACAACGGCTATGTGATCTACAAGTTCGTCTACAATCCGGTTTCCGTCAGAGATCGGGAAACTCTGCCGATCGATTTTGAGCTCGGCCAGAATTATCCGAACCCGTTCAACCCGACGACCACTATTCCGTTTACTCTTAAAAATGACGGAAGCGTCGAATTGACGGTTTTTGACATCACCGGACGCCAGGTGGCCAAATTGGTCGATGACCAGATGACGGCAGGGTCGCATTCCGTGACTTTTGATGCCACCATGCAGGCGACAGGCATGTACTATTACCGCCTCAATGTCAACGGCCAGATGTTGACCAAAAAAATGCTGTTCGTCAAATAACTCTCTTTTGGACCAGCAATCGGCCGGACCGATCTTGATCGATCGGTCCGGTTTTTTTTATCTTTTTGGCGCCTTTTTCAACCAGGTGTTTTGGAACGTTGTTGCCATAGGCGTGGAATACAGATCTTTGAGGATTTTGTCCTACACCAGAAGAGGTTTGAGCTTTGCGGAAAAGAATAGGAAAGATTTGCAGCGCCGGACTTTTTGTGGTATTTTTTGCATCATTTTCGCCGATTTACAGCCAGCCGGAAGATTGGCGAGCCAATTTACCAGAACCTGTTTTGGCGGACGAGCCAGGATGGATTGCTCTCTATTACGAAACATGGCGGTTGGCTGACATGAACCGCATCCAGACGCCGGCCGGCTGGGCAATCGGCGACTGCCGCAAGGCTGGAACCCTGACTTCCTGGGCGCAGGCGTTTGTGGCGGGATTCGGCAAATACCTGCAAAACGCCCATCCACAGATCGATCACCCGATGGATGGCCTGGACGCTTTTTATGCTCTGCAGGAACCAGACGGCACAATCCCTTTAATCCTGGATGAGCCGAATCAAAACCGCATCCAGATGCCGATTTTTGCCTGGGCGGAATGGCAGTACTATCTGCAAACCAGCGATCTCGACCGGTTGCGGCAAATATTGCCGGTGCTGGACCGCTTTTATGGTGCTGTCAAGAGACTGCACGGCACGCAAGCGGGACCCTATACCAGCGGCTATGCAGGCAACGGCATGAGCAATCGACCGCTCGGCACGCGGCTGATCGATCTGACCGCACAGCAAGCTCTGAACGCCTACCTGCTGAACAAGATGGCCGTGCAATGCGGCGAGCCGAAATTGGCACAAAAATATGAACGCGAACACGTTTTTCTGTCCCGGGCCATCAACTCGATGATGTGGAACGACGATGATCGATTCTATGGCGATCTGATCCGCGATATTTTGCCGATCAACCACTGGAGCATCGCCGGCTATTGGCCGCTCTTGGCCCGGGTTGCCGAAAAAAAACATGTCGCCGGCTTGCTCGCCGCTCTACAGGATCCGACCAATTTCAACACGCCGCACCGCATCCCAACCCTGGGCAAACATTCCATCGACTATTCCCCGCACGGCGATTTCTGGCGCGGCTCGGTTTATCCGCCGATGAATTATATGGTCATCAAAGGATTGGATGCCAATGGCCTCACGCAACAAGCCACAGAGATTGCTGAAAACCATTTGTTGGCGATCTATCTCACCACTATCTCATATGGAATGCTGTATGAGAGCTACCATCAGGCCACCCTCTACTATCCCAGCAATCGCAGCCGGGTCGATTTCGTCGGATGGACGGGCCTGAGCACCATCGCCTTGCTGATCGAAAATGTGATCGGCGTCCAGGTCAACGCTCCAGAGCAGTTGATTCGCTGGGTTCTGCACCGCAATGACCAACACGGGATCAAGAATCTCCGCTGGGGACCGGATTGCGCTTTTCGCGCCGATCTGTTGGCACAAGCGCGGCAAGCGGGTGATCCTTCCTATCGAATCTTCGCAAAAGGAAATACCGACTTTACTCTGGAATTGATTTGCGACAATCAAAGCAAGCGCTATAAAATATCTGCAGAAAAAGAGCGGGAAATCCATTTTCCCTAGTTGAAGATTATGGCCGAATCTGGAGAAAGATAAAAAGCCATAAACCACTATAAATAAACTAAATAAGAAGGATGTTGCTAAAATAAATCTTGACTTTTTGCAGCAAATAGGCTAAGCTTAATAAGGATGCACCCTGTTGCTGGATTTCATTTAATAAATCAAATCAAAAAAGGCTCTGTTTGCACAAAAACATGGATTATCGATTCAACAGGCAAGCAATGCTGTTCGGGGAGTATCGGGTTGCTGTGCTTTTTAAGCGGAACTATTCATCCCTGGATTCGGTCTGAAGCACCGAATCCCCAATAAACACAGCAAGGTATTTGCACCAGGCGAATGGAAACGGTTCTTGCTGCAAATGCAATAAAGACAACATAATAGATATCGATGGATTCTGTTGGCACAGAACCCGGATCATCAAAGAAAGAATGGTAGGCCGATGAAAAAGCTGATACTATTTGTTGCGATAATCCTGTCGATTTCATGTGGTTTGTCTTTGGCACAGGACAAGTGGGCTCAGACCGGCTTTCAGTTCCTGAGCGTCAAAACTAACGCCAGGGCAACGGCAATGGCAGAGGCTTTTTCTACCATTGAATCGACCAGTGAGGCTTTATTTTACAATCCAGCAGGTCTGGCCCGCATGAATACGACGTATGATGTTTCCATCAGCCAAATGCAGTGGATTGCTGATATCGATTACTTTTCCATAACCGCAGCTTTTAGATCCTGGAAGAGCCAGAATGGTGTAATCGGTTTTTCTCTGCAGGCTGTTGACTATGGTGATTTTTATTTTACTCAGGTTGCAAACAATGAGCAAGGTTTTGAAGATATTGAAGGCTGGAAAGGCCCCAGTGCCCTGATGTTCGGCTTGGCTTATGCCCGGGAATTATCGGACAAGTTTGCTGTCGGTGGACAGGTGAAATGTGCGAATCAGAATCTGGGCAACAGCATTGTCCCGGTTTACAGCAAAAACGATACTGTGGTGGTGGAAAAATATTACGGTCTTAATGTACTGGCATTCGATTTTGGCACACTGTATAGAACCGGCTACAAGAGTTTAAAATTTGGTATGTCGGTAAGAAATTTTTCTCAAGAGGTTCGATACGAAAAAGAGGATTTTCAACTGCCGTTGACCTTTCATATCGGCCTTTCCATGGATGTTCTGGACTTTTTGCCCGGCGTGCAAGGGCGGCATGCTTTATTGCTTTCCTTTGATGCTGCCCATCCCCGCTCACATCCGGAGTATGTCTCTTTTGGTGCTGAATACTGCTTGATGGATAGGCTTGCCTTGCGAACCGGTTACATGAGCAATCACTATGAAACTGATTTTTCCTTTGGAATTGGAGTTAAAAAACATGGTTTGCAGGTGGACTATTCCTATGTTCCGTTTCATGTTTTTGAAAACATCAATCGCTTCACTGCCAGATTTTCGTTTTAATCTTTCTACCCGCTTGTAGGATCCAGATTCGGTGCTAACCGAATCAAAAAACCATTCAATCGCTTATTCTTTATGCGGTTGCGAAAGGGTGATTTTCACCCTTTGTGTATTGCTCTCAGATAGATTTTCTGTGAGATCCGGTGCTGTGCATCGAATCCAGGTAGGAGGTAGGTTCATGAGAGGAACTTTTGATAAGCTGCTGATATTTGTTCTCGTGTTGCTGCCTTGTGTTGTTTTTGCCGCCACCACAGGCAAGATTAGCGGCCGGGTGCTGGATGCCGAGACCGGTGAAGCGTTGCCCGGCGTTAATGTGATGATACAAGGAACACCATGGGGGGCTTCAACCAACTTGGATGGACACTATACAATTCTCAATGTGCCTCCTGGTACCTATACCCTTAAATTTTCCATGATTGGCTATGCAAATTATATCGTCAAAAATGTCAAGGTCGTCATCGATCTGACCACCACACAAAATGCCCAACTGGTGATCGAGACGATTGCCACACAAGAAGTTGTGGTTGTGGCGGAAAGACCCGTCGTGACCAAAGACATTTCCAACAGCCAGATGAATATCGAATCAGAAATAATCAAAAGTATGCCGGTACAGACAGTGAACCAGGTGCTCACTTTGCAGGCCGGAATTGAAAGCGGCAGTGAAGGCATTCTGGTTCGAGGGGGCGGGGCTCATCAGACGGTATTCATGCTCGACGGCCTCTCCCTGAATGACGAGCGTTCCAATATTCCCTATACCGCGATCAGTCTTGCTTCTGTTGAGGAGATTCAGGTGCAAACCGGCGGGTTCAATGCTGAATATGGGAATGCGCGTTCCGGTTTGGTCAATGTGGTTACCAGGGAAGGCAGTGCGGAGCGCTATACGGCCTCGATTTCGGTGCAGTACAGTCCGGCCGCAGCGAAACATTTTGGCAAGTCAGTTTATGATCCGTTTTCCTATTTCAACCGTCCTTATCTGGATCCCGATGTCTGCCTTACCGGAACTAAAAATGGGTTGTGGAATTCTTTTATGCAAAAACAATATCCCAATTTTCAGGGATGGAATGCGGTTGCCATTGAAACGTTAAGAGATAAGGATCCGAACAACGATTTATCGCCCGAAGGGGCCAAACGATTGTATGAATGGCAGCATCGGCGTCAGGGTGACATCAAAGAACCGGATTATTTTGTCGATGCCGGATTCGGCGGGCTTGTACCATTTATCGGCACCAGACTGGGTGATTTGCGTTTTTATGCCACCCACTATCGTGAACAGGACCTGTTTATCTTTCCGCTTTCTCGCGATTCCTATGATGAAAACCATACCCAGCTCAAATTGAGTTCAAATCTTACCCGTTCTGTCAAATTCACTTTAACCAGCCTGTACGGTGAAACCCATTCGGTTTCACCCTATGACTGGAAAACAACGCCCACAGGTCGGGTGCTCAACAGCACCGAAGAGATCGCTGATCTGGTCAACAGCAGCAGTGGGTCCAGTATTCTCTATATGCCGGGCTATTACAGCCCGAGCTCAATTTATCGGACCATTTTGGGGATGAGGCTGACCCATATTCTCAGCCCTGCAACCTTTTATGAAATCAATCTGCAGCACAACAGCAATCGCTACAACACTTATCAACTCGCTGACCGGGATACCACGAAAAAGTATGAACCGGTACCGGGATATTTTGTCGATGAGGCACCTTATGGCTATTATGGTTACAGTGTTTCCGGTATCGAGGGAATGAGCATGGGCGGGTGGATGAATCTCGGCAGAGACAAGAGCGTCAACTCGACAACCTCTTTTCGGGTTGATATAACGAGCCAGGTCAACACCCGAAATCAGATCAAAGCAGGCATTCATGCCACCTATAATGACTTTGATATCAAGTCGGCAACCGAAAGCCCATCGATGAGCACATGGACCCGGGATATGAGCTACAATGTGTTTCCCTATCGTGTGGGTGTTTATCTCCAGGACAAGCTTGAATACGAAGGTTTCATAGCTAACCTTGGCGTCCGGATGGATTATTCGGATCCGAACAGCGATTGGTTTGAACTATCCGATTACGACAAGAATTTGTCTGCCGGGTATGGTAAAGATTTTGAAAATAAGGTTGAGACTGGCAGCACTCAAGCACAACTGACTACCAGTCCGCGACTCGGCATTTCCCATCCTATCACGGAGAATAGCAAGCTCTACTTCAATTATGGTCATTTTCGCCAGGAGCCGTTCTCCTCTTACCGTTTTCGCATCCAGAGAGAGTCAAATGGTCTGGTCACCTATCTCGGCAACCCAAATATGGAGTTGGAAAAAACAGTCGCCTATGAATTGGGATATGCGCAGAGTCTGTTCAATTCATTCTTGCTCAATATTGCTGCCTATTACAAGGATGTATCCAATCAACCGGGCTGGATTTATTATACCAACATCAACGGCTCTGTGCAATATTATCAAGCGGCCAATAACAATTATGCGGACATTCGGGGGTTCGAGCTTAGCTTGACCAAAATGATGGGACAATACCTAACCGGTTTTATCAATTATACCTACGATGTCACCACATCCGGATATTTCGGTCTGCAATACTATTATGAAGATCCCAATAAACAACGCGATTATCTGCGCTTGAATCCCTATCAATCCAGGCCGCATCCGCAACCTTATGCTCGGGCGAATCTCGATCTACATACGCCGGCGAATTTCGGGATTCGGATCGCTGGTTTTCACCCATTGTCATTGCTCAACTTGAATATTATTGCGAACTGGCGGGCGGGCAGCTATTCGACTTATAATCCCAACAGTATACCCGGTGTTGTGGATAACGTCCAATGGAAGGATTACCACAATCTCAATCTTCGTCTGAGCAAAACCCTGCAGTTTTCCCGAACATCGGTGCAATTTTATGTCGATGTAAACAATGCTTTAAATACCAAACGTCTCAGTTCTGCCGGATTTTCTGATAACTATGATTATGAAGATTACATGGCATCTCTTAATTTTAGCTGGGAAGAGGGAGTCGAGAAAGGCGATGATCGGATCGGAGACTATCGACCAGAAGGAGTCGCCTATGATCCTCTTGAACAAAATCCGCATAACGATCCGGAAATTCAGGCTCGCAATGATCGACGCAAGGAAGATAAATCCTATATCGATATGCCAAATATCAACTCCTTTACCTTTTTGAATCCCCGTGACATCTTTTTTGGCGTCAAGATCAATTTTTAAATGCCGAATCGGATAGGAGTGGTCATGAACAGACTGTTTCTATACAGCTTGATTTTTTTGCACACGATTGTTTTACTGCCCGGCGGCCGACTCTTTGCTCAGGTGGAGGGCATCGAAAAAAGATATGTTCGCATCGGTCAATTGCAGAGCCATTTTACCGCCTATGGGTCGGAACGCGCCTGGAATAACGTGTACTATGAAGGCATGCGATGGCCTGCAGATTATTCTTATACGGACAATGCGGTTATCAAGCGTGCCTGGATAACGTGCAAGGATTTTATCGATGCAAAGAACACGGTGTGGAATTATTACGGCATTCCATTGATTGCAGATCTGGTGGATGATGGGATTTTCCCAATGGAACTTTACCAAACAGCCAAATTTGAACCGCCGTTGGTTTTTGTCGATGGCACGGATATTACCGCCCCTTATGCCGAGGATATCGATGCAATCAATCCCGATCAAATTCCCGATCGCATCGTCACGAATATTGTCAATACCAGCATGGGCCTGACGATGAATCGCACCATCTACGCCTTCAGTCAGCAGTATCATGACAGTTATTTTATAAAAATATTCACTTTTACCAATACCGGCAATACCGACTATGATGCCGAGATTGAACGAACCGGCCCCCTGAATGGGGTGCGAATCGGTTGGTCTTTTCGTTATAGCGTTTGCTATGAGGGATCTTTTGAAATTGGTGGCCCCCAATCCTATGGCAAATACTCGTGGTGCACCAAACGCGGCGAAAATTATCAGGAGCATTTTGGTGAATCGATTACAGAAGCCAACCCGATCGTCGATTGGTTGCGCTGTGGATTTCAGTGGGCGGGCCAATCCGATGTGAACTCATTCGATAATATCGGTGGTCCGCAACGCACGGGCCCCGGCCGATTGACTGCACCCCAGCATGCCGGCGTGGCAATCATTCATGTAGATAAAAGTGCGACCGATAAAACCGACGATCCCAATCAGCCGGCTGTCTTGGGTTGGCATGCCGGTGACACCTATCCCAAAATTGGCTCGATCTCTCCATTGCTAATGCCCACCCTCACCTACCTTTACGGTATGATGAGTGGTATTCCCTACGCCGGCCTGGGTGGAACCGATCGGTTCGATGAAACCTATATGCAAAGCCATTCTTCACCCTATACGGTGCATAATGATGGCGGCGGAACAAATGTCTGGATTTGCTATGGCCCCTTTGATTTACAGCCCGGTGAAAGTGTGACCATTGTCGAAGCCGAGGGCGTGAACGGATTGGACAGAGCCATGTGTGAGAAGATCGGACAGCGCTGGAGGAAGGCTTATGCCGATCCCAACGACAAAGGTCCGTTCGAGTTGCCGAATGGCACGACAACCACTGATAAAGATGAATATAAAAACAGCTGGGTCTATACCGGAAAAGACTCTATCATGATGATTTTTGGCAGAGCGAAACGGAATTTTGATGCCGGATACAACATTCCGCAACCACCGTTGCCACCCCCCCTGTTTGACATCAAGTCTGGCGGCGATCGCATCAGCCTCTCCTGGTCGCCAAGTCCTTCGACCACAGAGAGCGGTGTCAGCGGTTATAAAATTTATCGCGCGGTCGGCAGAAAAGACACCACCTATACGGAAATCCATGATGGCCCCGCTTCTGTCACCAATTTTGATGACCTGACCGCGATACGCGGATTCTCCTATTATTACTATCTGCTGGCTTATAATGACGGGAGCAACAACACCTCTGGAGCGACGAATCCGACAGGGCCCCTTTATAGCGGGCGATTTTATACACAAACCAGTGAACCCGCTTTCTTGCGGCGAAAAGCCGGAGACAATCTCGATGCCATTCGCATCGTTCCCAATCCGTTCAATATCAAAGCCAAGGATCTGCAGTATACGGGTGAACCGGACAAGATCATGTTTCTCAATATACCCGCTTATTGTACCATCAGAATCTATACTGAACGGGGTGACCTGATCAAGACAATCGAGCATACGGATGGAAGCGGAGATGAAGCGTGGAACTCGGTTACCTCATCACGGCAGGTGATCGTGAGCGGTATCTATATTGTGCATTTCGAAGTAACGGAGGATTATCGAAATCCTGAAACCGGAGAAATTCTTTATAAAAAAGGCGAAACCACTTTTCGAAAACTGATCGTCATTCGATAACCAACGATTTGATTGTCCTGAATACGGATGCCCTTGTTCCTGACAAGCTGGATCGGATGGAATGCTTCGGCTTGTCAGCTGCAATGACTCTTGCGCTCTTTGCGCCGCAAGGCCCACCTGAGTAGAGTCTCCTGCGGTCCGGGTGATCGCGTGGGAGGCTCTTTCTGCTGCAAATCCTCTGCAAACAAACCGCAGTGAGTTGTCCGAATCTTGTCCTTCTGCTGCCCAATGAGATTGCGTCAGTAAACCTTGGACTGCCACATGGGGAAATTATTTGGCGGTTTTGACCAAAACGGCCAAGCCTGCTGCAGCAAAACTTATATTGGCAAGCCAGGCGGCGACCAAAGGCGGCAAAACGCCGTTTTGTCCCATCGCTTGTGAGGTTTTGACCATCCCGAAATAGATAAAGACAACAATCAAGCTGAGGCCGAACCCGGCTGTGGCGCTGCCGCGGCTTTTTTTTGACGCCAGCGGCGCGCCGAACAAGATGATGATCAAATTGGCAAGCGGAATGGCATATTTGAGATGGAGATCCACCAACCAGCGGTTGGGATCCGCGCCGTTGCGTTTGACTTCCTGGATGAATTGACGCAATTCGGTCGACGACATTTCTTCAGGTTGATTGAAAAAACGGGAGATATCTTGCGGCAGCAGGCTGGTCGAATCGATGACCATCCTGGTGAAAGGGACCGCTTGTTCGCTGCTGTCACGGAAAACGCGCTGGTAACCATTGTAAAGCACCCAATTTGAGTCTTCCCACGCGATCTCCTTGGCATCGAAGCGGCTGAGCAGGTTTTGATCCTCATAGTGGCGGACGCTGACCATGTTGCCGGTGTTGGTGGCGGCATTAAAATCGCGCATGCTGAACAACCAGCCCTGCTCATCGCGCAGAAACGGATTTCTGATCAGTTTGCGCCAGCGGTTTTGCAGGCGATCGATGTATTCGTCTTTGAGCATGGCGTAGCGTTCGCTGGCCCGCGGTTGCACATGTTCGGAAAACAAAAACGCGGTGACCGCCAGGAGCGCTCCAAGGACAAACAGAGGGGCCAGAATGCGATAGAGCGACAATCCGGAAGCTTTCATGGCGGTGATTTCATTCTGGCGGGCGAGGGTGCCGATGCTGAACAAAGACGAGAGGAGCAAGGCGACAGGCAGGGTCAGAGTGATGATGTAGGGCAGTTGATAGAAGTAGAGCTGCACCACGACCCATTTGGGCACATCGTGTTTGATAAACGAGTCAAGGCGTTCGATCAGGTTGACCACCACAAACATCATGACAAACGCAAAGAGCGAAAAGGCCAGGATGAGCAAAAAGCGCCGGACTATATATCTATCCAAGATTTTCATGGTTTTTCCGATTTTTCTTGCGGCTCAAAAAGCGGGTCAGGGCTCCCCAATCGATAACGGTGGCTTCTCGAATCGAATGGACGAGGAGATAGACCCCTCCGATTCCGACCACGATATTGGCCCCCCACATAGCAAGGGCGGGACTGATGTATTGATTGTCGGCCAACTCTTCACCGCCGATCAAGGTCACCCAATAGAGGAGGAAAAAACCCAGGCTTATGCCTGCCGCCATGGTGACATTGCCCTTACGTCCCATAATACCCAGCGGGGCACCAATAAAAACAAATATGATGCTGGTAAACGGAATCGAATATTTTTTGTGGACTTCAACCATCAAACTGGAATTCAGCTTTTTTAAACTGCGGATGAGAGTGCGGGTTCCGACAAGATCTTGTTTGAGTCTAGCGTGATCGGCCTTGACCCGGTTCCTGGTCGGTGGAACAAGGCGATATTCAGCGTTTTCGGGTATGGAATCCGTTTGCGGGCGAAATGCCGGCGGCAAATAGCGCAGGATATAGGACAAGGCAAATTGCCGCGCCCGGTTCTCTTCGCGTTCGATTTCCTGCTCGTTGGCCCGGACTTCGGCTCGCATGGTTTGTGCGCTTTTTTCCCGATCGCCGCGGTGTTCTGATTCGTGCCGCTCGATTTTCCAATCCGGAACCTGGATCGACAAGACTTGTCGTGGAAAGGAGAGAATGCGGTATTCTTCCATTTTGATCAAATCCAGCTCGTGCATTTGGCCGTGAAAAAGGATAAAGAATAAAAAGCCGCGGTTTTTATCGAAATAGATCTTGCCGCTGTCGGCCACAATCGTGGTCACGCGATTGGCCTTGCTGTTGTCCTCGATAAAAATCGATTTGACATAAGAGGTGTCGGGAGTTTCATGAATTTCCTCAACCAAAAGGCTGTAGTCTTTGATCCCGTGAAAAAAGACACCAGCTTCTATGCTGATCGTTGGCCGTTTTCTGGCAATGTCGGTGGCCAACAGACGAGCGCGATGGTTGAAATCGGGCAAAATACGATTGTTGAACACAATCAGACCTGCCGCCAGCACAGTTGCGCCGATCACAATCGGTGCCAGCATCTGCAGAGTGCTCACGCCGCTCGCTTTGAGTGCGGTGATCTCGTTATCGCCGGAAAGGCGCCCGAAAGCCATCAATGTCGCCACCAGCACCGACATCGGCACTGAAAGGGCAAAAATCCAGGCGATATTGAGAAAAAAGAACTCGAGCATCACGTCGAATCCAAGTCCGCGGCTGAGAAACCGCCCGAGCTCGCGAAACACCATGTTGAGCAGAAAAACCAGGGTGATAATAGAGATGGAAAAAACAAACGGTCCGACATGCTCGCCGAGAATGTAGCGGTAGAGGATTAACGGTTTGGGTTGCTTTCTCATTGCTTAAATTCCGCTTTGGGCTGCGAATCTGCCAGAAAACGGCTGTTATTTGCCGGTTTGTTGCCAGGAGCCTCAATCGCCGGCCCGCGCTTGGATCTGTCATTCAACCAGAAAGATGGGAACTTTTGTTTGCCGGATTCTGTGTAAAGAGAACAACGCGATGAATAAGATGCATCTTTTTGCATTTTATAAGTTTGGCAAATTTTCGCTCTGTGAGCAAGGTTGGTCGACGATCCGATGGTTTACCCTGAATTCAGGCGGCGGAACGGCTTGCTTGCGGAACCAGAGTATCGATTCGTTGGCCGGGCAAAACCAAATTAATGAATCTCATTTACATGTGCAAAGGCTTTTTCTTGCAACCTGCGAGTGTTTGAGCAATCTGAAAAACAAGGGTTTGTCTGCCGAAGGGTGCCCGCGGCTGATAACCATATGGCCACAAGCTGGGAGGGGTGCAATGCTGAGTGCGGTGAAGCACAAAAGTCCTGCACCGCCGCATCGCCGGGGGAATGGGCGTAAAATGTTGGAGTCGGCTGATTTTACTGTTGTATTTCGAGAATTGATTCTTTAAATTTCGTTATTTATTGGATTCGGCGCTTTGCCTCGAGCAAGGGGCAAAGCGCGAAATCACAACAAAAAGGAGATGCCTATAAGGGATTTCGCTACGGAACCCAGATGGATGGCCTTTTCTGCCCGCGCTCTCAGCCGCCAAATAATGGCGGGCGGGAACCATTCATTGCATTTGGAAATTTAGCAAGCACGAGGCACTCCTACTCCTCATGGAATATCGGTTTTATCAGAGGTTGATGCCGCTACTGGCGGTCATGCTGCTGAGCTGGGCCACAGGGATACGTTTGTCCTGGGCTCAGGAGTTTGACATTCAGCGCGATTATATCGGCCTCACCTTCCAATCATCCGGCGATCCGCGGGCACCGATTGTGGAAAGCGCGCTGTTTCTCGGTCTGCACCTGCAGGGAAGCCGTTCACCGTATTTCCCCCAACGCATCAGCGGTTTTAAACGCGCTGTGGAACTGGATTCTACCGGAAGATTTATCCAGTTGACCGAAACCATCGACGGTATCCCCTTTCGTTTGCCGGCCGTTTTGACGCGTGAAGATTATTTGCAGGAACGCGCGGATCTGGAATTGACCAGGTTGTGGAGAAACACTGCTGCCAAGAATGTCAGCGAGAGCGGCTACAGCCAACGGGGAGGAAGTCAGGGAATCCGCATCGACATACCGGTGGAAATCAAAAGCAAAACATTTCAAAAAATCTTCGGCAGCGGTACGGTCGGTCTCGACGTCTCCGGAGACATCAGTATCAGCGGTGGATTTCGCCATGAGAAACACAGCGAAGTCAAGACCGCCTTTAACCGCGGCTCCGATTACAATTTCAAGATGGAACAAACGCAGCGCTTTCGCGTGCAGGGACGCATCGGCGACAAGGTGACCATCGGCATCGATCAGGATTCAGAACGAGCTTTTGATTTCGAGAACAACATCGAACTCAAATACGAGGGCTACGAAGACGAAATCATTCAATCGATCGAGGCGGGCAATATTTCGCTGAATCTGCCTGGTACGCAGTTTGTCACTTTTGGCGGCAAGAGCAGCGGCTTGTTCGGCATCAAGACCGAAGCGCGGATCGGCAATCTTTCCCTTACCGCCATCACCAGCCAGGAAAAAGGTGAAAAGAAACGGTTGTCGTTGACGGGCGGGGCTTCCGAGGCAGGCGAGCGGCGCGAAGACTATCAATATCGCAAAAACACCTATTATTTTGTCGATCAATTTTATCGCAATCAATATTTACAGCGCGACCAAAGCGGCAACTTTCTGATCGATCCCAATCGTATCATCAAAAAGCTCGAAGTCTATGTCTCTCGCCCAGGATTGACCAATGAAGCGGATGTCGTGCGCGGCTGGGCGATCGTGCCTCCCAACCCCGATGCCCTGCAATGGCAGATTGCCGCCGGCGACACAGCCAAAGCCGATCGCAACCATTATGTCGGCTATTTCAAAAGGCTGGAAAAAAGCGATTATTATATCGACAACGAGTTGGGTTTTATCCGCCTGCGTTCGCCGCTGCAGCAGGAGGTGCTGGCCATCGCCTATCGCGACAGCACCGGCAGGACTCGCGGCGATATCAATTATGACAATACCACTGCCAGGACGATCACTCTGCGCCTGCTCAAGACCGAGACCCCGCTCGATACCGATCAGACCTGGGATCTTGAGTGGAAAAACGTCTACTATCTGGGTTCCCGCGATATTCCGGAAGACGGATTCGATCTTCGCATCTATTACAAACCGCCTTCAGGCGATCCGCAGGAAACCACCACGATCGATGGCAAAGCTTATACCTTCCTGCAGATATTTGGACTGGACCGGGTCAACGAAAGCGGCGAGCCGATTCCGGACAACAAAATCGATATGAACCCGAATATCCTCAATCTGGCCAATGGCGAGCTCTTTTTCCCGGACATTCAACCGTTTGATCCGCTCAGTGCAGAGTATCAAAAACTCCTGGCACCGGAATATCGCGTGCCAGCCATCTACGATACGACAGCGACCAATGTGATCACCGGTCAGAGCAATTTTTACATCGAGATCAAATCGCGCAACCGCAGCTCAGAATATCGCCTGGGCATGAACATTATCGAAAATTCGGAAGATGTGCGTTTGAATGGCAGGCAACTGACCCGTGGAGTCGATTACACAATCGATTATTTCACCGGCACCTTGCGCCTGTTGAACGAGCAAGCGACTCTCCCTTCGGCCAATTTGGATGTCACCTATGAGAGCAATCAACTGTTTCAAATCGATAAAAAGACGGTGATCGGTGCCCGGGCGGAATACGATCTTTGGGATGAAAGCTTTCTCGGCGCTACCTTTATGTATTTGAACGAAACGACCCTTGACCAAAAAGTGAGGGTAGGGCGTGGACCAATGCGCAACATGGTCTGGGATGTAAATACCAGTTTGAGCGTCAAGCCTTTTTTCCTCACACGCGTGGCCAATTGGCTGCCGTTTGTCGACACGCGGGAAGAATCGTCCATCAAGTTTGAAGGTGAAGTCGCGCAGGTCTTGCCCAATCCTAATACCAAGAACAATCCGCTGACCAACGACAATGACGGTGTAGCCTACATCGATGACTTTGAGGCTTCAAAACAGTTCACTCCGTTCAGCATCGTGCAACAGAGTTGGGAGTATTGTGCGCCGCCGATGAAGGCGAACCTGTTCAATCCGGATTCGCCGACTCTGGAGAAGAGGGCGCGGTTGGTCTATTACAACCCCTACGAGCAATATTTGATCAAACAGATCAAGCCCAACCAGGATGTCAACGCCAATGTCGCCCAGACCACCAACATCCTGGTTTTTAAGATCACGCCTCCCGATTCTATCCCCGATGTCACAGAAGGTTGGAACGGTATCCAGATGGCCTTGTCATCCGGCTACTGGAATCAATCGGAAGCCAAGTTTCTTGAAATTTGGGTCAAGGGTGATTCGGGTGTTATACATATCAATCTCGGCGAAATCACCGAAGACATCATTCCAAACAAGAAACTCGACTCTGAAGATCGGATGAAAAACGGCATCCGCAACGGCATTCTCGATGTTGAGGAGGGCGAGGATACCGGTATGGACGGCATGAGCGGCAAGGATCCATTTGATTTTTGGGATTTAAACGGCGACGGCATTCGCAATTGGGGAGAGCCGATCAGCTGGGATGACTGGAGTTACAATTCAAACGTACGGCCCATCAACTATGATCGCGTCAATGGCACCGAAGGCAATGCCAACGATTATGGCGGACTTCGCTATCCGGACACCGAGGATCTGAACAGCAACGGCCAGCTTGACCAGAACAACGATTATTTCGAGTATTCCTTTTCACTTGATAAGAACTCTGCAGACGCCGATCGCTACCTGGTGGGCGGACTCGGCTTGCCGCCCGATCAGGACTTTGGCTGGCGGCAGTATCGCATTCCTCTCGACGAATTTACCGACAAGGTCGGCAATCCGACCCTGTCGCTGATCAAATATGTGCGTATCTGGATGAGCGGTTTTACCTCCGCTCAAGAGCATACCATCCAGATCGCTTATATCGATCTGGTCAGCAGTGAATGGAAGGAGATCGGTGTTGCCGGGGAGGCGGCGCCCGAACAGTACGAGTTGACCGAAGAACCGCCGGTGACTGTGACGGTAATCAATACGCACGACAATCCGGAATACATTCCGCCGCCGGGAGTTATTGGCGAAGAGGACCGCATCACCGGGGTGATCGCCAAAGAACAGTCTCTGGTCATGCAAGTTGAAAATTTGTTGCCGGGTGAAAATGGGGCGATCCAAAAAACTTTTTATGAGGCACAGGACTATATTCATTATGAAAATTTAAAGATGTATGTTTATGGCGCGGATCTCTTTGGCAGCCACATTCACACCGATTCAAGCCGGATCGAGGTGTTTCTGCGTTTCGGTTCGGATGAAAGAAATTACTATGAAGTGCGGCGCCCGGTTTATCCCGGCTGGCTCAACAATGACATCGACGTCGATCTGGTCGAGCTGGCCGCGCTCAAGCTCAAAGCCGATCCCGACTCCACCATCGATGGCCGCTACGGATGGTCACAGGTTCTGCAAGACGGGCAAATACTCTTTATCAAAGGTCAACCTGCGCTGACCAATATTCGGACCTTGATCGTGGGCGTCAAAAACCTCAGCGCCGAGGATTTGGGCGTGCCATTGAATGAAGTTTCGCCATTTAAAGGTCAAATTTGGATCAACGAGTTGCGTCTGTCCAATATCAAAAAAGATACAGGCATGGCGATGCGTGCGCGCCTCGATTTTCAATGGGCGGATCTGATCCGCTTCAATGGCGAAGTGGACAAGCGCGATGCGGATTTTCACAATGTGGCAGAGCGGTTCGGCGACGGGGACAACCAGCTCAGCGGCAATTTCAGCACAACGCTCTATCTCGACAAATTTTTCCCGCGCAAGCTCGGTATCTCGCTGCCAATCAATTACAATTATGCCGTGAGCGAAGCGACGCCGAAATACAAACCCGGAACCGACGTCGAAACCGAAGCTTTGCCCGATTCCATCATCGATGTTGTGCAAAAATACAATGAAAAAAAAGGCGTCAGTGTTTCCCTGTCGGTTACGTCGCGCTCGCAAAAATTTGTCGTTAAGAATCTCTTGTCCCAACTCAAGATGAGCTATAGCCGCAGCGAGTCCTACAGCCACAACTCCACCACCCAATACGCCAATGGTTTGCAGGAAAACGCCAAAGTAGATTGGGGGATCAACTTTTCCCGCGACAACTATTTCAAGCCGTTCAAATGGCTGGGCGACTCCGGGCGGTTGCGAAAATTGACAGATCTCAAACTCTATTACACGCCGCAGTCGATCACCACCAGTCATAATGGGATACGCAACAATCAGGAATCTCTGACCCGCACAGAGGTGTTCAGCGCCAACAGCACTTTTTCGGTTAACCGCAATTATTCCACCCGTATCAAGATTTTCGAAAATTTATCGCTCGATATGAGCCGCAACTACATCCACGATCTGCGTGGATTGCCGAGCGATACCCTCTGGGCGCAGATCAAGCAAGGGCAACTCGGCCTTTTAACCGGAATCGATCAAAACAGTTCGCTCAAATATTCGCCACAGATCTTTAGCTGGTTGACCAACAATTTCAATTATTCGGCTGGATTTAAGTACGGCTTTAATCGGCAACAGACTTTGGCGGCGGCAAATGCGTCGCAAAACCGAACCTTGAGTTTTAATGGTTCCTTGAATCTCAAGAATCTGGTTCGCTCGATCTACGATCCTGACAAAAACAAACCAGGTGCCAGAGGCGGCCGCCCCGGCGGACGTCCGCGTCCGGGCCAACCACAGGCCTCCACGAGTGATGAAAAAAAACCGGAAGAGAAAGGCGGACCCAATCTCGCCTTGCAGGGTTTGGGTTATTTTGTCAAGTTTTTCAGCATTTTTGATCCATTTACCCTCAACTGGTCCGACCGCAACAACATCACCGCCTATGGCGTTATGGGGATTCCGGCATGGGGGTTCCAGTTTGGTCTGACCGACAGCCTGGGCGTTCCCCTCGAACTGAGCAGCGGCAGCGGCAGTCTGAACCGGGGGTCGAGCAGCAAGAATCGCTCTTTCAACACCTCGTCGGGCTTTAACATCGGTCGCGATATCGATGTGGATATCAAATATGATCAATCCTATTCGCTCAATACCAGCACACAAACTACCGGTTCTCGTTCGCAGGCCTGGCTGACTTTTGGCGATGACATCGATATGCTTTTTCCAAACTGGTCGGTGCGCATCGGCGGCGGCGAAAGGTTGCCGTTGCTGAAAAACTGGTTTAGCCGGGTGTCATTGGATCACGCCTATAACGGACAAAATTCCGAAACCTTTGATATGGAAGACGGCCAGGAGACCCCGACCAAGACAAACAGCAAATCGGGTTTTCGTCCGCTGATCGGTGTGACCATGCAGATGAAGAACGGACTGTCCCTGCAGGCGCGTTACAACAAACAAGAAGACGAATCCGTCAGTCTGGGTTCGAATTTTGGCGCAACCCGGTCCGAGGATGATGATCTCTCTCTGACGGCAAATTGGTCCAAACAGAGCGATTTTCGCATTCCGATTTGGCCTTTCAACACGATGAGGTTGAAAAACAGCATCAATTTTTCCTTTACTTTCGCCATGACCGGCCAACAACAATTCAAGAGCCGGGCCGGCGGCGATTATGAGCCAACCTCGGAGACCAGCAAGTGGTCTCTCAAACCTGCCGTGCAGTACAGCTTTAGCGACAAAGTGCGCGGCGGAGCGAGTTTTGAAATGGGGAAAACCCACAATGCCCTCGTCGGCGATTCGTCCTTCAAAGAGTTTTCCGTTGACGTCAAGATCGCCATACATGGCAACTGAGCAGGAAAGATGAGCGCAAAACAACCATCGCCGAGATCCTGGAGCCGTTGGTTCTTTTATGCACCGCCGGCGCTGCGGGACGTGATCAGCTGCTTGTGTTTCGACCATGGTGCCAACGGATTGATCGAACACCCTGAGGGGATGGAAGCCTTTTTCCAGCCGTCAAAATCGATCCATGAAATCGAGGCCGCCTATACTGATCTCATGGCGAGTTTGCGCAGTCGCGGATTCGATGTTCAGCTGCCCAAACCGGAGATTTCCGCGGTTCATGAGCAGGACTGGAACCGCGAATGGAAAAAGGAATGGCGAACCATTTCGGTCACCGAACGCATATGGATCAGACCGAGCTGGTTGCCTGCTCCTTTGCCAACACCCGATTGCCTGCTCGAGATCGATCCAGAAATGGCTTTCGGAACCGGTACCCATGCCACAACCCGCTTGACCCTGATGCGACTGGAGGAGTCGATCGCCGGCGGCGAGAGCGTTCTCGATGTCGGCACGGGTACAGGTATCCTGGCGATCGCGGCGATCAAACTCGGCGCCGCGTATTGCATCGCCCTTGATGTCGATCCGATTGCCGTTGAGACTGCACAGCGCAATGCCTACAAGAATGACGTTGCAGATCATATCGCCTTTTATACCGGAACAGTCGATGCGCTTTTGCCCCGGTGTTTTGATCGCATCGTTGCCAATATTCAGCGATCGGTTCTTCTGCCCATGCTTGTTGAGCTGGAAAACCGCCTCTCCTGTGGCGGTCAATTGATCCTCTCCGGTTTGTTGGTTGAAGAAGAAAACGAGATTCACCGGGAACTGGAAAAACTGCACTTGCTGGATTGGCTGACCGTTGCCGAAGGTGAATGGATCGCGATACACTGCAGAAAAGCGGATTCTGTGGTTTCATGACCGGCGAAATTTGCAGCCACCGCATCCATTCGTTGCCGCATTGGGGAAATAAGTCGATGACAAGAGCTGTTGTACAAAAAGTAATGCCTAAAAATTAAAATGGAATGTGTTGCAGCTCACGCATTTGAAAGGCAAAAATGGATAAACTGCTTTAAATGAACACGGCAAACAAAAACGATCATTTCAAGCCTTTGTGCAAGGGTGTCGTGATCAGTGGATCAAGGCTCCGGTTGTAGACGCTGACGGATTCTTGCGCAAGGAGCTTGCGGGCAAGTTTCTTTATATAGGAACAGAAAGGATACGCAATGAAAAGAAAAAAATTTAGCATATGCCTGTTTGGCATGGCATTGGCCCTGGTGTCAGCCACCGTTGGCTCTGCCATGGTGATCCCGGTAAAAGATGCTTCTCAGGAGCTGGCGACGCAATTGACTGCCGCTGCTGATGAATCCGATCTGCGCGATGCAGTGCAAGGTTTCCGGTCCATGGAACGAAAAATCGAAATTTCTATTACAGAGGCCGTCCGCGAGCGTGCGGTCATGCAAAAAATCGAACGGCAAATCGATAGTCAGTTGCGGCCTGAAATGCTGGTGCCCTCGTTTTTGGAGTCCTTGCACCGCATGCAAGTCGACGAAGATGGCCACGATCGTTTGCAGCCTCTGCAAAAATGGCGTCAACAGTCGACTGCTTCGAACGGGGCGCTTTCCGGTACCGTCAAAGTCGACGGAAGTGCACCCAATCCTGCCGCGCTGATTTTGGCCTTTGATACACATGGCTATTTTGTTGGCTCCGGCGAGACCGATCTCAACGGCGATTATGCCATTGGCAATCTTCCTGTTGGCAGCTATTACGTGCTGGCAACAGGCGAAAGCTTTGTCAATGCCATCTATCCGGATGTGATCTCTCCTCTGGGTTCGCGCGCAACCTGGCGTCAAGCGTCTCTCGTCGCTGTCAGCGAAGGGACGACAACTTTTGGGATCAATTTTTCGCTGCAAAGCGGATATCCGGTCAAGGTCATTGTCTATTATCCGGATGGCTTGCGCCGATTTGAAGACCAAAATGTCTGGTTCACCATTACCCCGGCCGATGATCCGACGATGGAAATTTCCCAGTTGCACAACGAGTCAAATGGTTTGTTCAATTTGCGCATCCCGACTTTGGGCGCCGTCAAGATTGCTGCTCAGGTTTCAGGCTACCTGAACACCTGGTATCCCGGTGTCGATCGCTGGGATTTGGCTGGAACCATCACTGCCGATCCCTCCGGTCAGACTCCGCTTATTTCGTTCAATCTTTTGCCAATCCCTGATCAGCCGGCGACCGGCGGCATCCAGGGTCAAGTAAAATCCGTAGATTATCCGATCAGTGTTCTGGCGCTTGTTTTTGTTTTCGACGCTGAAGACACATCATTTGTGGCCATGAACAACGTGCTGGAACTGAACGGCATATTTGGCTCCTATTCGATCGGCAATCTTTTGCCTGGTTCCTACTATGTTTATGCCAACGATTATTTGGGCAGTCTGTTGGGTGCCGGTGATTATCTCGGCGAATTTTACAGCGGTGCTCGAACACCGTCTGAGGCCACCCTGGTACAAGTTGTGGCCGATGAAGTGATCGAAGATATCAATTTTGAGCTGTCGCCAGGCGGGTCGATCAGTGGACAGATTAAAAATGCGTCCGGAGAGCCGGTGGATTCATTGATCATTTTTGCCGTGCACGCGGATCTCGGCGGGCCCGGCAAAGATCCCTTTCTCAGTCGCGTGCAGCTCGGACTGGCAGTGACCAATTGGGACGGCCGTTATGAAATAGCCGGATTGCCGGATGGCGATTACGTTCTGCGCACTTTTTCCAACTACCAGATCAATGTGGATGATCTTACCGATTTCAGCAACCTCATCGTCACCGGAAAACACGCGGATAAAATCTGCGACGAGTATTACGGCGGCGCCTATAATCTCTTTGATTTCAAGAAAGCTGCACGAGTACCGGTTGTCGTTGGCCAGAAAACCGAAAATATCGATTTTAACCTGGCACCGGTGGGCACCATCCACGGATCGATCCACTCTGCTCAGGGTGGCGAGCCAATCTCCGATGCGGTGATCCTCGCGTTGGATGCCGAAAGCGGATATCCTCATCTGCTGCAATTGAGCAGCGGATATGAAAGTCTGCCGGGCAAAAAAATCGATGACCAAGGCCGTTTTCGCCTGATGCCGTTGCCGCCGGGCAATTACCGGTTGCTCGCGCTCAGCGGTCTGGAGAACGATGACCGATTTTTAAGCGAGTTTTATGACGGAGTGCACGATTTCAACCAGTCTCCGGTGATCTCTCTAAACGGCAATGTGGTGGAAAATATCGATTTTACTCTGGTACCCGGCGCAACGGTGCAGGGATTTGTCCATCTGTCTGAAGGCTTCGCGGCAGGGGCGGACACGGTCAACGGCTTTCCGGTGATCGCTTTCGATTCATCAACAGGTAGGGCAGTGGGCTACGATTATGTGCAGTTCACCGGTGGTTATCGCATCGACCGCCTGCCTGCAGGGGATTACAAGATCATGGCTCTGCCAATGGTCGAGCCCTACGGCGTCACCTATGTCGGCGGCGGCGATCATTTCAGCGATCCACAGGCACAAACGGTTTCCGTTGCTGTCGGCCAACTGATCGATGGCCTTGATATTGTCCTGGAACCTGCGCATGGCTCGATCAGCGGCACTATCCGCGATGCCGAAAACGGAGAACCGCTGGCCAACATCGGCGTCATCGCTTATGACGCGACCGGCCACATTGTCGGTTTTGCAATGAGCGGCCTCGATTTGGCGTCCGGCACTTTTCTGCCAGATGAGGGCGTATTTGAGTTGGCCGGATTGCGCTCTGGCTCTTATTATTTGCGCACATTTTCCTTTACCCAGGCTGTCTCTTTGTTGGCGACCCTTGAGCAATTTACCGGCGGGGCCATGGGTGGGGGGGATGACATTATTGGACAGGTTGGCGGACTGTTCTCGACGGTCTTCAATCTGGATATCGACCTCAGCATTTATCAGGACAACTGGTATTCGGGAATCGATGCCAATTTGGAATTCAATCTGACCGAATTCATTTTTGACCTCACACGCTATGGATTTGTCAACGAGTACGACACTGCTTTGCTGCCTTTGCACGTACCGCTGCCGTTTGCCATGAACATCCCGGCCGGCGTGAGTCCGGTGCAGGTGAATGAATCGACGCCGACAACCGGTATCAATTTTGATCTGGTGCGCGGCGACATCGATGATCAGGTGACCGACGTCGCTGACCAACCAGCGGTGCCGACAGAGTTCATGGTCAGTGCAAATTATCCGAATCCATTCAATCCGACGACCCAGTTGCGGTTCAGCTTGCCACAAGCGGCTGACATGCGCATCGAAATTTTTGACAACCTTGGGCGACGGGTTAGCACGCTGGTCGATCGCACCCTGGCCGCCGGAAGTCATCAGGTGACCTGGAATGGTGCGGATGAAACCGGTCAGTCCTGTGCAGCAGGTGTCTATTTTGCCCGCTTTGCTGCCCTGCAGCAACAGAAGATCGTGAAAATGCTGTTGCTCAAATAAGGAAAATCGATTCAGTCTTTGCCATTTGCGCCTGTCGGGTTGGACAGGTATTGTTTTTCTCTATGGGCTGCGGCGAATGTTTCACCCAGATGATTGCACTGCTGGTGCAACTGACGGTGAGGCGCGACATTTGCCGCAGCCTTTTTTATCGCAAAAAGTCATTTGACTCTCGAAATGAAAATCCTATATTATTTACATAAGCCACCATTCCCACCCGATTGGTGAAACCCGGATTCGGTGCGCAGCACCGAATCCGGGTTCAATAGGTTCTCGTGGAATCTGTCTTGAGATCAACGAATCCTGTCGATGAAATCATACTCTGCAATTAGAAAAGAATGTTGCGCTGCGGTTGTGTGCAACCATCAGCGCTGGATGCTCCTGCGCCGATGGCTGGCTCTGCTCTTGCTGCTCGGAGCGCCTGCCTATGGAAAAATGCAGTTGACACAACAATCCAACCGACAATTGATAGTTTCTTGTGGTCTGGACAGCACTCAGGTGCGTTCGCTGTTGACGAAAGACCGACCTCAAATCCAACAGCAGATTTCCCAAGAAGCGTGGAAACCATCCGGCCCTTTTGGTTTGCCGATGCAGGTTCTGCCGCTGCATATTCCTGCCGCCGATGTTGAGCTGCGGGTCGATTCGATCGAAAGCGAGCAGATGGTTGTCGAAGATGGGTTGCCGCGGGTTTGGGAGATGAGTTTATCCGAGGCAAAAAAATGGGAAATCGACGGCCGTGTAAATGGCGATGAACCCGTCTCTATTCAGCGTTTGGGGCGGATGCAAGGACTCGATATTTGGCAATTGTCGTTCCGGCCGCTGCATTACGATTCAGTCAGTCGAAAATTGACCGTTTTTCGATCCTTGCGGGCGACTGTCCGATGGAGCGATAATTCAGAAAGCGACACGGGCCGGCGACAACTCGACAGCGAGCGGATCGGCATGGCCAAGGATTTGGGTATCGTGTTGGGCGAGGCGCGGATGGCCACTCCGCCTGATCGGCAAAATCTCGCAGCGGTGAGTGCAAGTCCGGCGCGGTGGAAGATCTACATCGAGGAAGATGGTTGGTATCGAGTAACGGGAAGCGATTTACACCAGGCTGGGATTGACTTGCTGTCCATCGATGTTCAGGCGCTGCGTCTGACCGATGGATCGAGCGATGTGCCGATCTATGTCAGCGGATGGCAAGATGGCCAATTTCACGAGACCGATAGTTTTGAATTTTGGGGCGAAACTGCGCGCAACAGCGATCGTCAGACGTCACCGGACTTGTATCAGGATCCTTACAGCCGAACAAAAATTTATTTTTTGAGCTGGAGCGGCCAGCCTGGTCTATGGATGGTCGATGAATCCGCAGCGCCGACTGGCAGCCCTGCGACCAATGTCCGGCGTCCGTATTCGTTTATGCAAACCATGCATGTCGAGCGCGATGTCAGTTTTAACCATCTTGTTGAAGTCCCGGAAGGATTGCGCCGGGATCACTTTTTCTTCGACGGCGGTATCGCTGCAGCCGAAAAACGGGATTATGAGTTCGATCTTTGGCATCCGGACAAGCGCTCGGCTCAGCCGCTGCAAGTGCAGGTCATGATGCGAGGGAAAACCGTACCCTCGTCCACCATCGATCTTTTTTTGCATCGGGTTTCTGCTTATCTGAACAACCGCTATGTGATGCAAGGCGAATGGTACGGTCAGGACTATCTCGATATGCGCACTCAAGGGCAGTCCGGTTTGACAGGTGCCGATCTCAATTCCGGCAAGAACCGTTTGACGGTCATCAATCTTTTGGATCCCAACAAGATCGACTATGTTCTGCTGAATTGGTTCGAAGTGACTTATCCGCGGCTTTACCGGGCGCAGGAAGGATGGCTGCGTTTTACGATTCCATCTGAGGAAGAATTGGGCCTCTACCAGTTTCGCATCGATGGTTTTTTGCATGAAAATATCGATGTCTTCAAGATGGGGATCAGCCGTATGGTGGGCGGCGTGGCCAAAGAGACGGTGGATTATGACAATTTTGCTTCTGTCCAGATCACCTTTCAGGATGAAATTGCCTCTCGTGCGGTCGAGTATGTCGCCATCGCCCGCGACCGCAAAAAAACACCTCACCGCATCAGCCCTGATCACCCCAGCCAGCTGAGGTCTCCAGATTTGGCCGCCGACTATGTGGTCATTGCCCACCAGAACTTTTACAACAGCCAAGGATTGGATGAGCTGATCAACAGACGGCAGAGTCAAGGCTTGCGGGTGCTTAAAGTGGATGTCGAAGATATCTTCGACGAATTCGGCGACGGCCGTCCGACTCCGGAAGCGATCAAGGCCTTTTTAAACCACGCCTATCACCATTGGGAAAATCCGCGGTTGCGCTATGTCCTTTTGGTCGGCAACGGCAGCCGCATTCGGCGAACGGCGGCCGGCGACACGCTGGATTTTATCCCGGTTTATCTCCGGCAAACCTGGAAATGGGGGGCAACGGCCAGCGACTACTGGTACACATTATTGGACGGCGATGATGAGTTGTCCGATATCGCCATCGGTCGATTGCCGGCACGCACCGAGGAAGAGTGCGATATTTTGGCGCGCAAGATTGTCGGCTACGAAACCACCGCCTCTCCGGGGCATTGGCGAAATCGGCTTTTGTTTATCGGCGGAAATTTCAGCACGCAGGCGCCGTTCGATCAACAGGCACTCGAACTGGTATCGACTCTTTCGCCGGCCTTAAACAAGAATATATTGTTGAGCATAAGACGTCGCGGCCTGGTCGATGATCCGTTTTATGGCAGCACCACCGATTTGCTCGACTATTTCGACCAGGGATGTGCGATCATCAACTTTCATGGCCACGGTGGCGGTGGAATCTGGGCGGATAATGGTCTGCTGCGCACTGAAGATGTCGCGCGTATTACCAACCGCGGCAAGCTGCCTTTCATTATGAGCATGACCTGTTTTTCCGGTGCGTTCGAATCTTCGAGCTATCGCGGTTTGGCGGATGCACTTCTTTTCAACACGGAAAACGGCGCCGTCGCTTTTATGGGCGCCAGCGGTGAAGGATGGGTGTTGAATGATTATTTGCTGCAACGCGCCATCCTGCAACTTTTCGATCAAAATCCTTCTTTGCCTTTAGGTGAACTGATACGCCTCGGCAAAAATCTCTACCAAATCGCCAACGGCCCCAATTTGTATGTGTTCGCGGAAACCAATCAATACCATTTGTTGGGTGATCCTGCAATGCGGCTGGGGGTACCGCAGAAACGGCTCCCTCTACAGGTGGATCGGCACTTGCTCGAACGGGGGGCCAATCTGACGGCTGCCGCACATCTGCCGTTCAGCCGCGGCAAGGGTTATGCTGCTATCGTCGACAGCGCGCTGGCGCTCAGCGATTGGCGGGAAGCACCGATTCAGGCCGGGACTGCCTCAGTTCAGGTCGAAGTGCCTGCTGATTTTGCCGGGTCAGAAGGACATCTTGTGTTTTACGCCGAAGACGAATTGGGAATTGACCGCGTTCATGCCGCTGCTTCTCTTTCTCTGGCAGCAGCTCTTTTTGATTCCATCCGGATTGAGTTGGTCGACCGCGACAGCAGCCGCCTGGCAGTGCGTATCATTGCCGAATCAACAGTCGAAGCGGCGTGGTGCCGTGTTCAGCAAGATTCGGTTCCGCTTTTTCCAATCATCGGAACAACCTATCGGTCATATCCTTTTTACTATCCATACGGATTCACCTATCAGCTCTTTGCCCGCCTGGCTGATGGCAGAGTCATCTCTGGTCTTCCAACCAATTATACATCAGCCGGCCACATCGATCTGGCGCTGAACAGCGAGTCGATCCGTCTGACCGGTGTGCGCGAAACCCAACTGACCGCGCAAGTCAGCAACAACAGCAACACAGATCTCAGCGATGTGGTGGTGCAGTTCGAGTATTTCGATCCACAAAGCAGCCAATGGCGCTTGTTGGGTCGGGATAAAGCCGAACTGCCGGCGCTGGGGAAGGCCGAGGTGAACCTCGCTTTCGCGCCGCTGCCAGGTCGTGCCCAGGTGCGCGTCGAGATCGATCCGGATAGTCTCTGCGATCGGCTCTATCGCTATGACAACCGCACCATCACCAGTTTTGTGGTTGATCGATACACCGTCATCCCGGAACGAGGAGTGGTCGCCGGCGATAGTGTGTTGACAAATCTGGCAGTGGATTCGACTTTTACCTTGTTTGTTGGCGCCGGTTCGGTATCCCTGCCGACTGTTTTGACCGTGCAGGTCGGCGAATCTCCTGAAATCGTCGAGCAGCCCGATTTTGCGGCGCTGGCCGGCATGCCCGTTTACCGGTTTTTTCTTGCTGACACGCTGGCCTATTTTAGCAAATCCATTGAGCTTCAATTTTATCTGTCGCCGGTTCTTCAAACCCAGTTGGCTGCGGTCGGCAAGCCGGCCAATGTATTTTATCGGCAGGCAGCGACCGGCAAGTGGGTGCGGCAAAACAGCCAGCCCCAGGGTGACCACTTGCTGATTTCGGTGCAGCAACCCGGAGAGTATACGGTTTTGGTGGGCGAAGATCATCTGGCGCCGACCGTCGAAATGACAATCGACGGGCAACCGCCGATTGAGCAAGCCTATGTGCAGCGTCGGCCGCGTATCGGCGCCATATTGCAGGATTTGAATGGCATCGATTTATCTGCAGCCGGTTTGCAGTTTCAGCTCGATGGCCGGTTGCTGCCGCCAGCAGAATGGATTTTACCGACGGTCATCACCAACGGCAACCATTGTCTGGTCGAGATCAGGCCGGAACTTGACCCCGGTCAACATCACCTGCAGCTGACCGTGTCTGATTGCTTCGGCAATCGATCGCTGCAGAACGAATTTTCCTTTCAGGTGGCAGATCGCTTTGAATTGCGCCTTTTGGGCACTTATCCCAATCCTTTCGAGCGGGAGACAATTTTTGCCTATGAATTGACCCAGCCGTGCGAACAGCTGGAAATCAAGATCTATACCGCTTCCGGGCAGTTGATCCGAGCCCTGGATGCACGCTCCAACACTGCCGACGCCAATCCTTTGGGTGCCGACTATCACGAGTTGCTGTGGGATGGTCGGGATGAGATGGGTGATTCTGTGGCAAATGGAGTTTATTTTTATCGAATCTCGGTTCGTGGAGCCGGTCAAACAAAGGAAATGACCGGCAAACTCATGCGACTGCAATAACTTTATCAAAAGCCGATACCCATGGTTTTTTACCGCAAAATAACAGTGATGGTGGTGCTGCTGCTGTCTTTCGGCGTTTCAGCGCGGGGTGAGGATGGCAAGTATGCAGGTGCTGCACTGGAATTGGGTCTTGGTGCGCGCCCCCTGGCCATGGGGGAGGCGGTGGTGGCGGTGAGCGGTGACGGTCCGCTTTTCTACTACAATCCGGCCTTGTCGGCTCTGCTGCAGCGGCCACAACTGCAGTTGATGTATGCACCAACTTTTGGCGGTGTTGCAGACCCAATGGCGCACTACCACCACGCCGGAGCAGTGTTCTCTCTGCCCGGGCAAGCCAGTCTCGGTGTCAGCTGGACGCGCTTCAGCGTGGATGAAATTCCGATCTATCCAAAACTCAACAGCGCAATGACTGCGGATCGCCTGCACCAGAAAAACCTGCGGCCTTCTGGCGAACCGCTCGGCACATTCACCGACACAGAAGATGTCTATTATTTCACTTTCAGCAAACTCTGGCAGCCGACTCTGCCGTTAGGATGGCTTTTTATCGATCTGCCGCTGCAAATTCCCATGGGTTTCAATCTCAAGGTCTTGCGGCAATCTGCATTCGGCCATTCTGCTTCAGGACTGGGAGTGGACTGGGGAACATTGCTCAAATTCAACCTTGCCACTCTTTTTGATCGGCGTGCACTTGGCGATCTCGGTATTGGTGTCTCGGTCACGGACATCAGCCGGACAGCGATTCTTTGGGATACCAAACATGAAGATCGCATTCGAACCGCCGTGCGCAGCGGCATCTCCTATCAACAACCTCTGCGCCGAATCAACGGCGAATTGACTCTCTGTTGGACCCGTTATGAAAAATATCAAACCCTCAATTTGTGGGGTCTGGAAGTGCAGTCGCATGGCCTGGCGCTGCGCGCCGGCAAGAATCGCGATGGATTCACTGCCGGGGCCGGCGTGCGGCTCTGGCGGATGCAGGTCGATTATGCCTTTGTTACCCTGGAAATGGACGGAGTTCACCGCTTGAGCTGCAATCTGACCTTTTAACGGCTGGGAGATCGCCATGCAGATCAACAAGAGCGTTTTTGCCGCTTTGGTGATCGCGGTGCTGCTGGGCTGTGAAGAACAGAGCACTGAACCGCGCCGCGAATTGCCTGCGCCGTTTCTCATCGCCAGCCCTGACGATATGTCGCCTGCTGAACGGGGCATCGATGCCGTTGCAGAAAACAATGGAATACAACTGCAATGGGTGCAGGACGACCGGTTCGTGCAAATTTTGTTCTATCGCCGCGCCATGGATGAGAAGGATTTTATCGGTCTGGCCTCAGCTGCGGTAGAGGATACGATCTATATCGATACGAACGTGGAACTGAACAAGCGCTATTTTTATTTCGCCACTGGTTTGGATGCGCAAAACCACATCGGGCCGCCTTCCGATACCCTCGATTACCAGTTGGTCGCCAAAGCGACCAATCTGCGCTACTTGGAGGAGCCGAATCTGTTCTATTGGCAATTGACCGATTATTTGCCCGACCGATACATTCTTAAGCTTTATGATGATGAAACAAATCAACCTGTCTGGTTTTCGCAGGTTCAATCGTCCTATTCCGGCCTGGAAGAACAGGTCAAATACAACTGGGATGGCCAAAGCGCCTTAGCGCAACTGCAACGGCAACGCCGCTATCGATGGCGGATTGACATTGTCGGCCCGTCGATTCGTTCAGGAAGTGAATCCGATTGGCAGCGCTTCACTTTGCCCTGAGCTGAGCGGGTCAATCCCATTTTCGCGAAAGCTCACAAGTGTAGATTTATCTTGACTCTTAAATAAAAAATAGTAGATTTTAAGTAAAGTTGTATTCTATTTAGTCCTGGGTGACACCATTTTTTTGACTTGTCCCGGAGGAAAGGCCATGAAAACCGTAAGGCCCGCATTGCTGCTTGTATTTTTGCTGCTCTTTGCTACTGCTGCGCAGGCGACACTGATCAATGGCGGAAGAGGTTTACCGCATACAAAAGCGGCATGGGTTCAGGAACGGACCCATCTTTCACTGTTGGCTCATTCTCGTTTTTGGGGCAAAGTCAGCCAATATGTGAACAAGGATACAGGCTTGGATGATGCAACGACGATCTGGGATGTGCAGGGTTTGGTGAGTTTGAACTACGGTTTGGGAAAACATTTCGATCTGACTCTCACTCCCATCGCCTACCAGGATGTCCATCAGGGTGCCACCGAAGAGTATCCCTGGGACACTTTTTTGGCGCTCAAACTCGGCTCTCTTGGTCCAAAGGCGAGTTCCTTGAATTATGGTTTCGAACTCGGAGCCCGTTTCCCGACCGGAGAACGGCACAACGTCATTTATGAAGACTATACCGCCGGTACCATCGAGGTCGGCTTGAACAGTTTGCTCAGCTACGCTTACGACCCGCTCTATCCCGAGGATGCTCTCAATGTGCATGCCAATCTCGGCTATTGGCATCACAACGATGCAGGGGAAAAATTGATACCCTCGATTCTGCACCCGGAGAACAACGTCATCCATCCCAGCCAGCACGTGAAATATGGCCTTGGGTTTGTCATTCCGACTGCAGATTTTAATTATGGTTTGGAGATGTATGGAAAGTGGTGGATCCAAAAACCGCCGCGCGCTGCGGCCAGCCGGGAAAATTATGCCTATATCAACGCCAGTGTGGCCTATAAAGCCGCCCGTTGGTTCTCCTTCATTGTTTCCGGCGACTATCGCCTGACCGCGGACCGCAACGAAACCACCCTGGAGCAACGCCTCCCGGAAGTGGGCACGCCGAATTACAACACCTGGCGGGTCAATGTGGGCGGCAAATTCGTTCTTTTGCCCACCTCGGTCTATCGCACCAATGAACGCGATATCTTGATGCAAAAAGCCGAAAGCCGCCGCGAGCTGTTCGAACAAATCATTCGCGAACGACGCGAAACCGAGTCGGCTGAAGAGGAATTGGAGCGCATCCGCGAAGAACGGCGCAAAGCGGAACGCGAACTCGAACGTCTGCGCAAGATTTTGGAAGGCAAGGAACCCGAGGGAAGTCTGGAAAGTTTGCGCCAAAGCCTTGAGCCCAAATGATCCGGCAAAATATTTTTATTTAGCCGCGCCGATGCGCGGCTTTTTTTTGCCCTCTCGGCAAGCTTTGTTCGAGCTAGAAACGCTTTGTCTTTTGAATCGATCGATAAGGTCACAGCCCGGCCGAGCGGAACTCGTTCTCAAAATTGCAGCATGGCCCCAAGAACCTGATTCGGCAACCAGGAAGCGCTGTGACCTCACGGTCCCAACTTGAGCAAATCAGCCTCCTCAACCAATCCGTAAAGCAATGGCGCAACAGGAGCGCGCTGCGGTGCTGGAGCGCTTTTGTGCAGGATGGCGCTTTGCGGCAGGAGGGTATTCCTGTGGCGAGAAAAAGTTAAATGAATCTGGTTTTGCATAAAAAAAGCCCTGATCGAATTCAATCGATCAGGGCTTTTTTGTCTTTCTGTTGACGAGGTTATTTTACCAGCAGCATCCGTTTGGCGATCAGCTGGGTTTTAACCTGCAGTGCATAGATATACAAGCCACTGGGGACTTTCTGCCCTGCATGATCTGTACCATCCCAGTTGACAGCATAGCTTCCGGCAGCCGCCATGCCATCGACCAATGTCTTGATCTCCTGTCCTTGCAGATTGTAAATCTTCAGGGAGACCTTTTCGGTCGAATTCAAGGTGTAGGCGATGGTGGTCGTCGGGTTGAATGGGTTGGGATAGTTCTGGCTAAGCTGAAAATCGACCGGCAGCGATTCGCGGTTCGGTTTGGCGACATCGGTCAATTGATTTTCAAAACGCAGAACCAATCCGTTGTCGGTGAACACATAGCCAAAGTCGGGACTGCCGAAGACGCCGGATAACATATAATCGTTATCCTGAACTTCGGTTGGGATTGTCACTTTGGTCCAGGTTGTGCCCAAATCGGAGGTAAAATAGACGCCGAGATCATCCAGGCCCATGATGATATTGCTGTTGGGGATGGCAACGACGCCGTTGCACCAGCTGGATGAGGAAGTGTCGGGTTTGTTGGTGACCGTCCAGGTTGCGCCGCCGTCTGTGGAGGCAACCACATTGCCGCGGCGGTCTGCGATCAGGCCGTTGTTTTCATCGCTGAAGGCGATGGCGCGTGGGTAGGTGGGAATCACTTCGGTTGAGATGGTGTAGCTATCCCAGGTTGCGCCCGAATCTTTTGAACGAAAAACGAATGAAGCATTATAGTCCGTGTTGGTGGCTGCTACCCAAATGTTTTGCCCGACTGTGCAACTGGCTAGGCCCCAGGTATAGTAGGCATAGGCCGCGCCCAAAAAGTCGATTCCTTCGATGAGTGTCCAGGAAGAGCCCTGATCGATGGAACGCACAAAGTGCATGTTGCCGTTGGGCTCAAAGTCGCCGACCGCTACAGCCGCATCACCGACCACGCGCAGAGCATCAAACCAGCCGGGTGCTCCCAACGCGGGATTGATCATGTAGGAATAGACTTCGCTAAAGGTTGCACCGCCGTCTTCGCTTTTCCAGATCTGTCCCTCGGCGGTGGCGACGATGGCGATATCGGCGTTGAACGCGTCCATCTGCGCAGCGCGGCCGGGAATGGGAGTGGCGTTGTGGGTAAAGGTCTTGCCGCCATCGACAGAACGGAAAATCCAGGTTTCCTTGGTGGTGGTATTGGTGCCCAAAAACCAGACGGTCTGGTTGTTGTCGAGGATTCTGCCTTGTTTGAAGGCAAGACCGGTTGGCGCCTCGCCGTTGAGCAAAACCTCAGACGCGACCACCATGTTGCCGATCTGCGGGGTCGATGGAATGAAATCGAGGACGACGATCGGCTTGGTGCCCAGGTTGGGGAAGGCGCCGGCATCGGTGCTGGAGGTGTAGAGCACTTCCAGCTGCGGATCGTTGTCGATGTTGGCCAGGTTGACGACAGACCAGATGCCTGCTTCGGCATATTCGGAATCGATAACTTCAAAGGCATAGTTGGCCGGATCGGTAATGTCGCCGCCCTTGTAGGCGAGATGAAAGATGCTGGCATTGGGCGTCGAGGCGCGGGAACCATAGATGAAATCGAGGAGGCCATCGCCGTCGATGTCGCCCGATGCGCCGCCCCAGGGACCGCGGGTGCCGCTGGGCCACCAGGCGCTGACGTTGATGAGCTCGGTGTGTTTCAGACTGTCACCCTCTTCCTGGAGGAGATAGATGCTCTTGTGGGCATCAACGCCCCAATCATAAACGGGGGCGATGATCTCCATCACGCCGTCTTTATCGAGATCGACAACCTGGGCAGACTGGACCGAGGCGCCTCCGGCCATCGGTTGCAGCTTTTTGTATTCCCACATCGATCCCGTCCAGGTGTATTTGGAGACTTCGACTTCGCAAAAGCTGTAGATATTGGGCCCGATCGCCACCACGTCCCACTTGTTCTCAGTGGTTCCAGCCTGCAGGTCGAAATCGAGACCGCTGACTTCCAGCGTCCACTCTTCCGATCCGTCGCCGGTGTCCGGAATATCGCTGACCGATACAACGCCGCAATAGTAGCCGCCGTTGTTGCCGGCGCGGTCGGCAAAAATGAATTCATCGACGCCGTCGTCATCTGGATCGGCGATGATCGCCTGGATCGGCCGAATGTTGACATTGTCTTCACCGGCTATTGTCCACTTGGCATTGGGCAGATAAGCTCCTGCACCATCATCGACACCCAGCACATCGCTGCCGTCCCCTGCGACTTCATAGACCAGGATGCGGGCTGGATTGAGGCTCGTGGTTCCAGAGGTGTTGTTGACGATGCCCCAGATGATTTCGTGTTTGCCGTCCTTGTCCAGATCGGCCACATTCAGAGTCGGCCAGGTGTTCTGTTTTTCGACCGGGGCAACTGCTTTCCATACCACAACCCACTCGTCGCCTTGTTTTTCCAGTTTGTAGATACGCGGGATCATTTCATCCGGTTTGTCATTCCAGTTGTCGTTGATCAGATAGATTTCGGTTTGGCCGTCGCCATCGAGATCGACACCAGAGACCATGTTGCCGGTACCACCGATGTTCAGGTCTGTCTCCGGTACTGGAATTTCACCGCTGCGGACAAATTGGCCCTGAGCGAGACCTGCGAATGCGACGAAAGAGAGCGCGACCAGAACCGTAAAAAACGCAGTAGCTTTGTTGACTTTCATAGTGATAACCTCCTTGCGTTTGGCTTGGATAGTTGGGAGGGCAATCTGATCATCGGGCTTGTGGTGCAACTCATCAGTGCCAGCCTCTGGCGCTCAAGAGTGCCGACAAAAACCGCGCTGCTGGTGATGGTCGAAACGATCGATACAATCCCTACCCTTTGTGTTTAAGCAAGTGGATTGCCCGAAATAGGAGCGCTTGGTCACCTCCTTCCCGCTGGTTGCTTGATCCTATTGCGTCTTTGTCGGATTAGAAATTTAACGATAAAGAAAATCGATGAATATCCTGCAAAACTCCCAGATCGGCATAGGCATAGTCGATTGCGGCGCGCGCACCGCCGACCAGCGGTGTGCAGATGCCGGCGCCGAAACACAAGCCGCCCTCGTCGGATTCAATTTGATAGCCGCTGCGCAGGAAAAAAGAGTCTTTAAAGCTGTACTCGGCACCGAGGTTGTACTGTTCCAGATTGTTGTTCGGATGGATCATGTCTACCGCAGTGGTCAGCTTGCTGTTGTCGCGGTTGAGGATATCCAGCGAGATGCCGAAGCGAAAATTGATCGGCATGGAATGCGATTCAAAGCTTTTGGGTTTGTTGACATCGACCGAGCGGGGGTCGCTGTAATCGATAAAGTCACCCGAATAGGTGATATCCGGGCCGAAATGAAGAATGGACATGCCCAGTTTCATCCCATGGAAACCGGTTTCATAGAGAGTGCCGATATCCACTGCAAAAGAAGTATAGCCGTTTTCCCAATATTTTTCATGCACCACTTTCCCGCTGACACCGATCGATACCCGATCGGTGAGCAGTCGGGCATAGGCAAGCCCGACGCTGTAATTGGAGATTGCGAAAGAGGATCCGGTGCCGTTGGGCTGATCGATGGTGGTGATTTCCATGTCTTCGGTCATCAGATTGACAGCGTGCAGAGCAAAGACGCCGATATTTTTGATGTTCATGGCATAGGAGAGGCCAACCATGGAGATTTCCGCCGGCCACTGATTGTAGGCGGTGAACAGATTGCGGTTTTCGACATGCGCCAGCCCGGCGGGATTCCAGAATACCGCTCCGGCATCGTCGGCCAGCGATGTAAAGGCTGATCCCATACCGGTCGCCCGTGCGCCCATGCCGATTTCGAGAAACTGTGCCGCCGCTGTTCCCACCGGCGCGAATCCCTGGGCAAAGACCAGTCCTGTCGCGCAGAGCGCCAGAAGCAGAGTCGCCATAACTTTTTTCATCATTCGTCTATCCTCAATTTTATCATGATCGGCCTGATGCTTTTGCCTGGATCATCAGGCATTATCGGATGATGACAAATTTTCCGGTGGTTTGTCCCAGCGAGGGTGAGTCGACCACAAAGAGATAGAGGCCCGGAGCGGCTTCCTGGTCGTTGCGGGTAATCAGGTCCCACTCCGCCACGCTGGTATTGCCCTCGACGCTTTGCGTGCCTCGGCGCACCGACTCCCCGGCATGAATTTCATCGACAAAATCGCCGTCCAGGGTAAAAATCTTGATCGTTGCATCAGCCGGCAGATTGATGAATTGCAGGCGATGCTGCCAGGGATTGGCGTCGCTGGGCAGCGCATTGTTCCACCTGGCGCTGCCGATATAGGGATTGGGCACAGCTTTGACGTTATCGAGAGTTTTGGCCACCGGATTGGCCGGCGAAATGTATTTCAGGCTGTTGAGGACATTGGTCTCGACGACGCCCAGCGGGATCGGTTGTTCGATGGAAACCGTATAAGCCTGTACGGAATAGTAGTAATCGAGGCCGTTGATCACATCGCGGTCGATGAGCTGAAAGGTATTGGGCTCGTCCCCGGCCGGCGGCGGCCAGCTGCCAGCGTCGTCTACCGCATAGACACCCAGGCCCAGCGGTTGCCAGGCGTATTCGCCTGTGGCAGTGGTGCCGGTGCTTTTCCAGACCTTATAGCCGGCAAAATATTCGTGATCGACCGAGGCATTGTCCCAGATCAATTTGACGCCATCGGCAATCCCGTTTTCCAGATAAGGCTCAACCCGTACCGCCGGAGTGGCCGGCGACATGGCCGCGGTGGACATGGTATAGTCCGTGTCGACGATGAATTGCGCCACGCCCATGATCTCGACCAGTTTTTGCAGACTGTAGACGCCGCCGCTGTCCGGATCACACCCCACCCCCAGGGCGGCGGTGAGCACCACGGAATCGCCGTAAGCCAGAGTCGGCAGCGGTCCAAAGGTCATGATGCCGCGATAGTCGTAGGGAAAGGGTTTGCCGCCGCTTATCACCACCCCTTCGAATGCTTTTTTCCCGATCATGCGGGTAAAGGCTTCGAGATCGGTGCCGGGATCGTTGTAGATGTTGCACTGCTGGAAGGATGAGGGCTTCAAATAGGGAACCGACTTGAGCACCTTGATGGCGAGAAACCCGGGGGTTTGCAGTTTGCCGTCCGGGCCCGGGTTAGCAAAATCGTCTGCCTGGCCGTTGTCGGCCGGATAACTCGGGTTGTCACCGTCCCACATGAAGACCATGGTGCTGTCGCATTGTTCTGGTGTGAGATGATGGTCACGACCAGCCATTTGCGGGAAAAGGGGCAGCCATTCGTCCCATGGCGTGGCATTGCTCAACACATGGTCATCCTGGTTGCTGAAGCGGTACTCCGCATCCCAGTTTGGCAGCTTGGAAACATCGCCGTCGAGACGGAAGGTGAAATAGAAATCCTGCAGATCGCGCGGCGTGTCCGGATAGCCGTCGCCGTCGCTGTCGATGCCAACGTTTTTGACCGTCCATTCATAGATGATAAAATCGTCGGCATAGCTGGCGCTCCAGGCAAAGGAGCGCTCGGTGACCTCCAGGCCAAGGGGAAAGTGGTTGGTGGCCAGAGGTGCGGAAACATCATAGAAGCGCGTCCAGGTATCCTGCTCGGAACGGGCTTCCGGTCCGGTGATGACATGGACAGAGTCGATCGGCGCAAATTCGTGGTCATCGCCCTGGGTAGAGTGAAAGACGCCGTCGACGGTCGCGGAGAGCCAGAGGGTGCCGCGATAGAGGTAAGAATTGCCCGAACCGCCCGGCCAGTCGCCGGAAGGCGTGCGGCCTTCGTAAGCGTCATCGCCCATATAGCTAAAGTTGGTCACCCGGGTCCACATGGTGCCGATGTTTTGGAATTTCCAATCGTCTTCGACTATCGGGCCGCTGTTATCCGGCAGGGCCGATTTGGCGAGCGCGGCTTTTTCCGGGGTGAGATCTGCGGTCAGCGCCCCGCCTGCAGTCAGCAGCCAGATGACGATCGAGAGAGCGAGCAAAAGATGATATCGCATCAAAATCCTCCATTGTGCTTAGAATTGCAGAGCAAAACCGATTCGAGCCTGTCTGCCGGCGCTGTAGACCTGTGAATTGATCAGATAGTCGCCGGTGATGTTGTCGATACCGACGATGCGCGGATCGCCGGCAATCTCGTAATATTGGCTGCTGCCAATCCAATTCACGTTTCGCTTGTTGAATAAATTGAACACATCGATAAAAAAGTCGAGATTGAGCCCAACAAGGTTCATCCTGCGCATCAGTTTGATATCTGTGGTGCTCGTCCACGGCAGGCGTTGGTCATTGACCATTCCCGAGCCGTAGGAAGAATAGGGCAGACCGCTGCCATAGGAAAATTGGGCATTGGCGACCCAATTGGCCAGCGGGTGCAGGGCGCCAAGGGTAAACCCAAAGTTTTTCGGTGTCTGCAGGGTCAGGTTGGCATTGACCGTATGGGTCTGGTCATAGTTCAGCAGATTCATTCTTTTGGCATCGGTAAAACCGCCGAATCCGGTGTCCGAACTGGAGCTGCGGCCTTTGGCGATGGAATAGGTGTAATTGACTGTGCCGCCCCAATAGCGGCCGACGCGCTTGATCATCGACAATTCCATGCCGCGGATATTGCCGTAATCGGCATTTTGATAGACATTGAGCTCAATATTCTGGATGGTCCGGCCGACGAACTTGCGCCAGTCCATCAGATTGGAGATGTCTTTGTAATAGCCGGTCACCGCGAGTTTGACATCGTCGGTAAATTGATGTTCGACACCCACTTCGTAGGCGACGGTTTTTTCCGGCTCCAGATTTGGATTGCCGATATAGTTGCCGACTTTGGTCAGATCTTGATAGGTGTGGTTGCGGTAAAGGTAATAGCCATCCGGTCGCTGGAAATAGTGGCCATAGGTGTAGTGGATGATGTCCCGGTCGGTGATCGGGTGGGATATGCCGATGCGCGGGCTGATCTGGTGTTTGACGGTTGGTGATTGCGATTCGATCAGCAGGGGCTGGCCAACCTCGTCCAGACTGGAGTAGGGACGATTAAAATCTGCCGGATAGAGGATATCGCCGTCCAGACCATTGGGATTGAAGCGATCATAGCGCAAACCGACCAGCGCGATGATGCCCTGGAATTCGAGCTTGTCCTGCAAATAGACGCCCAGATCATAGGTGTCTTCATCCCAAATGTCTTTGCGCACGGCGTCGAGGTTGAGGGTCCAGCTGACATTCTCGACCTGAGTGCGATGGAGGTAGAATTCGATGCCGCCTTTGAGCATGTGATTGGCAGTCGCCTGACTGATCAAGTCGGCTTTGATGCTGCGGGTCCACGAAGATTGGTCGCGGAACCCGGGATCGTCGCCCCGCACCCACCAGTAATTCGCTTCCCTTTCGCGATAGATCGGCCGGGGACCGGGTTTGCTGAGATCCCAGACCAAATCTTCTTCCGTATCGCCGTCGCCGTCGCGGTCTTCGACATCCGGAGTGGCGTAATGATAATTGGAGTGAAAATTTTGCAGCCGGATTTCATAATAGGTTTTCGGGCTCAGGGTATGGGTCCAGATCGTATAGGCCATATCGCTGTTCTTGGCATAATTCCACAGATGATTCTGCATGCCGGCGACATAATAGGTTTCAGTCCGATCGTAGGCTTCGCCGTTGAATTCTCCTGGAGTGTTGTCGATAACGCCTTGTTCGAAAATCGTCGGATCGTAGACATAGCGGTAGTGGTAGCGCACGGCATTGTCAACAACTTGGTATTCATTTTCTTGATAGTCATCGCCCGGACCGTATTTGGAAGCGGCGAAATAATACTCATCCCATTTGCTGTCGGATAAAAGTCCGCCTACAATCAGCTTGTGGTTGGGGCTGATTTTATAGGTCAATTTTCCCTGATAGGATTGGTCGACGGATTGCTGGTTGGGATAATAGCCGCGATCCTTATCGGTCAATTCGCCGGAAAGGGAGAACGAGAGCTCTCCAGGCAGAGACGAACCGCGCTGGGCACTAAAGACCGGGCCTGTTAAATTGAGCTCGTAAATGGTGTTGAGCAGACGGGTACTGAGATTTTCCGAACCGAAATGGGTGGTGGTCAACCGCAGGCGCCCGCCAAGCGCATGCGCGCCCTCTTTCATCGCCAGGTTCAGAATACCGGATTGCACGTTGCCGTATTCGGCGCTGAAGCCGCCGAGCGAGACCTCCAATTCCTGGATGCCGTATTCCGGTACATCGCTGGTGAACCCGCCCAGGTTGCCTGAATAGGTGCCAGCCGGATCGCGCACCGGTATGCCGTCGATCAACACCAAAACCTCGTTGGTCCGACCACCGCGAAAATGATCGCCGACCACACCGGCCTGGTTCTTGGCGATTTCCTGGAAACTGTCCACTGGCTGCAAGGCGATCTCTTCGGAAGAGACGAAATGGCGGGTGGAAACCTCGTCCTTTTGAATCATCGGACGGGTGGCCACCACGGTGATGTCCTGGGTGATATCCAGCACTTCTTCTGAAAGGCTAAAGTCAATACGGGTGGTGAGGTCGATGGAAACCTGCACATTTTCCACCCGCATGGCGGTATAACCGATCATGCTGGCTCTGACCACATACCTGCCAGGAGGTATGTTGAGGATGGTAAAGTCACCATTGACCGAGCTGGCCGCACCCATGGTGGTGCCTTCGATGATCACATTAACACCGGGCAGCGTCTGACCCGTGCTTTTGTCGACCACGCGACCGGCAATTTTGCCTGTGATCCCGGCAAACGCGCTGCCGGTAAACAACAAGAGCAGAAAAGCGAGCAATCGTTTCTGAGTCATCCGTTGCCTCCATGCTATCGTGCGAAAAGATGTGAGTTCAGTCGTGTCCCGTCGTCAGACGGGGCACCGGTAACTTTTTATGTAAAATAACGATTGGAAATAATCCCGGTTAAGTTTGCATTGTAATTATAACAGTTGCGTTGGGTGGTGTCACTTGTAGGGACACCACTGATGTGTGTTTAAAACTGTTGAATTGACCTCGTGCCGGGGTGTTAAATATAAAAACCGTTCGATTATCCCTGAAAAGATGTCAGACTATGGTTAAAAGAGATTGCCTCTTTGACGGGGAGCGCACTCAAAGCGCTGGTTTACAGCCATTGCAGGCAAATAAATTGCTAAAGCCTTTTTGTGGTGTCCCACCTTGACGACGGAACACTCTGACAGCCTTTTACAATATGTCTTTTTCTGCTATAAAAGTCAAGTGAATTTCAATAAATAAGGTAAACCGGCAGCAATGTTTAATAAATTAATACAAAAAACATTTTTAATAATAATAATAACGATAGTCAACGGAATATTATTAGAAAATTTGGAAAATCAAAGAATATTTTAAGTAAATTAGATCTATCTGGATTCGGTGGGAAGCAGCGGATTTTACAGAAAATAATTCGATATTTGCATTTTAGTTCCTGATTCACTATTTTTCCTCGATGAGCAATCAGGAGGGCAAAGCGATCGAACACTTGGAAAGAAAACTCGGATTGGGTCATGCGTTGGCGCTTGTCGTCGGCACCGTCATCGGTTCCGGCGTTTTCATCAACCTGCCCATTGTTGCCCGCATAACCGGCTCGCCTCTGATGGCCGCTCTGGCTTGGCTGTTGGGTGGAGTGGTGTGGATCCCGCAAATCCTCATCATCACCGAGATGGCCACCGCCTATCCGGAGCAGGGCTTTGGTTATCTCTACCTGCAGAAAGCGGGAAGCCCGGCTCTGTCGTTTCTCTATGTGTGGACCGCCTTTTTGACCAGCGACACGCCATCGATAACGATCATTTCGATTTCAGCAGCATCCGCGCTGTCGGTTTTCTGGCCGCCTTTGGGTGGCCCAATTCTGAGCCGCGCTTTTGCCATTTTGCTGATCCTGGTTCTAACCATTCCCCACTATCGCGATGTCAAACAAGGCGGCAATTTGCAGGTCATTTTCACCATCGTCAAAGTAGCGCCGCTGGCATTGCTCATCTTGATCGGAGCTTTTTATCTCGATTCCGGCCATCTGACTTCGACGGCGGTTGCGTCAACGCCTGCGCGCTCGATGGCTGCAATGCTGCTGGCGGGCATGGCCGCCACGGTGTGGTCGTATGCGGGATTTCCCAATCTGCTCTATATGGCCGGCGAGATCAAAAATCCGTCCCGTACCTTGCCTCGCGCTCTTATCGGCTCGGTGTTTGGCGTCATGATCGCCTATGTGCTCATATCGCTTTCCACTTCGACAATCATGCCACATGCTGCGCTGGTCGATGCCGTTGGATCATTTGCCAATCCCTTTAGCTATCTGCCGGCTTTTTCGGGGATTGCCGCCGGTTTTCTCGGCCTGGCTGCTTTCATCTCCATGGTCGGCGCCACCAATGCCTGCATCATGGTGCAACCGCGCATCGAATATGCCATTGCCCGGGATGGCGGATTTTTTCCCATCTTTGCACGCATCCATCCGCGCTATCGCACTCCGCATGCCTCGATCGTCATTCAGTCCGGATTGGCCATCGTTTTGACCCTGATCGGCGGAATCGAATCTTTGCTCGGCTATTTTACCCTTTCCTATGTGCTGCAAAACGCTCTCGTCTTTGGCGCCATTTTCTGGCTGCGCAGGCGCAGAGATTATCACCCGACTTATCGCGCTCCGCTTTGGCCGGTAATGGCGGTCATCTCCATCTTGATTCAGCTCGTTCTCGCCTACGGCACCTTCAAAGCGTATTCAGTCAAGGGAGTGTTGGCTGCCGCTCTGCTGATGGCCAGCGGATTGCCGTTTTATTTTTACTTCCGTTATTTACAGAGAAAAGGCAGGATTGCCGTGCGGCAGGAATAAAAAAATCCAGAGTTCACGAATGCTATGCCTCAAGTTGCCTTGCCAGGATGCGATCTGCATGATGTATGGCGGGTGAACTCTGGATTTAATATCCGCCACTGGAACTGCAATTCGCATGCCGAAATCGCCCACTTGCCGCAGCGGCCGGCTCTCTGGTCAAATTGCGGTCAGGCACAGCTGTCGATAGTCACAATATTGCAGAAAGAGATACTTTAAAAGTAATAAAATCAGATTATTGCAAAGATAGGGGGTACAGGGGATTGCTGTTTTGCCCGCTTCAGATCGGCGAGGTTTTTTCCCGGCGCTAAAGCTTTCCGGCTCGACTCGCACCGCCGAGGCGACACAGTTTTGTGACGGTTGTCCGATTGCGATGACGCGCTGCAGCGTTCAAGCTTTTCGCTGTGTCAGCAGGTGGCGATAAAATGATTGCGGCGAGCGGAATTGCCGGGCAAGCTTTTCCATGGGGCAGATGTCGGAGCCGTCACGATTTTTGATCAGGGGTATGGTCTTTTCCGCCACGACCGCGATCTTGTGGCGCTCCAGGATTGCCATCGCTGTTTCGCTGGCCAAAGGAGTGATGACCTGATTGACCTTGGCCAGGGCCAGGAGGAAAGCCGCGGCGCTGCCGACAATTTTGTCGATCGCCAAGGCACCGGCCATCTCGGTGCGGTGTTGCTGCAAACAACGAAGCAACGGATCGAGCATCGGATCGCTGGAAGCGAACATCTCCTGTCCATCTTTCAGGATCAACAGGGACAACCCTCGCTTTTTAAACTCGTGCAATTTTTCCATAGAGTTGGTGATCATGAAATATTGCTCCTCAAGTCTGGACAGACGCCGCCTAGACGGCATGGTTTTTCCATCGTCCCAGTCTAAACCAAAAGGCCAAAAGAATACCTTTTACAGCAGTTGTGCTGGAGATAGCCCACCAAATGCCGGCGCTGCCCATTCCGCAATTTTTGGATAGAAAAATTCCCAATGGAATTCGCGCCCAGGTGAGGGGCACGACCACCAGCATTGCCGGCAGAGAATTGCCTGAGCCGCTGAAAGCACCTTCCAGAACGATCTCGAATCCGAGAAACAATTCAAAGACGGCAATGGTTTTGAGATAGCGCACCCCTTCCTGCAGAACCGATTCGTCGGTGGTAAAGAAACGAAAGATGGGTTCAGCAAACAAGTAAAAGCACAATGAGATCACCGCCAGGAATGCGCTGACAAACAGGACGGTCAGCCAAACCGAATTCTCGGCGCGGTCAGGTTTTTTGGCGCCGAGGTTTTGCCCTATCAGGGTTTGCGCGGCGACTGCAAAGCCCATGCTGGCCAAATAGGGGATGCCCTCGATACGGTGTCCCAGGCCGAGAGCGGCAAGGGCGCCGGGACCGAAATCGACAATCATGCCGGTCAAGGCCATGTAGCTGAAGCTGAACATCAGGCCATTGAGCGAGATCGGAATGCCCACGCGGCAGATTCGCCACATGAGAGACGGTGATAACAGGGGGGATTGCATCGGATGCAGACTTATCGGACGATGCGCCAGCAACCGCCAGCCGAGGATGGATACAAAGACGTGCGCGAGAACGGTGGCCAGCCCTGCCCCCCCGGCTTCGAGAGCAGGAAAAAAACCCCAGCCGAAAATCAACAGCGGATCGAGTGCCGCATTGAGCAGCAGTGCCATTGACATGATTTTCAGCGGCGTGCGCGTATCTCCTGAACCGCGGAAGACCGATTCGATCATATAGCTGAGAAAGATGGCCGGCAATCCGGGGATGATCCAGTTCATATAGTCGACGGCTGCATCATACACCCTTCCCTGCAATCCGATCAGGCGAAATGTCTGAGCGCTGAACAGGATTCCGCCGACGGCAAAGAGGGCACCGATCGCGAGGGAGAGCCAGAATCCCTGACGGGCGATCTGGTTTCCTTTTTGCAGATTGGTTTCGCCCACCGAGCGGGCCACCAGGGCAGTGACTCCGGTGCTGATCAAGGCGCCGATCGCGTCGAGCGCCCAGAGGATAAAAGCTGCCGCGCTGACACCCGCCAGATAATCGGAGCCCAGTTTGCCGACCCACCAGATGTCCACCAGATTGAAAATCATCAAAAACAGCATGGAGAGGGAAGCCGGGAGGGCAAGAGTGAAAATTGCGCGGACCAATGGCATGCGGGTCAACGCCGCGGTATCGATATCCAGCGGTATAGAAGGCAGCAGTTCGGGTTTTGCCTGCCACTCAAAAAACGCCGGCTCACCTGGCCGGCTCTGGTTTTTATCGTCGTGCTTCACGGATTTTTGTCTCTCTTGCGCTGCCGATTTCGGTTGAACTATACGATATTTTTTGCATAATTACCAACAGAATTGTGTCTCTTGCCAGGCGTGCGACGGTTCACCTATCCGTCATGGCGGTGAATCCGAATTCATTGCCGTTCGCGCAGGGCAAGGGATCGGGCTTGGCGGTACGCGATGAATCGCGTTGCCATGCTCTTACTTTTCTAGACATGCGAACATCCGTTGCTTGTTCAATTCAATGAGGCTATCTGGTTATGAAGCCGATTTTTCTCACGCCGCCACAAATCATCGATTTGACCCATCCGATCCATTTTGGCATGCCGCATTGGCCGGGCGATCCGCAGACCCGTCTGACCCTGGTCAGCACGCGGGAGGCGGAAGGATATCTTCTCCATCGGCTTGAAATTGGTGAACACAGCGGCACCCATCTGGGGGCGCCTATCCACATGGCGTCAGACGGCGCCAGCGTCGAGCAGATTGCTCCCGATCGGTTATTTTGCCAGGCATTTTGTTTGGACTGTCGCCCCTTTTGCCAGGATAACAGCGATTTTCTTCTCTCTGCAGAACAGATCATAGCGTGGGAAGCGCAAAACAGCAAAATTGACCATGGCGCTTTGGTGTTGATTTTGACCGGCTGGTCGGCGTTCTGGCATCTACCTGAACGCTACCTGGGACATCTCTCTGCCGGGCAAGGTGCGTTTCCGGGGATTGGGGTTGGCGCTGCCGAATACCTCGTGCAGGAGCGCCGGGTCTCGGGTTTGGGGATAGACAGCGCCGGGATCGATGGCGGCAAAGACCAGGCTTTTTCTGTCAACCGCTATTTGGCAGAGCACGACGTCTTTCATTTGGAGAATTTGGCAGCCTTGCATCGGTTGCCGGCATGCGGCGCGTGGATTTTTATCGGTGCCTTGCCGCTTTGCCAGGGCAGCGGTTCACCCTGTCGTGTGTTGGCGTTGCTGCCTTCCCCTGAACAAGACAGGATTCATCATCCGCTGACCTGATCGAATTGAGCGGTGGCGCAACTTCTCCCTGGGGGGGGAATGTTCGCAGCCGTCCAGATCTGCTGTGCCGCTGTCGAAGCGTTTACAAGGCGATGCTGATACCTACCGAGGGCAGAATGCCGATACTGCCGGTGGATACCAGTTTGCCTTCGAATGCATCGTAGCGCGGCACCGTGTTGGGCAGGCTGTTGTAGATATTCTGGATATCGATATAAGCGATCAGGTTCCAGCCTGTGAAAAAACATCGGCGGTCGACGCGCACGTCCAGAAAGTGATTGGCAGCCACGCGGGCGGTGTTGTAGAGATCGGCCGACTGGCTCAAATCCGGTTCGTACGGTGTGTAAGGCCGACCCGTGGCATAGCGGAATCGGGCGCTGAATTCCCACTTTTCATTCAGCACATATCCGCCTCCGACATTGAGGATCCAGCGTTGGTCAAAGGTGCCAGGACGGCTGATCCCGTCAAGCGCTGTAAATTCTGTGCGGTTGTAGGTGAGGCTGAAAGTGCCATACAGAGGTATGGATGAAAGTTTTTTCTGCACGAACAATTCTGCTCCACGGGACCGTCCGCTGCCGCCGCTGACCAGCGGATCGATACCGAAAGAGGCAAATCCTTCTTCCTGCCCGCCGTAACCGGCGCCGGTGTTGGCCATCACCAGATAAGGCCGCAACAAGCTGACCGGATAATTGAAATAATTTTTGCCATAGGCTTCAATGCTGATTTTCGTATCTTCGCGCAGCAGGCGTTCGATGCCAAAAATAAAGTGGTTGGCGCCGAGGAAATCGAGTTTGCGGTTCTGTTCGTTGGCGGCAAGCCAGACATAGGCCGGAGCCTGATCATAGCGGCCGATCGAGCTGGTCATTGCAGTCAGTTCGGTCAATTGGTATCTGGCTGAAAATCTCGGCGACAGCACCGCTTTTTGTTTGATCTGGTCAAAGGTGTCGAGGCGGCCGCCGATACTCAACCGCAGGCGGTTCCATTGTTGAACCCATTGCCCCCAGGCCGCGGATTTTCGTCCCCAGTCATCATAGTTGGTATCGATGGCCAACTCTTGGCCGAACGATGTGGTGATGGGGTCGAGTTCGAGTTCTGTGCGAAAGCGGATCGCCTTGAACTGCAGTCCGGCTGTCCATTCGGTTCCTGAGAAAGGATAATAAACCAGGCTGAAATCCAGAGTGGTCTCGGCTTCGTGTGAGCGATTGGAGAACAGCTTGACCGTCGAAGTGTCGCGCTGCTGGTAGTAGAACGAATAGTTGTTGTGGCCAAGGGAAAGAGTGGTGAATCCGCCGCGGAAGATGGTTTTCCAGGCCACGCCGCCGATTGCCTGATCCTGTTCACTGGTCAAGATGCGGGCAGTGTCGAGTCTTTTTTCCCGGGTATCGTTGAAGAGCTTCACATCGTTGAGCGCTGCAATACCGAGCAGAGTCACTTTGTTGTTTTGATTCAAATCGAAAGTGGCCTTGGCGAAAAAGTCCCAGTATTCCGGTACAAAACTGAATCCGGCGGCTTTAAAGATAAAATCCAGATAGCTGCGTCGGGCGGACAGGAGAAAGGCGCCTTTGTTCCTGACCGGGCCTTCGACATCCAGGCCGAACTGGGTAGCTGATACAGTGGTTTTGCTGCCCAGCCGATCGCGTCTGCCGTCGCGCAATTTCAACGTGAGCACCGAGGAGAGTCGATCCCCATAGCGGGCGCCAAAGCCGCCGGTTGAAAATGCGGTGCTTTCAATGAAATCCAGGTTGATGAAACTCTGCGGTCCGCCGCTGGCTCCCTGGGTGCCAAAATGGTTGATATTGGGAACCTGAAAGCCGTCAACCACATAAAGGTTTTCCGAAGGCGCACCGCCGCGCACGATCAAGTCGTTGCGCCCGGCATCGACCTGGGCCACGCCCGGCAGGATGGATACCGCGCGGATGACATCCTCAAGACCGCCGGGAAGTCGGCGGATCTCTTCGTTGCTCTGGATTTGGGTGCTGATCGGTTTCTCGCTTGGCGCTTCGAAATAATCGGGTCGCACCGTCAGCTCAGCAAAGTTGATGACCGTTTGCTGCAGGCGAAAATCCAGGATTGCGTCTCGAATCGGCGTCACCACCACATCGGTTTTGGTGACTGTCTCATAGCCGATGACAAGAGCGCGCACGGCATAGTTGCCGGCCGGGACTCGTTCGATGCGAAAACGCCCCTGTGCATCGGTGGCGCCTCCCAACTGGGTGTCGAGCACCACCACGTTTGCGCCAATGAGCGGTTCGTTGGTCTGTTTGTCGATCACTTGCCCGATGATCGTACCGGTGATTTGTCCATAACTGTGGATGGCAAGAAACATCATGAACAGCAAAACAAACCGTGCGGCACGTGCTGTGTGCATCGATTTTTTCTCCTCATACCAGTTCGCCGCGCAGGCTGTGGGCGCTGGCGCGGAGAATGCGCGCATCGATGAATTCGCCGACTTGCAAGGGAGCCGGTGGCAAGACCACGATCTTGTTGCCGTCGTTGCGCGCCTGCCAGTCGCGCGGATTTTTCCGTGTCCCCGCTTTTTCGATCAGCACCCGGTGAATTTGGCCGATATGAGCCTGGTTTTTGCGCAGAGAGACGGCCTTTTGCAGGGCATTAAGGCGAACGATGCGGTCGGTTTTCTCCTGTTCGCTGACATCGTCTGCATATTTTTTTGCTGCCAGAGTACCTTGGCGCGGCGAGTATTTGAAAATAAAAGCCGAATCGAACTCGACCTCCTGCAAAACACGATAGGTTTGCTGAAATTCAGCTTCGGTTTCGGTCGGAAAACCGACGATCGCATCGGTGGTCAATACGATCTGTGGAATTTGCTTTCGAATTTTGTCGACCAGCTGCAGATATTCGGATTGGTTGTAGGTCCTGCGCATCAGGTGGAGGATTCGGTCGTCACCCGCTTGCAAAGGCAGATGAATGTGTTTGCAAATGCGAGGATTTTCAGCCACAACGCGGATCAGCTCTTCAGGAAAATCTTTAGGATGTGGCGAGGTAAAACGGATGCGTTCGATGCCCGGCACCTGGGCGACCGCAACCAACAGATCGGCGAAATTTTGCTTGTTAGTGCGGTAAGAGTTGACGTTTTGGCCGAGCAGGGTGATCTGGACAAATTTTTCTTCAGCCAGACGCCGGCATTCTTGCACAACGCTGTCAATCGGCCGGCTGCGCTCGCGGCCGCGCGCATAGGGCACGATGCAGAAAGAACAAAAATTATCGCAGCCGCGCATGACAGCGATCCAGGCATTGACTCCGTGGGTATGGACGGGATAGATGTCGTCATAAGTCTCGGTCCTGGAGAGCAGAGTGTCGAGCGGTTGGCGCTTTTGATGCGCTTTTTGCAGCAACATTGGCAACAGGCGGTAGCTGTCCGGACCAGCTAAAAGATCGAGAGGCAGGTCGAGCAACTTTTCCTTCAGGCTGGTGACCATACAACCGAGCAGTCCGATCAGCGGCGGATCTTCACGCCGCTGGTGGCGCAGTTCATGAATTCGCGCTCGAACTTTGCGCACCGCGTTTTCACGCACCGAACAGGTGTTGAGCAAAATAATGTCCGCATCCGCCGGAGAATCGGAAAAGCAAAATTCGGCTTGACCGAGAATGGCTTTGACGATCTCGCTGTCGTATTCATTCATTTGACAGCCGTAAGTCTCGATATAGATCTTTTCCATCAAATTTTTCCGATGACCGTCAAGCCCCGGCGCTTGTCCAACTCGACCGGCAGCAGACAATTTTTTAATGAATCCTGCGAACGGACATGGACCCGAACAAAATTGTCGGTGAGTCCCGACCACCAATCTTCTTTGCTCTGCTCGAACAGCACCGATTCTGTTTTTCCGCACATGCGATTGAGATAGGCCATGCGCTTTTGGTTGCTGAGATCGCGCAGGACCTTGCTGCGCTTCTGAATTTCGTTTTTGGCAACTTTTTGTGAAAAGAGCCGGCTCTGATTGCGCGAGCGGTCTGAGTAGCTGAAGACATGAAAATAAGCCAACGGCAGCTCTTCGAGTATCCGCACGCTCGCTTCAAAATGGGCCTGCGTTTCGCCGGGAAAACCGACCATCACATCTGCGCCGATGCAGATGTCCGGAACGCGTTGGACGGTTTGCTGGACAAATGCGCAATAGTCGGCGATGCGGTAGCGGCGGTTCATCGCTTCGAGGATCTGGTCATGACCGTGTTGCATCGGCAGGTGCAGATGTCGGCAAAATTTCCCCTTTTCTGCCATTCGGTCGATCAGGCTGTCCGGGATGGTTGTCGGTTCAATCGATGAGATCCGAAGGCGCTGCAAGTCCGGGAGAGCCTCCAGTGCCGCCAACACATCGGCGATGGTTTTGTCTTGATAGGAATAGGTACCGACATTGATGCCGGTCAACACGATTTCCCGATAACCCGCCTGCAAAAGATCCCGAGCGCCGCGCATCAGATCATCGAATTCGCGGCTTCTGGCTCGTCCACGGGCATAGGGTATTTCACAATAGGAACAAAAAAAATCGCAGCCATCTTGAATCTTGAGATTGGCGCGTGTGTGTCGAGGGTCTACTTCGGCGGCAGCAACGGAAAAAGGTTCTCTTGTGATTTTGGGCAGCAACAGCGCCGGTGTTTTTTCTCCTTGTTTGCGCAGCAACTGCGGAAAGCTCATTTTGGCGCCATTGCCGACAACAAAATTGACCGCCAAATCGCGCAAAAGCGTTTCGCCCTGGATTTCAGCCTGGCAACCGATTAAGGCGATTTGCGATTGCGGGGTGTGCCGGCGAATGCGATTGACGATCCGTCGGGTATCTGCATCGCCGTTCTCGGTCACTGTACACGTGTTGATGACCACCAAATCGGCAGGCTGATCAAAATCGACTATGGTAAATCCAGAATTGGCAAAGGCATGCGACAACGCGGCGGTCTCGGCTTGATTTAAACGGCAGCCCAGGGTATATAACGATACAGTTTGAAACATCGATCCTCGGTATTGATACGATCGGGGAAAATTTCTTTTGCTCGGTAAACTGAAAATCTTGCGAAAAAACAGACAATCACTGGTGTCCGGTCTCTCGACCAGACGTCAGTGACAATAAATATAAAAAAATCATTATTGAATCGCAATACAAATGATGCTGCGTCCGGCAACCTTTTCGCCTTTCACGGCAGGTGCAAGTGTAACTTGACTTTTGCTTGCGCAGGTATTACCTTGTAAAGATAAATTGCTCCAGAGGTTGTCTTGTCATAGAGAAACAATACACCCGGATTCGGTGTGCAGCGCTGGATCCGGAACAAACAGGAGGCTATGCCTGTGCATCAGAGATTGACTGTCGGGATCATTTTCGGCGGGCGTTCAAGTGAACATGAAGTTTCAATTGTTTCCGCCGCATCGGTGATCAAGGCGTTAAATCCCGACAAGTATCGCATCGTTCCGATAGGCATCGCCAAAAGCGGGCGCTGGTACGTCGGTGAACAAGCGCTGACATGGCTCAAGCAGGGTCAGGAGGAACCGGAATCGGCGGTGGCTTTACCGGCCGATCCGACAATGCAAAAGCTTGTGCCATTGGGCAGCCGCAGCAACGAGTGGTTTGAAAAGCTGGATGTCCTTTTCCCGTTGATTCATGGACCGCTCGGTGAAGATGGAACTCTGCAAGGTTTGCTCGAGCTTACCGATCTGCCCTATGTCGGCGCCGGTGTTTTGGGGTCGGCACTGTCCATGGACAAGATCATGCAGAAGCAGGTCTGCAATCAGTTGGGGCTGCCGGCGGTTGATTTTTTATGGATTCGCGATATAGATTGGCGTTCGAACAGTGACAGCGATGATCAACCTTTGTTGCTCGACCAGTTGGCCAATATGAATCAGGAACAGATGTTGCAGGTTTGTCAAGACCGACTTGGCTATCCTCTGTTTGTCAAACCGGCGAATCTGGGATCCAGCATCGGCATAAGCAAAGCCCGAAACCGGCAAGAACTGCGTGCGAGCCTCGAGGAAGCCTTTCTTTATGACAAAAAGGTCATCATTGAACAGGCGGTCCAAAACGTGCGCGAATTAGAAGTCAGCATTTTGGGTAACGACAAACCCAGGGCATCGGTTATCGGCGAGATTGTGCCATCCAATGAGTTTTACGACTATAACGCCAAGTACATCGATGGTACCAGTACGCTGATCATTCCGGCTGAATTGGAAGACGGACTTGTGCAATCGATCCAATTGGCTGCGATCAAGGCCTTTTTGGCGGTTGGCGCCGAAGGCATGGCGCGAGTGGATTTTCTGCTGGACAATCGCCTCGGCCGCTTCTTTTTGAGCGAGGTCAATACCATACCGGGCTTCACGTCGATCAGCATGTATCCCAAGCTTTGGCAAGCGTCGGGATTGTCTTACAGTCAATTGTTGGATGAGCTGATCCGGCTGGCGCTCGAAAGGCAGACGCAGAAGAATAGACTGCAAAAGAGCTATTGTCCAAAATCGCGATGGTATACTGAAAATGGCTGAGAAATCGATCACTTTTGTCAAGATTTCCGCAACCGGCAACGATTTCATCACCATCGATAATCGCCGAAGCCGCATCGACGCCGAAAGAGATCGCCCTTGGCTGCAGAGCATCTGCCAGCGGCGGATATCGGTGGGAGCGGACGGCGTTATCCTGGTGCAGCCGAGTCAGCGCGCCGATTTTGAATATGTTCATATCAATTCCGACGGCAGCCTGGCGGAGATGTGCGGCAATGGATCGCGGGCGGTGGCGTATTTTGCGCAACAGATCGGCGCTGCCGGACCCGCGCTCAGTTTCGAGATTCTTGGTTCAATCTATCGCGCCAGGGTTGACGGTCGCAGGGTGACCACCGATTTTTTGCCTCCCCGCCATCTCGACTTTGAACCGGCTGTCACCGGATTGCCTGGATTGGTGGTCGCCGGCAGCATCGACACCGGTGTGCCGCATCTGGTCGTTTTTGCTGACAATTTGACCGATCTCGATGTGCAGACAGCCGGATCGTTTTATCGCCATCATCCGGCTTTCCCGCGCGGCACCAACGTTGATTTTATTTTGCCTGTTGATCAGCACCATCTGTGTGTGCGCACTTTTGAGCGCGGGGTGGAACAGGAAACCCTGGCCTGTGGAACCGGCGCCGTGGCCTCTAGCATTATCGCACAACGACACAACAAGGTCTCCCCGCCGGTGATCTGTCATTTCGCGGGCGGCGATTTGACCATTGATTTCACCACCGATTTTTCCCACCTGACCCTTACCGGTTCGGTGGCGCCGATCTATTCCGGCTCGTTTATCGATTGACCCTCTTGTTGCAGCCGTCATTTGGCGACCTCTCGACCGGCTGCAGATTGGAGGTTGGAGGAAGAGGAGTGCGCTGATGTCGAACTGGATCTATGGCCGCAATGCAGTTCTCGAATGGTTACAAGCGGGATTGCCGGCAACGGAAATTTGGGTCGCACATGGGGAAAAACAGATCTTGCAGCAGATTCTGCGAATGGCCGCGGAGCACCGTCTGGAGATACGCCAGGTGGATCGCCAGAATCTAAACCGCCGGGTCGGTCATGACCATCATCAAGGGGTTTTGTTGTTCGCCGACAGCGAAGCTCTCTATGTATCGCCGCAAGATCTCCTGCAAAAAGCCGCCGAGCGGCAAGAACCGCCTTTTATCGCTTTGCTGGACGGTGTGCAAGATCCGCATAACCTCGGCGCGATCATGCGTTCAGCTGAGGGAGCGGGATTGCATGGCATTGTCCTGCCCAAAGATCAGGCGGTCGGGCTGACACCAGCGGTTTTCAAGGCTTCGGCCGGGGCAGCGGCACATCTTCCCGTCGCTCAGGTGACCAATCTGGCCAGAACGATGGATGAATTGAAAAAAGAGGGTTTGTGGTTGGTCGGCAGTGAAGGGGATGGCGAGCGCCGCTATACCGAGATGGATTGGCAGGGGCCGATCGGCATTGTTCTCGGCAGCGAAGGACAGGGGTTACGGCGACTGGTCAGAAGCAAATGCGATTTTATCGTTTCTATCCCACTCTGCGGCCGGGTTACATCGCTCAATGTATCGGTTGCCGCAGCTTTGCTTTTTTTTGAGGCCCGGCGGCAGAAGAATGGCTGGTAAGGTGGAATGATCGCTGCGATTTGGCCAATCAATGCCCGTATCTTGGGCGGAAAGCGGATCCCCGACTTTTTTCGCCTTTTCGCACTTTTTTGTCTCTGTCAGACCTTGCCGGTTTTGGCGCAGGAAAATCTACCCATCCGACAGGTGCGTTTCCTCGGCAACGAATCGATCCCAGAGTCTGAACTGCGGGAACAACTCGGGCAAAAAGATGTGCGAGGATTTTCCCGCTTGCTGTTCTGGCAACCCGGCGATGACTTCAGCGGCACGGTCCTCAAACAAGACCTGCAGCGATTGCAAAACACCTATCAACGGCAAGGTTTTTTACAAGCGCGCATCGAAAGCGAAAAAATAATTTCTTCGGATGGTGAGTCGGTCGACCTGCTCTTTCGAATCGATGAAGGGCAGCCCGTTCTGGTCGATTCGGTCGCTTTTGTCATTTCGCCGGCGGATTCGCATGCCACAGTTCTGCTGATGGCTTTTGATCGAAAAAAGATGCGGCTCCATCCACCGATGCGTTTTCGCGATGATGAATTCGAAACCGATCACATCAGTCTGGCCCGCTATTTTTCTGCAGCCGGCTACCCCTTTGTAAAAATTCACCCCCTTTTCAGCGTCGATTCCACCCGCCAGCACGTAAGGATTGTCTATCGAATTGACACCGGCGTGCAATGCCGCTTCGGCCCGGTGCGGGTCATCGATAACCGTTACGTTGCAACGTCGTCGATTTTGAAGCAGATTGCCTTCCAGAGCGGCGAACTCGTCAGTGACGAAAAACTGCACAAGTCGCAAAAACAGATTTACCAGTTGGGTTTGTTCAATTTTGTTGTACTGCGCTTGCTGCAGGAAGAGCTGAATGGCACCACTTTACCGGTGGAGGTGCGGGTCAGGGAAGCACAGCGCCTGACTGTCAAATGGGGCGTCGGTTATGGCAGGGAAGAACAATTCCGTACTTTTATCGACATCACACGGCTGGCTGTTCTGGGAAGGGATAGGCGGATCCGTTTGATCTTGCGCCATTCGAGCCTGGAACCCTATCATGCCAATCTATCGTGGATCAAGCCCGCCGTGATTCTTCCCAGCATCAGCCTGGTCATCAATCCTTTTGTGCGGAGGGAGAAAGAGCCTGGTTTTACCATCGATCGATTGGGTTCTGCCTTTACTTTGCAAAGCCGCATTGCGGAGCAAACGGATGCTTCCATCAAATATTCTTTTGAACAGGATCGATTAAGCCTTTCCTCATTGATGCGCCGCGAAGCGCTTGACGACATCGAAGCCAAACTCTACAACAAATCGACAATAGAATTTGGTTTTTTTAGCGATCGCTCGTCTCCTGTTTTTAATCCATCCCGGGGTTATTCTTTGGGCTGTACAGCTGCCCTGTCTGGTGTAGGCTTGGACAGCGATTTTCATTATCTGCGTTCACTAGTCGATTTTCGCCGCTATCGATCTTTTGCAGACCGCTGGATTTGGGCAATGCGCTTAAAAATCGGGGCGATCCAGCCGATTTGGGGAGATTCCATCACTCCAATCGAAGAACGATTTTATGCAGGCGGCAGCACTTCGATCCGCGGCTGGTCACGTTCTCGGTTGGGACCTTCAGGGCAAAACAATGAGCCGTTGGGCGGCAACAGCGTTGCCGAAATGAGTCAGGAATGCCGTTTTCCAATCTGGGGTCAGTTGTCCGGTGTGGCCTTTATTGAGGGTGGGAATGTCTGGACGCTCTCTTTTGCTTTTCCGCTGGACGAACTGCAGTATGCTGCTGGATGCGGATTGCGTTTGAATACACCAATCGGCCCAATCCGTCTGGATTTTGGCACCCCTGTCTTTACCGGACGGCGTCCCTGGCAAGTTTTTCTCAGCTTTGGCCAGGCTTTTTAACTGGAATATCGATGAACAAAGCGCTGAAAATTCTTTTGCTCTTGTTGCTCTGGACAGCAGTGGTGTTGGCTCTCATCGCTGCATTGATTCAGACTCGACCGGCCAAAGAGCTGCTTAAAAAGCAAGCGGTTGCTCAAATTGCGCCGATTTTTGCTCAAAAGGTTTCGATCGGCCGGCTGCGTGGTAATTTTTTTACCCACCTGATCATCGAAGAGGTGACGGTGACCGATCAAACCGATACGGTTATCGCCATTCCTCGTCTGGACATCTCTTACTACTTGCCGGCTTTGCTGCATAAAACGGCAGTGGTTCGCAGCTTAAGCGTTGACGATATTGTTCTTCGCCTGGTCCAAAGGGCTGATTCAACCTGGAATGTGCAAAACCTTTTGGTGCCGACAGAAACCGAAAGCCCATCGGACAGTTCGCCTTCGCAATCGGCGTGGCGATTCCAGGTACAGCAGGTAACACTCAATCGCGCAAGAATCGACATCCTGCCTTTGCAGCCTCTTCCCAGAGGAGTACCATCTCGGATCGACTTGAATGCGCGAGTGCAGGCTGCCGGCGGGCCTGGTTCTTTGGCGGTCGACCTCCATCGACTTCATATCGAACCTCTTAGCGCCGAGTCGGTTTTCGATTCTCTGACGACCAATCTGGCGTTGCAACGAGATACGCTCGTAGTGCATGCGCTTGATCTCTACAGCGGCCGCAGCCATGTCGAGGCACGCGGTTGGCTCGATCTGCGCCGCCTTTCAGCTTTTTCCCTGCAGGTCGACGGCTCGGCGCTGGATCTGAACGATCCGATTTGGCAATCGCCCTTTGCGCAGACCGGCGCGATCGATATCCATTTGCAGTTGATGTCCGACGGTGAAGACGGCCAGGGCGAACTGCAGCTGCGACACCAAAAGGAAGTCTTGCAGTTGCGTGGCGATTTTGCTCATTTAAACGAACGCCAACGTTTTGGCATCGCCGGACATTTTCGGCAAATCGATCTCGCAGTTTGGCTGAACAACGAGCAATGGCGGAGTGACATCGATGGAACATTTTCACTTAAAGCCTCCAGATCGCCATCCAATAGCTGGGATCTTCAGACGATCATCGATCTCGATTCATCGCAGGTGGCCTCGTTGAAGGTGTCGGATACAAAGGCCCAGGCGAGCGCTCGTCTGGGAACGCGGTTGCAGCACCTTAAAGCAAACGCCACTATCGAGAGCAAGGCCTTTTCCGCATCGCTGGCCGGCAGCCTCACAGGCGAAAAATATGAGGCAGCGATCAGGTTTGCTGACCTCAACTTGGCCGTTTTAACCGGAGACAGCAGTTGGCAGAGCGATCTGCAGGGGAGAGGAAAAATTCACGGGCAAGGAATGCCCAATCACTCGCCTCTTTTCGATGCCGATTTGCGTTTGGCTCCGGGTTCGATTGCCGGCGTTCAGATGGATACTCTGGTATGTCGGGCAATTGCAGACCGCATCAGCCTGCAATTGCCGGAATTCCTTTTGCAGAGTGAAATGTTGAGCGCTAATGCCTCGGGGTGGATTGGCCTGGATAAAGAGGGCGAGATCGATTTTGAGGTGAGGCCTGGTGATCTCAGCAAACTGACTTTTTTGCCCGAGAATGCCGATTTTGACCTGGAAGGGCAAGTGGGTGGCACGGTATCGGGTCGACTCGATTCTCTGTACCTGCAGGCGCAGGTGGAGTTGTTCGACTACTCCTGGCAGCAATGGAAGGGCGAGTCCTTGCGCGGTCCGATAACCGCTTCCTGGATAGCAGGTGAACCTAAAGCAGAAATAGATTGGTTTGCCAGCGGCTTGCACCAAGGCGCGACCAAGCTTCCGCAGGTTCGTATGGCAATAACCGCCGAGATGGACTCTGCCGCTTATGAACTTCACCTGGAACACAATGACACTTTGCAGTTGTCCATGCAAGGTGGAGTCCGCTGGACACCGCATCAGTCCTTGACGATTGCTGCTCTGCAAGCCGATCTTTTGGGATCGAAATGGCATTCTGTTGAACCGATTTACCTGACTCATATCGATTCACTTTGGACACTGCAAGGGCTCTATTTTCTCTCGGAATCGCAATCCATCCTTGTCGAAGGTTCTTTTTTACCTGATCGTCATCTGGACCTGAGTTTGCATCTGTTGGATCTGTCCCTGCAACCGGTGCAGCAGTTATTTCCCGAGTGGCCATTGTTGGCGGGCCGAGCCAAACTGCACGGGCGAATTGTGGGACCTTTAATCGCCCCGCGCGTACAGATCGATTTTGCGTTCGACAACCTCACTTTGCAGCAGACCGAGCTTGGGCTGATTGCCGGACAGGCGACCGCAGATTCGGGAAGATTGGCTGCGGAGGTGAATTGGAAAGCCCCCGATTATTTCCTGAATTTAACCGGACAATTGCCGGCGACTTTTGATCTGACCAGCGAGCCGGTCATCGATTGGCGTCGGGATCGTCCCCTGCAAGCCACTTTGGTGGCAGAAAATGTCGATCTTTCGGTTCTTCGCCATCTTTCCGAGGATTTGACTCAGGTGCGCGGCCGCCTGAACAGCGGTTTACAGATCAGCGGCAACTGGAATGAGGCCAAAATGGCCGGTGATCTTTTTCTCCAGAACGGTGCGGTGAAAGTTCCGATCGCCGGGCTCGACTATCGCGATATCTTGCTGAAGATGACTGCTACCGATCGCGCCGTGATCCTCGATACCGCTTATATTGCCAGCAATGACGGCAGGATGCGATTAAAGGGAAATCTGGCCTATGCGGCTTCGTTTGACACGTTGTTGTTCAAGGAAATCGGCTTGCAGGCCTTTGCGGAAAATTTTCTTGCGGTGCAAAACCGGATGATGACTCTGCGCGTGGACGGCGAGGTGGGGGTGAGTGGTACACTGCAAAAACCGCTTTTGCAGGGCAATCTTTCCATTCCCAAATCGCAATTCAATCTCCAACCAACAGCCAACGGGCCGGAAACCAAGCAGCCGGCGCTGTTGGCAAATTATAACCGACCTGACTCTGCCTACGAAAAGCCCTCTCGTTCTGGCGATTGGCTGCAAGAATTGCGCGGCTCAGTGCAGGTGAAAATCCCCCGCAACACCTGGATCCGCAGTTCGGATCTCAATATGGAGATATCAGGTGACGTGGCTGTTGTTAAGAGCGCCACAGGATTCGAATTGTTCGGAACCATTGAGACATTGCGCGGCGCTTACGAATTGTATGGCAAGCGATTTGTCCTGCAAAAGGGAAAACTGGAATTTCTCGGAGGTCAGGAGATCAATCCTCAGGTCGATATCGAGGCGCTCTATTCATTTCGCGATAGCGACCGTGCAAAGCGACAGATGGCTCTTCAGCTCAGCGGCTCCCTTGATAAACCCGATTTTTCTTTTTTGTTGGATGGCATTGCAGTCGAGGAAAAGGACGCTTTTGCCTATTTGCTGTTCGGCCGTGGATTTGAAGCCTTGACGATGGGCCAACGATCTGAATTGACAGAAGCACAGCCGGGATTGTTGAGCACCACCACCATGACAAACGTATTGGCTGGACAATTGGCCAATCAATTAACCGAGAGATTGCGCGGTGAGTTGGAACTCGATGTCATCGAATTTTCGGGGCAGGATGATTGGCGACAGGCAACGCTGCTGGTGGGCAAATACCTCACCAACAATCTTTACCTCAGTTATGAACGGACCTTTGCGCTGGGCTACAGCACAGAGGTGGTGCCGGAGAAAATCAATCTCGAGTATGAAATCGGCCGCAACTGGTATCTGCAGGCATCAAAAGGGGATGAGAAAACCACGGGTTTTGATCTGATCTGGAAAATAACTCGCCCATAAAACCGCTTCAGGGTCGGCTTGGGCTGGAGGCCTGGATGTTGAAACTGATCAAAAAAAGCGGCGAAAAAACCGGTTTGTCTCCTGGCAGTCTGGTGTTGACAGACAAAAAGCCCAACATCCCGGTTATCGTCCGGCAGACTGTCTACCATGCAGCTCATCTGCAGACTCAGGTGCTGGCGCCGGATTATGACTGGTCTGGAGTCAGAGGCAACTCCCACATCATCTGGCTGCAGTTGTCGGGCATTCACGATTTTGACTGGCTGGAAAAGCTTGGCGCGGCTTTTCAATTGGACCGACTGGTGTTGGAGGATATCGCCAACACTGCGCATCGACCCAAAAGCGAAAATTTTGGCGAATACCTCTATTTTGTGGGCAAGTTGATCGACTGGGATAGGGGCGAGAAAGAAATCAGTTCGGAGCAGATCAGCCTGGTTTTGGGCAGGGATTTTGTCCTCAGTTTTACTGAAAGAGAACGCGATATTTTCGACAACATCCATAAGCGCCTGCAAAACGAAGACGGCCGTTTGCGCAAGTCTGGCGCAGATTATCTCTTCTATACCCTTATCGATCTGCTGGTTGATCGCTATTTCAATGCTTTGGAAAAGTTGGGCGACGACATCGAGCAAGTCGAAGCAGCAATGATGAGCGATGGCGATCAGGCTTCAGTGCGCCATATCCATCATCTCAAGCGAGATCTGCTTTTTTTTCACAGATCGGTGTGGCCCTTGCGGGACGCGATCATCTCGCTGCAGCGGCTGGACACTCCGCTAATCGACAAAAAGACGACGCCCTATTTGCGGGATGTCAATGATCATGTTGTGCAGATCATCGATACGGTCGAAACTTTTCGCGATCTGACCTCCTCGCTGTTTGAAACCTTTCTGTCCCTTTCCGGAAATCGCATGAATGAGGTGATCAAGGTCTTGACTATTATTTCGACGATTTTTATCCCCTTGACATTTCTCGTCGGCGTTTACGGTATGAATTTTCATTTTATGCCGGAACTCGGTTGGCAAAGCGGGTATTTTGCTGTTTGGGGAGTCATGATCCTGCTCGCATCGGCGATGTTGATCTATTTTAAGCGCAAAAAATGGCTTTAGCGGGCAGGACATAACTCGATTAATGCGATTTCCGGCGGGCTGTTGAATCGCAGCGGCAGATGAACCGTACCGATCCCGCGATTGACCTTCAAGCGGGTATACCCCAGGTCGTGAAAGCCTTCCATATAACGCCTGCCCATGCCGATGCGCACCACCGGAGACCCGATAAACGGCAACTGCAGTTGACCGCCGTGTGTATGGCCGCTCAGAACCAGATCGACCTCCAGGCCGCGGGTGTGAACCGCGAGGTCAGGCGTGTGGCTGAGGAAAAGGCAAAAAGTCTTTTCCTCGCGACCAGCCAAGAGCGCCGGCAGGGCTTGATGGTGGAAGTTGTACGATACCCAGGTTCCCTGCGGAGAGCTAAAGTCTTCGGTTACTACCGTATTTTGCCCGACTTGCACGACCAGATCATCGAAATCATGTTCCCCGTCATGGGCGCTCCAGACGCCGATGGTGCCGCCGCGGATGCGGGTGGAAGAGGTGTCGGTCGCTTCAGCTTGCCAGTGCAGCGGTTCTGGCAAATCTTGCGGCCAAACCTTGGCAGCGATGCGGGTGTACAGCGACTCAGTTTCAGCTATAACAATAAACCGGTACCAGCGATTTTTTTCCGGCACCACGCCAGTGTCGGCGCTCTTTTCGCTGTCCAACCGGGTACCGTGCGCAGATAGATGCAAGCTCGGATGACCAGCATAGTTGCGCAGGCGATAGAAGCGATCCCATCCTCGATGCATCTGCGAGTAAAAGGTCACACCAATCGCCGTGGCTTCGCCGGAAAGGCGGAACCGGCCGCTGAAGCGGTAGTTGTACCATTCTGGTGCCGATTCCGTGCGATGCAGATGTGCATATGAATTTCGGTTCGACGGACCGGAACGCAACCAGCTCTCGGCCGAATCGCCTGCAACCGCAAAGCAAGCGCGCGATTGGGGCTTGTCCTCGGGAAAATCGACGCCCGCCAGCCATAGGGTTGCACCATGAACAACGGCTTGTCGGCTTTGATCGGCCAGGACAGTGACTCCAGTCGATGCCAGCATCTCCAATAAAAGATTGCTGGTCTCTTTATCGTTGCTGAAATCGTGATTGCCGCGCACGGCGTAGACGCCATGCGGTGCAGCCAGGGCGTTTGCAAAGAGCTGAATCGCCTGCGCCTGTCGCTTAAAAGTCGCGGAATTGGGCTCTTCCAGCACCCTGCTGTGTTTAAAAAAATCGCCGGTAATGCAGATCAGATCGGGTTGCAGCGAATTCACCTTGTCGATGACCAGGCGTTCATAATCGGAAAATCCTGAAAGGTGGAGATCCGAGATATGGACGAGCCTGATCGGTCGTTCTGCAGTCTCCAACCGCTCGGAAACAATCCTTGTCTCGCTCACTTTTACCAGGTGCGGTTCAAAAAAGCGAGCATAAATAAAGCCTGCGCTTACCAGCGCCGCAAAAAGTAGCCAAAAAGGTTTTTGCATCTTGCCTAAAGATGGCATGTTGTGCGATTCCTGTTGCATGAAGGATCTTTGCTCAGATCATACGGTTTGAATACACAATATAGAAAAAATGCAGTTAATATCCCTCGAAAATAATGCAGACCCTGTGAACTGTTGAGGGCAAAAGAAACAGGGATTGTGGTCAACCAAAAAAGGCGATCGGTGTCGATGGTTGCATGGCCTATTCTGCAGCGTCGCTGGTTCACAGACTCGCCTCGGGACAACATTGGATTTGCTCTCTCTCGCCAGCATGCGATCCGGCAGGGTTTGGCTTGACTTTCAGAGAAGAAAAAGCTATTTTCAAAAAAAACTTGATCCTAAACAATCTACAGCCAGTGTGGACGACCTGCAAGCGACGCCTGTCTCTGGATATTTCCTCAAAGCAGTGTTGTTGCTGCCACTCCTGGCCCAGCACCATCCAGTCGATCTGTTGGCGATTCGACGTGTAACGCCGAGTCCGGGATTGAGCAGTCTATTGGCAAAGGTAAAATCCAGAACTAACGCGACCTTGTCGAGGTGGTAAAATATGGCGAATCTCTTTGGCAAGAACTATAGCAAAGCCGAGCTGTTGCAAAGGGTGGGGGAAATGAGTCAGATCGGCGGAGTGAGGCCGATTGAGCTGGTCAATGGCTCGGAGCGGGGTGTACGCGCGCTGAAATTCAATACCGGCAGCGGCCTGGAATTTCTGGTTGTGGCGGATCGCGCTCTGGATATCGCGGCTGCGCGTTATCGCGATATACCCTTGGATTGGCTTTCTCCGACCGGGCTGGTGGCGCCAGCTTTTTATGACAGCCTGGATTTGGGATGGTTGTGGTCGATGGGTGGCGGCCTGCTGGTCACTTGTGGATTGACACATGCCGGCCCTCCAGAACTAGACGGCGATGAAGAGCTGGGACTGCACGGCCGCATCGCCAATTCCGCCGGCCGTAATGTCGCCTTCGGAACGGATTGGGATGGAGACGATTACATGATTTGGGCCAGTGGCGAGGTACGCGAGAGCCGCTTGTTCGGCCCCAATCTGGTTCTCAAACGGATGATCACCTGCCGTCTTGGCGAGTCCAAGATTTGGCTCAAGGATGTGGTGGAAAACTGCGGTTTCGAGCCTTCTCCTTTGATGGTTCTCTACCATTGCAATATCGGCTTTCCGCTTGTAAACAGCGGGTCAGAACTTTTAGCGGTGGTCAATGACGTCGAGCCCCGGGACAAAGCAGCGGCCCGCGGGGTGGACGAATTCGATCGCTTTTCAGAACCGCTTCCCGGCTACGACGAACAGGTTTTTTTCATCGATCATGATACCGATGCGCAAGGCCGTGTGCATGTGGCTTTGGCCAACCGGCAATTTGCCAACAACCAGGGGCTGGGGATTTACCTGAGCTATCTCAAAGGAGAGCTCGGCCAGTATACCGAATGGAAAATGATGGGGCAGGGGGCTTATGTGGTGGGCATGGAGCCGGGCAATTGCCGGCCGGAAGGCCGCACCCAGGCGCGTCGGCGCGGCGTATTGGAAATGTTGCCGCCAGGTGAAAGCCGCACCTTTCACCTGGAAATCGGTGTGATGGCCGATAACCATGAAATCCATGCTTTCGAAAATCGGTTTCTTGGGCTGGACGGCGAAATGCAAAGCTGAAAGAAAACCGGCTGTTTAGGGCAGTGTTGTTTCCATTTGTGTATAGTTGAGCTCGGAGCCATACAAGCTGTGGGGGATTAAAAAGACCACCACTGTGATCAGTGCAGCGGCGATGATCCATCCGCGTTGTTGTGGTTTTTTCCAGATGACCTGCAGGGCGATCAACCAGGTGATAAACGCAATCAAGGTTTTGTTGTCGGTCAAGTCTGTGCCATTGGGAAAACCAGTCCAATAGGCGGAAAATGCAAATTTTTGCACAATTGGTCCCATGATCATACCGCCGATGGTCAACATCACAAGTGTCCACAGGGTATAAGACAAGAGGTGCTCGGAAGGCTGAATCGCCTCCAACCCGCTGCGGATCGCCAGCAGAAAAAAGAGAAAGATGAACAGAATATGCGGGATCAGGATGGCGCTGGGAACGGCACCGCGGAAGCGGGTGATAACGATGCCCTTGACTGGAAGAATTAGCGTATCTTCGTCTTTGCACAATTCCACCCGATAGGCGATTTTCCCGGCGGCCGGTTGTTTGGGCAATTCACCAACCAGGGTCTCGGCAAAACGCTGCATTGGCACCGCTGTCCAGTCATCCTGCGAAAGATGACGTCTGTAGAAAAGGGTTCCGGAAATCGAGGTATCAGTCGATGAGACGTAGACGGGTTGATTGGAATCGGTGGTATGGCTTCGTTCGAATTCGTAGCTCACAGAGGAACCGGAAAAATCGATTTTCTTCGAAATGGAATGGGTCGGGCCGGTCATGCGTTGAAAAATAATGATGGCGATTGTCAATAACAGCGCCAGAAACCAGAAAAATATTTGTTTGCGCATTCTGTGCTCCATTGGTCTATCCAAAACCCATGCGATTCCCCGGTCCGCTGGATGTGGGTGGATGTGAAGAAAAGACAGTTTTATAAAATAAAAAATTGAACCAAAAAAGCAAACTAAACTCACGAATTGTGGAGAGGATTCTTGCGGCACTTTTTTTGGCAACGCTGGAACCAAACGCACCTGTAATCGTTGGTGCGTGTGCACAAGACTTCTTTGACAGGAACCAAGTTAAAAAATTATCGTAAAATTGACAGTTACCACAGTCACATTTTTTTCATCCTGCAGCAGTGGAATATAACCAGGTCATTCGCTGTTTTTCAATCATAATCTGTGCCACTAGCGGGAATCGATCGATGGACAGAAATGTCCAATAACAAGACAATTCACCGGCAGGTATTCGGTGAAGATTAGATGGAGCCAATATGAAGAGAGCCATTTTTTTTCTGCTCATGTTTTGTTTCAGCGCGGGCACCGGTTGGGCACAATATTTTGGCAAGAATAAAGTACAGTACACCTACTTCAATTGGCAGTTTCTGCAATCCGAGCACTTTGACGTCTATTTTACCGACGGTGGGAAAGAGGTGGCGACCTTTGTCGCTCAGGTTGCTGAGGAGAGTTACAAGGAACTGCAGAAGAGCTTGCGCTATGATTTGGTAGAGCGGCTGAAAATTATTGTCTATAACAGCCACAACGATTTTGGTCAAACCAACGTCGATCTCAGTCCACCGGAAGAATCGGTGGGCGGATTCACCGAGTTTTTCAAGAACCGGGTGGTCATACCGTATGAGGGTGAGTGGGAAAAGTTCCGCCATGTAATTCATCACGAGTTGACACATGCAGTGATGTTGCAGATGGTTTATGGCGCAGGCGTGCAATCGATTATCACCGGTATGCAGCAATTTCAGTTGCCGCTGTGGATGATCGAAGGCCTGGCTGAATTCGAGAGCCGTGGCTGGGATATCGAGAGCGATATGTATATGCGCGATGCGACTCTGGCCGGGTATGTGCCGCCCATCGATTATCTCGGCGGTTTTATGGCCTACAAAGGTGGTCAGTCGGTGTTGAATTATATCGCCGAACGTTATGGCAAGGAAAAAGTCGGCGAAATCCTGGGCAAGATCAAGATCAACAAGAGCACAGAACGCGGCTTGCAGCAATCCATCGGCATGAACACTGAAGAACTAACCGAGCGGTGGCACCGCTACCTCAAACGCCGTTATTGGCCGGATATGGAAAACCGCCAGGAACCCGATGAGTTTGCCAAACAACTCACTGAACACCGGAAAGACGGCAGTTTTGTCAACACCAGTCCGGCGGTCAATCATCACGGCGACAAGCTGGCCTTTATTTCCGATCGCGATGACTATTTCGATATCTATTTGATGAGCACAATTGATGGGCGGATTTTAAAAAAGTTGGTGCGCGGGCAGCGGGCCGGCAATCTCGAAGAGTTGAAATGGCTTCGCGGTCCCAATATCGCCTGGAGTCCGGACGATCAACAGATTGTTTTCAGCGCAAAAACGGCAGAAGAAGATGCACTTCATTTTGTCGATGTCAAAAAGGGAGCTATTGTCAAGAGCATCAAGTTCGATCTCGACGGAATCTATAACTCCACCTGGAGTCCTGACGGGGATGAGATCGTTTTCATGGGTCTGAAAGACGGACAAGGGGATCTCTATGCCTATCACCTGAGCAGCAAAAAGTTGCGCAAGATAACAGATGATCTCTTTAGCAATGTCGAGCCCAAGTGGTCTCCAGACGGCAAGAAATTGGTTTTTGCCAGCGATCGGGGCTCTTATGGTGAAAGCGTTCCCGAAAATCTCGCACCAAAAGACATCGACATGAAGAATTTCGACATTTTTGAAATCAATGCCGACGGCACGGGATTGCGCCGACTGGTCGAATCGCAATTTGTCGAACGTACACCGATCTATTCTCCGGACGGCAGCAAAATCGCTTTTACCAGCGAGCGTTCCGGGGTGAACAATATTTATATCAAAGATTTGGAAAGCGGCGAGGAGTGGCCGATTACCAATGTGATTACCGGTGTCTTTCAACCCAGCTGGGGCGGAGATGCCAACCGGCTTATCTTTGCCTCCTTTTTTGAAGCAGGATATGATCTTTATCAGCTCAAGAATCCATTGGAAATAAAGCCGGAAGACGTAGTTGTCGCAGAAACGCAGCTGGTTAAGGAGCTGCTCAATATCGAGGAAAAAATCGCCCAAGACGAATGGGTTTATGACGATTCGAGCAAATCCGCTATCAACGAGGATACACGCAGGTATCGCAATTTTGTTTTCGACGAGTCTTTTGCAGCAGGGGATTTAAATGACCTCAATCAACCACGCGGAGTATTTCTCGATTCGACTGATTTTATTCTGCCCAGCGGCGATTACAAGGTCAAGAGATACGAGGTGCAGTTCACTCCAGATCTGGTCTATGGTGCTGTAGGTTACAATCAATTCTTCGGCACTCAAGGTTACACCAGCGTCCTGCTATCGGATGTGTTGGGGAACCATCAGCTTTATCTTGCGGCCAATGTGTTTGGCGACTTGAAAAATGCCGATTATATGGCGAGCTATTATTACCTGCCGCGGCGGATCGATTTTGGCGTCAGCGCCTACCATACCGCCTATTTCTTCTATTCGGATATGCTCGGTTGGGTTAAAGACCGCAACTATGGCTTGGGTGTTCAACTCAGCAATCCTTTCGACCGCTTTCGCCGCCTGAGCTTTGGCTCAACTCTGATGGGTATCAGCCGTTCCTATCTGGATTATCCAGACGATGTTATCGACGAATTGATCGATATTGGTTTTCTTTCTCCGCGAAACCGATTCTTTACCCTTAACAATCTCACCTATACGAAGGACAACACCATTTGGGGCGGAACAGGGCCAATCAACGGCACCCGTTATGCTGTCGGTTTGACCTATAGCCCGCGATTGGGTGAAAGTGGTGTTGAATTTACCACCTTGCGCGCCGATTGGCGGCGATATGTGAATTTGCACAAAAATTACAGCATTGGTTTGCGGCTATCCGGGGGTGCCAGTGTTGGGATGCATCCGCAGAAATTTTTCCTGGGCGGCGTGAACAATTGGCTAAACCGAGAATACAATGGCGGCATCCGCATCGACAAAATAGAAGAGATCTATTTCTCTACCTTTGAGATGCCTTTGCGTGGCGCGGGCTTTTATGAGCTGGAAGGCACTCGCTTTGCTTTGGCCAATCTCGAGTTCCGTTTTCCGCTGATCAAGCGCCTCTCCCTGGGATTTCCCTTGCCTCTTGAGTTTGGCAATATCGGCGGTGCGATTTTTACCGACATGGGCATGGCATGGGATAAAGGAGACCAAGTCAAACCTTTCGTCAAAGCGCCCAACGGATTGTTTCGCACAAAGGATCTTTTCGCCAGTTTTGGCATGGGAATTAGAATCTATTTAGGGTTTTTCCTTTTGCGCATGGATATGGCTTGGCCAACAGATTTCTACCGTTCAGCCGATTCTCCGCAATATCTCTGGTCTCTGGGTGCAGATTTCTAAAAGGCGACGCCGTAACCTCGGAAGGCTTGGCGTCTGCGGTTTCCGGCAGCCCGGCCGGTTGCAGCGGACATAACGCGTCACAAAGGAAGATATCCATGAGCGCTTTCAACCGTCTTTTCATCTTTGGCCTGGCCCTCATCACCGGCCTTTCGGCCTCGGCCCTGGGAAGGATGCAGTCCAAACCGCCGCAAAATATTGTCGACAACAATCCGTTCGGCAGTGCTTTGTTTTACTACCAGTCTTATCTGTTTGCCGATGATGCGCAGCAGAATCGCACCCAGGTGGTATTTCATTTCAATCTGGTCAATGACCTGTTGACTTTTTTTAAACAGAACGATTCTACTTTCCAGGCCCGTTATGAAATCGGCATGGTCATCTATAACCCGAAGCGCGAAGCCATTGCCGAACGTTTTATCAGCGGACAAAAGCGGGCTTTTTCTTTTGCGGAAACCAATTCACGGCAAGTCGTTCATCGGGAAAAAGTCGAAATGTCCCTGCCGCCTGGCGATTATGTCGCTCATATTCAGCTGATCGACCAAGAATCCAACCAGATTCTCAAACGAGAAAAGAAACTTTCAATCCCTGCGCTGCATACCGATCGTCTGCAGTTCAGCGATCTGGTGTTTGCCGACGAAATCGACTGCACCAGCGACGATGTGCGACAAACGCTGGTTGCCAATTTACGCGACGTCTACGACAGCCGAAAATCTGCTTTTTCCAGCTTTGTAGAAATCTATGTGCCAGAGCCGGACGATTCACTGGTGGTTGTCGCGCAATTGTTTTTGGAAAACGGTCAATCGATCTCTCTGGACACGACGGTTTATAAAACCCCGGTGGATAAAAAGATTGCCCATTGCTTCGATTTTAAAAATGCCCTGCGTAACCCCGGCCGTTACACATTGCGGATCAGGGGAGATGCCGGACCCCTTTCGGCGCGGGCCGAGCGCCAATTTCGCGTCTTTTGGGGAGACCTTGACCTCACGGAAAAGAACTCGAATGTCCTTGTCGATCAGCTCAAATTGATTGCACCCAAAGAGTGGATCCGGCAAGTTCGCGAAACAGATCCGGCCAAACACGAAACTCTGATAGAAGAATTTTGGCGCCAGCGCGATCCCGATCCTGAGACGCCTGGAAACCCACTGAAAACAGAATTTTTTCTGCGCGTGGATTACGCCAACCGCAATTTCCCGGAGTTTTTTGACAACCGCCAGGGTTGGGAAACCGACCGTGGCCGGACTTTTGTACTCAATGGTCCCCCGACTCAGGTTGAGAAACAGCCCGCTGAACTCAACCGTCCAACAGCAGAGATCTGGTTTTATGCGCACTTGAATAAACGCTATATCTTTTCCGATCGCAATGGTTCAGGACGATATCGTCTGGTCAAAGTCGAATAGACGCATGTTTTGCCTGTCATTGATGCCTCTATTTGCTTGCAATTGCAAGTAAATAGAGGCATATCGAGTCGCAGCCAGACCGCCACACCCGGCGGCGAATAGTGTAAATAAATAAAAAACAGGATCCGTCTACCGCCGTCCTTGTTGCTGCCGTGGCACAATCTTTGAACATCCTATCCACTGTAAAGGATAGGAGAGCGTTATGAAAGCAGATTTGCATATCCATTCTCATTTTTCTCCAGACGCCATCAGCCGGCCTGATTCCATTTTATCTGCCGCTGTTGAGCGCGGTCTGGATTATATCGCGATTACCGATCACAATACAGCTGCGGGCTGGGGCGCTTTCGCCGAAATCGCTCATCGCTATCCAGTGGGGGTGATTTTCGGACAGGAGATGAAAGTTTACAAGGATGAACTGGTTGCGGGCGAATTGCTTTGTCTCTTTCTTTCGCAACCGGTTACCGGACATACTGTCAGCGAAATTCTGGCGCAAGTGCGCGCCCAGAATGGATTGGTTTCCATTGCCCACCCCTTTTCCGAACGTCGCCATGAGTTTCGTGCCTATGACCAGATCGATAATTGGCGAGACCTGGCTGTAGAAGTTCGCAACGGCCGATCCTATCGCGCTGAAGATAATACCATGGCTGCAGACCTCGCTCGCCGGCTCAATTCACCCATTACGGCAGGCAGCGATGCTCACACACCGTTTGAAGTCGGAACGGTATATGTCGAGTTTTCCGGCAGATCCGATCATGATCTGTTGCGCGCCATTAAAAATCGAGACGTGCAAGCCGGCGGTCGGCCATCTAGCATGTTCTTTACGGTTGTTTCTGGCCTTGGTCGACTCGGTATCCATATTTAAACAGGGGAATTCTGCATGAGATTTTCCAAAGAATGGTTCAATCCTGCCAATATGGTGACTGTAGGACGAATTTTTCTTCTCTTTATCGTTGTGTTGTTGATTCAAAACCCCAATCCAGTGGTCCGTGCCATTTGCATCGCGATCATTCCGGCTGTTTTCATTCTCGACAGTGTGGACGGCTATCTGGCGCGCCATCACTGCTGCACCACCCGGCTGGGCAGCGTGTTGGATATTGCCGGCGACCGGATTGTCGAGTCGGTTCTGTGGATTATGCTCGGTTTTTTGCATCTCATCCCCATCTGGATTCCGATCGTGGTGGTGGCACGCGGTATCCTTACCGATGGATTTCGCACCGTGGCCATCGCCGGCGGTCAAACCCCATTTTCCGTCATGAAGTCGCGTATGGGCTGGTGGCTGGTCGCTTCACCCCTCAGCCGCACCAGTTATGCGATTCTCAAAGCAGTTGTTTTTACCCTGGGTTTTCTTCTGTGGAACTATGCTTTGCCCTCCGAGTCCACGATCAAAATCATCTTCTTTCTGCTGGTGGCGATAACTGTTGCGCAATGTCTAATCCGCTCGGTCTATTCGATTCGGGATTGTCTCTACCAAATGGCCAAAAGCTGAAAAATCCATCCCTCACCCTCTTTACGCGCATCATCCTATCGCCTCTCAGGTCCAGAGGCCCCCTTTTTTCATGACATGTGGTCGTTTATGCAATGCACAAGCACAAAGCCTGTCGCCAGGGTTTGGTTCGACGCAGCAAATCTCCAGGTCTCTTGTGGCCTGCCGGTATCGCTGAGTCTGAGGTTTTTGCTTGCAGCTAATCTAACCTTTTTTGTATATTGAAAAAACGTCCTCTGGTTCTTATACCGGACAAGCAAAAACTGTCTGCGGCTCGCAGTCCCTGAGAAGTTCGATCGGATTGGTGGGGATGGCAGTTTGCGCAAATATCGATAAATATTCTGACTGCGCTCTGAGAGTGTTTTTCAGTGCTGAAAACCAGTCCGATTCCCTGTTTGATCAATAGAGAGAAAGAGAAAAGAATGAAACTGTGGCAAAAAACGAAGCAGGAAAATTTTGGTGCTTTACTCTTGAATTGGCGACACAAGACCAGCAATCGTTTCTGGACGCAGATATTTTCCTGGATCTTGACAGCTTTTGTTTTTGGCTTGGGAGCTGCGATTCTCCTGGGGAACATCTTTGGCTTGCCCAACGGCCTGACCCAAATGGTAGCTCGAGTCGCGTTTCTCCTGACTTTTCTGGTCGGCATCGTCGATGCCTATTTCCACAACATCGTTCTGGGAGTGGAAACCCGCATCTATCAACAGGCGCTGGTTCAGGTGCAACCGCCTTTGGTACGGGAGTGGTTGGCTTTTCTGCAAAAACGCTCCTTTCCGAATCGCGGCTACAAGTATGAGTGGCTGCCCTTGAGCTTAATCAAATCGGCGCAGCGCGATAAAAATGACTTGCGCCTCTCATTTAAGAATCGGGATGACTCTGTCACCATCCCGGTAATTCCAGTTATCAGCTATCGCCATTACAGCAGCGGCCAGAAGAACGAACAGGTCATGGATGCCAGCCGTTTTGGATTGCATGCCAGCGATCCCAAGTTTTCCGAACAAGCGATGGGAAGCATTCTCTCAGCGATAAAAGAGGCTAAACGACAGACGGTTTAAGTTGGTGACCACACCAAAAACCAGGGATCGATTATGCCGACACGCATCACACCTATGGATGTCAAAGCTTTTGCGAGTCACGAAATTTATCGCAAAGGTGAGCAGATCTATGAAAATCAACTGGTGAAACATCGTTTCATGACCCACTATGGTTTGCATGCGACAGTTCGCGGTGAAGGCAACTATCGCGTCGAAATGATTGTCGATGGTGAACAGCTTTTCGGCCGCTGCAATTGTCGAGCTGGCAGCGGACCTTGCGAACATCAGGTGGCGACGTTGTTGGCTTGGCTCAATGAATCAGCAACCTTTATCAGCTACCAGGACTTGCGCAAGGCGATACGCAACAAAGACAAGAACGCGCTGATCGATATTCTGCTCAATTTGATCGAGATTTTTCCGGAATTGAGCCAATTTTTTATCACTGCCCCGGGGGTGGATCTGACGCGCTCGGTGCGCGAGGAAGTGGCGGATATTTTTGATTTGCCTTTGTCGCAAAAAATTGATCCCAACGAGGTGATGAAGCCTTGTCAGATTCTTCTGGTGCGGGCAAAGTTTTTGCGCAATGAAGGAAATTGGCATTTGGCCCGCACAATGCTCTTTGAGATTCTCAATCGCAGTTTGGCGTTGATCGAAAGAGAACAGACGACACGGCCGTTTCGAGAAAATTTCCTTATCGAGCTGGCGGATGATTTTGAGGATTTAGGCCTGAATGATCCGGATTTCGAACAACATCGGGAAGATATCAAGCGCGAAACATTGGAACTCTTGGATCATGATTCGGCAGAACTGGAAGGTGTTTTCCTCGACAGGCTGAAAAAACAATTGGGGTTGATTCAAAACGAGGGACAGGTATGAACACAATCCGGGTTTCTGTTGATTTTCTTTGCGATTTTATGGACAAGGCTTTTGCACAGGTCGGAGTGCCCGATGATGATCGCCGGATCATTATCGATGTTCTCATACGAGCCGATTTGCGCGGCATCGAATCGCATGGGATTGGACGCCTGAAGATGTATGTCGACCGCATCCGCCAGGGCATTCTGATGCCCAAAACCGAGCTGAAGATCGTTCGCCAATCCGCCGGAAGTGCGGTGATCGACGGCGGTCATGGCATGGGGCAGGTCATCGCCTATCGAGCGATGGAGCTTGCCATCGATAAGGCGCGGCAAGTGGGCATCGCTGCAGTCGCGGTGCGCAACAGTTCGCACTTTGGCATTGCCGGTTACTATCCGATCATGGCGGTTAAGCAGAATATGGCTGGATTGGCTTTCACCAACGCCCGGCCTTCGATTCCGCCGACCTTCAGCGGTGAGCCGATGATGGGAACCAACCCCATCGCCTTTGCCGTGCCTACAGATGAAGAATGCCCCTTTGTGCTCGATATGGCCACATCGATTATCCAGCGCGGCAAGATCGAAGTCTATGAACGGGAAGGCAAAACCGTGCCCGAAGGTTGGGTGACAGACGACCAGGGAGCGGAGATCTCGGATCCCGGCGAGGTGTTGCGGCTTATGGGCTTGCGAAAAGCCTCTTTGCTGCCCCTTGGTGGAGCTGGAGAGAGCCATTCCGGTTACAAAGGTTATGGCTTGGCGATGATGGTGGAAATATTTTCCTCCCTCTTTGCCGGCGGTGCTTTTGGCCAAGCCCTCTCCGGTTTGAATGAGGATGGCAAAGCCATTCCGCACCAGCTCGGCCATTTTTTTATCGCTATCGACATCTCCCATTTTATCGCCGTTGAAGAGTTCAAAAAACTGGCGGGAGATCTCGTGCGATCCATGCGCACCGCGCAAAAGCTGCCCGGAGAGAAACGGATTTATACTGCCGGAGAAAAAGAATTCGAGAATGAAAAACGAATTCCGATCGATGGAGTTCCGCTGAACACGGTGATGCAAAAGACTCTGCACAAGATGGCTGATGAACTCCGCCTGGATGTGCAATTTCCGTTTTCTTGAGCCAACTCCGAGCGGTCGCCCCTTTAATGGTTGGTGATTTCTTCGATGATCAGGGGAGGAGGCTCGACCGCTTGTGACGCGATGCGGAATACCGACTGCAGTTCAACCGCGACATCGTGGACCGACGGACGATCCGAATAGAGTTGTGCCAGGCGATCGCCTTTTTGAATACGATCGCCTATTTTTTTATCGAGCACGATTCCGGCTTTATAATCGATCGCGTCTTCGAGAAACTCTCGCCCTCCACCCAATCGCACAACCGCCTGCCCCAGAGTTCGCGCATTCAATTCAGCCAGATGTCCACTTTCTTGGGCGAAAATGGGGATTTCGTAGCGACTCTGGGGGTAGAGTCCCGGATTGTCAAGCAATCGGCAATCACCGCCCTGAGCTTTTACCAGCCGTTTGAAACGATCGAAAGCTGCACCGCTGTCGATCTTTTGCTTGAGAACACCGACGCCGGCTTCGATCTCTGGCAGCAAGCCCGCCAGGCGCAGCATATGCGCCCCCAAATGCAAGGTGACCAGCAGCAGATCCCGTGGCCCTTCCCCTTGCAATGTCTGGATCGCTTCCCGAGTTTCCAGCCAGTTGCCAATCGCCAATCCGAGCGGTTGATCCATGTCGGTGACGATCGCGGTTGTGTTTAGGCCGTTCGCTTTGGCAGTGGTCACCAGGCTATGTGCCAGAGCAGTTGCGGCATCGCGGTTCTGCATAAAAGCCCCATGGCCGGTTTTGATGTCGAGAACAAGGCCATCCAGATCTTCCGCCAATTTTTTGCTGAGAATGCTGGCCGTAATCAAGGGGATGGAACCAATGGTGGCGGTTGCATCTCGCAGAGCATAGATTTTTTTATCCGCCGGCACCAGTTCCTCTGTCTGGCCGATCATGCAGACGCCCAACTCTTCGAGCTGAGCAAAGAGCTGCTCAACTGACAGTTGGGTGGAAAATCCGGCAATCGCTTCCAGTTTGTCCAGCGTACCACCGCTGTGCCCCAGGCTGCGGCCGGAAATCATCGGCACCGTGACGCCCATGGTGGCAACGAGAGGAGCCAGGATCAGCGAGACTTTATCGCCTACGCCGCCGGTGCTGTGCTTGTCGATCTTGCGGCCTGGCAGAGAATCGAGACGCAATCGATCGCCAGATACGAGCATGCTTTGGGTCAGCCAGGCGGTTTCTTCGGCGTCCATCCCGTTCAGATAGACGGCCATCAGCCAGGCAGCCATTTGATAGTCGGGAATTCGTCCTTTGCTGAAACCGATCACGAGATAGTCGATCTCTTCACGGTTCATTTTTTGGGCGTCGCGTTTCTTGGCTATGATGTCGAGAACATTCATGATCTCTCCTGGTTGCCGCTCAACAAACCGATTTTTCATGACATAAAATAGAAAAGAAAGGTCGCAAAGAAAAGGAAAACCTGGACTGCAGGATAAATCGTCTGCAAAACTCCCGGCTTGTGGCTATATATTGTTGAACAGCGCGGTTCGCCTCAAGGATTTCACGTTGAGAAACAGACCAGGCAAGCCAGGGCTTTTCCAGCATTTGTGGGTATTGCACCCTGTCTGGGCTGGCCGATTCATTGCGCCCTGCACATCATCGAGGCATCCACAAGTCACTCCAGCGTTAACGATTTTAACAGGAGGCGCATGTGAAACGTTTGTCACTTCTCTTGGCCGTCATATCGCTCCTTGCTCCCGCCGTTTTTTCACAGGGTTGGTATTGGCAAAATCCGTTGCCGCAAGGGAATGCAATTTATGATCTCCAGGTCATCGATGCGGCGACCGTCGTCGCCGTCGGAGATCTCGGTGTGATTTTGCGCACCCAGGATGGCGGCAACGCCTGGAAGTTGCAGCCGAGCGATACCAGCATTGCCCTTTATGGAGTCCACTTTCCCAACGCTGATTTAGGGATGGCGGTCGGCGACAGCGGTGTGATTTTGCGCAGCGAAGATGGCGGAAAAAGTTGGCTGACACAAATCAGCAACGCCATCGTCGCTTTGCGCGCTGTCTATATGTTCGGCCCGAGCGACGGGGTGGCGGTCGGTGATGGCGGCACGATCATCTATACCATCGACGGCGGCAATACCTGGCTGCCTGCCGCTTCAGGCACCGTGCGGGACCTGCATGCGCTGCAGGGCAACAACGCAGGCTGGCTGATGGCCGTAGGAGATTTGGGTGTGGTTCTCATCAGCAAAAACGGCGGGGAAACCTGGGAGGCGCAAACGCCGCCGACCTCAGCCAATCTTTATGATATCTTGTATTTGCAGACCAATTCCTGGATGGTGGTCGGCAGCGAGGGCAAGATTTTGCTTGGCCAGGGTGATGAAATGCTCTCCTGGTCAACCATTGTTTCGCCTACCACTCGGAATCTCAATGCGGTTGCTTACCCGGGCAGCAATTATTTCGTCATCGTCGGGGACAACGGCGTGGTGCTCAAATCGTCGGACAATGGTTCTTCCTGGGCGCAGCAGACAAATGGCGTAACCAACGATCTGACTGCATTGGGTTTTCTCTCCCAAAACAACGGATTGGCGTTGGGCCAGGAAGGGGTCATACTCGAGACGCTGGACACCGGCACCACCTGGGCTCTCAAGAATCCTCCAAATTATATCCAATATCAGCTCAACGGCGCTTTCCTCGCCGATGCCGAACACGGTGCCGTGGTGGGCAATGACGGCTCGATATTTTTTACCGAGGATGGCGGTTTGAACTGGACCCAACAGATCAGCTCGGTCACCAACCATTTGCAGGATGTCTTTTTTATCGACGCTCAGTTGGGTGTGGTTGTCGGCGCGGATGGCGTGATTCTGCGCATCACCAGTGGCGACCCGTTCTGGACCAAGATCAACGCCGGCACCAGCAGCCCACTTTGGGATGTGGTTTTTACCGACGCTTCGCACGGCGTGATCGTCGGCAACGGGGTGATTTTGCGCAGCAGCGATTCGGGAGCCACGTGGCAATCTGTGGTTCCTGCGCCTACCCAAAACCTCATGGGAGTCGATTTCGCCGATGCAGACAGTGGGTTGGCGGTCGGCTCCGGCACTGCGGTTTTGCGAACCACCGATGGCGGCGCCACCTGGCAATCCTTCGGTTTGCCCAGCTACTTCATACTGTACAGCGTCGCCCACGCTTCACCTGACATAGCGGTGGCTGTGGGAGTGGGAGGCCGGATCATCCGCTCAACAGACGGAGGTCAGAGCTGGCAACAGCTCGATTACGGCACCTATGGCGATTTGCACAAAGTGGTGTTCGTCGATGCGCAGACCGGCTTCATCGCCGGCGACAATGGCATTTTATTGCGTTCCGATGACGGTGGCGCCACCTGGACACGACAATTCAGCCGTACCTGGGAAAACCTGCGCGCCATCGCTTTCAGCGGCACAGCAGTCGGCATCGCCGCCGGCGCAGACGGCACGATTCTGCGCACCGAAGACGGCGGCCTGCCGGTGGAACTGGTCGCCTTTCAAGCCCAATTGCTGGCGACCGGTGAAATCATGTTGACCTGGAGCACTGCCAGCGAGCAGAACAATTACGGCTTTGAGGTGCAGCGCTTTTTCAACGACAAAGCCAATCCGTGGCAAACCATCGGCTTTGTGCCGGGAAGAGGCACGACCGCCGAGCCGGCTTCTTACCGGTTTGTCGATACTTTGCCTCGCGACAACGGCATCAACGCAGCCACCTACCGCTTGAAACAAATCGATACAGACGGGGCCTTTGCTTATTCGGAAATTGCGCAAATCGATCTGTCGCCCGCGGGAATGGATTTTATGCTCGAACCCAACTATCCCAATCCGTTCAATCCATCGACCTGCTTGCGCTATTATTTGCCAGAGGCTGCACCGGTGGTGGTGCAAATTCTCAATTTGCGCGGACAGCTGGTCGAGACGCTGGTCGAAGATCGACAGTCAGCCGGCTGGCACTCGCTGCAGTGGAACGCCGCGCCGTACAGCGCCGGCATTTACTGGTGCAGGGTGCAAACACAGAAAGCGATCAAGGTGCAAAAGTTGCTCTACCTCAAATAGATCTCTTGCCTGTGGTGTCCCATGTTGGGATACCATTGATCTTTTGCATGGAATAAAAAATGGCTGCTCATAAAGATAAGCAGCCATTTTTTATTGTCTGCACAAGCTGGCTTGTTTCACATCCTCGATTTGCCAGGCCAGCAACACCTGCCGCAATCAGACCCCAATACGAGTTGTCTGTACTCTTGATCAAAGGATACGTTTGACTCGCTGAAGGGAAACAACCCGATAGTCGCTAAAATTGCATGCATTTGGATCAAAGCTGTTGCAGCGAACAAATCCATCGCTGTGGATAAACCGTTTGTCACCGATATACATGCCGACATGGGTGATGCGGTCTGCAGTGCGGCCGAAAAAGAGCAGATCGCCGGGCAGCAGATTGTTATAGCTCGAGTCGATGGCAACATCAAAGCCGACCTCGACCTGCATATTGGCGTCGCGCGGCAGGGTGATGCCGTTCAGACGAAAAACGGTATGGGTAAAACCTGAACAGTCGAATCCTTTGGTCGATCGTCCGCCCCAATAATAGGGAATGCCGAGGAACTGGCTGGCGGTATGCACCAATTTTTGTGGATCTGCTTTGGATTGTTCCTGGAATGCCTGGAGATCGATCACCCCGGTTGCCGGAACGAAGGCTCGGCGATTCCCCAAAACCTCGATCTCGGTCCATTCGCTTGCTTCCGCCAGGCGAACAAAAACCGCACCACGCACCAGATCACAAACAGGGTAGCTATCGGGTGAAGGGTTGCTATAGGCTGAACCACAATTTTTGATAAAGATGGATTTGCTTTTCTTCTCCCATGCGCTCAATTCTTCTGCTGTCATGGGGAGGATACCGTCCGTTATCGCCCAGCCGAGGTAGCCGTCGGCAAGCTGGATCAGATAAAAGAAAGACTTGTGATCGAGAATCCGGACTGTTTCTCCCATGATCCCCTGATTGATGATCTCTGCGGCAACACTCGGCTTGCGCCGCATATTGGTGGTGGAAATTTGAATGATACCGTGGCTGCGTTCGCCGATGGCAGAGTCTGGCAAAACGCGAACCCGATCGATCAAGGGAAGCGCGCTGATCTGTTTCAACCTGGCGATGAGCGAATCGTGCGCGCTGGGAATCGATGTTTCTCCGACCAAAACGATTTCATTGCCGAATCGCATGTGCACATTGAAAAGATTTAGCCGTGGCTCAGGACAGAATTCAATCCGCGTCCGGTCGATCACCTGCTGTATCTGCAGACTGTCTTGTGAAATGGAAGGTGCTGCAGTCGCCAGAATGGCCAGACAACAAAGGAAATAAACGCTGGTTTTCACTTGCTGCTCCTTATCTGATGGCTCAATAATCGGCTTTGCCCTTGCCCTCGCGGTGGACAACCGGCGTATCGCCGGTCAAGTCAAGGATTGTGGACGGCACGGTGCCGCCGATTCCAGAGTCGAGAAAAAGATCGATGTGATGGTAAAAAAGGTCCCATAATACTTCCGGATCACTGATGTATTCCTGACCTGGGAGACAAGCGCTGGTGCTGATGATCGGCGTGCCGAGTTCTTTGAGCAAGCATTGGCAAACCGCATTATTCGGTACTCGAATGCCCACAGTTCGGCGTTTTTCCAAAAGAATTTTCGGGACCTCCCGGCTCGCTTCCAGGATAAATGTATACGGCCCCGGGGTATAATGGCGCATGAGTTTATAGGCGGGATTGGAGACGTGGGCATACCTGGCGATTTCTTTTAAATCCGGACAGATGAAGCTCAGCAGCTTGCGTTTGTCGCTGCCTTTAATTTGATAAATCCGCTGCAAGGCGCGTTTGTTGCACAGATCGCAACCCAAACCATAGACGGTATCGGTTGGGTAAATGATCAGGCCGCCTCCCTGCAGAATCTTGAGCGCTTGTTGGATAAAACGCGGTTGTGGATTATCCGGATGGATGTCCAGCCTTTCGGCCATAATGCTCCTTTTCCTGCATCAAACTGCATCGCTGTTCTATGTCCCGGCGTTGCATAAATTAAAAAGTAATCTAAATCTCGCCATTTTGCAACAGTTTTCTCTATTTTAAGGCAATGGGAAAGGGCCCCGCAACTCATTGCACAGGCGGATTCTGACTGCAACCATTGCATGCCTTATGGTGCGCTTCTCAGAAACAAGAAGCAAAAAAAGCATTGTTTTTCCTTTGTTGATTTGCTACTTTCCACTTTTGTAAGGGAAAGACTCGCCTTGTCTATCCAGACTCATATTCGTTTCCACAGGTAATGTTCTCACTGCAACGCACGATTTATAGAGAGCCATTTGCTGAGCTGCCTTGCTCTTTTAAGAACAATCGATCAACTCTCTTCTTCCGCCAACGCTGCGGTCTTGCCAACAACGGGGAGAATAAGGATAAAGGATGGTCATGAAAAAGATTTCCATCAAAAGAGGATTGGATCTACCGATCAAGGGCCGGCCGATTCAAGAGATCACTGATCGCAAATCCTGCAAGCGAGTTGCGCTGCTCGGCGAGGATTATGTCGGCATGCGTCCGACTTTGCTTGTCAAGGTTGGCGACAGAGTGAAAGTGGGGCAAGCGGTTTTCAGCGATAAAAAGCTGCCGCGGGTGCTCTATACAGCTCCTGGAGCGGGTACGGTTGCAGCGATCAACCGCGGCGAAAAACGATTTTTCCTTTCTCTGGTGATCGAGCTGACCGGCGAGGCGGAAAATTCCTTTGACGCTCTGACTGCTGATGAATTGAACGGCTGGACACGCGAGCAGGTTGTCGAAAGATTGCTCGAAACCGGCGAGTGGCCGGCGTTGCGAATGCGACCGTTCAGTAAAGTTGCCAATCCTGACCAAATACCCCATTCTATTTTCATAAATCTGATGGACAGCCAGCCTTTGGCTCCTCAGATGGCAGTTGTTCTCAAAGGTCGTGAAGAGGATATCCGGTTCGGACTGGCGGCTCTCGGGAAATTGACCGACGGCAAACTCTATGTGTGTAAAGATCCCGAAACCTTAGTTTCTATTTCCGAGAGCGAAAAGCTGCAAGTGGTCGAGTTCAGCGGTCCTCATCCGGCAGGGAATCCCGGCACTCATATCCATTTTCTCGATCCTGTCTATCGCGATAAAACTGTCTGGTGGATCCAGGCGCAGGATTTGTTGGCATTGGGGCATCTCTTTCGCCTTGGCCGTCTGGAACAGGAACGGGTGGTGGCGTTGAGCGGAGCAGGCGTAAAAGAACCGCGGTTGATTCGCGTGCGCCGGGGTGCCGATCTGCAGGAAATTGTGCGGGATGAATTGAAAGAGGGCGATTACCGCCTGATTTCCGGCTCGGTCCTGCACGGCCGAACGGCTGTGGATGTGCGCGCTTTTCTGGGCCGGTATCACCAACAGATTTCGGTTATCCCCGAAGGTCGACAGCGAACATTTGCCGGTTGGCTCAGCCCGATGGCCGGGATCCATTCGGTTAAAAATGTGGTGTTGTCGCGATTGTTTCCCAAACGGCTTTTAGATTTGACCACTGCGATGAACGGCGGATTGCGTGCCATTGTCCCCAGCGGCAGTTATGAGAAAGTGATGCCGCTGGACATGTTGCCGACCTTTTTGCTCCGTTCCCTGGCTGTTAACGATGTCGAACAGGCGGAAAAACTCGGCTGTTTGGAGTTGGATGAAGAAGATCTGGCCCTATGCACTTATGTCTGTCCATCGAAGATTGATCATGGCATGAATCTGCGCGAAACATTGAACCTAATCGAAAAGGAAGGCTAGTGAAGCTCCTACGACAGTTTCTCGATAAACAGGCTAAATATTTTGCCAAGGGTGCCAAACTGGAACGCTTGCATCCTTTATATGAAGCAGCGGATACCTTTTTGTTTACCTCTGGTAAAGTGACGACGGCTTCGCCGCATGTGCGCGACGGCCTGGATTTAAAGCGGATGATGATGGCTGTCGTAATCGCGCTTGTGCCGGCCGTTTTAATGGCCTGCTACAACATTGGATTGCAGGCCAATTTGGGACTACAGGCTATGGGACAGGCGGAGATAGCCGGTTGGCGCGGAGCGCTTCTTTCTCTCTTGTCGGTCGGCGTTGAGCCGCACAGCGTTTGGGCCAATCTGCTGCATGGCGCACTCTACTTTTTGCCGGTCTATATTGTTACCCTTGCAGTCGGCGGATTGTGGGAAGTTTTGTTCGCCGTGGTGCGCCGCCACGAAGTGGCAGAAGGATTTTTGGTTACCAGCCTTCTGTTTCCACTGATTTTGCCGCCAGACATTCCGCTATGGCTGGTGGCAATCGGCATCTCTTTTGGGGTCGTGATCGGCAAAGAAGTTTTCGGCGGAGTCGGGATGAATATTCTCAATCCAGCCCTGACCGGTCGCGTCTTTTTATTTTTTGCCTATCCGGCTTATATCTCAGGGGATAAAGTCTGGGTGGCTGTTGACGGACTGAGCCGCGCCACACCATTGGCTGAATTGGCCGATCCGTTGCTCGATCTCAGCGTTTCATGGTCACAGGCCTTCTGGGGAACGATTCCAGGATCAATGGGAGAGACGTCAACGTTTGCCTGTTTGCTCGGCGCCTTGATTCTCACCGCTACCGGATTGGGTGCGTGGAGAATCATGCTGGGCAGCGTGCTTGGCATGGCGGCGATGTCCCTGACGTTTAACACAATAGGCAGCACCACCAATTCGATGTTTCAAGTCACCCCGCTTTGGCATCTCGTGCTGGGCGGTTTTGCCTTTGGCACCGTTTTTATGGCCACCGATCCGGTAAGCGCAACGGTAACAGAACAAGGGAAATGGATTTATGGTTTTCTGATCGGCATGTTGACGGTGATGATCCGGGTGGTGAATCCCGCTTTTCCAGAGGGGATGATGTTGGCGATTCTGTTTATGAACGTTTTTGCTCCGACGATCGATCGAATTTTTATCCAGCGGAATATCAAGAGGAGGCTCTTGCGCCATGTCGAATAACAGCACCCGGAAAACTCTGACTGTCGCATTGGGCGTTTGCCTGGTTTGTTCGATTATGGTGTCAGCGGCAGCGGTCTCGTTGAGCAAGATCCAGAAAGAAAACAAGCGGCGCGATAAATTCAAAAACATCCTGCAAGCAGGAGATCTTTATACCGATTCGACAAAAGTGGAGGAGACCTTTCGCCGGGCGATCCAGCCTCAGATGATCGATCTCGAAACCGGCGAGGTTGTTGATCCTGTTTTTTCGGATAAATTGAACGTCGAAACTTTTGATATCCGGGCTATTGCGATGGATCCGGAGCTTGGTGTGGCTGTGGCCCAGAATAAGGACCTCGGCCAGATCAAGCGCAAACCGCGGTATATGGCGGTTTATCCGGTGGTCCAGAACGGTGAAATGGTAAAGATTATTTTGCCGATATATGGCAAGGGGTTGTGGTCGACCATGTACGGTTTTCTCGCCCTCAATCGAGATTTGCGGACGATCGATGGGTTCACTTTTTACGAACATGGCGAGACTCCCGGACTTGGCGGCGAGGTCGACAATCCAAAATGGAAATCCCTTTGGCGGGGGAAAGCGGCATTCGACGATCAGGGCCAAGTGGTCATTCAGGTGATCAAAGGTCAGACGGATCCCGGTGATCCATCGGCTGGGCACCAGATCGATGGTCTTTCCGGCGCGACCATCACCACCCGAGGGGTGGATCAATTGGTCAAATTCTGGCTTGGCGACCAGGGATATGGTCCGTTTCTGAACAAGCTGCGGGAGGCAAAGCGCGATGCACAAAGTTAAAAAAATAGTCCTGGATCCGATTTTCAACGATAATCCGATCGCCCGCCAGATCCTCGGCATTTGTTCAGCCTTGGCTGTGACATCCAAGCTCGAAACCTCGATTGTCATGGCTCTCGCTGTCACTTTTGTCGTCGCTTTTTCCAATCTTGCTGTGAGCGTGATCCGCAACCATATCGCCAGCAGCATCCGCATCCTGGTGGAGATGACCATCATCGCTTCCCTGGTAATCGTTGCCGATCAGATTATCAAAGCTTTTGCTTTTGATATCAGCAAACAGCTGTCTGTTTACGTCGGTTTGATCATCACCAACTGCATTGTGATGGGCCGTGCCGAAGCTTTTGCCCTTAAGAATCCGCCGTTGGTCAGCTTCCTGGATGGCCTTGGCAACGGGTTGGGCTATGCATTTGTTTTGCTCACCGTTGGCTTCGTCCGGGAGCTGTTCGGGGCAGGCAAAATTCTGGGGATGGTGGTGTTCAAGACCACAACCGACGGCGGTTGGTATGTACCAAACGGGCTGTTGGTGTTGCCGGCCAGCGCTTTTTTCTTGATCGGTTTGTTGATTTGGATCATACGGACCCGAAAACCTGAACAAGTCGAAGAGGACTAAAATGATCGAACACTATCTCAGCCTGTTCATCAAATCGATTTTTATCGAGAATATGGCATTGGCCTTGTTTCTCGGCATGTGTACCTTTTTGGCGGTTTCCAAACGTGTTGAAACCGCTATCGGCCTTGGCGTCGCGGTTGTGGTGGTGCAGGCAATAACGGTTCCGGTCAACAATCTGATCTATAACCACATCCTGCGCGAAGGGGCATTGGCCTGGGCGGGCCTGGCCAATGTCGATTTGACCTTCATCGGTTTGGTTACCTATATCGGTGTCATCGCATCGATGGTGCAGATATTGGAAATGGCGCTGGACAAATACGTGCCTAAATTGTACAATGCTCTTGGCATCTTTTTGCCGTTGATTACGGTCAATTGTGCGATTCTTGGCGGCACTCTTTTTATGGTTGAGCGCGATTATACTTTTCCCGAAAGCGTTGTGTTTGGTCTGGGCTCAGGCGCAGGTTTCGCTCTGGCCATCATCGCCCTGGCCGGTATTCGCGAAAAAATGCGCTACAGCAATGTCCCCAAAGGGTTGCGCGGATTGGGAATCACATTCATTACCGCAGGCTTGATGGCGATCACTTTTATGCTGTTTTCCGGAATTCAACTGTAGGGAGCGCTGCATGACAGGGCTAAACCTGATACTTCTCGCCGTTGGCATGTTCACCTTGATCATCCTCTTGCTGGTCTTGCTGATTCTGTTCGCCAAATCCAAGCTCGTCGCCAGCGGCCAGGTTAAACTGGTCATCAACAACGATGAATCGCGGGCGTTGAACGTACCGATTGGAGGCAAACTCCTCAACGTGCTTGCGGAAAATAAGATCTATCTTCCTTCGGCCTGTGGTGGCGGTGGCACTTGCGGAGAGTGCAAAGTCATCGTCGCGGAAGGCGGCGGCGATGTTTTGCCTACTGAAACCTCCAAGCTCAACCGCCGGGAAATTCGTGAGCATTATCGGCTCTCCTGCCAGCTAGCGGTCAAGAGCGATCTGAAATTGGTGGTGCCGCCCGACATCTTTGAAATCAAGAAATGGCAATGCACGGTGCGTTCCAATCACAACGTTGCAACGTTTATCAAAGAGCTGGTGTTGGATTTGCCGGCGGGGGAGAGCGTTGATTTTCGCGCAGGCGGCTACATTCAAATCGATGCCCCGTCGCATACCGTCTATTACAAAGATTTTGCTATCGAAAGCGAATTTCGCGACGAATGGGATCGCTACAACATGTGGCAATTTGTTTCAAAAGTCGATGAACCGGTGGTGCGCGCTTATTCGATGGCCAATTACCCCGACGAAAAGGGCGTCATCATCCTCAACGTTCGCATCGCCTCACCGCCGCCGCGGCTGGCCAATGTGCCGCCGGGCAAAATGTCTTCTTATATTTTTAATCTCAAACCAGGCGATCAGATGACGATATCCGGTCCATACGGCCAGTTTTTTGCCAAACAGACAGACGCCGAAATGGTCTTTATCGGCGGTGGAGCCGGGATGGCGCCGATGCGCTCGCATATCTTCGATCAATTGCGCCGTTTGCACAGCAAACGCAAAATCACATTCTGGTATGGCGCTCGCAGCCTGCGTGAAATATTTTACCAGGAAGATTTCAACAAACTGGCGGAGGAGAACAGCAATTTTAACTGGACGATTGCCCTCTCCGAGCCCAAAAAAGAGGACAACTGGCAAGGACCAGTTGGCTTTATTCACCAGGTCCTCTATGACCGATATCTCAAGGATCACCCCAATCCGGAGGATTGTGAATATTATATCTGCGGCCCGCCGATGATGAACAGCGCCTGTTTCAAGATGCTCGACAGCCTGGGAGTCGAGCCGGAAAATATCCTTTATGACGATTTTGGCGGTTGATCCGCGAGACTTTCATGACAGGCATGGAAAAGCTGACGATGGCGCGGAAAATAGTCTTTTTCGTTTTAAACAGTGCGGCCGTGATATTCCTGGCGTGCCACGGCCCCCAAAGCGATTCGCTGTGGAGCTGGCAGGGTCAGACCATGGGAACCACTTTTGTCATCAAAGCCTTGCCTGCGGATTCGCTCAACCGACGCGAAATCGAAGCAGCGGTGGAAGATGTATTGCTCGACGTGAACGTACAGATGTCGACCTGGATCGATTCGTCGTTGATTTGCCAGTTCAATCGTTCACAGCAAACCGAGTGGTTCCCTGTTCCTGGGGGAATGGCACACGTGTTTGCTCAAGCTCTGTGGGTCAGTGAATTGTCCCAGGGCGCATTCGACATAACGGTTGCGCCATTGGTTGACTTGTGGGGTTTCGGCCCGGGCTCGGCAGCGGAAGAATTCCCCAGTGAAGATGAGATTCTTCAAATCAAAGAACATGTTGGCTATCAAATGGTCAGAGTACAGGATGACCCGCCAGCCATTCGCAAGGCCGATCCGCATCTGACATGCGATCTTGCCGCGATCGCCAAAGGATACGGTGTCGATTGTGTGGCCGCTTTGCTCGATTCTTTTGGTGTCGCATCGTTTTTTGTCGAAATCGGCGGGGAGGTTTACTGCCGCGGCACCGGCCCGCACCATGGACTTTGGCATGTCGGCATCACCTCGCCGAACCGAGACGGCCGCATACAACGAGTGCTGCGACTGACAGATCTGGCAACAGCCACCTCTGGCGATTATATGAATTATTTCGAACACGATGGAGTCCGCTATTCGCATACCATCGATCCACGCTCCGGCAAACCGATCGCGCATCGCCTGGCCTCGGTCACGGTTGTGCATGCTTCCTGCACCCTTGCTGATGCCATGGCCACTGCGATCGATGTGCTCGGTCCGGAAGCTGGATATGGTCTGGCTGTGCGGGAAAACCTTGCGGTCTTGCTGATCGAACGAACAGAAAATGGTTTTGAAGAGCGCACGAGTCCTGCTTTTGACCATGCCTTTGGTGAACAGGGTTTTTAATCGCGCTGCGAAACCGATCGCTTGCTCTTGTTGCCGTCTGTTTCTCTGATGAGCGTATTCGGCTGCTGTTATTCAGGGGGGCAGGTTGATTATCTTAAAACTCAGACCAGGGGAATGCAGGGATGGAATATCTTATAGCCTTTTTGGTTTTGGCGGCCGCCTTTGGTTTCATGTTGTTGGTTCTCCACCTCTCTCGTTACAAACGCCGATCATCTTGCCAATCCTGTTCTTGTGGAGGCGGTACATGTCATCAACAAAGAACGACTGACCAATAAGGAGAGAAAATGAAACCTTCGTTGGCAAAACTTCTTGTCGACAGTGCTGGCCAATTTCCACATCGGCCTGCAGTTCGTTTTATGGGCAAGACAACTCTCTATCCAGAGTTGAACGATTGGAGCAATCGTTTAGCGAATGCACTGCAGCAGCAAGGGGTTGTTCAGGGTGACCGGGTGGCTTTGTACTGCATCAACTCCCCACAATTTATGGCTTCCTATTTTGCCATTCTCAAAATTGGGGCGACAGTCGTGCCCATCAACCTGCTCTTGCATCCCGAGGAAGTTTTGTATCTGCTCAAAGATTCGGGTTCGACAGCAATGATTTACCACCAGGCGGTGGAAAAGGCTGTTGTTGCCATTCGCGATCAATTGCAGGATGTCAAGACGATGATTTGCATTGGCGATGGTGTGATGCCGGGAGTGCTGAGCTGGCAGAAACTGGTTGAAGAAGCTGATCCTTCACCTGTATTGGTTTCACCGACAGACAAGAATGATATCGCAGCCCTTTTGTATACCGGCGGCACCACCGGTTTGCCAAAAGGAGCTATGCTGACACACAACAATCTGTTGGCCAACGTCGATTCGGTCGTCCATGCACTGCATTTGCACGAGAATACCGATATTTTTATAACGGTTTTGCCGATGTTTCATTCCTTTGGTGCAACTGCAGGGTTCCTCAGCCCCATCGCAGCAGGTTCGACAGTCGTGGCGTTGCCGCAATTCGCCCCAGAGGGCACCTGCAAGACGATCCAAGATGAAAAGGCGACGGTTTTTCTTGGCGTTCCGACCATGTTTGCGATGATGGCCAATCTGCCGGAGAACAAAGCCGCTGATCTTTCCTCGCTGCGTTTTTGTGCCTCCGGTGGTGCTCCGATGCCGGTTTCGGTGCAAAAACGGTTTCAAGATCGCTACAATGTGCTTGTCTATGAAGGATATGGACCGACGGAATGTTCACCGGTTGTCAGCGTGAACCCGATCGGCGGGAAATGCAAAATGGGCACCGTGGGTTTACCGATCCCAAATGTTGAAATCGAGATTCAGGACAATCAGGGGCGTGCGCTGCCTTCGCGCGAGATCGGCGAAATCTGCGTTCGCGGCGCCAACGTGATGAAAGGGTACTGGAAACAACCCCAGGAAACGGTAAATGTCTTTCGCGGAGAGTGGATACGCACCGGCGATCTCGGTTTTCTCGACGAGGAGGGATATTGCACGATTGTCGACCGCGCCAAGGATTTGATTATTGTGCATGGAATCAATGTCTATCCGCGACAGGTTGAAGATGTGCTCTATCAACATCCGGCGGTTGCGGAAGCGGCAGTGATCGGAATTCAGGATATGCTGCACGGCGAGCAGGTCAAAGCCTATGTTTCGCTGAAAGCAGGTGAGCAGGTCAAATCGAGTGATTTGATCGCCTTTTGTCGACGGCATCTGGGGCGATTTGAAGTGCCGCGCTGGGTGGAAATACTGGAGTCGCTGCCCAAAAGCGGCGCCGGCAAAATCTTGCGCCGATCCCTGCGCGATTTGCATCAGAAAGGTCGTGCCAGTTCCTGAGCCACGGCTGTTTGCCGGTCATCGTGTTGGTGCGATGGCGAGAAATGCTTGAATCAGGATTTCGATCTCCTCGTCTTCGATCGTGCGAAAGTCGAGGTAGAGGTGATCAGATTTGATATAGCCCAGCACGGGCGTGGTTCCGCAGCGCAAGCGGCCGGCCAGGTCGGCCGCAGAACCGGCTTTGGGCTTGATCGCCAGCGCGCAGCTGGGCAGTTTTTCGAGCGGCAGAGCCCCGCTGCCAGTTTGCGAAACCGAATCGACTCTTTCGATCTCCAGCCATCCGCTGCAGGCTGCCTGCAAACGCTGCTCCACAATTTTCGCGCGCGCCTCGATCCTATTGGCTGGCTCAGTTAAACGGGCAATCGCCCGAACTTGCGTCAGATCAGACGAGAAAAAGAGTTTAAGGGTTGCTTCCAGCGCGGCAAAAGTCAATTTGTCACAGCGCACCACCCGCATCAATGGATTGGCGGCGATCTGCCCGATCGCTGTCCGGTTTCCCACCAGCAAACCGCATTGCGGACCTCCAAGAACTTTATCGCCGCTAAAAGTCACCACATCAGCGCCTGCCTGGAGGCTGTCCTGCACCAACGGTTCATAAGGCAAACCGAATTGCTGGAGGTCCACGATAACTCCACCGCCCAAATCGTGCAGCACGGGGATACCGTGTTGATGCGCCAGTGCGCAAAGATCAGCCACGGAAACCTCGGCGGTGAATCCCATCACCCGATAGTTGGACGTGTGGGCGACGACAATAACCGCAGTTTTTTCATTGATCGCCTCGCGAAAATCGGCCAGTTTGGTTTTGTTGGTTGTTCCCACTTCACGCATGATGACACCGCTTTTTTCCATGATCTGCGGTATGCGAAAGGAACCACCGATTTCAATCAGCTGACCGCGCGAAATGATCGCTTCGCGTCCGGCTGCCAGTGTATTGAGGGCAAGAAAGACCGCTGCGGCGTTGTTGTTGACCGCAACAGCCGCTTCGGCACCGGTAAGCTGACAAAGCAGATCGGCGATATGAGAGTTGCGTTGTCCTCGTTTGCCGGATAAAAGATCGACTTCCAAATTGCAGTAACCCTGCATGGCCTGTTGAACCTGTTCCTGTGCTGCTGGCGAATAAGGTGCTCGGCCCAAACCGGTATGCAAAACAATACCGGTGCCGTTGATCGTTCGCCGCAGACTCGGCCGCTGCCATGCCGCCACTGCTGCTATACAATGATCGATGATCGCACGCGACAACTCTTTTCTCGAGGGCGTTGCATCGCTGTCGTTGTGCAAAAGCTGCTTTTTGTTCTGTTCCACAGCGGCACTGAGCCAACTTTTGACTCGCTCGCGATCGAATCTTTCAAGTATTGCTTTGATTTCGGGGTCGAGCAAAAGCGCATCGATCGAAGGAATCTTTTGCAGTCGTTCAGCAGAAGCGCGGCTCACAGCTGTTTCCTCGTTTTGCGGTGGGTGATGATCGACAGGGCAATAAATCCTATGCCGATCAAGATGAGCAAAAAGGGCAAAATGACATCAGTAGGGATCGAAATGAACGTGCCCAGATGAATAACACCGGCCAACAGAAAGAAACCGATGATTGCGATCCAAAGCCAGGTAAAGCCGCCGGTGACGGGCTGTTGCAGTTTCAGATAAAAAAAGGTAAAGGCAAGGCCAAACCAGAAGAGTGCCAGTTGGTTGTTCTCTGAAAGCAGCGACAATTCTCTCAAAAGATAGACAGAGCTCAAGGTAAAAAGCGTTCCGCTGAGCAAAACCAACCACCATTTGTCGGGATTTCGCCTTGCCCGGCAGCCGAAAAAGATTGAAAAAGCGGCCAGGGCCACCGCCATGGTATACTGACTTGACGCTGGCCATAGCATGGGCAGCAGGAGCAGCAGAGCGATCAGAACCAGCAGAAAAGGCCATATCCCGGGTGATTTCTGGTTATCCCGGGCTTGCCAATAGAGCAGCACGCCGGTCAAACCGCACAACAGGATAAGCAAAATTCGTCCCCATGAATGCACGATGGATAGCTGTGAAAAGAGCGAGAGAGCTCCTGCAGCAATGATTGTAATTCCTGCGATCAAATTGCGTTTTCGATGGGACATGATTTTTCCTCTTCAGACAGCAGATAATTGCTTTTAGATAAAGCGAAATTGATCCGTTTTGCTTTTGCCCTCCGGGGCAGATAAATTAACATAAAAAAAATATCGCTGATAAAAAAGGGCAAAATTTGTTGGACACCGTTTCCGGGCGAGGGATAGGGTATTCAGCTGATTTTTTTGCAAGATGATGGTGATTTACAGCGACAGGGTCTCGGTCCGAGATTGGAGAGACAAACAGAATGGGAGTGCTGCAACAGAATGCGGCGAGAGATCGAGCGGCATGCCGTGGACCCGGCATGCCGCTCCTCTGGTATTATTTCATCAGCACCATTCGCCGTGTTTGTTGAAAGGTTTCGGTCGGTGAACCTGCCTGCAGCTGGTAAAAATAGACACCGCTGGGAACCGCGAGTCCTTGTTGATCCCGGCCGTCCCAGACAACTGCATGTGAGCCTGCCTTGAATTCAAGATCAGACAAGACCCGAATCGGCTGACCAAGGAGGTTAAAAACCGTCAACTCTACTTTGGCGGCAATCGGCAGTGAGAAACGGATCTCCGTGGAAGGATTGAACGGATTGGGATAATTTTGCTCTAGGGCGAACGCGATGGGCAGCGATTTTGCGTCTTCGATCTCGGTGGTCGATTGGACAAGAGTGATCCGCAAATCCGAAACCGCTGTGCTGTTGCCGACGGCAATCATGGTAGGTCGATCACTCGATTCGTCCGCGGCACTGGGGTAGGAGATCGACAAGGTATAGCTTCCAAACGGCATTTCTTCGAAGAGGAAAGCGCCATCTTCGCGAGAACTTGTGGCTGCTGTTACCTGCTCTTCGGTGCTAAGCGTCAACAAAACACCCTCGATGGGTGCGCCGTTCTGGTCTTTTACATTGCCAGCAATCCAGTAAGCTCCTTGTTGTTGCGGCGCAAGAGAAAAATTGACGCCGTCCCTGCTTTGCCCGGCTTGGATCTGGATGGTCTGAGCATCTCGCCAGTGGTAGGCATTGTCATAATACTCGCCGATATATCCCCTTGCTCGACAGATCACGTAATAAGTGCCGTCCCTGAGGCCGGCAAGTTGGTAGCTGCCATCTGCAGTGGACAGGGAATGGTGAGCCCGGCCGAACTGCGCAGGGATTGCGATCACCATTGCACCCTCGACAGGGGTGTCGTTTTGTTCATCCACCACAACACCGCTGATCTGTCCGCCGATTTTTATCCTCGATCTGAGAACAAAGTCGATATCATTGATGGCAGATACGCCGTCCAGTTCGATGGGAGTGGCATTGGTACGGTCATTGGCGCCGTCGTAAAACTGCTGGTCAGTCCCGCGTGCTTGAGCGACTGCGATAAAAACGCCGGCAGGCAAACCGTTTAACTGCCACATTCCGGATGGATTGCTGCGGGTTGCGCGAATGACCGGGCCATCGAGCTGATACACGTTGATGATTGCGGAAGCAACAGGTTCATTGTTTTCTGCAGCAATCACCTTGCCGCTCATGCTGCTGCCTGTCTGCAGGTCAAAATCGATGGCCGTGATTTCCTGATCGGTCTCGACGTGCACAGCCGTTGCAGAGGTTAAATCCGCAGCATGATCATAGTACTGCGCTAGATAGCCGGTTGCTCCGGCGCGCATGAGATACGATCCCTCCGGCAAAGACTCAAATCGAAATGAGCCGTCTTCTCCGGTGAAGGTGTTAAAGACCGCTCTCGACGCGTTTTCAGCAAAAACGCTGACCCGAGCGCCTGCAATTCCTGTCTGTGTCGCCGCATCTCGCACAATGCCGGTAATGCTGCCAAGAGAGGTGAGCGCGAAATCGGCGATGAGATGTTCCCCGGCGGCAGGTTGTAATGGTTTGGCGAGCATTGGATTGGTGGTGTTTTCAAACCACATCATTTCAAAACCAGCTGCTATTGCGTGTACGATATAGATACCTGGCTGAACCGATAAGACATATTGTCCATCTTCATCGGTCTCAGCCTGTTGCGCAAATGGCCTCTGAAAATCGAATAGACCTCGTCCATTCGACAGCCCATACGCCAAAACTCGAGCACCGGCAATCGGCTGCTGATTGGACTTACTGGTCACTCTTCCGACAATGGCGCTCGTCCGGGAGAGTGTAAAATCAATCCCGTCCACCTGGGCGTAATCGATGATTTCAACCGCTTGGGCATCGCTCAACTTTTCGGCTTCCGGGTAATATTCGTTGAGGTATCCGGAGAGTTCGGCTATAACGATATAACGGCCGTTGAGGAGGCCGGTCAGCTCATAATGACCATTGCTGTTGCTGATCGCATGGGTGCGGAAGAGGATATTGCCGCGGTTGTATGCCGAGATGTGAGCACCGGCAAGAGGCAGTCCTTCTTGATCTGTCACCCGGCCCGAGATGACGCCGCTCTGCTGTAACGCAAAGTCAACTCCTTGCCGCTCTTCTGCAGAAGCCAATTCGATTGGTGTGGCTTCTTGGAAGGTGTTGACGTGGTTATAGTATTGCGGAGCATAGCCAGTCAGAAATGCCTGTACCACATAGCTGCCTGGAATAAGAGAGTCGATCGCAAAAGAACCGTCTGCACCGGTAACGGCATGGACCACAAATGGAAACCGGCTGACAAGCATCGCTGTTACCGTGGCACCCGCAAGCGCTGAGCCTGCAGCATCGGTGACGCTCCCTTTCAACGAGGCGCTGGCAGTCGGATTAATCGCGACCATTGCGCTGCCGCGATAGGTGCGGCCGTCTATTTCTGCAACGGCGATTGTCCGGCCGATCGCCATCATCGAGCCGGCGGTGAACAATCCATTTTCATTGATCTGTCCCAATACTCCGGGTTCCACAAACCAGCGCAAGGATTGGGGAGTGAGCAAGACGCCGTTTCGGCTGATGGCTTTGGCTTCGAACTGAACGGTTTCTCCAAATGGTACACTGACCTTTTCCGGATGAACCTGGATTTCGATTTCGTGCTGATTGCCCTCGCCAATTTTGACCAGAGCGGTGCCAACGATTTCTTCACCATCGATCGTTGCAGTGGCTCGGACTTCACCCTCCGTAGGTGCCAGCCCGGCGATGAAGAAGCCATCCTGGGTGATTCTGCCCAGATTCTCAGGCATAAGGGACCAGACCAATTGCGCTCGTACCGGCTCTTGGTCGCTGTTGAAGAGCTGGGCCTCAAATCGAATCGTTTCGCCCGGCCGCATTTCCGCCTGCTGCGGGCGAACGAGAACCGTGAAGGCCGAGCTGATTCCGCTCAAGAGCAGAATCAGGACAGCACAAAACCGATATCGATTTTTCATACAGACTCCCTATTGATTTGCGATCAAACTGCATGCTGGTTGGATTTTGGCCGAACCGTTCCATGGCGTTCTGGTTTGTCGGTTTCAGTTGAGCAGCGCCCTTACTTGTAGTACGCAAGTAACGTGCCATATATTGTAACGATAGCCATCAACGGTGACCCGCGTGTTGCGACCCGGATTCGGCGCAAAACGAAGGATACAAGAAGGATTTTCTTCAGGGAGCAACAGCGAAGTGATGATGTTTTGATTTACAAATTTGTAAGCAATTTCAGGAATGGAAAAACTTGGCAAAAGCTGAAAAAAGTTCTTCTTGCGGCCCGACAAGAGGATCGCATTCGGGCAAAGAGTGAAGAAAACGCTTGCCATAAGATTTTTTCACAATGCGGTTGTCGTAGATAAGCACAGCGCCGCGATCGGAAGTGCTGCGAATCAGCCGTCCAAATCCCTGGCGAAATTTGATAACCGCCAGCGGCACCGCATAGTCAATAAAGGGATTGCCGCCCATTTTTTCAATCGCTTCATAGCGGGCTTCGATCACCGGTTCGTTGGGGACTTTGAATGGCAAGCGAGTGATGATCACCAATTGCAGCGCATCGCCGACGACGTCGACGCCTTCCCAGAAGCTGTCGGTGGCAAAAAGGGCGCTGTTGCGGCTGTCGCGAAAACGGTTGAGCAAGCTGTGCCGGTTTTCGCTTCCTTGCTTGAGAGTCTGGATGCCGAGCATTTGCAGGGAGCTGGCGAGTTTATCATAGACCGAGGTCAGCAAGCTGTAAGAAGTAAAGAGGACGAATGCCCGTCCATGGCTGATCGACAGCGCACGAAAGATAAATTTTTCCATTTCGCTGGAGAAACGCGATTGGTTGGGCTCGGGGGTGTCTGTGGGAATGCCGAGCAGAACTTGCTTATGGTAGTCGAAAGGTGAAGGCAGCACCTGGGCAAATCGGCGGTCCGGAGAAATTTCCTGCAAACCGATGCGGTTTTGCAGAAAATCAAATTTCTGATCAACGGTAAGAGTTGCTGAGGTCATCACCACCGTATCGAAAGAATCATAAACAGCCTCCCGCATCATGCTGCCGATATCGAGCGGCGACAATGCCAAGCGAACAATTGCCGGACCGCGGTCATTGGACCGTATCTCAATCCAGCGGATGTGTTCTTCATCTTCACCAAAGAGAATATCGTCCAAATCTTCTGCTGCAAGAGCCAGACGGTCGGTCTGTGCGCGGAGTTCGATCAACAGGGAAGACCAATCTTCGCCGGCGTGATCTTGTGCGCGGATCAGCTCTTCCTGCAGGAAAGAGAGCTTGGCGCTGAAATGCTTGATTGCGGCGATCGTCTCATGTATCAGATCCACAAATTGCAGCTCTGCAAACAACTCGTTTCTGATTGCAGGGGTAAGCCTGACTTTAATTTCGCGGGCAGCAGAAAAGTCGGGCTGTTGTTGCGCGAGTCGACAAAGATAATCCATGCTTGCGTGGATTTGTTCCGTCAAACGGTTCAGCTGGTTGACCAGTGTGTGGCTGACCAGCATGTCGATGCGGTCGACGGTTTCATGCGGCAGCAAGGAATGCACTTCATGGAGGCGATACATCGCCGTGTGCAGCAGGCCTTTCACTTTGCCATGTCTTTCGCGATGCAAGCGATTGAGGATGCGCACCAGTCCAAAGCGGGTGATGCGTTTGCCGAAATAATCGGTTGCCACATCTTCGACATGATGAGCTTCGTCAAAGATGATTCGTTGGTAGGGCGGCAGAACTCCGCTTTCGCTGCCGTATCCAAGCCGATTTTTAATGGCAAGGTCAGCGAAGAGAAGGTGATGGTTGGTGACGAGGATATGGGCGCGCATCGCTTGCCGGCGCGCTTTATTGACAAAGCAGTCGCGAAAGTGGGCGCATTTGCTGCGTGTACAGGTATCGCTTTCCGCCGCAAAACGCTCCCAGATCAGTTCGTTGGGAATGAAAGCCAAATCGGATTTGCTGCCATCCCGCGTTTGGTGCGCCCAGCGGAGCAAGTCTTCGACCATGTCGGCGTCTTCCTCTTCGATGTCGCTGTGGCCGAGCTCGCTGTCCAATTCATCCACTTTGCGAAGACAAACGTAATTGCTCCTCCCCTTGACCAACACCGCAGTGAATTCTTCCGGCAACACCTTTTGCAGAAAGGGGATATCTTTTTTTAACAGCTGTTCCTGCAGATTGATGGTGTTGGTCGAGATGACGATTCGTTCTTTGTTGTGCAAAGCCCAAAAAACAGCGGGCAGAAGATAAGCGATCGTTTTCCCGGTTCCGGTCCCCGCTTCGATGAGAGCGATTTTTCTCTGATTGAGAGCGCGGCACAACAAAGAGATCATCTCTACTTGCAGGGGTCGATTTTCATAACCGGCAAGAGCGTCGGCGATCGAACCCCCGGGTTGCAGCAGTTTGGCGATCTCTTCGCTGTCCAGATCGACCTGTTCCTTTTTGCTGAAAGGCTCGACCACCACATAGAGATCATCAACTGCATTGTTGACGATATAAAAAGCGACACCAAAAGGATGAAGATGACCGGCAATCGCCAAATCGGCTTCTGATGGACGCAAATGGTCTGAAGGGTGGTTGTGGATAACCACATCGGCTTCCTGGGCAATCTGCAGCACAGCCGGGACCGCCGATTCGTTTCCGCGGGCGACGGCCTGGACGTCGTGGACAATCAGGTCTTCTTCGGTATAACCGACAAAAAACACTTCATTGCCGCCTGCGGCCGCAATTTCCAGCTGAATTTTCTTTGCTGCTTGTGGAGCGATGTAGCGGTTCATTTTGGCCATTGCTTGTGTCCATCGGTAGCCAGACTATATTTTGCCTTCTGCATCGAGCGACTGGGCGGAAAACCCCAATTCCTGCAGATAGTGAGGAAAATCGTCAAAACCATGGGTTGTATAGATCTGTTGCGGATTGACGGTTTTGACAAGGCTTTGCAGTTCATCAAAATCCGCATGATCGCTCAACGCGATCATGTGATCTGCGCGAAAGCGAAAGCCGGATGCGCGGTTGGCCCAGCCGGACAAAAAAACCGTGCGCGGCCTGGCGACTTTGCGGAACACCGGTGAATTGCAGATGTGCGGCGGAAACAGCAAAACCTCTCCTGGAGGAAGGGCGACTTCGTGCCATAAAGCGCACCGGTCGAACTGAGCACCAAACTCGCGATAGACCTCTGCCATTTGCCAGATCGAGGAATGGACCCGCGTCGGATATCCCAGATCGCCGAGGATTTTCATCGCTTCCTGTCCTTTGCCGAGCGAATAGGCGAGGACGACAGGCGTCTGGCCGCGTCGGAAGGTATCGTCGATAAATTCTTTGAGTTCATTGACCAGTTGCAGCCATGACGATTTGATACGATATTCTGGCCGGCCGAAGGTCGATTCCATGATCAAGATGTCGGCTTGCGGAATTTTAATATGTTCAGCGGTAAGGCTCGGGCGCAGTTTGAAATCGCCCGTGTAGAGCAGCGAGCGGCCGCCGTGTTCGATTCGAATCATCGCCGATCCGAGGATGTGGCCGGCGGGAAAAAGCTCGATCTGCAGTTCATTCCACTCAAGAGTTTGGCCAAACGGCAACGCGATCGTTTGGCGTTGCTTGCCGCGAAGTGCAAAAAAGCGTAAAGTGGCAGGAGTGGCCAGAACCTTTTGGTGGTTGCGCAGGTGGTCGGTATGGCCATGGCTGATAAAGGAGAATTCGACGGCGCGGGTGGCGTCGAGCCAAAAATCATAGGGGCGAATTTTGATACCCGCTGAATGGTAATCAAACATGGCAATCGAGGATTAGGGTTCAGCCCCGGCAAAACACGGTTCAGGCAGCACCTTGGATATCCCGGTGTTGCATCGAGGCGGCGACTTGGCGAATAAAATAGCTGTGAATGGCGGGATCATCAGTCAATTCTGGATGAAAGGTCGAAACCAGTATACGATCGGATTCGGCCAACACCACATTGCCGTCGTGCCAGGCGAGCGGCTGTACCGATTTGCCGAATCCAGTGATTTTCGGAGCGCGGATAAAGACCCCTTCGAAAGCCACCTTCTGATCCGGCAAGTGCAATTCGAGATTGGCGACAAACGAATCGATTTGCCGGCCATAGGCGTTGCGCTGCACCGCGATATCGATCAACCCCATCGCGTCGAGATTTGGCAAGATGGGGCTGGTGCCCAATAGGATCAGTCCGGCACACGTGCCATAGATGGGTTTTGTCCGGCCGAACTGCACAACCTGGTCCCATAAATGGTGTTTGTGCAGCAACTTGGCCAGAGTGGTGGATTCACCGCCCGGAATGATCAAGCCATCAGAGCTGTGCAGCGTCGCTTTGGTTTTTACTTCGACTGCCTTAGCGGCCAACCCTTCGATCATCCGTATATGGCGGGCAAAATCGCCTTGCAGAGCGAGAACGCCGATCGTCATTGAAATCCATCGATTATTGCCAAACGGCTTCACCAGCCGCGGGCAGCCATTTTTTCTTCTTCTTTTAGGGTTGCGATGTCGATTCCCGGCATTGGATCGCCGAGATCTTCCGAAATACGGGCGATGAGGTCGAAGTCCTGACAATGGGTCACAGCGGAAACAATCGCTTTTGCCCGCTTGGCCGGATCGCTCGACATAAAAATACCGCTGCCGACAAAAACCGATTCCGCACCCAACTGGACCATCAGCGATGCATCGGCAGGCGTGGCGACTCCACCCGCTGAAAAATTGGGTACCGGCAGTTTGCCGCTCTTTTTGATCTGCCGCAAGAGTTCGACAGGCGCACCGAGTTTTTTCCCCTCAGTCACCAACTCTTCATTGCCGAGCAAGGTCAACCGCCGAATGCCGCTTTGGACAGCGCGCATATGGCGGACAGCTTCCACGATGTTGCCCGTACCCGCTTCTCCCTTGGTGCGGATTAAGGCCGCACCTTCAGCGATGCGGCGCAGAGCTTCGCCCAAATCGCGACAACCGCAGACAAAAGGCACCTTAAATGAAAATTTATCGACATGATATTCTTCATCAGCCGGCGTGAGCACTTCGCTCTCGTCAATAAAGTCGACCCCCAAGGCCTGCAATACCTGTGCTTCAGCAAAATGTCCGATTCGACATTTCGCCATCACCGGGATGGTAACGACTTTTTGGATACTCCGGATTATTTTGGGATCGGACATACGTGCCACACCGCCCTGCTGGCGAATCTGTGCCGGAATGCGTTCCAAAGCCATAACGGCAACGGCGCCAGCATCTTGGGCGATCTTGGCTTGATCGGCGTTGGTGACATCCATGATGACGCCACCTTTCAGCATTTCCGCCAGTCCGATTTTAACTTGCAGCTCTTTTTCAATCGACATTGAAACAACTCCCTGTTTATGAATGCGCCATTGATTGGCTCACCTTTTCTGTATTGCTATCAGATTGATTTTCTATGAGATCCGGTACTTCGCACTTGATCCGGATAGTGTGCGAAAGATGTTTCAAGTTATAGATATTATTAAAATTGGCATTAGGTTTTCCGTCTGAAGATGGAAAACCGGTGGTACACGATTAGGTGTTGATGCGTCTTTTTTTGTTGTTTTGCTCTTCCCCGGCAGGTTGACGCTGGCCTGTATGCAAATTGCAGGTTTCCTGCGGTGCGAATCGCCTGTCGTAGATTTCTGTGATGACGCTGGGACAGGATTCTGCCGCCAATTTTTTGCTTTCGCTGCAGATTTCCACTTCGATCACATCATAGGGTTTGACAAAATCGACCACCGGCAGATTCAGAGCATCATGAGCGGTGCGCATAAAAGTTGCCGCGATGGGCAACGCAGCAAGCGCGCCGGTTTGCCGTTCGCCGAGGGATAGGGCCGGGTCGTCCAGGCCGACCCAGACACCGACCACAATCTGCGGCGTAAATGTCACGAACCATGCATCGGTATAGTTGTTGGTGGTTCCTGTTTTACCACCCGCCGGGCGTGTAAAATTATAGACCGAACGCGATGCAGCGCCAGTGCCATTGGCGGCTGCTGTTTTCAGCATATCAGCCATAATATAGGCGGTCTCTTCGCGCAAAACGCCTTTCGCTGTGGTTTTACCGCGTTCGAGGATATTGCCATAGCGGTCTTCCACTCGCAATATGCTCAGGGGTGAGGCCAATATGCCCTGATGGGCAAAGACACCGAATGCGGAGACCAATTCAATGGGTATCACTCCACAGGATCCCAACGCCAAAGCGTCCACTGCGTCGAGGGGAGTCGTGATGCCGAGATTGCGTGCATATCGAATAACCTGTTCTGGCGGAACATCTTCCTGCACCAAACGAGCGGTCACCAGGTTCAGCGATTTGCGCAACGCTTCACGCAAATTTGTTTTGCCGCCGATCGACTCGTCATAGTTATGGGGAGTCCAGCGGGTGCCGTCCACCATGTGGACGACGATCGGTTGATTCAGTTTTTCGTAGGATGGCATATAGCCATTGTCTACTGCAGCCGTATACACAAAAGGCTTGAAAGCCGATCCAGGTTGCCGAATCGCTTGCACCGCCCGGTTGAATTGGCTTTCTGAAAAATTTCGCCCGCCGATCATGGCGAGGATATGCCCGTTTTGCGGGTCGAGGGCAACCAGCGCGACCTGCACAGGTGTGCGCGCTTCGATGAGAGAGTCAGAAAAGGCTTTGTCTGCCAAAAGCTGTTCGACCGTGCGTTTTTTCAACAGTGACGGCGGCACAATTTTGACAAATTCACTTTTTTTGCGTATATGGCTTCTGAAGATTCGCTGCACATTGGGCAGATATTTCGCCACCGCAGAATCTGCGCATGCCTGTACGCGCGAATCCAATGTCGTATAAACCGTCAAGCCGCCCTTGTAGAGATCCCAACCATACTCTTTTTGCAAATTCTGCCGCAAATATTCGCAAAAATAGGGCGCAGTGCCGTCTGATTGGCTTTGTGGCACCACCCCCAGCTTGGAATCGGCTGCTTCTCTGAACGTCTGTTCGTCGATAAAGCCTTCCGCCAACATTCGGCTGAGCACGATATTCCGCCGCCGCAGCGCGCGCTCCGGATATCTGTGTGGATTCAAGGCTGCTGGCCGCTGCGCCATGCCGGTCAATAGAGCGCATTCAGGCAGCGTCAATTCTTGGATACTCTTGTGAAAGAACAGCTGCGCAGCCGATTCGACTCCATATGTACCATGACCGAAAGACATGTGGTTCAAATACATTTCGAGAATTTCGGGCTTGGTATAGGTGCGCTCGATTTGGATGGCGGTGAGTATCTCTTTGATTTTGCGGGTCAGGGTTTTTTCCGGGGTGAGAAACAACCGCCGGGCGAGTTGCTGCGTCAAGGTGCTGGCTCCTTGTTGCTTGCTGAGAGTCAGCACATTCTTGCCGATCACCTTGATCAGGCGAACCGGGGCGATGCCCCAATGGCTGTAAAAGCGATGGTCCTCAGTGGCCAGAACCGTGTTGATGATGGTTTGCGGTATTTGGGCGAGTGGCGTATGAAAGCGCCTCTCGGTGTAGAACTCTTTGATCAACACACCATCGCTGGAATAGACCTTGGTGGCAAGTTCCGGAGTGATATTCTCCAGCTGGTCAAAGGAAGGCAAGTCGCTGCTCAAACACAGCAAGAGGATCACGCCTGCCAGAGCAAAGAGCGAGATTGCAGCCAGAAATTTTCGCCGGCCGGAGCTCCAAAAATTTTTTTGCAGCCAGCTGCCGGATTTTTTTAGAGCTCGCGGAGTATGTTTTAATGTCATGCTGATCAGTATTTTTTAATTCGGGTGATCACTTTGCGGTATCGATTGAGATCGTCGAGCACCTTGCCCGTGCCGCGCACAACCGCCAGAAGTGGCTCTTCGGCGACAATAACCGGCAAATTGGTTTCCTGGCGCAAACGCTCATCCAGGCCTTTGAGCATTGACCCTCCACCGGTCATCAAAATACCGCGGTCGAGTATGTCGGCAGAGAGCTCCGGTGGAGTCATTTCCAGACACATCTTGAGCGCATCTGCGATCTGTGTCACAGTTTCAGACAGCGCATCCTGTACCTGTTTGCCGGTTATGGTAATCGTCTTGGGTATGCCGGCGATCAGATCGCGGCCTTTAACTACCATGGATCCCTTGATTTCATAGGGCGATGCGGATCCCAGGTCACATTTGATCTGTTCGGCGCTGTTATCGCCGATCAATAGATTAAATGTCTTTTTAAAATATTGAACAATGGCTTCATTCATCTCATCTCCACCGACACGGAGTGAGATCGAGTTGACGATGCCAAACATGGCAATAACAGCTATTTCAGTTGTGCCGCCGCCAATGTCGACGATCATACTGCCGACGGGTTGATTGACCGGCAATCCCAGTCCGATCGCGGCAGCCATCGGTTCATCGACCAGATAGACTTCACGCGCACCGGCGTGTTCCGCTGCATCGCGCACCGCCCGTTTTTCCACTTCAGTAATTCCGGTCGGCACACAGATGGCAATCCGAGGACGGGGGACGCGGCTGGGCACAGCTTTGCGGATAAAGTAGCGGATCATTTGTTCCGAGAGATCGAAATCAGCAATAACACCATCTTTTAACGGCCGAATGGTTATGATTTCACCCGGGGTGCGTCCAACCATCTCCTTGGCTGCCCGACCAAAGGCAACGATATTTTGGTCGCTCTTTCGTACAGCCACCACTGATGGCTCATCGAGTATGACATCGCGGCTTTTTATGTAGACCAAGGTGTTGGCCGTACCGAGATCGATGGCAATGTCGTTGCTTAAAAACTGGCTGAGAGAAAATTTCATGGTAATCCTTATCGGTTGCTTGCTTTTTACTTCTCAAAAGCCTTTTGCTTGCGGCTTGTTCGTGTAGAACAGCAAAAACCAATATACGATAATTGCAGTGAAAATTCAATGATTTCCAACAAGACCCCTTAATCAGCCGATCCCATGGCTGCAGTCACCAGCCGTTGCAAGCCATCTACTTATCTAGAAATTGTTTTTTCGGTTCTGCAGATAGGCTTGAATTTCATTGTCGTATTGACTGGTGCGTACAAAAGCCTGTTGCGCCAGCTGATATCGGGTTTTGCCTGATACGCATCCTGCCAGGGTGCGCATCTCTGTCAAAACCAGTTGGTATTGCGATGGATCTGTGATCACCGTGACGCGGGGGTGGTTTTTCGCTGCAGCACGTATCATGCACGGTCCGCCGATATCGATATTTTCCAGCGCTTCATCAAGAGTGACATTTGGTTTGGCAATTGTCTTTTCGAACGGATAGAGATTGACGGCAACCATGTCGATCGGGATGATGCCGTGTGAGGCAAGCTCCGCCATCTGTTCGGCATCATCTCTGGCCAAAATGGCGCCGTGGATATTCGGATGCAGTGTTTTGACCCGACCGCCGAGAATTTCAGGAAACCCGGTCACTTGCGAAACCGGGGTAACCGCAATACCGTTTTTTTGCAGTTCCCTGGCGGTTCCGCCTGTCGAAAGAATCTCGACACCGCCATCGGTCAATGCACGGGCAAACTCGAGCAACCCGGTTTTGTCATAGACGCTGACCAACGCGCGTTTGATCTGGATGTTTTTTGCCACGTGGACCTCGTTCGTTAAGAGTTCGCCAGGGGACTCTGTTGTTTATTTGCGGTCGAATCTGGCCACGCGGCGGCCAGACGCGATCGGCTGAATCGCGGTCAATTTACTTCAACCGCCTGCAGGGAAATATCCAGGACTTTGCATTTCTCCCACCCGGGGGCATCGAAATGCCACCACTCTGATGAAATCGGGGAGAATCCCTGTTCCTGCATGGCCTGCTGCAACAGGCTGCGATGGTGCAAAGCGGCCCGGGGCAGGTCGGCATAATTGCTGGCCGCTTTTTCGCTAAACTCGTCGAAAGCGGTCGGCATTTCCACATCGTTGCCGGCCAGATCGACCAGGGTAACATCCACTGCTGCGCCGCGGTTGTGGCGAGATCCTTTGGCTGGATCTGCCACATAGCGCGAATCGGGAAGAATTGCCCACATCTGTTCTTGCACGCTCAGCGGTCGATAGGCATCCAGTACCTTTAAGCCGTAGCCTTGTTTGCGCAGGGATTGATGTGCCCGAACCAGCCGTTCAGCGGCAAACCGACGCAGAATACAGCGGTCGCCGCTTGAATAGACCGCTTGACCGAGAAAATTGTTCGGGGTTGCATAGGCAAGCTCGACAAGAATCGTCGAATCCATCTCGCATACATCGACCAAATCCATGGGATCGGGTTGCAGAGTGAAACAGGACAGCAGGACCAGCAAACTGATGCAGACAGGTGCCAGAGAGCGGATCATGGAATGACCTCTATGGTTTGATGACGATGCGACGGTTATCGATCACGATGCGATCTTGCACAAATAATTTAATTGCTGCTGGCAGCAAACGATGCTCGACTTCCAGCACACGTGCGGCAAGGGATTCTGGGGTATCGCTGCATTTTACCGGCACGCATTCCTGCAGAATCGGAACGCCGGTGTCGTAATTTTCATCGACCAAATGGACTGTTGCGCCTGAGACTTTGCAGCCGTATTCCAGAACCGCTTCGTGCACATGGATTCCGAACATCCCTTTTCCACCAAAAGACGGCAAAAGAGCAGGATGAATGTTGATGATGCGGTTTTTATAAAGGTGGATAACCAACTGCGGAAGCATTTTTAAATAGCCTGCCAGCACAATCAAATTGGTATCCGCTTCCTGCAGCACAGCGAGCAATGCCTTTTCGTAATCCTGCTCGCTGGCAAACTGTTTGGGTGACAGATGCACAGCTTTTATGCCGTGTTGTTGCGCTATGCCTAATCCGCCGGCTTCAGATCGATTGCTGATCACACACGCAACCTGGGCGTCCAGCTCGCTGTTGTCGATTTGATCCAAGATGGCCTGCAGATTGGATCCGCGGCCGGAGATAAAGACCGCAAGTTTGAAAGGCTCATTCATAGCTGACCCCGGGTTCAAGCATTTCACAGACTTGATTTGTCGCATCCAGACGCACTCGACAACCAATAGGCAACGTATATTTTATATCGCCGTGTCCATAGGGAAAATTTCCCAAAATCGGGATGTGCAGGTCTGCACAATAATCTGCGACAACTTGCTCGATTGTCAAAGATGGATTTTTGGGATCTTCGTGCAGGCATTCGATAAAATCGCCCAGCAGGATACCGTTGATGATCTGCAAAATACCGCTGTTGCGCAGCTGGGCAAAATAGCGGTCCAGGCGATAGACATCTTCGCCGATATCTTCCAACAGCAAAATGGCGCCGCGCAAGTCGGGCAAAAAGGGTGTGCCGATTGCCGGATTGATGAGGGAAAAACAGCCCCCCAGGAGACGACCTTCGGCAACACCTGGATGATAGATGATGCTTTCCGGAGCGTTGAAAGCAAAGCGATCGGCTTTTGTCAGCAAGGGCCAAAAATGCTCTTCAGTGAACGGATCGATTCCCTTGCCCATCTCCACCGCCACCATGGGGCCGGAAAACGTGATCAAGCCGATTTGGCTAAAAACCGCCAGTTGCAAGCTGGTGATATCGCTATAGCCGACGATAATTTTGGGATCGCGCAGCAAGGTCTGATAATCGATCTGGTTGAGCAAACGAGCGGTGCCGTAGCCGCCGCGCGCTGCAAAAATCGCGCGCACCTGTGGATCGGTGACCATCTGGTTGAGGTCGGCCAGGCGGTCGCGATCGTTGCCGGCCAAATAGCCGGTTTCCTTGTGCACATTTCGACCGATGCTAACCCGATAACCGCTCCGCTGCAGATATTCGATTCCCTGCTCCAGCTGCTGCAGTTTTTCGCCGCGCAGGGGACTGGCCGGAGAAATGACACCGATCATGTCGCCATAGCGCAAAGATTTTGCTCGGATTGCTGTCAAGAGGGTTTCCTGGTTGAGTCCACTCGCTTTTTTTCCCAAAAGACCGCGTTTTCGTCAATGCGCCCCTGATTCAACGCCCAATCAATGCCTGCAATTCGTAGAATGAAGAGGGTGAGGCCAGACGATAATCTCCAAAACCGGTTGCATCATAGAATTCGAAATATCGATTGTATCGATAATAATGCCAGATTTCATAGGGATAATTGCTGAAGCGCGGGAAAACATTGCGCTCCACTTCATCCGGTGCACCGAGTATCACATAAACCATGCCCATATCGGTGCGCCATCCATCCCTCTGCATGACCGAAAAGGTGCGGTTGGCATAATCGATACGATTATAATGCCCTTCCATCGCTTCGTTTACTTCTGTGCCGGGTGTGGGATCGCGTTTTTGCCAAAACTCTTTAAAAACCTCCATCTTTTTGGCTCCTTCGGCATTTTTAAATTTTTTCCATTCAGATGACGAGGCGATATACTGCAGCTGTGCGACAGCAGTGTCCACATCTTTGGCGGTTTCCGGCAGCCCGCGCCAGCGTACAAAAAAGTTCTTTTCTATTTCCCCTTTTTTAGCGCCATTTACAGTGATTCGCAGGCGATACTCGTCAGCTGCCAGACTGTCAGCTGGTATCCGGATGATTTCACCCTGTCGGAAACCGGATAGGGTTTTTCTATAGTGTTCCTGAAAACGAAAGCGTGTGGAATTCCCGTTCAGTTCATATTTGATTTCAACTGCCTGTTCTGTGTCTTTGTTGTTGTACAGTTCAAAATAGGCATTGATGGTTTTGTTAAAACCTTTGCGGCTGTCGCTGATGGTGGGGCTGAGCCATCTTTCTCCGCCCTCGTTGGTTTTTAAACTGTCGGAAAAAATGATGTCGCTTATCGTGAGTTCCTGACGCAGGAAATTCTCGACTTTGATCTTGAGTTCACTTTTGCTGGTGCGCCCGGTCTCGGCGTCTTCCAGGGCGATTATGATTTTGTATTTACCGGGCTGCACATCGAAATAATCCTCGGTGAGCGTATAGTCGACCCGGCTGTTGGTTTCTTCATAGTTGTCGACAAAAAGAGTCTTTTTTAAGATTTTTCCGGTCACCTGATAGTTGTCCTCATCGAAGAGAGCGATGGAAATTTCATAATTGGCTTCATAACCATCTTCGAGTTTGACGAATTGCAGACCATCATTTTTGATTTCAAAATAGAGGAAAAGCCGTGCTTGGGTGGAATCGCCGGGTGCGGCGATCGCGGCGTAATCCAGATGAAACTGCGGGCCGCTGCTCATATCGACATTGGCCAACTCGGTCTGGGCAAACAGAGAAGTGGCGATGACCAGCGCTGGCAGAATGGCAAACCATAGTTTTTTCATATCTTGTAATCCTCTTTTTATTAACTTTTTGGCTATTCCCATCCTGCCGGCGGTAAGTCAATCGGATTGCCATTCGGAATGCCAAACAAATCATACATTTCCACTGATCGGATAAGGACTGGATAGAAACGTCCCTGCCCGAGTTGGTCGGGAATCAGTACAGAATTATCCACTTCCGGAGCGTCGCGATAGGTTCGGCCGACCGACACTCGGCGGTCAGCATCCCACTCGTCAATCAACACCGGAATGGTTTTTTGCAACAATTTTTGATTCTTTGCCTCCGAAATTTCGGCTTGCAACAGCATCAATTCCTCTTGGCGGGCTGTTTTTTCTGCCGCCGGGATATTGTCCTCCAACCGATAGGCTGGTGTATTTTCTTCATGTGAGTAGGTAAAAACCCCAAGACGGTCGAACTCAAAGGATTCGACAAACTCGACCAGTTCCTGGAATTCACTCTCGGTTTCGCCGGGGTACCCCACAATTAAGGAGGTGCGAAGTGCAACTCCCGGAATGCGCGTGCGCAGGCGCTGCAACAGTGCTTCCAAATCTTTGCGCCGGTTGTGCCGTCCCATGCTGGCGAGCACCCGGTCGTTGATGTGCTGAATCGGCAAATCGATGGCTTTAACGACGCGGGGCAATTCAGCAAAGTGCTCGATCAATCTATCCGTCCAATGCTGCGGATGTGTGTAAAGGACGCGGATCCAGGCCAGATTGGGAACCTGGTTTAAATCAGCCAAAAGATCGCTCAAAGCATGGTCCTGTTGTCGATCATGGCCGTAATAAGTGGTATCCTGGGCGACGAGGATCAGCTCGCGGACCCCTCGTTCTGCCAAAAGATGCGCTTCAGCGACCACCTCTTCGTGATTTCGACTGCGGAATCGCCCTTTGATCAAGGGAATCGCGCAATATCTGCAGCGGTTGTCACACCCTTCGGCGATTTTGAGATAGGCGCTGTGAGCCGGCGTGAGAGGTTTACGCGGTGCATCGCTTTTTGCCGAAAGTCGCAGGTAACGGCTGATCTCGCGTGCCGTCTCCTCGGGATCCACGCTGTTAAAGACCGCATCGATTTCAGGTAACTCTTCCGCCAATCGTTCTTTATATCGCTGTGCCATGCAACCGCACACCAGCAAAAGAGCCGCCGGATTTGTTTTTTTAAGTTCGGCAATTTCCAAGATAATGTCAATGGCTTCTTCTTTGGCCGCATCGATAAAAGCGCAAGTGTTGATGATGGTGACGTCCGCATTGCGGGGATCTTTTGTCCATTCGAGTTGACCATCCAGTCGCCCGAGTATGGTTTCCAGGTCGACCACATTTTTGGGACAACCCAGACTGATAAAAGTCGCTTTCACCTGAACAACGCCTCGACAAATTGGCTTGCATCAAAGAGCTCAAGATCGTCGATCGTTTCGCCTACGCCGACATAGCGAATGGGTAAACCCAGCTCGCGGGTTATCGCAAGGACAATCCCGCCTTTGGCTGTCCCATCGAGTTTGGTCAGGATGATACCGGTGACCTGCGCCGCTTCAGCGAATTGACGCGCCTGCGTTAAGCCGTTTTGCCCGGTGGTGGCATCGATGACCAGATACACTTCATGCGGCGCATCGGCTATTTCTCGCTGGATCACTCGATGGATTTTTTTCAATTCCTCCATCAAGTTGGTTTTGGTGTGGAGCCGGCCGGCAGTGTCGATGATCAAAATATCATGCTGTCGGTTTTTTGCAGCCCGCACTGCATCAAAAGCAACAGCGGCCGGATCGCTGCCTGTAATGCTGCTCACCAGATCCGCTTCCGCCCGTTTTGCCCAGACCGCCAGCTGATCGATCGCACCCGCCCTGAAGGTGTCGGCTGCTGCCAGCAACACCTTTTTCTTTTCCCGGGTGAGGCGGTAAGCCAATTTGCCGATGATGGTGGTCTTGCCGCTGCCGTTGACGCCGATGATGCTGATCACTTGCGGCGGGACCGGCAACGGACGAGGTGGTTGCACGGTTGAATCGAGCAGTTCGATCAAGTGTGCCTTGAAAATCTCGACAACGCTATCCGTGGTCGTTAAACCGCTTCTGTCTTTGCTCCGCAGCTGCTCGATCAGCTCTTCGGCTGTTTCAAATCCGACATCGCTGCTCAGCAGAACTTCTTCGAGTTCTTCAAGTGCAGCTTCATCGATTTTGGGCGATCGGGTGAGAGTTCGCGCGATTCCGCCGACCAGATCGGAACGGGTCTTGGCCAAGCCTTTTTGCAGTTTGCTCAATACAGACAACAACTTTTATCCTTTCATCGCTTCTCACTGCCGATCTTTCTGTCTTACGACCGCCGTGCCTTTTCGTTCCGCTTGCCCTGGCCGGGCTCAGGTGAATAACTTGAGGATATCGAAGATCAGAGAGGGTTTTTTGATCAGGGCTTTGCGGAAGATATTAACCAACGTGCGTTTTTCTGCGGGCAGGCTGAGCACTGCAGCGGCGATCTGATCGAAATCCTTGTCGCGCAGATTAAAGACAAACTCTTTGATCTTGTAAAATTTTTCTTGTTTTTCAGCTTCCGGTTGCCACTGCCTTTCATATTCTTGCAGGAAATGACGACCAAGATCGCCTGTTCGTATTGCTTTTACAGCGGTTTCGCCGGCAAGCTTGCCGCTCAGCATGCCGCTGATGATTCCGCCACCAGTCAGCGGATTGGTCTGGTGCGCGGCATCGCCGGCGAGCAGCAAACCATCGGCGACGAGCGATTCCAGCGGCTTAGAACAGGGTACACCGCCAAATACCGTGCTGAGCCAGACCGCTCGCGGAAAGTGCCGGTGAACAAAATTCTGCAACAGCTCGACCGGTTTATGCTCTCTGCTGTATTCACCTGAAACACCTAACCCGATATTGGCAATGTCCGGACCTTTGGGAAAAATCCACAGATAACCACCCGGGGCAATTTCATGCGAAAAATAAAAGGTGATCAAAGAGGGTTCGATTTCCAGGTTGCCGGCAGTCACCTGGGCGCAACTCTCCATGTCATGAATAGGGGTCTGGGTGTGAAGCCCTGCCCATCGGCCGACTCGAGATTCAACTCCATCCGCGCCGATGACGATTTTTGCCTCTACAGTCATCCGGTGTCCCAAATGGTTGATCCGAACGCCGGCAACATGCCCGTCTTGAAAAAAAAGACCTTCGACGTAGGTTTTGGTAAAGATGTGGGCGCCGGAATCGCCGGCGAATTTGGCCAGGTCTGCGTCAAAAATTTTGCGGTTGAGGATGAATCCGATTTCATCGTTGGCCATATCGACGGATTGCCCCGAGGGCGCAATGAAACGAACGCCGCTTATTCTTTGGCTGATCCATTCCGGGCGTATTTCCAGCAAAGATCCCAATGCCTTGGCTCCGACTCCTTCGGCGCAGCGAACCGGAATGCCGATTTCTCGATCTTTTTCAAACAAAGCGACGGTTGAACCGGCATGGGCTGCGGCTCGTGCCGCCATGCTGCCGGCCGGCCCACCGCCTACCACGACGACATCATAGTTCTTTTCGATCATCGCGTTCCTCGAGAGCGGCGGTTGGACAAATGATAACACAGTTCATGCATGCGGTGCAAAGATCTTCCAAGATCACCAGGGTTGTTTCCGCCAGTTCAATGGCGTTCTCCGGGCAGACACCGACACACGTACCGCAAAAATCGCACTGCGATTGTCGATAATAAGGAATGGTCACCAGGGCCTCAAGTTTGCAAACTTGGATAGCAGATCCCAAACCGATTCTTGTAGTACCACTTGGCCAGAAAATAAACGCTGCACAAAATCAACAGATAAACCGGAAATCGACAACAGACAAGCAGAGACAGAATCAAAGCAGCAAATTTATTGGCTCTTAATACAACCGCATCGGATTGTTTTTTCCATGCGTACAGGATAAACGGAAACGCAAGGGCCGTCGCGAGCAAAGCCACGTTATCGCGCGTTACCAGACTGGCGATAACAGCGGCCAGAGCGGACAGGACTGCGGCCAGAAGAGTCAGTTGAACGCCATATTTGACCGCAAAGGTGATTTTGCCTGCCTGGCGATCGCCAGGTTGATCCGGCAGGGTGGTCAAAAAATAGACCGCGAGAAATCCCAGAACATAGGGTGTGGCGTAGACGAAAAATGCGCACGAGAGGGGTGCATCAATGAGCCAACCGACGGAAAAGACGATATAGCCGGCCAAGAGATTGACTGCCGTTCCACCTATCGGTCTTTTCATCATTTGAAGCGGTGGATAGCTGTAAGCCCATCCTGTGATCAGAAAGGAGAGAAACATGACAGCGATCAAGTCCCATCTCTCCCATAGCAACAGCAGCAACGGCGAGGCAGCGAGAATCCAAGTCAATGCCCAGGCCTGCCGGACAGAGAGTTCACCGTTCGCAATGAGATAGAGTTTTTTGTTGATGCGATCGGTCTCGATGTCCTGAATTTGATTCAAGACGAAAACGCCGCCCATCATTGCCGTATAGATAGAGAGGACGATGGTCAGGCTGAGATCGCTGCCGGCCACATGCAACAGCGGTTCCTGATGCGGTGATGGCATGAATCGCATCTGCGCCCATCTCCCGGCCAGAGAAAAGGTCCAGATCGGGAAAAAGAGGGTTGGGCGGAGTACGAAGAAAAAGTCGAGTTTGCGAATCCAGGAACTAGGCGTTTGGGTCATGGTGGTGTTATTCTCGGGCAATCTCAACTGCCCGGTTCATTTTCGTGCTGAAATTTGCCGATGTGGTCTTCGATCTCGATTGGATAGAGACCGGTGAAACAGGCTGAACAGAACTCGCATTTCGAATCCGCCGCTGCTTGCAGCAGTCCTTCATGCGATAGGTAGGCCAGACTGTCGCATTTCAAATAGCAGCGGATTTCATCAACTGACATCTGCGCAGCGATCAATTCCTCTTTGTTGGGAAAATCCATGCCGTAAAAACAGGGCGAAATGATCGGCGGTGAACTTACCCGCACATGGACTTCGGTGGCGCCGGCCTGACGAATGAGCTGTACCAATTGCCGCAGGGTTGTTCCGCGAACGATCGAATCTTCAACAACCACTACCCGGCGATTTTGCAGGATGCCGTTCACTGTATTGAACTTGACTCGCACACCAAAGTCGCGCATGGTCTGGTGAGGTTGAATAAATGTCCGTCCAATATAATGATTGCGGATCAAACCGAGCTCGAATTTGATGCCCGAACGTCTGGAAAAGCCGACTGCAGCGGTATTGCTCGAATCCGGAACCGAAATAACAATGTCGGCATCGACAGGGCTTTCCAACGCCAGAATCTTGCCGAGTTTGCGCCTGACTTTGTCGACGTTGTCATTGAAAATTCGACTGTCAGGTCTGGCAAAATAGATGTACTCAAAGATACACGAATACGAGTGCTGCTCCTGCGCAAAGAAGTGCGAAACAAGCCCTTCCGGTCCGATTTCGATTAATTCCCCTGGCAAAACATCGCGAATGTATTCGGCGCGGAGCAGATCAAGAGCGCAACTCTCTGATACAACGAAATAGGTCGTATCTTTTCGGCCCAGACAGAGCGGACGGACGCCGTGGGGATCGCGAGCGGCATAGAGGCGATCTCTGGTCAGCATAGCCAACGAATAAGCACCCCGCAACTGCTGCAGTGCCTCGATGATTTTTTCGGTCTGCGTTTTTTTGTGCGATCTGGCCACCAGGTGTGGCACAATTTCGGTATCGGTCGTTGTTTGAAACAACGATCCTTGATCTTCCAACTGGTTGCGCAATATCCCTGAATTTGTAAAATTGCCGTTATGGCTCACGGCAAACGGGCCGAGCTTGGAGCGGAAAAGCAACGGTTGGGCGTTCAGCACGAGCGTTGAACCGGTCGTGGAATAACGGTTGTGGCCGATGGCCATATGTCCATTCAGTTGCGCAAGGATTTCGGTCTTGGCAAAGACATCTGCGACCAGACCCTGGCCGACCTGGCGATAGACTCGCTGGCCGTCACTGGAAACGATACCGGCACTTTCCTGCCCGCGGTGTTGCAGCGCATAAAGAGACAAATAGACGAGATGCGATGCATCTGTTGCACCATAGACGGCTGCCACACCACAATTGGATTGCGGCTTGTCGAACAGGGCGCAGGGAGAGTTCTTTCTGTGCTCAAGAATGCCTTTTTTTTCCATTAATCTTTTCCCACTGAGATAAGCGCATAGGCCAGACCTATTCCAGCCATGTCGGCAACAAGATCCTTCCAGCTCGGGGTGCCTGTTTTCGATGTGCCGTCGTAGAGCTCTTTAGCGATTCCCAGGCTGAGAGAAAAAACAACTGCACTGTTGCAGGCGGCTGGATGAGAGCGATCCAGTTCCTGTTTAGCGGCATAGTAACCGAGACCCACCAAAAAAGAGCTGGCGATCAGGTGATCCGCTTTGTCCTTGGCAAACCAGGCATCGAATTTCTTCGTTTTGGCCAAAGGCAGGCGCAGAGAGTCGACTGCGGTCTGAGAAAACCCACTTGAGCTAAACACCAAAACCGCGATGAATGTGCGCAGAAAATGTTGCATGGATCAGAGTCCGAGCTCCTGATGAATGGATTGCATCGCTCGCAGGGCAATAGAGATAAAATCCGGCAATTCCAACCCCAATTCGCTGCAGCTTTCGATCTGTTCGCGGTTGGCACCGCGAGCAAATCCCTTGACCTTATAGCGTCTCAGGACGAATTCGACGTCCACGGCAGCCAGTTTTTTCCCCGGATGCATCAACGCCGCTGCTACGATCAGACCGGTTACTGGATCCACGGCGTAAAGCGCCTGGTCGAGACGGGATTGGCGCGGGGCTAAATGGTTGTGGCATTTGATGGCATGAATGACTTCCGCTCTGACCCCATACGGCTGCAATAGTTTTTCTGTCACCAGGGTGTGCTGTGCCGGTGTTTGCATGGTCTCTTCGTAATCCAGGTCATGCAACAATCCAGTCAACGCCCACTCTTCTTCGTTTTCTTTTAAGTGGCGCGCCAGAAATCGCATGACCACTTCAACGGCGAGCACATGTTTGAACAAATTCTTGTTGCCAATTTTGCTTTTGGCCAGCGCCAGTGCTTGATCGCGATCCATCATTGTCCTTAAAAATAGTTGCGAGTCAGCAAAATATAGAGAAAAATTACAAAAATTGCAATTGGGCAGAGATAGCGAATCAATATTTTCCACCATCTTTTGAAGTAAAAGGTTTGCCCTTCGATTGTAATCTCTTTTTCAACCTTGTTTGCTCCCCAACGGAATCCAACGAACAACGAGATTAGGAATGCGCCCAAAATCAGCGAAAAGTTGCCGGCCAGGATGTTGGCCAGATCGAGGAAGCCCGTGTGGAGCAGCGGAAGCCGGGTGAAAAAGGGTGAAGCTGATTGTGACAGAGCAGAGGGAATGCCGAGCAAAAAGGCTGCCAGCGCAATCGTCCAGACGGCGCGCGGACGCTGCCATTTTTTTTCATCGACAAGGAAAGCGACCACAACCTCCAGAAGCGAGATCGTCGAAGTCAACGCCGCAACCGAAAGCAGCAAGAAAAATCCGGCACCGAAGATTGAACCGCCAGGCATTTGTTTGAAAAGCAGCGGTAAGGTTTGGAAGACCAATCCAGGACCACCTGAAGGAGGAATGTGTTGTGAAAACAGGGCCGGAAAGATCATCAATCCTGCAACGATTGCGATTATCGTGTCGAACAGGCAGACCCAGCCAGCTGATGTGACCAGATTGACGCGTTTGGATACATAGCTGCCATAGGTGATCATCGCCCCCATTCCCAGGCTGAGAGAAAAAAGCGCCTGTCCCAGAGCGTTGCCGATGGTGTTGGTTGTCACTTTGCTGAAATCGGGTTTGAGATAATAATGCAGGCCGGCACCGGCGTTTTCCAGGGTGACAGACCGCAATGTCAACAGTATCATCAACAGCAGGAGGATCGGCATGAGGATCTTGGACCATTTTTCTATGCCGCCGGCAACGCCGCCCATGACGACTCCTGCAGTCATGGCAATAAAAACAAACAACAGACCAATGGCCATTGCTGGGTTGGCGACAAAAGAACTGAAAATTCGGCTGGAGGTTTCGTAGTTCATGTCTGCGGGAAAACCACCGCTGATTGTTTTTAAAAAGTAGCCCACAGTCCAGCCGGCAATTACGCTATAATAGGAAAGGATGCCCAATCCGGTGAAAATGCCGAGCATGCCGACCCAAGGCCAGAGGGAATGAGGGGCCAGGGCAGCGAAAGCACCGGCGGGATTGCGTTTGGTGTGGCGACCCAGGCTCATTTCCGCAATCATCACCGGCAGGCCGATCAAAATCACGAATACGATGTAGATGAGCACAAAAGCTGCACCGCCGTTATTGCCCGTTACATATGGAAAACGCCAAATGTTGCCCAAACCGATTGCAGATCCGGCGGCGGCGAGAATGAAACCAAACCGTGACCCCCAGGCGCCTCTTTCGCTGTTGCCCATTTTCAATTCGACCTCAAGTTTTGGAGCGGGGACTTTGCGATGGTTTAAAAATGAAAATTCAAATTCGCGGCCATCGATCGATCGGATGGCCTTGTTTGCAGATCAAAAGAAATTGACTCGTCTTCATCAAAATTGAATAGATGCGCATCCACATACGCATCCGCCATGCTGTAGAGGATGATGCCGGCCAGCCACCAATAGGAAAGGTTGCGGCGATCGCGATAGATTTCGCGGTTATAAGGATTTTCTTCTTCTTTCAGGTATTGATTTTGGATGACGGCATTGGCAACACATCCCAATTCAGCTGAAGCAATGATCAATCCTTTCAGGTATTTGCCGTTATAGAACTGGCCGCCACCGGGGATGAAAAAAGAATAGGCCATCGCCCGTGCGGGCGATGGCGCGGCAGCTCGGCTAGAGTCGGCTTGCGCCTGCGCGGATACCGGTGACTGGAGCAGGAGGATCACAAGGCTTGCCCACAGCAGGCTGCGTTGAAGATGTGCGGTGTCCATCTAGTTGACCTGCGCGATCGCTTCGATTTCCACCCGGGCATCTTTAGGCAGTCGTGCGACCTGCACAGCTGACCGGGCGGGAGAATTGTCGGCAAAGAATCTCGCATAAACGGCATTCATTGCGGCAAAATCTTCCATGTCGCGCAAAAAAACAGTGGTTTTGACCACCTGGCTGAGGTCAGAACCTGCTGCGCGCAGAACAGCCTGGAGGTTTTTTAGTGCTTGTTCGGCCTGTCCTTCAATCGTCTCCGAGACAAAAGCGTTGCTGTTCGGATCGATTCCAAGCTGGCCGGCGGTGAAAACCCATGTGTTGGCCGTTGCGAGTATGGCCTGTTGGTAGGGTCCGATCGCCTTTGGCGCCAAGTCGGTTTGAATCCCTTTTTTCATTCCTCTTTCCCCGTAAATTTTATTGGTGAAGCTGTTTTTGAGTTTTTTTTGCCCTGCAAATAGTCGCGCGAGTAATAGTGGTTGAACTGTTTCATCATGGCGAGCTGATGACCGTCCGGAGATGGACTTTCCAGCGCTGACAGCAAAGCCGAAATATCGCTTTTGCCGAGCTCCTCGAGGTCGTTCAAATCCAAATCTTTCTGGTGATCATCTTCCAGAATCTCCACCAGCCGACTCAAAGGAATTTTTTTGAATGCGGCGATAAAAAAATCATCGAAATGGGTATTCGCTCCCTGGCTCAATATGCCGAGCACTTGGGTGAGATTCATGCGATCTCGATAATGGCGTTTGGATGTCAGGGCGTCAAAAACATCGACCACAGCCAGGATCTTGCCCAGTTTGGGGATTTCTCTTTCGATAAGCCCCTGCGGGTAACCGCTGCCGTCGAGCTTTTCGTGATGCGACGCGGCGATCATCGGCACATCCTTGAGAGCACGGGAAAAGTTGATTTTTTCCAATATTGTGCGGGTATAGTAGGGATGGTGCTGGATGTGTTTGAATTCCTCGTCGGTCAGTTTGCCTTCTTTGGTCAATATTGCTTCGCGGACCGCGATTTTGCCATAGTCGTGCAACAGAGCGGCGGTGCGCAACACTTCGCGTTCCGAATCACCGAGATTCAAAACCCGCGCGATCTCGTCGGCATAGAGAGCGATACGCCGCGAGTGGCCAGCTGTCAGGGGATCGCGTGCATCGATGGTTGTCGCCAGGGTTTCGATAAAACTATCGAAGGTCTTTTTTTGCTCAGCATACAGTTGGGCGTTTTCGATTTGGGTGGCAGCGATACTGGAAATCGCATCGAGCAACTCGATATCATCCTGACAAAATGGGCCACCGATTTTGTTCAGAGATTGAAAGACGCCGATGATTTCACTGAGCTTGTTGCGCATCGGCACCGCAAGTATGGTGCGGGTAACATAACCGGTTTTTTTGTCGATATTCGGATTGAAGCGTTCATCCGCATAGGCATCTGGAATATTGAGAACCTCGCCTGAGGTGGCGACGAAACCAGCGATTCCCAGGTGACTTGGGAACCGGATTTCTTTTTCTCCATGCGCCACCCGCGACCACAGTTCGCCCGTCTCGCGATTGAGGACAAAAACGGTACAGCGATCGCACTGCAGCACTGTCTTGACCTCGTCCATGATGAGCATGAGCAATTTGCTCAAGTCGAGTTCGCGAGAGATGTTATGGGTAATATTGAGAAGAATTTGCAGCTTTTCATGCTCGCGTCGGTATTGCTCGAGTTTGAGCTGATAGTCTTTGATATCGGCGGTATTTGGGGCGGTTATTTTAGCCATCTTGGAACCTCTGGGCATTGCTGCCATGATCGGATTGTGCAGCACGGTGGGCCGCAAAGGTGGCGGCGCAGAGGCGTGTCGGCAATGCCAACGCCAGCCCACAAACAAAATAGAGCGCAGTGACGATTTCCTGATCACCAAAATTCCATTCAAAGAGTCCATTGATGACAAAACCTGTCCAAACTGCCATCGCCGCCAATGTCCATCCCCTTGCCATGGCCAAGCCGGCTGACCGGTCGCATCGCCGAAACACCTGCCAGACTCGATAGAAGAGAAAACCGAGCAAATTGACGAACGCTGCCAATCCGATCGACCCCAGGGTGACCGCAATATGGATAAAGTTGTTGTGAAAATGGCCGATCGATTCTTCGATGTCAGGCCCGGCGTATTGTTGGTAAACGGTTTGGGTGCTGACATCACCGATGCCGGTCAATGGATGGTCTTTATAGATCTCCCAGCCCGTCTTCCACCAACTGATCCGCTTGGCGTTGGTCCGCCAGGTTGGATCAAAAAAGTGGCGGGTGCGATGGGCAAGAGTTTCGGGCTGGACCAGCAACAACAGAACCAGCAGTACGGGAATGGCCAGCAGGAGTTTGCGGTTTTGCAGGTAGATCACCAACAGAGCCCCGGAAAAAAAACCCAGCCATGAACCGCGAGTGGAGGTCAGGATCAAACAGATAAAATTGAGCAACAGAGCGAGCAGCAGCGCGATTTGAACTTTCCGCCTTTTGTGGGTGATCAGCAATGCCAGGCTGATCACCGCACCCATCATCGTCAGTCCCCCGGCGGTCATTGAATTCTGCACATGGCGGACCCTGACCGTCGGATCCTGCAGAAATGAAAGGATACCGAACAACGAATAGACAGCCATTGCAGCGATAAAAATCCATGCGAGTTTTTGCATCAATGATTTCGATTGCACTTGCTGGGCAATGACATAAAAAACCAAAACCAGCAGGTGCCTTTTCATGAAAATGGCTGATTGCGCTGCATTGGTTGAAAAAAACAGCGAAAGAAAAGCTGCGCCGATGAAAAGGAGAAAAGGAATCTCCAGACCAATCGGTTGAAAAGATTGGCTGCGGGTAATGGCGATTCTGGCGAACCAGCACAAGATCGCACAGCCGATTGCGATCTGTGTCAATGCAATCGAAAAAGGCATTGCTGCTGCAAAAACGAGCAGCGATACCTCGAGGATTTGTTGCAGATGCCGGTCGAGTTGAGGCCGGACGATACTTGGTTGATTTTTCACGTTAAACCTTAAACTGCATTTGATAGAGTTTCTGATAGAGACCTGGTTTGTGGATCAGTTCTTGATGCGTCCCGCTCTGGACGATCTTGCCCTTGTCCAACACCAAAATACAATCGGCGTTGAGAATTGTGGAAAGCCGATGGGCGATCACGATCGAAGTTCGGTTTTTCATCAGCCTTTCGATTGCCTGCTGTACCAGAACTTCGGATTGGGTGTCGAGCGCCGATGTCGCCTCATCTAGAATGAGGATCGGCGGATTTTTTAAAACCGCTCGCGCAATCGCCAGACGCTGCCTCTGTCCGCCGGAAAGCTCTATGCCGCGTTCACCGATATTGGTCTGATATTTTTGTGGCAGCTCGAGGATAAACTCGTGGGCATTGGCGATTTTTGCAGCGGCAGTAACCTCGCTTTCTTTTTTATCGCTTAGCCCATAGGCGATATTGCCGAAAACAGTATCGTTGAACAAAATCGTCTCTTGGGTGACGATTCCCATCTGATTGCGCAGTGAAGCGATTTCCATCTGGCGAATATCGGTGCCGTCGATGCGAATAACGCCGGCAGTCGGATCGTAAAACCTCGGCACCAGGTCGGCAAAGGTCGATTTGCCGCCGCCGCTGGGGCCGACCAACGCCAAAACCCGGCCTTTTTCTATGGTTACCGAGATGTCGCTGAGAAAAAAATCGCCTTTGTTGTAGGTAAAAGAGACCTTGTCGAATTCGATTGCATGGTTAAATGTGTGCAAGTGGACGGGTTTGGCGACGTTTCGAATCTCGGGCTGCAGATCGATTACCTCGAAAATCCGTTCGCCAGCCGCAAGTGCTTCCTGCAGACGGGTGTGAACGCTGGACAACTCTTTAACCGGCGTCATCACGCTCAAGATAATGACCAGAAATCCGATGAATTCTTCGGGAGACATGATGTTTCCCTGCAAAACCTGACGACCGCCGAACCAGAGAATGCCAACCGCTACAATGGTGCCAAGAAATTCAGTCAGAGGTGACGCCAAATTGCGGGTGCGCGAGATCCGCAAGAGGGTTTTAAAATACGATTGTGTTTCGCGCACGAATTTATTGATTTCGAATTGTTCCATTGCGAATGCTTTGACCACCCGCGCGCCGCTGATGGTTTCTTGCAGCACCGACGTTACATCCGCCATTTTTTCCTGCGATAAGGTGCTTTGTTTGCGCAGGCGCAAACCGATCCATGAGATGATACCGATGCTGAGTGGTGCCACAATTAAAGCGATAAGGGTCAGCTGCCAGCTGAGATAAAAAGCAATCGCCAACGAGGCGATGATGGCCAGAGGATTCTTGATCAGAGTGACAAAACTGGCGGAAACGCCGCCATTGAGAAGAGAAACATCGTTGGTGATCCGCGAGATAATTTGCCCGGTCCGGGTGCGGCTGAAGAAGCGCAGGGATTGGAGGCTGATCTGGCGATAAAGATCATTGCGGATATCACGAATAATGCTCTCCTCGACCAGGGCCATCAAGTAGCGCTGCAGGTACGCAAATAGATTTTTAAACAACGTGATCAGCAAAATCACCACACAGATGCGGTGCAAGGCGGTGTCCGGATCATCACCTTGAAAAAAACGAAAGAATTTTTCTTTAACCAAATCCTGAGTGCCGGCGAACCGGTTTTTTTTGCTCAAGGTGTTACTTGCATCCGAATTCGCTGGTGAAAGAGACGGCGGTTCCGATGTTTGCAATGCAGTCTGCTGTGGCGATTTGAAAATCGTATTCAGAAAGGGAATGATCGAAATCTGGAAAGCCGAGTTGAAAATCGTGAACAGAATGATGCAAAGAATGGATCCGAAGAGCGGCACAAGATAAGGCCTGATATAGCGCAAGATTCGAAAATAGAGATGCATGAACTCTCACAAATTTGGAAGCCACCATTTCAACAACAAAGGTTCACTCGTCGACCTCTTTGAAATCGACATCTTGAATTTCGTTGTCCGAAACATTCAGAGGCTTGGATTTGGATTTTCCCTGCACCGTTTCAGAAGGACGGGATGGTTTGAAAAAAAGTGCGAGTAATTTGGAGGTGCCGTAGAAAACCAAAGCCAGTAAAGCCAGACGAAAAAGCATCGCAGTTTTCCTTCTGTTTTTTGCCGCTTGGCAGCGGCAAAACATTTGCCGGAAATTTAAAAAAGGGCGATTAGCCCTCTCCAAAGAGCAAATAGGGATTTTTCACAGCATTAATGATCGAGGATGGCGACGAAATCCCTAAAAAGTCGGCGAATAGTATTCGATGCCGGAATGCGGCCGAACAATTTCTTTTGCCAGATCGTCAAAATGGCGTGAGTTGTTGACAAAGTCGATCTGGGTGCAATTGACCACGAGAAGAGGGGTGCCGTGGTAATGAAAGAAAAAGCGATTGTAAGCTTCGTTTAATGATCTGATATACTCATCAGAGATCGATTGTTCGTAATGCCGCCCGCGTTTGCGGATGTTGTTCATCAACCGCTCAGGCGAGGATTGCAGATAAATGACCAGATCGGGTATCGGTATGTCTTGCTCCAGCAACGAAGCCACCCGATCATAGAGGATCAATTCGCGGTCATCCAAGTTCAAGGTGGCAAAGATGCGGTCCTTGGCAAACAAATAGTCCGACACCATGGTTTCATAGAAAAGATCCTGCTGGAAAAACTCTTGCTGCTGGCGGTAACGGCTCAGCAGGAAGAAAAGCTGAACCTGAAAAGCAAAGCGCCTTGGATCACGGTAAAAATCTTCGAGAAACGGATTTTCTTCCGGCTTTTCGTACATCAATCGCGCATTCATCACCTCACCCAGCATGCTGACCAGGCTCGTTTTACCAACCCCGATCACGCCTTCCACGCAGATGTATTTGGGTATGGCCACTATTGAACCTCTCTGACCCGTTGCAGAAATTGGTGTTGCGTCAAGACGCACTGAATAATGCCTGACTCAGGACAATCAGCCAGAGCTGTTGTTACGGTCGTGCCGCTGCCGGGGATCACCCAATCCGGCACAAGCTCGGCCAACGGTAAAAGTGCAAAACGGCGAAAAAACAACTGTGGGTGGGGAACAGTCAAGCGTTTGGTATGGATCGACATCGATTCGATCAGCAAGATGTCGATATCCAATGTACGAGGTCCCCACCGGCGCCGCGTCCGGATGCGGCCGAAACGGATTTCGATTGCCTGGATTTCTCGAAGCAATTCTTCTGGCTGCAGGTCGCTCAAAATCAATACCGCACCATTGATATAATTCGGTTGTGGCAACAGCCCTACGGGTTCAGTCTCATAAAGAGATGAGACAGATTGCACCTCGGTCTGGGAAACCTGATCCAATTCAATAACTGCATGGACCAGCGTTTGGATCCTTTCACCAAGGTTGGATCCCAGACCCAGGGCGTAGAGACTCATTGCTCAGCCGAATGGCGATATCGAGTGATTTCGATCTCTGTTCCGTTTGCCAATCCCCCCAGTGGTGCAAACGGTTTTCGCAAACGAATCCGCACAGATTCAATCGGAAAATGATCGAGTAAATTATTGGCGATTTGCTGGCTGATCGTTTCGATCAAGTAAAAGCGATCTTGCTCCACAATTTTGCGGACATTCTCGTAAACCTGGCGAACGTCTATCGTGTCTTTAAGGCGATCCGATAGCGCTGCAGGTCGAGTGTCGTAACTCATCTCAACATCGATTTCGAACCGCTGTCCGTTTTCCCGCTCACCATCGTAACATCCGTGATAGGCATGAAATATCATACCCATCACTCTGAGCTTGTCTTTTGGCATTAATTCTGCATTCATTTCCGTTAGCACCAAAATTGATTTCAATATAACCAAATATCAACAACATGTCAAGCGAATTTACCCTGCCACAAGGGCTGTAACAATACGAAAAACAAGTGATAGACTCGCTTTATTTTTGTTGTCGTGAGAGGACTTGTGGTCTGCATTTCTGGCGAATTGCTTGTATCAATCCGATACAAACAATTCATCTGTTCGGCCGATTCAGGCTCTCACGGCCTGAATTTTTACAATATAACAACTCTGTCAATTTAACGCACGTTTTTTCTCATTTGCCTATGGTCATGAACCGGAAATTATTGGCGCTGGCTGTGCTGGATCAAAAAGGAAAGGTTTTCAGAGGGATGGACTGGCGAAACAGTTTTCAATGTCTACAAAGAGGGTGGATCCAGATATTGGGCCTTTTTTTCTTGGTTTCGTCGGTTGTCTTTGCTGCTCCAGAGCCCAATATGCACCAGCTCACTGAACCGATCCGGGAATCCGACACTGCGAGCGCCTGGCCCGCAACAAATCTGCATTATACGCCTATCTCGCCCGATATTGCCATTGCGGGTGTTCAGCCCGCTACACCAATGTACAGCGCCTCGTACACCGCCGACGACCAATCTTTAGAGCTGCAGATCGCTTTTTCTCAAAGCCGAGCAAGGCTTGGGCGCCTGACCTTGCAGATTCACGCGGATGCGATTGCCGATCCTGAGCAGCCTGTGACAGCGCGGCTTATCGCTCTGCAATCTTTGGAAGCGCTATCCTTGCCCGATTCCTTCCAGCTGGCGGAAATGGACGGCGACGGCATTGTCCGTTTCGTTTTGCCGGGTATTCTTGTTGAAGGACTGACACTTTCACTGGACAATGTTGTTCCGCAGAGCCCACCCAACGCTTTTCAGTTGACCGTGGAGCAGTTGACCTACAATGCGGACACGCGGATTATGCTGTTGGGCGACTCGATTACCAATGGAGTCGGCTCCAGTGACGGCATCGGCTATCGGAAGAGTCTCTATCAGACCTTGATCAACAATAAATATACGATCGACTTTGTCGGATCTGCGGGTACACCGCCTTACGAAGGTCACTTTAGCGGCGGACGTAAGATCGCTGATTTTTATCCCATCTCTGTGGGCAACGGCGGAACGGGTGCTATGGATGTGACGTATCACATGTCGACATACCGCCCCAATATCGTCACCATTCTCCTTGGCACCAACGATATACTCGGCGAATACTATCCTGCTGCGCCTTATATCGAAGGCGATCGATTTCAATTGACCGCGTCCGGGCAAATGGCAACACTGGTTAGTTATTTGCTCAAATGGAGCAATGGAGAAAAGGGCGATTTTCTGCAGGCGATTATCGTCTCTCTGGATATTCCGGTGCGATCTCACGAGTCCTACTGCCTGGCTTTTAATGCTGATGTCAGCCGCATGATACGCGACTTTCGCGGAGGTGCGATTACCGGACGGACCGAACCCGTTTATGAATGCGATCACTACTCTCGCTTTATGGAAGATCCTTTCTTGTGGGCCAGCGACAGCCGTGGTTTGATGGATGATGGTTACCACCCCAGCGATCGAGGACATGCACTGATCGCGGCGAATTATACGCAAACTTTCGACAACTGGTTTAAAGGACGGCCGCGCTGGTTCAGCGATCTTTCCTGGCAAACTGAAATCGCCGGCATAGATGTTCACGCGGGTTCACAGGGGATCGCGATCAGCGATTACAACGATGATGGTTGGCCGGATATCTATATCAGCCGCATTGCATCTCTATCTCCTGATGAGCGTGAGCTCTCCTACATCAACCAGGCAGGATCTTTCTTCATAGAGGATGCAAAAAACCGCCAGATCGATGATCCAGGCCAGAGCCGCGGCTTGCTCTGGGTCGACATCGACAATGACGGCGATTGGGATTTGTTCAATGCACAGACCTCAGGCCCCAACCGGCTCTATCGCAACACCGGTGCGGGTCAGTTCACCGATATAACGGCGACGGCCGGGATTGTCGATTTGGGAAGTGTGACGACAACCACGGTTTTGGCGTTCGATATCGAGAATGACGGCGACATGGATCTCTATGCCGCCAATTCTCGTGTTCCCAACGAGTTGTATGTCAATCAGGGGAATGTAGTTTTTTCCCGCGAAAATCGCGGTGCCGATGATGTCGTGGAAACAGGCGTTCCCACACTGTCCGCTGCCGCTGCGGATTTCAATCAAGATGGTTTTACCGACATTTATCTGGTCAAACGAGAGGGTGCAAATCGCTTGTATGTTAACCAGGGCGACGGAACCTTTGTCGATCGGGCTGCGGCTGCCGGTGTTGATTTAAAGTTGCAGAGCAATGGCGCGGTTTGGGCCGACATGGACAACGACGGGGATCTCGATCTGTTGGTCAGCCAAACATCGCTTACTGGCGATCCTGTCCACTTGCGCATCTATCGCAATGAAGGCGATGGCACATTCACCGATCTCAGTGCGCTCATCCAGATTCCTTTCGATGGCTACTCTGTGCTTGCCGCTGATTTCGACAACGATGGTTGGGTGGATATTCTGGCCACCGATGAACATGATGCAGGCAAATTCTACCACAACGACAGCAATTGGAAATTCAGCCACTGGGCGGACAGCGGTGCGGAAGTCAACGGCGGCGATGTGCGCGGTGCGGCGGTGGTCGATATTGATCGGGATGGCGATGTAGATGTGGTGGTGGTGCGCGCCGATGCCTTCAATATACTGTTGCTGAACAATCTCGACAACAACAACCATTTTCTGCAGATCGAAGTCGACGGTCCAGCCGGCAACCGCGGTGGTTTCGGTACTCGTATCTGGGTCTATCGCAGCGGGGAGCTCGGCAATCCAGCTGCTTTGCTCGGCTATCGCGAAGTGGTGTCTGCTTCCGGCCATCAGTCACAAAGCTCAGCTGTGCAGCATTATGGGCTGGGCACCCATTCCGCCTGTGATGTGATGGCGCGATTCAGCGACGGTACCATCGTCATCGAACGGCAAGTCGCTGCCGATCAATTGTTGTTCCTTCAACCCGGTGCGCCGGGCCAGGGCAGCGGCGAACCGGCAGTTTTGCTGATGCAATCCGGAAATGGCCAATCCGCAACTGTCGGCAATCTGCTGCCAGATCCAATCGCAGTCCAGGTTCGCGATGTGAAAAACAATCCAGTTCAAGGGGCCCGGGTCGATTTCACTCTCCAAAGCGGGTCGGCACAAATTCTTGCTCCCACAAGCAGCGGAGAATCAATCGGGTTTCAAACCGAAAGCTCCACCCTCGGAGGATCGAGTTTATGGGCTTATGACCGCAGTTGTTCGGGCAACGGCATGGTGATGGTTCTTTATGAATCGCCCTCCAGCGGCACTGTCGAGGCCAATATCGATTTGGCATCTGCCGGTGGATATTATGTCTGGATGCGCGCCTTGCATATGGGCCGCAGTGGGCTGGTTCTTTTGCAGGTCGACGACGGTGCGGCCTTGACGGTGCCGATCGAGTCTGCTGGCCAGTGGAATTGGTATCGGGTCCACTCTTCAAACACCCCACACCTTTTTCAGCTCGCTGCCGGCAGACGCAGGTTTCGACTCACCTTGCCCGCAGCGGTTTGCGTGGACCGGGTCTTGCTTAGCCAGGATCCGAACTATCTTCCGGTGGGTATCGGCGACGAGGATGCCAATCCACTGCTTACGGACTCTTTTGGCGTCGCCAGCCGCGCCGTGCGGATGGGAAACACCGCCGGGCCGGTGCAAATCAGCGCTCAGTTGTATCGCAACGGTCTGCCGCTGAACGGCCAAACCCAGCAGTTTGACCTCGTCGCCCAGCCGGGCGAGCCGATCTCTTTCGCTGTCTCTGGCGATAGACAGATCGGTGAAATTGGCGTGCCTTTGGCAGAACCCTTTGCCGTCGATGTCTTTGATGTTTTTAACAACCATGTCCCCGCTGTCCCGGTTACTTTTGAACTGGTGTCCGGCGGCGGTACCCTGCAACCATCAGGCATGATTTTAACCAATGATCGGGGACATGCGGAAACCGTATTGACTCCTGGTGAGGCAGGCAGTCTACAGCAGGTTCGCGCCACCATTGCCGGTCTTCCCGGATCCCCTTATCTTTTTACCGCAACTGTACGCGGGGTGGCTTCATCGCTTCACAAGATCTCTGGCGATGGCCAGTCCGATGCGGTGTCTGTATTGTTGGCCGAGCCCCTGCGCGTGCGTGTGATGGTCGCGGACAATGAACCTGCGCCGTCTTATCCGGTAACTTTTCGCATTGTCTCCGGCGGCGGTTCTTTACAGAGCAATTTCGTTGCTGTACAACCCGAGTACCAAACTCAAGCGATCGCATCTGACACTTCTCTTACGCTGATCAGTGACAGCGAAGGTTATGTACAGATCTACTGGCGGTTGGGTACGAAAGCAGGCACCCAACAGGTCGTGGCGCAGGCTCCCGGGTTGACTGGCAGTCCGATTGAATTTCTTGCCAATGCCCTGCCGGATCGCGCCAGCCGTATTTTTGCTTTTTCCGGCAACGAGCAGAGCGCGCCGATTATGGAGAATTTGCCTGAACCATTCGTCGTACGTGTGGTCGATGTCTACAACAATCCGATTGCCAATCACCTGGTTTCGTTTACCTCACTCACTGCTGGAGGAATATTTACCGCTACCGGCACCTCGAACCAACAGGTTCGCACCGATTCCCTGGGCTATGCCCGCAGCCAATATCGGCTCGGAACGATGATCGGAACCGATACCTACCACGTACAGGCTATCGCGGTCTATTTGTCCACCCCGCTTTCGGGGTCGCCGGTCGATTTCTATGCCAGCGGAATACCTGGCGTGGCCAGCCTTGCCTACAAACTGTGGACCGAAGGACCAATTGACACCGTTGGCACCACCTTGAGCGAACCGCTGCGAGTCAAAATTACGGACAGCCAGCAAAATCCAGTTTCCGGATATCCGGTTCTTTTTCAGGTGGTCAACGGTGGGGGCAAAGTCGATGAACAGAACTCGGTGAGCAAAACGACAGACAGTCAGGGAATCGCGCGAGCGATCTTTCGCCTGGGACCGACAGCGGGTATGCTCAACCACACCGTTGAAGCGCGAATTCCCAATTTGACCCCAAGCGTCCTGCAATTTACCGCCTCAGCCTGCGCCGGCTCGCCTTATCGCCTGGAAGAGATCAGCGGCAATAAGCAAGTCGGCTCGGTCAACAGCACCTTGTTAAGGCCTTTTGTCGTGCGGATATCCGATTTTTACGGCAATGCAACGGCCAATCATCAGGCAATCTTTCAGGTAATCAGCCAGGAGGGCACTTTTTCCGGCAGCCGTATGGTTGATGCTTTTTCAAATGAGCTCGGCTTGGCTTCCGCTCACCTGACTCTGGGATCTCAGGTCGGGGATTCGCTTTATTGGGCTGAAGTGCGGAGTTATTATCGCGGTGCCGAGCTGCAGCAAAGTCCCATCCGATTTGTCGCTTCTGGTTTGTTCGCCCAACCGGTGCGGCTGGTTTCGATCACCGACGGTTCGTTGATGCTCGGAGCCGCTTTCCAGGAATTGAAGACTCCTTTGCGGGTCAAAGTTGTGGATGCTGAAAACAAAGGAGTAGCGGGTATTCCGGTCAATTATACCGTAATATCCGGCAACGGTTCTCTCTTGCCCGATCAGCAGACGCAAATTCAGTGTATTACCGATGGAGAAGGACTGGCGGAAGCGCGCTGGATTCTCGGTTCATCGACTGAAGAACAAAAAGTGCAAGCAGCAGTCCTTTTCAACGGCAGTCATCTGCAGAATTCTCCTTTCACTTTTTCTGCGATTGCCGTTGCCACTCAACCGGCTCGTTTGCTGCAGGTTTCTGGCGATCTGCAGACTGGAATCGTGGGGCAGCTGTTGGAACACGATTTGGTTGTCAAAGTTGTGGATATGCTTGGCTTGCCGGTCAGCGATCATCCGGTTCGCTTTCAAGTCATCCAAGGTGATGCGGTTTTTCAGTCTACCAGTGCACCAAGTGCGGTTTATTATACCAGCAAAGAAGGAGAGGCCGGCGCCCGCCTGATTCTGGGAACGGTTGCCGGTCATCAAATACATCGAATCAGGGTGACCTCAATCGATACCCAGGGCCAAGATCTTGATGGCTCGCCGCAAGTTTTTGTCTGCAGTGCACTGCCGGCAGCACCCGATTGGCAAAACTCTCAATTGACTGCAACCTCGCCCATTCCTGCAAACGGAGTGGCGTATGCCGCTCTGAATGTGCGGATCGCCGATTCCTACGACAATCCGATTGCCGATCGACTGCTTAAATTCAGTGCGTCACCGGATTTTCTGCAAATCGATCCCGAACAGGGAAAGACCGATTCTTCCGGATCTTTATACGCCCGGGCGGTTTGCACTGTGCCCGGTGTTTATACGGTTCGCTGTCAAGATTTGGAGAGCGGTGCTTGGATTTCGGCATCTGGGCAAATCGAATTCATCTCTTCCCCGGCAGCGCGGATTGTCCGCATTTCCGGTCAAGACCAGATCGGCTATCTCTATTCACAGCTGGCGCAACCTCTGCAAGTGCTGATAACCGATATCCAGAACCGCCCGGTCGCCGGTTTTCCGGTCCATTTCTCTGGTGATTCCAGCCGGGTAAGCTTTTTGACATCTCTGCCCGTGGTCAGCGACGATCAAGGCATTGCCACGACCTGGATTCTTTGCCGCGATTTGCTCGGTTCTGCCATCATCACAGCACAGGCACCTGGATTGACCGGCCATCCAGTGCTGTTCGACGTCCAAGTCAAAGAACCCCAAAGCTTTCAAGTGGTCGCACTGACACCGTCGCCGATTGTCGGGTTGGCTGCTCAGGATTCGCTCGTCGATGTCCAGGTGCAGTGCGTGGATGACCAGAACCGGCCGATTGGTAGCCAAAAGCTCTATTTTACTGTCGAACTGGCGCAAATGGCAACTGTCGATTCCCTTTTCCATCGCACCCGCTATGATGGCAAAACGACAGCCAGTCTGCGTTTCGGCAATCAGAGTGGGCAGACCCAGCTGCGCATCGCTGACAGCGAGGGCAAGGTCAAACTCACCTTCGATATTGTGGTCAAACCTTCTACAGCGGGCAAGATACAGGCCGATTCTGGCGATCAACAGCAAGGAATCGTCGGCAAACAGCTCGCGCGTTCTCTGGTGGTTCGGGTTGCCGACACCTTCGGCAATGCGGTTCAGGGCGTCCGGGTGACCTTTGCGGTGGCCGAAGGTGATGGCCACCTGATCGGTGATTCAGTCAAGGACACCGATAGCGATGGTCGGGCCGCCATCGAATACCAGCTTGGCACGCGCAGCGGCGAACAAGTTATCGAAGCTACCACCGATTTGCTGCCGGGTGAAAAAGCCGTATTCCGCTGTCAGGCGCTTCCCGACCAACCATGGATCTTGATTCATGCCGGGGGGCAACAACAGACCGGTATCGCCAAACATCTCCTCAGCCAAAAGATAGCGGTCAGAGTGAATGACCGTTATAGCAATGGTGTGCCGGGTACCCCGGTCTTCTTTCGCAGCAATGAGTCTGATGATCGCTTGTTGCCGTCGGAGATTGCGATTACCGACAGCACAGGTGTTGCCCGAGTTGCCTGGATACTCGGAAGCCGTCCGGGTCTGCAAAGTCTGGCGGCCGTCCGCGATGGACTGCAGAATTCTCCGCTGCAATTCATCGCCGTTGTCTTGCCGAACAACCCGCCGACAATATCAGCTCCGGATAGTGTCAGGGTGCGCGAGACCGAACCTTTGGTGATAGAAATCGAATTGCTCGACCAGGAACAGGATCCAATCGTGTTGCAGGCCGCCGATTTGCCTACGGGCGCCCATTTTGATTCGACAGTGATAACCTGGGTCCCCGACTATGGGCAGGCAGGTTTCTACGATGTGTGGTTGACCGCAGTCGACAGCACCGGCGCCACTTCGCGGAAAAATATTTCTATCAAAGTGGAAAGGGGCAACCGCAAGCCGAAAATAATCGAAGAGTTGACCATGCCGACGGAACGCAACCTCGGTACAGTCAAACAACTGGGAAATGTAGAATTCAGGGTAGCCGCTTTCGATCCCGACGGCGATCCGCTGGCTATCGTCTGGACAGTCAACGATCAGATTGCCGGCTCTTCAACATCTTTTTATTTTCAGGGCCAGTTGTATCCCCCAGGTGATATTCAAGTGCAAGCGCTCGTTTTTGACCCCTATGACACCACGCGGGTGACCTGGTCGTTTCAGCTGATTACCCCGGTTGACCTCGAAACTTTTTGCGGCGAGAGCGTGCCGTTCAATGGAATTCAATTGACCTGGAAAGTCCGGGCAGGAAAACAACCCCGCGGTTTTTTTGTGCTCAGGGCCGCACAGGAGAACGGCACTTATGAACGGATCAGCGGTTTGATACCGAGCAACACGACAGGGGATTATCGCTTCTTCGATGACACCATTGTAGACGAACCGCTGCAGGTATGGCATTATCGCTTGCAGGATGTGCAGTTTTCCGGCGAAATCGGTGAACACGCAGCGATCGCGGTGTCTCCCGTTGTGCCGACCGAGTTCTGCCTCTATCCAAACCACCCCAATCCCTTCAATCCGGAAACGTCGATTCGTTTCCAGCTGTCAGAATCCGCTCCGGTGCGTTTGACAATCATCGATCTCATGGGCCGGCATGTCGCTACCCTGGTCGACGGCCCCTTTGCAGCCGGGTTTTATCGCCGGAGCTGGAACGGCTCTACCGATGCCGGGGATCCTGCTGCATCGGGTATCTATTTTGCGATGCTCATTTCCGGTCAGAAACGCGCCAGCCAAAAACTCATCCTGTTGCGCTAAATCGCCAGCCGGCCTGAATCCGCTCCAACAGCTGATCGGACTCAGGCCGGCAACTCTTCCGGTCAGTGTGAAAAACCATTGGATTCCAAACGTCTGTTTCTTAAATTGCAGCAACTGTTTATCAATCAACATTTGCGGTTTATGACTGAATTATCCAACATTCGGTTCGATCCCTTTGCCCATCCTGAAGGGATTGCCGATTTCATGAACTTTTTCGGGGTAAAAAGCGAGGCGCCGACAGGCGAATTTTTGCGCACCCTGTTGCGCTCATTTGCCCGCCTGCCTTATGAAAATATCAGCAAAATTATCAAATTGAACCGCAACCTCGATTCGCCAAATCCTTTGCGCTTGCCCGAAGAGGTTATTTCTGATCATGTTCGTCACCATTTGGGCGGTACCTGTTTTTCCTTGACCTATTTTCTGCAGACCATCCTCACCCATCATGGCTTTATCAGCTATTCCATCACCGCACATATGCGCAATCGCCCCAACGTGCACTGTGCCCTCATCGCCATCTGTGAGGGCAAAAAGTGGTTGCTCGATCCAGGCTATTTGCTCAATGACCCGATGGAAATTGACCCGGACCGTCCGCGAATTTTTCGCTCTCCACACACCGGGGTGGAGCTGCGCTTTGACCGTGAGACTGAACTTTATCATCTCTATACTTTCGACCACCAACAGAGCAAGTGGCGCTATTGTTTTCATGACCAGCCCTTGTCCTTCGATGAATTCCTCCGTTATTGGCTGGCATCTTTTCACGCTTCCACCATGCATGGCATTTGCATCACCCAGTTGTCAGAAAACGGCATGATCTATCTGCACAACGATTTTTTACAGGTTTCCCAGCTCAGCGGCAAGAAAAAACAACGAATCCACGGGGATGTACAAAAGGTCATCGAGTCGATTTTTCAAATAGACGGCGATTGGGTGGACGAAGCGCTGACCGCAATCGGGAAAAATATGCGCTGGGAACAGGAACAGGGTCTTTTTGTACCGCGAAAGAAAGTGACCGATGAAACCATCTGAACCTTTGCCGGTAAAACTGTTTTGCGGAGTGCTTTTTTCCGATGAAAAGCTGCGAGATTGCGCCTATCAACGGCTGCAAGAGCGGTTCGGTCCTGTCGATTATCGCAGCCCTGTTTTCCCCTTTGACTGTACCGACTATTATCGCGATGAGATGGGCTGGCCAATAGATCGGCAGTTCATCTCACTTTTTTCTTTGATTTCACCAAAGGAATTGCCGGAGATCAAAATCGCCTGTAATCAGATCGAGGACGAGTTGGCGCCGAGCGGACGCAAAGTCAATCTAGATGCAGGTTATCTCGACTACGACAAGGTTGTTTTGGCGTCCGCCAAGTACAATGCCCATAAAATCTATTTGGATCATGGCATTTACGCCGATCTGACCCTCTCTTTCCACCGCGGCGTGTTCGAACCCTCTGCCTATGCTTTTCCTGATTTTAAAAGCGGTGCTTACAATTCGGTCTTTTTCCACATTCGCTGCAAATACAAGGGACAGATGCGCAGATGGCTGAGCGAAAATCAGGTCAAATGAATCGATATTCCGGTTATTGAGGATCCAAGGGCAGGTTGTTGGCGCGAACCAGCCCTTTTTCATGCACACCCGGAAACTTCCATTTCACTGGGGAAAGTGAGTTTCCTGCACCTCTGGGAGAGAGAACCGTCCGCCTGGCGGCGACGAACTTTCCAATCGATGCGTGAAGAGAACCGTACGCAGTCGAGGGCCGGCCAGCAGCAAGGTTATCATCTCAAAGCCTGCTGACCGGTTACCAGACTTCCTTCCTCAAGGTTCGAATGGTGATTGCCGGATTCGCCGGCAGCTATCGCATGTCTTAATGTCAGGGATTATCCTGATGATCCGCGGATGGGGCAAGGATATGGAGCATGGCGATTTCATCGCAGTCGGGAAACTTGGGGCAGTTGATGCAATCTTTCCAGACTTTATGGGGCAATTCGCTTTTATCGATTTCCTGGAATCCAAACTTTTTGAAAAATTCAGGTTTGTAAGTCAGCGAGAATATTTTGGGGCATTCCAGTTCCCGTGCATCCCGGAGTAAAAAATCGACAATTTGCCGACCATAACCTTTTCTTAGGTGTTCGGGATTTACAGCGAGCGAACGTATTTCAGCGATATCGTCCCACACGATATGCAGTGCGCCGCAGGCGATGATTTGCTCATCTTCCTCGATGACAACGAAATCCCGCAGAGCGGTATATACCTGGAGACGTGAGCGACCGAGCATATCGCCTTTTTGTGCCCAATCGGAGATCAGTGTAACGATGGCTGGAACATCTTTGATTTTTGCTCTTCTGACCATTGTATAGGCCTTTCGGCATGCGGTATTAGCTAATTTTGGCGAACCTTGCTGGGCCGCCCCCTCATTTGGCAACTCGGATGATTTGAACGCCAGGGCATTAAGCGCGGCCGGAACTTGTCGCGCTTAATGCAGAGGCAAATATTTCGATCGCGCGGTCGATTTCCTGTCGAGTAACGACCAATGGCGGCAGAAATCGCAGGGTTTGTTCTCCGGCACGGCAGAGCAACAGCCCCCTGGATTGACAGGCTTTTAGCATGGTTTTGGTTTCGATTGCGACATCAACTCCGATCATCAGTCCACGGCCGCGAACTGCGGTTAGGGCGGAGTTGCGGGACTGCAACTCTTGCAGCTGCTGCAACAGATAATAGCCCATCTCCCGCACGTGTGCAATAAATGCAGGGCGGGAAATTTTATCGATCACCACCTGAGCTACGCTGCAGGTGAGAGGCCCGCCGCCAAACGTTGTTCCGTGATTGCCTACTTGCATGACTTGCGCGACATCCTCATTCATGAGAATGGCACCCAGCGGCAGTCCGCCGGCCAGAGGTTTTGCCAAAACAACGATATCTGGCCTGATGCCATAATATTCATGTGCCAGAAATGAACCGGTGCGGCTCAGGCCGCATTGGATTTCATCGAGAAGCAGAAGGCAGTGGTTCTGCTGGCACAACTCGTACACCGAACTCATGAATTCACGATCAGCAGAATAGATTCCCCCCTCGCCCTGAATGGGTTCGATCAATACTGCACAGGTTTGCGAGGTCATCTGCTCGCGCAGGGATGCAATGTCGTTAAAGCGGGCAAAGCGAAAACCCGGCAACATCGGACCAAAATCCTGCTGAAATTTTGGCTGGCCAGTCGCTGATAAGGATCCATAGGTTCGACCATGAAAAGAGTGGTCAAAAGCAACGATTTCCCAGGCTGATTCGCCCTTGTGGTGGTGGCCCCACTTGCGGGCGATTTTAATTGCGCCTTCAACTGCCTCGGTGCCGGTATTCGAAAAAAAGACCCGATCGGCAAAGGTCAATTCGACCAACCGTCGGGCCAGTAAAACTTGCGGCTCTGTGTAAAAGAGGTTGCTGCAGTGCCACAGTTTGGCCGCTTGTTGCGCCAGCGCTGCAATCAGGTCGCTGTCGCCGTAGCCGAGGGCATTGACGGCAATGCCGGCGACAAAGTCCAAATACGCATTGCCCTCGCTGTCGTAGAGGTAACAACCCTGGCCGTGATCGATGACGAAATCTGGCCGGCTGTAGGTCTGCAACAGAACCGATTTTTCCAGATCGATGAGCTCTTTGGTGTTCATGGCTGTCTTTCTAACTGTATCCGGGTTTTAGGTTGGTCATCCCTCGGCTTGGCCATTGGGATGGGATTTGTGGTCATGGCGATCATTGTTTGTAAAGCAGGGTCCCATGAGTTGTTTTGTGATTGAGTGTGTTTACCAGGGTTTGGTCATCCTGCCAACAGGTGATATGTACGCGAGAAACGCCGCCGTCCAGGGCGCGGAATACCGATTCCATCTTGGCAATCATCCCATCGCGGATCTGGCCTGTGGCGATCAGGTTTTGTGCCTCGCCGATGGTCAAAGAAGATACAAGACGATCTCCGGCACGCACACCTGGAACATCGGTAAAATAGATCAGATCTGAAGAGCCCATTCCCACGGCGAGCGCTGCGGCGGCGCTGTCAGCATTGACATTGTAACTGTTGCCATTTTCATCTGCTGAAATCGGCGAAACCACCGGTATCACACCCTCGTCCAGCAGAGTGACGAGCGGTTCGGGGAAAACACTTTCGATTTCGCCGACATAACCCAGGCTTTGGCCGTTGCGCAGCATGGGTCGCACTCTGAGCAAACCTTGTGTACGGCCGGAAAGACCACGACAGGCAAGCCCGTTTTGCTGAAGCTGGTCGACGATGCGCTGGTTGACCTCGGTCGACAGCACCCTTTCGACGATGGCCATATCCTCTTTGGATGTCACACGGTAGCCGTCGATGAACTGCGGTTGTCGGTGTGCATCGCGCAGTGCTTGAGAGATATCCGCTCCTCCGCCATGCACGATGATCAGGCTGTGGTTGGATAACTTTTTTATGCTTCTTGCCAGAGAAGCATAGCCATCTGAACTCTCAAACGCACGTCCTCCGAGTTTGAGCAAGAGAGTCGATTTCATCCCAACAATCCCGTGGTTTCGTTAAATCCCAGCATGATGTTAAAATTTTGCAAAGCCTGTCCCGCCGCCCCTTTGCCCAAATTGTCGATTGCCGAAAACAATACAGCCATACCGGTTTCTTGATCTCGATAGGCAGAAAGCATGCACAGGTTGCTGTGCTGGACCGCCCTTGTGGCTGGCAATCCTTCATCCAGAACTCTAATAAACGGCTCATCGCGATAGACTTTGTGCAGATGAGCGACAAGATCCGAGGTGTCTGCATCCCGGTTGAGTTTAAAATAGACCGTTGCATAGAGCCCGCGCCCCATCGGCACCAGATGCGGTGTGAACAAAATTTGCACTCCCTGGCTGGCCTGCAACGCTGCCTGGGTTTCGATTTCACCGACGTGGCGGTGTTGGCGTCCCGGTTTATAGGCCGCAACGCTCTCGTGGGACTCAAAAAAGTGGGTGGTTCGGGTCGGCGATTTGCCGGCCCCTGAGATGCCTGACTTGGCGTCGGCAATGATCGGGTTGTTGCAGTCCACCCAGTCGGCCTGTAAAAAGGGGAGAAGTGCCAACAGGATGCTGGTCGGGTAACAGCCGGGATTGCCGATGATCGCGGCATTGCGGATTTGTTCCCGGTTCCATTCCGGCAGACCATAGACCGCATGCGGCAAGAGATCGGCGGCGTCATGCGGCTGTTGATACCATTGCTGATAATCGCTTTGCTTGGCGAAACGAAAGTCCGCCCCGAGATCGATCAGGCGTTCATGACGGTTGTAACGGATCCTGGCAATTCGCGCGGATTCGCCTGCCGGCAGGCACAAAAAAACCAGATCCGCTTCCATTTCCTGTGCTTGGGCAGCAGTAACCAGCTCGATAGATGCCCATTTTTGCAGCCGCGGATAAACGGCGCCCAAGCGGATGCCGTTCTCGCGTTCCGATGTGGCAAAGACCACCTCGATCCCTTCATGTCGCTCCGCCAGCACCAAGAGCTCTTCGCCGGTATATCCAGTGGCTCCGTATATTCCGATTCGGCAAATCACAGCTTCTCCTATTCCAGGCCATTCTCTTGTTTTAGCAGTTCGCTGAGTTCTTTTGACCGGCGTGTTGCAGTCTCCACAGCGCGGATCAACATGGGTCGCAAGCCGCTGGCTTCCAACTCCTTGATCGCGGCTATGGCGGTTCCTCCAGGGGTGGTGACTTGATCGCGCAAAACTGCCGGATGGATGCGGGTTTCCTGAACCAGGCGTGCGGATCCGAGAACCGTCTGGGAAGCCAGGCGAGTCGCTACATCGCGCGGCAAGCCCATCAAAACACCACCGTCGCTCAGTGCCTCGATGATCATATAGATATACGAAGGTCCGCTGCCGCTAAGTCCGGTGACCACATCCATTTGCGTTTCCGCCACCACTTCAACTTGTCCAATCGATTGAAAGATCCGCGTGGCGATCAAACGGTGTTCCTCCTGGGCGAATTTTCCCATACAGATTGCAGTTGCTGCCGTCTGAACCACGGCTGGAATGTTGGGCATGGCGCGGACAACGGGATTTTTACCGGTCAGGGCATAGGTGATCGTATCGGTGGTAATTCCGGCTAAAATGGAAATCACCAGCTGCTCTCCTCGAATGATCCCTTTGAGTTGTGCCAGCACCTCGCTGATGGTCTGCGGTTTGACACACAACAGGATCACGTCGGCATCCTGGGCAGCCTGGCGGTTGTCCAGGGAGGTGCGGATTTTCCATTTGTTTTGCAAGTCTTGCAGCCGTTCGGGTCTGATGTCGGTGGCGATGATGTTGGCAGGATCGGTCAATTTAGCCGTCAACAATCCGCCGAGCAGTGCTTCTCCCATGTTGCCGGCGCCTATAAACGCAATTTTTTTATTGAAAAGCACAGTACCACTCCAATCGTTTACGTATGATATTCCGCGTTGATTCGCACATAATCATAGGACAGGTCGCAGGTGTAGACGCGAGCCCTGTATTGGCCAATACCAAGGCGCGCCTCGATTTCTACCTCAGCCTCCTGCAACGCTTTTTGCATGGCAATGCGGTCATAATCGATGGCCTGGCCTTTTTCGGCTACCACGATGCCGGCGAAACGGATTTGAATTTTTTCTGGTTGTAACTGTGCGCCGCTGGCGCCCAGAGCCGAGATGACCCGACCCCAGTTGGGATCACGGCCAAAGAGAGCGGTTTTGACCAAGAGAGAATTGGCAACTGACCGGGCTGCCCGGTCTGCTTCTTCGGCAGTGGCGGCTTCCTGCACGGTTACGGTGATCAGTTTGCTGGCGCCTTCGCCGTCGCGTGCCAATTCTTGTGCCAGCGCAACGGCCACTTGATCCAAAGCGCGCTGAAAAACGCGAAAATTTTCGTCCTTTTGGCGTATTGCTGGATTGCCGCACTGGTGATTGGCAAGGATAAAGACACAATCGTTCGTGCTTTGCTCGCCATCGACGGTTAAAACATTGAAACTTTTGTTGACGCTGTTCTGCAGAGCTTCCCGCAACAGCGTCGGTTCAATGGCACAGTCGGTTGTAAAGACCGCGATCATGGTCGCCAAACGGGGTTGAATCATACCGCTGCCTTTGGCCATGGCGCCGATGCGGCAAGACTTGCCATCGATCCGGCATTCGATCGCCATCTGTTTCGGTCTCGTATCTGTGGTCATGATGGCACGGGCTGCGTCGGGTCCGCCGTTTGGTTGCAAATCGGCAACAGCCCGCTGAATTCCTGCAAGGATCTTTTCCATGGGCAGAAAGTGACCGATGACCCCGGTGGAGGCGATGAGGGTGTGGTTGATGGGGATATGCAATGCCGCGCTGACAGCTTTCGCCGTCATTTCGGCGTCTTGCCAGCCCCTTGCCCCGGTGCAGGCGTTCGCATTGCCGCTGTTGATGAGAATCGCTCGCGCCTGCTGGCAAGCGATATGGTTTTCACTCACCGCGATGGGCGCTGCCCGCAGCTTGTTGCAGGTGAACAGGGCTGCAGCAACAGCGGCGGTCTCGCTGAAGACCAGCGCCATATCCATGCCCTCAGCTTTAAGGCCGCAAGCAACACCGCTGGCTGAAAATCCGCGCGGTGAGGTGATGCACCCGTTTTCAAGCGCAATGAGCGAAACATCGTCCTCCTGTAGCGCTCCGGTTTCTTCAGTCTGCTGATGGGGTATTGCTGGAGTCATATTTGTTCTCCTTTGATGGTCATGCAGATCAGTTCGCCCATTTCACGGGTGGTGACCGTCGTGGTTCCTGGTGTCGCGATATCCTTGGTACGGTAGCCTGTTGCCAATACCTTGGCAATTGCCCGATCGATTCGTTCAGCCTCCTGACTGCGGCCCAAACTGTGCTGCAACAGCATTGCACAGGAGGAGATGGTGGCGATCGGATTGGCACAATTTTTCCCGGCAATATCGGGTGCGGATCCATGTACCGGTTCATATACTGCTGTGAGGTTGCCAATGCTTGCTGACGGCAACATGCCGAGCGAACCGGTCAGCATTGCCGCCTCATCACTGAGGATATCGCCAAAAAGATTGCCGGTGAGAATGACATCGAACTGGCGAGGATCGCGGATCAGCTGCATCGCCGCATTATCGATATAGAGATGGTTGATCTGGACGTCCGGGTAATCCGCGGCGACCTCTTGCACCACTGACCGCCAGAGCTGTGAAACCTCCAGCACGTTGGCCTTGTCTACAGAAGTGATTTTGCGGCGCCGCTTTCGGGCCGTTTCGAAAGCGAATCGCGCGACACGCTCGATTTCATGGCGGGTGTAAACCATGGTGTTGAAGGCGAGGTTCCCGGTTAAACTCCTGGGTTCACCGAAATAGAGCCCCCCGGTCAACTCGCGGACGATCAGCAAGTCGGTGCCATCGACCACCTCGCTTCGCAGAGCGGAAGCGGCCAGGAGGCTGGGATAGATCCGGGCAGGTCGCAGGTTGGCATACAGCTGCAGACTCTGACGCAGTCCTAGAAGACCGCGTTCGGGGCGTTTTTCAGCCGGTTGTGTGTCCCAACGCGGGTCTCCGATCGCACCCAGCAGAACGGCATCGCTGCTGCGGCACAACTCCAGCGTGGACGACGGCAGAGGATCTCCTTGTTCCTGTAACGCTGCACCGCCGATCAACCCCTCAACGAAGTCAAAAGCAAAATCGGATCGTTCCGCTGTCGCTTCTAATGCGCGTTTGCCTTCAGCCACGACTTCCGGCCCGATCCCATCTCCAGGCAGCAGGGCAATTTTATAGGTTGTCATGCTTGGTTTCCGTTGGCTGATGTTTTGTTTCGTGGCTTAAAATGCGGTTCAGGGCGTTGATGTAAGCCTTGATGCTGGCTTCGACCACATCGGTACTCGCGGCACGTCCGATGGTGTTGCGGCCATTTTGCTTTACCCGGACGATCACTTCGCCCATGGCATTTTTGCCTTCGGTTACCGCCTGTAACGAATAGCTCACCAGTTGGACGGGCATTTGCACGATGCGGTCGATGGCTTTGTAGGCGGCATCTACCGGTCCATCGCCGGCAGATGCTTCCTGTATCACTTTTTCCTCATGGCGCAACCGTACAGTTGCTGAAGGAATGGTCTGACTGCCGCTGAGGATGTGAAAATAGTCGAGCTGGTAGATCTCTTGCTGCAGGGCATCCCCGATGACCAGCGCGATCAGATCTTCATCAAAGACTTCCTTTTTCTTGTCCGCCAACTCGAGAAAACGGTCATACAGGTGATCGATTTCTGTCTTGTTCAAAGCATAACCCAATTCCTGCAGCCGTTGTTTCAAACCGTGCCGACCGGAGTGGCGCCCTAGAACGATGCGACTTGATTCCAAACCCACGTCCTGGGGTTTCATGATCTCGTAAGTCGAAGCATCTTTGATCACTGCATCCTGGTGTATGCCCGACTCGTGTGCGAATGCATTGCTGCCGACGATGGCTTTATTGGGCTGAACGAGGATACCGGTCAAACTGCTGACGAGACGGCTGGTGCGAATGATTTCCTCGGTGCGGATTTTGGTGGTTTTTTGGTAAAAATCGCTGCGCGTTTTCAGTGCCATAACCACTTCTTCTAAAGAGGCGTTGCCGGCACGTTCACCGATGCCGTTGATCGTCACTTCCGCCTGCTGGGCGCCGTTGGCGATGGCCGATAGAGTGTTGGCAACCGCCAGACCGAGATCGTTGTGACAATGCACACTGAGGATGATTCTGTCGATATGGGCAACCCGCTTGCGGATCTCTGCGATCAAGCGGCCAAATTCGTCCGGATTGGAATAACCGACAGTGTCTGGAATGTTGATGACCGTGGCACCGGCAGCGATGGCTGCAGCGATGATGCGAAAGAGGAATTCTTTGCCGGTACGAGCCGAGTCTTCTGGCGAAAATTCGATGTCGCTGAAATAGTTTTTCGCCCGCTTTACCCCCTTCACAGCCAGTTCCAGTATTTCGTCTTCGCTTTTTTTAAATTTCTTTTCCAGATGGATTTTTGAGGTCGCGGCAAATACATGAATGCGCGGTTTCTTTGCTTTTTCCAGCGCTTGTGCTGCACGGTCGATATCGAGATCCACACACCGGGCGAGAGCGGCAACGATCGGACCTTTGACCTCTTCGGCAATCAATCGCGTCGCCTCGAATTGCACCTGCGAAGAAACCGGGAACCCTGCTTCGATCACATCGACATTGAGCCGTGCCAGCTGCTGAGCGATCGTCAATTTGTCGTGAAGGTTCAAACTGGCGCCCGGAGATTGTTCGCCGTCCCGCAAAGTCGTATCGAAAATGTAAATGCGATTTTTCATGTGATCCCCCTGCCTATGGTTTGGCAATCCAGCTCATCATCGTGCGCAAATCTTTGCCGACCTGCTCGATTCGCGATTCCTGCATCATGCGGCGCAAGGCCTTGAACCTGGGCGCTTTCGCCTGGTTTTCGAGGATCCATTCGGTGGCAAACTCACCCGATCGGATTTCTTGCAGAATCTTTTTCATCGCTTGTTTGCTTTCCTCCCCGACAACGCGCGGACCCCGCGTCAGGCCTCCAAATTCAGCCGTGTCGCTGACCGAGTAGAACATGCGCGACATTCCACCTTCGTAGATCAGATCGACGATCAATTTCATCTCATGCAGACATTCAAAGTAGGCGATTTCCGGTTTGTAGCCCGCCTCCACCAGAGTCTCAAAGCCCGATTGTATCAGTTCCATGATGCCGCCGCATAAAACGGCCTGTTCGCCGAATAGATCGGTTTCAGTTTCCTCCCGAAACGTCGTTTCGATTACCCCGGCCCGGGTCCCGCCGATGCCCTTGCTGTAGGCCAGGGCGATTTTGTGCGCTTTTCCGCTTGCATCTCGAGAGATGGCGATGAGGTTGGGGACCCCGCGTTGCTCTTTGAATTGGCGTCTGACCAGATGGCCCGGACCTTTGGGCGCGATCATGATCACGTCCACATCGGCGGGCGGATGGATCTGACCATAGTGGATATTGAAGCCATGCGCAAAAGCCAGCACTTTGCCGGCTTTCAGCGACGGCAGCACTTCATCCCGATAAACTTGCGGTTGCACCATATCCGGTACGAGCATCATGATCAAATCAGCATTGGCAGCCGCTTCGGCACAGGTCTGTACCGTCAGTCCATCTGCTTGCGCGGACTGCCAGGAAGGGCTGCCGGCATAAAGGCCGACCACAACCTTTAATCCTGAATCGTGTAGATTGAGCGCATGGGCATGCCCCTGACTGCCATAGCCAAGAACAGCAATTGTCTTGTCAGCCAGGACGCTGAGATCGGCATCACTATCGTAATAAACCTTCATGTGGATTCTCCTTTGTTTCATCGGTTGTGAACAGGTTGCGGAATCGGATGCTTACATTTTGCCGTTCGAGTCCCGCACCATGGCTATCGAACCGGTTCGAGCGATCTCCTGGATGCCGAATGGCTGCAGGGTTTCCAGAAAGGCCTCAATCTTGGGCTCATTGCCAGTCAATTCCAATGTCATTGAACGGTTGCTGATGTCGACAACTTTGGCGCGAAAAATCTGCACCAGCTGTGAAATGTCACCTCGTTTCGCAGGAGGACAATAGACCTTGACCAGAACCAATTCCCGGCCGACAAAGTCGGTGGATGTCACATCGGTGACACGATAGACATCGATCAGCTTGTTCAGCTGTTTGATGACCTGCTCGATTATCCAATCGTCTCCGCGCACCACCAGGGTCATGTGCGAGGCGGCTTCGGAGTCCATCTTGCCAACACTCAGACTTTCGATGTTAAAGCCGCGGGCGCTGAAAAGACCGGCGATTCGCGCCAGAACACCGGATTGATTTTCCACCTGCAGATTGATAATGTGTCGCATCAGGCCATCCCTCTCAACATCTGATGAATGGGTGCGCCGGTCGGCACCATCGGATAGACGTTTTCCTCTCTGTCAATGGATATTTCGACGATGACCGGCCCTGGAGTGGTGATGGCAGTCTGCAAAACGTCGGCGACTTGATCTTTGTGGTCGATCCGAAATCCGTGGGCGCCATAAGCTTCTGCGAGTTTCACGAAATTGGGTACATAAGCGGCGGAACAATCGCCATTGGCCTGTTGGCAATCCGGCGGACACTGTTTGTTGCGCCGCAAACAGGTTTGCGAAAAACGCCGATCGTAAAAGATCGATTGCCACTGGCGAACCATGCCGAGAGAATGGTTGTTGAGGATGATGATTTTAACCGGCAAATCATAAAGCACCGCCGTTGCCATTTCCTGGATGTTCATTTGAATGCTGCCGTCTCCGGCAATGTCGATCACCAGTTTGTCCGGCCAGGCAACCTGGGCTCCCAAAGCCGCCGGGAAACCATATCCCATGGTTCCCAGACCTCCGGAGGAAAGGAAAGAACGTGAACTGTGGAAATTGTAAAATTGCGCCGTCCACATCTGGTTTTGACCGACTTCTGTGCAGATGATCGCTCGATTATCGGTCAGTTTGGCGAGCTGTTCGATGACATACTGCGGCTGAACCTTGTCGGTTTGTGGATAGCGCAAGGGGTGCCGTTGTTTCCATGTCTTGATCTGTTCCATCCATTGCGGATTTTGCCGCGGTTTAAGCAGGGTATTGAGCTCCTGAAGGACGGTCCTGATATCGCCGACGATCGGTACTGTCACTTGTACATTCTTGCGAATCGATGTCGGATCGATATCGATATGGATGATCTGCGCCTGTGGGGCAAATTTATCGACTTTGCCGGTGACGAGGTCGTCAAAACGAACGCCGACAGCGATCAGCAAGTCTGCTTCTTGCACCGCATAGTTGGCATATTCGGTTCCGTGCATTCCCAACATCTTTAAGGCATGGCTGTGGGTCTCGGGAAAGATACCCAACCCCATCAGCGATGTGGTGACCGGGGCATCGAGGATCTCTGACAAAAGGCGGATTTCGTTCTGAGCGTCACTGCTCACCACACCACCGCCGGCAAAAATCACCGGTTTTTTGCTCTGATCGATCAATCCGGCCGCTTTTTGCAGTTGCTGCATATTGCCTCTAAGAGTCGGCCGATAAGAGCGAAGTTTGATATCGTCGGGATAAGGCTCGTCTGTCTCAGCCTGCTGGATGTCTTTGGGCAAGTCGATCAGCACTGGCCCTGGCCGGCCGGATCGTGCGATGTAAAAAGCGGATTTGAGCACCTGCGGCAAATCAGCAATGTCTCTGACCAAATAGTTATGTTTGGTAATCGATCGGGTAATTCCGCAAATATCAACCTCCTGAAAAGCATCATTGCCGATCAACGAGGTCGCTACTTGGCCGGTTAAAACCACCAAGGGGATTGAATCCATGTGTGCTGTGGCAATGCCAGTGACCAAATTGGTCGCTCCAGGTCCGGATGTCGCTATACACATCCCGACTTTGCCTGACGCGCGGGCGTAACCATCGGCCGCGTGGACTGCGCCTTGTTCATGTCGCGTGAGATAAAAGGGCAGACCACTGGAATAAATCTCGTCAAAGATATCGAGAACCGTCCCGCCCGGGTATCCAAAAAGCGCTTTGACGCCTTCTGCCTGCAAAGCTTGAATAACGAGTGCCGCACCTCTCATATGCCAATCTCCTCGGCGTTACCGAAAGATGTCTGATGACTACACAACAATGGCCATTGCCTGCAGCTGCATCGATGCAAGAGATCAACCCAAAAAATTTGTCAGCGCGGATAAAAAAAAGAGTGAAAATCAGAGTGGGGACCTCATGCAGCGAAACGCCTAACGGCGCGGTCGCAACAGGAGGCCTAGAATCGCGAGAGCCAGTTCGCTATGGAGCAACCCATAGCGGCGTAAATGCCGGTGGCGGTAAAGGAGCGCAGTCATGGGAATATCCGCCCTTTGCGCATTGCGCGAAGAAAAGTTGATGCCGTTGTTCAGCGGTCTGGCCATTTGCGCTCTTTGTTTTGGATCTAAAATAAAGAAATTCTTCGATGATTGATACCTGTACCATGCGACGGTTGTTGCAGAAATGGACAGGACCTCCAAAATCTTCCGCTTTTCCTTCACCCTTCCGATCACCAATGGAATCCATCGCCACAATACGCCGACGTCGCTGCACTGCCTTTCGGAAATGATCGCATTAAGGCTAAATATAGTGTATTAATTAATAAAGTCAATAGTAAAATGAGTAAATAATAAATATTTTAATCAAACATGGGTATTTTAGTAATAAAATTCATTGGTTTTCGCCTGCAAAGATGAAAACGGGGTTGAATCGCACCAGTTCGATCGTTCATGGCTTGGGAGGTTGTGGGTCAAGCCACAGTTTCAGCCAATCCAAAGTGTTCTGCAAGTCTTGTTTTCAGCTCAAGTACAATAAAACCCAGATTCGGTGTTAACCGAATCAAAAAAACTGTCAATCGCTTATTCTTGCTGCGGTTGCGAATAGGTCACTTTTCACCCAACGTCCATTGCCATCAGATTGATTTTCTTTGAGATCCGGTGCTGCGCACCGAATCCGGGCAAAAGTGTGGGCAAGGTGATGCGGCGGTCACAACGCCGAGAAAATGATCTTGCTTTGCTGCGCTGGAATGGCTAAGTTAAAAAGTTTTTCTGTCGGTTCGGAAGCGATCTTCTATTCAATGCAGGCGAAGTGAATATGCGTAAAAGTATTGCTGCCGTCATTGTTTGGCTTTTATCATGGGGCTGGTTGTTTTTCGGTGTGGTTGAGCTTTTGGTGTGGAGCGGTTTGCGGCATGATATTTTTGGCAAAACAGCCATGGTGGAGATGCTGGCCAGTGTTCTGGCTGATCTTCTTTGGTTGCCGATCGCCTTTCTTCTGCCGTTTTATCTCTATGCAGAATTGCGCCGGTTGATCAAGGGCAAGATGGTCAGGTTCTTGACGATTTTTGCTTTGTTATTTTTGCTGTTTCTTTTGCTGGTCAATCCCGCTTTTGTTTTCCGATGGCTCTTTTTGCCCTCGTTTTTATTCCTCTTTTTGCTGGGAAGACGAATTTATCTCGATCGCCGTTTGCGCTGGGATAAGGTTCTCTATGCGGTGTGTCTGCTCATTTTGATCGGCTACTATGGCCCACAGTTGCTGCCGCACCTGGCAATCGAACGAAAGTCGCCAACTCTATCAGCGATCAGTTACAATATTTCCGTGTCGCAGCCAAAGCCCATGCGGCAGCAATTCATCGATCAGGTTTTGCGTTTGTCTCCGGATGTGATTTTCGTTCAAGAAATCAATTCTCGTGACCGCAATCTTTTGCGCGACAAGCTGAGTGAAGCTTATCCTCACCAATTGTGGTCCGATCGATCGGCAACCTACAACAACGGGGCGATTCTGTCGCGTTTGCCATTCGAACAGAGTGAAAATGTTAACATTTATACACCCTATATGCGGTCACACACGAATGTCAACTATGCGGCGGTAACACTTGCCGGTCAGCCTGTGCATCTGTTCAACTGTCATCTTTATCCAAGTGGGCACTCGTTTATCCGCTTTCTTTTTGGTCGGATGGAGACGGATGCCTTTGTCCATGAAACCCGCATCGCCTATAAGCGGCGGTTGGAAGAGGCAGAGCAAATCCATCGGCTGATTGAGGTTTTGCCGGGCAGTGTGGTTCTGGCTGGTGATTTGAACGACTCGCCGAACAGCCAGATCTATCAGCTCTTCGCGAACAAACTGCGGAATGGATTTCGCCAAGCGGGTTGGGGGTTGGGATCGACCTTTGGGGAATACCGGTTGGCTGAGCAGTTGCCGGCTCGATTGCGATTTTTGGCGAACGATTTTTTACGCATCGATCACATCTTTTGCTCACCGGATTTGCAGGTCTACTCGGCGCGGGTTTTACAGATCGACGACTCGGATCATAAGCCGCAAATCGTCAAGATCAGACCGGCCAAGGAATGAATCAACTGCCGGGGCCAAGCTGAGTGCCGGCATTAACAGAGTATTTCAGGATTTGCTCGTCCATGAAACAGCAAACCAGCGTCTGATCAACAGCGGCTGGGCTTTTGGTTTGCACATCAAATAGGGAGAATGGTTTGCCAACCGGTCAAAAACGGTTTTTTAAATATTCGGTTATTCTCTGGGCGATCGGTCTCAATCTCTGGGTCATACCCGGTTCCGGCCAAAGCTTGTCGGAGGCGCTGGAGTTCTGGCGTCAGGGCGATCTTGCTGCTGCCGCGGATCGGTTGTACCGTTTGACAAATGGAAGCGCCGACAGTTTGCAGGCTATGGTTTTGTTGGGCAAACTGGAAACCATGCGCAGCAACTGGTCTGACGGCATCGGGTGGCTGGATCGCGCCGAGCGAGGCGGTTCCGATGATTTGGCTGTCAACTTTTATCGGGGTATCTGTTACCGCCAGCGCGGTCGCTCCAAAGCCGTCATCTGGCGACGCAGCGATTGGAATGCGGCGGAAAAAAATTTCCTTCAAGTGATCGACCGCAATCCTTCGTATGAACAAATCTGGATCGAATATGGAATTTTGCATAAAGATCGGCAACAATATTTCACCGCAGTGGAAACGGCTGAAAAGCAACTGTACTATCACCCGCTGCAAAGCGATGCTGAGGTTTATGTCAATTATCTCTATGAAGTGCTGCTGAAACATGAAAATGCTGAAGCCTGGCTTGCAGAACGATCCGATTTGCGCTCGCGCTTTTTCCTCGGCCAATTCTACCTTAGCAAGGGCAAGATCGGGCTTGCGCGAGACATTTTTCTGCAGTTGCTCGACAACCCAGCCTCTCGTCTTTCTGCGGTGCCTGTTTTTTTGGCGCTCGCCCGCATTGCCGCGCAGCAAGAGGATGCCGCTGCAGTGCAGCAGTATGCCGACAGCGCCCTCGATACCATTCGCTATGAAGTCGACGCAGCACACTATTTTGACGCGATTCAAACCATTTTAACCGATGACGAATTCGCCTTGTATCGGTCTTTAACCAAGATTGCCGATAAGCAGGCCTTCTTTCGTCGAATCTGGCATATCCGCAACCCGCTGCTTGGAACATCGATCAACTATCGTCTCTTTGAGCATTTTCGCCGCCTTTTGGTTGCGGAAAAAGAGTATTGGTATGATGGCTGGCGGACCTGGTTCAACAATCCGGACAAGATGGGAAGACTGCAATTCCCGGCCGTTTTCTATCTTAATCAGCGGTTCAATGACAAGGGCTTGGTTTATCTCCGGCACGGTGAGCCGCACGACCGCGCCATCCAGGTCGGTGCCAATCTGCCTGACAACGAGTCTTGGTTGTATCGCGCTGATGATCGCCGGGAAAAACTGATGTTTCACTTCGTCCTCGATGACAATGCAGTAGGCAACAATTGGCGGATTACCCCGAATCTGCCGTTAAGCCTCTATCGCAGCCGGCAAGAATGGGATGCCGCCTTTCAAATCAGCCAGGTGATGAGCGAGCTGGATGTGCTGCAGAGTGAAGAAGACATCATGCGAAAGAGCGAAGCCAGCGTGACGATCGGACTGAATTCCGATCGCCATACCTGGAAGCGCGATCTGCAACCCATCGAAATCGCCAATTATATAGCTACTTTTAAATCTGATAGCGGTCGAAACCGTCTCGAGTGCTACATCGGCCTCAGCCTGGATGCGGTTTTTGGTGATACGTTCTTGGATGTTGTCGAAACCCCGGTCCATTTCGAATTTATCGTATCGGATACCGGCGGCAGGAGCTTGTTTCGCCAGGAAAGACGGATCGATGTGGCTGAAATGCGCAAACAGCACGCTCAGCACGGATTGTGGATCGGACAGATGTCATTGGAGTTGCCCCCTCAACCTCTGCTGATCAGCTTGCATTGCCGCTCGCCGCTTGCAGGCAGGATAGGCGGGTATGCGATTCGCTATCCACAAAAAAATTTTGATTCTGGCACTGTGCAACTGAGCGACATCGTGCTTGCGCATTCCATAGCCGAGCGGGAGCAAGCAGGAGAGTTCGTTAAAAACGGACTGGAAATCATTCCGCGTCCAGATCGGCAATTCTCTCGTCGGCAGCCGATTTATCTCTATTATGAAATTTACCATTTGCCTCTCGATGAGCGGGGCCGGGCGAACTACGAGTTGGAATATCGCGTGCGCAGCGTTGGCAAGCAGAAACGCAACCTGCTTGCCAAAATCACCGATCTTTTTTCCACCAATCGCGAAAAGATCACCAACCGCGTGGAACTCGACAGTCGACACACCTCCGTCAAGGATTATCTCGCCCTTGACCTCAGCCGGCTCTCTGCCGGATCCTATGAACTGGAAATCGGTGTTCGCCTGGTTGGCGACGAAAACGAAATCAGCTCACGAATCCCTTTTATTCTGCGAGATGAGTGATCTCTTGACCGATCAAGGCCGCTTTGATCTGATTCTAATCCAGTAGCATCTCATCGTCAAACGGGATGCTGCTTATCCAAAGCCATAAAAGGAAAAAGTGCATGGATAAAAAAAGTGTTGATCTGGAATACGAACTCGAATTGCTGGAGGATCTCTACGAACTGGTCGTCCCCAAATTTCGGGAAGCCAACGATATCGTCGTTTCGATGCTCGATTTTCCGGCGGATCGGCCAATCCGGTTGTTGGATTTGGGCTGCGGGTTCGGTCATCTGAGCAGTCGGCTGCTGGAGATTTTGCCGAATGCAAAAGTATTCGGATTCGACAATCAGCCGGCGATCTTGCAGCGCGCGCAGAAACGTACGCAAGAATTTGGCGATCGCTTTGTAGGCTTGGTTCGCGATCTCAATGAGAGCAATTGGCTGCAGGAGATGCGAGAAATCGATGCGATTGTCTCGACTTTTGCTCTGGACTATCTGCCGCCCGAAAGACATCGCCAACTCATTCACGAAGCAGCCGCATCCCTGCAGAACGGCGGTCGCTGGGTCAGCTGTGAATTTTTCCGCGCCAAAGACGATCGCATCAACAGGGTTTTTCATGATATCGAGGTACAACTGGTTCAGGATAAATTGCGGCAGGGTGAGGTCAGCGCCGAAGAAATCGACCAACTGTCCAATTCCAGCCTCCTGCGCCAATCCCACTATGTCGTGGATGTGGCGCAAAAATTGAGCTGGTTACAGGAAGCGGGCCTGAAAACCGTCGATATCCCATGGAAATTTCTCAACCTGGCTATTATCTGTGCTGTCAAATGATCAGGCGGTTCGACCAGCAAAGACTTTTTGCCAAAGAACCCATTGGCCGACCACACGCTGCCGACAAGAATCATGTCCCTTCCGTTTTTCCCTGTCTGATGCTTCTTGACTTTGTGAATCAGGTTTATTATTTTTAAAATCGCCTATAAATCAAACGCCTGGGAATGGCGACGTTCGTCTGGTCGCAACCTTCCCGGAGCCTAATCGTGTCTTGGTGCATCTTTATGTGGGATGGTCTATGGATCTGCAAAAATTGTTGGATACGCTGCCAGAAAAACGCATCAGCGGCAATATCAAAAAGATCGATGTAAAAGGCATCGTCTATGACCCGTTGCGCGTGCAAAAAGATTTTATCTATGTGGCAATCAATATCTATACCCAACTGGATAAAGTCGAGCTGCCTGATGGCCACCCTTTTGTCGATGATGCCATTCGCAATGGTGCAACCGCAGTGGTGCTGCAAAAGGATCGGCAACTGCCCGACTCCATTATCAAGGTGGTGGTGCCCGATTCTCGGCTGGCGCTGGGTTTGCTGGCCAACGCTTTTTACGATTATCCCTCACGAAAAATGAAAGTGATCGGGGTTACCGGCACCAACGGTAAAACCACAACCACCCACATCATCGAATCGATTTTGATCCAAAATCATAAAGTCGGTTTGATTGGCACCCTCTATTACAAATTGAACGGCGAGATCAGAAAATCCAAAGACACCACCCCGGAACCGCCAGATCTGCAGGCGATTCTGCAGCAAATGGCGGATCGCGATTTTGACTATGTGACTCTTGAGGCCTCTTCGCATGGAATCGATTTCCACCGATTGACCGGCATCGATTTCGATGTCGCTGTTTTCACCAATTTGACCCAGGATCACCTTGACTACCACAAAACCATGGAAGCTTATTTGCAAACCAAATTGCGCCTCTTTCAATGGTTGTCGCCCGACAAGAGTGCGGTGGTCAACAGCGATGATCCCGCCAGCGGCAGCTTCATCGCCGCAACCCGCGCACATGTCTTGACCTATGGTCTCAATCACGATGCCGATATTACGGCAAAAAACATCAAAATGACTCTTGAAGGTACCCATTTCGATCTGGTGACCCCTGCTGGAACGATTCAGGTGAACTCGGGATTGATCGGCCGGCACAATCTCTACAACACCCTGGCTGCGGTCGGTGTAGCCATCTCGCAAAAAATCGATCTGGAGACGATCAAATCTGGTCTGGAACGGCCGATCTACGTTTCAGGCCGATTTGAGTTGGTAAAAAAAGGTCAGAATTTCGCTGTGGTGGTCGATTATGCCCATACACCGGACGGTATTGAAAATGTGCTCAGCTTGGCGAAGAAGCTCAATCCACATCGAGTGATCACGGTGTTCGGATGCGGAGGAGATCGAGATCGCGAGAAACGGCCAATCATGGGTCGAGTGGCTGCGCAATACAGCGACTTTATCCTGCTCACTTCCGACAATCCGCGCAACGAAGAGCCGGCCGCGATTCTCGCGCAGATCGCCAGCGGCATCAAGAACTCACCGGTGCCGGTGGAAACGATCATCGACCGCCAACAGGCCATCAACCGTGCCATTCGAATGGCGCAGCCAAACGATATCGTCATGATCCTCGGCAAGGGACACGAAACAACCCAAACGATCAGAGAGAAAACAATCGATTTCAACGATCGCATTGAAGCTGAAAAAGCTCTCGACTCTTTGCTCGGACAGAATTAAATACGCTTGGCGGTGCGATCAAAGCCGTCTATTCTTTCGCCTGCAATGAGGTGCATCGGCATAACCCAAGGAGGAAGGAATGATTCAACGATTCCTTTGCTTCTCCTGGATATTCATCAGCCTCGCCTTCTCGCTCACCACGGGACTGGAAATGGATTCTATCGCTGTTGTTTCAGCAACCATCGCTTCATTCAATACGATCGAAATTCAATTCAATACACCTTATGAAGATGTGCAGATCGACGATTTTTCTTTCAAGCCTCGGATAGCACTTTTTGCACTGCAGCGGGTCGACCGCAAGATCCGTATCTATACCGAGCCGATCGATTTGCACCACCCCCTCGAGCTCTGCTTCCGCGGCCAACGTTTTGAGGTTCAACCTGATCAGGTTCTGAATTCTTTTTACTCGGATTTGCCCATGGGGTGCACGTGGACTGACGACGAGACGATCTTTCGCCTTTTCGCACCGCGTGCACAACGGGTTACTCTGGGGTTGTTTGCCAACCTGGATGAATCCGCTGCCCTTCTCTACCCGATGGAAAGGGATGCGGATGGAGTTTGGTGCGTCAGATTGCCGGGCCTGCATTTTGGCAAAAGCTATGCTTACCGCATCGATGGACCTGATGGCGCTTCAGAAAACTTTGCCGGTGACCGCTGGGTGGCCGATCCATACAGCCGGGCCGTCGCCAGTAAAAATGAATATCTGCATCGCTCGCAAGCCCTTATCCGCGACTTTTCTGCATACGACTGGCAGGATGATGCGCCGGTGCGGATCGCAGCACAAGACCTGGTGATCTATGAATGTCATGTGCGGGATTTGGTCGCTCATCCGTCTGCGGGTATATCGTGCGAGAAAGTGGGAGTCTATGCCGCGCTGATCGATGCCGATGCGCGCGGCGGCTTGAATCATCTGCGCTCTCTTGGTGTCAACGCGGTCGAATTTTTACCGATTCACGAGTTTGGCAACCTCGAAATTCCATTCGGCATTCCGGTAGACGGCGTGACCAATACCTGGAATCCCTATGCCCGCAACCACTGGGGATATATGACCAGTTATTTTTTTGCGCCGGAAAGCTATTATGCCAGCGATGGATCGATGACCCCTGCACGGATCAGCGGCCACGACGGCAGACAGGTTGAAGAATTCAAAGATGTGGTCAAGGCTCTGCATCGTGCGGGTATGGCAGTGATTCTCGATGTGGTCTATAATCACGTGGCGCAATACGACCAGAACAGCTTTAAGCTCATCGATAAAAAATATTATTTTCGTCTCGATGAAGAAGGAAATTATCTGTCAGCCAGCGGTTGCGGCAATGATTTTTATACCGAACGCCCGATGGCACGGCGATTGATCCTCGACAGTGTCCGGTATTGGATGTCTGAGTACCACATTGATGGTTTTCGATTTGATCTGGCGGCGATGCTCGATTGGCAAACGATCGATGAGATCCGCGAAATGGCGCGCTCGATCAATCCGGATGTAATCCTCATCGCTGAACCCTGGGGAGGGGGGCGGTATGAGCCCAGCACTTTTTCCTCACGGGACTGGGCGGCATGGAATGATCAGTTTCGCAACGGCATCAAAGGACAGAACCCCGAAACCGGCCTGGGATATATTTTTGGCCGCTGGTGGGGTGGTGACAGCCTCGAATCCCTCAAAAAGTATTTGGGCGGTACGCTGCAGCAGGAAGGCGGTCTTTTTCAAAAACCTGCGCATAGCGTCAATTATCTCGCTTCGCATGATGACCATTCGTTGGGCGACTTTATCCGCATCGGCAGCGGTGAAGTAGCTGCTCATGAACCGATCCGTGATCTTGCAGCCAATGCCTGCTTGACGCCCTTGCAAATGCGCATCAATAAATTGGCTGCGCTGATCTTGTTCACGGCTCAAGGCGCGATCATGCTCACCCAGGGCCAGGAATATGGCCACAGCAAAGTCATCGCACCAACAAAAGCTCCGGATCCGTCAGTTGGGTTCATCGATCACAACAGTTACAATAAAGACAATGAGACCAATTGGCTGAATTATAACCATGCAGCCATCAACCGGGAGTTGGTCGATTATTACCGCGGTTTGATCGCCTTGCGCCGACAACACTCGGCCTTGCGCCGCACTCCGCGCAACGAGATGATTTTTATGTCCGGCGATAGCCCGATGAGCCTGGGGGTTTATCTACCCCGCAAATTTTCCGGGGACACTCGTGATATCCTGGTGTTGATGAATCCACAGCGCACAATCGGTGCGCGGTTCGCAATTCCGGAAGGCAGTTGGGAATTATTGGCAGACGACAGCAGCGCTGGAGTCGTGCCGCTGCGTCGCGTCAGCGGAGGCCAGATCGAATGTCCGCCGCTTTCAGGTATGATCTTGTGCAGATGATAGACGTTTGCGCGCTGGCGTTTATGGGTTGCTCGGACAAGGTGACATGCTTTAAGTGTGTCGCTGGAACACACAGCTCGTCAAACCTGTGGTGCATGCATAGGCAGAAAGATAAAGTATGGATCGATCGGTTGTCGAATTAACCCAAAATCTCGTGCGTATCAATTCGATTACTCCCCAGGCCGTCAGTGAGACAGCCCGGCTTGGCGGAGAGGCGAATTTGGCGGCGTGGCTGCAAAAATACTTGGAGGCGCGCTCTTTTCGCTGTCAGCTCGACTGGGTGGAACCCGGGCGGCCGAATTTGATCGCCTACCCAGGGTATTGGGATCCTTCTCGTCCTTCGATTGCCTTTACGGCGCACATGGATACGGTCGATGTCGGCGATATGCCTGAGCCATTTTCTGCCACAATTCACAACGGTGTGCTCTACGGCCGCGGCGCTTGTGATGTCAAGGGCACGATGGCGGCCATGATCACCGCCATTATTGACTGGAGTTCACAGCAAAAGCAGCCTGCCTTCAATCCGCTTTTTATTGCCACCATGGGAGAAGAGGCGGGAACCCTGGGGTCAAAAAGGTTAGCCAAACAGGGAATGCAACTGGATGCGATCCTGGTCGGCGAACCGACCGGTTTGCAGCCGGTGGTCGCTCACCGCGGTTTGTGGCGGTTGGCCTTGCAGACCCTGGGCGTTTCCTGCCACTCATCCCGACCTGAAAACGGGGTCAATGCGGTTGATTCGATGGTTGATCTGATCAACGCGATCCGTCAACACCTCATTCCTGAGTGGTGTGGCACGGGGAATACCACTTTTTCTTTTACGACCATTCACGGCGGATCGATGATCAACATGATTCCGGATTCATGCCGCGTGGAAGTCGATTCTCGCTGTGATCCCGGAATCGATATCAAAGGATTTCGAAACGCTCTAATAAAGGTGATCGACGACCAGGCTGGTAAAGTGGAATGGAGCGAGATCCAGTGCGATCCCGGTTATCGGGTGCAGGAAAATTCATTGCTGTTGTCGACCCTCGCCCGCGCGATGGCCGATGAGGGATTGCAGTTTGTACAAAAAGAAGAACCATGGTATTCAGATGCCGGCCATTTTTCCGCGGCTGGCTATGATACCCTCTTGTGGGGAGCCGGCGATATTCGATGGGCTCATACCAGAGATGAAATCATCAAAGTCAAAGATTTGGAAAAAGCGGTGGCGATCTTGAAACGCCTTCTTGCTCACTACCAGGTGCATTATGAATCCGTCGGTTGATCGTATTCGATTTGCCAGCGATGCAACCGGTCGCCAACAGCCATCGCCGCAGGCACCGATCGATCGGATGCCAAATATCCAATAGCGAGGGAATCATGCATCGATTATATAAAAAGGATTGGCTGCAATTGATCCCTTCGGTGTTTCCGCCGATCGAGGCGCAGCAGGCGTTGGCGGTTTTGCTCGATGTACCGCGCGACAGCCAGGAAGACAATCCGGACTGGCAGGCGCGGCGGCGTTTGGCCGTTGATTGGACAAAGGCTTTGAAACGATTGGCTGCGGAATTGCACCTGGCTGAAGTTCAATTGGTCTGTTATCCCAGTGTGGGCTCCAATAACGCCGATCTGCCACCAAATGGCTTTTATGTGAACCCGGATTCGCCAAACCTGACCAAAACGGCTGATCTCGATCGGCAAGGTGTCCTGGTACCTTTTTCATCGGTTTTTAGCCGATTTAACCTATTTTTGGCGCCGACCGAATACTCAACCACGGCACCCTTGAAAATCGCCGCCCGAACCTACCATTTTCGCGCGGCAACCATGCCCGGTTTTTGCCTTGCCATGATTCCCGCTCTGCGGATCGATTATGGTCTCGTCAACAGCCGGGTAATGGCGCTCAAAACTCGACTCGATCGTGCTGATCACGCTGCAGTTGGCTTTTGTGTCGATGGGCGAGAAAATTGTCAGATGATTTTCGATCTGCGGAATCGCACGGCGCACGCCAGCGGTGGCCGCTTTCCGGAACGCGGTACAGCTGGAAATCTCCCGAGCGGAGAGGCTTATATCGTGCCATATGAAGGAGAGGCGAAGGAGTGCAGCGCTACGCAAGGGATTTTGCCTGTTCAATTCGAGAATGAGATCGTCTATTATCAGATCGACAAGAATCGCGCGCGATCGGTCAACGGTGAAGGAGCGATGGCACAACAAGAGCGCGAGCATTTGCGGAATGAACCCGCTTATGGCAATATGGCAGAACTCGGCTTTGGCGTGTTGTCTGAGTTCGGAATCGAGCCGATCGGCGAAATATTGCTGGACGAAAAGCTGGGTTTTCATGTCGCTTTTGGCCGCAGTGACCATTTCGGCGGTTTTGTCGGCGCGGCACAATTTTCTTCAGCAAAAGCTGTGGTCCATATCGATCGAATTTACATTCCGGCGATTCAACCTCGGATCGAGCTCAAGTCTGTCGAGTTGCACTATCCAGACGGAAAACTCGAACGGATTATGCAGAGCAGCGATTACACTCTCGGCGGCTGACAGGGTCGCTGGTCTACGGCGACCCCGACCGGCAGAACAGCCAGTTCGACCTCCTAAATTGTTCTTGATTTCTAAAGTATTTTTTGTTAAAATTCTACAGTAGCTTCGTTGCCTGTTCATTTTTCGGCGAAACAAACAGTTCTTCTAAAAAAAGTACCGCGTTTCCAAAGCGGGTGATGATAGGTCGTGCTTCGACCTTAAACTTTGGTTCTTTGCAGAAGTAAATGAGAGACAAAAAAGCCACGAAATCCTGTTACGGCATAATCCACAAAAACGGTTTAATCTGTTTAAAAAGTGCATCCCAAAGGTTGCACTTTTTTTATTCATAAACAAATCTGCACCAGTCTCCATGTCGCGGCTGAACTTGTCCGAAACCTGGGAGCTGGAGAAAACAAATAGACGGCTAAGTGCTGTCTCTATTTGGGGTTGTCAATTGATCCCAATGGGTGAAGGAATGGATTGTTCGATCCCATGCAGCGGGGTAAGTATTGAGCGATAAGGAGAACAAATTTGCGACAAGCTTTGCAGACTTTAATCGAACTGGCACAAATCGATGAAGAATTGTTGGTGTTGGAGCTCTCCAGGGGTGATCTGCCGAAAAGGGTAGAACAACTTAAGACCGAATTGCAGCGACAACAAGAAAAGTCCGATGCTTTACATGCTTCAGTCGAAACGAGTCAGCAGCAAAAGCGCCTTCAAGAAGGCGAGTTGGCCGAGTTAAAAGAAAAGTTGAAAAAGTATCAACAGCAGCTCTTTCAGGTGAAAAACAACAAAGAATACGATGCCATTACCCTGGAAATTGAGCAGGCAGAGAGCAACGCGGAAACTTTGGAATTCAACAACCTGGAGCTTGACGAACGGATCGAGGCGAGCAAAGTGCAGCTGCAGAGTCTGCAGGAAGAGCTGGAACACCGGCGGCAAGAGCTGGCTGTTGGTGAAGAACAGCTGCACAAGGTCTTGTCGCGCACTGCTGAGCAGGAAGCTCTGTTGAAGCAAAAGCGGCAGCGTTTTTTGAACGTCTTGAATGTGCAGATTTATAGCCAGTACGAGAGGATCAGGCGCGGCCGCGGAGGCTCGGCGGTTGCCTATTTGGCCAACGGCGCATGCAGCGCCTGTTCCTCACGTATTCCGCCGCAGCGAGGCATGGAGATTCGCATGATGAATCATCTTTATGTGTGCGAAGTCTGCGGCCGTATTTTAGTTTGGGTGCCGGACAAAGAAGTGGCCGGCCAGGAAAAGTAATTTTCATAGTGAGCCAGAGCAGGTCAGACGATCGCGTTCCGTTGCCAAACGGAATGAGGAAAGTCCGAACTCCACAGGGCAGGATGGTCCGTAACACGGACTCGTTGTGAAACGGGGAAAGTGCCACAGAAAGCAAACATTCCGCTGTTCAGCGGATTAAGGTGAAAGGGCGAGGTAAGAGCTCACCGCCTTGTTGGTGACAACAAGGGCATGGCAAACCCCATCCGGAGCAAGACCAAATAAAAGGGAAGAGGCGGCCCGTCTCGTTTGACCCTTGGGTAGGTCGCTCGAGGTCGATGGCAACGTCGATCCCAGATAGATGATCGTCGGTTCCGCATTGCGGAACAACAGAATTCGGCTTATCGACCTGCTCTGGTTAGTTTTTTTTTCAGGGAGCACGCTCTAATGCAGCTCAGATGGATTATCGGAAATGATTGTCGTGGTGACGAGATCCAGTCGCTTGCTGAGACATTGCGAATTCCGCCGGTTATGGCGCAAATATTGATCAGCAGAGGGATTCGTGATTTGGAATCTGCACAGCGATTCTTTCGTCCGTCTTTGGATCAACTTTATGATCCGTTTTTGCTCACCGATATGGATAAAGGAGTGGAACGGTTGCGCCGCGCGGTCCTCAGCGATGAGCGCATTTTGATCTATGGCGACTATGACGTTGACGGCATCACCTCGGTCTCTTTTCTTTACATGATTTTAAAAGAGATCGGCGCTTCGGTTTTTTATTATATCCCAGACCGCCGATCAGAGGGATATGGTCTTTCAGAGAAGGGGATCAAGGGTTTTGCTGAACAGGGGATCAATCTGATCGTGACAGTGGATTGTGGGGTGACCGGTCACGAAGAAATCGAACTGGCTCGCACGGTGGGAATCGATGTTATTGTCAGCGACCATCATGAACCAGGCCCGACTCTCCCTGCAGCTGTGGCAGTGATCGATCCAAAGCGACACGATTGTCAATATCCATTTAAAGAGTTGGCAGGTGTCGGCGTTAGCTACAAATTGGCGCAAGGACTGCTCCAGCGCATGGGAATCGATTCCTCCATTCTTGAACACTATCTCGAATTTGTCGCTATCGGCACCTCCGCCGATATCGTCCCCTTGATCGATGAAAACCGTCTCTTTGTCAAGACGGGTATGCAAAAACTGAATTCAACGGAGAATATTGGGCTCAAAGCGCTTATCAACGTTGCCGCTTTGTATGGGCGGGAGATCAGCACCGGCCACATTGTTTTTATTATTGCACCGCGCATCAACGCAGTCGGTCGGCTCGGTGACGCCGAACGCGCAGTTAAACTGCTGACCACTGAGGATGAGGCAGAAGCTCGCGCAATTGCCAATATTTTGGAAATGGAAAATCGCCACCGCAAGGATATTGACGAAGGCACATTCCGCGAGGCGCTGGTTTCTGCGGATGAGCTTTTCGATTCGGAGCACACGCGGTCTCTGGTTCTGGCCAAAGAAGGATGGCACTCTGGGGTGATCGGCATCGTTGCTTCGCGGGTGGCGGAGAGATTTTACCGTCCGACCGTCCTGATATCGATCGAGGATGGTATCGGCAAGGGGTCAGCGCGCAGTATCGATGGATTCGATCTCTTTCAAGCCATCAAGAGTTGTGAAGATCTATTGGTTGCTTATGGCGGACATAAATACGCTGCCGGATTGACGATTGAAGAGAAAAACATACCTGCTTTTCGCGAGCGGTTTGAAGAGATCGCGCGGCAGAAATTGTCGCCCGACATGTTGATCCCCAAGCTGAATATCGATGCGGAAATACATTTGGACCAGATCGATGAACAATTCCTCAAACTCTTAAAGAGATTCGCGCCATTTGGTCCCAAAAATATGCGGCCGGTTTTTGTCAGCAAGAATCTGCATGTGGTTGGCACACCGACGATTGTCGGCACCAATCACCTCAAGTTACGTGTCGGCCAAGGACGGCAGACTTTTGACGTCATCGGCTTCAATATGGGCGAATGGCTCCAAAGGCTGATTTCACGACCGGCGTCATTGGATATGGCCTATGTTATCGATGAAAATGATTATTTGGGCAGGCGTTATATTCAACTGCGGGTAAAAGATCTTCAATAAATCATCTGGACTCATTCTGGCTCGATGGGTCAGCTCTCTTTGACCATATCGATTGCCCAGTCAGAGGGCGGAGATTGCCGATTTTCGACAAGTAACCAAGGAGACCAGTTATGGATCCTAGAGATGAAAAAAGCAAGATTTGGTTTGACGGCAAGTGGGTCGATTGGATGGATGCCACGATTCATGTGATGTCGCATGTCGTGCATTATGGATCCAGCGTTTTTGAAGGCATTCGCTGTTACAGCACCCCCAATGGGCCAAGCGTTTTCAGGCTCCAGGCTCATATCCGGCGATTGTTCGATTCGGCTAAAATTTACCGCATGCCAATTCCTTTTAGCCAGGCGGAAATCATTCAGGTCTGCAAAGAGGTGGTTAAAATCAATCACTATGATTCAGCTTATATCCGGCCGATTGTTTTTCGCGGCTATAAGGCTCTGGGCGTCGATCCCAGCAAGTGCCCGGTGAACGTGGTGGTGGCGACATTGAATTGGGGCCGCTACCTCGGGGAAGAAGCGCTTGCTCAGGGCGTCGATGTGCGCGTTTCCAGCTGGACCCGTATGGCGCCCAATACCATGCCGGCTTTGGCCAAAGCGGCATCCAATTATATGAACAGCCAGTTGATCAAACTGGAAGCACTGGCGGATGGATACAGCGAAGGTATCGGCCTTGACAACCAGGGACACGTCAGCGAAGGCAGTGGTGAAAATCTCTTTTTGGTGCGCAACAACCAGCTCTATACGCCACCGCTCGACGCTTGCATTCTTCCGGGCATCACTCGCGATTGCGTTTTGACGATCGCCAAAGAGATGGATATCCCGGTACACGAAATCCATGTTCCGCGGGAAATGCTCTATATTGCCGACGAACTCTTTTTTACCGGTTCAGCTGCAGAAGTGACACCGATTCGTTCGGTGGATCGGCAAACGATCGGGGAAGGCAAGCGGGGGCCGATAACCGAGAAAATACAAACACGGTTTTTTGAGTACATCAATGGTCAATGCAAAGATATCTACGGGTGGAATGACTACGTCAACTCATTCTGATGATCCACTGGAAGAGGGGGTTAGCGCATCGCCGGCAGGCACGCGCCGAAAAGCACGCGAAATCGCCTTGCAAGGGCTGTATGCGTTTGAACTGTCGGAAAACAGCGTACAAAAAGTATGCAAAGATCTGGCTGATTTTTTTGTCCTCGACCCTGCGGTATTCGAATTTTCTGAGCAACTGATCGAAAAAACCGCTGAATATCGGGAAGAGATCGACCGGCATATTCGCGAGCATACCGACAATTGGGAATTTGAACGCATTGCTATCATCGACCGCCTGATTTTGCGCATGGCGATTTGTGAATTTCTCCATTTTTGGGATATCCCACCCAAAGTGTCGATCGATGAAGCCATCGAGTTGTCCAAACAATTCAGCACCGAACAAAGCGGCCGATTTGTCAACGGCATTCTTGATGCCGTGCTGGTGGAGTTGAAAAAGGGTAATCTGCTGATCAAAACAGGTCGCGGGCTGCGAGACGAAACCGACTGAGCGTAGATATTCCAATTTCCTCTGACCACAAATCGGAGCAGATCGGCTGCTGACAGAGCAATTCGCCTGCCACCACCCGCTGTCGCAATCGGCTGTTGCGCTGGCCGTCGTTTAACCAGAAAATCGCGATCTGCGCACCTGTCTGCAGGGCTTGCCTTTTTTTGCAGGAACAATTTTGCCGTTGATCGGTTTTTTGCTTATATTCTGGTTCCAGCGGTTCTGTGAATCTGGGAGAAGAATCGCTTCTCTATTCGAAAATGAGGTTTTTTGATGAAAGAAAGAGCAGAAAAGTTTTTTGCCAAACTCATGGGCGGTACCAATAACGATCGGTTTCTTCGCAACGCCCAACCGATTGTGGCTGAAATCAATCGCTTCGCTGAACGCTTCCAGGAGCTGACCGACGATGAAGTGAAAGCAAAAACCCAGGAATTTAAATACCGGCTGCGAATGGGCGAAACGCTCGATGACCTTCTGCCGGAAGCTTTCGCCGCTGTCAAGGAAACCTGCCGGAGGCTGGGTGGCCGAAGCTGGAAAGTGCGCGGCCAGGATACGATATGGAATATGGTCCCCTATGATGTGCAGCTGATCGGCGCGATTGCCCTGCACCAGGGCAAGATCGCCGAAATGGCAACCGGTGAAGGCAAGACCCTGGTCGCGACCATGCCGCTCTATCTCAATGCACTCGCCGGCAAAGGTGTCCATCTGGTCACCGTCAACGATTATCTGGCGCAGCGCGATTGCGAATGGATGGGAGAGATCTACCAATTTCTCGGTCTGCGCGCCGCCGCTTTGGTCGGCGATCTGCTCCCCGATGAACGACGGCAGGCCTATAACGCCGATATCACTTATGGCACCAACAACGAGTTCGGTTTCGACTATTTGCGGGACAATATGGCAGTCGATGTGTGGTCGGTTGTGCAGCGTCCCCTGAACTATGCCATTATCGATGAGGTCGACAGTGTCTTGATCGATGAGGCGCGAACGCCGTTGATCATATCCGGAGCCGTCGGCGCGCCCCGCAATGTGTACAACGAACTCAGACCGATTGTCGCCAACCTCTATCAACGGCAGGAAGAACTGGTCAATCAGTTGATCACCCAGGGCAAAGAGCTGGTGGAAAGCCAGCCAGATGAAGCTGGCCTGATGTTGTTGCGCGCTCACCGCGGTGATCCGAAAAATCCGCAATTGCTCGATCTTTTAACCAAAGAGTTTTCCATCAAACGCCTGATCGAACGCTTGCAGGGGCAGTATGAAGTTGCCAAAACCATGGGTCAAGTCGATAGCGAACTCTATTTTGTGATTGACGAAAAAAGCAATATCGTCGATATCACTGAAAAAGGCCGGATATTTCTTTCGGGTGGACGTGAACAGGATATCGCCTACAAAATTCAAATCCTGGACGAGTTGGATCAATCCCTGAGCGAATTGGCTGAAAAGAAAAACAGTACAAACCATTTTCAGCAAGATTCTCTGACCGGCTGGTGCAACGGCCTGACCTTGACCGGAAAGTGCTATTTGTGTGGGGTCAAAAACGATTTGGTGCCCGCCGACGAAAAAGCAATCGATAACCTGGCCGCACGCCTGGCACAGATTCCCAGCCGAATCGATCAGCTCAGTCAAGAAAGACACAGCGACAAATCAACGGCCTGGCACCACTTTTTTGTCTTTGCCAAAAAGATGGACAAGGTTGTCGATGCTTTTTCTGAAGCAGGTGAGTCATTCATTCGCGAAGGCAGCCAGGACGACTCTTATCAGAGCTGGGCAAAAACACTTTTCGATGTCCTGGCAATGATTTGCGATCAGAGCAAAGAGCTGTCCGAAAGCCATCCGCGCATCGCTCAGGATCGCCAAAGGCTCATGCTCGAGTCGCTATTTGAACTTTCCAGCCAATCCGGCGCGATCGTCGGTTTAACCGAAGAAGGTCGGGTGGCACTGATTGCAGCGCGCCATGACGGCGATCTGCGAGTTTTGCCCTATATCCGAATGGTCAGTGAAATTCTGCGCCGCAAGGAAAGTGGCGGCAACGGCAGCGATACAGATGCCAGCCTGACCCAGCTCGAACGCAAACAGGACTATTTTGAATTTTCCGATAACGGCGCGGTGATCAGGCATATTACCGAAAAAGGCCGCATTGCTCTGCTGGGCGGCAATCCAGACCTTTATGTGTTGCCGGATCGCACCCTCGTCGAAGAACGCGATCGCACTCTGCAGAACTTGTATGATCAAACGCTGAACCAAAGCGATTATGATTATTCCGGACGCGTGACAGCTGCTTTGCAGTTGGTCAGGGATATCGATGCGCTGCTTGCCTCGCCGGCGATTCTGCCGCAGGCCGTGACCCTTTCTCGACAATTCGACAATCTGCAGATGCAAATCTCCGATTGGGGAAAATCGCTGTTAAGCGATTTCAGCGATTCTGCACACACCTTGCTGGAGCAGATCGATCATGCGTTGACGTCGCCGTCCAAGGAGCAACAACTTTTCGCTTTCGATGGTCAGGGTCGACCAACCGGTTTGGCCAATTCGTTTCTCGATCAGCTGCTCGGTTGGCCTTTTGCAAAGGTGAAAGCCGAAGTCGACCGCTGGCAGGCCGAGCACGGTGGTGGCGACAGATCAGAATTGGTGCGACGCATTGAACTGGATCGCGCACTGGAAAAGGCCCTGGGAGCAACCGCCTCCTCGGGCGATAGCGTCAGCGTCAGGTATGAAACCTTGCTGCACACGCAGCAACAGCTGGGCGATTTGTTCGATGCGCTCAATAAAAATGAACTGGCTCTGAATGAAAAGCGGCGTTTTTTGCAGCGGATTTTTATTGCCGATGACAGCAATGCCGGGGTAGCTGTTGCCGCCGACGGGTCGCTGCGGATCAATGGCATTTCCACTGCGGGTTACCGCAGGCTGGTGGGAGATCGTCACAACCGCGTTTCGGTCGCTGAACGATTTTTCCAGCTGGTGCAGGACCCTGATATTGAACTCGATGCGCTTTTTGTCCTCGACGAACAGGGCGAACCTTTGCGCTTCAATCCTGCTGCCCGCGCTGCCCTGATCGATGACTTGCCGTTTTTTGACTATGAACAGGAATATCTGCAGTTTCGCGATGAAGTGATCAAACTGATGAGCAAAAAAGTCCAGAATCGCAGTGAACTGGAAGCTCTGTTGCCCCGCGATCGCTCGCACCTGCAAAGCAAAGGCTATTTGTTCGATGATCGAGAAGTGGTCGAGCTGGTTGAAAAATGCCATGCACCTCGGTATGTGCTGAACAACGATGAGATCGAATTCTGGTTCCGCAGGCATTTTAATCGCAAACCGCGCCGGGTTTTGGATGCCCAGCACGATCGCTATTGGCGCGAGTACAACGAAATTGAAGAGCGTATTCAAAACATTTCTCAACTTCTCAAAGCCTATACGCTGTTTCATCGCGACGTTGATTATGTGGTTAAAACCCTCGAAGAAAGCGATATGCGGGGTCGGGGACGTTTTACGCCCGGGCAAAAAGCGGTCGTGATCGTCGATCAATTCACCGGCCGGCAGATGCCTGGCCGACGGTTCAGCGATGGTTTGCACGAAGCCCTGGAGGCCAAGGAAGGGGTGCAGGTTCAAGCAGAGAGCCAAACCCTGGCCACCATCACCTTGCAGAATTTTTTCCGTTTATACAAGAAACTCGCCGGTATGACCGGAACCGCTGAGACCGAAGCCCAGGAATTTTTCGGCACTTATAAAATGGAAGTGGTGGTGATTCCGACCAACCGTACGGTTATCCGCATCGACCATAACGACGTTATTTTCCGCACCAAGCGCGAGAAATACGAAGCTTTGTTGGATGAAGCGCTGCAGATGCATGAAGACGGCCGCCCGGTGTTGATCGGTACAGTCTCTGTCGATGTTTCCCAGCGCCTCAGCGAAATGTTGACGCGCCGGGGTATCCCGGTGGCGAATTGGCTCAAGAAAGGCGATGTCAGCAAAGAGGTGGAATCGGGACGTTTCCATACTGTCCTGAATGCCAAATACCACAAACAAGAGGCCGAAATTGTCAGCAAAGCCGGTCTTGCCGGTGCGATCACCATCGCCACCAACATGGCCGGCCGTGGTACGGACATCAAATTGCCGCCCGAGGTGATCGGCCGGGGCGGATTGCACATCATCGGTTCAGAAAAACATGAGGCGAGGCGCATCGACAGACAGCTGCGCGGCCGCAGCGGCCGGCAGGGCGACCCCGGTTCATCCCGTTTCTATCTTTCCCTCGAAGATGATCTGATGCGCTTGTTCGGCGGCGACCGCATCACCAACATCATGAGCCGCATGGGAGGGGCGGAACAAGGAGAACGCATTGAACATCCGCTCATCACCCGCTCGATCGAGCGAGCCCAAAAAAAAGTCGAAGAACGCAATTTCGATATCCGCAAACAGCTGCTCGAATACGACAACGTTTTAAACGATCAGCGCAAGATTATCTACAAACGGCGGCAGAACCTGCTCGGTTTCGCTCAGCCAGAGGATTTTGTTAGGTCGAAATCCAAACGTTATTTTAATGAAGAAGATCCGCGCGACAAGTGGCAGCTGGATGAATTGGTGCGAGACCTGGAGGCATTTTTCAATAAAAGTTTCGACCTGGATGTTGCTGAACTGGAGTCTCTCAAGCCGCCCCAAATTCGTGAACGCGTCGAGGAATGGGTGTTACAGCAAGTCGAACTTGACCAACACCTGAAAGAGATGCAGATTCGCCACCGCATTTTGGGGTACACTCCGATCGAGAATATCCTGACTGAACTGGTCCGCATCAAACTGCAGCTGCACAATGCCGGTTCGGAAGATCCGTCAAAATGGAATTGGGACGGAATCGGCCAGGAAATGGAGAGGATCTTTGCCGTACAGCCGGATTTTCTCGCTGCGGAAAAGAACAACGATGCAGCGCGATGGCAAAAACGGCTGGGCGAATGGGCAGTCGATGTCTATCGTTCGCGCATGCAAAAAATTGAACAAGCAGCCCATATTCCTTTGTTCGCCGATTTGCGGCATGAAGAATTTTTACATGTCTTTTTGCTCGGTTTGATGAATCGATATTTGCGCCTCACGGCAGCCCCGGTTTCCTGGCACGCTGATGAATTTGTTGCGGTGCTGGAAAGAGTTTTTATGCAGAAACCGCCGGTGTCGGCAGCAGAAATCCGCGATATTCGGCGGGAAAAACTGGAGCAAATTCTGCTGGACTGGATGCAGAATCTCCAGGCTGCTGGACAGGGCGATGCTCTGCGCCATCGAGTCCTTGGGATTCTGCCGATTCTCTTTTTCGTCGGTTCAACAGTGGAATACAGCTTTCGCAAGTACAATGTGCCGGTCGACAATCAAGTGCAGAACCTGACGCCGCAGCAAACCGAGTTTTTGCAGCGCGTTTTCGGCCCGGTTTATTCGGAATTGCCGAAAGAGGCGCAAACCAACGTTTTTCTCGATGCGGTTTATCAGACCAGCAGCCGCAGCATGATGCAAAAGGTGGTCGATCACCTGAAAGAATACGATGCACTGATGTTGGCATCGGCTTCTACCGAGGAGATGCTGCATGCAGCCGTTTCTTCAGCAGTCAGTTCGGCGGCGGCGCAGGGCTATGAGCAGGGGGTCAAATTTTTACCACAAATTATCGAGAGCATTCTATTCAAGCGGCCGGCAAAATCCTTGCCGGAAACCGATGATTCTGAACGGGTGGAGACGTTTGGCGAGGAGATGGTCGCCTGGGCCCTGGCGCATTATGCTGAAATCAACTATCGCGAACTACGGATCGAAGAAGAGCGGCTCAGCAGCGAAATTGTGCGGGATTCGGTTTTCTCGATGATCGACGATACCCTCTACAACCTTATCTCCCAGGCGCTTGACGATGCCGACACATTGGACCGCAATATGATGTTGCGCCTGCAGTCGGATTGCCGGCTGATTTTCCGCCAGTCACCGGCCTTGCTGGACGAATCGGATCAAGGGCGCAATCCTGCTGATGTGATGCATGAGTTGTGCGAGTGGGCGCGTTCGATCTACCAGCGCCGGGTGGAAAGCATCGGCTCGGAACTGGCGACCCGCTATGAGCGTTTTTATGTGTTGGAAAAGATCGACGAGAATTGGCGACAGCACTTGGCCGGCGTCGATGAGCTGCGCGAGGGTATCGGCCTGCGGGGTTACGGTCAAAAAGATCCGTTGCTGGAATACAAGAGCGAAGCCTACAAGATGTTTGTGCAGACCATCGAGCGGATCAATCGGGATGTTGTTGCCACGCTCTATAAAGCCTTTGATATGGGATTGGGCGTCGAAGAAGAGCGCATGCAGCATCGACAGCCAACACGAACCGAAACCAGCCATTCCGCATTGCAAAGCATGCAAACCATCAGCGCCCCGATTGAGAGCACAGCAAAGTCAGCCGTTCCGCCGACTGCCCCCAGAACCGCAGTGAAAACCTCGCGGGTGGGCCGTAATGATGCTTGTCCTTGCGGCAGCGGCAAAAAATACAAACATTGCTGCGGCCGAAATGCTTAAAATCCGGCCCCTCGATCAGGTTATAATGCAATGATTTTTTTCGCCCACAGCGGCCGGCAATTTGGCCGTTCTATAAAACGCTTGCATTTCGTGACACTTTTCATATATTGCTGCAAGTGTCCGTTCGATCGGACACTTTTTTGCTGGCTTAACCAAAAGGCTTTGAACGACAAAGGTAGGATTAATGAATAAGAATATTTTGCGCATACTGGCACACATTCTGCAGGAAATGAAAAGTCCAGATTTTGATGATACCGATCTGCAGACGATCACCGAGATGCTGATGGACCGCGGCTTTTCAGAAGAAGAGGTGATGCAAGCTATTTCCTGGCTCGACGAACTCGAGGAGGATGATTACCACGCGATCGACCAAGATGACTTCTTACATTTGCCCCGTCCAATTTGGCGGCAGATGAATGCCCTGGAGAAGGACATTATTTCGCCCTCCGCTTTCAGCTATCTCTTTCGTCTGCGAGAATCGGGCATGATCGCCGATGCAGAGATGGAACGCATCATCGACCGCGCAACACGTTTGGACTTGCAACAGGTCAATGTGGAAGAGATGAAAGACCTGGTGGCCGTGGTGCTGCTGGATGTGGAAAAAAATGCTTCGGATGGATATTTCCAGTTTTTTGTCAACCAACAGCCCCATTAGAGGATTGTGGATTTTGGCAAACGAGTTGCCTGGCTGCATTCAAGACCGAACTGCCGCCGCCCCAACCGGGTGGCGTTTTTGTTGGTCCTTTTACCACTATCGGGGAAAATAGCACTTGCTTCCTCGGGAAAAAAAAGTTACCATTCAATAGATGACCGAGCGAATTTTATTACATGACTGGATCGATGTTTTTCTGCGCAATTTGCAGAGCGAAAAACGCGGTTCAGAACACACCATCGCTGCCTATCGAACCGACTTGCTGCGTTTTGTTGAATATGTACAACAGCGCGGCAACAAAGCGATAACCCTGGCGGATTTGACAAGGCGAGAGATCCGCGGCTTTCTCTCGCAGATGGTCCGCGACGGTTACCGCAGCCGCACGATTGCCCGTCGACTCTCCTGCCTGCGCCTTTTCGCCAAATACCTGGTTCGTGAGGAGGTGTTGCCAGCCAATCCAATGATCGGGATCGCATCTCCACGTCTGGAAAAACGGCTGCCGCACTTTTTGACCCAAAATGAAATCGAGCAGGTGCTGGCTCTGGTGCCAATCGACACTCTGACCGGGAGACGGGATCGTTTGATTTTGGAACTCTTTTATAGCACAGGGGTTAGAATAAGTGAACTGATTCAGTTGCACTGGAACCATATCGACTTGCAGCAGAACACCATACGGGTAACGGGAAAACGAAACAAGACGCGAATCGTTCCCCTCGGACAGGCGGTGAAAGTCGAATTAATGAATTATCTCGACGCCAGCTTTAAAGTCTTCGGACAACAACCAGATCCCAACGATCCTATTTTTCTCCAGGATGGGCAGCCATTCACGCGGCAAAAATTGGCGCGTATGGTCCGCGGCCATCTCCTAAAGGGAACGCGGCCAGAGAACGCTCATCCCCATGCATTGCGTCATTCCTTTGCGACCCATCTGCTGGATGAAGGTGCAGATTTAATGTCGGTCAAAGAGCTTTTAGGTCATGCGAGTTTATCTACCACTCAGATCTATACCCATGTGTCGGCAGAACATTTGAAACAAGTTTATCGCCAAACACATCCGCGCGCCAAGCGCGAATAATTGCGCCGGCGTTCTTGCGCCGATCAACTGAACAGCTGACCGCTTGTTTTTGGGCAGCAAAAGGAGGTGAATCTGAACCACGGAATTTTCAGCCTACAGCACCTTTTCCATGCTTACCCAATCGATGCAAACAGGAGGTTTCTATGAGAATTACCTTCACTGCTCGGCATTTCAAAACTTCCGAACGTTTGAAAGAGTTTGCTGAAGAAAGAGTGAAAAAATTAGCAAAATATTACGACGGTATCCTTGATATTGAGATCGTTCTCGACTATATTAAGCAAGAACAGGTTGCTGAATTGGTTGCCAAGGTTTATGGCACGCGGTTGGCGGTAATCGAAAAGAGCGACGATATGTATAAATCGATTGACCTCGCCGTCGACAAGCTCGAACGACAATTGAAACGCTATAAAGGCAAGATGCGCGGTTTTGAAAAAGAGAGAATCGCTGAGAATATAACAGACAACGAGTGATCGGTTTTTGCTCGTTCGTGCCGACTTTCGGGTGGGACTGATTCTATCGTCCCACCCCTTCATGTTTAGAGCAAAAGGATTCACGCCTTGTCCGCTGCCGATCTTTCATTGGCAAGCAGCTCGGCGGTGAATCGGCAAAGGTCGGCGTCCGATCGGTTTACCTGAGCCATTGAGCGAGCTATGCAAGAAAAGCACAAAAAATCATTTATAACTGTCCGCGATCTCTACAAGGCTTGTGCCGAGAGCATTCACCTTGAAATAATCAACTCCGAATGCAGCTTTGGATGTGAAATTCATGAAAAGGATCTCAATCGTCCGGGCCTCGCTCTGGGTGGTTTCGTCGAAGTCTTTACCTATTCGCGCGTGCAAATCATGGGCAACACCGAAGTCGGCTACTTGAATACGCTGCAAGGGGAGGAACGGATTCAGGCCATTTCAAAGGTGTTTTCTTTTAATTTGCCATGCGTTGTCATCACCGACAACAATACCCCGCCGATGGGATTGATCGAAATTGCCAATCAAAAGGGGGTTACTCTTTTTCGCACCCCGCTGAGCACAACGACAGTCACCCATTACCTGAGCGAGTATCTCGAGTCTGTTTTTGCCGTTGTTGATATCATTCACGGATCTCTGGTCGATGTATACGGTGTGGGAATGTTGATTTTGGGCGAAAGCGCTATTGGCAAAAGCGAACTCGCCCTCGATCTGATCGAGCGTGGCCATCAACTGGTTGCTGATGATGTGGTCAGCCTGATTCGCGTCGGGCTCAACAATTTGCAGGGTGAGCCCAATGATGTGCTGGCCCATTATATGGAAGTCAGAGGTTTGGGAATTATCGATATCCGGCGGATGTTTGGAATACGTGCCATTCGCGGCCGCAAGACCATTGCGGTGGTGCTGCGGCTGGAAAATTGGGATGAAGAAGCTGAATATGAACGCATCGGTGTAGATGATCAAACCATCGAAATCCTCAATGTAAAGCTGCCGCTGGTGCGATTGCCTATTTTGCCGGGCAAAAATTTGACGGTCATTGCGGAAGCCGTGGCTCTAAATCAAAAGCTCAAACAGTTCGGAGTCCATAGCGCCCGCGAATTCAACGAGGCTCTGATTGCCAAAATGAAGAACGAGGGTCAAACATGAAACAAGCGATCTTGCTGACACACGGTCCTATCGGGGAAGCGTTGATCGATGCGGTTACTGGAATCATGGGTGTCACAGAGGGACTGCATGCTCTTGCGGTAACCGATAGGTCAGCAGATGAAATCAAGCAGCGGCTGCTGTCGCTGGTCAATCAGCCGAGTGCCATAGAGGAGGGCGTATTGATCATGGCCAGCCTCAAAGGAGGCAGCTGCTGGAATGTATCGGTGGAAGTCGCTGTCAATCATCCCTCGGTTCGTGTCATATCCGGTGTCAATTTGTCGATGGTGTTGTCTTTTATGACCAAACGAGATGAAGCTGATATCGATGAGTTGCTCGATATCGTCGCCAAAGACGGTATTCGCGGAATCACCCCGTTCGAAAAAAAACCTAGTCATTCCTGAGGAGAAATCACGCTATGCCTTTGGTGCAGGTGCGGATTGATGATCGTTTGATTCATGGTCAGGTCGTAGTCGGCTGGCGCAATGTGTTGAAACCGGAACGCATCTTGTTGTGCAGCGATGAGGTGGCCAATTCAGAATGGCAGCGCACCATCTACATGTCCGCTGTGACCAATGACATCGAAGCTTCGGTATTGACATTGCAGCAGACAATTGGATATCTCAAACCTGAAACACTTAAAAACGAGCGAATCCTGTTGTTGGTCGATTCTCCACGGACCATCGTTGACCTGGTCAACGCCGGTCTTTCCATTACAGAAGTGAATGTCGGTGGTATGCATTTTCGCCCCGGGAAAAATCAAATCGCGCCCTTTATCTTTGTCGATGATGGCGATATTAAAAATTTCCAGCAATTGCATGATCGTGGCATCACCTTGGAAGGTCGCGATGTGCCTACTCGTCCTTCGGTGGATTTGGCCAAGGTGCTCAAGCTCGATAGCGAAAATTCTCTTTCTTAATTCGGCATCGTTTGGTCTTTAAAGCGGCTAAAAACCAGACCGATCGCCAGCGATACCGTACAGCCGATAAGGACGTACCAGGGAAACGAGATTTCTGCAGCGCGGCAACCGAAAAGCAGGATCACCATTAAAATCCCCCAGCCGATCATAAAGATGCGATTGGCCATTTTCCGCAGATGTAAAAACAGCACTGCTCCGACAGCACAATTGATGATTGTCAAAACAATGGCTGTCAACCCCTGCGGCCCGATTATCCAGGTCATGAAAAAAACAGCTCCCCACATGGAAATCAGGGCATCATCCTCTGTCGCTCTGGCACAATAAGAACCGAGAAAAAAAACACCCAACAAACCGCCATAGGTAAAGGATGCGACGGCCAAACCAAGTTCCACCACCGGGTTGTCTCTGTCTTTGAAGAGCATGGCTCCTGCGATCAGAACAATAGCCCAGAAGAAAGTCAGGAGGCGGGAGACCAATAAATCCCTTCTTTCTGTATTGTGCTTACCCCACCCGGTCTTGTAGATATCGAGCATGGACGCCGAGGCGAGTGAGTTGAGAGAGCCGCTCAGAGTGGACATGGCGGCGCTGAACACGCCGGCGATGATAAAACCCGATACACCAGGCGGCAAACCTTCAACAACAAAGCGCGGCAACACTTCATCTGAAGGCATCTCTGCGCCCTTGTAATGGACATAGAGAAGCACACCCAAAAAGAGAAAAAGCGCAAATTGGGCGATAACCAGAAAACCGCTGGTGATCAGGACCTTGCGGCTGTCTTGCAGCGATCGGCAGCTCAGAAGCCGTTGAACAACGAGATGATCCGTTCCATGTGAAGCCATGCTCAGAAACGCTCCACCCAGGAGACTGCCGATCAGAGTATAGTTGATCTTAAAAAAATCTCTGACCGAGCCGTCGAATCCGAGATTGATGATGTCCCATTTGCCTGCTGCAGCAGCGGTCGTGCGGATGGCGGGCCAGCCGCCAGGAATCGTGTGCAAAAGTACAGCGACGGCCAAGAGTGCCCCGCCGATATAGACCGCCATCTGGATGACGTCCATCCACACCACCGCGCGAATGCCGCCGATATAGGTGTAGACAACGGTTGCGACGGCGATGATCAAGATGCTGGTCGAATAATCCAGACCGGTGATCACCGCCAGTGGAATCGCAGTTGCGAACAATCGCACTCCATCGGCCAGCATGCGGGTGATCTGAAAAACCAGCGAAGAAAAGCGGCGCATTCGCATGCCAAAGCGCTTGCCAAGCAGTTCATAGGCGGTGACCAACTCCCCGCGATGATAGGCGGGCAACAGGGTGAAGCTGATAATTGTGCGGCCAATCAGATATCCGACGGTTATTTGGAGAAAATTCAGGTTGGTCAAATAGGCCAGTCCTGGAATACTGATAAAGGTCAAGGTGCTGGTTTCTGTCGCAACAACGGAAAAACAGACAGCCGTCCACGGCAAATTGCGATCGCCTAAAAAGTAGTCTCGTGTGTTGCGCTGTTTTTTACCTATCCAAACACCGAATCCTGTTACCCCAATGAGGTAGAGAAACAGAATGATTGTGTCGATCAGGGCAAAGTGCATAGCCTCTCCTTTTTCATCTCAGCGTTGAACAAAACCAATATACGCAAATCCCCAACAAACACAAATCTTTTGCGCATCTGCTTGAGAGCGGTTGATCACTCTATTAGGAAAAGAAATGTCTTGATTAACATTAAACGAGTGTTTACATTTTTGTTTGATCATCTCTAATTCTGCCGATACAGGATACAAGTGTTATTTTGCTCTGTCTTTTGTCCTTGCCTTGATCATTCCATAATTAAGTATTGGGATATTCAGGCCGATTTATGGACGACAGGGTTTATGTATTGTGCGGGTCAGATCCATTTCTCCACTTTAGGATAATTTCAGCCGGATCTTTGGAAAGCGAAAATTGACCAGGGATTTTGTTCTTTCTACAGCCAATGGGTCATTTCCTCTGTCGCATGAATGATCAGGTAATTCAACAGAGGTTTTTCTTGATCAATCCGTATAAACGTCAGGACGTTTTTAGCTGTCGATACAGTTCGCACGCCCGTTTCAGCTACCGTGTGTCGGCTTATCATGTCCTGAAGGAAAAACAGTGTTTTCCGCAAGGCTGTATTTATTTCAAATGGTCATGCCGTCTGTTGGAGAAAGGCAAGAGTTGTGTGCGCAAATATCACTATGTCGGGCGTCTTTGCGATGGATGCCGATATTATGAAGATGAGAAAGTCCACCTGCAACCCGCGCTGCTGCTGACTGCCGCAGAATACGAGCGATTTCTCTCGCAGATACAAGAGTTTGACGACTGGATAGAAAGCTTGACCGGCCGTGAGGTCGAGTTTTACTGCCAGATCGACAGTGTCAAGCCCCGTTTTCGCAAAGAGGTCATGGGGCGAAAAAACTATTTTCGATTGAACGGCTATGTCCTTGTTGTGCGAAAAGGTTTTATTGACCGAGAATCGTTTGAGGATATTTTTTATATCGACATTGCTCCTGCCCAACAGGAGCGATATCGTTTAGCCTCTGGAGATTGTTTTGAAGCAAAAGGCCGGGTGAGCATTGACCGCGGTCGGGTGCTGATCGGCCGTACCAATCGGATTGAATTCGAGGAACGCTCACAACAACCGACCTGGAAAAACAGTGAGGCGTTGGTCGCTCGGCAAGTCGCCACTCTTTTTATACACCAACCCGAACCCTGCCTGAAATGTCCCAAAGGCGCCCTGGTCGATGTCAGCGAAACAGTCCACGGCGTGGAGCAAAAGAGGCGCGAATTGTATTGTTTGGCAGGGATCGTTGATCCGCGCGCGTGCTACCTTTTTCCGCATGAAAAGATGGCTGAATGCATCTTTGCCGACCGCGCCCTAATCAATTCATGAGCGATAGCAGACAAGTTTTTCTGCTGCCAAAGAACTATGAACACACACCGCATCCGCAGAAGAGCGGCATGCGGTAAAACAGCGGAATGGAAGACGTAAATGGCAAAAGGAATAACCAAACGCTCCGAAGACTATTCGCGCTGGTATCTCGATGTGATCGCGCAAGCCGATCTGGCGGAGCATTCCAGTGTCAAGGGATGTATGGTGATTAAGCCCAATGGTTATGCCATATGGGAAAAAATTCAGGGTCAACTCGACAAGATGTTCAAAGAAACCGGGCATGTCAATGCCTATTTCCCGCTTTTCATTCCGGAAAGTTTATTGCGGAAAGAGGCCGAGCATGTTGAGGGATTTGCGCCTGAGACGGCGGTGGTGACGCATGGCGGCGGCAAATTGTTGGAAGAGCCGCTGGTTGTCCGCCCGACTTCTGAGACAATCATCTGGTCGACCTATAAAAAGTGGATTCAATCGTATCGCGATTTGCCAATTTTGATCAATCAATGGGCGAATGTTGTGCGCTGGGAGATGCGCACGCGTCTTTTTTTGCGCACCACCGAATTTCTCTGGCAGGAAGGGCACACGGCTCACGCAACGGCAGCAGAGGCTGAAGCTGAGACGCGGCAGATGCTCGAGGTTTATCGCCAATTTGCAGAAGAGTATTTGGCGATTCCTGTCCACACCGGCGTCAAAACTGAAAGCGAAAAGTTTGCCGGGGCTGTGCATACCTATTGTATCGAGGCGATGATGCAGGACCGTCGGGCGCTGCAGGCAGGAACTTCTCATAACCTCGGACAGAATTTTGCCCGGGCATTCGATGTGACATTCCAAAATGAGGACGGAGTCTCGGATTATGTGTGGGCCACCAGTTGGGGCGTTTCCACCCGCCTCATAGGCGCTCTCATCATGGCACACAGCGATGACAACGGTTTGATCGTTCCGCCCCGCCTCGCTCCATTGCCGGTTGTCGTGGTGCCAATCTGGAAAAGCGACGATGAAATGGCTGCGGTAATTTCCCATGTGCGTGAACTGACCGCCTCCTGGAAAGGCAAGATTGATTTCAAGGTGGATGATCGCAATCAATATCGCCCTGGATTCAAGTTCAACGAATGGGAAAAACGCGGTGTGCCGATCCGAATCGAGATCGGTCCAAAGGACATCGAAAACAAGCAAGCGGTCATTGTGCGCCGCGACACAGGAGAGAAAATATCGATTGCCCAGGATCAGGTGCTCCAGGTTGTCTTGCAGAAACTGCAAGAAATGCAGGAAGCGCTCTTTAAGCGCGCACTCGAGCATCGAGAGACCTATAGTTTTGTTGTTGACGATTTGGAGGATTTCAAAAAACGCATCGATGAGCCTGGCGGCTTTTTTTGGGTGCATTGGTGTGGAGCGCAAGCTTGTGAAACGAAGTTCCAGGAAAGCTCTAAATCAACCATTCGTTTGATTCCGTTCGATGCCCAAAAAGAAAAAGGCAAGTGCATTATCTGTGGTTCTCCCTCTCAACAGCGGGTTTTGGTCGCCAAATCGTATTAATTTGACCTGTCGACCGTTGCCGGACCTTTTGGCGGAACGAGGGTGCCAGCTCGCAGCTGTGCCAATGGATGAGGAGGTTATGTGCAGGAACAAATCTTGCTTGTGCTGAGACGTTTAAGCGATGTGATTTGGGGTCCTCCTATGCTCGTGCTGCTGGTCGGTACAGGCATTTTTCTCACTGTGCGTCTGGGGGGTTTGCAATTTCGCACTCTTGGATCTTCCCTCTATCTTGGTTTGATCAAGCGCAAGGAAGATGGCGCTGCACAAGGCGACATCAGTCACTTCCAAGCTCTGATGACTGCACTGGCCGCAACCGTCGGGACCGGTAATATTGCTGGAGTGGCTACCGCCATAGCAGCAGGTGGTCCTGGCGCCCTTTTTTGGATGTGGGTGACTGGTTTTTTTGGCATGGCCACCAAATACAGCGAGGCGGTTTTGGCGGTGCGCTACCGAGTCACCAACAGCGACGGCACAATGAGCGGCGGACCGATGTACTATCTGGACAAAGGCCTCAAAGCCAAATGGCTTGCCGTTCTTTTCGCTCTATTCGCTTCAATATCGGCATTCGGAATCGGCAATGTGGTGCAATCCAATTCGGTGGCCGAAGCGATATCGACCGTTTTTCCGCTGATCCCGAATTGGCTGGTCGGCGCATTGCTCTTTGTTGCCACATCAATGGTGTTGTTGGGCGGCATAAAAAGCATCGGCCGCACCGCTTCTGTGATTGTGCCTATCATGATCGTTTTTTATATGATCGCCTCGCTGTTCGTGGTTTTTCGCCACATCGACCGGGTACCCGAGGTGTTTATTCTGGTGATCAGCAAAGCCTTTACCCCCATGGCTGCCGTGGGAGGTTTTTCCGGCGCTATGGTCGCACAAGCCATGCGATGGGGAATCGCGCGCGGTGTTTTTTCCAACGAATCCGGCCTTGGCAGCGCACCGATCGCTGCTGCTGCTGCCCAAACCAAGGATCCGGTCACCCAGGCGCTGGTCTCTATGACCCAGACTTTTATCGATACAATCGTTGTCTGTTCTCTAACCGGTTTTGTCATCCTCTCTTCCGGCACGTGGACTTCCGGCGTGACCGGAGCGGCACTGACGAGCAATTCCTTCAGCACTGCGCTGCCCGGCACCTGGGGGGGGGTGGTGGTCGCAGTCAGCTTGGTTTTCTTCGCCTACAGCACCATCATTGGCTGGAGTTACTATGGCGAAAAATCGCTGCAATATCTGCTTGGTGCGCGCAGCGTCTATTTCTATCGCATCTTTTTTTGTGCTGCGGTTTTCGTCGGAGCAGTGATCACCAAAGTCGATTTGGTCTGGACTTTTGCTGATGTTATGAATGGATTGATGGCTATTCCCAACTTGATCGGTTTGATCGGCCTCAGCGGTGTGGTCGTTTTCGAGACAAAAAAGCATTTCAACCGGGATTGAGAGCCGGCACCGGAGATAAAGCGATTAACGCAAGACGTGCAATTGGCGACCCATGGCCCAGACGGAAATGGGCGTTTCATCGGCCCATCTGCCTGGTGCTGCGAGCAAGGAGTGTTTATGCCCAATAAAAATCGCGAAATCGTGTATGTCGAGATTCCCAGCAAAGCTCTACGGATCCATCATGCCGCGTGCAGCAACGGCCACAGCTTGATTTGTCCGGACCATTTGATCAACGGTTACGCTTCCGTGTGTGTCAAGGTTCGCTATCAGGATAACGAGGGCTTGATCTATCTCGATCCCATCTATGGAAGTTTTTGCAATGTGACCGAAATCCAAGTTCCAGATCGGGGTTTGGTCGAGTTTTTTTGCCCATCCTGCGGGATATCTCTGACCGCCAAACAGCAGCTTTGTACCGAATGCGGAGCACCGATGTTTGAATTGGCTCTCCCTCGCGGTGGCACCGTCGCTGGCTGCTTGCGAAATGGTTGCCACTTTCATCTGCTCAAATTGGCGGACGGCGTCAAGCTTCTCGATTCACTCGCTGATGAACCAACCTGGGATTCGTTTCTCTGAAAAGCAAATAAATCATCAAGAACCAAAAAAGCAGCATTCACGATCAGCGCTCCTGATCCTTTACCAGCGCGAGATGACGGGAGCGCTTTTTCTCAGAACGGCGAAAGGCAAAACCAGCGATGAGCACAAGCGAAAAATCGACTTTCAAGGCTGGATACATTGTGGTGGTGGGTCTACCCAATGTCGGCAAATCCACCCTGGTCAACAATTTGATGCGATTTCGCCTGTCGATTTGCACAGCAAAACCGCAGACCACACGCCATCGGATTCTGGGCATCTACTCGGGTGAAAATTTTCAAATGATCTTTTGGGACACTCCGGGCTTGATTGAACCCAAATACCGTCTACAAGAAGCGATGATGCGCACCGCGGAACGGGCGATTGCTGACGCCGACTTCATTTTGTTTATCGTCGATGTCGATCACCAGGACCAGAGCAAGAATGAAACTCTTTTAACTCGTTTTGCCGCGGTCGGCAAACCCATCGTTCTCGCGATCAATAAAATCGACACGATCTCGCGCGATGCGCTGCTGCCCATTATCGATCGATATCGACATCTCTATGAATTTGCTGATATTGTGCCAGTTTCTGCTCTCCATGGCGACAATGTGGATGAGTTGGAAAAAGTTTTGATTCGACTGCTGCCAGTCAACCCGCCCTTTTATCCTCTCGATCAAATCACCCAGCATCCAGAGCGCTTCTTTGTTGCCGAGATTATTCGCGGAAAGATTTTCACCAATTTTGGCCAGGAAGTGCCCTATTCGACTGCTGTAGTGATCGATGACTTTGTCGAAAAGCCAGGCAAGAAAGATGTGATCAAGGCGCGGATTGTGGTCGAACGCGAAACCCAGAAGGCGATTATTATCGGTAAAAAAGGCAAGGCACTTAAAGAGATCGGCAAAGAAGCGCGGATAGAGATCGAAGCATTTTTGCAGCGACCGGTTTTTCTCGAGCTGTGGGTGGTGGTGCGTGAAAAATGGCGTAAAAAAGAGAAATGGCTGCGGGAGTTTGGTTATGATCAATGATTCCGCTTTGAACTTGAAACTACATGAATGGTGTCCATGAACCGTTTGCCCTTTTTTCGACAACCCCGGTCGCAGACAATCGACCGGGCTCGAGTATGCGTTGCAGCGGGCGCTGTGGCTTGGAGTGCGATCATCTTTTCTTCCTGCGCCGGCTATCGTGCCCCGCAGACAGTCGCCAGCCCCATTGTTCGAATCGGTCTGCTGCAAAATCAAGACAGCGTGGCCATCGAACCGCAAGGTGATTTTTTTATCCTGACCCAAACTCCGCGCCCCCGCAAACCGGAAAAAGTCATGGGCGTGTGGAGGGTCAGTGTTGTCGAGAGCTATACGGATTCCTTGCAGATTTACCGCTTGTTGTTTGCAGAGTCGCGCAACAGCGATGTCATCAACCGCCAGCTGGAGGAATTGCGCAGCCAGGGCTTGGCCATCGAACGATTGGAAAAAGGCGAGATTCTCTATGCCGGAAGACAGCGGATCGCTGATACACGAGTGCAACAGCTCTATCATCCCACATTTTATACCAGCCTTGCAGCGGCTGAAGAAGCGCGACAACGTCTCAATCTGAAAGCCAAGGTGGTGCTTGATCAGCGCTTCCGCACAAAAGGAAAACTGCGGTTGACCAGTCCGGATGGCGCTGTTTTGGAAGCAGAACAGGCGATCAGGTTGAGCGGACCTTTTTTTCGCATCAAGAAGATCACCGCCGGTGCAGGATACCATTGGCAACGCGTCGAAGATCGAACTTTTCGTGGCGAGATAGAGGTGATGATCGATGGACGCGGCAAATTGACCGTTGTCAATGTTTTGCCGCTGGAGGAGTACTTGCGCGGAGTGGTGCCGCAGGAGATGTCCTCGACTTTTGCTCTGGAAGCACTCAAAGGGCAAGCAGTGGTCGCGCGGACCTTTGCCGTTTACCATTTTTCACAGCGCCATACCGATGCGGAATTTGACTATTGTGCAGATGTTCATTGTCAAGCCTATTCCGGCATGGAAAAAGAGTCTCCGGAAACCGACCGCGCCGTGGCCGAGACTCGAGGGATGGTTCTCACTTTGGATGGCAAAGTTTGTCTGACCCCTTTTTCGGCGATCTGTGGCGGCCATACCGAGGAGGTTAGCGCCATTTGGCAGGGCGAGCCCCATTCCCATCTGATTGGGCGGTTCGATGTGCCGGAAGATCGAGTTCCGCGAACGCTCGATTTAAGCCAGGAGTCCCATATCGCGCAATGGATCACCACGCCTGTGCAAGTGTTTTGTAATGTCGATCTTGTTTCGGATAAAAGTGTTGCCGAATATTCTCGCAACTATTTTCGTTGGCAAGAACGCCTGGAATGCAAAGAGTTGGAAAATCGCATCCGCCATGAAACCGGAGTCGATATCGGCACTTTGCTCGAAATACGGCCGTTGCGCCGAAGTGTTTCGGGACGGCTGATCGAAATCGAATTGATCGGCAACCAGAATCGACTGCGGGTGGAAAACGAACTGAAAATCCGCCGGTTGTTGTCAGAGAAAACGCTTTACAGCAGTTGTTTTGTGGTTGAACCCGAGGGAAACGCCCAGGCGCCTACTGCATTTCTGCTAAAAGGGGCTGGATGGGGGCATGGCGTGGGAATGTGTCAGATCGGTGCCGCAGTCATGGCCGAGCAAGGCTATACCTTAAAGCAAATTTTGGCACATTATTACCCCGGCGCAAGGATTCAGGCCCTCTATTGAGAGGAAACGGTTGCAGAATTACCGCCGATCGAATAAAGTCGAACATTTCATATTGATCTTTGTTGACGGCTTGGGCGTCGGAGTCAACGATTCAACGCGCAATCCGTTGGCACGCGATTCTTTTCAGCTCCTCTCCCTTTTTCAAGATGAATCCAATCCGAAACCGATTCTGCATGGCGGGATCGCTTTCGGGGTCGATGCAACGCTCGGCGTGTCTGGATTGCCGCAAAGTGCGACTGGCCAGACTGCGCTGTTGACTGGCATCAACACTTCACAAATGCTCGGACACCATCTGAGCGGTTTTCCGAACGCGAGACTCCGCGGTGTTCTGCAGGAAAAGTCTCTGTTGAAACAGCTGCAGCAACACGGGTGCCGTGCCGCCTTTCTCAATACTTTTCAACCGCCTTTTTTCGATCACAATCCGTATGATATCGTCCGCTATCTCTCGACGACCACCCTGGCCAATCTTTATGCCGGTTTGCCGTTTTTCACTCTCGATGATCTGCTCGGCCGACGTTCGATCTACCAGGATATTACCAATGAAATGTTGCAGGCAAAAGGATTTGCCGTTCCGCTTTTCACGCCTGAAGAAGCCGGTGCGATCGTCGCTGACCGAGCACAACAGTATGACTTTGTGCTCTTTGAGTTTTTTCAGACTGATCGAGCCGGGCATGCCCAGGATTTCGCGCGTGCGATTGGTGAGTTGCGCAAATTGGAAAGATTTTTGCTCTCCCTGATCCAAAGGATTGAACTGGAAAAGACGCTGGTGCTGATCACCAGCGATCACGGCAACATCGAGGACTTGTCGATCAAGTCCCACACCCGAAATCCCGCCCTGACCTTGGCGTTTGGCCCTGAGGTCGATGAATTGGCCCAGCTCCTGGAAAAATTGACCGACTTTGTTCCGCTGATCCTCTCGACCTGCAGTCGCTAGCTATCGTCGCCGGCAACGACGGGGTTGCCCCACATGACGGCACTTTTAGTGGTTTTTAAAAAAGTAGATGTTTTCCGGTTCGGAGGCTGCGACGAGGCCGTTGTCGACCACGATGGGGTGGGTGAGAATATGGCCGCGGGTTTTATAAGACCACAAATGGCCGCCGGTTTGCGGATCGACAGCATAGAGATGATCGTCGAGAGAACCGAAAATAACGGCGGCAGGAGTGATCACCGGTGCGGTGCTGATCACCCCTGAAGTTGGAGTGCGCCACAGCAAGTTGCCCTTTAGGCCCTCCAGACAATAAATCGTGTGTTGGGTCGTGCCAAAGCACACCTTTTCGCCATCGGCTGCTGCACCCAAAAAGATCTTTCCGTCTGCAGAAAAACTCCACAGCAGCTGGCCGTTCAGCAGATCCAGGCAATAAAAATGTTCGTCGGTTGAACCAATAAAAACGCGATCATTCAAACAGGTCGGCGAGGCTTTGATCGCGCCTTGTGTTTGATATTCCCAGACAAGATTTTTTCCGCGCCAGGCTGTTACACGGCCGTCATCCCCTCCGACGATCACCAGCCCGGCTGAAAATGCGGGGGATGACTCGGTTTGGGTGTTCAGCGAAGTTTGCCATTTGAGCTCTCCACTGGCGAGATCATAACAGACCAGTGAGCCGCTATAGTAAGCGACGACCAGATCTTCGCCGGCGATCAGCGGTTCGGTGAGCAGCGTTTCGCCGGTCGCTTTCCATATTTCATCGCCGGTTTTCATATCGATCGCTTGGATGGCCGGTTTTTCATTGCGGCGCACCACAATCGCCTGTGATCCATGCAGTGCGATAGCTCCGATGGTGCTGCGAGACAACTTGAATTTCCCAACAGTTTTGCCGCTCTCCAGCCTGAGGATGTCGATTTTGCCGTTGAGCGTCGGGATGAAAATCATGCCGTCCTGATGCAGAATCGTTTGTCCGATTGCCGCAGTGATTTTTTTCTCCCAGACAAGTTCAAACGGCGGCGACACCGCGATCGGTTTTGCATGCGTTCTGCCTGGATCACCGCCGTAGAGCGGCCAATCCGATGGCGTGTGCGGCTGCAAATCCGCCAGGTTCAATCGACCGCACTGCGCAGAAAAGAGCAAGAAAACAAACAGGAAGCAGTGCAGTAACTTGTTAGAAATCCCAGCCGAAAAAGAATTGGGTGAACCACGTGTTATCGATTTCATAGCGATCCAAAGTGGTGAGATGGGAGAGATCGTCGAGTTGAAAACGGCGGCCGACATCCATGCGCAAGACGAGCATACCGCCGAAACAGAAACGCACGCCGAATCCGGTGCTGCCCAGCAGTCCGTTGGGTTCATCGTACCATGCATTGCCGACGTCAAAAAACATGGCGCCGCGGATGGCGTGCAATCCCAATCCGCCAAAGGGAAATTTGACCACCAGATTATCGATGAATGGGAAGCGCAATTCATTGGAAATCAGCGCGAGCTTGGTTCCCCAAATTCGCCAAAATCCATATCCGCGCAAATCCCAACTGCCCCCCATATAGAAAGGTGTGCTTTCTTTGCCGTAATTGAGCTGAGTCCATAAACGCACCGCATGGGTCATGCGCGGGCTAAGGCGAAAATAATGGCGGTAATCGGCAATCAAGGTCGAAAAGCGCACATTTGAATAGGCCACATCATAGGTGTTGCCAAAGGTCAGGTTGATCCGCTCACCGTCGATCGGTCCGGTCATGCCCCATAGAGAAGTGTCCTTGATGTAAGAACCAAATGCCGACACCAGCAGTGCATCGCGACGATAGTCGCGAATAAACCATTCTTTGTCAGAATGGCGGATGTTGAGGCTGGCTTCGATGCGCTTGAATTTCGACAACGGATAGCTGAGTGCGCCATAGCCGCCATATCGTCGCTCCCAATACCAGTAATCGTGGCGATTGTAAAAACGTCCGGCAAAATGGTAAAGGCCAATCGACATATTGGTGCGTCTGGAAAGATCGACTCGGGTGATCGCCAAGTTGAAGCTTTCAAGAAATTCATCCCTTGTCTGCGCGCGGTTGCTGATCAGGAAAAAATATTGATAGTTGCCGAGCATGTCTGAGATGGCCACCTGGGCGCCGCCCGATGTGCCAAAAATCGGATCCTGCGTAATCTGACTCTGCGCAATGTCGAGGTTGTATTTTGCTTTATAGCGCACGGCTCGTGTTGTTTCCGGACCGGCAATTTTATCGAATGAACGCCCGGCCGCAAGCATGGGTACGTTGAGAGGTTCAACCGGAACGGCATTTTCAATCTGCGCATCGATGTCAGGCGCCAAAAATATCTGATAGGAAAAATTCTCAAAACCGGTGAAAATCAAAGTGCGGTCGTCAGTCCATTCCGGATCGAACACACCGGTGGTAAAGCGGGTGACCTGTTTGAGCGTTCGGTTTGGATTGGCAACCGAAAAGAGATAGGTCGAATCCGGGGTCAGCTTTGTATCGACCGGTGAAAAGGCCAAAGCAGCAGTGGTGGCCAACACAGGGGGTTGTTCTTGATCTTGTACCTGCAGAATCCAAACATTTGAAGTCCCACCGCGATCCGAAGAAAAAGCAAGACAAAGGCCGTCAGGCCGGAAGGCTGGAGCATGATCATTGAATTCTCCGCAAGTCAAGGCGTGCATCTCGCCGGTCTGCAATTCATAGGCATGCAAGTTGTAATAACCCGATTCGCCATAGATGCCCCGATCAGAACTGAAGGCGATTGCTCCGCCATCCGGTGACCAACTGGGGTCTCTTTCGTCGAAATAATCATCAGTTACCTGCTGCAGTGAATCGAGATGCAAATCGTAGATGTAGAGATCGCATTGGCCGGAAAATGCAAGACCGCTGAAAGCAATGCGCGACCCGTCACCTGACCACGAAGGTGAATAGATGGAAACCAATTTTGTAAAAACATGGTCGTTGATGATCTGCTGTTGCTCGATGTCGTAGATGTACAGATGGTCTTGCTCGCCGCTTCGCGATGAAAAAACCAGTCGTCCGTTTGGGTGAACATCGATTTTGTTGCTCAGCAGATGAAAAGATTCAAAATCTGCCGTTCGTTCGCCGGCAATAATGGTTTTGACTTCCGCTTCACGATCGCTCAACCGGATCGGCATGGAGCAAATATTGGCATAACCGCTGCGGGTGGAAAGGAAATAGAGTTCCGGGGTATCGGCGCACCGGTAAAAAGCGGGTTTAATATTGATGCCCTGGTAGGTCAATTGCTTTGCCGCCATGCGTGCAGAATCGTGGTCTTGTAACAGCGGGAAATGCTGTTTTTTCAGTTGATACAACCAGTCTCGATCGAAATGGCGATAGTTGACTCCCAACGTCGCTTCAAAGACATCGCTAAAGTTGGTTGACATCCAGATGTTTTCAATCAGATCGAGGATTTTGGCTTCTCCAAAAGTGTCGGCAATGTATTTGATCGCCGCCTGGCCTTCTTTATACATTAAAAAAGAGCCATTGATCTGGTAGATGTTGCTGAGAGGGTAGAGGTAGCCGTTGAGAATGGCATCGCGCGTGAACATTTCCGCCTGCGAATCCCAACCTGAAGACCAGTATTCGGCCAGGCCTTCTACAAACCAGAGCGGCAGCCCGGGATGGTTGTTCTGGCGATGTCTCTTAAGGATTTGAAATTCTAGGCTGTGGGTAAAGACGTGCACAAGTTCGTGTCGCAAGACATGCTTAAAATCGGGAATCGACCCGTTGGCCGGCACCACCACTCGACCTTTGATAAACTCGAAGAATCCTCCAACCCCTTCAGGAATCAGATAAGGGATGGTGTTGGTCTCTTGAAAGTGGGCCTGGGTGGCATAAAAAATCAGCGGTATGCGTTGTTGGACAGTGTGGTTGAATTTGTTTTCCAGAAACCGGTAGGTTTCTTCAGCATAGGCGGCACCGATTTCCGCCAACTCGCGCATTTCTGGATAGTAATAGATGTCGAAATGGTCGGTCTCCAGCACATGCCAATCGAATTGGTTGTACTGAATTTTGTTGCGGCCAAAATAGTACTGGCAGAAGCCGTTTTTCGACTGCAACAGGAAGAGCAAAACAAATAAAACTTTAAGCAGGGTCTTGAATTTCATGGCCCTCGCCGACTTGTATTTTTTCTGTTATTTACTGCCCATCGGAGCATTTTGTTTCATTTTTCACCGGTTCGCTGTTCTGGTCTATGGTTTTTTCATAAAAGCGAAAGGTTTTATACCGTTGGGCATCGAGATCTTCCAGGGCGCGGATCATTGGCTCGTTGCTTTCAACGATCAGAGAACATTCTGAATCCAAAAAACCGAGTTCCCGGCCCCGCTCGATGGTATTGAGATAAAACACCAGATCAATCCCCCGATGGCGATATTCTTTGATGACTCCCATGGCGATGGTGCGCAATCGGGTGATTTTCGACATCTCGCGGATCATTTTTACAAGTCCTACCGGAAAGAGCCGGCCATTGGCTTTTTGCAGAGCCGGATTGGCATCTTTGATATTTAAAGAAAATCCGATGCAGCGGCCGTTGTGAAACGCCAGATAGGTCAGTTCCGGGACCACCACCGGTTTGAGTTCCTTAAGCAGATGATCCAGTTCGGCATCCGTAAAGGGCACGTGTTCCCAGTTTTCCATCCAGGCATCAGCAAAAATCTGACCGATCAGTTCAACAGCCCGGTCGAGCTGCTTCATGTCAAGAGTCTCGAATTCGATTTTTTGCTGGCGGACGAGGCGATCGCGGATGCGGTAGAGCGACGGCGGCACCACCACATTGCGGTGCACCAAAAATGCATACCAATCGCTCGCCTTGGCCAGGCCGCTCTCCTCGACCAATTTGCGATAATAGGGCGGACTATAGGCCGTCATGATTACCGGAGGATCGTTAAAACCATCGACAAGAATGCCGCTGATGTCGTACAACCCAAAACTCATCGGCCCCAACATCCGTTTTTTGCCGCGGTCCCTTAACCATCTCTCTGCAGCGGCAATCAGCGCCTTGGCCGCATCCACATCCTCGATGCATTCAAAAAAACCAAAGAAGCCGGTATCTTGATTGCGGAAACGCTCATATTGGTGGTTGACATGAGCAGAAATGCGACCTACAGGTGTCTTGCCCTTGTACACCAGAAAGAGCGCCGCCTCGCCGTTCTGGAAGAAAGCCCCACTCTTCGGCGATAGAGCTTTTTCTTCACTGCTCAGCAGGGGGGGAACCCACTGGGGAATGTCGCTATAGATTTTCCATGGCAAACGGATAAAGTCACGCAAATCCCCGTGGCTCTGAATCTGACGCACTTGAAAATTCATCTGTCACCTCTGCAAGAGATTTTTGTTGCTTTTTTGAATAAAAATTCGTATTCTAAAAAACTTTTGAAAAGCAAAACAAGAGCCCGGAAAAGCTTTTACCGGGATTTTCACGCGGATACGATCGCCGGTTTTGGCCGATCGGTCTGATCATTATGGGAGTCTTATAGAGCATGGCACATCATAAATCAGCATTGAAGCGCATTGAAGTTTCCGAGCGCAACCGCACTCGCAATCGTCATTACATCAGCCAATTGCGCACCGAGATCAAAAAAGTCCGCTCTGCAACCAACAAAGAAGAAGCGCAAGCGAACTATCGTCTTACGGCCTCGCTGTTGGACAAGTTAGCACAAAAAAATATCATTCACAAGAATAAAGCAGCGAATCAAAAAGCCAAACTTGCCGAGCTGGTGAATAAAATCGCTTGATGATTTGCATTCGTTTTTATCGATGCTTTCCTGATATTGGCGACAGCCAAAAAAGGGGTATGATTTTCATACCCCTTTTTAATTGGCTCTCAGTCGAATTGCCATGCGCCAAATTTGGTCCACTGATTTCCTCTATTTGCGCGAGAGCACATAGTTCGGGGCTTCTTGCGTGATGATGATATCATGTGGATGGCTTTCCATCAGTCCGGCCGCTGTGATGCGGATAAACCGGGCTTTTTCTTTCAGCTCCTGCAGGTTGGCCGCGCCGCAGTATCCCATGGCTGCGCGCAGACCACCGATCATTTGAAAAATCACATCGCTGACTTTGCCGCGAAATGGCACCCGCCCCTCGATGCCCTCTGGGACCAATTTCTTGACGTTTTTTTCGCCTTCCTGAAAATATCGATCCCCACGACCGCTTTTCATCGCCCCCAATGAACCCATGGCGCGGTATACTTTATACGTCCGGCCTTCATAAAGTACGGTTTCACCTGGGCTCTCTTCAGTGCCCGCCAACATATTGCCCAACATGACCGTGTCGGCGCCGGCAGCAAGGGCTTTGGCGATGTCGCCGGTTTGTTTGACCCCACCGTCAGCGATCAATGGGATATCATGCTTGGCACAGACCTCGGCACACTGCATGATGGCGGTCAATTGCGGCACTCCCACTCCAGCAACCACTCGGGTGGTGCAAATGGACCCGGGTCCAATCCCAACTTTGACCGCATCGACTCCCGCGTCAATCAAATCGACCACACCTTCTGCAGTCGCCACATTGCCGGCAATCAGCTCGACGTCCGGGAACTCTTTCTTGAGCAGTTCGATCGTGCTGAGCACGCCCTGCGAATGTCCGTGTGCGGTATCCACCGCCAAAACATCAGCGCCTGCGTTGATCAGCGCGCGAGCGCGTTCCTTGGTGTCATGCGCCACACCTACTGCTGCACCAACCATCAATCGACCGTGCTTGTCTTTGGATGCGTTGGGGTAACGCTTGCGGTTTAAAATATCTTTGACGGTGATCAATCCCCGCAACCGCTGGTCTTTGTCCACCACCAACAATTTTTCGATGCGGTGCTTTTGCAATATTTTTTCCGCCTCATCCAGCGATGTGCCGATGGGAACCGTAATCAGATTCTCTTTGGTCATCAGCTGCGAAACCCGTTTGTTCGGATCCACTTCGAAACGCAAGTCGCGATTGGTGAGAATACCCACCAACTTTTGTCCATCGACAATCGGGATGCCGGAGATATGGTAACGGGACATCAGCGACAGCGCCTCGCTGATTTTGCGATCGGGAGAGAGTGTGATCGGGTTGAGAATCATGCCGCTTTCTGAACGCTTGACCAGATCGATTTGCGCCGTTTGCTCTTCGATTGTGTTGTTTTTGTGAATGATGCTGATCCCGCCTTCACGAGCAAGAGCGATCGCCAAATCGGATTCCGATACCGTATCCATTGCCGCACTGACAATCGGTATGCTGAGTTTAAGACGGCGGGTCAAGCGGGTTCGGAGTTCGACTTCTTTTGGGAGAACATTCGACTTGTTCGGCACCAAAAGCACATCGTCAAATGTCAACCCTTCTGACAGTATCATTGGCATTGGATTTCTCCTGACAAATTAAAGTAAGCCGATTTCTTCCTCTACACGCTCGACGATGCGGTTGCTGCGGATCAGGTTTTTAATCGCCAAAAGATCAGTGTGAAAAAGGCGGTCGCGCTGCAAAGTGGGGATTGCCATGCGAATTGTCTGATAAGCGATTCGCGTGCCTCGCCCAGGCTGCATTTTTTGGCGAAAATCGATCGCCTGACATCCTGCCAACAACTCGATGCCGATTATGGTCTCCGCATGGTCAAGAACTTCGAAGGCTTTGCGCGCCGCATGTGTTCCCATGCTGACGAAATCCTCCTGGTTGGCTGATGTCGGTATCGAGTCGACCGATGCCGGATGGCTCAGAACCTTGTTCTCCGATACCAACGCTGCTGCAGTCACCTGGGCAATCATAAAACCCGAGTTTGTGCCGCTTTCCGATGCCAGGAAGGGCGGTAAACCGCTCTGTACGGGATCCAGTAAATTTTCAAGACGGCGTTCGGAAATATTGGCCAGCTGAGCAAGTGCGATCGCCAACACATCGGCTGCCAGCGATATCGGCTGTCCGTGGAAATTGCCACCGGATAAAACGTCTTTGTCCTGATAAAAAACCAGGGGATTGTCGGTGGCAGCATTGATTTCGGTCAACACCACGCTTTGAACATAATTGATCGCCTGGCGAACCGCGCCATGGACCTGGGGGATACAGCGCGAGCTGTATGGGTCCTGCACTTTGTTGCAATTGCGATGCGATTCGACAATCTCGCTGTTCTGCAACAGATTGCGCACATTTTGTGCGGTTTGCATTTGCTCGACAAAACCGCGCGCCACCTGGATACGCGGATCAAATGCTTTTTTGGTGTGCAATAGACTTTCGACCGTAATGGCCCCGGCTATATCCGCAAGCTTGACCAGATGCAACGCGCGGTACAACGCATAGGCCGCATAGGCCGTCATGATCTGCGTGCCGTTCAGAATCGCCAGCCCTTCTTTGGCTTGCAACACAATCGGCTGCAAGCCAGCCGCTTGCAAGGCCTGGTGGCCAGGCACAGCTTTTCCATCTGCCCACGCCTCGCCGAGCCCAAGCAAAACCAGGGTCATATGGGCAAGTGGGGCAAGATCACCACTCGCACCAACCGATCCTTTGCATGGGATGATCGGTATGATATTTTTGTTGAGCAGAGTCAGCAAATGGTCAACGATCAGAGGCCGACAACCTGAATACCCCTTGGCCAGTGAATTGACCTTGAGCAACATCGCCGCGCGCACGATTGGAGCTGGAATGGGTTCGCCGACTCCGCAAGCGTGGCTCAACACCAGATTGAGCTGCAGCTCTTCCAGTTCATCCGACGGAACATCGATGTTGGCCAGTTTGCCAAAACCTGTGTTGACTCCATAAACTGTACGGCCGCTCTGCAGGATCTGCTCAATACAATCACGCGATTTTACCATTTCTGAAAAAGCCGATTCGGCGAGATGGGCAGGCGCATGCTTTTCTGCCACCTGGTACAAGTGGTCCAAAGAAAGTGAATGACCATTAACCCGGACAGGATTCATAACAGAGCACCCCTCGATCACTGTGGCCAAATCCGGAATCCGCGACGCCGAATTTGAACCGGAAGTTTATCAGTCAATACAGCTTGTTATGCGGATACGCTGCCAATTTAATCGATCGGCCAGAGGTAAATGATTTGGCGCTGTTATTATTACAGTTAAATTGCATGGCGACCCATATCGAGACACCATTGAATCTCGAATAATAATAAATACAGGGAAAATAATCAACTGCTTTTTAACCGGCACTTTTTTTCGTCAGGTTTCTCAGCAGAACGGGTTGCCGATCAGTGGGATCGATCGAATCGGCAGCGACTTTTTCAGCGGATCGAGTGGGCGCTAACCGTGCAGGAAGAGAATGACGGCATCACAGATGGCCGGCTTGTGAAAAGGGAATCCATCCCTAAAAAAAAAGAGCGGCCGCCCATAGCCGCTCTTTTTTTTGGAGGATCTTTGCGCCGGTTTACATGGTAGCCATCGATTGGAACTGTGCGTAGAGTTTGAGTACGGCGGGGACGTAATCGCGCGTCTCGGCGTAAAGAATGCTGTTGTTGCGGTTGGATTCGAGCCACATCTCGGCCAGCCTGGGCCCGCCATTGTAAGCAGCCAGGCCACCATCGTGCTCGTACATCTGCACCAAGTGGCTCATGTAGCGGCACCCTAAACGTATGTTGATGATGGGGTCAAAAAGAATTTCTTCGGCTGTGGTCCATTTGATCCCCTCTTCAAGAGCCAAATACATGCCGGTCGACGGCATGATCTGCATTAATCCCATTGCCCCAACTTTTGACGTGACGACAGGATCCCAGGTTTTTGCGCTCTCGTGGGTGATCGTGGCCAGAATAAAGTCGATGTTCAGGTTTGGATACTTGATCGACATTTCATAGATTTCGTTGGCGATGGCTTGCCGTCTCTCTGATTCCATCTTGGGATTATATCGGGAAATGATTTCCTTGATCTTGACCAAACTCGCAGAGCGTTGCCTCTGTAATTGCGCCAGGTGGCTGTTGGTGTGCAGCAGAATGGATAAATCCCTTTCTCCGGATGCGCTTGGCATCGGCCTCAGGTGCTGATCCAACATAACCATGGCGATACTGAAAAGAAAGAGGTTGACAGCAAGCACCAGCCCGGCTTTTTTCAGCTCTGTGGAGAGCGATGCGCTCATTTGGTTTCTCCTTGAATGCAAAACGAAAGATGCTGAAAAGGGTCAGGGTTGTGCGTCAATTTGTTGATGTTTTGGCGTTCAGATAACACAATATGTTGCTGGAATATTCCCTAACCCATCTGTTCTAGGCTGCTGCAAGATATATGCCATCCAGAGCTTTTTCCATGACAATTGCTGTCTCCCTGCGGCAATGGAATCTATCGATTTTTCGAAAAATCAAGGGTGAGAGAGGTCACAGAATGGCAAAATGGGGCCCAAACCGCCTTTTTACCCTCACCTCGGCGGCTGATCGCGGTTGGTCTCTATTCGGCACTGTTCAATTTTGGTACAGTCAGGATTTCTCTGCTCTTTTAGGAAACATTTTTCCCCTTTTGTGCCCGTTATCCCTCTCATTCGTCTGCCGGCAGCGAAATCCACGGGTGTTGTGGCAGATGAGGGTCAAAACAGGGTCTATCTCTGGCTTCTGTCTTGACAATTTCATAAAAGTGTGATATTTTGAAAAGATGATCAGAGTTATGTTCAGTGCGGATTGACCAACACCTGTTAAGGGAGGAACACCATTTGAAGAAAAACAGTGCTCTGCTTGCACAGGTTTTACAAACACATCCTGATGTGGTTAAAAATCCTTTGCGCCGCCAACTCATTCAACAAGTTGTCGATTTCCAAGAGGCTCTGATTGCAGCAAATGGCTGCCTGGCCACCTGGACCGAGATCAACTCGACCGGCCGCTCGCCGATGGACACTCTGATTGTACGCTATGAAGAGATCGAAAAAAATATCGACTGGGATTCTCCCAACAATATAGCAGTAGAATCCTCGACTTTTGCCGATCTTTGGCAGGATGCGCTAGATGTGCTGCAAGGAGCGAAGCGGATTTTTGTCACCGAGCGCGTGGTCGGGGCCGATCCGGACTATGCTCTGCAGGTGCGCACTGTGACCAGCAGCCCTTTGACTGCACTTTTTACCTACAATATGTTTCGCCCGGTCTTGCCAGAGATCTCGAACAGCAGATTTTTCGGCCGCGGATTCGATCTGCTGGTTGTGCCCTATGACAAGCTCAATCGGGAAAGATATGCCGGTCGTTTGCGCCGACTTGCTGACGGCCGGACATCCGATATGGCCATCGTGATGGATTTCCGTCATCGCCTTGGCCTCGTATTCGGTTCAGCCTACCAGGGCAGTGTAAAAAAACTGGTTTTTTCTGTGATGAACTATTACCTGCCGCAAGAAGGTATTCTGCCACTGCACTGTTCAGCCAACGAAAACAAACAGAGAGACCTGGCGCTTTTTCTCGGATTGTCGGGTACAGGCAAGACCACTCTATCGGCGGATCCCAAACGCGCTCTGCTCGGCGATGATGAGCATGGGTGGAGCGATCATGGAATTGCCAATTTTGAGTATGGCTGTTATGCCAAACTCATCAATCTCAATCCGAAAAAGGAACCGGAGATCCATCAGGCGGTTTTTCACCAGGATCATTACTTGGAACACGGCGCCATCGTTGAGAACGCACTGATGTTTCCGAATGGGTCCTTCGACTTGAACGATGAGAGGTTGACGCCGAACAGCCGGGCTTCCTTTCCACTTTCATTTTTGTCCAACATCAAGCCGTCTGCGGTTGGACCACACCCCAAAACCATCATTTTCCTCACCGCAGATGCCAACAGTGTCTTGCCGCCTGTGGCAAAGTTGACAGCTGAACAAGCGATGTTGTGGTTTTTGCTCGGCTATACCAGCAAGCTTGCCGGCACAGAAACCGGTATTGTCGAACCGGTGTCGACTTTTTCGCGTTTTTTTGGTCAGCCGTTCATGCCCTGTCTGCCAGCCAGCTATGCCGATTTGCTCGGCCAACGGCTTAAAAAGCATGGTACGCAAGTTTATTTGGTCAACACGGGATGGAGCGGAGGACCTTATGGCGTTGGCAGGCGCATGGATATCACCTTAACCCGCACAATTATCGATGCTGCGCTCAACGGAGGGCTCGCCTCGGTTCCACTGCGCAACGATCCTTTGTTCCATCTGCAAGTTCCTCTGCATTGTCCAGGGGTGGATGACCAGTTGCTCGATCCGGCCGAGACGTGGAGCGACAAGGATGCCTTCCGCGGTCGCGCCCAAAAGCTGGCGGGCGAATTCAGCGTTAATTTCGACAAAGCTTATAAGAACAAAAAAATCGATAAAACGATCGTCTCCCAATGTCCGGGCAAATAGACTGCATTGCCGGATCACCCCAGCGGAGAATGCCTCGATTCGGTTGCGGGAAATGGATGGCATGGAGAAAACCTGGCGGCCGCACTTGAGCGCAAAAGCAAGAGCTGCGGAGCGGTTTTGCCTAAAAGGTGCCGGGCGGACGGATCGACGACCTGTTCACGTACGGGGGATAAATGGGACCCACATCGACAGTGCAGAGTTGGCGCAGCAAATCGACCATTTTTTCGCTTCGGTGCAGGAACTCGGTTAAATTCTTCTTTTCGTCACCGCTCCAACCGAATTCAGCTGTCACCAGCAGGCGCGGCCAGAGCAGGAAGTCGAGATCTTTCTGCGGATAGCACCACATGCACGCCTCGACTCCATACACCCGGGCGATTTCCTCTGTTGTCAGATTTGCCGGCAACAGGCGGTCATGATAGAGCCTCTCGATCGACAGGTCAGAGTGGGAATAATCGAGATACATGCGGCTCTCCACAAGTTGTGAGAGAACCACAGTATGTCCCTGCTGCAGAATTTTTACCAGCTGGTCGGCCGGCCAGCACCAATGCTGAACCAATCCTTCTCTTGACAAATCTTTTGCCCAGGTGATCTCCTCCCAGCCCATCAGCTTTTTCCCCAGCTTGTGCAGGATCTGTTGCACTTGGAGCAAAAATTGGCATTGCAGTTCGCGATAAACTCGCTCCGGCGGCCAGCCGTGTTGACGCACCAGCGCTTGGCAATCCGGGCACATGTCCCATGGCCCTGTTTTATCCTCTTCGCCGCCTGCACCGCCGACTTCATCTGAGCCGATATGCACAACCGGTGCCGGAAAAAGAGCTGCCATTTCGGCCAGGAACCCTTCGATGAATTCAAAAGTACTTGCCTTGGAAACGCAAAGTGCGGTGTTGTTGTTGCCGTAACGCTTGTCTCGCAAATCGAGGCGTTTTCCCAGGCAATGCAGAAAAGGCAGTGCGTGCATCAGTGCATCCGCATGTGCCGGCATGTCGAACTCCGGGACCACGGTCACGCCCCGTACAAGCGCATAGTTGATCAATTCTTTCATCTGTTCCTGGCTGTAAAATCGGCCTCTCGAGGAATAGGCGGTCAATTCAGGATACACTTTGCTTTCCACACATATGCTCTGGTCGTCGGTCAGATGCAGGTGCAGTGTGTTGAGTTTGCATAAGGACATCGCCTCGATCGTACGCTTGATAAATTCAGGTTCGATGAAATGGCGGGCCGGATCGAGCATCAATCCGCGATAAGGGTAGAGAGGACCATCTTCGAAAAAACCACCAGCAATAACCGGCTGATTTTGCCTGTCCAGCGTGACGAGCTGGATTAGCGTCTGCATCGCATACAGAAAACCGCTGCTGCTGGCTGCACGGACCACAGCTCCCTGTTCATTGACGGACAGCACGTATTGTTCGGCATCCATCGCGCTCTTTGCTCGACGTTTGGTTTTATTCTCCATTGCAAAAAAAGCAAAGGGTGCTTTGTTCCCTATATAGATCGAGTCTTGTGGAACGGAACGGTGCAGGACGACTGGTGTATGACGCTGGAAAATTCTGGCGAGCTGGCCAGAAAAGGAGTAAGCGGCAGAGAGCAGTCCTGGATCAGCTCCGGTTGGGCAATAAATCTGTGTTTGTCCGGTGAACAGGTAATTTCCAACACCTGCTTTCGAAACAGTTGCCCGAGGTAATAGGGTTGCAGCGGTCATGATTCTCAATCTCCCGATGCAACCGCGATGGCGCGGGAAAAATTATTCCGCATGATCCAACCGCTAAGCGCAGCCAGAGAGAGATACGCTGCCGCCCAAAGCCATTGGGTGAAGATCAATTTGCCGATCGCGAGGAGTGTGGAATAAAAAAAGACCGTACAGGTAAACCAGAGAAGAAAAGCGGTCTTGAGTTCACCCTTCTTTTGCATCACGCCGGTTATCTGGCTGATTTTTTTCCACCCCGGGCCTGCAATACGCATGCGGCGGAAAAACTCGCAGGTCTGCCGGCCGGGTTCTTTGCTGGTCAAAAATGTAACCACAACCCACACCACGGTGACTGTCGTGACGGTGATCAAGACCCGGACGGCGAACAGGTCGCGGCCGGGAATGCTTGGCAGCGTAAATTCCAAGAGATTGCCCACCACAAAAGCAGAGAGCAAGGCAGAGATCTCGGACCACGGGTTTACTCGCCACCAAAACCAGCGGATAATCATAACCGTCCCGAGTCCACTGGTCAAGACGCCGAGGTACTTGTATACCCCGAGAATGCTGCGCAGCTGCGAAGTGACAATGAGAAAGATGAGGGTTAAGAGCAGCATTGAAATCCGCGAGACCGCCACATAATGGCGACCGGAGGCGTGCTGGCGAATGAAGGGGTGATAGAGGTCATTGATCAGGTAAGATGTGCCCCAGTTCAGCTGGGTATCGATTGTGCTCATGAATGCCGCCAGCATGGCTGCAACCATGATGCCTTTTAGCCCTGAAGGCAAAAAAATGTCGATCATTTGCGGAAAGGCTGTCTCTGGATCAGCGATGTGGGGAATGGCGATGATGGACAAAATGCCGATCAGAATCCATGGCCAGGGCCGCAAGATGTAATGACAAAAGTTATACCAGAGGAACGCGAGCAGAGAGTCGTTTTCTGATCGGGTAGCGAGCATGCGCTGTACCTGATATCCGTTTCCCGGCGCTTGCGACCACCAGGTCACACCGATATAGACAAGAAAGGTAAACGTCGCCAGGTTGAAGGTGTTCAGTGGAGGAAAGAAATTGATCAGTTGTTTGTTAAAGCCGGGTGTGGCGGACAAAGCGGAGATGATGTCAGAGCTGTGAGTCGCATCGACATAGACAACAATTGCAAGGATGATACAACCGATCATGGCAAGGGCGAACTGGATCAGGTCAGTATAGACCACCCCATACAGCCCGGAAAGCAATGAATAGAGAACAGCCGCGCCACCCAGGACAATGAGCAAAAGGGTGGTGGATGTGATGCCGCCTGCTATCGGCAAAACCAACAGGGGTTGATCCGAAAGGTGCAACATGACGGTGAGGATTTTGGCCATGGCAAGGGTGACCGATGCCATGATGGTGCAATTGATCAACACTCCGTCAAAAATTACCTTAAAGATCCGCAGCGTATCGCGAACCCGGGAGGGTTCATAACGCTGAGCGACAAATTCGATATCGGTCACGGCTTCAGTGCGTCGCCATAGTTTGGCAAAGAAGAACACAGTGGCGATCTGGCCGATGGCGGCGCTCCACCAAAACCAGTTGCTGGATATACCGCTTTCGCGCGACATGCCGGCGACGAAAAGCGGTGTGTCTGCCGAAAAAGAAGTGGCCACCATCGATGTTCCGGCTATCAACCACGGCAAGCTGCGGCCCGCGACAAAATAATCATCGGGGCTCTGGCTGGCTTTGCGCACGAACAGCAATCCGATACCGATGGCGCTGACAAGGTAAAGAACGACAATAGACCAGTCCAATCCACTCAAGATCATCTCTCCAGTCTGAATGCATGAGCATAGGTTTTCCGCTTGTGCGCTGCATCCCGACAACTGGCACGTTCTGTCAGCCATACCTTTGCGACAAGGTTGGTGCAGCGCCGACCTGAGGCGATGAGGATGCTCGATCATCGGCTCAGAATCAAAAATGGCGGTGTAAAATAGGCAGCAGATTGTTTACTGTCAAGTCAAAAGAGCGTTGAGACGAAGACCTCAAAATGGGTTTGCGCAACAGAACTGATCAACCCCGCTGGCGCGAGGAATGTTGCGGCTCGTGACGCTGGCAAGGTGCGAAAATTTTTATTTTCTTGCTTCTCTGAGGCGGTATTGCTATACTAAAATCAATCCACGACATCAGCTTGATCAAGTGCAGGCAATCAAAACTATGGATGTGAGTTTCGAAAAGATCACCCGACGGGCTCATACCCTCGGCAAGCATCATCGGAAATACATCGATCAGATTGAAAAAAATATCGATCCATTGATGGCACGGTTGGAGCAAGCCATGATGCTCGATCGCGTGCATCTGGTGAGCACACCCATTACATACAAAGAAGAGATGCGGCTGATTGCGGATCTGGCCGATTCCGTTCCTGAAAAATTGCAGGATCTTGGCTGTTATTTTGCACTCCATTTTTTGCAGATGAATCTAAACGCGCTGGACGCGCTCCGGCTGGAGATGATCATCCGCAAAGCCGAGCCCACGCAGGTTTTTCGCAATTTTATGTTGCAGGTCGGCCATGATTTTCGCAAACTCACGGCCGCTTATATGGAACAATTGCTGCAGATCTATTTGCCGCCGGACAAAAGCCCGGAATATGTGTTTCTCAGTGTGGGAACCCGATCAGATCAGGATGATATCGATATCGGGGTGGTGGACCGCGGCGATGCAGATCGCCAAATCCTCAATCTGGCAATCAGCCGGATGAGCAGCGAGATGTTTAAAAAGGCGATCTGCCTGCATTTTTATCTCTCTGAGCATGTGGGCAGCCCGTTATCCTTCTCCGCCTCGATTCAGGAGTATTGCGACCTTCTGGATAAGGAAATTCATGATTTTGTCATCATCACCGAGATGCTCGGCGCTGCCCGCGTGATCGGCAGCCGCCGCCTGTTTTCGGATTTCCGCCGCCAGGTTACCATGCGTTACTACAACAATCCGGCCGAACCCGACAAGGTCAAATTCCATGAAGGCTATCTGCGCGGCATCGTCGGTGAGGTGCGTTCGCTCTATTTCCGCGATTTTTCCGCTGACTATATCAGCCCCAAAGGCGATGGCTTGCGCATGATCAAGGCTGGTCTCTATGCGGCCAAAACCATTTTTCACCTTCGCCAGGTCAACGCCTGGCTCATTCTCGACGCTCTTAAACAACGCGATCGCCGACGCCATCGCCAGTATGAAAGTCTGGAAGAGCCGCTGACCTTCCTGGAAACTTTCCGCTATCTTTATCAGCTGCTCATCGGCCAGGAAGAAGATATTTCTCTCAACCAGCCTCATGCACTGGACAATATCTCCCAGGTCGCGGCGGCGATGGGCTATGAAGCAGTCGGCGGCGCGCAGATCGCTGATTTTTTTCTGACCGACTATTATAAAAGCGTATCCCTGGCAAAAGAGACCATCCAACAGTTGATGCCGGATATTATCGACTATTTGAGCGGCATCACCATCTTTGGCAAATTGCTGCGCCACAAGCGCGTCACGGAAAGCGGGCAGCGCCGTATCGGCAATCTGGCCACTCGCTTCCTCGCTGAAACCAGGTTTTTTAGAGGCACCCAATTCTGGGATGATATCATTGCGGTGCTGAAAAAGAAAAACGGCGAGGTTCTAAAACGGTTGGTCAACGACCTCAGCGCCCTGCCGCCAACCCAGCAGGAGCATGTGTTTCAAGGCTATAGCGAATGGGCATGGAACTCTTTTATCGCTGCTTTCCAGTTTCTGACGCTCTTGCATCAGTATCGCGATTTCTTGCCGGACCGCTATTTTTTTGAAAAGTTCAACGTCAATTTCTTTCACCGCATGCGCGGCACCGAGGAGGAAGCGCGGCGCCTGAGCATTGTGTTCAAATTTTACCCCAAACTTTTACACGACTATATCGGTCTGCTCGATGAAACCCAACGCCGCAAGTTCGCCAAATGGATGGACAGCGAGGTCTGGGATCGACTTCTTGTCCCGTCGCGCAATCGGCTGCAAATCCTCCTCAAGCTCCACTACGGCACCAGCAAGTACTTTAAACGGATCATGAATACCGTTTTTCAGGAACATCCTGAATATATCGATTTTCTCGATCAACCGCAGCATTTGAGCCTGATCGCCCAAGGCCATTTCGCCGAAGTTCAACATGCCTTGAATATCAAACACAAACTCAAACGACTGCTCGATTATCACCGTTTTGAGTTCTTCCGTGTCTGCCTAGGCGTTCTAAGCGATGCCCCGCCATTGCAGATCGCCAACGAGTTCACCGAGTTTTCCGATACCTATTTACACGTGTTGTTTGATGTCTGCAAACAGGATTATGATGAACGCCGCGGGATTGAATACCATACCCAGGATCTGCTCGGCGTTTTCGTGACCGGTGGACATGGGCATATGCTGGCTTTCGATGACGATTATGACATGATTGTTCTGCTCGATTCAGACGACGAAAAACTGCTCGCCTATTGCAACGGTATCGTCGGGCGTATGCATCAGGAGATCGTTAAAACCGGAATCATGCCGCACTACCGGCTGTCAGATTACACCGGTTCCTATGTCTGCACTTTTCGGCAACTCAAGGAGCTGCTCGATCATTCCTCGCAACTGTTTATCGATATTTCGCAACTGCTGGGCGCTCGCCTCATCGTCGGCAGTGCAGCGCTGCAGCGATCGTTTGAACAGACTTTTATCGTTCCCTACGCTTTCGATCGCTATGCCGTCTATTGCCGCCAGATGATCGACGAAATCCAGTCGCGGCATCAATCTTTTTACAACCAGATCAGCGAAGGAATCAACATCAAGGAAAGCCCGGGTGGATTGAGGGATATCGAGATGTTGCTGTTGATCTGTCGAACAATTTTTCGTCTCCGCGAACACTCGAATTTCAAACTGCTGATGCTGCTGGCCAGCCGCCATACCGCACAAAGCGCCTTCTTTGAGAACCTCTACCACCATTACGAATTCTTGCGCAAAATACGGAACCTCAACCGCCTGATGATCGCGGCCGATGATGAGATCAGTTATACCCAGCTCGACAGTTTGACCGCCAATTTGCTCACAACATCGCCGGAATCGCTGTCCCGCGGACGAAATCTGGTCAGACAACTGGCCCGTACCATGATTAAAGTCCAAAAAGAGAGTGGTGTCATTTTTGAACAATTGATTCTTCCCAATCTGAATGTCCATTTTTGTGATCTTGAATCCTTAGAGGAGAACTCATGAATCGCAATCTATCTCTTTTGACGCTTGTCCTCGCCTTGATCGCGGTGGGGATGGCCGTTTCCGCCTGGTCTCTGGCCAATCGTGCCAAGCAGATCGCGCTTTCTGAAATCGAGCTGGAGGAACGCGATGCGCTGTTGACACCGGTTTTCGATGAAGAAACAAGTTCATGGAGTTATCTGGCGATTTTTGAATGGGCGCTCAGCCACTCCAGCGGACCTGCCATCCGACTTGAATCTCTGGTGCCGGTCGAGGAGCAAGATGGCTATCTGGTTACTTTGTACGACGGCGCCCCGACTGGTTCGGATTTGCAGGAACGGGTTTTTCGCACCGAGTCGACCCTGCAGGAAATTCAGCTCCATCCTGAAAAAATCAAAACTCTGGGACAAACCGTTCTGGCGGACCGGGAGTCCCTTGATCTGCAATTGGAGAGCGGAAAAACCCGCTTTTTGCGAGTTGGAGTCCGCTTGCATCCCTACGGCGAGAAACAGAATCTTTTGGCCGATGTGGTTTTGCTCTCCTTCAAGCTCTGTTTTGATAACGGCAAAACGAGGATCATCCGCCGCGGAATTCCGATTCAAGCGCTTACGCACCTTCCACAATAAAACACATGTCTTGCTTTCCCGTGCATTGGCAGGGGTTGGTGATGGCCCGCAAAAATAGTCTGAATCGAGATGTCGTCGCACTCGGACTGGTCAGTCTGCTGAACGATATCAGCAGCGAGATGATCTATCCTCTTTTGCCGCTTTTCCTCACGGTGACCCTCGGTGCAGGTGTGCAGGTGCTCGGCCTGATCGAGGGGATCGCGGAAACCACGGCCGCTCTGTTGAAATGGGGTTCAGGCTGGATCTCCGACCGGCGCAAAAGCCGCAAACCTTTTGCCCTCTTCGGCTATGCGGTTTCCGCCTGCACCCGGCCCCTGATGGCTCTGGCAGCCTCCGCTGCACAGGTGGGTGTCATCCGTTTGAGCGATCGAGTCGGCAAAGGCATTCGCACGTCTCCTCGCGATGCTCTTCTGGCTGCTGCTGCGCCTCCGCACCTGCGCGGCCTGGCTTTCGGGTTTCATCGCGCCATGGATCATGCCGGCGCAACCATCGGTCCACTGATCGCCATGGCGATTCTGGTTGCCTATCCAGAACAATATCGCCGGGTGTTCTGGTGGGCGGCTTTGCCGGCGTTCATCGGCGTGCTCATTTTGTTAATTCTTGTGCGCGAACGCCCTGATTCGACGGGTCCGAGCCGCACTCTTGCCGAACCCTGGCAAGCTGCAGATCGCCGGTTGTTTCACCGCTATTTGGCTGCGGTTTTTGTCTTTGCTCTGGGCAACTCCAGCGATGCGTTCCTGCTGCTGCGCGCCAATCAACTCGGCATCGCAACGGTGCATTTGCCGTTGTTGTGGACAGGATTGCATGTGATCAAGATGATCACCTCTGTGCCGGGCAGCAGTTTATCCGACCGCATTGGCCGCAAAAAAGTCATTCTCGGTGGGTGGCTGTTTTATGCCTTCATCTACAGCGGTCTGGCCGTGGCTGACCAGTCCTGGCATGTGGTCGTTCTCTTTGCTCTTTATGGAATCTACTTTGGTTTGACGGAGGGGAGTGAAAAAGCATGGGTGGCTGATCTGGTACCAACGCCGCAGCGCGGTTCGGCATATGGGCAATACCATTTTTACATCGGCATTGCTGCTTTCCCATCGAGTCTGTTGATGGGAGTGGTTTGGTATCGCTTTTCACCGTCGACGGCGTTTTTTATCGGTGCAGGATTTGCCGCGGCAGCCGTTTTGTTGCTCTTGTTTTTTCGCAATCCTCAAAAAAAGAGTGCATAAAAAAACGGCCGAATATCTTTTCGGCCGTTTTTTTAATGGCAATAGAGGATCCAACTAAAGTTTTTTGATTTCCGCCACCAATTCCTGCACCTTTTCTTTGGCACTGCCAAAGTACATCATCGCTTTGGGATTGTAAAACAATTCGTTGTCCACTCCGGCGAATCCGACATTCAAACTCCGTTTGATAATAATGATGTGGCGGGCTTTATCAACATCCAGAATCGGCATGCCATAGATGGGACTGCTGGTATCGGTGCGCGCTGCAGGATTAATAACGTCGTTGGCGCCGATCACCAACACCACATCGGTATGCGGAAATTCGGGATTGATGTCATCCATGTCGAAGAGCAAATTATACGGCACATTCGCTTCGGCCAGAAGGACGTTCATATGTCCCGGCATGCGGCCGGCGACCGGGTGAATGGCGAATTTGACTTCAACTCCGCGTTTGATCAGCAGTTCGGAAAGCTCGCGCACGGCGTGTTGAGCCATGGCGGCTGCCATGCCAAAACCAGGCACCACGACCACAGATTGCGCATACCCCACGATCATCGCAGCTTCTTCATTGTCGACCGATTTGACCGACTTGTCACCGCCGGCGGTTGTCGTCGCCCCGGCAGCCTGGTCGCCGGTTCCGAAAGCGCCGAAAAGAACATTGGACAGCGAGCGATTCATTGCTTTGCACATGATCTCGGTGAGGATCAAACCCGCAGCCCCAACCAGAGCGCCCGCGATGATCAAAATGTCGTTTTGTACCACAAATCCGGTTGCACAGGCAGCCAATCCGGAGAATGAATTGAGCAGCGAAATCACCACCGGCATATCCGCTCCGCCGATGGGGATGACCAGCATGACACCCAAAATCAAGGCGATCAGCGTCACAATTGAAAAGAGCAAGACACTCGGTTGGAAACCGGCAACGATGATGCTCAGGATCACCACTGCCAGCATCATGGCGGCGTTCACCGGTTTTTGCAGTTTAAAGGTGATCGGTGACCCGGATATCATCCCCTGCAACTTGCCAAAAGCCACCATGCTGCCGGTAAAGGTCAATGCACCGATAAAGACGCTGAGCAATGTGGTGATCGCAAGATCCACCGGCATTGCGGCAACCCTGCTCTGATGGTTGAATTCGACAAATGCGACCAGAGCCGAGGCGCCGCCGCCAAGCCCGTTGAACAGACCAACCATCTGCGGCATGGCGGTCATTTTGACCAGCCGGGCAGAAAAAACCCCGATCAGAGTGCCGATGATCATGGCAATTGCAATCCATTTGAAATCGATGATTTGCCGATCCAGCAGAGTCATGAGGATGGCAATCAACATTGCTATCGCGGCCAGCAGATTGCCGCGACGGGCTGTGGCCGGCGAACTCAAATAGCGCAGCCCGAGTATAAACAATACCGCCGCCAAAAGATAGGCTAAAGCGATGACTGTAGACAAAGCGTCCATAGACATTCTCTCTTGTCTGTTGGGTGATCCCGCGCTCAGGCTTGGGAGTTTTTGTTCTCTTTTTTCTTGAACATCTGCAGCATGCGGTCAGTCACCAAAAATCCACCGACCACATTGATCGTCGCGAAAGCGATGGCAATCATACCGAGAACCACCTCAAGCCATCCAGCCCCCCGACCGGAGATCAACAAGGCGCCGATGACGGCAATACCGGAGATCGCATTGGCTCCGGACATCAAGGGGGTGTGCAGAGTCGGCGGTACCTTGGTGATCACCTCAAAACCGACAAAGGTCGACAACACAAAGATTGTCAGGCCGACCATCAATTCCTGCGGCATAAAATCTCCCTTCAAGACTATTTGATATTCAGCATCGATTTGACTTGTTCATGGATTACTTGTCCCGCATGGGTGATGCAGGTGCTTTTGATGATTTTATCCGTGAAATCGAGCTGCAATGCCCCGTCCTTGAGCAAAAGTTTGAGCAGAGCCGAGATGTTGCGCGCATACATCTGGCTGCTGTGTATCGCCATGTCGCTGGCCAGATTGACAGGCCCGATGAGCATCACACCTTCGTGGCTGATGGTCTTGCCAGCTTCGGTCAGATCACAGTTACCTCCCTGGTCGACGGCCATGTCCAACACCACGCTGCCGGGTTTCATCGCTTCGATCATGTCGCGGGTGACAATCCGAGGCGCTCTTTTGCCGGGCACTTGTGCCGTAGTGATGACCACATCCGCCGCCGCAACATGGTCATAGACAGTCTGTTTGATCCGCTCCTGACTGCCTTGCGAGACCTCTTTTGCATAGCCGCCGCCGGCTTCGGTCTCTTCTTCCAGTTCGGCCTGTACAAATTTGGCTCCGAGACTTTCCACTTCGATTTTCGCCGCCGGACGGATATCAAACGCTTCGACGACCGCTCCCAAACGATGAGCGGTGGCAATCGCCTGCAATCCGGCCACTCCGGCGCCGATAACAAACACTTTGGCCGGCCGAATCGTTCCGGCAGCGGTGGTCAACATGGGGAAAAACTTTTTGCTCTCCTTGGCTGCCCATAACACCGCCTTGTAACCGGCTGCTGACGCCTGGGAAGAAAGCGCATCCATACTCTGCGCTCGGGTGATGCGCGGCAAGGTTTCCATGGCTAGGGCGGTAATCCCTTTTTTTGCCAATTTTGCCGCCAATTCCGGTTGCTTCATGATCTCCAGGAAAGAGATCAAAACACTGCCGGACGGGTAGTCATCAATTTCATGCCGCCCTTTTTCATCCTTTGGCGGATTGACTTTGAGGATTATCTCTGCTCCGGCAAATAACTTTTGATGCGAAGGCGCGATCTTGGCTCCCGCATTCGTGTAATCCGTGTCGGTACAAGATGCCCCCAAACCTGCTCCTTTTTCCACCCAGACCTCAAATCCCGAATCTGTCAACCGTTTGACCGCATCGGGCGTCATAGCGACACGTTCTTCCGGCAGGATTTCTTTTGGAATGGCTATTTTCATCTCATCTCCTTGAAGGAAATTTACCGCTTTTCACGTCTCATTTTCTTGTCATGCCCCGCTTCAATCGAAACGAAACAGCAGCATTTTCGCATGGCCGGGATGCGGGGTGTTCGGGGTGTTGAGAATTTAGATGTTTATTGTTATAAATCAAGGTTTTTCCGAATCAAACATAGGGCAATACACTCAGCGGATCTGTCCAATTTCTGCAGATGGCGATAACCAAAGACAGCTCCCCCAAAATGGTCTTTTTTGCTCCATTAGGCAACCGCAATCATGCGCTCCACAGCACGCAACGCTTTGCGGCGAATCTTTTCAGGCACTTTTATGATGTATTGGGTCTTTTGCAGCGAAGCCAGCGTATCCTCCAGAGTGATCTCTTGCATGTGCGGACAGCGGATGCTGCACAGACGCAGCATCTCTTTGTCTTTGTTTTCTGCAGCGATATTGTCGCCCATGCTGCATTCGGTGAGCAAAAGATAACGGTTGGCTTTGACTTGCTGCACCGCCCGGATCATCGCTGAGGTGCTGCCGCTGAAATCCGCCGCTGCCGTCACCTCCGGGCTGCATTCAGGATGCGCCAGGATATAGACATCGGGAAACTTTTTGCGGACGTTCTCGATGTCCGCAACCGTAAACTGCTCATGGACTTCACAGCGACCGTTCCACCCGATCATCTCATATTCGAGATTGGGGTCGGGATAGCGCAGTCCGAGTCTGCTTTTAACCGGGAAAACGATTTTTTTGCCTGACTCTTTTGCAACATTCCTGGCCAGATATTCGTCCGGCAAGAAAATGATGCGGTCGCTGTTGAGGCTCTGGACCAGTTTGACCGCATTGCCCGAAGTACAGCAATAATCGCTCTCCGCTTTGACATCCGCATAAGTGTTGACATACGAGACGACCGGCACACCCGGATATCGCTTTTTCAGCTTGCGCACATCGCTGGCCGTGATGCTCTCGGCCAAAGAGCAGCCTGCTTTTTTGGCCGGCAGCAAAACCGTTTTGTTCGGATTGAGAATTTTTGCTGTTTCAGCCATAAAACGAACGCCGCAAAAGACGATGATCTCTTTGTCGGTTTCCGCGGCTTTGCGGCTCAGCTCGAGAGAGTCGCCGACATAGTCCGGAACGGTATGAAAGAGAGCAGGCTCCATGTAGTTGTGTCCCAGGATGACCGCATTGCGCTCCTTTTTCAAGCGATTGATCTCATAAACGATCTCAGCCTTTGTTTTGAGCTCTGCCGCGGGGATGAACTCGGCCAGTTTTTCTTTCATCCTCTCGAACGTGGCTTGCACAGTTTTTTCATCGATTGGCATGATATCACCTGTTTTTATTCAATCAGATTGCCTTGAATCTAAAATAACATACTTGCGCTGCAATAAATTTCAATCGCTTGCGCCGCTTCAGAGAACGAGATTGAACGAATGCGGCAGGCGAATTTTGAGGGTGTCGTTAAAATTCGCTACAGTTGCAATGAGCTCGTCTTTGCAGCGCAGCGCGTAATACCCGGACGGCTTTTGATCCCATTTCTCGATTTTACCGTTTTTGAAAAGCGCAACCAGATCATCGACTTCCAGTTCCATGATTCGTTCAGAGATGTGGTGGCGAAAAAACTGAACCCCTGCGTTGGACAGGCGCCAACCCAGACTTTTGCGCAAAGCGATGGGCAGACCGATAGAGGAAAGGCCGGTTTGCAGGGCTGTACGCCAGTCCGGAATGGCCAACCACAAGGTTTTTTGGGTGACATGATAGACGAAATTGTCGAGATAATGCCGCTCGATGCCCCAGATCCGATTGAGCTCATCGAGAATGCGGCTGACTTCCGGCTCATCAGGAGTCTGCATTAGCAGCTCGTTCAGGGGCTCATTATGGGGTCGTACCGCGAGCGGCTCAAGTTTGCGCAGCCGAGCAATATAAAAACTTTCCATGGGTTGCGGAAACGGATAAATACGATAACTATTCGCCATGTCAGGATGCAGTTCCGTCTCGCGATAAACCGTCAGGCCCGGCCGTAAAACTTTGCCGGTCGGAAGAGGAATGTTCTCGATCGCCACCTGGTGCGGATAGTTCTGCAACAAACGATCGATGACCCTTTCGTTTTCTTCCGGCGCAATGGAACAGGTTGAATAAACCAGCACACCGCCGACCCGCACAGTCTTGAGCGCAGAGACCAACAGCTGATATTGCTGATTGCTCTGGTGTTCGAGGATTTCAGGTCTCCATTTGCGCGTGCGCTGCAGCTGAGCGCCGCTCTTGCCGAGATTGGAACACGGCGCATCGACAAGCACGCGGTCGAAAACCTCCGGCATCCAGCGGCCAAAGCGCCCACCAGGCAGACAATAAGATGAACAGTTGATTGCACCGGCGCTGCTGATATTGGCCTTCAGTGTCTGCAACCGCAGCTCAGAGACATCGTTGACGACCAGCCTGCCGCGATTCTGCATGGCAGCCGCGATTTGCGTCGATTTGGACCCCGGTGCTGCCGCCAGATCGAGGATGGTCTCGCCGGGCTGCGGATCCAAAACCAAAACCGGGATCTGTGAAGAAACCCCCTGATAATGAATTGCACCGGTAAAATAGAGCAGTGTATGGCTGAGCGGCACAAAATCGTCATCGAGGATCAAGCCGTCGGGATTGAACGGATGGTGTTGGAATGTCATCCCAAACTCGCGCAATTGCCGACAGACACTTTGTCGATCGGTCTTGAGGGTGTTGATGCGGATGGCCGTCGGCTCTTCACCAATTTGGGACAAAGCGTCCCGTCCGATCAACTCGGTGAGATAGCGCTCCAGTTCGGAATTGGGGATAAGCATCAGGATTTGCAAGAATTTGGTTGGCGATAGGTCAGTTGATTTTTTCCTTTGACAGGCTGAACCCAGCAGACCAATTTAACTTTTTTAATCCAAAAATACAATGGTGATGTCAAGCGTGCAGAACATCATTTTTTGCAGGCTGCGGGCCACTTTTTCGAGCCATTGCCTTTTCTGCAAAGGCAGCAGGACAGAGCGATCGGGGTTTCCGGTCGTTTGCCGGCTTTAACGGCTGGTATTCGCTGAATTGCGGCAGGACGCACAATTGCTGGATAAAATTGGTGGATTTTATTTTTTCAGTCCTTATATTGGTCACCGTGGTGTGGCAAGGCGAGATAACACGTAAATGGTTAATATAAAATCAATAATATAATTTATATATCCCTGATCAATTGATCCAGTTTGGATCACCTGTCTTTGGATGAGCTCTATCACACTGATATTCTCGCAATTCCGGTGCTTTACACACGCTCCGGGAACGATTGGAGAGCAAAGATGTCCGCTTTATCGAAAAAGTGGCTCAGACTCGCCACCCAGAATCCTGCCCTGGCCTGGAACAAGGCCCGCACGACCTTTCGCAATCGAATCGGAGCGCGCTGGGACTATTCATTTCGCAACGGTCAGGCCAAACCGCCGGCCACCATCTGTATCAAATTGACCAATGCCTGCAATCTGCGCTGCCAGATGTGCGGCCAGCCGCGTGAAAATGCCTGTCCCGGCGAAGCCAAATATGCGCCGCCTGAATTTTTTCGCCACTCTGTCTCGCTCGAGCAGTATCAGCGCCTGATCGATGAGGTCAAATTTTTTCGGCCCAACATCTATCTGTGGGGTGGCGAGCCCTTCCTGTATCCCCATTTGATTGAGCTCATCGCGCGGATCCATCGAGCGGGTTTGACCAGCCAGATCAACACCAACGGCATGTTGCTCGAAAAACATGCTCGCGAGCTGGTCGAGGCCGGTTTGGATGATCTGATCGTCTCGATCGACGGACCGGCAGAGGTGCATGATGCGGTGCGCGGCCGCGAAGGGGTATTTGCGCGCCTGCAAAGAGGCATTGCCGCGGTGACAGAGGCCAAACGCGAACTCGGCAGCAGGACGCCGGTATTGCGAGTGCGAGGCACCATCTGTCCGGAAAATTTCAACCAGATTACCGATTTGCCGCGTATCGCCCATGAATTTGGGGCCGACAGTTTGAATTTCAACTGGACCTGGTTCACCACCGCTGCAGCAGGTGCGGCGCACCAAAAACTCATGCGGCAATTGTTCGATATCGAAGCCAGTTCGTGGATCCCATTTTTGAGCGAAAGCGTGCTCGATCGCAAAACACGCGCGAGTTTTGCCGCTCTGCCGAAACAGTTGCAGATTCTAAAAAAACAAAGCGTTGACCTGCCGATTTCTTTGTCGCCCCACATCCGGCCCGACCAGGTCGAGGCCTATTTTACTGATATCCAGCAGACTTTTGGCTGCCGCGATTGCTATTCTGTTTATGTCAAATCCTATATCCTGCCGAACGGCGATGTGACACCCTGTCCGGATTACCCCGACTATATCGTCGGCTCGATTGTGCAATCCCCATTTTTGCAGATCTGGAATGGCGATCGTTATCGCAAGTGGCGGCAGGAACTGAAAAAACACCGGCTGTTCCCCATCTGCACCCGTTGCTGCGACCTCTATCTGTCCAGCGTGCAATTTATCTGATCAACAGGATCAAAAAGTGAAAATCGCCTTTATCAATCCGCCCTTTTTGCCGCGCTTCAGCCGCGGACAGCGCAGTCCCGGCGTGATCAAGTCCGGCACTCTCTATTATCCTTATTGGTTGACCTATGCAGCGGGCATGGCGGAAAAGCATGGACATGAAATTCGTCTGATCGATTGCCCGGCTGCCGGACAATCTGCAGAAGAGCTGCTCGCTGCACTGCTGGCAGAGCCTGCCGATTTGATTGTGCTCGAAACCTCAACCCCGAGCTGGGAGACAGACGGCCGCCTTGCAGACCGGATCGGTCAGACCCTGCCGGAAAGCCGAATTTGTATGGTCGGTACGCATGTTACAGCCCAATGGAGGCAGACTCTGCAGGCCTTTGCGGAAGTGGATTATGTCGCCATCGGCGAATACGATCTGACCGTCACTGAATTGGCCGATGCCCTGCAGGGCGACAAACCGGCATTGGCCGGCATTGCTGGACTGGCCTATCGCGGTTCCGCAGGTGCACAGCGCACCGCTGAAAGGCCGCTGCTGCGCGATCTCGACCAGTTGCCCTGGGCAGCGCCAATCTATCAGCGATTTCTCGACTTTGATCGCTACTATTTTAATCTCTCTCACCACCCGATGATCATGCTCATCGGCGGCCGCGGCTGTACTTCGATGTGTTTTTATTGTGTCTATCCCCAGGTCATGCACGGCCATCGCTATCGCCACCGCAGCGCCGACGATCTGGTGAGCGAATTGCTTTGGGTGCAGGAAAATTTGCCCCAGATCAAAGAGATCACCTTTGAGGACGACAATTTTGCCGCCGATCCGGTTTTTGCCCGCGCTTTTGCGGCTCGGGCTATTGAACGCGGAGTCAAATTGCCCTTTTTCGCCAATCTGCGTACCACAGTCGATTTTGATACCCTAAAGGCGCTGCGCCACGCAGGCCTGCGCAGCTGTGCGGTCGGCTTCGAGTCGGGCGATCCGCTGCTGTTGCAGAATATGCGCAAGGGCCAAAACCTCGAACTCCAGAAGCGTTTTTGCCGCTATGCCGCCGAGCTCGGCGTGTTGGTGCACGGCTGTTTTATGGTCGGATTTCCGGGAGAAACAAATGAAAGCATGGAGCGGACCTTGCAATTGGCCATGTACCTCAAACCCGACAGCGCCCAGTTCTATCCGGTGATGCCTTATCCAGGCACCGGGGCGTTTCGTTATTATCAGGAGAACGGTTATCTCACAACGGAAAACTTTCGCGATTGGCTGACTGTTGAGGGCGGACATCAGTGCGTGATTCAACTTCCCGGTCTGCCGGCTTCGGCGATTGAGGCTTTTTGTGAGCGTGCTTTTCGGCGCTTTCATTTCCGGCCGCGCTATCTGTTCGCCAAGTTGGGACAGGCACTGCGCCAGCCGGCTGAAGGTTATCGATCGCTGCGGGCAGGAATGCATTTTCTGCGCTATACCCTGTGGAATCACCGCCGGCATCCAGCATCAACGGCCGAAAAGGTGCTGCCCATACCTCCAGATTGGCGTCAGCGCATTCGCGTCCCCAAAGGCAGGATGGAGGAGGTGAAAAAAGGGACTTGACCCATTTCTCGCCGTTTATCCAGTTCCTCCCGAATCATTCGACAGCGATCCGCTTCCAGGTTGTAGCGCGAAACCAGCACGATCAATCCCAAATGACCGAAGACAGGAATCAAGGTGAAAAGCAGCACAATGCCGTGAATGGTGCGCGGCGATTGGCTGATCGCCTCGGCGGCATAACCGTAATGCGCCAGCAGCCACCCGAGCAACGCACCGCCCACCGCCATGCCAAGCTTGAGGGCGAATAGCACACCGGAAAAAACCAAGCCGGTGATGCGGCGACCGCTTTGCCATTCGCCATAGTCGACCGTGTCGGCCATCATCGCCCAAAGAATGGGTATGGCCATTTGATTGAAAAAATGCACTCCTGCAAATCCGATAACAATTAACACAATCTTGTCATTTGGCAAGAAAAAGAGGCCGATCGACAACATGACGACAATCGATTGTGTCAGGATGTAGGAATTGACTTTGGTAAATCGTTTGCACAGGCTCGTGGCAAACAAGGTGCCGAACATGGCGGCGGCCATGCCGACAGTTAAAAAGGTGCTGGTCAAATCCGCCCGACCGGCGTACCATTTCATATAGTAGATCGCCGAGCTGCTGCGGATCACCAAAGCGATGAGCAACACAAAGTTCATCAGCGCCACGATCCGCCATTGGTCGTTGGCAAAGAGCAAACGAAGATCTTCGCGCAAGTTCGTTTTGGTTGTCGCCACCTGTTCAACACGTTCGCGGGTGGAAAAATAGGTGATGGCGAACAAAATTATCGCTCCGGCGCCGAGCACCGCGATGGCCAATTGAAAGCCTTTTTGTTGATCGCCCTGTCCCAACCATTCGGCCAATTTCATCGTCGTGGCCGCCACCAGAACCCCGCCGCCGGTGCCGAGAAAAAAACGATAGCTGTTCAAGGAAACGCGTTCTTGCGGATCTGCGGTGAGCACGCCGCCAAGGGCGCAATACGGGATGTTGATCGCCGTATAGATAACCATCAACAGCGAATAGGTCCCATAGGCATAGATGAGCTTGCCGGTATAGCCGAACTGCGGTGTGGTAAAAGCGATCACCGCAGATAAGGCAAAGGGAATGCTGAGCCAGATGACATACGGCCTGAATTTGCCCCGGCGGGTCGAGGTGCGATCGGCAATTGCGCCCATGATCGGGTCGGTGATTGCGTCGATCACCCGGACGGCGAGAAAGAGCGTGCCCATGGCCGCCGCGCTGATGCCAAAAATGTCGGTATAAAAATAGGCCATGAACAACATGACTGAACTGAACACCACCTGGCTCGCTGCATCGCCCAGACCATAACCGATTTTTTCCCTTGCTGATATCCGTGCCGTTCCAGCCTTCATTTTCGCCTCGTGTTTTGGATGCAATGGTGATCAAAGGTAACAGGAAAAAAGCAAAAGGCAAAAGGAAAATGGAAAGATGGCGCTGGAAAAGCAGTGAAACCAAGAACCGTTTATTGAAGGCCGAAAATGAAAAGGGTGCTGGTGCAAATCAGGGTTCTGGGTGGTTGGTTTGCAAAAACGTCTTGGCAGAGGATAGGAGAAGGGAAAAGCTGAAAGTTTGCTGCAATTCAAGAATAATTGCGCAACAAAAAGAGAGCATCGACCGTCAATTGCGGGCGATGTTTTTCGCCGTACCGGGTGGCAAAACCGCCGTCGGGCTGTTGATTGCAGAGAACACCCTGCAAAGCCAGTTCATACAAATCGATTGCGCTTTCGCCGGCCAACCGGGCGGCATAGGCAATGGCAGCCAAATCTCCGGAGTCCGCTGTTCTGTCTGCAACCGCCTGCAGGAGAAAACGCTTGCATCCACGCGCGATGTCTCGATCCAGGCAGCTCCCGCCAACGTGGTTTGCAAAGAGCGGCAAAGCCATCCAGTGGGTGTGGATGAAGACCGGAAACCGATCCCCCTGCCAGCCCTGCCGCAGAAAGTCGAGCGCTTTGGCGAAAGCCACCTCATTTTGCCGACCTGCTTCTGCCAGTTTGCAGCACACCGCCGAGGTCAGCCAAAGCTGATTTTCATACCTCCCGGGCATCATCCAGGGCGGCGGGTTCCAGCCGATGATCTCCTCGGGCTCGTCCCACGAGCCGTCAACCCTCTGCATCCGCTGCACAAAATGAGCGGTTCTGTCGAAAATGGCGCTTTTTGCTGCGCCAAGCCAGATCAGCCACTGCATGGCGACCCATGTCGTGGAGACTGCAGACAAATCACCCTGAAAATCTTTGTCTGTTCGGCTCCAGCCGCCGTCCGGCTGCTGATAAACGCTCATCCTCTGCAATGCCGCAGCGGCGTCGAGCTTGTGGCAAGCAAATTGCGCGAGCGCAGTGACGACCGGTTCGCCTGCGGATTCGATGAATTTCAGTGCGCGATCAGTTTCTACCATGGTCGATTCGTTCCGGAGAATTGGATGTGATCAGGCAACCGTGATTTTTTTCTCCAGATAGACATCCTGTATGGCGTTTAAAAGTTCGACACCTTCAGACATCGGTTTTTGAAAAGCTTTTCTGCCAGAGATGAGCCCTGTTCCGCCTGCCCGTTTATTGATGACTGCTGTTCTGACAGCCTGCTGCAGATCGTTTTTGCCGCTGGCGCCGCCGGAATTGATCAAGCCGATTCTGCCCATGTAGCAGTTGACCACCTGGTAGCGGGTCAGATCGATGGGGTGGTCGGAGGTTAACTTGTCGTAAACCAGCTTGTGCGTTTTGCCAAAATTGACGGCTGTATAACCGTTGTTGCATTCGGCTTGCTTCTGTTTGATCAGATCCGCCTGCAGCGTGACGCCGAGATGATTGGCCTGGCCGGTTAAATCCGACGCCAGATGGTAATCCACGCCGTCTTTTTTAAATGCGTTGTTGCGCAAGTAGCACCAGAGCACGGTAAAGAGGCCGACTTCATGCGCCCGCTCGAATGCCTGGGCGGTTTCCTCGATCTGCCGGCTCGATTCGTCAGAGCCGAAATAGATGGTCGAACCGATGCCTACCGCTCCCATGTTGAAAGCCTGTTCCACCGAGGCGAACATCCTCTGATCGTATTTGTTGGGATAGGTCAGCATTTCGTTGTGATTGAGTTTGACGATAAAGGGAATTTTATGCGCATATTTTCTCGATACAGCGCCGAGTACACCAAGAGTTGAAGCGACTGCATTGCACTGGCCTTCGATGGCCAATTTGACGATATTTTCCGGGTCGAAGTAGATCGGATTGGGGGCAAAGGAGGCGCCGGCGGAATGCTCGATGCCCTGATCGACCGGCAGAATCGACAGGTAGCCGGTTCCGGCCAGCCTGCCGTGATTAAAGACCGACTGCAAATTGCGCAATACATTGGCGGACCGATCGGTATGAACCATGACCCGGTCGATAAAATCGCCGCCCGGCAGGTGCAGATCTTGCTTTTTGACCCCCTGACACTTGTGATCCAAAAGAAAAGATGCTTCCTCGCCCAAAAGCTCTGTGATTCTATTCAACATGGCATTTCCTCCCAAAGGCTTCATTTTTCGATTGCTCGCTCGCACCGCTCTGCAGGCGCTATCCCGTCAGTGTTCCAATCATTCCGGGATCGGTCCCAGATTCGGCATAAACGTATGCAGCACAGCCAGGCTCAAACGGTTGCTGCTGACGCGGTAGCGGTTCATGAAAACAATGATCGCCGCCTCTTGTTCCGGGAATCGGGAAAAATGGGCGACAAAACCCGCTACCTGGCCGCTGTGGCTCTGCTTTCTTAGCCCTTTGTATGGCTCCACATTCCATCCCAGGGCATAACCTGTGCCGTCTCCATTGGGGAGAAGGGCTTCTGTCCACATCGTCTTCTTGGATTTGTCGCTCAAAAACTGATCGTTGTACAGTGCCGCATCCCATTTGACCAGGTCATAGACCGAGGTCAGCAAACCACCGGCGCCGAGAGTGGAGGAGGTTTCAGTGGGATTGCGGTTGATCAACTCTCCGGCTTTGTTAATCCAGTAGCCCGAAGCCCGGTGGCGAATAATGGCTTCCGGATCCGCCATGCGGGTTTGCAGCATGCCGAGCGGCTGAAAAATACGGACCGCCAACAGCTTGCCCAGCGGCAAAACTTCCAGGCGTTCGACAATCAGGCTCAACAAATAATAACCGGTGTTGCTGTAGCTCCAGCTGAATCCCGGCTGGAAATCGATTGGCCGCGAATGAGCGATGCCGATGACTTGCTCCGGCGTAAGGCGAAAACGGTAGACATCATAACTGCGGATCTCTTCATAGTCGGGAATGCCGGAGGTGTGGGTCAATAGTTGGCGCACTGTCACCCCAAGCCATTCGCTCGGCAGCCAGGGCAAATGCTGCCCGATTGGGTCGTCCAAATCGAGTTTATGTTCCTGCACGAGCAGCATGACCACTGCAGCGACAAACTGTTTGCTGATCGAACCGATTTCGAATACGGTGCTGTCCATGACCGGTACCTGAAGCTCGACGTTGGCCCATCCATAGGTCTGCAAATGCACCAACTTTCCTTTGGACGCTACAGCCACCAATGCGCCAGGGACCGTGTTGTCCTGCATGTACTGTTGGATCCACTGATCGAGTTTCCGCAAATCTTCAACAGCCGGCTGCACCAGTTGCGCAACAGCATGGGCAGAAAGGACAAAAAATAAAATCGCTGCCAGGGTCGCTGCCCGGCAACCGGGTTTTTGCCGCCCAAACTTGTCGATGACCATATGCCCCTCCTCGCTTGCCTTCAGTTTGTTTTAATTTATCGATGTTTTTTCAAGAAGGCAAGGCCGGGATTTGTTCGACTTTCTGATAAAGCGCCAGTTCGATCCCTCGCATCGCCCGGCGTCGATTTCTTATCGGTTCGAACAGCTGTGAAGAAACCAGGCCGGCCAGACATCCGCATTGAACAAAGCTCCTGAAGTGGCGGTAATGATCGCCGCCGGCAAAACCTTCGATCAGCCTGATGACCCAGGCGCTCCAAGGCCTGGTCTCGTGATCGATTTTAAAATCGACTGCTAAAAACCAGCCGCCAGGCTTGAGAACGCGATGCACTTCGCTGATCAGTTTTTCCTGATCGGCGCGGCTTTTCTCATGAAGAGCCAGACTGGTCAGCACACCGTCAAAAGAGTTGTCGACAAAGGCGAGATGGGTGGCGTCTTGACAATGGATCTGAACGGCGTGACCAATCTTTTTTGCCACCCCAAGCATCGCGCGGGACCGGTCAAGGCAGTGCAAACGGTCGAAACCATTTTCTGCCAGGAGCCGGACCTGACTTCCGGTGCCGCAGCATACGTCCAGTATGGTTTCTTTTCGATGGATGTACAATTCCTCGACCACCGCCCGGCGAACCGACTTGAGAAAGGGTTCGAGCAGTGGTTCATACAAACCGGCAAATGCTTCATATTCGTTCTGCAAAGAAAAGTTGCTTTCCTTTTTATCGTGCACTGTCAATTCTGGGTTTGTGCAAAGCCCTGCAATGGAATGTCGCGGCGGTTTCGATTTTGGCGTTTGTTGTCGCTGCCCAAATCTGGCAACTGCTGCTCTTGTGCCGGTCATCTGCTCGATCGTAAATGACTGGAGCAGTCGTTATATAAGAAATGCAACATCCCCTCGCCTGAAAGACATTCCTTCTTTTTATGCAGATGGCAAAAATGTTGAATTTTGTGGCCGTTTTTCACCCTTTGTTTACGGTGCCAAATTGACTTTTTGTGCGATCCGGTGCTGCGCACCGAATCCGAGTCTGCCCGTTGCCGTTTTTATTTCCTTGATTTTTATAGCCTGATTGGATACCTTTTGCGCGAATTGAAAGAAAACGGCGAACATAAATTGCCCGCCAGGCCAAAAGGGCCGTGCTTCTGCACGCTTGATCTCGGGCCGACCTCAGCCATTCCATCTTCCTTTCCCAAGGAGACCGACATGAAGTTTCCAATGTTTTTTTTGTTGCTCTCTTCTGCGTCATCGCCCGCTGGAAGATCTGCTCTGCAGTTGGCGAATCTCAAAACCGAATATAAAACTGATCCCCTCGGTCTGGATGTGCAACAACCGCGCTTGAGCTGGGAGATTCTCTCCACAGAACGCAATGTGAAACAGTCTGCCTATCAAGTACGCGTGGCACTCGATTCCGAGTTGCTGCAAAAGAATCAGCAACTGCTTTGGGATGCAAAAAAAGTCATCTCAGATGCCTCTGCGCATGTGAGCTATGCCGGCCCTGATCTGCAATCAAAGACCCGTTATTTCTGGCAGGTGAGGGTGTGGGACAATCAGGGCAACGAATCGCCCTGGAGTCCGGTCGCCTGGTGGGAAACCGGCTTGCTGCAACCAGACGACTGGCAAGCCTCCTGGATTGAAGCCGCGAAAATGGACCGATCTGAAATGGCTTCGGCAAGCCCGATGTTGCGCAAAGAGTTTTTTCTCAAAGGGGAGATTCTCTCAGCCCGCGCCTATGTAACTTGCCTGGGATTGTATGAAATGGAATTAAACGGCACCAAAGTGGGCGATCAGGTGTTGACGCCGGGCTGGACTTCGTATAACAAACGCGTTCAATATCAAACCTATGATGTAACCGAGCTGCTGAAATCCGGCGCCAATGCGGTGGGTGTTCAACTGGGCGGCGGCTGGTATTGCGGCGATTTGGGCTCTCATTCTGATCGTCTGAATTACGGCGAATCGCTGGCCTTGCGCGCACAAATCCGGGTCAATTACCGCGACGGCAGCAGCGCAACAATCGCTACGGATTCCAGCTGGACAGCCTCGACCACCGGTCCTATCCGTCAGTCGGGCATCTATAACGGCGAAACCTACGACAGCCGCTTGGAGAAAAAAGGCTGGAGTTCAGCCGGTTTCGATGCGAGCGATTGGACAAAAGTCACAGTCATCCCTGCACCCAAGGTTGCGCTTGTGGCGCCGGCAGGACCGGCTGTGCGCAAGATGGTGGAATTGCCTGTGCAGCGCATCATCAAAACCCCCAAAGGCGAGACGGTTGTCGATTTGGGGCAAAATATGGTTGGCTGGGTGCGGCTCAAAGCCGCTGGAGCTGCCGGCACCAGGGTGAGATTGACTTTTTTCGAGGTCCTGGACAAAGAGGGCAACATCTATCTGGATAATCTGCGCACTGCCAAGCAAACCGATGAGTTTATCCTCAACGGTTCAGGCGAACAGGTTTTTGAACCTCGGTTTACGTTCCACGGATTCCGCTATGTGTGGGTACAGGGTTTTCCCGGTCAACTCGTTCCGGAAAAGTTTACCGGCATCGTGGTCCGGTCGAGTTACTGCCAAACCGGCACATTCAGCTGTTCCGATCCGTTGATCGATCAACTGCAGCGCAATATTCAGTGGGGCCAGGCCGGCAACTTTGTCGATGTGCCGACCGATTGCCCTCAGCGAAACGAACGGCTGGGTTGGACCGGTGATGCCCAGGTTTTTGCCCGAACCGCCTGCTTCAACGGCGATGTGGCGGCTTTTTTTACGAAATGGCTGAAAGATCTGGCGCTGGATCAAACACCGAGCGGTGCCGTTCCGCATGTTATTCCGAATCTCCCGGAAAAACGACCCTTCACCAATGCCGGCTCCGCCGCCTGGGCGGATGCAGCCGTTATCATTCCCTGGACGATCTATCTCTGTTATGGCGACACGCGCATCCTCGAACAACAATATCCGAGCATGAAAGCCTGGGTGGATTACATGGCAAAAAAAGCGGGCGAAACCTGTTTCTGGAACACCGATTTTACTTTTGGTGACTGGTTGGCTTTTGCTACCGAAAATTCTGATTACCCGGGCGCAACCACCGATAAGGATTTGATCTGCCAGGCCTATTTTGCCCGATCGACGGACCTTCTGCAGCGCACCGCCGCTCTCCTGGGCAAAAAAGACGATGCCGAATATTATGCGCAACTCTTGCAGAAAGTCATCGATGTTTTTCGCCGGGAGTTTGTCACAGATAACGGACGCGTGGCATCCAATACCCAAACCGCCTACTCTCTGGCTCTGGCTTTCGAGTTGTTGCCCGCAGCGCAGCGCCAGCAAGCTGCGAAGCGTTTGGCCGATGATGTCAATCGTTTCAAACATATCACCACCGGTTTTGTCGGCACACCGCTTCTCTGCTCGGTTCTGAGTGACTATGGCTATTTTGATGAGGCCTTTATGCTCCTGAATCGAAAAGAGTATCCTTCCTGGCTCTATCCCATTACCCGCGGCGCCACCACCATCTGGGAACGATGGGACGGCATCAAAGCCGATGGCTCGTTTCAAAATCCGGAGATGAATTCGTTCAACCACTACGCCTATGGCGCAATCGGGGAGTGGCTGTACCGCGTCGTGGCTGGAATCGAAATCGATCCGCAACAACCCGGCTATAAACATATTCTTATCCAACCGCATCCAGGCGGCGGCTTGACTCGAGCGCGTGCGGAATTGCACTCCATGTATGGACCAGTGGCTTGCGGGTGGGAACTGCAAGAGGGCAGCATCAAGATCGATGTGACAGTGCCAGCCAATACCTCGGCGATGATCACTTTGCCAGCCGGGAAAATGGCAAAAGTGGCTGAAGGTGCAAAGCCGCTCGGCGACGCAAAGGGGATCCTCTCAGCCGAACAAAAGGGCGATGATGTGGTCATCGAAGCGGGATCCGGCCAGTATAGCTTCAGATATCCATGGACGACCGGCTTGAGCGGCAAATGACCGACCGATTAACCGTTTATCTTGTATTGGTGGCGTCCGATGCAGCAATTCGGTTATGCTTTGCTGCATCGGTCCCGTATTGACGATTTTGATAGACACTTCAGCTTTGGCAGCGGCGGTTGCGCTATCGGTCACAGCTCACCCGCGCTCCATGCAGACCATCGTTGGGGTATGCAACTTGCATGGATATCTTTTTGCGCATTGCAAATCAGACGAATGCCATTCAGACTTTTTTGAGGAAGGACAAGGGTTGAAGAAATGCGCATCGGTCTAATCGGCTTGGATACTTCACACGCGCCGGCGTTTGTGCGCGCCATCAATCAATCCGATCATCCGGACCATGTTCCCGGCGGCCGCGTCGTCGCTGCCGTGGTCGGCGGAAGTCCAGATATCGAAGCCAGCGCCGCACGCGTCGACGGCTTTACGCGTGAAATCCGCGATCAAATGGGCGTACCTCTGGTCGATGACATCCCGTCTCTCATTCCGCTGGTTGATGCGGTTTTATTGACCAGCGTCGATGGCCGGGTGCATCGCGCCCAGGCGGAACCGATCATCGATGCCGGGTTGCCGCTGTTCGTCGACAAACCGATGGCCGCAAATCTGAACGATGTGCGCGCGCTTTTCGATCGCGCCGGGCACCGAGGCTCTCCGCTTTTTAGCTGCTCAAGCCTTCGATTTTATCCCGGACTGGTCGATACGCTCGCCGATCCCGATTTGGGTGCAGTTGTCGGTTGCGATTGTTATGCCCCCTGTCCTCTGGAGCCACACCATCCGGATCTCATGTGGTACGGTATCCACGGGGTGGAAATGCTCTTTGCGGTACTGGGCCCCGACTGCCGCAACGTGATGCGCCTGTCCAGGACAGACGACATCGTGTTGGGATATTGGGAGGATGGCCGCATTGGCGGCTATCGCGGACTACGCAAAGGATTTGCCGGTTACGGAGCGACAATCTTTGGCAATAATGCCATTCGCTCCTTTCAATATCACGGCGATTCGCTTTTCCACCCATTGTTGCAGAAAATTATGGCATTTTTCCACAGCGGTCAGGCGCCGGTGCACAGGCAAGAGACCGAGATGATGTTTGCCTTTATGGAGGCCGCCGACATCAGCAAAGCCCATGATGGAAAGCTGGTTCAGCTCGAACGCTGATCCGGCGTTTTTTTCCATTTGCTTTTTGTTTGCCTCCTTTGTATTGTTCATACAGATTGTGCGTTTTTTTGGTGTGGCGCCTGAGCGAGCATCCAGGCAAACTGAGCGGTTATGGCATCCGGCCCTGGCCGGCCGAATTTGCCTCCAACAGGAGATACAATATGGCGATTCCATTTGACCGTCTGCCCGTAATCGCGGAGGGCAAAACCAAGATCATTTATGGCAATCCGCAGAATCCCAAAACCGTCTATATGCGCTTCAAGGATGATATCACCGCGGGTGATGGGGTTAAACACGATGTGATTGCCGGCAAAGCTCTGGTCGATTGGAAAACCAATCGCGATATTTTTCTCTATCTAAAACGCCGCGGTGTGCGCACCCACTATCTTGAAACGCCCGAGGAAAAAACAGCCCTGGTCGAAAAACTCGATCGCAAAATCAATCTCGAAGTGGTGACCAGGCGAGTGGCGGCCGGTTCAATCCTCAAATGGGGAAATTTTGCCGAAGGGACGCGTTTCGATCCGCTGATAACGCAATTCCATTACAAGGACGACCCTCTGCACGATCCGATGCTGGATGACAGCTATATCGATTACATTGTCCGTACCAAGGCAGGCGATGAATACCGGACGATGCGGCAGATCAACGATCAGGTATTCGTGTTGCTGGAACAAGCCTTTGCACAGTTTGCCGTTCAGTTGATCGATATCAAGCTAGAATACGGCATCATCGGCGGACAAGTGGTTTTGATCGACGAGGTCACCGGCGGCTCATTCAGACTTTGGCCGTATCGCGGAGAAAAGCCCGATTTAACAAAGCAGAATGTGTTGGATGAGCTCGATCCCTCCGGCCGGCTCGACAAAGATACCTATCGCATGGGCGAGTCGAGCGATAAAGTGCTGACCAAGTTTGAACAGATTGCGGCGATAACCTCCCGGTTTGCCGAGCTGTGATCGAGCAATTGACTCAATGACAGACATCCCGAGGACAAGGGGGTGGTATGGATCGAATGACAGGTTTACCCGAATGGCTGAGCAATTGGAAAGAATGGCTGCAACTGTGGGCAATTTTCTATTTGTTGCCTGCGCTGGCTGCGGCTTTGATCTTTTGGCGCGGTTCGCTCAAAAGCTATAAATGGAATATATGGGATGTGGCACAGTTTGTCCTGCCGTTTTTGCTCTGGTTGACGCTCTATTTGCTGGAATTGCGCGATAAAGCTGTACAAAACTACTTCGAGGTCCTGATCCTCAGCGGAGCTCTGTTTTGCACTCTCAGTCTGCGCGTTATCTTGCACCGTTTCAGCAAGGGCAAGGGGCAAGCGCTCTTCCTGCTGATTCTTCTGTGCGCGGCCGCTATCGCTCTTTATTATAAAGGATTTACCTTGCCAAGAAACCGGCGCAATATTTTTAGATCGACGAACGCGACTTCCGCTGTTGTTGTTCTGGCGGAACAGCGGCCCGATTGTCCTTTGCCTGGACCCCTCTGATGAATCGAGCCATCCACATCGACAACGCCAACGATCCGCGATTGGCGCCTTTTCTGGATCTCAAGGATCGCCGGCTTGCCTCGCAACAGGGATTGTTTGTTGTCGAGGGGATGCACCTCGTCAACCGCCTGCTCGCCAGTTCCTTCCCGGTTCATGCTGTCGTTTGTGCGGAAAATCGTCTCTCCGAATTGCCGGATAAAACTGCTGAACGATGCCCGATCTACCTGTTGTCCGAAAAGATCCTGTCGACTCTGGTCGGTTTTGCGTTTCATCGAGGGGCAGTCGCCGCTGGTGTGCGACAGCCTCTGACTGAATTAAGCCGTTGGCGAAGCCTGTGGCCGGAAAGCTTTGGCCTGGTGGTTTGTCCTGAGGTCAACGATGTGGAAAATCTCGGTGCAGTCGTGCGTTCAGCAGCAGCTTTCGGCGCTGAAGCGATGGTTCTTGGCAAGAACTGCTGCGATCCTTTTGCGCGGCGCGCGATCCGCGCATCCATGGGCGCGGTCTTTTCACTGCCTTTGTTGCAAAGCGATGATCTGGCCAGCGATCTGCAATCGTTGCATGATCGCCAGGGAATGCAGAGGATCGCGACCGTCATCGACCCTGATGCCCGGCCTTTGCAGGAAATGGCCCCGCCATCGCGCTTTGCCTTGCTGCTGGGTACCGAAGCGCGAGGTTTGGCTGATCCCTGGATCAACCTGTGCGACAACCGCGTGACCATCCCCATGGCCTGCGGCATCGATTCACTCAACGTCGCTGTCGCTGCCGGCGTCTTTTTCTATCACTATTTTCAAAGCCGAGCGGTCCATTTTGAGCATCGCCCCAAGCGGCTGCGGCTTACCTGACTAAACTCATTTTCTGGCTGGCAGTCAGGATTTGGCCATCCGCAGAAACAGAGCGCACACGACAGAAATAAATCCCCGAACCAACCGCCACTCCAGCCTCATCCAAACCATCCCAGACAATCGGATGACGGCCGGCACTCTGCTGTCCCGGTTTAAAGCTGCGGACCAGACGACCGTTGATCGCATAGATGTCCAATTCCACCTGCGCTGATGACGCCAGGTGCACCTCCAGAATTGTCTTCGGATTGAAGGGATTGGGATAGCAAGTCAACAAACAAAAACCTTGCGGTTGTTGCGGCGATAGTGACTGTACCCCGGTGGTAAAAGAATGGTCGTAACAATTTTCGGGCACAACCGATTCATCGATGTGCCATTGAGTGCTGACATCGGTGAAGGAGTTCAGCCAAATCGGCATTGCAGGCTCGCTGTGAGTGGCCAGCATTTCCCGCCATCTTTCGTCGTCCAGACGATCCTCGATCGGCTGCGCAAATTCATAATAAGAAAAAATCGCACCGGCAGTGAGACGGGTAACCTCACCTTCGCGCACAACAACAAAGATCTGCAATGGATAGGCCACTCCTTCTTCCAGACACAATCCGCTGTTGGTGTCGGTGTGCACGTCGGCGATGACCGCCTGTTGATCGGTTTGGCTCCTGTCTGGATTGCTGGCATCTGTTTCTACCAGCAAGGCCTTTGCAACTTTGCCAAAACAGAAGAGATTTTTGTATTCCGCCTCTGTCAACGGTGTATTTTGCAGTTCTTTGCCGGCAACGTCGCGCAAAAAAGCCAACAACTGTGCGAACAAATCGATTTTGTCGTTATAATCGTCGTTCAGCAAACCGCGTCGGGCAAGCCCGTCATGGGTGTAGCGCAAAAGAGCGCCAAGGCGGGCATAAAGCTGCGGATTGGGTTCGACATAGCTGCGCGGTGTTTCTGTGACTATTCCGCGCGGCGTTTCGCTCTGTTTGGCATACAGAATGGTGTCGTGCCGCAATTCGGCCCATGAAGCGAGCGCGGTCATCAACTCTTTATCTGCCCATGCCGGACTTTTCATGAACGTCGGATAGCCGCTGCCCTTGGGTGTCAACAAGGGTGCCAGTGTGTAGAGCCAGTTCCAGTAGAGATTCTGGGCCCAATCGGCTGCCGGCTTGGCGGCAAATTCGGCGTGCAGAGCGGCGAGTTGGCCGCCATAGTTGGCAAATTGGCTCTGTTGATAGAACTCCTCCAGTATTGCCGCAGCGCGGTCCGAGCCGAGTGCGGCCATCACGTCCAAACCTTTGGGCATCGTTCGATTGGCGACATAGGGCATCACCAGGCGGGAAAAGAGATAGCTGTCTGGAATGGTGCGCATGCCCATAAAGCGAAAGCCTTTATAGGATGTAAAAGTTCCGTATATCCAGTTGGGGATCTCGGGCTCGCGCAGTTTTTGCGCTTCAGCCATGAACGCGGCAAGGAGATTCGCATTCGCCAGGCTGTCAGCCGGCAACTCGAGCCAATCCTCGCCGTAGATGCGTTCAGCAATGCCGCGGTATTCCGGGACCGCGGGATCGTCCGGGCGACCGACAAAGAAATTCGTCGGTTCGATGATCAGATTCCATTGTCCAGCAGCCGCCTGGGAATCGTCCGGCGAACCGAGGTGTTGGGTGAGCAATAGAGCTTGCAGAGTGTGGCGCTCGGCGAGATCGCCGAACTTTTCTGCTTCCACCGTAAAAATCATTTGGCCTAACCAGGTGAGAACCTGGAAATAGCGGCGCAAGGATTCGCTGTGGGTATAATGGCCGCGCGGTTTGAAGCGGCTATAGTCCAGTTCGGAAAAGGGGCCGAAAATCGGCGAAAAAGCGTAGCCCGCATGCGCCTGCACCAGATTCCATTCGGCTTCAACCCAATGGCGCACATTTTCAGGGATGTCGCGCAACTCACCGTCCAACAGACAGCGGGCGACGTGCAGATAGGCGAGATTGCGCAGAGCAGCTTCTCGCACATCTTTGTCGGTCGTTGCATTGCAGAGAACCTGGGTGTCGACAATCAAAGAACCGATCATCTGTTGCACTGCCGGGATAAAACAGCGCACTTCGATATCTGTGAGAAGGCGTTCGAAGAGAACATGGTAGATGTGCAACACAGCGTCGGTGGTGACAAAGACAGGTACTCTATCCCAGGTGTATTGGTTGTAATAATCGTAAAATTGGCGGCAGATTCCTTTGCGGGCGAAGAAATGATTTTCCTGCAAAAGGCCGAGTTCATGGTCGTTGAAAAGGTAGATGCTTTTGAATCGATTGAAATTGGTGACATCGCTGAAATCAGGCGCCAGCTCGTAATCGGGGAGCATGGGGGTGATGAAAAATGTATCGGGTTGATATAAGCCAAAATCGGTTGCTGTCGGCTCAGCAATTTCGGCGATTTGACTTTGCAGTACCGATGGCAAACAGAAGAGCAGTGCAGTCGCTAAAAGTCGATAGATTCGCATCACAGCCCCCTGAGAACCAACCCAAACAGCGGTCCTCATGAGTTAAATTTTTGAACGCGCCAAGTCGAGTTGCGCTATTCCGGTCGGCCGAACATTGCCGGTTTCGAGAAATTTAGTCTGCGGTCATCTTGTTTTCCGCCGGCGGAGCCTGTTTGATTTCATACTTGGACGGGCACTTGAACAGGATTTTTTCAGCGAGGAAATCGGCATGCTCTTTCCGCCAATGCCCCTCCACCACGACCTGTTGATTGTCGGCCAATTGATCCGGCAAAAGGTCATTGTACCATACCTGCATTGTATCGATCCCATCCTGCAGAGCAAAGCTCAATTCCAGCTTTTCCGCATTCCAGTCGATCGATTCTGGGACGACCATCCCGCTGACCCGTATTCCGCGCACATCGTTTTGCTGCGCCTGTGCTTTCAATTCAGAGACGGTCAGATAGTAGACCGACGCCTTTTTCAGGCTGCCAAACAGCAAAAAGACCACAGCGGCAATTATGATTGTCAACCCGATAACAATGCGAGGTTTCATCCACCTTCCTCCGTTAAAGCTTTCCCGCAGAAAAGACAGCGACCAGGTGCGCAAAATCTAAACACAAAAAGGTAAACAATTTGACCCTGTTTGTCAAGCAGATTGCATGGCTCGAAATTGTCGGGCGGTTCTGTTCTTTGCTGTTGCATAACCCCCTGATTTTTTGTATTGTTTAGACATGGATCGGTGCAGCAGATTTTCAACAACGGGTTGGAATTGAATGGTTTGCACCATGCCTTTATGGCGCCGATCGAACCTGTATTTCAAGGAAAGGGGTTTGCCATGCGGACGCATCTGTTTCGCCTTTCTCTCTTGAGCCTTGCCTGTTTTGCTCTGCTCACGATTTTTGCATCGTCCATCGATCCGCTGTTGGCCCGCTGGGGAGATCCGTCGGAAGTCCATTCGCTGCTCGCTTCGATTTTTCTGGTCATTGGGGTGATCAGTGTCGCTTTGATCTTTGTGCGCACGGTCATCGGTCTGGTCTTGACGGTTTTTTTGGCAGCAGCGGTTTTTTACCTGGCCTACCATTATTTAGGCGTTTTGATCGGTGGTTGAAGGATGAAAAATCGATTATCTGAACAAACCGACAGCCGAATCGCCAGCGCAGATCCAACGGTTTCGATCGTTCTGCCGGTTTTTAACCGCAATCATCTGGTGCAGCGCGCCATCGATTCGGTTTTCGCGCAGACATGCCGCGAGTGGGAATTGTTGATCATCGACGATGGCAGCACCGACGGTCTGCATGAACGGATTTTGCCTTTGGTCATGCAGAATCAAGCGGTCCGCTATTTCAAACATGCCAATCGAAAGCTTTCAGCAAGCCGCAATATCGGCATTCAGGCTGCCCTTGGCGAGTTTATCACTTTTATCGATTCCGATGACGAGTATCATCCTGACCATCTGGCGCGGCGGATCGACTATATGCGTGCCCACCTTGAGGTGGATGTGGTGTATGGGGGTGTGGAACTGATCGGGCCGCCGCATACCCACTATGTTGACGATGCTTTCAACCCGGGGCATAAAATACATCTCTCCGAATGCACGATCGGTGCCACTTTTTTTGGCCGCAGATCGGCTTTCCTTGTCACCGGTGGATTTAAAATAATGGCCTATTCGGCAGAATCCGAATATCTGCCACGGCTGCAACACTCTTTTCGCGTCGAGCGGGTTGGTTTCCCGACTTATCGCTATCATACAGGCTTGCCGGACAGCATCTGTGCGCAGAGACTGCAAAAGAGCGGTTCATCCGGCGAACTGAAGTCGCGATAGAACGGCCATGCCATCTAAAATAAGCGAGTGTTCCATGAGTTCTCTTCCTTTGCCGCCCTCGGTCCTGCGCCCATCGTGGATCGAGGTCGATCTCGATGCGATCGAACACAACGTCGCCCAGATTCGGGCACGCCTCGACGGCGTTCGTTTGCTGGTCGTGGTCAAGGCTGATGCCTATGGATTGGGTGCTGTGCAGGTTTCCCGCGTTCTGGAAAAATGCGGCGTCGATTGCTTGGGGGTGGTCTGCTTGGATGAAGCCTTGCAACTGCGCAACGCCGGCATTCGGCTGCCGATTTTAAATATGGGAGCTATTCTCCCTCAACACGCTGATCGGGTTGTTAAGCAGCACCTCGAACAGGTGGTCAGCGATATTGAAACCGCACAAGCTATTTCGGCGGCTGCGCTGAAGCATAATGCCCCCGCATCCGTGCACTTGAAAATTGATACCGGTATGAGCCGTTACGGTATGCCCTGGCAGGAGGTGGGTGAACGGTTTGGTCCGCTTTTTCAGTTGCCGCATCTCCGCTGGATCGGCGCCATGAGCCATTTTGCCAATTCGGACGGTCTGGATAAGAGCTTTCCTCTGTTGCAGCTGTCGCGTTTCTTGCAGGCGCGACAACACCTGACCGAAAAAGGAATCCAACTGCCCATCTGGCACATTTGCAACAGTGGCGGTACTTGTGATCTGCCGCAGGCCCATCTCGATATGGTAAGAGTCGGATTGATGGTCTATGGCTACTATCCGGATCCTGAGGTGCAAAAGCCGTTCGATCTCCATCCCGCCCTGTCGCTCAAATCGGTCATGGTCGCTGTTCGCGAACTGCAGCGCGGCGACAGCGTCGGTTATGGCCGCCGCTACATGGCCAAAACACGCGAGCGCATCGCCGTTCTGCCGATCGGCTATGCAGACGGCTTTGACCGCAAACTGCGCAATGTTGGTCAGGTTTTGTTGCACGGCTGCCTGGTTCCAATCATCGGCGGTCTGTGCATGGATGCCTGCTTCATCCGCATCGAGGATGTACCAGAAGCGCGGTGCGGTGACACCGCAACGCTGATCGGTCGGCAGGGCGATCTGGAAATCTCACCGCACGATATCGCTGCGCAAATCGGTTCGGTGAGCTATGAGGTCATGGCGCGGCTCGGCAAACGCCTGCCGAGAGTCTATCTGCACCATGGAACGGTTTGCGAAACAGTCAATCAACTCTGTCCCTGATGGCAATAGAATTCCTTGGAGTCTGGTGAATGGGACCTGGAAAACTGCGCATACTTTTTCTCTTGTTCTTTCTTTTTCCGCTTGCCTTGCGCGGCCAGGGCGCATTTTCGCTGTTCAATGGCCGCAATCATCCTGAATTGCGCTGGCAGATTCTCGAAAGCGACCATTTTCGCGTGATTTTCCATCAGCGGCTCGATTCGCTGGCCAAAGAGTGCGCTGCGGTTGCTGAAGCGTGTTATGCGCCGATTTGTGAAAATTTGCAGCATCGACCACAAAGCAAAATTCCGATCTATCTCACCGACCAGGACGATATCAGCAATGGATTCACTGTTGCTGACCGCTATATCGGCATATGGGTGAATGTTAATGGCTACATGGAGTGGAGTTCAGGCGAAGACAAGTGGCTGCGCAAAGTCATCGCCCATGAATTGGTGCATTATGTACATTTTTCCGCTCTGCGCACGCCGCTCGGCCTGCTAGGGCAGAGTTTCAGCGGCACGCCAACCTGGTTTATCGAAGGCTTGGCGCAATACGAGTCCGAAACCTGGAATGTGCTTCGCGGCGACCTGTTGCTCCGCGTTTCGGTCTGGGATGATGTTCTCGATACCGATGGCGAAAACTGGCCAACCAATGGCCCTCTGATCTATGCAATCGGTAACTCGCGGGTGCGCTACCTGGCAGAGCGCTACGGCGATAGTTCGCTGGTCAAGCTCATCAACCATCGCAAGCACTTTCTCGGCATCCCCTATTATGATTTTGTTGCAGCATTTCGGGCCGCGTTCAACGAATCCGAGGCTAAAGTCTTGCAAGACTGGCATCGCCGCATCAACGTCTGCTATAACACAATCTACGGTCAGAAAGAGCTGCCCCTCGAGGCAGTTGACAACATCGATTTGCCGATGCTCTTTATCGACGGTCTGGATGTCAGTGCCGACCGACAATGGTTGGCGCTGGTTGGTATTTTGAATGCCAATACCGTCTATCGCTCACTGGTGCGGATGCGCAACGACTCGACTAAAGCGATGCAGGTTCTGGCGCAGGGAGAGATCAGTGCCCAGGTGAGTTTTTCTCCTGACGGCTCTTTGATCGCCTTTTCACGCTTGCGCCGCGGCTGCAACGGTTCGCTGATGCGCGATCTCTATGTGAGCGATCCGCACGGCAATCTTGTGCGTCTGACGAGCGACTGCAACGCGGTTGACCCGGATTGGTCGCCAGACGGCAGGCGGCTTGTTTTTGTCGATGAGCAAAACGGCCAATCCAATCTCTATATCATCGATGCTGCTGGCGGCCGGCCGCAGCAACTGACCGACCTGAATGGTGATGTGCAGCTGCTGTCGCCGCGCTGGTCGCCGGACGGCAAGAGGATCGCGGTTTCGCTTTTCGATGCACAGGGCAATCGGGATATCGCTCTGGTCGACAGTTGCGGTCTGGTCAAGCCCCTGCTCCGGGATCGGGACGATGATCGCCTGCCAACCTGGTCGCCGCAAGGTGATCAGATCGTCTTTGTCAGCTATCGCAATGGTTCACCGAATCTGTTTCGATTGCCCATAACGAAACCGGATTCCCTCTCTCTGATCACCGATATCGCCGGCAGCGTCACTCGACCGGTTTGGCGCGGGGATAGCCTCTATGCCATATTGAGCGATTCCCGGAAGCGCGATCAGCTGGTGCGTTTGGACGCCAATCGGTTTGTGGATCTCCGGCAGACATCGGTCGATTCGCACTTTACTGCCTGGATGCACAAACAGCCGCCGGCCGGCTTGCCGCCACTCGCACCCGACGGGATTGATCCGGTAGCGACAGAGAGCTCAGGCCCCTACTATTCTTTTCGCCATATACGCCACGTCCTCACTCTGCCGATCCCTGTCGCTGCGAATGACGGTGCTGGCCTGTTTGCCATGAGCCTCTTCGCTGAACCGCTCGGCAAACACCTGCTCAGCGCTGCAGCTTTTATCGATGCCGCTGATATCGCGCAGAGTCAATTTTTTCTCAATTATCTCAATCGATGTACTTTTGCCGATGTGGCGCTGTCGGGTTTTCGTCTGCCTGCCAGCGGACAAATCTGGGATGGTCGAGCGCTGGTGGAAGAAGCGCGTGGTGCCAGACTCGACGTGCAATGGCCGCTCGCACTCGGCGATCAGCCATTTGACCGAGCTCTCGTGGGTGGACATGCCGAATGGAGTCAGAATCGGGTGCTCAACAAAAAGGATTTTTTGGATACTCAGATTGTGCCGGCGGAAAAACAGATTGGCGAATGTGGTTTTTTTGCCCTTTACAGACGAAAACCGCCCGATTTGCGCAATACCTGGAATCCGCAGAGCGGCTTTGGCGCACTGGTCCAAATGCGCTTTTCGGACAAAAACTGGGGAAGCGAGCTTTTCTACCGGCGCCTGACCGCCAACACTTACGCTATTCTGCCTTTGCCGCTGGCAGAACACGTTTTTTTTATCCACACAAAGGCGGACGGCGTCAGCGGTGAAACGCTGGCGCAAGATTTTGTCGGTTTGGACCGCGATGATCAACCCGACTTCGGCAGGGGATTGCGATTCGTCGATCGCGACCGTGTACGAGGTTTTCGCCGTTTCAGAATCGGCGACCGTCTGCTCTTTGCCAGTGCTGAGTATCGGTTGCCGTTGTTGCCGGATTTGGGATGGAATATTGCCGGGTTTTCTTTTCGCGAAACGAGCCTGACCGGGTTTTTCGATACGGCAACCGTCTGGTGGGCGGATTCGACCTCCTGGCGCAAAACCGGTTGGGATCGCTCCGTAGGTTGGGAAATCAAAAATCGTGTCTCGATGGCCGGATTCGATTTTGTTCACGCTTTTGGGATGGCATGGCCGCTGATTGATACGGGCGAAAACGAAAAATATTATCGCCTGCGGGCAGTGATACCTTTTTAGCGCCGCTGGCGCCTAGCAAAAGTTCTGCCGCTGTATCAGACGCCAAAGGAATGCAGGGTTTTTTGCAGCCGCATAAAGAATAAACGATTGAATGTTTTTTGATTCGCTTAACACCGAATCTGGGTCACTGGTGTCCGGTTACCGGATACCAGTGAATCTGGGTATAACAGGATGAAGGCAGGTCAAAACAAAGAGGAGTGCAAAAATGGCTCGTAAAGTGGGTATATTGACCGGTGGCGGCGATTGCCCCGGTTTGAACGCGGTGATCCGCGCTGTCAGCAAATCATTGATCTTGCAAAATAACATAAAAGTGATCGGGTTTGAAGATGGCTTCGATGGCCTGATCTTTCGCAAAACCGTTGACCTGACCTATGATGCAGTTTCAGGCATTCTGCAAACCGGCGGTACAATCCTCGGCACCTCCAACAAAGCGAACCCGTTCCGCCATGCGATCGAGAAAAACGGCAAGCTGGAATATGTCGACAAATCAAAAGAAGTGTTGGCTTATATTGAAGAACTGCAGTTGGAAGCATTGGTCTGCATAGGCGGCGATGGAACAATGGCCATTTCCAAACAAATGATTGAAATGGGAGTGCCGATTGTAGGAGTGCCGAAAACCATCGACAATGATATCTTTCATACAGATATGACTTTTGGCTATGATACGGCGGTCACTATCGCTGCAGAAGCTATCGATCGCATCCACACCACCGCCCAATCTCACCATCGCATCATGCTGGTGGAAGTGATGGGGCGATATGCCGGATGGCTGACCCTGGCGGCGGGAATTGCCGGCGGGGCCGATATCATCTTGTTGCCCGAAATCGATTATAATCTGGATGTCGTTTGTGACCGGTGCCTGGAACGCAGTCGAAAAGGCAGACGTTTCAGTATCATCGCCGTTTCTGAAGGCGCCAAGCCGATCAATGGCAATCGGGTGGTAAGCCGTGTCATCAAGGACAGCCCGGATCAGATCCGTCTGGGCGGCATTGCAATCAAGTTGGGGAACGATATCGAAGATCAAACCGGACTCGAGACACGGGCGACGGTTCTCGGACATCTGCAACGCGGTGGTTCTCCTACGCCCTTTGATCGCATTCTGGCAACGCGTTATGGCGTGGCAGCCGCCGAACTGGTGGGCAAGAGGCAGTATAATGAGATGGTGGCTCTGCGGGGCAATGAAATTGTGTCTGTGCCGATCAGAGATGTCGGAGGAAAGACGCGAACCGTGCCGCTCGATTCACCTCTTATCCATACCGCTGAAGCAGTTGGCACCAGCATGGGAATTTAGGAACGCTGCGCAATCCAGGTTGGCCAAGTTTAGCCATGGGCGGTTTCAATCCTGTCCACCAGGAGGGCTGCTTTTCCCTCGATAGTTGGCTAGGATTTTCTCGATCAAGTGGGTGGTGGACATGCCTTCAACGCCGGGCAAAAGCACGATTCTACCACCATACGATTCGACCAAAGACCTCTCGTCTTGATTGATGGTGTCGATCGAATAATCACCACCCTTGGCATAAATATCCGGTTTGAGCTGACCGATGATTTTCACCGGCGATTGATCATCGAAAATGATCACAAAATCCACGCAACTCAAAGCAGACATGAGCTGCGCTCTTTGTTCCTGATTGACAATGGGACGGTTTGCTCCCTTGGAAAGGCGGACCGAGGCATCGCTGTTCAATCCCAAAATCAGCAGATCGCCTAACGCCCGGGCCTTTTCGAGATAAAGTATATGACCGGCATGCACCAGATCGTAACAGCCGTTGGTCCAGACCACCCGCTTGCCCTGGCTTTGCGCCTCGCGCACGATAGAATTGAGTTGAGACAGCGAAACGATTTTATTCGCCTGTTCGCGGGCTTGTTCCTGTCGTTCAGACTGCAGGATCGACTGCAAGGAAAGCGGCGCCAAACCTGGGCGCGTTACAGCCAAACCAGCCAGACGGTTGATCAGCTGCGCCGTTTCCTGGGGCTGTAACCCGGCAAGGCAGCCGACTGTTGTTGCCGCAACAACGGTTTCACCTGCACCGGTGACATCGAAAACAGACTGGGCAAGGGTCGGTATATGCAGGGGGGCGGCATCGCGGCTGACCAGCTGAATGCCCTTGTTTCCCAGACTGACATAGATGGCCGCGCAATTCAGTTGTTTTTGCAACCGTTGGGCTGCGCTGACAAGATCGCTTTCGCCCGGAACCGCTGCCAGCAGTTCTCGATCGTTGGGAGTGACGGCTTCGAATCCCTTGAACAGATGCAGTTGCCGTTCTGAATCACCGATCAAATGAATGCCGTGTTTTTTTGCTGTGCGGGTCAATTTTTGCAGCCGCGAAGCTGTCAACCATAAGCCCTCTTTTTCCACCATCACCAACACATCAAATTTGGGCAAAGCTGATTCGATCGCGCTGGACAAACGGGTGCAAATCGCGGCGGCCGGCTTTTCACTGGCGGGCAGGTCGAACTGCAAAATTTCTTGCAGCGGATAATGATCGCCCTGCGCCAAAATCCTTGTGCGGCCACAGGTCACTTTTTCGCTGATTGCCAGTAAAAGTTCAGAGTCGATGCCGCGGTTGTCAAAGGCCTGGCGCAAAGCGATACCGGCAGGATCATCACCGATGAGACCCGCGACTTTGACTCGGACCCCCCATTCATTCAACAATACGGCCACATGGCCGGCCGCACTCGGTTGATACAAGCGCGATTCGACGGCGATGCGGGGGAACGGCCCATCCGCCGACATTCCGGTGATGCGGCCGTTGACCTGTTCGTCCAAATAGAAATCGCCGATCACAAAAACCGCTTTGCTGCGGATACGCTCAAAAAGGGATGGCAGCCGAAGGTCCATATTGATCACCTCTGTTTGCACCAAAATGCGATAGACGGACAATATAAAAGTTAACCAAAAAACCATTGATCTGCAACCGCTTTGTCGAAGGACGGCGCCGCTGTGGCCGTGAAAGGTCTTGCTTTTCAGCCGTTTTTTCGGGATATTTGTGCGGTTAACAAACGAATTGCTGCGCCGGATACCCGACCAAATCCTGAAATGGACACCAGCGATGATTCATGGTGCGGAAAATCATTCCGTATAAATAATTACCAGGAACAGAAAGAGATGAAATCCATTCGTATGTTCGGACCGATGCAGCTCAAGGCTGTCGATGATCCAGAACCCCAGCTCACCCCGGGACAGGCGTTGCTGCAAATCGAAGCAGTGGGTGTGTGCGGCTCGGATATTCACCGTTATCGAGGTGTGACTTTTGAAAAAGAGGACACCCGTCATCCATTGATTCTGGGGCATGAGTTTGCTGCGCAAGTACTCGAGACAGGGCCAGGCTGCCAAAACACCAGAGTCGGAGATCGGGTTGCCGTCGAAGCAGGTATCCATTGCGGCAAATGCGAATTTTGTCTGCGTGGCGACATCAACCTCTGTCCGCAGATCCATTTTTGTGGTGTGCCACCCCATGACGGCGCTTTGCGGGAGCGCATGGTGTGGCCTGAACACCAGTTGTTTCATCTTTCAGAGAAGCTCAGTTACGAGGACGGGGTCATGTGTGAAATATTTGGCATCGCTTTGCACAGCCTCGATCTGGCCAATTTACGGCCCGGCTTTCGCGCTGCAGTGCTCGGCAGCGGTCCAATCGGCGCGGCAGTGATCCAGCTGTTGCGCAAAACTGCCGGCGCTGCAGAATTGTATGCAACCGATCGACTCGACTATCGCTGCGATTTTGCCCTGCAAATGGGAGCCGATCAGGTCTGGAACGCCGATCGCAGCAATGTCGTGGAAGAAATCCTGGCTTGCACCCTTGGACGCGGAGTGGATGTGGTCTTTGAGTGCGCAGGTGTCGAAGAGACGCTGGCACAGTCGGTGCGATTGTCTGCTCCGGGCGGCCGTCTGATTTGGATTGGCATACCCGAAGCCGATACCCAACCCTTTCCCGTCAGCACTGCCCGCCGCAAAGGCATGACCGTGCGCATGGTCCGCCGATCGCGAAGAACCTACGACCGCTGCATTGCCTTGATGGAAACCGGCCTGATCGATCCAAAAGGATTTGTCACCCACCGTTTTCCATTGTTGCGCACGATGGAAGCCTACGAGTTGGTCAACAACTATCGCGACGGCGTCATCAAAGCGGTTATTCAACCCTCGCGTTTAACTTGAGAATTTGCAGATGGAACAAGCGGATGAAAATCGGAAAGAGTTGGACCTGGTCTCGCGAGTCCGGCACTATTGCCGACAACATCGCCTGTTGCCGTCCGGCGGTCGATTGTTGGTTGCCATTTCCGGCGGAATCGATTCGGTCGTGCTTCTGCATGTGTTGCTGCAATTGCAGCAAGAGTTTCAGATGCAAATCTGCGCCGCCCATTTGAACCATGCCATTCGCGGTGCGGAGGCATCGCAGGACGCGGAATTTGTGCAAAGGATCTGTCAGGAATGGCAGGTTGAATTGGTCTGCGAAAAAGTGGATGTGCCGGCATTTTGCCGAACACACGATTTGGGGCTCGAGGCAGGTGCCCGGGTGGTGCGCCATGCTTTTCTGCGCCGTGCTTGTCGCGACCGAGGATGCACTGCCATCGCGCTGGGCCATCATGCCGACGATCAGGCTGAAACGGTGGTGCTCAACTGGTTGCGCGGCAGCGGGGTGACCGGCCTGAAAGGGATGCGGCTTCGACGCGGCAAAATCGTGCGGCCTCTTTTTTTCGCCCGTAGGAACGAAATCGACGCCTATGCCCGGCAGCGCAATTTGTCTTTTCGAACCGACAGCAGCAACACCGATCCGTCCTACCGACGAAACCGCATTCGCCATGTCTTGCTGCCCGTTCTGATCAAGGAATACAATCCCAACCTGGTCCAGGTATTGTCGCAGACGGCGGAACTTTTTGGCGAGTTGGATGAATGGCTGGTTCAGGAAGGTCGACGGGGCTACCGGGATTGCCTGGTCGAGCGCGGCGATGGTAAAATTGTGCTTGAAATTGATCGCTTTTTAGCGTATTTTAATATTCTTCAAAAATATATACTTGACGCTGCTTTTTTGGACCTGAGCGGTCGGCGATCAGCTCTGCGGTATGCCGAATTGCTGCAGTTGCGCCGACTCTGCGCCAAACGGCAAAGCGATAAAACACTGCGCCTGTCCGGTGGCTGGGGTTTGCGGGCCGAATCGCACCACCTGGTTATTTCAGCTGCGGTTCCCGAACCGGAGATCCTTGTTTCCGTTTCCGGGCCTGGGATGGTTAGGCTGTGGCCCCCATTTATCCTCGAAATAAAAGCGGATTCACAACCGTTAGAATGCATACAAAATAACCATAACCGGCGAGTCGAATGGATCGATGGGGAAAAACTCGCCTGGCCTTTGACCATCCGGCCTTTTCGCAATGGAGATCGGTTTTATCCGATCAACTCAGCCGGCAGCAAGAGCATCGCCGACTTTCTTGCGGATGCCAAAGTGCCCTATCGCTTGCGGCGCCGGATTCCTGTGATCTTTTCGGCAGAGTGTCCGGTTTGGGTCGCTGGCTTTCGACTGGATGATCGATTTAAAGTGACGCCACTAACCCGATCACTTTTCAAACTCGAATTGGGAACGACAGGTGAGCAATCGATCTGAATTTGAGCGCGTTGTCTTTGACAACAAATTCAGGGTCTTATTGACCCGGGAACAAATCGAGGCGCGAACTCGTGAATTGGGAAAACAGATTTCCACCGATTATCGCGGTAAACAACCGATCGTTATCGGGGTTTTGAATGGCGGATTTTTGTTTATGGCCGATTTGATCCGCCATATCGAGATCGATTTGGAGATCGATTTTATCAAACTGTCCAGCTATGGCGACCAGAAGGTCAGCTCGGGTAGAGTCGAGGTGCTGAAAGAGATCAATGCCGAGATCTCCAACCGCCATGTTCTCGTGGTTGAGGATATCGTCGATACCGGATTATCGGTAAAAGCGCTGGAGAAAAAATTCAGCGTTTCCAAACCGGCATCGTTGCGGTTTGTCGCGCTGTTGCGTAAAACCGAAAAAGCCAAAGTTCATTTTGATATCGATTATGTGGGTTTTGAAATACCCGATCACTTTGTCGTCGGGTATGGTTTGGATTACAAACAGATATTGCGCAATTTGCCGGCTGTTTATGTTATGGAATAAAAGCCGTTCGTTTTCTCGCAACGGCGGCAAACAAAAGGACAAGACAGGTTGACAGACAAAAAAAATGATCTATTTTTCGCATCAAGCGGCGATAACCGCCCGCCGAATCCGCCGCCGCAGCGAAAAAGATCAGAAGATAAATCGCCGTTTCGGCCGGGCACGCCGCCGCAAAAGCCGCAAGTTCCACAATGGAAACGCGCATCGAAAACTCTGGTGTTTTGGTTGGTGGTGATCGCTGTTTCCCTGCTGCTTTCGCAGCGTTTTTCAGTTTCACAACAAAGCGTGCCGGTATTGATTTTTGACGAATTCCTGGCCCAGCTGGAAAGCGGCAAAGTCAAATATGCACAGGTTGAGGATAAAGTGCTGCATGGCGCCTATTCGCCGGCCGCAGAAACATCAGACGATAAGACTCAGTTCGATTTTAAAACCATTCTTCCGACCAACGTTGATTTTACCACTCTCGAGCGATGGCGGCGCGATTATGGCATCAAGCTGGAGTTCAAAGAAAACACGCCCAATTTTTGGAGCTACCTCATCTCTGCCTTGCCATGGTTGTTGCTTGTGGGATTTTGGATTTATATCATCAGACGGATGCAAGCGGGGGGTAATAAGGGTGTTTTCTCTTTTGGCAAGTCGCATGCCAAGATGTTTCTCGAAAATCAAACACGGGTGACCTTTGCAGACGTTGCCGGAGCGGAAGAGGCCAAGCAAGAACTGCAGGAAATTGTCGAGTTTCTCAAAGACCCCGATAGGTTTCAGCGCTTGGGCGGCAAGATTCCCAAAGGCGCCTTGCTCCTCGGGCCGCCGGGAACCGGTAAGACACTGCTGGCTCGTGCGGTAGCCGGGGAAGCGGGTGTGCCGTTCTTCAGCATGTCCGGAGCGGATTTTGTCGAAATGTTTGTCGGCGTCGGCGCATCACGCGTGCGCGATCTGTTCGATCAGGGCAAAAAACACGCGCCATGTATTATTTTCATCGACGAGCTGGATGCCGTCGGGCGGCACCGCGGTGCAGGCCTCGGCGGCGGTCACGATGAACGCGAACAGACATTGAACCAGCTCCTGGTCGAGATGGATGGTTTTGAAACCAATGAAGGGGTGATTCTGCTGGCCGCCACCAACCGGCCCGATGTTCTGGATTCCGCTCTTTTGCGCCCCGGCCGGTTTGATCGGCAAATCGTTGTCGATCGCCCCGATGTCCGTGGACGTGAAGGAATTCTTAAGGTTCATACGCGCAATATCCCAATGGGCAAAGATATCGATTTGACCGTACTGGCCAAGGGTACACCGGGTTTTTCCGGCGCTGATCTCGCCAACATGGTTAATGAGGCGGCTCTGTTGGCCGCGCGCAAGAACAAATCCACGGTCGATATGGAGGATTTCGAAGAGGCCAAGGATAAGGTGTTGATGGGCGCTGAACGCAAAAGCTTGCTGATCAGCGACGAAGAAAAACGCAGCACCGCCTATCATGAAGCCGGACACGCCCTGGTTTCCTATCTGATCCCGCAAATGGATCCCGTGCATAAAGTGACCATCATCCCGCGAGGCCGTGCCGGCGGTTTTACCTCAATCTTGCCCGAAGAGCGCATGTTCGCTTCGCGCGAGCAATTGCTCGGCAAGTTGCGCATCCTTTTGGCGGGCCGCGCCGCCGAAAAATTGGTTTTCAATTGCTTGACGTCAGGCGCGAGCGACGATATCAAACGCGCCACTGAACTGGCGCGCAAAATGGTCTGCGAATGGGGCATGAGCGACCGCCTCGGACCCATGACTTTTGGCGAAAAACAGGAAGAAATCTTTTTGGGCCGCGAAATCAGCCAACATCGCGATTACAGCGAAGAAACGGCGCGATTGATCGACAGCGAAATCCGCCAATTGATCGAAAATGCAGAAAAGAATGTCGACGATTTGATGCTGCAAAATCAAGATAAATTGCATGCAATCGCCAAAGCGCTTCTCGAGCGCGAAACCCTGTACGGCGAAGAGGTCGATCTTATCGTCAAAGGGAAAAAACTGCCGCCGCTGAAGAAAAAAAGCAAAAAGACCGATTCCACTGCCACCAAAAGCACCAAGACAAAAAGGAGCCTCAGCGGCAAAACTGTCGCCAGTGCCTAGGTGATCTTGTGCGGAGGGGATAGATGATGAAGAGCATTCGGGCGGTGCTCATGGCAACGCCTCCTGTTCGCTCGCTGCGAGGCGTTCGCTGTATCGCTGCTCTTCCTGTAAAATCCATGCAAAAGCTGTGGCACTCTATTCTTTTGGTGCTCCTTATCCTGTTTTTTCTGCCCGGGCTCTTTTGTACTCCTCGGTTACATCTCAATAAAAGAATGGTGGTTTTTCCGGTCATCGATCGATCATTTCGGGATGACCTTTCCTGGATGGGTTGGCATCTCAGCTCAAGGGTGATCGACGGCTTGCAGCGGACCTTTTCTGCAGATACCCTCGTCTATCCCCTGGATTGGATCTGGGAAGCGGTTGATCTCGATTCGGTTTCCTCAACCGACTATCTTTTGGCCTATGCCAGACGGATCGGCACCGATTGGGCAATTATTACCCAGTTCGAGAGCGAGTGTGTCGGCTGTCCCCTGCAGTGGCGCCTGTTCGATGCACACAGCGGCCAGATATTGCGGGAAAACGAAATCGCCTGGGATCCACAAAAACTGCAAGAGCTCTCCCGCATAATTGCCGCCGATGTTTGCGCGGTCTTTCGTCCCTATCGGTCGACGGATATCGAAGCTGAAAATGGTGAGCAGATCCGCCATTATGCCGCCGCTGAAATGCTGTTGGCACAAGGGCTGCCGCAGCAAGCTTTGCCCCTGGCCCAGCAGGCCTATTTGGCGGATACCAGCCATGTCGAGTCCCGCAATTTGCTCAGCCGCAGCCACTTTCGCACCGGCTTGCAGCTCGCTAGCGAAGGCAAAAACGGCCAACTCCACTATCTCATCGCCCTGCGGTTGAGCGAACGCACGATCATGGCCTTCGATTCAGCGAACGCCGAAGCCCATCGATTGATCGGCAATTATTATTTGACCGAAGAGAACTGGCATAAAGCCGAACAGCACCTGTTAAGCGCTGTTGAGAGCGATCCGCGCAACGCACGGATCTATTTTGATGTCGCTCATCTGCACCGCAGCCGCCTGGGCGGTTTTGGCTTCCGCAATGAAGAACAAGTGCTCAAGCGAGCGATTGATCTGAATCCGGCCTATGAGGAAGCGCGTCTCTATCTGGCGGATTATCTCTTTTTCAACAACTGGAAAAAACACGCGGAACGGGCGATCGATGCGCTGTTGACGATCCATCCCCGTTCGATAAACGGCTTGCTGGCGCTCGGCAAAATGGCTGTCGCAGAAAACAACCTTGAGCGCGTGATCGCGATTTATAACAGCATTTTGCAGATCGATCCTTACAACCCGGTGGCCTACTTTAATCTGGGAGTCTACTATTTCAATCTGCAGGAATACGAGTACGCCGAACAGCTCTTTCATCGAGCAGTGCAATACGGAGACTATGCGGATGCCCATCTCTATCTCGGTACCATCTTTGAACTGCAAGGCGACAAAGAGAGGGCGATTGCCGAATACCGTTTGCGAATAAGAACCAAACGCGGTCCCGATGATATTTATGCGGATCGCGCCATGGAACGGCTCTTTGAATTGACGCAACCCGATTCAACGATGTTGAGGAGTCATGTCCGATCGAAATGACAGGCGGATATGGCAATGTCGAGATCGAAAGCTGGTCATCGGCGGCGCCACGCTCATCATGGGTATTGTCAATGTAACCCCTGATTCGTTTGCCGACGGCGGACGATATCGCGATGTTGGGCCCGCCGTCGACCACGGCATCCGATTGCAGGCCGAGGGCGCCGACATCATCGATGTCGGCGGCGAGTCAACCAGGCCCGGCGCCGCAGCGATATCCGCTGCAGAGGAGATCGAACGGGTCGTGCCGGTTATCCGCGAGCTGGCGGCAAAACTGGATGTGCCGATCTCAGTGGACACCCACAAGGCCGCGGTAGCCGCTGAAGCTCTGACAGCAGGGGCTTCGATAGTCAACGATATCAGTGCGCTGCGCTTCGATCAGAAAATGGCTGAATTGGTTGCCAAATCAGGGGCCGGGGTGGTGCTGATGCATATTCAGGGTACACCGCAGAATATGCAATTTCAGCCGCATTATCGCGATTTGCTGGCGGAAATCCACAATTATCTGGAATCAGCGATTGCGAACGCCGAGAGAGCCGGTATTGATCGAGCCCAAATTGCTGTGGATCCGGGCATTGGTTTTGGCAAAACAGCAGCGGATAATTTTGTTTTAATTCGCTGTTTGCGCCATTTTATCGATCTGGGTTTTCCTCTCGTGATCGGTCCTTCGCGCAAGTCTTTCATCGGCCGCCAGTTGGATCTGCCTGTCGAGGACCGGCTGGAAGGCACACTGGCCGCGGTCACAGCTTCGATCCTGAATGGAGCCGATGTCGTGCGCGTGCATGACGCAAAGGAGGTCAAACGAGCCGCCATCATCGCCGATACCATCAGCGGCCGTATCCAGGTCGTTTAATCGTTTTGGTTGGATCAGGTAAACTGTTGATGAGCCAATATGCGCTTTTTGATTTTTAAAATCGGATTTTTGCCGGTTACGGTGATGGATGTGGTCGATATCGCGATCATGTCTCTAATCATCTATCGGTTATTTAATTTTTTACGCGGTTCGCGCGCGGCTCAGATGGCTCTTGGTCTGGTCATCATCATGTTTTTATCGGTTCTCGCCCCGTTTTTGCAGCTGCGCGGTATCAGCTGGATTTTTGAGAATTTGCGCAATGTCTGGCTGGTGGCCTTTGTAATTCTGTTTCAGCCGGAAATCCGCCGTTTGTTGATCTATGTGGGGAAAAATCAACTGGTCCGCTACTTTGTCCAGGTCAGCGATACACGCGTCATTGACGAAGTGGTCAAAGCAACGCTGGAATTGCGCGATCGCGGCTATGGGGCTTTGATCGTGGTCGGTCGCGAAACCGGTCTTAAACAGTGGCTGGAAACTGGAGTTCGTCTGCAAGCTGAAGTCAGTACACCGCTGTTGTTGTCGATCTTTAATCCGCGGTCGCCTTTGCACGATGGCGCAATTATCATTCAAAACGATATCATCGAAGCCGCCAAATGCATCTTACCGCTTAACGATGATATCAAGTCGGAATCCGAATACGGCACTCGCCATCGAGCAGCGATTGGTCTATCAGAAGAGAGCGATGCGATGGTCATTGTGGTTTCTGAAGAGACTGGCCGGATTTCTCTTGCCCTGGAAGGCAAACTCAACTATGATCTGAGCGAAGAAGAGTTGAAGAAAATGCTGCAAGAGGGCAGCCGTTATGGCAAAGTTCCTGTCGTATCGGCCGCTTGAAAGACTGCAACGAACCGCATAACGCATCGACGGAAAGATGATGTGAGCATGGACAAGATAAACAAGCTCAGAACGATCCACTCATCCAGGTGGCTAGGGTGGACGGCCCTTGCGGTCATGTTGCTTCATCTGGTCCCTGATCCGATACAGGGGTGTACCGTTGGTCTCGTTTCCGGGCGATCCACTGTGGATGGCCGGCCGTTGCTCTGGAAGAATCGCGATACATCAAACCGCAACAACGAATTGGCTTTTTTTCGCGGACCGCAGTATGATTTTATCGGCGTCATCAACAGCGATGACACCACTCAAGTTTGGATGGGAGTCAATACCGCCGGATTTGCGATTATGAACGCCGAATCGCTCGACCAGCCAGGCGACAGTGTTGACACGGAAGGTTTTTTCATGAAAACGGCGCTCGGGTTGTGTGGCAATCTGCAGGATTTTGAAGAGTTGCTGCGATTGACCAATCTTGCGGGCCGGGGAACCAAGTCGAATTTCGGCTGCATCGATGCACACGGCGGAGCGGCTTTTTACGAAACCGGCAATCGATCCTATAACAAGATCGACAGCCAGGATCCGATCGCGGCGCCACGCGGTTCCCTGGTCCGGGCGAATTTTTCCATGACCGGTATAGGCGACGAGAACGCCTACGGGACCTGGCGCTTTCATCGAGCGCGTGAGTTATTCGATCGAGCAATCGCCGACAATCGCATGAGTCATCAATTCATTTTGCAGCAAGTCGCCCGCGATATCCTCCTGCCGGATATCGATCCCTATCCTCTGCCTTTTGCCGGGCGGCAGGGAAAGGCTCCGAAGGGCGCGGTGCGTACCCAGGACTCGATCAATCGACATCGCACAGCCAGCTGTGCGGTTTTCCATGGAGTCAAACCGGGCGAAACGCCGAGCCTAACCACCATGTGGCTCATTCTCGGTGAGCCAGTGGCTGGTGTGGCTGTCCCGCTGTGGCCGGCGGCAGGTGCGGTCGACTATCTCGACGGCAAAGGAGGATCAGAACTGAATCGCCGTATCCAGGCAGTCGAGAGCAAGCTCTATCCCTACCGAAAATGGCCGCATTATCTCAAAACTCAAGAGTTGGTCGGTTCACGGTCGTCGATCCTGACCTCTTATCGAGATTTCGAAGACCAGATATTCAGCGCAACCGCGCAAGTTCTGCAAACCTGGCGCGGCCGGATGCCTGGCTTGCAAGAGATCCGCGAATTTGAACAGGATCAGATCCTTCGAGTTTTGCGCTTTTTGCGGTGATCTCTGATCGAAACGAACAGCTAATTTATGTTGCCCGTTCTTGCGCTCGCTGAAGAGTGTAAAGCGGCGGCAAAACTGAGGTGTCGTGTCCATATGGAAAGCAAGTGGGATCGAATTTCCAGCTCTGCTGAAGCAACCGCGCTGTTGAAACTGTTTTTGCGCATTGATCAGCTGTGCGACCATGAAGGGGATGTCAACGAGTTCTTGCCCAACCTTTTGCACCAATTGGCGCAAATTCTGGATGTGCAAACCGTGGTCGTAACGATCAAGGAATCAGAGTCGCAGCAGCGGATCCTGGGTCGCTATGATCGCGGCGAGAGCGACCTGAGCGATCAGGAATTGATGCATCTGGCCAACCGCACCATCGAATCGCGCAAAGGAACAGCCGAAGCGCCGACAGACAATCGGATAAACAACATCCTGGCGGTTCCGATCGTTAAAACTGCCAAAAAGCTCGGCGCTTTGTTGCTGATCAACAAATCGACCGGGGACTTTGGCGAATATGATCGCATCGTCGTGACCATCGTCGAGACGCGTTTGGATGATGTGCTGGATGAGCTTATCAAACGGGAAGAGCAGCGCCGGGTTAGTCTGGAAAACCGCGTCATGAAGGAGATCGACAAGATCCGCGACGAATCGACCGACCATGGCGAAGCCCTCGACCAGATGATCCGAACCATTCTCGATTCGGTCGGGGCACAAATCGGATTCATCACCTTGTACGATTCTGAAAGGGACCGCCATCTGCCGGCGGGAAAGATCTTGCGCGGTTCGCGTCCCATGAGCCAGGATGATTATCACCAAGTCGGCAATCTGGTGCGACTCTCCAAGGACGAGCATCGAACCATTATCCAGGAAAAACTCCCCAACAGCGAAATCGACTGCATTCTGGTGGTGCCGATGTTCATCACCGGCCTGTTTCTCGGTTCAGTCGTCTTGATCAACAAAGGAGACGGCCGACCCTTCAGTGAATCGGATAAACAATTGGTCGAGTCGGTTACCCGGCTGATCGACAGTTTTATTTTTCAAGAAGAAAAATTCAAACGCTTGATGGTGCTGATCGGCAGAGAAGCCACACGCGACGTCGAGGAAGCGCTGATCGGCAACCGCCCGGATACTGCCCTTGGACAGCGCACCATCATCACCATGCTGTTCGCCGACATCCGCAATTACAGCCAAACCACCAAAGATATGGATCCCTCCACTGCAGTGCGCATGCTCAACGATTATTTCAATGCCGTTACGCCGTTGGTCGCTTCCCATTACGGCATTGTCGATAAATATGTCGGAGACGAGCTGGTCGCGCTTTTCACCCAATCAACGCCGTCAGGATCGCATGCCTACAACGCTGTCGAAGCAGCATTGGCGTTGCAGGCTGAATTGAAACGGCTGAACCGGGAGTGGGAGTTGACCGGGCGCCCGATCATCCAGATCGGGATCGGCATTCATACCGGCGAGGTTGTGCTCGGACAGATCGGCAGCTACGATCGCAAGGATTATACCGCTATCGGTGCCAACATGAATTTTGCTTCGCGGCTGCAATCGATCGCCGGTCCCGGCGAGATCATGATCAGCGAGGCGACCTATGTTGGCTTGACCGGCCGGGCTATGGCCCGCCGGGTCGGGCCCTATTCAATCAAAGGCTTCGGTGAAATAATGGCCTATCGCGTCGAGGGTCGCTCTCCGGAACAATTCTAACCCGAGCTACCGCGCATGATGGTCCAGGAGTCGGTGCAGTCAAGAGGAGACAGGCGATGATTTCGCAGACGGTTTTTCGATCGATGCAAAAAAAAACGCAACAAATGCTGAGCCATGCAGGAATCGTTTTGACACCGCAAGAGGTTGAGCAAATTGAAGTGGCTGATTTTGGCCTCGGCCGTGTCGAACAGATCGGCCTGCAGCTGGTTGTCTACGTCAATACCAACCGGGTTTGCGCCAAAGAATTGGTCATGGTGCCCTGGCAGATTTGCCCGGAACATTGTCACCCGCCGGTTTTGGACGAAGACGGCAAGGAGGAAACTTTTCGCTGTCGTTGGGGACAGGTCAATCTATATGTCCCTGGAGAACCGACAGCCAATCCGCAAGCCCGCTTGCCGGAGGATAAACGCGAATTTTTTACGGTCTGGAATGAAATTGTCCTGAAACCTGGCGAACAATATACCTTGCCGCCCAATACGCTGCACTGGTTTCAAGCCGGCCCGCAGGGAGCGATCGTTTCCGAGTTTTCCACCACCAGCCGCGATCAATCCGATATCTTTACCGACACCGAAATACAGCGCAGCACCAGAATAGGGTGACGCAACTCTCGCAAGCCTGAACAAAGATCGGCCGTTCCACTGGCCCGACTGTATCAAATTGACACACTCGAGACGCAATGGATGTATCAAAAGAATACACTCCGCAGTTTTCAATTGTTCTGATTTGAGTTAAATCAATATTAAACAATTGCCAAAATCTCCCGATCCCTGGCATGCACTTTGCGCTGCAATGGACAGGGTCTTAGTCGGCCACGGAGGAGGAGAAAAGATGAAACGAATTGGAATTGTGTTGTCGCTGTTTCTGTTTGTCGCTGCTGCTGCAGCAACCCACAGCAATTGGCAATTGGATTCCAGCGAGATTGTTCTACCGGTTATCGTTTTCAATCCTCCTCAAATCCCGGATTCGCTGTCTGCCTGGACAGCGGATATTGGGAGAACGACTGGCGACAGCAATCGCACAGAGTTGGCAAAGCCAGCCGAGATCGATGTCCGTCCGGATGGGATCGCAATTCCGGTTGTCAACACCCTCACGTTGCCATCTGAATCGACACCGATCAACAAGCGCGATTAGCCCTGTCATTTTTCTCTCCTTCCAAAAGCGGCGATGTACCCGGCATCGCCGCTTTTTTTGTCCTCCTTTTCAGTGGCTGAAAAATTGGCCGATTGTTGATCCGGGTAAAAAAATCTAACCGAATTTATTCAATTCTCATTGACTTGCGATTTGGGATTGATTAATTTGTTGCGGATTACCGAAACGGAACGCGCTTGATCTGACCCCCACAACAAGGAGAAGAATATGAATCGAGGTGTCCGCCTATATCTGTCCTTTTTTGGTCTGATGGTGCTGTGTCTGCTGATGAGTTGCAGCACTGCCCACATGGCTTTACCTACAGAATTGCTGGATTCATCGGAAATGCTGGTTTGTAATGGCCGGGGTGGTTTTGACGAAACTTTCACCATGGGATCCTATCAGGTACAAAATGTAAAAAGAGGGTGGACGAAAAAGAACGAATGGGGTTTTATCGGCTATTCAAGTTCAAATACCAAACAGCAGTTTGAATTCAGTTTGATTTCACCGACAGGCGAACGATGGCAGGGACAGGCGGCCACCAATTTAAAACAAAAAGAACTCGAAGGTCAGGCATGGGGTGGTCAACTGGAGATCGCTCTTTCCGAACAGGAGAATTTCGTCGTTCGATGCAGCGGTCCATCGACCTGGACCCTGGTCCTCGTTTTGAACAGCAAAAAGAATCTGCATGATGGGATCTACACCAACACCGAGCAAAACTACGTGATTAGAGGCACTCACAAACTGTCGGGATCGCCCATGCCTCTGACTGACGCGACAGGATATGTGATCAGTTTCAACGGCGAGGTCCTGGCCGCCGTCGAAGTGATCAATGACGGCGCTGTCTGGTTCAGCAAAAAGCTTTCGAATGCCGAGCGCGATCAATTGGCTGCCGCTGCTGCCGCACTGCTGCTCTATCGGGATCTGGATGCATGAACATGAGTGACCGGTCCAGATATCCCACCATCCAGCTGCGCGATGCGAGCGCCAGTGCGGATGAACCATTTCGTTGCGAACCGCCTTGCCGCCGTTCAAATCATACACGTCACCCCGTTTTCGGCCAGCTTTGTCTGCAAGGCAATGCGAGCAGATGCAAAGCTGAAATTGCTGGCGTTGAACCTTATTTTGGTTAATCCTTGGGAGATCCAAACATGAAAAAGCTGCTGTTTGTGATGCTGGCGGTTTTATGCGGATCCATTGCGGGCACGGCTCAAATCAATCGTCTGGATATCGACGACAATTTCCACGAGCTGGACTCTGAAGAGTTGACCCTGCGCTTCTTCAATGCGTTGGATGGTCTGCCGATTCCCGATGCCCGAGTCGCTATCGATTCAATAGGCGCTTTTGTTACCGACCGAGAAGGTGCGCTTCATTTTCCGATTCCGGAAGAGGATGGCTTTTATCGGGTGGAATTTGCCCATGCGGATTATATCCGCTCGGTTTTTCAAATCGAAGTCATGGCCGGAACACTTTTTTTCAATCGATTCTCTGTGTCGCCTGCATTGCCGGTCGGCAGTGTCAGGGTGGTTCTGGATTGGAGTGAAGAGCCGGCGGATATCGATGCTCATCTGATCAAACAGGGGCACTATCATGTCGCCTATCACCACAAGCGAGTGAGCGAAGATGGGGTGGCGCGCCTTGATCGCGATGATCGAGATGGGTATGGACCAGAAACCATCACGATAAAACAGATCGATCGCACCAGCGATTATCTCTATTTTTTGCAGGATTATAGCAATCGGAATAATCGCGACAGCCATCGATTATCCGAATCAAGAGCGACTGTCAAGGTATTCGGCAACCGCAATGAACTGCTGCAGGTCATCCAGGTTCCGCAGTTTCAAAGCGGCACCTATTGGCCGGTTTTTCGCATCAGCAATGGTCGAATCGTCTTGTTGAACGCTTCTCTGACCAATGCGGCTCCTGAGCTCTGAGCGAGATCGAATCGAAGCATGGCGAGCGCAGTTCTGCCGCTGCTTAATCCGGCATTCGGGCGATGATGGTCATGTTCGCGTGATTGAAAAAGTTCTTGCCTTCAGCTCTATAGAGAAAATCGAGCCGGCTTCGGTAAGCATCGGCGATTTTTCCGCGCACCATTTTGAGTGTGCTGTTGAGCAAATGGTTTTGTTCGGTAAAACCTTCTCCCAGCACCGCCACAGCCGCGGGAAGCCACTTGGCTGGAAATAATTTTTTTCCGACGCACATTTTTTCAAAGTCGTCGAGCGCTTGTTTTAAAAGCTGCAAGGCCGCGTGTTGTCCCTCTTCGGTTCGGCAGGAAACACCTTGCCCGTCGAGTCGTGCCAGCAAATGCTCGCGGTTGGGAACCAGCAGCGCAACGGTATAAGGCGACTGGTTGTTGTACAGCATCACCTGATCGATCAAAGGGGACGAAGAGATCATCGCTTCTTCGATGCCTTCTGGACTGTATTTTTCGCCGTCGTCGCTGATCAAGAGGCTTTTTTCTCGGCCCAGCACATAGAGAAAACGATCGGAGTCGATGTAGCCGATATCGCCGGTATAGAGCCAACCGTCCCGCAACGCCTCAGCGGTGGCGCTTTCGTTGCGCCAGTAACCCGCCATGACATTTTCCCCTTGCACGACGATTTCACCTTTTTGTCCTGCCGGCATTTCACGGCCGTTTTCATCGCAAATCTTGACCTTCACATTGGGCGCGATCTGCCCGGAAGAACCCAGCTTGTGGCATTTGGGGACATTGGCTGAAATGATGGGCGACGCTTCGCTGAGGCCATAGCCCTGCAGCATCGGGATGCCGAGTGCATAGAAAAATTTTTGCAGTTCGATATCCAGAAGAGCACCGCCGCCAATGAAAAATTCGAGTCGGCCGCCGAAATTCTCGCGAATTTTGCTGAACAAAATCTTGTCGTACAACCCGATCAAAGGCTTGTAAAGTGCTCTCAAACCTTTTCCGCGGTTGTGTCCCAGACCATTGTAGCGATAAGCTGCCTTAAGCGCTTGTTGAAAGAGCTTTTCCGCCCGCTTGCCTTTTTGCCGAATGCCTTTCTCGATGTTTTTACGAAAATTTTGTGCCAGAGACGGTACGCTCAGCAAAAAGACAGGACGGCTTTCCCGAATGTTCAGCGGTATGTTGCGCAGAGATTCCATGGGTGTTCGACCGATCTGAGTTGAAGCCAGGCTGGCACCGTTCTTCATCAGCGTATAAATTCCGGCGGTATGGGCAAAAGAATGGTCCCAGGGCAGAATCAACAGCGATACATAATGCTGCGGAATCGGCAACAATCCGCTTGCTTGTTCCACATTGGCGGTATAGTTCCGATGTGTCAGTACGATGCCCTTGGGATCAGCGGTGGTGCCGGAAGTGTAACAGATGTTTGCCGGATCGTTTTCCTGCACACTTTGCCACCGCTCTTCGAAAAGAGATCGATTGTGCTGCAAGTACTCCTGTCCGCCGAGCACAAGATCCTGTAATGCCATTTCGTCGCTGTCAAGTTCAGTGCCGGTCTCGAAAATGATGAGGCGTTCGAGCTCGGGAAGATCTTTTTTGATTTCTTGAACCTTGATAGCCTGAGATGCCGAAGCGAAAACCATGCGGGAACTGGAGTGGGCCAGGCGAAACTTGAGGTCAGCTTTTTCCAGTTTAATGGACAGCGGCACATTGATCGCACCGGTGTGCAAAATACCGAGTTCGGCAATCACCCAGTCATTGCGGCCTTCGGAGAGCAGGGCAATGCGGTCACCTTTGTTCACCCCCAACGCCAAGAGTCCGGCAGCAACTTCGGTTACCGCTTTCTGGACCTGGCTGAATGTGGTGCCCTCATAGGCCTTGTCCGTTTTCTCCCAAAGAAAGATATTGTCAGGGAAAAGCTCGACACTGGTATGGAACATCTGGCAGAGGGTTCTTTGGATCACGACTAGCCTCCTTTTTCGATCGGTGAATTTCGGTGCGGGACGATCGGGCATTGTTCAAGATATAGTTTTTTTGCCATCAAAAGCAAGAATTATTCGATTTTTGCGTACAAATCCTTCCATCCTGGTCGATTAAAGGCAAAATAAAGAGTTGCTGCAGTCGGCAGAGTTCTGTATCTTCTGAGCAGAACTTGATCAAAGGTGTCTGCATGGATTCCAGTGCATGGCACGGTGTTCGGCAGACGATTGTCCATACGGGGTCATCGAGTAAAATGTCCAGCCATATCCCTCCAGATAAAATCGAAGAGGTGCGCCAGGCCAGCGATATCGTCGAGGTCGTATCCGGGTATTTGAGCTTGCGTTCGAGCGGCAAGAACCACTTTGGTTTGTGCCCTTTTCACACGGAAAAGACACCTTCATTCAGCGTCAATACGGAAATGCAAATTTTTCACTGTTTTGGTTGCGGCGCTGGCGGAAATGTTTTTACCTTCATCATGATGATCGAAAAGATCACCTTTCCTGAAGCGGTGCGCAGATTGGCCCAGCAAGCGGGTATCGTCCTGCCCGAGGATGAGAAGGATCTTGATGACCTGCGGGAGAAAGAGGCGCTTTTTATCGCCAACACGGCCGCACATGAGTTTTTCAGCAACAACTTGCTCACTCGTCCGGAAGGCGAGGCTGCACGCGCCTACCTGCAGGCGCGGGGAATCGATGAGCGCATGATGCAGGCCTATGGCCTTGGGTTCGCTCTCGACTCATGGGACGGTTTGATCCGCCATGCCTCTGAAAAGAATATTTCCGAAGAGTTGTTGCTGCGTGCCGGGCTGGTGATCCACAATGAAAGCGGAAGAGTCTATGACCGTTTTCGCAATCGCATAACCTTTGCGGTTCACAGCATCAGCGGTCAGCTCGTCGCCTTTGGCGCACGCCGGCTGAATGAAGACGAAGATTCGCCCAAGTATATCAATTCTCCGGAAACAGAGATTTACCAAAAGCGCTACACCCTCTATGGTCTATATTGGGCGCGTGAGGCGGTTCGCAAAAACCAACGCGTCGTCTTTGTCGAGGGATATACCGATGTGATCAGTCTGGTCGAAGCGGGTTTAAAAGAGGTCGTCGCCACCTCGGGCACGTCGCTGACCGAAGAACATGCCCGCCTGATCCGCCGTTACACTCAGCGGGTGTTTTTGCTGTACGACGCGGATTCCGCCGGCGCCCAGGCAACCGTCAGGGGAGCGGATATCCTGCTGGAAAACGGTCTTGATGTTGCCGTCTGCACCTTGCCGGCAGGCAACGATCCAGACGATTTCGCCCGTCGACATGGCCGCAAAGGTGTCGAGAAGATGCTCGAGTCCGCTCGCTCCTTGATGGACCACAAAATCGATCAGTTCAACAGTTCAGGACAAATGCACAGCGCTGTGCAGCGAGCCGAAGCCACCCGCACGCTGCTGGTATCGGTGGCCAAAGTCGAGGATCGGTTGCAGCAATCGTATCTGCTCCGCGAACTGGCGGCCAAACTGCAGGTGGAAGAATCGATTTTGTGGAGCGAATTGCGCAAGCTCAATCGCCGCGTTAAACGCCATGCCGATCAAGAGAGCAAATCACCAGCCGAGGAGAACAAATATTTCCTCACCAAACGCGGTGCGGCTGAGTTGGGCATCCTGGAGGTCATCCTCTTGTATCCTGAATATACTGAAAAGTTGATGCAAGTGCTGCATTACAGCGATTTCATCAACACAGAAATTGCGCGAATTTTTCAGAGCGTCGAAGGTGAGCTGCTGAATCACCAAGGGTATGACCCACAACACTATTTGGCGAGCATCGAAGATCCCGTTATTGCTCGGACCCTGGCCTCCCGAATCGACAAGCGCGTCCCTAAATTTGCGGAAAAATTCGCGCTCGATTGTATCGTTTCTCTCAAGCTCGTTCAGGTGCGCGAACAGATCGATGTGTTGCGTCTCGAAATGCGCCAACAACAGACCGATAAAACCAATATCCATCCATACCTCGAGCGTATTCACCAATTGGAAAAGCAAAAAACCCTCATCGAGTCGCGCAAAGAATGGTACATAACCGAGCTGTTCAAATGATTTTCCTCTCGCCGGTGATTCCTCCTGCTCCGCCATGCCGGTCGCTTCGCAGCTCTTCTGCGAGCAAACCGCACAACCACCCCAAAATACAATCAAAACGACTCGGCTGATTTTCACTTGCCGTTGGGCTAAACTGCGCGCAACGATCAAGCTTGCTGATTGCCTGGCAGATTGGCCCTGTCCCGTTTGCGGGTCATGCAAGATCCGGGTCTCGGCAAATCGCAAATAATTGAGCGAAAAAGTGCAATTCTTTCGAATCCAGTTTATTTTCTTGACATTCGTCGGGGAAATAGATATATTTTTATGTGGGTTATCGCAGCAATGGGGTGTGATTCCCAACTTTCTGCCGTGCAGCGCAAGGGCGAGAGAGAGGAATTTTATTTATGTGAGGGGAGAGTTGATATGACTCAGACTGTAAAGGGTGAACTCAAAGTACTCGGCAAGAGTCCGGAAATCAGCCGGGTGAGAAGAGCGATCAAGAATGCCGCCAAAATCGATGATGCCGTGCTGTTGATCGGCGAAACCGGCACAGAGAAGCGGTTTATTGCAGAACATATCCACAAGATCAGCGATCGAAGCGAAGGACCTTTTCTCCTGATCAACTGCGGTGCCATCGGCGATACGATCGATGAAAACAAGGTTTTCAGTCTTCCGCCGAATGGCGAACCTGCCGCAGAGCCACAGCTGTTCGCCGCCAAAGGGGGTACTATCTACCTTGAGAGGATCGACAGGCTGTCGACTGCTTTGCAGAATCGCCTGTACAATTTCCTCGATACCTGCGCTGCCCGGCAATCCAAGTTATCCCTGCACGCGCGTTTTATCTGTTCGGCTGAACCCTCGCTGGCGGCCGCGCTAGAGAGAAATGAGTTCCGCCAGGATCTGTTTCAGCGCCTCTCGGCGATTCGCATCCATGTCCCGGCCTTGCGAGAACGAAAACAAGATATCCCATTTCTGTTCAACCACGTGCTCGAGCAGTTGTGCCAGGATTACGGAAAAACGTCGCCTGCTGTCCCGTACAAGGTGTTTGACGCCATCCTCGCGTACCCCTGGCCGGGCAACATGCACGAGATGCGCAATGTGATCCGCAATCTGGTGATCATGTCGCCAGAGGGTGAGTTGTCCGCCGATTATTTGCCCTTTTACTCCAAGCCTGATCCGCTCGAATTTCTCGAAGGAACTGATATCCCCACGGCTGTCAGTGAAGTGGAAAAATATCTTATCCAAAAGGCTTTGGCCAAATATGATGGCAATCAGTCCAAAGCTGCACGGTTGCTGCAACTTTCAGAGGCAGCGCTGCGCTACAAAATGAAAAAGTATGGGTTCCCGTCTGCTCGTTGAGCCCGAGAATCACCCAGGGGATAGAGCGCTGCTAAAGGCCAAACGGCTGGCAAAAGCGGAGCCGGAAAATTCGAACGTGCGACCAACAGGCGAATCGGTTGCTCTCTTCCTGCCCTGGAGAAAAGAAAACTCCACCACCCCATGACATCAATTGGTATTCGGCTTTTCCTGGCAGAGGTGGATGCGGAAATCGCCCTGATGGATGCGCCCTTGCCGTTCGATCTGAAATGAGGTAAGTATGCTGAAAGATGAATTGGAAATTCCTGCAGAAAAATGTTACTGGCAATGTGATCTCTCCGGTTTTCAATTCGAATCGACAGATCAACTCGAGCAAGCACCGACGATTTTGGGCCAGGAACGAGCGGTGCGGGCCATTCAACTCGGTCTGTCGATGAATTTTCCAGGATATAATATCTTTGTTGCCGGCGAGCCGGGTACTGGCCGCAGCACCACCGTGCGCTTTCTTTTGCGCGATGTCTACCCTTATCGTCCGACGCCGAATGACGTCGCCTATGTCTACAATTTTCAAAAGCCGGATATGCCGCTGGCCTTGCGTATGCCTCCCGGAAAAGGGAGCCAATTTCGACGGTTGATGGAATCGTTTGTCGAAAATTTGCGCCAGGGGCTGCCGCAAATGTTTGAAAGCGATCGCTATCGGGCGCGGCGGCAAAAGATTATCGATGAGTTTAACGACAACAGTCAAAAACTGTTTGCAGCACTCGACAAAAAAGCGACAAAAGCCAACTTTACGGTCGTTCAAATCCAGATGGGACCGATGGTCAAGCCCGATGTCTTGCCGCTTTTGGACGGTCAGCCGACCTCTTTCGAACAACTGGAAGCCATGCAGCATGAGGGAAAATTCGATGAAGCCCAGTTGAACAAGATGGTGGCGCTGCAAAAAAAATTGACCCGCGAGTTGAAGAAAATCATCGAAAAGAACCAAAAGCTCTCCCGCAAGATGCGCGATGACCTCAATGCGCTGGACCGCACCCTGGCCCTGCAATACCTCGATGAGACGATGCAAGAAATGCGGCAAAATCTCTCAGAGCCGGTTATCCACCTTTATCTCGATGCGGTTGGCGAGGATATTTTGGACAATTTGTCTTTTTTCAAAGAAAAATCCGAAGGAGATGAAGCCTCCTCACCGCGCTCTTTGGCGCACAATCCCTTGCCCGCCTACCGGGTCAATCTGGTGGTCGATAATTCGCATACCGAGGGCGCACCGATTATTTTCGAAAACCTGCCGACCATGAGCAAATTGTTTGGAACCATCGAGCAAACGATCAACAGCGAAGGTCAATGGTTTTCAGATTTTTCCACCATTCGGGCAGGATCTCTGCTGACCGCCAACGGCGGTTATCTTGTGTGTGACGCCAGAGATTTGCTGAGTGAGGCAGGGGTTTGGACCAATCTCAAACGCGTGCTCAAAACCCGCAAGCTCGAAATTTGGGCGCTTGAGACTCCCTGGGGAGGCGGGGCAAGTGCGATCAAACCTGAGCCGATCGATATCAATCTAAAATTGATTCTGATCGGCGATCCGACTCTCTACCATCTGCTCTACAATGCGGATGCGGATTTTATGAAGATTTTCAAGATCAAAGCCGAATTCGATTATGAGATCAAGAACAACAGCCAAAGTGTGCTCAAATACGGGATTTTCATTCAACGCTTGTGCAAGGAGGAGGACCTCTTGCCATTCGATCGCTCTGGGCTGGCCCGGGTCGTTGAAGCCGGAGCCAGATTGAGCGGGGATCAGACCAAATTATCGACTCGCTTCAACCATATCGCCGATATTGTTCGCGAATCCGCCTTTTACGCCCGTCAAGACCTGGCCAAATTCGTCAACCAGGGGCACGTCGACCGGACTCTGCAAGAACGCCGGATGCGCCGCAATCTGAGCGAGGATAAAGTTCGCGAAATGATCGAGCGAGACGTTCTCATGATCGACACTCAGGGCTTCAAGATCGGACAGGTGAACGGTTTATCGGTTTATGATATGGGCGATTATGCCTTCGGCAAACCATCCCGCATCACCGCCCAGACCGCTGTCGGGCGCTCGGGAATCGTCAATATCGAACGCGAAGTCGAACTCAGTGGACCAACCCACGATAAAGGAGTGCTCATCCTCACCGCTTTTTTGCAGCATGCTTTTTCCCAAAACAAGCCCTTGGCCTTGAGCGCCAGCCTGTGTTTTGAACAATCCTATAACGAAGTTGATGGCGACAGCGCTTCCTCAGCCGAGCTCTATGCGTTGCTGTCGCGACTGGCAAAGGTGCCGATCGATCAAGGACTGGCGGTTACCGGCTCGATCAATCAAAACGGCGAAATCCAGCCGATCGGCGGCGTCAACGAAAAAATTGAAGGTTTTTTTAGCCTGTGCGAGGCGCGGGGTTTGACCGACAAACAGGGCGTCATCCTGCCCCGCCGCAATGTTCAGGATTTGATGCTCCATCAAAAAGTGACATCCGCAATTGCTGCCGGAAAGTTTCATCTCTATGCCATCGATCACATCGTGCAAGGCATCGAACTGTTGACCGGCAGTGCTGCCGGAACAGTCGACGAAAACGGCCTTTATCCCGAAGAGTCCATATTCGGCCGTGCTGACCGAACCTGCCGCGACTATGTAGAATATTTGCGTTCGTGCTCTGCAGTGCAAATGGCCTGAGACAACCATTTCGAGGAGCCAATCCACCGGCTGGCAAGAGAAGCGGCAAGATCTGAAGGATTTGACCTCAACTCAATAGTTTTGCAGAAACTCTTGAAAAGTGAGGATGGGCAGCTTTTGTCTTGCAGCGGTTTGACGCTGTTTGTCGTCGTTGTAGCCCCAGGCGGCCAAAAAACATTCAACCCCAAGTGGCTGCACGGCGAGGAGATTGCTGACCTGGTCGTCGATGAAATGTATCTCACACGGAGCAAGCTTTTTTTGCTGCAACAGGTCGCTGATGATGTCCCGCTTGGAATATTCTTCATGCGCATGAAATATCCATTTTGGTGCGACCTCGATGCCGTTGTGCTGCAAAATCTCGATGATATAGGAGGATTTTTTGGTGCTGACGATGGCCAGTCGGTCCTGTTTGGCATATGCGTACAACAACATCGGTATGCCCGGATAGATCGGATTGAGGTTCAACCAGAGACGGCGTTCTCTGATGAGCAATGACTGGCGTTCCAAATAAAAGAGGTTAAAGAAAACAGTGCGAAGTTCGGTGTTGGCCATTAAAAAAGCATCAAAATCGATCTGGTCTTTCAATTCGATCTTTTTATGCAGCGCATGGAAGATATAGACATAGTCTTCACCTGAACGGATGTAATTGCGCAGGTGGCGGGCTTTCTGTAACATGGCGTGCGACAATTCGTCGACACTCAGAATCTTGGCCCCTTTCCCGGAGTAGGCCGCATAGGCATTATTGCCCACCACCAGGCATTCCTGGATGCTGTCGACAAGTACACCGTCAAAATCGAGAGCCAGAAAGCGCCGATTGTTTTTGTTGCTCACCTCACCCCTCGATTCACCTCACATCTGAAAACAGGTTTTGCCGGAGCCTTTCGGTTTGCCCATTCCATGCCCAATTTACGGGCTCTGGCATCAAAAAGCAAGGGAAGCTTTTCACTCTGCAAAAGCCAAGCTTGCAATTTTCCAGACTTCTGTGTATACTTGAAATACGAGAGCAGCACTGTCCCGTCGTCAGACGGGACACCACGGGTAAGAGAGATGAATGATGATCACCTAACAATTTTGCTCGCTGAACAGCTCATCGACAAGCTGCAATTGTCAGCCGTGGTTTTCGATTCGGTCAAAAACAGCGCACATTCACCGGAGCTGTGGCAGGAAATCGATCTGCTCTGTGCCCAGTTGGCTTTGCGTTTTTCCGAGCCGGCTGCCGCACACGAATTCTTTCGACCCGCAAGATTGCTTTACCGCAGCCTGGGAATCGATCCGACACGCTATCGACCGTCTTCGGAAGCTTTGCTGCGGCGTGCCCTGCTCGGCAAACCGCTTTATCGCGTCAATACCGTGGTCGATATCGGCAACTATCTTTCCCTGCGCTTTCAATTGCCGGTTGGCATCTACGACCTCGACCGGCTGACCCCGCCGCTGATTTGTCGCCTGGGCAAGGAACAGGAGGGGTATATCGGCATCCAAAAAGGCTGGATCAACGTCAATGGCAAAGTTGTGCTTGCCGATCGCAAGGGTCCATTTGGCAATCCGTCCAGCGATTCCGAGCGCAGCAGGATTGTGCTGGAAACCACTTCGATATTGTTCGTCATCTATGCGCCGCACCCGTGCGATCAGCTTATGGCTGCCAGCGACTTCACGGCCGATTTGTTGAATCGCTTTTGCGGGGCCCGGCGCCGGCAACTGGATTTGATCTCTTGATTGGAGCGAGCGGGATGATTTCACGGGATTCTTTTTTGCGCCCGGCCTTGTGGGGTGGGGGAGCAATCGGCTTGTTGACCGCTGTCCCCATGTTGAACTGGATCAACTGTATGTGCTGTTCCGGCGTGCTTGCCGGCGGTCTGGTGGCCGTCTATCTCTACAGGCGACAGCTGGGAGAGGGTCGCTATATTTCAACCGGTGATGGAGCAGTATTGGGTTTGTTGGCGGGTCTGTTCGGTGCGGTTGTGAGCACTCTGCTTGGTCTTGTTTTCAATGCGATGCTGTTTGACTCCATCTCCACGATGGTCGACGGCCTCGCAGATCCCGCTGTCCGTGAACAAGTTGCGCAGTGGCGCGAGTTTTTGTCGACGCCGCTGGCTTTTGCCGGATTTTTACTTCTGTCGCTGATCTCCTATGCGGTCATCGGTTTGCTGGGAGGCTTGCTCGGAGTCTCAATTTGGGGAAAGGGTGACCGAAGGGAGAAAACGGTGCGAGGCTGCGGTGATTGAACAACTGCTGCAACTGTTGCTCGACGCAGACCGTCCGCTGTCGAGTGCGGAAATAGCGGAAAACCTGTTTAAAACAGCCGCTCCGCCGTCGCCGCTGGCTGAAAAATTGGTCGCCGCAATAGCTGGCGGTTCGGATCGCATCAGTCGAAATCGGGCAGGCGAATGGATTCTATGCGACCGCCATGCGCCTGCTGCTCCCGATGGCTGGAGCGTGATGCTTTGCAAAGCATTTCCCGAGAGTTCTTCTTGTTGGCAGGAGTGGCAAGGATTTGCTCTGCTGCGGCTGCGCTCGGATGGACGAGAAAAGGTCGGTCTCCTCACTGGAGCTGATCTGGTGCAAGGACTGGCACCGTTGCTGCAAAAGACTGCAAAACTCCTTGCCCCCGATGAACCGCTGCTGTTCGACGGCTTTGGCAATCAAGTTTCGCTGTTTCGCACAGTCTACCGCGGGTTGTTGGGCGCCGAACTGCTGCAACCGCTGATCAACCTGCGACGAGTCGTGCAGGCCGACAGTGGCAAAAAAATACGCACAGCCGTCGAGCTCTCGCAGCAGTTGCACGTGCCGGCTTACGAATGCGATTCTTTCTCTCTACAGATCGATTTATTGGCCGAGCAGGTCGAGGCGGCGCTCGCCAGCGAAGGCGCAGCCGCAGTTGTGCTGCCAAGATGGATCGAGCTCTGCCGACAACCGGTCGACGACATCGACTTCAGCCGCTATGCTTTTACCCGGGAAGATTTGCGCAGCTTGCCGCCTTTGCCGGGAGTGTATCGCATGTATGATCGCGCCGGGCAGTTGCTCTATGTCGGCAAAGCTCGCAGCTTGGCCGACCGTCTGCGAAGCTATTTTATCTCCACAGAAGAACTCGATGCCAAAGTGAGCACTTTGCGCGACCATCTCCATCGAATCGAAATCGAACGAGTCGGCTCGGAACTCGAGGCTTTGTTGCTCGAACAGGAGTGGATTGAAAAGGCAGATCCGCCGATCAATCGTCAGCTCAAAGTGCATCAGCGGCCACAAAAATCCAGGCAGAGATACCCGCAAATTATCTTGTTGCCCTCGACAGACGAGGGAGCAGTACAGCTCTATTTCCTCCATCCGCAATTGGGATTGGATGATTTTTTATGGCCGGTTTCCGGAGAGCGCACTGTTGAACTGCAAAACGCAGTGAAAAATCACTTTTTTTCGCAGCCGCTTGCGGGCGAAGCGCCCAATAAACGGTGGCGTTCTGAAATCGCCGCCAGTTGGCTTGCCCGGCGATTCGAACAGGTGAATCGAATCGATATGCGGCTGGTCACTTCAGCCAAGGAAGCTGTGCGCCTGGTCGCGTCCCAGGCAAAGAATGTCCTCGATCATCCTGAAGAGGTGGTGATCCAGTGGTGAACTGCATCTTTCCGCTTGTGCGGATCACAAAACCCAATTTACCGATCTCAATTCGACCGGCAAATTGGCGGTTGGCGATTTGCGGCCTTATCCTTTGGGCTGCTGTTTCAGCCATGGCTGGATCCAGTCTCACATTGCCCAGCCCTCAGCAGGTTTTGGGCTTTGTCCCGGGAACCTCGGGTCGTCTGGCAGATCCTGACGAAATCGTTGCCTATTTCTATCGGCTTGCCGCGGCTTCGCCGCGTATAAAAGTGCAGGAATTCGGCAAAACCGCTGAAGGCCGGCCCCTTATCCTGGTGATTTGTTCTGCGCCGGAGAACCTCGACAAATTGACCGCCATTCGTGAAAATCGACGCCGATTGATGGATCCGCGGCAGTTGTCAACAACTGCGGTGTCGCAAGCGATCGATTCCGGGAAGGTGATCGTTTCGATCAATTGTTCGATCCACGCTCGCGAGGTTGGCCCGGCGCAGATGAGCGCTCTGCTCGCCTGGAATCTGGCTGCCGACAGCAGTGCAGCTGTGGGAAATCTGTTGCGCGAAACCGTTGTGCTGTTGATCCCGGTGCACAATCCGGACGGTCTGGCCAGGGTCGCTGAGTGGAACCGCAATTACCAGGGCAGCCGCTATGCCGGCGGGCCCTTGCCCTTTCTCGATCATCCGCGAGCCGGACACGATATCAACCGCGACTGGTTCATGCTTACCCAACCCGAGACACGCCTGACAGTGGAGCATGTCTACAATGTCTGGCACCCGCACGTGGTTGTCGACCTTCATCAGATGGGGTCTCGCGGCCCCCGCCTTTTCCTGCCGCCGTATATCGATCCGCACGACGAGGAAATCGATCCGTGGTTGCAGAGCCAAATGGCCGCTCTGGGCACGACTGTGGCCGCCCGATTGACGGCAGAAGGCAAAAGAGGGGTTGCTGTACATGCCTGTTTCGATGCCTTTTCTCCGTCGCGCGCCTATGTCAATTATCACGGCGGCCTCCGATTTTTAATTGAAATCGCCTCTGCTCGAATGTCAGATCCCATCGAACTGCAAAGTGATGACTTGCAGCAGTTCTGTGGTCTGGATCCGCGCAGACGGGCGTGGAATTTGCCGTTGCCCTGGACCGGCGGCCGGTGGCAACTGGAAGATATTGTCGATTACGGTCAGGCTGCGGTGCTGGCGGTTTTGCAAACCCTTGCCCGCGATCGGCAAAACTGGCTCGCGTCAGCTTATCGCGTCGCCCGGCAAGCCTGTGCCGACGACTCTGCGCAGATGGTTTTTTTCCTGCCGCCGACACAACAAGATCCTGCCGGCGCGCGAGAACTGCTGCAAGTCTTGCAGAATGGCGATGTGGAGTTCTACCAAGCCCAAACCGGCTTTTCTCTCGGCGATACCCTGATGCTGCCGGCCGGGACAGTCATTGTCCCCACGGCACAACCTCATGGAGCTTATGCCCGCACTCTGCTGGCGAACCGTCCTTATCCTTCTGTCGATCAAGATGGCGCTGCCTTGGCTTATGATGTCACAACCCATTGCCTGCCGCTTTACTTTGGGACAAAAGTCTATTCGGCCTCAGGCATGGTTGCGGCTCCGATGGTGCGGACGACCGCTGAAGAGGCATTCCCGCCTCCGCCTTTTCCACAGCGAGCTACAAACGGGTTTCTGAGCGATTGCCGATGGTTGTCGGCCTATCGAGCGCTGGCCGACCTTTGGGAAGCTGGTGCAGAGGTGTTTGCGATCACCGATTCACTCGCCATCGGTCCGGAAAAGCTGCCGCCCGGGACTTTTTGGTGCAACTATGCGGATCAAAACGTACTGCAGACCGCGGCCGCCAAGTACGGCTTTTCGGTGGTTGCCGCGCCGGAAATGTCGTGCGTTCCGGCATTGGCTCTGCAACCGCCGCGCATCGGGCTTTATGGCAGCCATCTGCCGCATGATGACGCCGGTTGGACGCAATTCTTATGCGAAAGTTATGGTTTGACAGTCGAAATCGTGACCGATGCGGATCTGCGCCAGGGATCGCCCCAGGTCGACGTGCTCATCTTCAGCGATCAGCCGGTCGACGAAATCACCTGCGGTGCGGATTCGACTCGGCTGCCGCACGCGTATACAGGCGGTCTCAGTTCCGCCGGAGTGCACAATCTAGCCAACTACCTGCAAGGCGGCGGCCGCCTGGTCCTGCTCAATCGCGCTTGCCTGCTCTTTAATTTGCAGGCGCTGCGATGCGAATTGCCCGATACCGAGGTGATTTTTATGCCGCTCGATGCACCCGGAAGCCTGCTGCGCGGTGTCGTGGCAGCCTCAGATCCGTTGGGCTGGGGTATGGCCGGCGAATTGGCGTTGTTCAACCGCAACGGATTTGCTTTTTCTGTAAGCCGCGCGGAACGGGTGATCGACTATCCCTCCGACCACCTGCTCCTCTCCGGGATTATGCAAACCAAATGCCTGCCGCTCGGCGCCTGTGCTTGCGCTACGGTTAAGATAGGCAGGGGAGAGGCGATTCTCTGTGGTTTTCAACCGCAGTTTCGTTGTCAAACACTTGGCACTCTTCGTTTGCTGCTAAATGCGTGTATCTACAGCCGTACCACTGCAACCGTCATCTCCAATTCGGCGGTCGATTGATGTTTTCAGGCATGTGCATTGCGCCGGCACGGATCGGCTTGCCGGCACCATGCAGGCGAAAAACCCAAAACAACAGGGAAGACAGACAATGGAACAGATCAGCCCATTTGTCAAGCAAAGCAAACCATGGGTCATTCGGCGGACCCTGGCGGAATATTTGCATGCCCGCAATATGTTTACCCTCTTGAACGAACAGCATGAGCAGGGAAAAACATGTCCATTTAAAGATCTTAAAAACCTATCCGATGTTCTATACAAAATCAAAGAAGAGCTCTATCTGGTTTTCCGCCGTGTCCTAAATCCGGGAACCCGTGAATTTGAAAAAGCGAACAAATACACCCCAAACAACGCCGAAATCGAATTGATCAACAATGTCGCCATGATTTTCCACAAAGTGATGGTGGCGCGCGAACTCAAATATGTTATGGAACACTATGCGGCTGACAGCGAAGATTATCTCGAAACAAAAAAATCGTATGATGTCTATTGGGAAAAGGTCAGAGCGCTTTTCGACGAGGGCCTGTACCTCCTTAAAATCATCCTGTGCGACTATAGCGATGACGATTTGATCTTGTGTTATTTGTTAAGCAACGAATCCTATCTGGATGAGTCGTTTGGTTTCTCGATCATCGATGTTTTGCAGAAATGCGGCAAGGTCAAACCGATCGACCGCGCTTATTGTCAGGTCGGAGAATACTGCATAAAAAGCGGCTGGACTGATCTGGCAAAAAAAATGTTAACCCGTGCGCTCGAAGTCAATCCCGGCAACAATTCAGCCAGGCACATGGTGCAGACTCTTTCCCAAAGAGTCGGTTAATCGATCGAAAGAATAGTTGGTGGAAACTGTCAAAGGATTTGCTTTCTAGGGTAAAAAGATGTAATTTATTAATGTCTTTAGCTGGCAAAACGCGGAAGTATTTTAACGTAAATTTTGGCAAGGTTATTAAAGTTGAACTCGGATTGTATAATCCGATAGGATGAGAAGTGGTGACTTTCCCCAGAAGGAGGATCGAATGCAGCTTAAAGAAAAGATCGTTGGCGATGTGGCCATTTTGGAATTAAAGGGCAAGCTGATGGGAGGCCCGGAGACTCAGGAAATTCATAGCAAAGTCAAAGATTTGGCCGATAAAAAGCAGCTCAAGGTTATCATCGATCTCGGCAAAGTGACCTGGATGAACAGCACTGGTTTGGGTGCCATGATGTCCTCTTTGACGACTCTTCGCAATGCCAAGGGTGATTTGAAGCTTGTGCGAGTGACCGATAAAGTCAAAAGCCTGTTCATGGTTACCAAACTGATCACGATTTTTGACACATTTGACTCCGTTGAGGATGCGATTGCAGCGTTCCGCAAGTAACGGGATGTCGCGCAGCAGGAATTGAACTACCGGACGATTCGCTTTTTGCTGCAACAGTTTGAGAGATGATATTAAACAAGCAACAGAAGGCTATTGATCAGGTCCAGCGCTAGATCAGTCAATGGCCTTTTTTTGTTTCATCGGTGTTTGGCTGAGCGATGTCAGGTGGTGGTGTCCCCGGGAGCACAATGAGGGGTGGAGAGAAAAATGAGCAAAACTATTGCTGTTGTTTTGAGTTTATGCTGGCTGATCGGATTAGCCGCGGCTCTGCCAAGCCGTCAAATGGAACCGGTCATTATTACCGGCGCGGAGTTGGCGCCGTTTCTGGGCGACGATCCAATTTGGTTGCGAGTTGCGGTGTACAACGCCGCGCTCAAGAGCTGGACGGTTGTTCCCTTTCAAGTGGATGAACGCGATCAGGATGGCAACTATTTCCATGCCAACGGTGTGCTGGATCCGCAGGACGAACTGGTGGTGATGCTGCGGGATTTGGGAGATAGGGCAGCAGTTACTCTCAAACCGGCGGATCCCGCTCTGGCCAGCCGCGCCCGCGTGGAAATCGCCGTTACCGATCCGCTGACCGCCATAAAACGCTATGCCTACGTCTTTTGGTCCGACCAGTTGGCGTTGAGTCCCATTTCCTACGTTCGGCACGGTTGGCAGGGCAGCACCGATGTGGTTTATGGAAAATCCTATGTCATCGGGCACGATCCGAATCAGGCGAGCGGACTGCCGACAGCAGTGCTGATCCCCAAAAGCCTGGGCGGCGACAGCCTGGATTTTTATAAGAACCAAAGATTCCGACTCGAATTGCAGATGACTGCCTACGATACCAAAGACCAGATTCCCAATATTGACAAGCTCATGATCGATAATATCCCTCTCAAGGAACGCATGGTCAATTACGATATCAAATATAGCTTTCTCAAAGTTGCCACCATCAATGTCAGCCAGGAGAAGGCGCCTGCTGTCACCGTCGGGCCTGTCCGCATCGTGCGGGGAAATTCGCTCCTGGTTTCTCTTTCTTCAGCTTATTTTGAGACCAAAGACCAAACTTTACCCTGGCCGACCTATTTTTATTATGACCATTTCTACGAGATCCCTTATCGATATAATTTCACCGATCTGCTCGACCAACTCTCCACGGCCGAGTTGGATGTCAAGATCAAGCGTATAACCTTTTCTCAGATCCTCGATGCCAACGGTAAAAATACCATCTATTACAGCAAAGAAGATGACCCGACCAATCCGGTTCGCGTTAACGATACTTTTCATCAGATCGGCGGCTATAATCTGAGCTCTGCCACCTGGCCGGGCTGGCACTGGTATGCCCTGGTGGCCGATCCGGCGCAGAGCAAAGTAAAGACCGCGAGCCTATTCACCATTCTCGAATTGCGCGAACAGCCGGTCGGCAGTTCCCAGGCCGTTTTCTTGGATGAATATGACGACAGCGACGGCACACGACTCTATGGCAACAGCGGGTTGCGCATCCTCGGTGCGGAACCGGACTATATCTCCGGGTATCTCGATTTCGATTTGACCTTCAAAAACTATGTCTTTGCAGAGAACCATGATGCCTATGAACTGGCAGGCAAGTTCGACACGCTCTCGGTGCCGCTGCAACTTGCAACCCTGGAACAGGATAAGGTGCCGCCGGCTCGCATCGATGACCTGGTAGCGTTCGCCAACCCCGACGGCTCCATCACCCTGCAATGGACAGCGCCCGGCGATGACGGCCAGGTCGGCGGCCCCGTCGATACGCTTGTGGTCGGCTACAACACCATCCCCTATATCGCAGATGAGGATGACGTCAATTTTTGGTGGTATAGAGCCACCAAATTGGTCAAAGTGCCTTCCCCTGCCATGCCCGGAGAGCAACAGTCGGTTCTGATCAGCGGGCTCGATTTTTTCAAGACCTATTATTTCGGCATTTTAAGCCGCGACAACAAGCGCAACGTCTCCGCAACGGCTTTCGTCTCCGGCAGCACCACACCGGTGGAACTGGCGGCGTTCACGGCACAGCCGCAGCGCGACGAAATTGTGCTGACGTGGAAAACAGCCAGCGAGAGCAACAACCTCGGCTTTGCAATCGACCGCCGCCGGGCCCCGCAAAGCGGCTGGAATGCGGTCGGCTTTGTCGACGGACGGGGCACGACCCAGGAACCGAGCGAATACCAATTCATCGATCAGCCGCCAGGCTTCGGTGAATGGGGCTACCGGCTGCGCCAAATCGATATCGACGGCAGCGAAACCATCTATGATGAGATCTCGGTGCAGCTCGCCGCTCCCTCGCGCTTCGAGTTGGCCCAGAATTATCCCAATCCCTTCAATCCTTCGACGACAATCACCTGGCAATTGCCCGGCGACGTTTCCGGACGAGTGATTCTGGTTATCTATGATCTGCTTGGACGCGAAATCTGCACTTTGCGCAACGAAACTGCACAACCTGGCTATTTCAGTGCCATTTGGGATGGACGGGATATGCGGGGTGAGCCGGTCGGTTCGGGGCTCTATTTCAGCGTTCTTCAGGCTGGATCCTATCGAGCGACCAGGAAAATGATCAAGCTCGATTGAAAAGTTCCATTTTGTGGCTTGCTTTTTTTGCAGTTCGCGTCTATATTGTTCTTATGAGTGGAGATCAGCTGTATCGCATCAGCGATTGGCCGGAAGACGAACGGCCGCGCGAACGCCTGCTCAAATACGGGGCTGAAACTCTGGCGGATGCCGAATTGTTGGCGATCTTATTGCGCACCGGCAATCGCAACATGACCGCCGTCGATCTGGCCCGCCAGTTGTTGCACGAATCCAGTGGCCTGCGCGGGCTGGACAGCCGCGCTGCCGCTGACCTGGCAGCGATCAAAGGCATCGGAACAGCCAAGGCAGCGCAGATCAAGGCGGCGCTGGAAATCGGCAAGCGCAGCGCCCAACAATCGTGGACGGCGCATGACCGCATTCGCTGCTCTGAAGACGCCTACCGCTACATCCATCTCAGACTGCGCGATCTGCAGAGAGAAGAATTTCGGGTGCTTTTTCTGAACAGCCGCAACGAATTGCTCGGCGAAAAGACGCTGTTCAGCGGCAGTTTGCGGGAAAGCGTGGTTTCCCCGCGGGAAATCATCATCCATTCCCTGCAACAAGCCGCGGCTTCGATCATTCTCTTCCACAATCATCCCAGCGGCGATCCTTCGCCATCCCAGGAGGACCGGGCGATCACCCGCAAAATCACCATCGCCTGCCGGTATTGCGATATCTCGGTTCTGGATCATATCATCGTGGGCAAGGATTCCTATTTCAGTTTTGCCGATCAGGGATTGATGGGGGAGTCGGCCGGCGAATGACAGGTGCCGCTGCGGGCTTTAACCCGGCTTGTCGGCAAAATTGTCGGCGGGGCATTTGACTATCGTCTGTGATTGCGGATCAAATCCCGATACCGCGTCTTTCCAGCAACGTGCCTTCCAGCAGGTAGAGATCGATAAGCGCGTTCAGATGTGCGACCGTGGCTTGCGCTTCATCCAGAAGCCCGGCAGTCAGATCGCGCTGCGCCTGCAGGACCAAAAAATTTGTCGATTTGCCGACGCGAAATTTTTCCTGCTCGGCCGCGAGTTTTTTCTCCTGCAATTCCCGCGTGACGCGGGTGGCCTGGATCTGCTCGCGCGAACGCACGACCTCGATGTAGGCCGAACAAACATCCCACTCCACCAAACGTTGCAGATTTTGTACAGACAACTCGAGCTGCTCATGGCTCCATTCGGCTCGATCCCTGGCTGCCCGTGCCTGGCGGTTGATGACCGGAAAGCCAAAGTTGACTCCTGCCGAGATGTCGTAAAAAGGGCTTTGAATGTCAGGCAACCCTTCGCGGAAAGACTGTGCATACGAAGAACGGCCGGCGCTGATAAACACATCCAGACGCGGCAACAAGCCGTTTTTGGTCCGCTGGATCTCGAGCTTGCCTTTCTGCATTGCGATCCTGGCCTGTTTGAGATCAGCTCGATAGGTCAAACCCAATTCCCGATGCACTTCGATCGATTCCAACGAATCGACCGGCATAAAAGGCTGATCCAACAACGCCGGCACGGTTTGCCAAACCGATGTCGGGGTTGGATTGAGCAAGAAAAGAAAGGCCAATCTGGCCTGCTCATAACGGCTTTGCGCATCGATCACCGCTTCTCTCCGCAAGGAAACTTCCGCATGTACAGCCGCCAGCTCCAGTTCGGGCAGTTTGCCGACGGCAACCCGTTCCTGTGATTCATGTAACTGGGTATTGGCCAAATCAAGAGATTGCTTTTGGATCAGGATTTCCTGGTTTGCCAGATAGAGAGTCCAATAGGCATTCTCAACATCCGCTACCAGATTTTCTGCTATCGCTTTGAGCTCCTCGCGAGATCTCTCGACGTCGAGTCTGGCCTGGCGCAGGCGGGCAAGATTGGCGCCGATGCCGCCGCCTTGCAACAGTGCCTGGGCGACGGTTACGCCAAGGGTGCCGGAATATTGATCCGTATAGATGCTCGACAAGTTGCTGGTCATCGTCGCTTCTGCGGACACAGTTGTTCCCGTCGGCAAGGCCTGATTCAGAGCGGCGGAATAGACCAGCCTCTCGGAAGTCAATTCGAACGGTTCCGGCCGCGATCCCAGAAAACGCTGACTCTTGCCCTTGTTGCGCGACATCACTGCTTCCAACTGTGGGTCAAATTCCGCCCGCTGCTCCCTGGCATAGGTCTCGGCGATTTCGGGCTGCAGGCGCTGGATGGCCATGGAAGGATTGTTCTCCAAAGCAGCCAAGATCGATTCCTGCACCGTGACCCACAGGGTATCGCCCCCTGAAAGGTGCGCAAAGATGTTGTCCTGGCCTGCGGATGGAAGTGAAAAAACGACAATCAGAAGAAAGGCGATCAATGATGGCCGGTATAATAAATTGCGCGACAATTCATGGTTTAAACTATAGCGTTTCATCCTTGCACCTGTTTGGCTTTGAAAAACGAACGACCTTCAAAGAGAGAATAGACGACCGGGATGAGCACCAAGGTGATCACTGTCGAGCTCAACAAACCGCCGATCACCACGCGGGCAAGCGGAGCCTGGGCTTCGCCTCCTTCGCCCAATCCGATGGCCAGCGGTATCAATCCCAGCACAGTGGTCAATGTGGTCATCATGATCGGCCGCAGACGGCGGGAACCGGACAGCGCTATCGCATCGAATAGAGCCATTTTTTCCTCACGCCGCAACAGATTGGTGTAATCGACCAACAGAATGGCGTTGTTGACCACAATGCCGGCCAACATGATACAGCCGATGAACGCCTGCATGCTGAAAATGGTCTTGGTGAGGATCATGATGATGACGACCCCGATAACCGCCATGGGAATTGAAAACAAAACGATGAAGGGATCGCGAAACGATTCGAACTGGCCGGCCATGACAAAGTAAACCAGCAGGATGGCCAGGATGATCCCCAGCAAGAGTTCCTTAAAGGCTTTTTGTTGCTCTTCATAGTCGCCGCCGAAGAGAATGGCGAAATCCTTTGGCACCGGGACTGACCGCAGCTGGCTGCGGATATCGGCAATGACCGAGCCCATATCTCGGCCGGTAAAATTGGCCGAGATTGTGATAATCCGCTCCTGATCCTTGCGCTCGATCTGTACCGGCCCTTCCCGGGGAATGGATTGCACAACATTGCGCAAAACCACCGGCAGCCCGCGGCTGTTGATCACCGTGAGATCGAGCAATTCTGTTAGATCGCGGCGATCCTGCTCGCTCAAACGCACGAGGATCCGATATTCTTTGCCGCCCTGGCGGAAATAGGAAGCATAGGTACCGCCCACTGCGGTCTGCAACGCTTCGCCGATCGCCGAAATGGTGAGTCCCAGGTCAGCCGCTTTTTGCCGATCGATCTGAATGATCTGTTCTGGACTGCCCTCCTGACGGCTGATCCGGGTATCGGTGATGCCTGGAACCTGGCGCACGATCTGCTCCACCTGTTGCGCGAGACTCTGCGCTGTGGCGAGATCGTATCCGCGCACCTCCACCGTGACATTGTCGGATGCCGATGACCCGAGACGCAGCAGAAACAATCCCTGACCTGCCCGGGTCCGGACCGTCACCCCCGGCAAATTTCGCAGCAAAACGCGCAGATCATCGGCAATCTTTTCGCTGCTTCTTTTGCGCCGGTTCTTTTCAACCAGCGTGCAGCGGATTTCGGCGGTATGACCCGTGCCGACCCGAGCCATCATGTCGGTCATTTCCGGCACGTTCTGTCTGACGACCTCTTCGATCGCCAGTGTCGCCTGATCGATGATTTCCAACCGCGTTCCCACCGCCATCTCGATGTCAACTCGTACTTCGCCTTCGTCTGCTGTGGGCATCAACTCGACACCGATGAAACGGATCAGCAAGACCGACGCGATGAAAACCACCAAAGCCGACAGAACAACTTTTTTGCGGTGCACCAGAGCCCACCTGAGCAATCGACCATAGGCAGACTCGACCTGGTTAAAGATCGCTTCACTGGTGGCGTAGATTTTGTGCAGTTTGCTTTCACCTTTGCGGTGTTCGGACGGCTGATAATGCAAAAACTGCGCAGAGAGCATGGGAATCAGGGTCAGGGCGACCACCAGAGAACACAGGAGAGAAAAACTCACCACAAACGCCATCTGGCTGAACATGATACCGGACATACCGCGAATAAAAATGACCGGAAAGAAAACCACCAGCGTGGTCAATGTGCTCGCGACAATGGCAGACCAGACCTCTTGCGTGCCTTTCAGCGCGCTGTCTCGTGCCGACAAGCCGCTCTCGCGGTGCCGATAGATGTTTTCCAGAACCACGATCGCACTGTCCACCAGCATGCCAATGCCGAGCGCCAATCCTCCAAACGTGATGGTGTTCAGAGTGAACCCGCCAAAGTACATGAGCCCGAAAGTGGCAATAATCGATATCGGGATGGCCGTGGCGATGATCGCCGTGCTGGACAGGTTGCGCAAAAAGATAAAGAGCACCACAATTGCCAACAAACCGCCCAACAGGGTCGAATTGCCGACGCTGTTGATGGAGCGCTTGATATAGATCGATTGATCGAATCGCGCGGCAATATTGAGCTGCGGCATATCCTGGTTGATCCGGGCAATCTCCTCTTTAACCGCTTCCGCAACCTGCACCGTGTTGGCACCCGATTGCTTGTTGATGCCGATGCGCAAGCCCTGAGCGCCGTTGATGCGGTTGAGCTGACGAACCTCAGTCCATGAATCTTTGACCTGGGCGACATCTGCGATGCGGATAGGTGTGCCTTCACGGGTGGTGATCACCGTGTTGCGGATTTCATCCAGCGACTGGTATTCACCCTGGGTGCGGATGAGAACTTCGACGTTGCCGCGTTCGTATAGACCGGCCGGCAGGTTGCGGTTTTCAGCTTGCAGCGCTGCAGTGATCGCCCTGGTGGATAAACCAAGAGCTTTTAACCGCTCTGCATTTATCTCGACTTGAATTTCTCGCTGCAATCCGCCCCAAATCGATACGGCGGCCACACCTGCAACCCGTTCCAAACGGTATTTGACCTGGTCCTCAACCAGTTGGCGCAAATCCATCAGATTCATTGCACTCGATACGCCGAGATTCATGATCGGAAAAGAAGAAATATCAAATTTGCGGATCATTGGCCGTTCCACATCTTCCGGAAGCCTTCCCAAGATGCGATCCAATCTGTCCCGGATGTCATTGACCGCTACATCCAGATCCGTGCCCCAGTCAAAGGCGGTGCGAATGCGGCTCGTCCCTTCGTAGGAGGTCGAGGTGATCTCTTCAACACCCTGTACAGCGGCCAGGGCTTCTTCGATCGGTCGGGTGATCAACTCCTCCATCTCCTGGGGACCCACATTGCCATAATCGGTGATCACCGATATCGAAGGATAGGTCACCTCGGGCATTAAATCGATGGAGAGCCGACCAAATGAAAACAATCCGAGCAGCACGATGATGATAAAAATGATCGACGTCAATATGGGACGATGAACCGGACCGTTGGCGATATTCATTTCTCACTCCTTGACTTGCGAACGCGGAACCGCACTGTTTTCGCCAACGGTTTTTGGAAGGATCACCTGGCTGCCGTCTTCCAGCAAATGCTGGCCCAATGTGACCACCTGCCCCTGGATGGCAGGTGAGGTGATTTCAGCCCACTCATTATTGAAAATACCGACTGTGACCGGCATATAACGCACCTCTGGTTTGTCTTGCTCCAGAACAAAGATACCCTGTTGACCGTTTCGTCTGACCAGTGCGGCACTGGGAACAACCTGGGCTTGCTCCTTCTCGGCGATCCTCACCTGCACCCGGGCAAACATACCCGGCTTTAAAAGATGGTCTGAATTGGCAACAATCAGTTCCATCTGTGCCATTCTCGACTCTTGTTGCAGCATGGGGGCGATATGCGAAACCCGGCCGGTGAAGGGTTTGTCGGAAAAAGCATCGACTCTTACCTGGCAGGGCTGACCGATTTTGATAGACCCATAATCGCGTTCAACAATGGTGGTGCGCACAATGACCGAATCGATACCGATGACCATGAAAACCGGCGTATTAGGCGCCAGCAGCGATCCTTCATCGATGTAACGCTCACCGATATATCCCGGCTGCGAGGCGGCCAGAACGGTATAGCTCAAACGGATTTTTGCTGAGGCCAAAGCGGCTTCGCGCTGCTCGACCTGTGCAGTCGCCAGCTCCAGCCGTGATTGCTGTGCCTGGTGATTGGTGAGCGCTGCATCGAGTTCCGCAGGCGAAGCGATGCCTTTTTCCTGCAGCGATTGAACGCGTTCGAGCTCCTGCTTGGCCAGCGTAATCTGACTGGCCGCTTCGGCGAGTGATGCTCTGGCAATCTTGAGATTGGCCTCTGCTTCTGCAGTCGCCTGCTGGTATTCCGCATCGTCGATACGAACAAGGATTTCGCCTCTCTTGACCCAATCGCCGATCCGTTTGTTCATTCTTACAATGCGGCCCGATACTTTCGGCGCCACAATGTATTGATAAAGAGCGTGGACGGTTCCGGTATATTCGCGCGTGTCGATGATCGCACTGTGGCGCACGCTGTCAATCTGTACGGCGACCGGCGGTCTCCCCGGCCGCTGCGAGCTTATTTGTTTGTTTGCAAAGATGAGACTGGCAATGCGCCACAGGAAAAAGGCCAGAAAGAGAACTCCCAGAACAACCAGAATCTTTTTTTTCATCTGTTTTTTACAACCTCTGCTGGTAATCAACTTTTTCGAGCGAAGATTTGTGAAATCGAGGCAACAAGCAGAAAAGACCATATAAAAACCAAATTACGAAAAATTAACTTGATTCGCCATAAAAAAATGGCGCCAGGCATCGCGCGTCGTGGAGGGTTCAGCACAAAAGCACATCCGAATTATCCGAATCTGAGCGGTGACCCCGATGACAAAGCCAAGGCAATTGCCGGGTCAACTCAGAAATGGCCTTTAAGGATTTCCACAGCGGCCACTGTTGCGGTTGTCGTGGTGAAAGCGCGGCCACGACGAAGCCGCATAGCCGAAACTGGTGGTTCGCACCGCCGCCAGATAGCCTGTATACCCCGGACCGTTGTCGATGCCGCCGATCAACAGGGTGCCGTCTGTCAGGATGATCGGTGAAGACCAATTGATGGCGGCGATGTCATGTTGCCACAACAAAGTGCCGTCGGTTCGCACCGCATAAAGCATCCCGGTTTCCGCCCCAAAATAGAGAATGCCGTCAGCGCCGATAGCCGGCGTGCTGTAGATGTCGTCCGGAGTCTCATGTTTGCCCTCGATGATGAATTGCCATTGCAGCGAGCCGGTAGGCGACAGGGCGAGCAGTCGGGCGCGCAGATCCGCTCCTCCGGCCTTGGTTGCAAGAAAAATCGTGCCGTCAACGCCAATGACCGGCGAAGCGCGCACGATCCGGTCTCCAGGCAGGTGGACCCGCCAGCGCAACTCGCCGTCCGAAGAGACGGCATAAAAATTTGAACCTGCACGATAGCTTTCGGTCGGGATGTAAAGGGTGCCATCCGCGTCGATTGCCGGAGTAGCCATACTCAGTTCGTCCTCGTTGGCGAAACCAAACGCCCATCGGCGCGAGCCGTCCGGATTGACCGCATAGAGAGTGTCCTGACCGATGACGACAGTGATGGTGCCATCAGCGCCGATCACGGGCGAGGCGATGCATTCGCGGCCAAAACGCGCGCGGCTGAAATGCCACTTCGGCCGGCCGGTGACCGGATCCAGGGCATACAGACCGTCTGCTCCGACATAGACCGTCCCATCCGCGCCGATGGCCGGAGTGCGTTGCCCCATGTCTCGTTTGACAAAAGAGGGATATTCGAAATCGTCAAAGGTCCATCGCCGGCTGCCGCCGGGAGAATAGGCATGCACGGCATAGTTCCGGTCCATCACATAGATATTGCCGTCGTCGCCGATTGCCGGTCCGTAGAGAGCATCGTCGTGCGAAACCGACCATTTGAGTGTGCCATCTGAATTCAGAGTGTAAAGGCCGCCCGGCGTCCAGCCGTCGGTGTTTCGATACATCCCGGTGCTGAAGACAATCGTGCCATCGTCCGCCACCGCCGGAGAAGCATAATAGACTGCCTGGCTGGTTTTGTAGCGCCAGAGCACGCGTTTTGTGCAGGAGGCCGAAAGATGCCGGTCGCGATGCATGATAAACCAACCTTTGGCCGGAACAGCTTCGCCGTCAAGAGTGACCTCGAGGTCGGCAAAATCCTCCAGAGCGCGGTATTCATACCTCACCGTGTCGCCAGCAGGATTTTTGTACTCACCGGTGCGCGGTACACCTTCGATTCCAACATCAATCTCCGCGGTCAGGGTATAGAAAACAGGCCGCGGGGATTCTGTTGTCTGTTCTTTTCCGCAGGTTATGAGGACCGCAAAGAAAACAGTCGATATCAGGTTGCGCAGAATTGGATTTTTTTTAGACATCGACATTTCCTCCCATAAAAGTTGATTTCAGCCGGGGTGGTTTGTCGATTGGGTCAGGCGTTCGTGCATCAGCTTGCAAGGCCGGATAGGGAATGCTTCGTGAATGGGCGTCGTCGAAATGGAGTTGAGTTCAATAATGGAATGGGTATCGCATTTTTCATTGCCGCGGCGTTCAGGCCGTGGTTGAGAAAGCCCCTAACCCCTTCTTTTTTTTCTCTTAGGGGTATTAGCCCCAATAGACATTTTTTCTTTTTATCGCCCCACCTCATGCAACAACTTTTTTTCCAGCGCATCGGCTTCCAGCAATGCCGGCAAATCTCGGCGCAACTGCGGCTTTTGAAAGGCCGGCGCCGCTCGACCAGGCCCGCTGCGGATCGGCTCGCCAAGCGGTTGCCATTTGCCGCCGTCGACGCGAATCCGGGGAGTCGGCAAAAAGCGCCACTGCAACCGGATTTCCTGGTCTGGAGCCAGATCAAAGCGAAATTCATATATGCGGTTGAGGTCGTCGCGCGGCTGCAGCCTGCCGCGGATAGGCGCCTGCAGCTCGTCCGCTGTCAAAATCAACTCATCTTGTTTGCCGCAGCTCAACCTGCCCGACAAGATTTCCTCATCGCCAAAAGCAGCGCGAAACCTGGCCGGACTCAGCTCTTTCGGCAAGGCCGGCCGGATCACCAGCGTGCGGTCGAGCCATTGGGGCCGCAAGCCGAGATAGTCCTGATAAACGACGCGGGCGAACTCGGAAACCGACCAGGCCTGGGAATAGGTTCCGCTTATCCGCACCCGGCCCGCATCATCGGGCAGCGGCTCCACCAGTTCGGACAGCGATCCGGGCATGTCCAGTTCGAGAATTTGCGCGGCGAGGTTTTTCGACAGCCGGAACGCCTGCTCACGATGTCCCTGATCGATCATGGCGCTGATCACCGGTCCGGCTGTCCAGTGCCAGCACATGCCGTTGTGGTAAGCGGCATCAAAATGGTAAATCTGATCGTGGTGAAAGGGATGAAAATTCTCTTCTTCTTGTGCCAGCGACGCGACACCCCACGGATAGGTCAGCCGCGACACCAGTTGCTCGAGCACATTTGCTCGGACTGAATCGGCGACCACAGGCCGATCGAGATGCAGCGACAGAGCCATCACCGCGTTGGGCCGCACCTGCAAGTCGGCGCTGCCGTCGCTGTTCAAATGGTCGGCCAGCGCATTCGAGTTCGGCACCACAAAGTGCTCTTTAAAAGCTATCCTTGCCTGTTCCGCCAGCGCTTTCCATTCCCGGGCGTCGGATTCATATCCCAAAAGATGCGCGATCTCGGCGCCGGCTTCCAGCTCGGCGATCCACAACGCCTGGATTTCGACGGCGCGGTCGCCGCGCGGCGACCAGGCTTGCTCGCCGCGAATACGCGCGTCCATCCAGGTGTCAGCATCGCCGTGGGTGAGAAACCCAAAGCGATCAATCGAATTTTTTCTGGATCCATTGATCGCGCGCTGCACGACCGGATAGAGCTCGCGCGCGAACTCAATATCCCCGGTATAATCGAGGGTTTCTTTCAGCTCGCGGATGAGCCACGGCGTGCCGTCAGCGGTGTTGTAGATGATATCGGTCGGCGAAACAACGCGATTGGGGATGCGGCCAAAGAGGGGTGAAGCGGGATCGCTCTGCTGCCAGGCAGCAAAATGGCTGAGGATGGCGCGCGCTTCGTCTAGAGAGCCGGTGACCAACGAGATCCCCGGCAAGGCGATAAAGGTGTCCCGTCCCCAATTCTGATTGAACCAGGGCAAGCCGGCCCAGATGCCGGTGCCAAATCGATCGACCACCAGGGCGCGGCCGGCGATATGCGCCCAGATCAGGGCGAGGTTGAATTGCGGATCAGCGGTTTCGACCCAACAGCGCGATATTCTTGCAAGGATCTCTTGCTGTTTGCGCCGCAGTGCCGCGCCAGGATCCAGGCACAGGATCTCTAGTCTCTCGGTCAGCGTGGATGAGTCGCTGGCAAAAAGCACTGCTGCCTGCACCGATCGGGCAGCGCTGAAATGCAACGTTTGATCGCCGCCGGATAAAATGCCCGAATCGGGCTTCTTGTGGTCGTTGTTCGAACGCAAGGCTGGATCGGTGCAGGCCGCAAGAGCGATATGGATCCTCCCGCTGCCGGATCGGCCGCGAAGCACACCCCGCTCATCCGGAACCAACTTCACCGCTTGATCAATCCACAAGGGCTGGAAAGAGATTTGCCTGGGTGTGCGGGTGGTCAGCGTGAGCAGAAGGCCCATTTCGCCGGGCAAAACCATGAGGCCAGAAAGCGTGCCATCGGCGAAACAATGCTCGATTCGATCGGGATGGAAAATCGCCTCACGCGCTTGTGCCAGGTTGAGCCGTTCGCCGTCCAGCCACCAGACACAGTCAGCCAACAGCCGTTCGTCCGCGGCGGTATAACCGTCAAAACCGCCGTAACGACCGCTGCCGTCGTTGGCGGCAAACAGATGTCCCTGCCAAAATCCGCCGACCCGGTCGGTATCGGCAACCACGCGCGGCCGTTGGTCGGTGAAGCGCAAAGCAAATTTCGCGAGCGTTTCATCTGTCGGCATGGATATCGTTTCTTGCGGCCGGCGGCATCCGGTCAACACCAGCGCGAGGCCGACGACAAAAATCATTCGATGCATTATCAACCCCCTGCAACTGGCCCAACCCGCAAAGATCCCAAATCACCACCCTGACCATTTTTTGCCCTTTTGTTCATCACCATCGACCGATGTCATCAACCCATCGTCCTGATGGCGCGAGCGAGCAGCGGTTCTACTCCACTTTCAGCAATCGGTTCAGCTCCGCCAGGCGGCGCTGAAATAGAGCCCGGGGACCGGCCTGTTCTATCAAGGCAGCATCCTGCACATGGTTTTGGATGACGGTGATCGTTCCGGTTCTGTTGTGACGGATGGCACCTTGTTCGATGTGGTGAAAGACGTTGCGTTCCACTGTAAAGCCGCTGCTGCCTTCGTCGAGAAACAGGCCGTTGTTGAGAGATCCCACCGCCCATGGCGAGCGCTGGATATGGTGGATGTGATTTTCACCGATCCAGCTATCCGGCTGCAGCGACAGGGTATAGATGCCGCCGCCGTCGCACAGCAATTGCAGCACGTGATGGATGTGGTTGCGGTAGATCCGATTGCCGCGCATGGCGCTGGGCTTTTGCGTCCAGGCCCAACCGACGCTGATGCCGGTATAGGGCAAATCAGAGACCTTGTTGTGGGCGATGGTGATCTGGCGCGGCGCACCGCAGGCGATGCCGCAGCAGCCGGGATAATCCTGTGCGACCCGGACAATTCGGTTGTCGAGCAACGAGTCGGCAACGCAGATTTCGCGTTCATCTTCGGGCAGATAGGGGGTATGCAGCTGCAGTCCGGGCTCGGTAAAGACTCCGACACAGATGCCGTTGCCTCCGATTTCGGCAAAGAGATTGCCTTGCACCCTCGTGTTTTGGGTGCCTTTGTGCAGGTCCAATCCAGTGGCTGCGAGATCGAAAAATCCATTGCCGGTCCAGCAGGTGCGATGGGCAAAATTGACCTCCACGGCAGCGGGCGGCCGTTCGGCAAACTGGGTGTTGTTGATGGTCGGTTCGACCGTGTACTGGCCGGCCTGCACATTGAGCAATCCCTGTTGGCTCGGCCGCAGCCAGGTGGTGTGGCTGAAGACCAGATCGCGGAACTCGAGATCGACAACCGGCTTGTCGGCGGTTCCCTGCACGCGGATCAGGGTTTCGAGTCTGGGTGCGAGGACGGAGTGGTCATCCAGTGTTTCGCCGGGTCGCGGCAAATAGATCAGCTGCTTTTGCCGACGGTCGAGGTACCATTCGCCGGGCTCATCGAGAAATTCGATGGCATTCTCCAGATGATAGGGTTCATTTTCGTCCTTGGGCGGATAATCGCGGCGAAACAGCAGATCGCGGGCCGGGTCCTGCAAGGTGAGGTACGCATAGCGGCGATCGCGCTGCAGCGAGTCGATTTTGAGGATGCTCTGCGCCCAGTGCAACTGCACGATGAATTCGATATCGCGGAGGTTTTGCCAATCGCCGATGTCGCCGTTTTCGACTACCACTTCGCGGCGACGCAGGTCCCACAATTTGAGCCGGTAATAGGAGTCTTTGTTCGGAGTGCGCGCGCGTACGGCAGGTTGATTGTGCACGGTCAGGCGGCGGAAATCGTCCAGCGGTGCGGCAGCGCTGAAACGGCCCTCGCCAATCGGCTGCCATCCGGCTACAGCCACACCGCCGCTGATCATCGCCTTTTCACCTGGGCAGGAGCGCCAGACCACCGGGTTCCCCTTGCGGCCGGAGTCACGCGCATCGAATTCCAGGGTGCGATCGAGAAAATAGGTGCCCTGCCGCAGAGTGACAATGATCTCCTCATCCAGATCGGCAGGCAAAGCGCGCACAGCCTGCTGCGCGCGCTCCAGAGTCGCAAAGGGTTTCTTTGCGGTCCCTGGATGGCGGTCATTGCCTTGTGGTGCGACGAAAAATTCAGCAGCCTGTGCAGACCAGGCGGCCAGCAACCAAAAGCAGGACAAGATTAGGAATCTGGGGTGAGACATAGGGAATCCTTTCGAACGGTTATTTGTTCAGCTGGAGCGCGATTGTGCTGTGCACCATCGCCGGAGATCGTTCCTGGAGGAATCCAAGGCTCTGGAAAGGAATGCGCTTCGGCGGCAGTTGAACCAAGCTGTGGTTTACAGAGGTTGTAAACTGATCCTTTTTATTCTCTCTCTGCACAAAAGGGCATTCAATTAAAGAAAACATAAAGACCGGCCATGATCACTGCGAGAGCACCCCAGGCGATCCAGACGTTGCGCGAGGAAATATTGTCGCTGTAGATCTCTCGGCTTGTTGGCAGTGGTTCTGTTTCTTGCCGGGAATGGTCCAGCAGCGAGACGGCGATCATCCAGATCACCGAGGCGCTGAACAGGTAGAATGACAACAGCAAATAGTGCGGCCAAAAGTGGTTATTCGGGTAATTGGTCAGCTGGCAATAACCGATGGCAAGGCTGATGGTGCTGCCGATGATCAGCGTCGACAGGGCGGCTCTGGAAGTGGCTCTTTTCCACAGCACGCCGACGAGAAAGACGGCGGCCATCGGCGGCGCGAAAAAGGCGATGATCCCCTGCATGAGATTAAAAAGATCGCGGCCGACGCTTTGCATGGAGAGAGCGATGGCAACGGCCAGCAACGCAGTGGCGGCAGTCATCAGGCGACCGACCCAGACGATTTCTCTTTGCGATGCCTGGCGGCGGAATTTGGTCACATAAATATCCAGAGTAAAGACGGTGCTGAATGAATTGAGCGCCGAGTCCAGGGTGCTGACCAGAGCTGCGATCAGCACCGCAACGATCAATCCGATCATACCGGAAGGCAACAAACCAGTGACCAGGGTCATATAAGCTGTGTCGGGATCGGTCAGATTCGGATACAGCACGGCGGCGAGAATCCCGGGCATAAAAAAGATCAGCGGCGGCAGAATTTTGAGAAACCCGGCAAACAGGGCGCCCATTTGGCCGTGCCGAATATCTTTGGCGCCCAGCACGCGTTGCACGATCGTTTGATCAGTGCACCAGAACCAGACACCGAGCACCGGATAACCGAGCACGATTGCCGGCCACGGAAAAGTGGGATCATCAGCGTTGCGAAACAGCCGCCAGTAATCCGCCGGTATTTCCTGCACCAGCCGATCGAGACTGCCGATTTTCAAAAAAGCGAGCAGGGTCAAGGCGGTGGAAGCGACGATCATCAAGATGGACTGGAAACTGTCGGTGATCACCACCGCCTCCAGTCCGCCGGTAATGGTAAAGCTGGCGGCGATACTCGCCAGAAAAACCAGGCAGACCCATAAAGGCCAGCCGCTGATCTGGCTCAACAGCAGTCCGCCGGCATAGAGAGTGCCGCCGAGCCAAAGCACCACAGTGGTGAACAGCGCATACCAGGAGAGAAAGGTTCGGCTTGTCCGGCCGAAACGGCGTTCGACAAATTCGGGCATGGTGCTGATGCGTGTTTTCAGATAGAGCGGGATGAACAGCATGGCCAACAGCATGAGAAAAAACCACGCCAGCCATTCGAAGTTGGCCGCCACCATACCCGATGTGTAGGCCACCGAGCAGGCGGCGAGCATCATCGACGGCGAGATGTTGGTGCCAAAGATCGACAGACCGATGTTCGGCCAGGTGAGGTTGCGGCCGGCGAGAAAAAGATCGCTGTTTTGCCCGCGGCGGTAACTGATGCTGAAGCCGAGTCCCAGCAGAATGACGATATAGGCGATAATGACGATCAGATCCAGCGGGGAAAGCGATTGTCGGATATCCACAGATTACTCCATTTCTGGTGATCGTGACACGCGCGCGGTTTATCGGTGCAGGCCGTAAATGAGTCCAGGCTGAACCATTTCCACCAGCGACAGGCCGGCAAATCCGCTTGCGGATGTGGCGAGTGCGGCCCAGGTCTGCAGATTGTGGCTGCCCCATGGCAGGTCAGCGTCTTCGACCATCATGCCGATTCGGCGGCTAAAGTCAGGTGTGCAGAGAAAACGTTTGGTCAGAGCCACGGCGCGGTCGACAGCCGGATCGGGATTCTGTTGCTGCACGGCGAGCAACGCCAGGGGGATGCCGGCGGTCTTGGAGTTGTCCCAGGCATCTTGCAGCGGCCACCAGGGCCGATCGCCCATCACCGCCAGCAATCCTTTCTCGCCGCGCACATACCAGTCCAACACCTGCTCGATCCTTTTTTTCAATTCGGCATCGCGGCAGTGGTGGTAGACCGTCATCAGGCCTTCGGTATAATAGAACGCGGCGCCGAAATGGAGAATCGGCTGATCGTAGATGCGTTCGACCTGTTCGCCGTGGTGGGCATGGCAAATCGGCCGGCCGTCGCGGTTCCAGTTGTCGGTGAGAAAACGAGCGGCGCGTTCCGCCACTTTGAGGTAGGTTTCGTCGCCGGTCAGGGAATAGAGCACCGCAAAATTGGCGGCCTGCAGGGCGGTGGCAGTGGAATAGACCTCGGTCATCGCCACTCCGCTTTCCATGCCGTTGGTAAAACCACCTGATTCGAGCTGCCACTGCATGGCCCAGTCGCGGCAAAAGTGTTCCAGTGCCGCAGTATAGCGCGTTTTGCGCGCATCGTCCACATAGGCGCAGGCCAGCCCCAGAGTGATGGCGGTGCTGCCGATGTCGGCCATGTTCATCCAGTGAAAGGTCATGATGCTGTCAATTTCAGCCTGCGTGAGCAACTCAGTCGGCTTGTTGCGGTAGGTCTGATGCCAGGCGCCGTTCGGCAGCTGTTCGGATACGAAGCGATCGAGGATCAAAACAGCGGCATCGAGGTAGCGCGGTTCGTTCAGCAGACTGGAGGCGGCGAGCAGGGTGCGCAACGGGTAGGCGGAAGTGTACCACCAGAACATCGTTGCGGTTTCGCCGGGTTCAAAATCACCGAGAAACCCGTTTTCCAGACGGTGGTCAAGGGTCCATTCGCACAGCTCGTGCAGGCGTTGGCGAACATCGGTACGGCCCTGGCGAAAAACCGTATCCGTGTCCGGCAGAATGTCCGGCGGTGCGTTGGGAAACATCGGCCGCAGGGCGGTATTGGGTTCGCCGCGCACCACCAGAGCATTGACGAGAAAAGATTGGCCGGGATCTGCCTGAAACCGCAGGCGCAGGCGGCCGTCGGTGACCCGGGCGCTGAAATCGATCTGCACCGTGTCGCCCTGCTCGACGGTTAAGGACGCAAGGACCAGGCTGTCCTGCGCCCAGACGGAAAACGGACCGTGCAGCTGCTGCGGATCGTGGCAGATCAGCGAGACATCGACAGGGCTGTTGTCCAGGCCGATCCAGAATTCGGCTTGTTCGAGCTCGACGAAATCGCGCAGCAGAGGGTCGGGAAAATCGATGCGGGCAATCTCGCGCACATTGTCAGCCCATAGGTAACGCGGGCTGTGATAGACGCGGGATACCGGTGTATAACCGATGGCGACTTGTTGAAACGCACCGCCGAAATCGAAACAGGCGATGACATCGCGGGAAAAAACGACGAGAGGAGCGATTATAAAACTGAGGACCAAAATCGCCAGGAATTTTTTCATCGGATGCTCCAAGGATAGGTTTTGATCTCGGAAATGGATTGCCTGGAAACGGCTTGCCAGACTGAAGTGACAGCAAAAGGTTGAAAAAAAATATCACAATGTCAACGGTTAAAAGTCCGACGCCGGAATTGATTGCCAGCTCTTCCGCTGTCCGATGATGGGCGCGAATTCATGCGAGGTGCCGGTTTGAGTTTTTTGCGTGCCGATTCGGCAGGCGATGCCGATCAAATCGATTGATTTTTGCAGAAAATTTCCTTAAATCGTTTTTGTGTCGATCCGGGTATCCCTTGCAGACCACCGATCTGGTTTTCTGGGTCTGTATGGGCAATCCCTCGCAGAACAATCCCGTATTGCGGAGAGTTAAAAATCGGTTCTCTGAACCGGGAAAATCGGCAAAACCATCGATCGAAATTCGCTCGTTTTTAGCTTTGGCTGGCATCGGAACCAGATTCGGCGTTAACCGAATCCAGCAAGTTGGCGGGAGTATTTATGGATAAATTGAAACAGCTCGGCTCGAGCGTGGCCGACTTTTTTAACATCGCGATTTTTTCGGCCGGAAACACCACCATCACCCTGTGGACACTGTTCTATCTAGCGATACTTTTTCTGCTGCTTTATATCGTCACCACCAAAGTGATCAGACTGGTCGTCTACAAGATATTGGCGAAAAGCAAAGTCGATCTGGGCGTGCGCATTGCGATCGGCTCCATCATCAAATATTTGATCATGACCGTCGGTTTGATCGTGATTCTGCAAACCGTCGGCATCAATCTCAGCAGCTTGACCATCCTGCTCGGTGCCCTTGGCGTCGGCATCGGCTTTGGGCTGCAAAACATCACCAACAATTTTGTCAGCGGATTGATCATTCTTTTCGAAATGCCGATCAAGGTGGGAGACCGCATCGAAGTCGGCGGAGTTGCCGGCAATGTGGTCAAAATTTCGATGCGCGCAACGACGATTGTCACCAACGACAACATCTCGATTATTGTGCCCAATTCCGAGTTTATCTCCAAAACCGTCATCAACTGGAGCCATCACGATCGCAATATACGCTTCAATTTCCCGGTCGGGGTGTCTTACAAAGAAGATCCGGAGATAATCAAGAATTTGCTTCTGGAGGTTGCGAGCGATAATCCCGGGGTGCAAAAATATCCCACCGCCGACGTTCTCTTTTCAGAATACAGCGACAACGCCTTGATATTCAATCTCCGGGTATGGACCAGCAGTTATATCGACAAACCAGGCGTATTGAAAAGCCAGCTCTATTATGAGATATTTAAAAAGTTCAAGGAACACGGCATCGAGATTCCGTTCCCGCAGAGAGATGTACATATCAAGGAAATGCCGGAAAAGATGCCGTGATTGGCTCTGGCTTGATTGAATAACAAGCGGAAAAAGACGTGAATTGGGTGCCCTGCCGAAGCCAGACGTGACAACCCTTCAGCGACCGAGGCCCGAGCGATGCAAACCACACTGGTGTTTTCAACCCTCCTGTTGTTGTTTCTTTTATTTATTTGGGGCCGTATCCGGCATGATTTTGCGGCGCTCATCGGACTGTTTTTGCTCGTCATTGCCGGGATCGTGCCTGCCGATGAGGCATTTGCCGGTTTTGGCCATCCGGCGGTCATCACCGTTGCCGCGGTGCTGATCATCGGCAAAGCTCTGGAATATTCCGGACTCATCGATCTGTTGGGCAAATGGGTCACCCAGATCGGCAAAAATTTACTTCTGCAGATTTTGGCCTTGTCCTCTATCGTGGCTGTCGCATCAGCCTTCATGAACAATGTCGGCGCCCTGGCGATCATGATGCCGGTCGCGCTGCATATCGCCCGCAAAAACGGCCATCCGCCCTCTTATTTGCTGATGCCGATCTCTTTTGCTTCGCTGCTGGGAGGAATGACAACCCTGATCGGCACGCCCCCCAACATCATCATTGCCACCTTCCGGGCTGACCTCACCGGAGAATCTTTCGGCATGTTCTCTTTCAGCCGGGTTGGGCTGCCTATCGCTTTGAGTGGTATTCTGTTCATCGGTTTTATCGGTTGGCGTTTTCTGCCCAAACGAACCGCGCAAAAATCGGAAAAGGATCTCTTCGATATCGATGATTACATCACCGAAGTTAAAGTCAGCAAAGAGAGCAAGGCCAAGGGATTGAGCATCGCTGAACTCGGACCGATTTCAGATGCCGACGTGCAGATAATCGGACTGATTCGCAAGAAGAAACACCTCCACGAGCTGGATGAGAACGAAATTTTGCAGATCAACGATATTCTGATATTGGAAGCCGATGCCGAAGCTCTGGAAGTATTTTTGCAGGACACCCGAATGGAATTGGTCGGCGGCAAACAGTTCCGCAAAGATGCCGAGGGGTCGAAAGACATCGCCATCAGCGAAGCGATCGTGATGGCCGGTTCGCCTCTTATCGGCCAAACCGCCGCCGGTATCCGGATGCGAAGCCGTTACGGTGTCAATCTTCTGGCCGTTGCGCGGCGGGAAAAAAAGATCCGCCTTCGTCTCGATCATGTCCGATTTCAAACCGGCGACGTGCTGTTGTTGCAAGGCAGAAGCCATTTGATCGACCAGATCATCACCTCGATCGGTTGTCTTCCTTTGGCGCGACGGGGCTTGCGTCTGGGTTTTGAGAAAAAAATTATCCTCAGTTTGAGCATCTTTTCCCTCTCCATCGCGGCTGTGGTTGCCGGCCTCTTGCCTGTGCAGATTTCATTTTCCATCGCCGCTGTCGCCATGGTCCTATCCGGATTGTTGCCGTTGCGGCAAGTCTATGAGAGCGTGGATTGGCCGGTAATCGTTCTGCTCGGAGCCATGATCCCGGTGGGAGGTGCCCTCGAGTCCAGCGGTGGAGCCGCGCTGGTTGCCGAACAGATCTTGCGGTTCGGCGAATCGCTGCCGGTCTACATGACGATTGCTTTGTTGTTGGTCGTGACCATGTTTTTATCGGATATCATCAACAATGCCGCCACAGTGGTGTTGATGGCGCCGATCGGTATCAAAGTGGCGCAGGGATTGGGTGTTTCGATCGATCCGTTCCTGATGGCCGTCGCAATCGGCGGCTCTTGTGCTTTTCTGACCCCGATCGGCCATCAATCCAACACCCTGGTCATGGGGCCCGGAGGCTACAAGTTTAGCGACTATTGGCGCATGGGTCTGCCTCTGGAATTGTTGATCCTGCTGGTCAGCGTGCCGGCGATATTGTATTTTTGGCCTTTGTGAGCATCGCGCATCTCCAGAACCAATCCCGACCTGCCAGCAAAGCAAGTATCGACGCGGATCGCTTTCTGCTCTGGATGGGTCAGAGAAAATGTCGTCTGACCAGACATTTCGTTTGTTATAGAGTTGAAATTTTATGGATTTAATGGTGTTGCGTCTGAAAACGAGACAGCGCTGGCCTGTAGCGAAGTTTGGCAGAATAAGGACGAATCGATGGAAAGCCGGACCAGCATCCGGCGTGTACACGAATGGTCAAGATCGAAAGGAGGCGGTGAAATGGCTTTGCTGTATGCCGGAATCGACAGTTCGACTCAGGGAACCAAAATCGTTTTGCTCGACCTCGAGCGCACCGAGGTCGTCTATGTGGATTCGGTCAATTACGACAGCGACTTGCCGGCCTATCAAACCCACAACGGTGTTGTCGGCGGCGCCGAAAACGGCGTCTCCGAGTCGGATCCGCAGATGTGGCTGGACGCCCTGAACCTGCTGTTTGACCGCATGAAAAAGAAGAACCTGCCGTTCGGCGAAATTCGCGCCATCTCTGTTTCCGGACAACAACATGGACTCGTCGCCTTGGACGCTGACGGCGACCTGACCCGCAGCCGCAGCAAGCTGTGGAACGATTTCAGCACCGGCAAGGAATGCGAGCTGTTGACCCAGGCGGCGGGCGGCGCGGACCGCATGATCGAGGAGGTGGGCAACAGCCAGCGCACCGGCTACACCGCCGCCAAGATTTTGCACCTGGTGCGCCATGAGCCCGATGCCTATAGACGAACCGCCACTCTGTTTTTGGTGCACAATTACATCAACTGGTATCTGACCGGCGGCAAACAAGGCGGGGTGCGGGTGATGGAACCGGGCGATACTTCGGGAATGGCCCTGTGGCATCCCAAGAAACGCACCTGGTCCAGGAAGGTCGTCGAGTCGATCGCTGCGGATCTGCAGCAAAAATTGCCGCCGCTGCAACCGTCCGACCGATTGATCGGCAAAATCGGCAAACATCTTGTCGACGCTTATGGTTTTTCACCCGCATGCCAAATCGACGCCGGCTCCGGCGACAACATGTACGGCGCTGTGGGCACCGGCAATGTGGTGCCGGGTATCGTCACCATCAGCCTCGGGACCAGCGGCACCGCCTATACCTTTATGCGGGAAGCGTTTATCGATCCGAGCGGCGAAATCGCGGCGTTTTGCGACAGCACCGGCCATCATCTGCCGCTGCTCTGCGTCTCCAATCTGGCCAACGGCTACAACGCGGTGCTGCAACAATACAAATTGAGCCACCAAGCCTTTGTCGATTTGGTGGAACAGGAACCGCCGGCCAACCGCGGTCGTGTGCTGATCCCCTGGTACATGGGTGAACGCACCCCGGATGTGCCGCAGGCGGCGCCTCTTTATTTCGGATTCGATCTGGACGAATTCCAACCCGCCGTGCTGTGCCGTGCGGTTCTGGAAGGCCATGTGCTCAACCTCTACGACGGCTTTCGCCGCATGCCGGTAAAAAGCGATGAAATCCGCCTGACTGGCGGCCTGGCAAAGTCGCGCGCCTGGGTACAGACCATCGCCGATATTTTCGATTGTGCGGCGGTGCCGGTGGAAGGGGAGGGTGCAGCCTTGGGTGCCGCTCTGCACGCGGCCTGGGCGCACGGCAAAACGACCAAACCCGACCTGGATCTGGCCCAACTGGTGCAGCCGTTTGTCGTTTTGGACGAATCGAAGCGCTGCACTCCCCGTTCGCAATATCGATCCGACTATACCCGATTGCGGGCTCTGTTCTCCGCTCTGAGCGCACGGATCCGCGGCAAAAACGGCGAGGATCCCTTTGCGCTGCGCGCCGCGCTGCTGGGCGGCGATCGCAAATTCTGATTTTCGCAACCGGAGTTCAATGTGGCATTGAAAGGATATCTGTTAAGCTTGCGCAGCAAGCTGCAGGGCTTGGGATGTGAGCTGACGGATGAAAAGCCGATCGCCTATGGTGTGCAGATTCGTGTCGAGTCAGCGGGTCAGCAGGGCTTGCTGCGGCTGTATGAGAACAAAAAAGGCGAAATTCGCGTCGACTTTTCCCAGATTCGCGATCGCGATTTTGCCGAGCGCCTGGCCCGGTGGATCGGTGTGCCGGATCACCCGGCGACAAAAGACACCCTGCATATCGATGGCGATTTGATCGGTGCCGACGAGTCGGGAAAAGGCGATTATTTCGGCCCCCTGGTCTGCGCGGCGGTGTACGTCGGTTCAAGCCAACTCGGTGCCTTGCAGAGCCTGGGCGTGCGCGACAGCAAGGCTTTGAGCAACTCAGCAGTGCTGCGGCTGAGTTGCGAAATTGTTGACTGCTGCCGGGGTCTCTTTAGCGTGTTCGAGCTGATGCCGGCCGAGTACAATCAGCGTTACGCACAGGTCGGCAATCTCAATCGCCTGCTCGCCTGGAGCCATGCACAGTCGATTCAAGAGGTGCTGCGAAAAGTGCACGTGGAACAGGTGGTGGTCGATCAATTCGCTGCTGCAGCGTTGCTGGAGCGGGAACTGGCGGGGATCGATGCATCGATCCATCTCACCCAGGTGCCGCGCGCCGAAGCGGTGCCAGCGGTTGCGGCCGCTTCCATTCTCGCCCGCGCCCGCTATTTGCGACGCATGGACGAACTGTCGCGACAATTCGAATTGGACCTGCCCAAAGGCGCAGCCAACGGCGTGCTGCAGGCCGCACGCCTGTTTGTCAAACGCTATGGACGGGACGAACTGCATCGGGTGGCCAAGCTGCATTTCAAAACAACGGGACAGATATAGAGGGAAGAGAGGGAACATTTCGGAATTAAAAGAGCATTTCGGATTGCGGCTGAATTTTATTATTGCGCCTCCGGCTCCATCTTTCGCGATGGGCTTTTCTCATCTGCCGACTTCGTGAGTCGTGCGGTTTTTCGTAATCCTCTGTTTTCCAGGGGCGAAAGATGGGATCCTGCGGCGGCGGAGCGAGCTTCCTCGGCCGCAAGAGCGGCGGCCTGCGGGATCTCGCTCCGCTTCATTTGGGGAAAACCCGCAATCTCGAATGGAAGCCGGCTCTGCGCACAGCAATCCCCGCATCCGCCAGCTGGCGGGATAGAGGCAGTCAGGGAAAGCGTGTCTTTTTTAAGGTTCAATCCTCAGCCGATTTTTTTGTTGGTGTAATCGCAGTCAGGTACCAATTGCATGCCGGGCCAAAGTGCCAACGCGCTCCTGGGCGACGGGGAATCGATGTGGGTTGGCAATAGCAGGGGTGTGGTGCGCATCGTGAATCAGATGGAGCCATAAAAAAATCGCCCCGAGCGATGCAATCGGGGCGATTCTGTGTGCAAGGGCAACTCATCGAAAAACTGCGGGTTATTTTTCCTCTTTCAGATCCTTCATATAGAGCTCGGTCGATTGCGTCAGCATCTGCTGCGTGCGCAGGGCCATGGCATGCGGATCGGTGATCATGCCGTCGAGCAACACGACGCTGTCGAACAGCGTTTCAACGGCCTGCTGCAGAAAGGGGCTCTTTGCATCTTTTTGATAGATCTTCAACAACCGGTGGATCAACGGATGCTTGCCGTTGATCTCCATTTTGCGTTTCGGCATTGGCGTGTCGTGCTGCATCATGTGCATCAACTTTTCCATCTGCGCGGACAGCCCCGGTGTGGTGCCCACCAGCACGGCCGGACTGTCGACCAATCTCTCTGAAAGCACAACCTCTTCCACGCGATCGCCGAGAATGTCCTTGAACCGCCGCGCCAGATCGCGGAGCTCCTTGTCGCTGACCTCGGGCGCGGATTCCGCTTCTTCTTTCTTTTCCAGCGGTTCGATTCCTTCGATCTTTTTGAGATCCGCTTGATCGACCGATTGCAGCGGTTTCTTGTCGAATTCGATCAAGCCGGGCAGGGCGAACTCGTCCACCGGATCGGTGCAATAGAGGACCTCGATATCCTTGGCTTTGAAAATTTCCAGAGTCGGATTTTTCTCAATCGCTTCGCGGGTGGCGCCGGAGAGGTAATAGATCGCTTCCTGTTTGTCGCGCATCCGTTTGACGTAATCGCTCAAGGATACCGTTGCACCGGCTTCGCTGTTTTTGGACGAATCGAAACGGAACAGGGGAGCGAGCTTTTCCTTGTGGGCGAAATCCATATACCCCTCTTTGAGCACCCGACCGTATTGCTGCCAAATCTCCCGATAGATTTTGGGTTCCTTTTCCGCCAGTTCCTGCAGGTGGGACAGAAAACGGCCGACCACCGTGCTGCTGATCTTGTGGAGATAGGCATTTTCCTGCAAGGTCTCGCGGGAGATGTTGAGCGGCAGATCGTCGCTGTCCAAAACGCCGCGAACAAAGCGCAGATAATCCGGCAGCACTTCCTGGGCATGGTTGTCCACCATGACCCGGCGGACAAAGAGGTTGATGCCGGTTTCGTCCTTGCCAAATCCAATGGCTTCGCGATTGGTTTTGGGCACGAAGAGCAGGGCATGGAATTGAATCGGCGCATCAGCGGAAAAATGCATCCAGGTCAGCGGCTCTTCGGTCTCGTTGGCGATAAATTTGAAAAACTCTTTGTACTGCTCCTCTTTGACCGCGGTTTTGGGCTCGCGCCAGATCGCCGATTGTTTGTTGATCTGCTCACCGTCGACTTTGATCGGAAACGGGACAAAATTGGAATATTTTTTGATCGCCGATTCGATGGTGTATTTCTCGGCAAACTGCTGGGCGTCTTCGCGCAAATGGACGCGGATCTCGGTGCCGCGTTTGGCATCGGCCGGGCCGGGCTCGATTTCATAGCTGCCCTGACCATCGCTGGTCCAGCGATAGGCCGGCGTTTCAGGATCGGCCGGCCGCGTGGTGATTTCCACTTTGTCGCCTGCCATAAAGACCGAATAAAAACCGACGCCAAACCGACCGATCAGGTTCAGTTTGTCCCCGCCGTTCTCTCCCAACTGTTTGATAAACTCCGAGGTGCCGGAATGGGCGATCGTGCCGATGTTGTTGACCAGCTCGTCATGGGTCATGCCGATGCCGGTATCGCGGATCGTGAAGAGCCGTTTGTCCTTGTCCAATTCGATCTGGATCTCAAAGTCCAGGTTGGGATCAGCCAGGCTTTCGCCTTTGATGCTTTTGAACCGCGCCTTGTCCAGCGCATCGGCGGCATTGGAAATCAGCTCGCGGACGAAAATATCCCGATGGGTGTAAAGAGAATGCGCGAGAATGTCCAGCAATTGGCGGATTTCCGCCTGGAAAACATGTTTTTCCACAGTTGATTTTGGTTTGCTCATCGATGGTCTCCCGAATTCGTCTATGTAAAAAAACAGCCTTGTTGCCGAAAAGAGCGAAAAATAAGTGCAAAACTGCTGTTTGCCCAATAAAATGGACTATGCAAAAACCGTGCAAGTTTGTAAGATCAGTAAAAACAAGCGGTCGGTAGAAAGAAAAGATTTTGTAAAAGTCTGCCAAAATGGTCGATGTCTGTAAAAATGGCAGAGATGGCGGTCAGCAAAATTCCCCGGCTCTGTCACGGCGACAGAGCCGGGGGCCAGACGGCTATTTGTTCGATTTTTTTACGGTTGGTTCGGTGGAGTAAATGAGATTGTCTTTGGCGATATACATATGCTCGTAGATATCTTCGTTGCTCTGTTTGCCGATGGTGTGTTCATAGGTCTTGTAGCCGCCCGACAGATTGACCACATTTTTAAAACCGTTTTGCGTCAGAATGCGGCAAGCGAGATAGCCGCGCAATCCGGCAGCGCAAAAGACGACAAGCCGTTTGTCGCGCGGCAGTTCGCTCAGGCGGCTGCGCAGCGCGTCCAGGGGAATGTGTTTGCTGCCGGGGATGGTGCCGAGTTTGACCTCATCATCGTTTCGCACATCCAGGAGCAGATACGTCTTCGGATCGAGGTCTTCCAACTCGTACCAGTGCACGATATCGACAAGGCCCTTCAGGATGTTTTCCGCGACATAGCCGGCGATGTTGACCGGATCCTTGGAAGAGGAGAAGGGCGGCGCATAGGCATGTTCGATTTCGGTCATATTGTAGACCGTACCGCCGCATTTGATCACCGTGGCGATCAGATCGATGCGTTTATCGACGCCGACATATCCGACGATCTGGGCGCCATAAACCTTGCCGTCGTCAGGCGAGAACTGCAATTTGATCGTCATCGGCTGGGCATTGGGATAGTAGCCGGCATGCGAGGCGGTGTGGATGATGGACGAGCGATAGGGAATATTGTGCTGGCGCAGCAGTTTTTCCGATGCGCCGGTCGAAGCGACGGTCAGGTCAAATACTTTGGCGATGGCGGTCGCGATGGTACCCCGATAGCTCTCGGTGTTGTTGAAAATGATGTTGTTGGCGGCGATGCGCGCCTGTTTGGTGCTCGGCCCGGCGAGATAGGCGATCATTTGTTTGCCGATGATCGGATTGCGGAATTCGATGGCGTCACCGACCGCATAGATGTCGGGGTCAGCGGTCATCATGTGTTCGTCGACCTTGATGCCGCCGGCCGGTCCGATTTCCAGTCCGCAATCGCGCACCAGCTTGCTCTCGGGCTTCACACCGATCGACAGGATGACGAGATCCGCTTCGAGTTCACGGCCGCTTTGCAGCTTGACCGCGAGTTTTTTACTCTTTTCCGAGAAAGCCTGTACCGCATCTTTGAGATAGAACTCTACTTTTTTGGTCTTCAGATGCTGGTGCACGGCTGCCGCCATCTCGAAATCGAGCGGCGTCATCACCTGATCGGCCATTTCGACGATGGTGACAAAGACCCCGCGATGGTGCAGGTTTTCCGCCATCTCCAAACCGATAAAACCGGCGCCGACAATTACCGCGCGCCTGGGTTTCTTTTCATCCACGTGGGAGACGATGCGATCCATGTCGGTCACATTGCGCAGGGTAAAGATTCCCGGCAGATCGACGCCTGGAATGGGCGGTTTGATCGGTTCGGCACCCGGGGATAGGATAAGCTTGTCGTAGGTTTCATAAAAGATTTCCCCTGTTTCCAGGTTGCGCACTTGTACTCTTTTATTGGGACGGTCGATGCTCTCGACGTTGTGCCGCACGCGCACATCGATGTTGAAGCGTTTGCTGAAGCTCAGCGGGGTCTGCACAAACAGTTTGTTGCGTTCGGTGATTACGCCGCCGACAAAATAGGGCAAACCGCAATTGGCGTAGGAAATGTGTTCTCCGCGCTCGAAAATGATGATTTCCAATTTTTCTGCAAGGCGCCGCAATCTGGCTGCTGCGCTGGCACCGCCGGCCACACCGCCGATAATGACCACTTTTTCCATTTTTCTCTCTCCTTCGAAGAATGTGCAACGTGCATGGTCGATAGATCAATACAATTTGATGTTTTCCAATACAAAAGGATGCAGAGATAAGATTGCGCGGTTTCAGAGATGGGTCCTGAATAAATCTGATCTCTGTTCCCCAATTTTATGGGTTGCCTTTTGTGTTTGCCGCGTGACGATTTGTTCGAACAGGACGGGAAGGCGGCGCCAAGCGCCGCCGCTTACTTAACCCTTGCAGGGTGGCTGTCGCCGTCTCATCGAGACCAAATTCGCGGAAATTGACCCGCACACAGGGTACGGCGCCGATTGCCCGGTGCCAGGCGTTGGCCCGCCTTACCGCTTCCTGATGGTTGCCGCAAAATTCGGGATACCAATAATAAGCCGGCCAACTGTCGCGCACCGGCACCGCCGCCGGCATCCCCATATGCGCGACCATGGTGATCCGATCGGCGAAAAGCGGCCGCCACAGGGTCGCGTGCGGCAAATCCTCGCGCACCGGCAGGCCGCACCACGGCGTGCCCCAGACCTGCCAGAGCGGCAGAGATCGGCATCTTTCGTGAAAAATTTCGCCGGCCAGCACCGTTCCCGGACAGGCCTGCTGTATCCCCTCGCTGTACAACTGGGTGGCGGTCTCGAAATCGCAGCCGGGATCGTCGACAAAATTGCCCAGCTGATCGAAAAAAAGCGCGTCAAAGGGAAAGCGCGTTACCAACCGTTGACAGACCTCAGCCATGTGCTCCCGCCATTCGCGGCAGCCGGGGCGGATATACTCGATCGGCGGCTCGCCCTCGACTCGCCAGCCTTGCGGGTTGCCGTTGCGATCGCGGACTTGCTCGTGCCGGAACCGGGCATAGATCGGCAGCCGTGCGTCGCATCCCCAATAGTTCAGGTGCGGCATGAGCCGGTACCCGAATCGCTGCGCGGTATCGATCACTCTGGCCAAACCGTCCTCGCCGCCCAGTTCAGTCGCCGGCCAATAGTCGGGATAGGCGGTGTCAAACGGCGCGTGAAATCCCCAGAAATAGAGCAGGCAATTTTTGCCCACACCGGCGCGGTGCATCGCTTCGAGCAGCCCGAGCAAATCCTGAAAGGTGTGGGTGATCTTGCCAGAACCGCTCCATAGCTCGACATATGCTGCGGATGGGATTTTTTTCACCCAATCCGGCGAAAAAAAAGGCTTTTGCGGCCAGGCCCGATCCATCCACTTTTTATAGTCCTGCCACACTTCATCTGGAATGGTGTGTTCGCGCACCATTTGCTGTGGCGGGCCATACGCCGACGGACACTCTGCACAGGCGGCCGCGCGCCAGGACAAAATCAATCGAAATCCTGTTTGGTCTCTTTCGACCCGAACTTCTGTGAAAGACTTGACCGGCTCACGCAGGCTGATCTGCACGGCGGCACCGTCCATTTCGACCGCCATGCACGACACCCGCAGCCAGCCGCCCCACGGAGCACCACCCTGGGGGAAAGCCTTGCCGTCAACCACCCGGCCGTCCTCGGCAGGGATGTGCAGCCGAGCCGCAGCCGGGACGCGAATGACTTGCAGCCAGGTGCCGTCCGCCGACTTTCGCCAGGGTGCAAAATGCAGATCAGAGTGGGCCATCGCCTTCCTCGCAAGGTGGGTATCAAACCGTCACGGGCAATCCGCCAGCACATCGATGCCGGCTGCAGGGGATTTGATACCGCGGGAATGGCCCGCTCACCCATTTGCCGCCGGCTTGTTTGACTGCGCCTCAACGTTGCGCCAAAATATTTTTCTTTCCAATATAACGCCGTTTCAGCAGTCGATCAAGATCAATTACAGGCACAGGTCCTCAGACAGACCGCTTGGATCAATTGTATCGACACGCGCCGCGCCGGGCTGTACCGCGCATCAACGGCTGTTCATGGGCGGATCAGCCGTTTAATCGATTTGCCGAAAGTCGCCACAGCATTTTTTATCTTGCGCGATATTCGCGGCGTTCTTATACTGAAATGGGGTCATAATCCTGGACATCAGAAACAAGCCTTGTCAGGCTTGCTTTCCGCCATCGGCTCGCGGCGCCATGGTCTGCTCCTCTCCCACTTCCCTTCGCCTGCTCGGATCCCTATTCATCGCCACACACCCGTTTTGTCAAATCAGACTGTTTATTCTGAAATACGAAAAGTCGAAATCGGCTGGTGCGGCGCAACAAAGCACAAAACGGACAAAAACAAGCACGAAAGGAGCCTTGCGATGAAAGTCGGACGAATCCTGCGGACTGTACTTTTGCTTGCCGCATTCATACTGCCTGCCAGGGCGAGCACTTTTATCGTCACCAACACCAACGATTCCGGAGTGGGCTCTCTGCGCGACGGCATCGCCGGCCCAGCCGACAGCGTCCGGTTCGATATCCCCATCTCCGATCCCGGCTATGATCCGCTCAATCAGGTATGGGTGATCAAGCCTGCTATCCCTTATCATGTGCCCAAAAACAAGACGATAGACGGCCGCATTCCTCTTGCCGGCGGTGGATCCAGACCCGGGATCGAGATCGACGGCTCGATTTTGGGCCAAGCGGGACAAGACGGATTCAGGCTCGAGGAGGGTGTGGTTTTGCGCGGCCTGGTTGTCCACAGCTGCGCATATGGGATTTGGATCAGTGTAGAAAATTGCGCGGTGATGGATTGCTACATCGGCACCGATGCCGGTGCAACGGTCGCCAAGCCAAACAAGTACAACGGTGTTTTGCTGATCAACGGCGCGCAAAACGCTGTAATCGCCGGAAATCTCATTTCCGGCAACAACTATCCCGGAATTCGTATTACCGGCACCGAAACAGGCCACAATACCGTCATCGACAACCGCATCGGCTGCAATTTCGACGGCACCGCCGCTCTGGCCAACAGGGAAGGGATCACCATTCAAAACGGCGCCAGCCACAACCTCATCGAACACAATCTGATCTCCGGCAACCTAGAAATGGGGGTTCATCTGCTGGATGCGGGCACCAACAACAATGTCATTCGGCACAATTGGATCGGCACCGATACCAGCGGCACCGCAGTACTTGCCAACGGCAAGTTCGGCATCGCCCTTTTCAACGGCCCCTGCAACAACACCATCGGTCCCGGCAATGTGATCGCCTATCACAGCCATTACGGCGTTATGGTGGATGGTTCCGACGACTCTGACGGCACCGTGTGCAACATCATCACGGCCAACAGCATCTATGCCAATGTGATACGCGGCATCGAAAATATGCGCGGGGGAAACGGTGAACCGCCTGTGCCGAGCGTGCAAGCGGTTGCAGCGGACCGGATCGACGGCACGAGCGGCGCCGGTCAACTCGTTGAACTTTTTGCCGATCAGGCGGGGCAGGGGCAAATCTATCTCGGCATGGCCGAAGCGGACGTCAGCGGCCATTTTTCGCTCGCGTTGACGAGCACGCTGCTGCTGCCATTTGTCACGGCGACCGCCAGAGACAAATGCGGCAACACCTCCGAATTTTCTGCCGCCATGGCCACCGAGGTGCATGAACCGGCGAACACGGAAACACAACCGCAGCAGTACCGCCTCGAGCAGAATTATCCCAATCCATTCAACAGCGCCACCCTCATCCGCTTTGCCTTGCCGTCCAGAAGCATGGTCCGGTTGAGCGTTTTCGATCTAAATGGCCGTTTGCTGGCCGTGCTTGTCGATGAAGAAATGCCGGCCGGCGAACATACCGTCGCCTTCGATGCGTGGTGCTTGGGCAGCGGGGTTTATTTTTATCGATTGCAGAGCGGAGATTTTGCTGCGGTGCACAAGCTGCTGGTGATCAACTAAGATCGATTGAGCAAACGGTTGGATGGGACATAGAAAAGGAGGTTGCAATGGAGAACCGTTATCGAAAACAATCGGCCTTCTGCCTGTGGGCAGCCGTCTGCGTCCTGTGCTTCCCGTTGAGCAATTGCGCTCTGACTGCCCCACTCTCGAAGGCGACAGCAGACAGCGGCTTTGTGCTCGTCAATGGCGCGAACCTCTGGTACGAGATTGAGGGCAGGGGAGAGCCACTTCTGCTCATCGCCGGTGGTCCGGGGTCGGCGCATGATGTGTTTTCTCCCCACTTCTCGGCGTTGGCTGATGCAAACCGCATCATCTATTTTGATGCCTATGGGAGGGGCAAGTTTGACCGGGCGAAGTGATCTGATGTCACTGCGGTCAGGGCTTCAGCATGGATCGCGGTGACATTTTTTTTGAAAATTGCCGAGTCCCAGAGCGGGGCACCCGTGATCCGATGCCCGAAATCAGGGCTGTTTTTTCCCTCGGGGGACAAGAATGCCGCGAATTGGCGTTGTAAATCCACATTAAAATATTGACTGGATGATGGTTATTCTGTACTTTTATCATCATGTTCCGGAAAGCCTGTTAAAAAAAGAGACCAAGTCATGATCAACCTGTCGGTTCGGGCAATAAAAAGAAATCGCGCGCTTGCATTTTTAATCTGGGCGATGCTCCTTTTCGCCCGGCCGATGGATGCCCAGGTGCGCATCACCTCGGCTCAGCTGCCCACCTATCCGTTTGCCGACCCCGATCCGGTGCCGCGCCTGAACGCCGTCTATCCCTATTTCCGCTATGACGGCTACAGCACCCGCGCCGTCGACAAAGCATGGACGTTGGTGGAGTTGGAGAACGAATTCATCCGCGTGCGCATTTATCCGGAAATCGGCGGCAAGGTGTGGGGCGCCATCGACAAAGCCACCGGCCATGAGTTCATCTACGACAATCCGGTGGTCAAATTCCGCGACATCGCCCTGCGCGGGCCTTGGACTTCCGGCGGCATCGAATTCAATTTCGGGCTGATCGGCCACGCTCCCACCTGCGCCACTCCTGTCGATTATCGGGTCGACCGCGAAGCCGACGGCAGCGTCAGCTGCACGGTGGGCAGCCTGGACCTCGCGTCGCGCACCCTGTGGCGGGTGCAAATACGGGTGCCGAAAGATGCGGCTTACTTCGAGACCAATGTGCTGTGGTCCAATCCCACTGCTCTGCACCAGGGCGACTATCACTGGATGAATGCAGCCGTGGAGGCGAGCGACGACATGCAGCTCTGTTTTCCCGGCCATCTTTTTATCGGCCACGACGGCCGGCCGCACGCGTGGCCGATCGACAACGAGGGAAGGGATCTGTCGATTTACGGCAACAATGCCTTCGGCGCCCACAAGTCCTATCATGTGATCGGTTCGGACCGGCCGTTTTTCGGCGGCATCTGGCGCGACCGCGGAGTCGGATTCGGCCACTGGGCGCCGTACAGCGACAAACCGGGCCGAAAAATCTGGATCTGGTCGCTGGCGCGCAGCGGCGCGATCTGGCGCGATCTGCTCACCGATCCGCCCAAACCGCAATATGTCGAAGTCCAGTCCGGCCGTTCGCTCAATCAGGCGGCCTTTAACAGCAGCGAAACACCGTTCAAAAACAGCGATTTCGCGCCGCATCGCACCTATCGGTGGCAGGAGATCTGGTTCCCTTTGCGCGGCTTGACCGGCCTCGACGGCGCTTCGCCGCAGGCGGCCTGGGCAATAGCCGCGGACGGCGAGGCGCGGCAGTTGCAACTGTGCCCCTTGCAACCGCTGCGCGGCAACCTGTGGCTAACCGCCGACGGCGATACCCTGCTGCGCCAGACCGTCGACCTGGCGCCGCTGCAGACACAGGTCTGGCAGCTGCCCGCCGATGTTGCGGCTGGTGCCCTGACGCTCGGCCTCGACGACCAGCGCCTGGGCGATCTGCCGGCACCTGAGGATCGCCGTCTGCACAGGCCGATCGAGTCGCCGCAAGAGGTGGATTGGCACTCGGTCAGCGGTCTCACCGTCTCCGGCTGCGAACTGATGCGGCAGCGGCTCTTTGCAGCGGCGCGGCAAAGTTTCGAGCAGTGTCTGCAGCTCGATCCGCTCAACAGGACGGCGCTGTGCCGGCTGGCGGAACTCGAACTGCGCCGGGATTGCCCGGATTCGGCAGCGCCCTGGATCGAGCGGGCGCTGGCGATCGACACCTACGATGCGACAGCCAATTGGCTGGCTGCCTGCCTCGCCCGCCGGCAAAACCGGCTCAACGATGCGCTGGTGTCTCTGGATTTTGCCGCCCGGGATCTGCGCTGGCGCGCGACCGCGCTCGGCGAGAGATCCAAAGTATCCTTTTTGCTCGCCGATCCTGCATCGGCGGAAAAGCTTGCCCGCCAGGCGCTGGAAATCGATCCCCTGAACCTGCGCGCCCGGGAATTGCTGGCTGTCAGCCTGCGCCGGCAAAATCGGCCCGCCGACGCCCTCGAGTGTCTTGCCGCCTTGCAAGCGATCGACCCGCTCAGCCATTTCTGCCGCTTCGAGCGCTCTTTGCTCGACCCAACCGCCCGGAACATCAGCGCTTTCCGCGATTCGGTGCGCGGTGAATTGCCGCACGAAAGTTTTCTCGAATTGGCGCTGTCCTATGTCGATATCGGCGCCACCCGCGATGCGCTGGCTGTGCTCGGTCACGCGCCGGAGCAGCCGATTGTCGATTATTGGCGAGCCTGGCTGCTGCATCAGAGCGGACAAGAAGCCGCCGGTCTGCAGGCGCTGCGGCGCGCGCAGAGCAGCTCGATACACCTGGTGTTGCCGTTTCGCCGCGAAACGCTGCAGCCGCTGGCCTGGGCGGAACAAGTGCTGCCGCACTGGAAAAACATCTATTATCGCGCTCTGATCCTGTACCACCTGGATCGCCGCGATGCGGCAGTAAAGGAACTCGTCGCCTGCGGCGACCGCATCGATGCAGCGCCGGCTTTGCTGTTGCGCGCCGAATGGCTGCAGACAACCGATGCCTCGGCGGCGGCCGCCGATTTGCTGCGCGCCCGCCGATTGGCGCCGGACGAATGGCGCTGCTGGCATCGGCTCAGCCAATTCTATCTGCAGACCGGCCCGACTGATGCGGCGCTGCAGAACGCGAGCCGGGCCTGTCAACGCTTCAGCAAAGACAATTTCCTCCTCGCCCTCGATCTGGTCAAGGCACAGCTGGGCTGCGCACTGTATCCGCAAGCGCTGGATGTGCTCGCCGCCACCACCATCCTGCCTTACGAAGGAGCGCGCGAAGGCCATGACCTCTATCGCCAGGCGCATCTGCTGCAGGCTGCGCGACTGCTGCGGCACCAAAAGCCGGATGACGCTCTCGACCACATCGCCGCCGCCCGGCTCTGGCCCGAACACCTGGGCGTGGGCAAACCGTTTGCGATCGATGAACGGCCGGAGGACTATCTGCAGGCCCTCTGCCTGCAGGCCGACGGCCGGATCGACCCGGCGCTCGAACTTTATCGGCAGATCGCCCGATCCACCGGGTCGATCCAGACGGCTGCCGACTATCTGGCCGTGCGGTCGCTGCGCCTGCTCGGCAGAGAGCAGGAAGCGGCTGACAAATTGCAGCAAAGCCTGCTGCACAGCGAAATGGCCGCCGAGACCCGCGCCTGGCTGCTGGCGCTCGAAAGCGGAACCGCCGGCAGCGAGCCGACTGTTGCCGATGAACGCCCATCGCCGTGGCACCCCCACACCGGCGACCCTTCTCTGCCTCTGCTGCAAGCTGTGCTCGCTGAACTGGACAGCCAATAACCCCAAACGGGAGACCCAGCCATGCAAACGAGTCGCTTTGTCCTTTTCCTGTCGGTAGCCGCTCTGGCCGTTGCGGATGTCCCCCTTGCCATGCCGAATCCCGCCAGCGAACCATCGCAGCCGGCAGAGGTGCGGGGAGTGTGGACCCATCCCGGCTTTTTTGGCGCCGACCGCCGGGTCGCGATGGAAAAGATCGCCGCCACCCTGGATCAATACAAGCAGGCAGGCATCAATACCCTGTTTGTCCTGGTCAAAAATACCAGCGGCTATCTCTATTATGCCAGCGAAATCGGTGTTGTCGATCCGGCTTATGACTGGGACTTTTTCGGCGTCTTTCTCGCCGAAGCGAAAAAACGCGGCATGCAGGTGCAACCCTGGTTCTGTGTTTTTACCGAGACCGCCATTCTCGGCCAGGTGCGCCAGCACCCCGAATGGCTCATCAGCAGTCCCAGGCGTGAAATGGTCGGCATTGTCAATCCCGCCCTCCCGGCCGTGCAGGAGTATGAAATCAGCCTGATGCTGGAATTGGTGCGCAAATACGAAATCGGCTGGATCCATCTCGACTATATCCGCTACCCATGTGAACCCGTCGAACCCTATTTCAGCTTTGACCGCGAGACCGCGCGCCTCTTCGAAGAAGAGACCGGCATCGAACTGGCGTCCCTGAAACCGCGCGATACAGGCAATATCGAATGGAATGAGTGGTTGCGCTGGAACACCGAACGGGTGACGGTCTTTGTCCGCCGGCTCCGGGCAAACCTCCACGAAACGAATCCGCAGGTCAGGATCAGCGCCGCGGTTTTTCCCGATCCGGTCAACGCCCGCATCCTGATCGGACAGAATTGGCCGGCCTGGGTGCAGGAGGGACTGGTGGACATGGTCAATCCCATGCTCTACACCGGCCGCACGAATTTCTTCGAAAAGCTCGTGCGCGAGGCCATGCAACTCGCTCAAGGGCGGGCGCTCGTTTGTCCTGGTATCGGCATCGGCATCGGGACTTCGCAGGTCCTGAGCGAACCGGAAGAGATGATCGAACAGATGCAGATCTGCGAATCCCTCGGCGCCGCCGGGGTGGTCTATTTTTCGTCCTATTCGCTGACGCAGCCGTTCATCGACCGGCTCAAGAGCGCGGTGCCGGGCGCCAAACGATGATTGTCGCCGGTTCATCAAAAGCCGATGCAGAGAACTCTTGCCGGTCGCAAACGATGGACGGCGCTTGCGATACGCCGGCCGTTGTTTCTCCAAAATGAATAGACGATTGGATTCCGGCTTGCCGTCGTGCTCGACCGGTGCGCAAAAGGCGGCGGTCAAACAGAATGGATGTCAGAAGGAGAAAATGCGTGACTGGGCGTTTTTTTTATAAAAGGAAAGATTCGATCGTTGGTCGGATTGTCACCGCCTGCTGTTTGTCGGTCATGATTCTGGCCCTGGTTCAAACCGGCTGCCGGCAGGCAGAAAACAAAAAGAGCGGCCAAGCCGATGACAGGGCGCTGCATCGCTTCTATCCTTACGATCCCTCTGCTCCGGAACGCATGACGCCTGTGGAGACGGGCGTCGAAGAATGGCGGCCAGCGGATATCGAACAAGAGATCCGGGCGCGGGTCGAGATTGAAAAACAGCGGCGGGAGATCGGGGTCTATTACTATCGCATCGGTTACACCCTCGCCTTTCCGCTGCCGATCGCGGCTTCGCCGCAGATGGCTGATCTGCCGATCGGCATTGCGGGCATCGTCTATCCCTGGCACACCTGGTTGAGCTGGGTCCTCGAGGAGCGGTGGCGGCTGTTGCAGTGCGCCTGGCAGCGATTCGGCGACGACCAGGCCGGCGCTCTGCTGCAGAGCGAGCTGGCGGCGCTGGACGGCTGGGATTCCTATTGCGAAATCCCGGGCGGTTTTTCTTTGTCGAGCGCGCATCTCAGCGCCTGTCTGGCAAACGCGCTGGTTTGCCGGGATGGCTGGGAGGAAGAAAACTATAACAAGGCGCATTCTGCGGCTGCAAGGATCTATCGGCAGGAAGCGTTGCCGTGGTTCGAACGCGAGTTCGGCACCGACAGAGAGCTGAACAGCGGCGATCTGCAGAATATCCGCATGATCGGTCTGGCCCGCACCGCCCAACTCGGCCGCGTCATCGACGGCCCCGCGGTTGAGGCGATCGAAGAACGCACCCGCGAAGCTTTGCGCCTCTGGTTTCGCCTGCGCAGCGGCGAATCCGGTTACACGGAGGCGAACGCCTATGACGGTTTTTTCCTGGACAGCATGACCGAATGGCTGGGCGGTTTGCCTGACCGCGACGCTCTGCTCGACCAGGGCGGCGATGCTCTGCTGGAGCTGGCCGGACAGTGGATGGCGCTCTCCCTGCCCGGCCGGCTGGACGTGCAGGCGCCGCTCGGGGATACGGAACCGGAAATGCCGTTCTGGACCACGGTTCTGTTGCGCCTGGCGGCCTGGCGCGGCTGCTCCGACAGTGCCTGGTTTGTCAGACGGCTGCCGCTGCAGAGTGTGTCGGCCGCTTTTCTGACCGCAGCGCTGGAAGCGGCGCCGGCGCTGGCCGGCGACGGCAGACCGCCGGCTGGCGGGGCGGCCGAGTTTCCCCACGCGATCGCCCTGCGCACCGGCTGGGAGGATGCAGACCTTTTGGCTGCCGTCGGTTTGCCGCGCGCCACAACCGGCCACCTGCACGACGATGCAGGCCAGCTGGTGCTGGGGTGGCAGGGAAGGTTCTGGATCACCGATCCCGGCTATCAACAGTACCGGCCAGGCAGCGAGCAGGATTTTTCGATCGGCCCTGCGGCGCACAACGCGCCGGTAATCGGCGGCAAGGCGCAGACGCGGCGGGCGCCGCGATTGACGGTGCCTGGTGAAGAATCGGGAAAACTAGAGCGCGCGGTCATCGACCTCACCGGCTGTTATGCGGGACTGCCGGCCGGCGCTTTTGTCGAACGCGAGGTGCGGCTCTGCCGCGATCCGGGTCCTGTGGTCATCGTACGCGACCGTTTCGAAAATATCGGGGAAGTTGAGGTGCAGAACTTTTGGCACGGCGGCACCGGCCTGGCCTGGGCTTTCAGAAAGGGCTGGGCCCGCCTGAGCGACGGGGAGCGCAGCCTGTGGATCGGCGTCTATCCCGGCGAGATTTCGGCAGCCGAACTCGACTTGCATGAGGGCAGCCGCGGACCTCTGACGCTGCGATACAGCGCGCCTGTTCCCTGCGGCAGCGGCGATCGGTTCTGGGCTTTTGTCTGCGATGACAGCGGCGGCTGGGATCCCCCGGCGCAAGTCGTCATGCGCGCCATCCAAAACTGGGAGCAAGAAACGGACGAATTGTAATGGTTTTGATCGAGTTGGCTGAATGGGACACCAGTGATATCCTGCAAAAACGAATAGTTTGCCTTGTTTCTCAATTATTGCTGTCGCAACGGGACGTATACGACTTGGCGGTATTGTCATGGAGAACACCAATCCTGTTTGTTGCATTGGGTATATGCATGGGTTATGAGCAAAGATGACAATTCTTGAAAAAATCAATTGCTATTTACGTATAAAAAAAGAAAATTAATACGTATAGGATGGAGCCCAGATTCGGTGTTAACCGAATCAAAAATCATTCAATCACTTATTCCTTATGTTGTTGCACAAATGGCAGTTTTCACCCTCTGTGTATTGCTATCAGATTGATTTTCTGTGAGATTCGGTGCTTCGCACCGAATCCGGGTACATTAAAACTGGAGAAAGCTCATATCGAGCGGGCAAAAAATATGCTGCAAAACGAAAAAGGCCTTTGGAACAGCGGCTCGTTGTGCAACGAATCCAACAGCGTAAAAACTCATTGTCCATAATCCACTGCCAGTCTTAACATATCTTTGAGCTGAATGCCGTTTTCGTAGATCGGCTCTTTATAGTTGACCAGGAAGAAATCTTTCTCTATGGCAAATACTCTAAATCCTTCCCGCTGATAATAGGCAAGCTGATACCCGAAAGTCCCGGTTCCTACCTCAAGGCGGAGCGCTCCCATATTGCGGACAGTGGTAACGGCATGCTTGAGCAGTTCCGACCCAATGCCCTTCCGTTGATGTTCAGGCAAAACCGCAATACTCATCAACTCATAGACTCGCGGCGCAATGCACTGCACAACATACGCACCGACTGGTTCGCCCTGAAGCATCGCTACGAAACATTTTGATCGTGGCAAGTACGCTTTTATTTTCTCAACTGACGGATCCGCTTCCAAAAGTAGCTCTATTGGCGCCTTCGTGTTCGGAACTTCTTGAATTTCCACTGTTCATTCTCCGGTTGATGCATCCCCAGATTCGGTGTTAACCGAATCAAAAAACATTCAATCGCCTATTCTTGATGCGGTTGAGAAAAGGGCACTTTTCACCCAACATGCTTTGCCATCAGATTGATTTTCTTTAAGATCCGGTGCTGCGCACCGAATATGGGTCATTTTATAGCATGCGCCAGACCCAATATCGCTTAGAGGGTTGAGAGACCTTCCTTGATTCCTGATTTCTGCGCAACTTGATCTCGCAGCGATATCGCCCAAATGTATACTTTTTGCAATTTTACTTGATTTTCAGATTTTGGTTGTCTACTATTCTGGCAGGGAAGAAGCGGTGAGGGGGCCAGAGATAGCTCGGCGCGCTGAAAATGGGGAAATGGCTGGGGATCAGTCGCCTGACAGAGAATGATTTTCTCGATTTTTTCCCCCGCGGGAAAATCAAATTTCCTATCAATTATCAAACAAGATTTCCTATGACAGCCCAACGGCTTGTAAAAATCAGAGAGTCGCTCTCGCCGGCGGAGAAACGTTTTGAAAGGCGCCGCCATACCGCAGGACTTTATCTGGGTCCCCTGGCCGCCCTTATACTCCTGCTTTATCCGATGCCCCAGTTGACGTCGGCTGCGCACAGACTCGCCGGGATCATTGGCTGGATCGTGATCTGGTGGATCACCGAACCGATACCGATCCCAATGAGCGCCCTGCTCGGAGCGGTTCTGTGCGTCTTGTTCGGCATTGCTCCGGCCAGACAGGTCTTTGCCCCATTTGCCGATCCCACCATCTATCTCTTTCTTGGCAGCTTTATTCTGGCAGAAGGCATGGCCGTTCACGGCCTGCACAAGCGCTTTGCCTGGAGTTTGATGTCCTTACCTTGGGTTGGGAGCAGCCCCGCGCGCATCCTGCTGGTCTATGGCGGAGTCTCCGCAGCCATTTCGATGTGGATCAGCAATACCGCCACAGCCGCCATGATGCTGCCGATCGGTCTGGGCATCATCAGCGCGAGTGGCGGCGGGGAGCAGCTGAACAGGTTTTCCACTGGCCTGCTGCTGATGGTAGCCTATGCCTCCTCCACTGGCGGCATCGGCACACCCGTGGGTACGCCACCCAATCTGATTGGCCTGGCCATGCTTGAAAAATTTGCCGGAATCAAGATCTCTTTTTTCCAGTGGATGCTGTTCGCCCTTCCTCTGCTGGTTGTCATGTACGCCATGTTGTACTGTATTCTCTATCTGATGCACCGCCCGGATCACCCACAAGAGAGCCTCCCCAAGACCATCGCGCTGCAACAGAACCAGGTTCCCTTCTCCCGGGGCGAGCGCAACGCACTTATCGCCTTTCTGGTCACAGTTTTGCTTTGGATCCTGCCGGGGCTCGCCACACTCATCGGAGGGCCGGCCTCAGCCTTGGCGAAAATTCTCAACGACCGTCTCCCGGAAGCGGCAGCCGCTCTCATCGGCGCCAGCCTGCTCTTTATCCTGCCCATAAACTGGCCGCAGCGGCATTTCACCCTCAGCTGGAAGCAGGCCGCTCACATTGATTGGGGCACGCTGGTTCTTTTCGGCGGTGGCATTGCCCTTGGCCAGCTGATGTTCGAGACCAAACTGGCCGAGTCGATCGGCACCGGGCTTTTAAACTGGAGCGGCGCCAGCTCCACGTGGAGCGTCACCCTGGCAGCCATCTATATCGCTATCCTGGTGAGCGAGACCACCTCCAATACGGCCTCAGCCAATATGGTGGTCCCGGTCATGATCTCGCTCTGTCTGAGCGCCCAGATCAACCCAATCCCACCTGCCCTGGGGGCTACACTCGGGGCAAGTTGGGGCTTTATGTTGCCGGTCTCCACACCCCCGAATGCTATCGTCTATGGATCGGGGCTGGTGCCCATCACCAAAATGATCCGTGCCGGCATTCTCTTCGATTTGCTGGGGGGCGCGATCATTTGGCTGGGATTGCGGATACTGCTGCCGCTGATCGGCCTGGCATAGGGCCCGTTTTGCCATCCCCCGATGCTGCGAATTGCGTATAAAAGACAAAAATCTGACCTGGCGAATCATCTACAGAATTGATCCGGATGCGATCGTTAACTTTTAACAGCCAATTCATTTGTTCCGAGCCCGAATTCCCCTTCATCTTTTCTTCTGGTCTCGCCGGATAATCCACACTGCACGCCCGGGCATTTCCAGGACTCCTTTCAGCTTGTTCTTGCTGAGCAATTCTGTTCCACGCACATCGCCCAGATCCACCTTGACAGGGTTGGCATTGTGGTTGAGCATAAACACGAAATCGTCTTTCTCGCTGCTCCGCTCCGTGACTTCGAGGCCGACAACCGGATCGACCAGGCCTTTTATGCCGGTTTGGGTGCATATATGGCCGATTAATCCATCAAGAAACGAGGGCTCGGGATCCGTGGCCACATACCAGGCCGTGCCCCGGCCAAATCTGTTGCGCGTCAAGACCGGCCGGCCTGCATAAAAATCGCTTCCATACTCGGCCAACACCTCCGCACCTTCGGCATGGATCAGATCGCAAAGCAGGCTGCACCGATAGGAGCCGGAAAGCGAGCCAAGATTTTTTTTTATGACGATTTTGTTGTGAGTATCGGGAAAAAGCGCATCGATTTCTTCGGCCCAGATGCCAAGAACCTTGCGCAGTTCCGCCGGATACCCGCCCAACACCACACGGTCATTTTCATCCACGATGCCGCTGAAGAACGTGGTTAAGAAGGTTCCGCCGTTTTGCACAAAGCTCTCTACCTTTGCGGCAAAGCCGGGCTGGAGCATATAGGCCAGCGGCGCAACAAGGATCCTGTATTTGCCTAAATCAGACAAGGGACTCACCACATCGACCGGAATATGCAGATCAAAGAAGGCCTGGTAATACTTTTGGATCTGCGGGATGTACTTGAGATCGACGCTGGGTCCGCTGGATAGTTCGACTGCCCACCAATTTTCCCAATCGAATAAAATCGCTGCCTTTGCATCTTGCCGGGCACCCAGGATTGCATCGCCCAGGCTGGCCAGTTCTTTTCCCAGCTCAGCCACTTCAGTAAAGACGCGCGTGTTTTCGTGGCCGCAATGCTCGATGACCGCGCCATGGTATTTCTCGCATGCGCCTTGCGAGCGCCGCAGTTGAAAAAACATGACCGTATCCGCCCCGTGCGCAACAGCCTGGTAGCTCCACAACCGCATCACTCCGGGGCGCTTGAGCTCGTTATAGGGCTGCCAGTTTTGCTGGCTGGGCGTTTGTTCCATCAGCATAAATGGCTGTCCGCCTTTCAAGCCGCGCATCAGCTCGTGGCGCAAGGCCATATTCGCAGGCCCATCTGTGCTTAGCGGGTAATTGTCCCACGAGACCATATCCAGATAAGGCGCCCAGGCAAAGTAGTCCAAACCTTTAAACGTTCCCATCAGATTGGTTGTAATCGGAATAGCGGGCGTGATTTGCTTGAGCACCTCATATTCGTTCCTGTAGCAGGCCAGGAGGCTGTCGGACATGAAGCGCCGGTAATCCAGCGCAATGCCTTGAAAAGCGGTCCGGGTGCCATCGTCCCAGAATTCGGAAAGCGCATTGGGCAAGACGATTTCGTCCCAATCATAAAACGTATGCCCCCAGAACCGGGTTACCCATCGTTTGTTGAGCTCATCCAGGCTTCCATAACGGGCCCGCAGCCATTTGCGGAATTCCTGCTCGCAATTCTCGCAATAGCACTCGCCGCCGTACTCGTTGGATACATGCCATACGGCCAGAGACGGCAAAGCTTTATAGTGCTGCGCCAGTTCCGCGGCCAGGGCGCGCGAATAACGGCGATACGTGGGACTGTTGGGGCACGAGTTGTGCCGCTGCCCGAATTTATGCTTCCGGCCCTCGAAATCCACGCGCAGCACATCCGGATAGGCTTTGGCCATCCAGGCCGGATGGACTGCCGTGGAAGTGGCCATGCAGATACGGATTCCGTTCGTGGTCAGCAGGTCTGTAATTTCATCCAGCCATTGGAAATCATAGCGCTCTTCGCTCGGTTGCAGCAGTGCCCAGCTAAAAACCGGCAGAGTGACAATATCGATGTTGGCCCGCTTGAACATCCGGATATCTTTGTGCCAAATTTCGCGCGGCCATTGCTCGGGATTGTAGTCGCCTCCATACAGGATCTTTTTCTGGTTGGGAATATTCATGGATCCTCCGCGCAGGATTGGTCTGCTGTTCATTAAAAAACTTTTTGGGAAAAGGTCACATCAATGACCGATGCTGCCTCTATTGTCTCATTTTTTTCGCGCACAAGCATTACAGGCATCACTCGACCGGAGACTCGGATTGTGCGAACGCTTGTTGAAGTCCTTCACCTGTACCTTGGAAGCCGTTTAGGAGCGTAAAAAATGGCTGCCAAGGCCATTTTTCGGCAAAAAAGAAGGCATAATCTATTGAATAACAGCGAATTCATTAGGTCCGACCCCGAATTCCCGACTATTTCGGTGCGATCTTGTCGTGGATCTCATTCACGGCCATGAGCGCGGCAGATCCATAGAGCGTGTGGTACTCGGCGATCATCTCCCCATTCTTGATCACCGGATCGGTTGAGGCGAGCTGCTCCGCCTCGTCCCGCGTCTCGACGGCAAAGATGAACATCCCACGCCAATCGGTCTTGTCGCCAAAGGGGCCGGCGAAGACCAGCTTCCCGGCGTTCGCGAGCCGGTTCATATTGGCAAAGTGCCCTTGGAACATCTCGTCGCGGTCCGGACCGTCGGCCACGCGCTGCGGGCCGGTCTTGAGGATCACCAGAACGTACTTGCGCATCCCAAGCTCATCGGCACCGAGTTGCTTCGCCAACGCGGAATCAGCGACTGCCGACGACTTGCTGTCCTGCGCAAGGCCAGGAAGGTTGCTGAACGCCAAAAAGAGAATGGTGGTCACGAGTACGAACCGCATGAGAGCCTCCTTTGTCTAACCTCGAGTATGCTGCCCAAAAACCAGGGTCCACCGGTACAGGGCTGGTGTGGGAGGCAGCAGCGAACTCAATTAAACTAAACCGGCAATGACACCCTCGCGACCACACAACCGGCCGCCCTGCGTCCGATGGGCAGAAATTACTGCAGAACCAGCAATTTCTTTCGTATAGAAAAAGAACGGGTTTTAATTTCATAAAAATAAACACCCGAACTCAGACCGCTTGCAGAGAGTACAATCTTATGAGACCCACAAGACTGAATTTCACTAATGGTTTTCACTTTCTGACCGAGAACATTGTATAAAATGAACTCTACACTTCCGGGAATCAACAGATCATATTCAATGATAGTGTTCAAATTAAAAGGATTAGGATAATTCTGCTGCAGAATGAAATCGGGCAACATTTTGGTTGTAAATGAGTTGACACCGTTTTCTAGATCATATTCAATACCTTCCACCTTTGCAACTTTCAGGCGCCATGTATAGGTGCAAGTCGCTTCTGGAGTGATAGCTCTTGCACTTATTAATCCGATATGTTGAGCAAAAGAATATTCAAAATCCCATATAAGATCACGTGCAATAAAGTGAAGTGTCGTTACAGGTTTATTGAAAAGGGTATCAGATGAAATTCTTTGCAGGCTAATAGTTGCAGGCGAGGAAGAGTAGCGAGAAAAACCAGAAAAACTATTGTATAAGGGACTATTCAAACTGTCGATTAAGCGTTGCTTTGGCCACACGCCATCAACATCAACGAAACGATATATGCTTGCGGTAAGGGTGTCGATTCTTTCGAATATATACTCAATGTTGTTTTCATTGATATTGCATTTCTCGATGACTTTATAGACATGCGAATCCAGAAGCGTGGTATCACCGATAACCTTTTGATAATATTCTGTTCGGGAATACTTGTTGAAAACAGGATCGATCTGTTCTTCAATGTACTCCCAATAATCACCTTCATTAAGAGGATAGTATGCCAGCAATGAGTCCAAGACCTGACATGATCCTACAAGCGAAGAAAATAGAATGATACAAATCAAATTTTTAAATACCAATTTCATATGCATGCTGAAATTCCTCGCGTATTCATTTAATCAATCATGAAAATATTAACGCACAGATCAGGCGCGCTTTGAAGCGTCGCCTGCATCCGCCTTGTTCGATTTGTTTTTGATCATAACTGTCGAATTTCGCATTCTTGAACCAGGCCGTGTTGTCCATTTCACCTTCCTCTTGTCCTGCCGAACGTCCCTCTGGGGCGGCGTGTCAGCGACATGCCCGGCAGGACGTGGTCCGAGGGTCTATTGCTTTTCATATCATTTGCTGAGTTGTTTCATTCTCTTGAGTGACGCCTGCATCAATTCATTCAAGACCTTTTTGTCCACATCGTTCAGGGACTTGATATACAAGCATCCTGCGCTTGTTTTAAATTTGCCAAGCTTTTGCAGCAGAGCGCTATGGGTTTCGAAGCCTCCCATCAGGTACAATGTCAAGCTTTGCTTGCGCGGTGAGAAACCGATCAACATCCAGTCACCTTCACGCCCGCTTTTCCCTTTGTAGTGATAGCTGCCAAAGCCAACGATGCTCGCCCCCCACATCCAGCGTCAGTTCTCATGCGCGGGGCGCTCAGCGACCTCGCAAGCAGGAACCTTGTAGGCCGATTCCCGCATCCTTCGTGTATCCGGCCCTGGCATACGTTCGCGCCGCATCGAATAGGGCAACCACGTTGGCGGCTGGAACGTCGGGTTTGAGGTGGTGGTCAGGCCCGCAAATGTATCCGCCGCCTTCACCGAGACAATCAATACGGTGGCGCACCTGGTCAACAACGGTTTCCGGCGACAGGAATGGGAGTTCCTGAGTGTTGACGCCGCCGAAGAACGTGATATGCCGCCCGTATTCCCGCTTCAGTTCTGGCGCCGTAATGGGCAACGCATGCAACTGCACCGTCTCCCATACGTCCATACCGATATCGATCAAGTCCGGCAATACCGGCGTGATGTCGCCGCACGAATGGAACCAGATCGGAAGCCCCCGACGTTTGCCGAGGGCGAACAGCTTTTCATAGCGAGGCTTGAGGAACTTTTTCCAGAGATCGGGACTCATCAGCAGTCCGCGCTGTGAAGCAAAGTCGTCGGCGAGATACAGGATATCCAGGTCCGGGCCAACGCAGTCCATGAACCGCTCCACATATGAATAGGAGAAACGAAACACCTGTTCCACACAGGTTTCGAACGCCTTCGGATCGACCAGCATCTTGCACAGCGTCTCCTCGATTCCCATGAGATCGCAGGTCGTGCTGAACAAGGGACCCGATACCCAGTACGGGCCGCGCAAGGCACATTCGCCGGTCCAGTCCCGCAGGCTTGCCCGCAGATCGGCGAAATCGAAGCGCGTCGCATCCGGCCAGGCGTAACGTTCCACCTCGGTGGCAGAGGCGGCAGCCAAGGGATGAAAGTGCCCGGTTCCAAAGCCAGCATCTTCGGTCCCCCACGGCGACAGTGTTTTCCCGTTGGCAACGGGCAATTCGCCGGTGTAGCGCCATGCCGCAACACAACGGCCGTCTATACCCAGCCGCTCGTAGACGTCACCTCCCTCGGGCATACCCAGGAAGTTTCTGACGTCATCGCCATTCTCGATGCAGATGGCATCAACCGGAATGCGGTCCGGCACTTCATGGCGGATCGCAGCCATCACGCGTTCTTTGTGCGTCATCATCGTATCCCTCGTATAACGCTCGTTTTCACCTGTCCCAAACCGCCATGAAAGAATGTTCACGCTGCGACGAACGTGGCGGGCGGATTGGGGGGCAGGTGTAAAACGCTCGTTTTATGTCCTTCCATGAGTCAGGCCAGTCACACGCTTTGCAAAAGCGGCGGCAGATATGCTGAAAGCTCGCGGAAGAATGAGCGGCAAAATGTCAGAACGACCAGCCGATCTTGAAAGCCTGCAAGGTCTGCCATTCCGAGGTGTCAGCGGTTTCCCCCCACAGAAACACCGGTCCAATCTGGAGTTCCGCTGTGAATCCGGCCTGCATCGAAAACTTGTACCCCAGGAAACCTCCCGCATGTACGCCGACAAGGTAGGCTATGGGATCTTCGATCTGAGCATCTATATCAACATATCCGACATCCGCTCCTATCATCGTGCCATGTTCGAAGTCGCCAAGAAGGTAGTAACGGAACTGTCCGCCGCCTTCCCAGATAGAACAAGTCTTGCCTTCATCGGTTATTCGACCCGCGCCCAGCATGATTGCCACGCTCATTTTGGGGGTCAATCGCACCTCACCCGTGACATGAAGTTCTGGATTGAAAAGATGAAAAGGGGAGATGGTAAGTGACACATGGTGCTGTGAAGCATCTTCTTCAGCATCAACCGAGAAACAAAGGGTGAAGAGGAGCATGAATGCAATAAAAAAGCGCCTCATAGGGTGACTCCTGTCCTTGGGTGAAGATTTATGATCTGCTTTTTAATGCAGTCCTGGCGAAATCATACAGGTGCTTAACGCTGCGCTTCAGCGGCGCGCCGTTTTTTCGCGTCCGTTTGAAAGCGCTTGTTAGAGCCCATTAATTGGCCCAAATGGTTGCTACAACCACCAAGAAGGCCAGTCTCGACGTTTGCCCCAGATCAATTCCCCTGTCGTTTTGTCTTCGACCCAAACGGCATACCTTCGCGGTTTACACCAGAAACAAAAGTCAATTCGAAACTCGTACTCATGACCCGGAAGCATGTCAACGTCCAGCAATCCCTTGGGATGGGCGCCAAACTTCGCCGGATAAGCTGCAAATTCAAGTTGATGTCTGCCAGGTGATAGTCTTGCCCTCTTGTAACCTCTGCCTATAGGTTTTCCGTCAATCATCGTAATGACGTTCGGTAGCGTGGACCAGTCGAAAACAGCCGTTGAAGATCGATCAATAGTTAAAGCATGATCGGGTGTCCATTCGTCATATCCCCAGAAGAATGGGGAATAGCGTGCCGAACAGGAAACCAGCAGTAAGGTTATAAGAACAAGAATGATTTTGCTCATGAGTATGCTGCTCTAACCTTAGATTCAGCGGAAAATCCACTGATTTATTAATTGGCTGCCAATCAAGTTTCTATTAATTTGGCTGTGATTTCATGACCTAATATTGACCAAGATTCGGTGTTAACCGAATCAAAAAAACAGACAATCGCTTATTCTTGCTGCGGTTGCGACTAGGACACTTTTCACCCAACTTCCATTGCCATCAGATTGATTTTCTTTGAGATCCGGTGCTGTGCACCGAATCCGGGTATTGATTATTTGGTCGACCAATTATTCAGTATACAGTCATAAACCGACAGCAACCGGTACAAGAACCATGAGTTGCAGAATTCCCATCGAAACCAGGGCAGGGGAGAGCAGGTTATTCTTTTCACCATGCTTTATCGTGGAATTCCTCAAATGCGCATACTTGCTGCCAAAAACACAAAAAGCCCACAACAGTCCCCAATGTCCTGCTCAAAGCTCACCTCACCGATAGATGCGGCCTCTATCACTTCATTCTCTCGCTCATTACCGCGACCTGCATTGCCCCGACCGGGGATCGGCTGCGGCCGCCGCTCGATGCGGCTTTTTGTCGTTCCTCAGCAGCCATTATGGGGCGTGTAAAACGGCCGCTAAGGCCCCTTTGGGGCAAAAAAGGCGGCATAATCTATTGAAAAAGTTCTATTTGATTTGGTCCGGCCCCGAATTCTCGATCAGCGCACTAACGCCTGCAAGACTTTCATAATATAGATCATCCAAAAATCGCGATAGTTTTTCATTCCGTTCACGGCGAGTTCGCTGTGGGTTTCATCGAGCAGATGCCGGAATTCCGGCAGGGTCAAATCCTCGATCAACAGATGGGATAGATAGTCCCTCTCCTTTTCTTCAAGATGGCTTTTAAAGGCGAGGGGCCAGATTTTCTTACCTTTTGCCTGACAAAAATTCAGCAATTCGGCATATTCTGGCGATCGGGTCCAGCAGCGCGGATTGCTGCACGGCAAATAGGCGGTATCATCCCAGGTCTCTCTCCAGTTCGCATAGCGGCGGTCGAAATCCGACTTGAGCGCGGCATCGATTTTATTGAGCAGGATCGTCATCTTCAGGTTGGCTGCATCCGTCAAGCCGGGATGGTGGAACCGTTCCGGCCCCGCTTGCCAGGGCTCGAAACGCGTATCGCAGGCAACCGCAAAAATGCAGAGAGTTGCAAGAACGATCGATTGGATTCGCATGGCATCCTCCTGAATAGCAGCGTCGAGGCGCATGGACCGCCGGCGAATGTTGCATTGGCAGCGAGTGGGGAGTGTCCGATTCCACAGGCCAGAGCCGTTCAGCTCAGGGCTCGATCCTGGCGCTTTTGCTTGTGAACAGCGCGGGCTCCTGGCAGGGCAGGTTCCGGTTTCCTGGCGCGGTATGGCTGCAGCGCAATCAATTTTGACTTTTGCTGCAAAATCCGATTTCACCCTTGCGGGCAAAATCGGTTTGGCTGAATGATTCAGGCTTTCTACAATACAAAACCAGCCAAAAACCTGTAGTGGTTTTGTTTGATTGTCAGTATGTTATCCAAATCATGATGGGCAAAATTGTTCAATCCAAACCAGGATTCAAAAATAATAAAGACATGGTTGTTCATCTTGTAATCGGCTCTGAGTGAGATACTGTAAGAATATTTTTTAAAAAAGTACATGACATCATACTCTTCCCATGATCGTTGCGTATCTGGTGGATCAACTATTCTACCATATGCGCAAGTTGTTGCTTTTAAATGACGACTGTATTTTAAACCGGTACCCAATCTTATGTTGTCATATCCATAAAGAAGAAAAAAACCACCATCGATCGCATCGATCCAGTATTTATCTTTATAGCCATTTGGTTCTTCGGCGCTTATGCCGCCAAATCGATTGTACCCTATAAAAGGAACAATTGATAGATCTTTCACCGTATCGATATTATATATACATTTAAAATTGTAAGTCAAAGAAAAACGAGTCCGATCGGCCTGTTTGGATTCAGCTTTCCAAAAAAGTTGATTGTGCCCTGCACCCAACTCCATTCCCAATCCTTCAAACGACTGCGAATGGAGAATTGAAGATCCAGATAACATAAAAAAGGCGATTGTGATTATTTTATGTTTAAAAACCATCTGAGAATTTACCGTTTCCTTTCGCCCGGTTCTCTTGAAGGCAATCGACTTGACAAAATAGTAAGAGAACAGGTGGGAAAGCAAGTTGATGCTGCTCGATCAATCCGAACGCTTCTTGTCCTTCGCACCCTTTGTCATCAATGAATTATGCCGGTTTAAGCCATCGGCTTTTAAAAAAAGAAATAATGTCGGTAATCTGTGGGAATCGAACTCTTTTTAAAAGCCTCCGGCTTTTAAAAAAATAAATAATGTCGGTAATCTGTGGGAATCGAACTCCCTTTAAAAGCCATCGGCTTTTAAAAAAAGAAATAATGTCGGTAATCTGTGGGAATCGAACTCCCTTTAAAAGCCTCCGGCTTTTAAAAAAAATAAATAATGGCGGGAATGTGTGGGAATCGAACCCACCCGAGGCGTTTTGCGCCTCACAACGGTTTTGAAGACCGCGGGCCCCACCAGGCAGCCATCCATTCCCGAGTAATAGAAAAATACAAAAAAGCTTAAAGGGATGCAACAGCAAACTGCTGCTGCCGTGTCCGCCCGCTGTCGGTTCATGGTAAACTCCTCCGGTCGCCTTGCTTCTGCCTGGATGAAATTTGGCGCTGTTGTTGCAGAAATTGGAGCTCATGCTGCCCCCGTTTGTAATACCTGTGATTTTCCTTGCGCTGTATCGGGATTATTTTTACTTTTTATTCAGCATTCCTTTCAAAAAAGGAGCCGATCGATTTATCAACTTGCGAACGGTTCAACCCTGCTTTGCTGGCCAGCCATGCGCAAAAGGATGGTTTTGGTTGCGAAATTTAACCTCGGAGAAAGGAGGAATGCTTGAAAGAGTGACGGGCTTCATTTCCTCGCCTTCTGAATGTGCAAATCCCACAGACAAATGGCCGGCGACATATTTCGCGGCCCTTCTCTTCTCATCCCATGCTTATTGCTTCTCCATCTTTTAATTCCCGTTGATCTGTTTTGAAACGTTCGATGCCTTTAATGGCCGAAACCAGCCCTACCGGTATTTCTTTATAATTTGCAGGAAATCAAAGAAAGGAGATGGACATGGGATGCAAAATACTGTTCTTAATCGGGATTTGGCTTTCAACCTCCCCGGCCTGGGGGGCGCCGAAGGCAAACTTTGCAGCGCCGTCGGATACGCCTCGAACCGAGCAAAAAATCGATCTGCCGACCGTGCACAAGGTTTTGTCATCCCCCGGAATTCCCGTGCACGGCGACGATCAATCGATGTGCTGGTACGATTTTCAGAGCAACGGCGGTGATGAGAAACGATTGTGGGTTTTGCCGGATGGCAATGTTTATGCCATTTGGCTAGGAATGAGCATTGAGGGTTTTCAGAGCGCGCGAACTTGCTATGCGATCAGCACCGACCTGGGAAATACTTTTGAATATATAGGGTTTGTCGAGAGCCATCGGGGCGAGATGCCCGCGCTGGCGGTGCTGCCGACCGGGCAGGCGGTCGTCGCTTCCCATTGCCTGCAGAGCAAGTACCCGGACTTTATCTGCTCGGTCTTTGTCGAGATCATGGCAGGAATGGGAATTTTTACCGAATTCACGATTCCGCACGACAATTATACCTATGTCGCTCCACAGGTCGCCTGTTTGCCGGACGGCAGGATTTTTTGCACGGCTTACAATTATTTTTACGATAATCCGGCCATAACCAATCAATATCGTATTTTAGATCCGCTGACTGGCAGTTTCAGCGCGAGACACGAACTGTTCCCCGGTGAACAACCCAGCTTTCGCTCCTGTACGGTGTCCAGCCCGAGCGGTTAAAATGTGGCAACCGTTCTTGCTGACGAGCTGTATAGCCTTGAACAAGACGATGTGATCCGGATTCTCTGCATGGAATCGACCGACGGCGGTGCGACCTTTGGCGAACCCGTCGCCCTGGCCGAATATCCGACGGATTTTTCCACTGTATTCGGCATACCAGGAAATGGAGTATCCGCGGTCTATGACTCGGAGGAGAATCTGCATGTTGTCTGGGATGCGGGGGCGTTTGCTGCAGATATTAACATCATTCTGCAACGCCCGCTCGATGAGTGGCATCAAGAGTTTTTCAAGATTTTACATTATTGTCCCGTGCTCAATGACGGCAAACCGATCGTTGCGGTACAACACGATACCGCTCGATTTATCCACTCGTTGACCCCGACCAATTCACGGTTTGGCAATTGGCACGGCCCCATGTCTTTTTCCAAGATCGGTTCTGACGAAAATGGTGTACTGACGATTGTTTTCACCGCTTTTATCGGCGATTCGACCGACTGTGATCCGGTGACCGGCTATGCCAACGGCGAGATCTTCGCCGTTTCCTCCGCAGACAACGGCCTGACGTGGGGGGAGCCGACCAACCTGACCAACACGCCGGAAATCGATGAGCGTTACGCCTACCTGTCGCAATGGAACGAAGCGGGCAAGATCAATATTCTTTATCAATCTGACCCAGTGGCCGGCGCCAATGTCGGAGTTGGCCAAGGACCGGCCAGTCAGTGCTCTTATCTGTTTCTCAAGACTGACACTCCTTCCACTGAACCGTATCAACGCCCGACCGGTGTCGAACAACCGCGAGTCGGCGCACCGGAACGGTTCGCCATGCAGCAGAATTATCCCAATCCTTTCAATGCCGAAACCACTATCGCTTTTTCGCTGTCCGACCCGGCTCAGGTTCGCCTGACCATCACCGATGTCCTGGGCCAGACCGTCGCCGTGCTGCTGGATGAGGCGATGGGAGCGGGACCGCATAAAGTCCGCTGGCATGCCGGTGCATCTCCATCCGGCTTGTATTTTGCCACTCTGCAAGCGGACGGTGGCCGCGAGACGCAATGCCTGTTGTTGTTGAAATAGCTTTTCTGCTCATGATCGCTGCCGGATGCAGCGGGTTTCTTTCCCCAATGCGCATCCGGCGTTTTGTCGCCTTTCGGAACAATTTCAGCCCCGGCAAGGGGCGAGCGAGAATTCATTCGCTCATCGGAATGGTCCTATCATGCCAGAAGGGCGGCCTGCTGATACAGGGAATGCGCATTTATTCTGTCTATGGCCCAGTTGTGCTGTTCGCGCTGCTGCTCGGTCTCATGTGCTCTGGCGATAAAAATAGCGGCAATGTTCGAGTTCGATTGAATTTTAAATAATTTGGCCTTATCTTGCTGTGCCGCTCCAGTCAGGCGGAAAGCATTGACTTCAGCTCGATGCGTTTATTTTTAAAAGATTCGAATTTGATCAGCAAACCTTTTTCATGTCACGCACGCTGAACCGCCCGCATCGGTGCAAAGCCAGAAAGCCCGTCCATCGGTTCCAAACGGCGCCGGCCATGCGGTTGAGCCAAACACCGGATCGGTCATGCAAAGATTACTCATTCTGCTGGTTTTTTTCCCATTTTTGCCGTTGCCCGCTGCTGAAAATCCGATTCTCGACAAAACCAGCGCGAAAATCCCCATGCGCGACGGCGTTCTGCTGGACGCCGATATCTATCGACCGGCGGACGATCTGCCCAGGCCGGTCGTCCTCTATCGCACTCCCTATAACAAAGAGACCGATCATCTGGACAACGCCACCATCCAACTGGTCAATCAGTTGGGTTATGTCTATGTCGTCCAGGACACCAGAGGCCGGTTCGCCTCCGAAGGGATCGATTCGCTGTTTGTCACCGACGGCTGGGGGGCGCTGCAGGACGGCACTGATACGATCAACTGGCTGATCCGGCAGAGCTGGTGCAACGGCAAGGTCGGCCAATTCGGCGCTTCGGCCAGCGGTGTCACCACCTACCGGTCGGTCGGCGCCGCCCACCCCAATCTGGTTTGCGCCGTCGCCATCGTCGCTGCTGCGGACATGTATCCGATGATCTATCCGGGCGGCGAGCTGCAAAAACACCGCGTCGAGGAGTGGATCGAATCGCAAAAGAGCGCTTATCTTTTGCCGTTTCTGTTCTCCATGCCCTACGACAACGAGTTTTGGCGACAAATGAGTCTTACCGCTCGTGCCGGCGAGGTCACCGCGGCGGTGCTGCATGTGGGCGGTTGGTATGACTGCTTCATCGACGGCACAATCCAGGCCTATACCGCGCTGCGGAACCAAGATCGCGCCGGCCTGCAAAGGCTGATCGTCGGGCCCTGGGTTCACACGGACCTGGGCAAGAGTCGGGCCGGCGAGCTCGTTTATCCCGGCGCTGAAATCGATCTGACCTGGCCGATCCTGCAATGGTTCGATCTCTGGCTCAAACAGGGAGGCGCCGGAGCAGAGAATTTCTCCGGGGTCACCTATTATCTGATGGGCGATCCCGCTTGTCCGGCAGACGGCGGCTGCACATGGATCGCTGCGGAAACGTGGCCTCCGGCGACCCGCCTCACCTCTCTCTTTCCGCACCCCGACAACAGTCTGGCGGCGAGCGCGCCGGCCGGCATGCACGTGCTGTCTTTCGATTTTGACCCAGCGCAACCGGTACCGACGGTGGGCGGCAACAACCAGGCGGGCGCAGGGATCAGCGACGGGCCGCGCGATCAGCGGATCCTCGGCTGGCGCAGCGATGTGCTAGAATTTGCGACCGCGCCGCTGACCGCGCCCTGGCGGATCGAGGGAACGGTGAAAGGCCGAATCGTCTTTTTGAGCGATCGCCCGGACATCGACCTGACGCTCAAATTGATCGATGTTTATCCGGACGGCAGGGAGATGATCGTCACCGATGGCATCCGCCGGGCGCGCTTTCGACAGGGATTCGCCGAACAGGACGCCGCACTGCTCGATCCGGCTGCGCCGGACAGCCTCGAGATCGTCCTGCCGCCGACCGCCATCGTTTTCAGCGCCGGACACCGCATCAAGGTGGCTGTCTCTTCGAGCAACTATCCGCGCTTCGAGGTTAATCCGAACACCGGCAGCCATCCGAATGACCGCAGCAATCCAGTCTGCGCGCAGAACCAAATTTTTCTCGGCGCCGGCATGTCCCGCATCGAGTTGCCGGTCGTGACGGCTGAGACGGCCGTCGCACGCACGGACATCCAACCCGCCAGCGCTGCGGCCGTGCTTTTGCCGAATTATCCGAATCCCTTCAACCCTCAGACCACCATCGGCTATCAGCTGTCGGAGGCCTGCCGGGTCCGCCTGAGCGTTTTCAACCTCGCCGGACAGGAAGTGGCGCGGCTTCAGGATGGCTGGCAGGAGGCGGGAATTCATTCCGTGCAGTGGCACGCCATGGATCAGCCCAGCGGCGTCTATCTGGTGCGCCTGAACGACGGAGAAGGCCTGTCGCTGCAGCGGATCGTTTTGCTCAAATAAGGAGACTGCCGACGGTCGCGATCCTGGTTTGCCAGGCAATGATCAACAGATGCCTGTCCCATATTTGGTGTTGAGTGAACCAGTAACCATTCGACCGCTTATGCTTCAGACGGTTGCATAAAAAGAATTTTTGACCCTTTGTGTATTTATTTCGGATTGATTTTCTGTGAGACCCGATGCTGCGCACAGAATCAGGGCAGTATCGTACTTTATTTTACAATCTTGCGGAGGATAACATGAAGTGTCCGAACTGTGGTTTGATCAATCCTGAAACAGCAGAGAAATGCGATTGTGGATTTGATTTTGTTGTTGCGAAACAAAGTAGAATACCAATACCCGAATATAAGAAATCCAAGAAACCGATTATATATGGTCTATTCTATTTGGTGCTCGGGGTATCCGCTTTATTTTTTCCAGAAGGTGATCCAACAAATTTTACACCGTTGGGTGCCATCATTTTTTTCATTTTTGTAGTTTTGGCGCTTTTTTCATTTGCCAAAGTTCTCTTTTAGAGTTCCTGCCTGATGTTCAAGCTCGATCTGAATTCAAAATGTTCGGTTTTTGCTAAAGAGCTCAGTTCATTGCCCAGAGCAAAAAATTTAAAACGATGCCGGCGCGCGTCATTCATCCGCGACAGCCGCATTTCATCGCCTGGCCGCTTTTGAGTTGAAATCCATCCCAAAAACAGCTCCATTTTCGCGACTGCGAGCCGATTGACCCTTATCTGACCAACATGAGTTTTTTCGTTGCCGTTCCCGCAGCGGCCGACAGCCGATAGAAATAGACCCCGCTCGGCAGGCGGCCGGCATTCCAATGCACGCTGTGGCTTCCCGCCGCCGCTTTTCCCTCGACCAGTAAGGCGACCTCTCTGCCGGCGACATCGAACACCTTGAGCGAGACGAACGATCTTTGCGCCAGCGCATAGCGGATGACCGTATTCGCATTGAAGGGATTGGGGAAATTCTGCGCCAGCTCGATGCGCACGGGAAAGCGGACCTTCGGTTCGACCACCGGGGTTGACATTTCGACCAACGGCCGTTGCCAGACACCGCCGCCAAAGGCGCCGGCGAGCAATGTTTCCCCGCTTACCGCCAGCGACAGCACGGTCAGGCTCGCCAGGCCGTCATTGACCGGCTGCCAAAGGTCGCCGCGGTCGACGGAGAGAAACACGCCGCCGCCATCGGTCGCGGCATAGACCGCCGTGCCGACCGCGACGAGGTCCTCAACGCTCGCCCCGGCCAGGCCCTGATCGGCGGCGCTCCAGGTGTCGCCGCGATCAGCAGAGCGAATGATGCCGTTGTCGGTGGCGGCATAGAGATAGCCGTCGCCGGCAGCCAGAGCAAGGACGATTGGATCTTCCAGTCCGGTGTTGACCGCAGTCCAGTTGTCGCCGTTGTCGGAAGAGCGAAACACGCCGCCGCCGTGAGTGGCGCAGAAAAGGGTTTCGCCGACAGCCGCCAGATCCTGCACCATTTTGTCGGTCAGGCCGTCGTCGGCCCGGCTCCAGTTTAGGCCGTCATCGCCGGAACTAAACAGGCCGTCCAGGGTAGCGGCAAAGAGGTTCTGTCGGTGCACGGCCAGCACCTGCACGTATTTGTTCGCCAGGTTGTTGTTGACCGCCACCCAATCGTCGCCGCGATTGGCGGAGCGAAACACGCCGTTGCCGTTGCTGCCGACAAAGACGAACCCGCCGTCCGCTGCCAGGCAGGTATACTCGAAGGAAGTCAGGCCGCGGTCGACTGCCGTCCAGGTGCGGCCATCGTCGCTGCTGCGATAGACGCCGCCGAAGGCGGCGGCAAACCAATCGCCGTCGATTTCAACCGCGTCGTGGATATGGGTGGCGATCAGGCCCTCGTTGACCGCGCTCCAGGCTGCGGCGATGGCGGGGGAGCGAAAGACACCGCCAAAGGTGCCGGCCAGCAGATCGGCGCCGACGACGCCGATCGCCAGCACATTTCTGTTGGTCAGGCCGTTGCCGGCCGCGTTCCAGGTGTCGCCGCTGTTGCTAGAGCGGTAGAGGCCGATGTTGGTGCCGGCGAACAGTTCCGTTTCGCTCGTCGCCAGCGTTTGCACGACTGGGCTCCACATCGGGCCGATCACCAGGCCGGTATTGACCGGTGTCCAGCTGTCGCCGTGGTCAGCGGAGCGAAACACGCCGCCGCTGCTGCCTGCGAACAGATAGCCGCCGAGATCGGCAAACGCGTTGACTTCCATGCTCAGGCCGTTGCTGGCTGCGCTCCAGGTGTCGCCGTTGTCTGAGGAGCGAAAAGCGCCGCTGCCTTCGGTGCCGGCAAACACAAGGCCGCCGAACACGGCGATGGTGCGGATGTAGGAATTGCTCAGGCCGGTGTTGGCCGGGCTCCAGCCGGCGCCGCGGTCCGTGGAGCGAAACACGCCGCCGTAGAGCGTACCGGCAAACAGGGTTTCGTTGCCGGCGGCGAGGCAGAGGACCGCGGTGTTGCTCAGGCCGCTGTTGACGGCGTTCCAGGTCGTGCCTTGGTCGGATGAGCGAAACACGCCGCTCATTGTGGAGCCGGCAAAGAGATCGCCGCCCACGGCGGTCAGGCTGCTGATGCGCAAGTCGTTCAGCCCAATGTTGACGGCGCTCCAGCTGGCGCCGTTGGTGGATGAGCGAAAGACGCCGCCGCCGTAAGTTGCGGCGAACAGATGATCGCCGACGCCGGCAAAGTCCATCACCCAGCCGCCGGTTGGGCCGTCAGTCTGTTGCCATTGCGCATCGAGGCCCGCGGCGAAAATCAGCGGGATCAAAAACAACAAGTGCCTACTCTTCACAGGATCGCGCCCTCCCGTTGTTCTGAAATCGAATCCATTTGCGGACCACAAAATTTGCCGTTTAATGTTTTGCCGGTACAACACCGGGGCCGGCCGATTTAGTCCGCGCAGCGGCGAATCGATACCGGAATGGCGCAGAAATCGGCAAAGAGAGAAGTTTTTCGGTTGTCCGACTCCTTTGCCGATCATGAATCCGGCTCAGCGCAGCAACAGCATCTTGCGCGACCTGTCAAAATGCCCCGCCTGCAGGCGAACCACATAGAGGCCCGACGCGGCCGCTCGGCCGTTGTCGTCCAGCCCGTCCCAGAGCGCGGATTGTTCGCCGGCGGATAGATGGCCGTCGACCAGGGTGCGGATGACCTGGCCGTGCAGATTGGCGATCGTCACCCGCACGCGGCCCGCTTCCGCCAGGGTATAGCGGATCGCGGTGGTCGGATTGAACGGGTTGGGATAATTCTGGTCCAGCGCAAAATTCAGGGGCGGTTCATGACTGGGCTCTTCAATTCCCGTCGCGGTCACCAGTGTCAACTTGCCCAGCGGCCTGGCCGAATCCCAGAGCGCGCCCGGCGGCCACTCCGCGGCATAGCCATAGTGAAAGGGCGAATAATTCGACGGGTCATCGAGAAAGATGGCCATGCCAAAGGTCGCGCCCGGCTGCAGGTACAAGCGGCTGACGACCAGATCAAAGGCGATTTCGTACTGGATATGACCGCTGGCGTCGGTGATCGCCCGGTTGACGCCGACAGCCGGCACCGGTGCATCGAAACCCAGGGCGTTGGGATAGGCGCCCCAATAGCCGATATAGACGGCCGTTGCGGTGCTGATCGCGAACAGCCCCTCACGGCTGGGGCCGGCGTTATCCCATACATCGTTGTCGTCCCTGTCGAAAAGGATGCCCAACAGGTTAGCCGGTTCGATAACCGGATCATTCGGATCGTCGACGGCCAGGAAGAGAGTGCGATCGTTGTTGGCCACATAGAGAGTGATGGGCAATAACGCGTGCGGATTGGCGATATTCACCGCCGTTGCATTCGCCCATTCGCCGGCGGCGATCTGGCCGTCGATGGTCGGCTCGGTTCCGGAGGCAACAAAAGATGACACAATGGCGTGGCCGCTGTCGGCAGGCGTGGCGCTTGTTTCGATCGACTGCGGCCCTTCAACGCCGCCGACCATTGCGCTGATGCGATAATAGAAGGTGGTTCCGGGAGCCACATCGCTGTCGATATAATCGCGCATCTGCCTGCCTAGCAGGCCTCGCTGCGCCAGATTTACGGTCGCCAGCGCCTCGTAAGGGCCGCCGGCGCTGGTGCCGCGGTAGATTTTATACTCGTCGATATTGGGATGCGCATAGACAGGATCCCAGGACAGCGGCACGAAACCGGCAAATCCCGTTCCGGCGGCGGGATTCAGCGGCGCCAGCGGCCCGAGCGCGAATCCGTAAATATCCCAATTCGAGTTGCGGAGATCCTGCCATACGGTTATACCCGCGCCGCGCGCGTCGAGCGCCAGTCTGGGATTGCGTTGGTTCTCCGGGACATCGGTCAACAGAAGGCTGTTTCCCAGGGGCAGGCCGCTAGCGTTATAATTTTTTCCCCAGATGTCATAGGTGCCGTTTTGATCGGACTGCCAAACGACGCTGAAGCCGCCGCTGGCCGTTGCCGCCACATCCGGCGCCAAGTGCTCGGACAATGCGCCAGATTCGGGGATGACGAAATAGTCTATCGATGACGACCCGTCCGGGTTGTAAGTGTGAGCATAGACTGTTTGATGCAGAGAGTAGATCATGTAACAAATCATCATCCGGCCGTCCTTTTGCAGGGCGATCGCCGGCTCGTAGTGACTCTTATCGATCAGATCCAGGCTCACCAAAAACTCTTCGCCTGCCGCCGCACCGTTGCCGTCATACCAGCGGGCGTATATTTGATATTCGTGTCGGTTGTTCCGCGCATCGTGCCAGGCGACGATGAAGGAGCCGTCTTGCTTCATCGCGACATCCGGAAAATCGCAGTACTCTGTGGCGGGGCTGTTGACCTGAAAATTTGCTCCCAGCGGCGTGCCGTCCGAGCGGTAGCGCTGGGCAAAGATATTCTGGGTCCAGTCGTGCCAGCAGATGACGAAATCGCCGGCACCGTTCATGGCAATGGCAGGTACTCGTTGACCGTTGGCGGTTTCATCTTCATTCACCTTGAACCACCAGCCGATCGGTGCGCCGTTGGCCGCGAACCTTTGCGCATAAATATTCATATTGCCTTCGCGCTCATCCATCCAGGTCACGACAAAATGACCGCGATCGTCCATGGCGACGTCCGCTGCTTCCTGGAACCCGAACTGGGGGTTGGGGGAAACCGGCAGGTTCTTGCCGACCGGGATTCCTTTCGCATCCACCAGCTGCATGTAAAGTCTGAAACCACCGGCCCGGTAATCCTGCCAGCAGATCACGGCACAGCCGTATCGATTCATGGCCACAGCCGGATAGTCCTGCTGATAGCCGACGGTGTCGTCGCTGATTTTATAGTCATCGATCATGGCTGCCGAAAGGGCATCCATCTCCGGTCGGAGAAAGGAATCCGGCTGGCTGCGCGCAAAAAGAAAAAGGGGAGCGGCAAGGAGAAAAACCCAGAAAAAGATCAGCCGGGACGTTTTCATCGTGCACCTCCTGTTGGGATGGCGGACAAGGGCGCCCTCTGCCAGGCGTTTGCCCTGGACCGTATCGGCCGCTGGCATGCGGACCCATCATTTGGTCAGCGCCATTTTTTTGCTGCAAAAGTAGAGCGGCGCTTGGCTATCGATCGATATGGCCTGCAAGCGATAAAAATAGACCCCGGACGCGACGCGGATGCCGTTCCGGTCGGTGCCGTCCCAGAGTCGCTGATGGCGCCCGGCCTGCAGGTTGCGGTTTTCCAGCGATTTGACTCTTTTCCCGTCGATGCTGTACACCGTCAACTCGACGCGGGCGGGACGAGGCAGATCGAACAGGATCGCGGTCGTCGGATTGAATGGATTGGGATAATTGGGCAGCAGGTTGAACTGCTCGGGCGTCTTTTGATCCGGGTCCTGCACAGCGGTCGCGAGCGGATCCGAGAATTCGGAGGTGTTGCCGTCGGCGTCGGTTGCGGTCGCCGTGACAAAGGCGCCGCTCAGCGCGCCGGACCAGCTGAACGCTCCGGCAGCGTCGGCCGTCACGGTCGCGAGACAGGTCTGGCCCTGGCCGTCGGGCCCGGCAAAGATCTCGACCCTGGCATGGGCCGGCGCCGTGCCGGTTACCGGCGCCAGGCTGGTGAGGGTGGGCGCGGGGATATACCGGTTGCCTGCTTGCAGGTCGATGCCCATGCTGCCGTTGGCAAAGATGCTGTTGCGGGTGATGGTGTTTTCAGTACTGTTCGGGTCGATGACGGCGACGCCGGCACCTGCATTGCAGGCGATCACATTGCCCGGACCGATGGTGTTTTTTTGCGCGCCGGTGTTCACTTCGATGCCGTGCTGACCGTTCGGCAGCGGCGTCGTGCCGTCTGCAGCGACGCCGATGCGATTGCCCGCGATCCGATTTTCGCTGGCCTCCTCATACAGGAGCTGGATGCCGTTCTCCAGGTTGCCGCTGATCACGTTGCCGCCGCCCGCCGTCTCTTCACCGACAACCGTCAGAGCCGCCATTAGTTCGATGCCGGTGGCGTTGGGGATTGCGCCGCTTCCCGCCAGGTCGGTGCCGATCCAGTTGCCGAGGATGCGGCTGTGGCGGCAATCCTCCGAGGGGATCAGGATGCCGTATCCATTTGCCGACAGGATATTCCGCTCGCCCTCTGTGGAACCGCCGATGACGGTGTAGGAAGACCGGCCATGCAGCCGGATGCCGGCGAACTGGTTGCCCAGGGCGATCGTGCCGCCCGCATCCAGGCCGATGATGTTGCCGATCACCCGGGTGCTGTCGCAGTCGTAGATCTCGATGCCGTCGTTCTCGCAGCCCGCGATGATGTTTCCCGGACCGATCGTGTTGAGGTTGGAGTTCTCCTCCATAAAGATGCCGACCCTGCTGGCGAGGGTGTCGTCGCCGGCGATGTTGAGGCCGATAAAATTGTTGGCGATCGCATTCCGCCTGCCGCCTGCGGAGATGACGATGGTGATCGAGCTCTGTGGGCCGACAACCGTGTTGCGCTGCGCCGCGGTTTCGCCGCCGATCACATTGTGATCGCCGCCGCTGATCTCGATGCCGCGGGATGTATTCGGATGGCGCTGCATGCCGCTCGCATCGGTATTGATCAGGCAATTGCTGATGCGGTTGTGATCACCCATGATGAAGACGGAATGACTCGAAAAGCCGGAGATCGTCAGGCCGGTCAGGGTGATGGAGGAACCCTGGATCTCGAAGCCGTTGCCGATCGTCTCGTCATTGAGGATACAGATGACCGGATGGCTGGAAGAGGGATCGAGGCCGTGAAAGGAGCGTTGCGTGAGGCCGTCGATCGCGGTTCCATCGTCGTTGAGGTGCGGCAGCCAGGTCAGCGGCCGGATGGTCCAGACGCCGGCGGCCGCGTCATAGCCGGGATCGGCCAGCGGGATATGGAAGTGGATTTGATCCGCGCCGGCGGCCGCGTCGGCATCGAGCATGGCCTGGCGCAGCGAGCCCGGCCCGGAGTCCGCGGTGTTGGTGACCAGGAAGGTGGCGGCGGGCGCCGCAGATCGGGCGGATGAAGCGAAATCGGCGTTAGCCGCGAACAACACGAAAAGCGCTGCAAACGCGACAATGCGCAAGACTTGCATGGTTTTCATCTCCTCTCCTTCAGACGGGGTGGGGGATAGACTAAATGGGGGTGTGTGCGTTTCTCCGGGACGGCGGGGGCAGGTGTTGATCAACGCCGCGATGCACCCCATGCGCTCGAGGCCTGAGTGGACCGCTGTGCAAGGGCCGTTGGTGGGGGTCTCTATAAATATAGCGAAGGGTTGATCTGTTGGCAAGGGTTTTTTGCTGCGGCGGGAAGGCGGATTTGCTTTATTCAAGGCCGAGCAGGAAATCGTCTTTGCGGATGCCGAGTTTTTTCATCTTGAAGCGCATGTTGGGTTCGGACAGGCCGAGGGCCTGGGCGGCGCGGCACTGGTTGCCGGCGAAGCGGCGCAGGGCTTTCTGGATGAGCTCTTTTTCGAGCTGCGCCACCGCCGCGCTCAGGGGTTGCAGCTGCAGATTGCCGAATTGCTGATCGGCTTTGAAAAAGGGGAGCAGCTCCGGCAACAGCTCGTTTTCCGGCGAGGAGAGCACCAGGTTGCGCACCACGTTTTCCAGCTCCTTGAGATTGCCCGGCCAGGAATGCTTGAGCATCTGGTTAAAGATCTCGAAATTGATGGCCGGCATCGGCCGGCCCAGCTCTGCGCAGATGCGCTGGAGAAAGTGCTCGACCAGAATCGGGATATCCTGCTTGCGCTCGGACAGCGGCGGCAGTTTGATGGTCATCTCGGAGAGCAAAAGAAAAAGATCCCCATCGAAACGGCCGTTTTGCACCTCGTCGTAGATTTTGGGGGTGGCGGTGCAGAGGAGGCGAAAGACAATTTCATTATTTATTATTTATTTGGTTGCATAGGAAAAGTGTATTTATTACTTTTAAAAAATTGATAAAATTTAATAAAAGAAATAATATCATTGTAATAACCAAAAATTTCACAAAGATCGCCCGGCAAAGGCTGGCTGAAAAGATCGGGAAGATGGATTTGTGAGAATAGCATTTCTTCAAGAAAAATAAACTTAGTCTTTTTAGGAGAATCAAAATGCGAACTAAAATAGACTTGCGTAAATTTCGTAAATTTTATGAATTGGGGCAAAAATATTTGCATTTATCAAGACTTGTCGCTGAGCAAGTGATTGAACATAGAAATCAAACCACCTCTTTCGTTTGGAATCCACCATCTCCAGAATATGAGATACAAGAGTTTTTTGATAAGACGAAATGGAGTGATGCAAGGTTAATTGAACCTTTGCTTTTTGATTTTTATCATGGGCTTGAACTAACATTGAAAGGATTTCTTTTTCTAAAACCGGGATACGAACCAAAACCCGAACATAAGTTAATGGAATTATTTAAGAATTTTACAAAAGTATATTCAACTGAAATTGAATTACAAAATATCTTTAAAAAATATATCGAACAATCAAATATGCCTGATATCCTGCAACAATTCATTAATGAAAATAAAATTCATATTAACCATATGTATGAATCTCTTCGTTACCCATATAATAAAAATCTGAAATTATCTTTCGAACATCTGATGCTACAATTTAAGGGTAGTGAAGGAGTTCCATTTTATAAGGATCTTGTAAAGGATATCGAGACGATAATAAAACACTGTAAAATGTTGAGAAATGAAATAGATTATAATGGTTTAGATGAAAATTGACAAACGGGATATTAAAAATAGATCAATGTCCTCCCAATTGGTAGAACATTTCCTAACAAATCATTCGAAGGGCATTGCACACTAAGAATTGGATTGGGTAAAATGCCGACAATCACGGTCAGGATCCTTTTGGAGGACACGCAAGGAAACCACATCAAAGGAGCAAAAATCAGTTTCCCGGATATCGATGGCTACCATCCCGCTTTTACCGATGCAGACGGCTCGGCTCTGATCAGATGCACTTCCACTAATGGGAAAATACTCGAACAGCTCTATATTGACGGCCGATATTACGGCGCAGTGAATCTGAAGGATGGGGCTGTGGTGAAGATGAGGTTGTGAGGAAAAACTCCTTCAAATCGTGAGGGGAAAATGAGGATTGGTGATGATGCAAGTTTTCATCCACAAGAAAAACGCAAGGTGAAAAATCGTAATTGGAAAAGACTCAATTTTGGCGATCCGACAGAGTTCGGAACCAGAAAAGACGCCGAAAATGAGGTCGACCGTGACATGCTGAAAACAAGCGAGCAGATAGCCTGCGATATTCACGAAACGTATTTCAGATTGAAAAGAGATGTTTTCGGAGATATAGATGAAAAAGAAAACAATGAATTAAGGATTTTTAAGCACTCTATGGATCTGATTCTGCTAGCTCTTTCACGCACGGCAAGCATGAACGCGAAAATTGCGAAAAGTAATGAAAATTTATCAAATAAATTATTTTGGTTCACTGTAGCAATTTTTGTTTTAACTCTGATATTAGTATGTGACGTTTTAATTAAATGACTATCAATCACATCTTAAACATATAGATTGGCTTGCTTAGTTTTTTCTTTTTTGTAAGAAATATTATTATTAATTTCATTCAGATGAAAGTATTTTTTTAAAAATGAGATAGCGATATGATAGGTAGAGAGCGAGAAAAACTGTTAAATGCGATTCTCTATTTTGTAAAAAACACCGATTATTGCCATAAACTTAAAGTCCTCAAGTTACTATATTTTCTTGATTTTATCCATTTCAAACAAACAGGTCGTTCTGTAACAGGATTGGATTATGAAGCTTGGCGCAAAGGACCTGTCCCTCCTAGCATTTTCCGAGAATTAGAGCCTGATAAAAATCCAAACGATTTTAAGGAATACTTTTTCATCGAGTATGAAGAATTCTCTAACGGTATGGGTAAATGTTTGAAAATTCTTCCGCGAAAAAAGTTCAACAAAAAGATCTTTACAAAACGTGAATTAGAATTATTAGAACAAATAGCTTTTATTTTCAAAGAAGCAAAAAGCGATGATATGAGTGAATCAACCCACTTAAAAAATATGCCGTGGGATAAAACTATTAAAAGCAAGGGCGAATCTGAATTGATTGATTATTCTCTTGCTCTGGATGATCAAAAAGATTCATTAGATTTTGATATATTAAATGATAGAATAAAAATCGACAAAGAATTCAAGGAGCTTTTTGGGGAAAAATGATTGCAGGTACGGTTTTATTCATAAAAGATTTTAAATTTGCCGATGGCGGAACAAGTAACAAATTGTTAATTATTTTAAACACTCCTCAAAAAGGCGAACCATACCTGGTCTGCCCTACCACCAGTCAAAAAAATCATCGGAAACCTGATCTCGGTTGTCATTCCGAAGATAATTATTTTTATATTGATGAAAAACAAGATAGCTTTAAGCTGAATACATGGGTTATTTTTCACCGAATTTATTCTTTTTTAACAGAAGATATCCTGAATAAAAAGTTCAAAGGATCCGCAGTCATAGAATTTCAACTAAATAATACATTATGGAAATGTCTAAAAAATTGCATTTTAAAGTCAAAGGATATTGAACAAGACTATTTAGAGATGATAAGTCGTACCTAGGATCCCACCCAGAGGTGATTTTTTACCTCTTTTTGTATTAACTACACTCCCCGATATGTTCTTACAAGCTAGGAATAATTATGAAACGATCAGGTGTAAAAGGATCTCGCATTGAATATGTTGTGGAAAATGGAGCAGCTCTTAAGAGAGAAAATGGGAAAATATGGAGCAATATTAGGAAAAAATGGTTGGTTGAAACCCCCGAAGAATATGTAAGACAAGAATACTTGCTAATTCTTTTATATGAGTATGGCTTTACATTTGAACAAATTTCTGAGGAAGAGGAAGTCACAGGACGTGGTTCAGGTAGAGCGCGAGCTGATTTTGTGATTTGGCGTTCTCCGCAAGATAAACAAGGACACAAATCACCTTTAATTATCGTTGAATGCAAATCAGATAACGTCACGATCCGTACAAACGACTATGCCCAGGGCGACAACTATGCCAGATTGACGAATGCCCCGTTCTTCGTCACTCACAACAATACGGAAACCAAGTTCTGGCGCGTCCGTAAAGACCGAATGCCAGGTTACTTGGAAGAGATCGAAAACATCCCCCACGCGGATGCCACAGACAAGCAGATTGAAGAACTGCTCACACGCCTGAAAACATTCAAGGAAGACGAGTTCGCCAACCTTCTTCACCAATGCCATAATGTGATTCGGAATCGGGAAAAGAAAGATCCTGTGGCTGCCTTCGACGAAATCGCGAAAATTCTATTCGTCAAGGTCTACGTCGAACGGGAACTGAAACGCCGACGACGACGCAAGAATCTTTTTACCGTGGAGTTCCTTCAAGAGCAGCTTGCAGATAATCCGCTTGAAGACCTGTTCCAGAAAACGAAGGATCACTACCGGGGCGACTGTATCTTCGAGGAAGACGAACGTCTTAACTTGAAATCAGCGACAGGCCTTGAGATCGTCCGTCTATTAGAACGCTACAACCTTTCGGACACAAGCGAAGATATCAAAGGCATTGCCTTTGAGCGCTTCCTTGGCAAGACTTTTCGAGGTGAAATAGGGCAGTTCTTCACGCCGCGCCCCATCGTTGAATTCATGGTTCGCATGTTAGACCCCAAAGAAGGCGAAGTTATTTGCGACCCAGCAAGCGGCTCCGGTGGCTTCCTGATTCGCTTTTTTGAGATTGTGCGAGAACAAATTCTTGCCGATGTAGATAGGCAATATCAAGAATACCGTGAAGAGATCGAGAAGGAGCGCATGTCGGAGGAGAAGAAAGCCCAGGCACTCCGGGAAAAATACGAAGCCCTGCAAGAGACTCTCGATAGCGACGTAGAGGGCTCCCGGCTTTGGAACCTGGCGAACCGTTGTATCTACGGTACAGATGCTAACGACCGCATGGCCCGCACTAGTAAGATGAACATGATCATGCACGGGGACGGCCACGGAGGAGTTCATCACCATGACGGTTTTCTGAATGTCAATGGAATCTTTGAAGGCCGCTTCGATATCATTCTGACCAATCCGCCTTTCGGTTCGAATGTCGAACCGTCCGATACTGTGCTTGAAGAGCAAGTTACGATCCCAGATGAAATCGAACGGCGCTATGTGGACATCTTTGGAGAGCCCTACCGCAACGCGCTTTCACGCATCCGGGCTGCTAAAGGTAAACCCATCGCCAGTTTGTTTGATCTGCCCACTGCGAAAGGTACGAATAAAAAAGTCGGCAATATTAAAACCGAAATTCTCTTCATTGAACGTTGCCTTGATCTATTAAAGCCTGGCGGACGTCTTGGCATCGTCCTGCCCGAAGGGGTTTTCAATAATCCTTCCCTGGCCTATGTCCGCGAGTTCTGCGAAAACCGCGCTTTCATCCGAGCCGTTGTGTCCCTGCCGCCCGAGACTTTTGTGTCGTCCGGCGCATCAGTGAAAGCATCTCTACTTTTCATGCAAAAGTTCACCGAACAAGAGCAAGCCGACTTCCTCCTCAAACAGAGCACTGCCACCCAGGAAATACATGACAAATACGCCTCCGAGATTGTAACCAAGACCAAAGAACTCGAAGCGGCTATCACTCAGGCTAAACGTGACAGAGACACCAACCACCGGAAAGCCCTACAAAGCGTAGTAAAGCAGTACACCCGCTACATGGAAACGAAAATAGAGACAGAAGCCCGCTTCTTGTTTAAATCCCGCTTCCCGTATCCGATCTTCCTTTATGAAGCCGAGCATGTCGGCATCACCGCCACCGGCGAGACCGACCGCGTATTGAACGAGCTTGTACCAAACGACTACATACCGTCGGACATCAACCACTCAGCCCTCGAGCTTTACAAAGCCTTTAGGGCAGATCCCAAACCCTTCCTTGCAGCGGAGGCCCCCGCATGATTGCACCAGCTACAGGAAAGGCTTTTGCGGTTCTGTTTCAGGAGATTGCTCGTTGGGATCCGGGCAGCTTTCACAAGATAAAATGGAATTGGCCTCCAGAAACAATGCGACCAATCGGAACATTTTTACAGCCCCGAAAGGAGAAGGTAGATCTAGCAACACATTCGTTCACTGACCTTCAACCGATCACCATCCATTTTGACGGATCCGTCGACAAACGCGATGTAGCCCCTGGCCGCATTTATACAATGGATTTATTCTTCGCACATCCTGGCGATATTGTCGTTGCCAAGATCGACCTCAAGAATGGTGCAGTAGGAATTATGCCTGCATGGCCGAATATCGTTGTAACCAATCATTTCGCAGTATACAAACCAGACAGGGACAAGATCATTCCGGAGTATTTTCTCCTATTGATTCAATCGCGCTTCTTCCGCGCTCATCTCTGGCGGAATAAAGTTGGAGCCGAAGGGCGGAAAGAGGTCAAACTCGACTTCTTCGAATCGGAATGCGTGCCTATCCCATCCTTCAACACACAACATACAATCGTAGACTACTGGCACCAAGCCGAAGAAGAACTCGCCGCTGCCCGTACCGCCTTGGTTGAACCAGTGAAAATCCTCAATGAACGACTTTGCGAACTTTACACACGAGAGGCAGCTCAAGACGTGATTCATACTCGGTTCTTTGCCCTCGACTTCAAAAACCTCGAAGCATGGGATGTAAAATCGGGACGCGCTTCCGCGTTTCGTTTGGCGTGCTCCTCATTTCGTCCGATGGGTGACTTCATTGAGGATGCAACCGAGATTGTTCGACCGTTTGACGAACCCGAACACGATTGGCCTGTCTACGGTGTGAACAACAAAGAAGGTGTTTTTCTAAACTCCAGACAGAAAGGTGCATCATTCAATGCACCTTACAAACGAATCCGCAAGGATTGGTTTTTTCACAATCCCACGCGGTGCAATGTCGGTTCTCTTGGCACCGTCCCTGACGTGCCGGAAGATGCTATTACAAGTCCAGAGTATCAAGTCTGGCGGATAAGGAAAAATGTGCCTGATCTCTTGCTTCCCGGTTTTGTGGCCGTCTTGATTCAGACGCCGTTCTTCATCGACCTAGTTCAATTCAACCGTGTCGGAGCCGTAAAGCAACGCATGTATACCGAAAACCTCTGTCAACTTCACATTCCATATATACCTGAACCTGAACAGCGAGAATACGCACAGGCCCGCGAGAAAGCCCTTCTTGCACTGGCAAAGGCAGAAGACCAATTAGCCACCGTCAGAGCTGACGTCGAAGCAATGATCCTTGGAACGAAACCAGTAGATGAAGTGAAGAGCAGCTTATGATATCATTCAGCAGATGACGTTGTATGCTAACGCTGATTCCCATTGTTAAGGTCAACAAGGAGGTATTTTATAAATGAATAAAACTACGGTGGCATTCAAAGACCTTGCAAATCGAATTACAGGGGTGTCAATTCCAATTTTTGGGATTTCATGGACTCCTCCAGAATCAGAACGAAAAATCATTCGTGAAACTTTCATTTTTCTTGAAGACCGACGTGCGCTCTATAGCGATTTTCATTTTGAAGACGATCGAGATGTTGTTAAATCTATATGCACAATCAGATCTGAGCTGACAGAAGCATTGCAACGTTTGTCGGAGGAGTCAGAGGCCATTTCTTCACTTAAAGCAATGCGAGCAGCATGCCGTGAATACCTTGATAATACAAAAAATTATGGCAGATCTGGCAGTCGCTTTTCTTTTATTAGCCAGCTTGGTAATCTTCGGGCAATCTTCGGAGTTCATGTTGCTTACCTAGCTGTGAAATATGGAATAGATTTAGATGGTGAACTGGTTCGCATCATTCCTCCAGAATTTCGGAATGCAAAATATCTTGAGGCTTAAAGCTCTGCCATTTCATCCACGACGATGCAAATCACGCAAGACTGATACAATTGTTAGGTAGTTTTCTTAACTTATTTAATATCAGGACTCTACCATGGGCTACCTGATCGAATTTCCCCTTGCTGAAGACGGCTTCGATGAGAGCATAAAAGAGGCCATTGAGGAAATTCTCTATAAACGAGGCATCTTCGGCCCGGCAAGGACAAAAGCTCTTGAAAAAGCCGAGGAAATCTTGCGCAAATACAACACGCCCATGCGGATCGAAGTCGAATTCCTCCCTGATATCCGGCTCACTCAGGAGGAGCATAAACAGATAAAAGATGCCTTCACAAAATCCCTCTACAACTACAAAACCGAACACAATAAGATGATAAGGGGGCTGTTTATTGATCTTTTGAGCGGTGAGTTGTTCGATTCGAATATTTGAAATACAGGTAAAAAATGAAAAAGTATAGATTTTTTCTCCTGTTGCTGTTTGTTTTTGGTCTTTGTTGTTCAAATTGCGGCAGAGAAATGAAAGATATTGATGGCAATCGTTATCGCACGGTTAAAATCGGCGAGCAATGGTGGATGGCGGAAAATCTAAAGGTTACCCATTACCGAAACGGTGAAGCTATCGCAAATATAACTGAAAACGATGCATGGGGAAATCCTGAAACTGGCGCTTATTGCAGTTATGACAATAATGACGGCAATGTACCGACATATGGTAGATTATACAATTGGTATGCAGTGAACGATCTCCGCGGACTGGCGCCTGAAGGTTGGCACGTTCCGAGCGATGAAGAGTGGAAACAGTTAGAAATGTACCTGGGTATGAGCCAGTCGGAAGCGGATGATATCGGCTGGCGCGGTACAAACGAGGGCGGCAAGCTAAAAGAAACCACCACAACACACTGGCAAAATCCCAATACCGGCGCGACGAATGAGAGCGGTTTTTCCGCCTTGCCCGGCGGTTGCCGCAATGACGTTGGTGTTTTCCACAATATCGGCAAATACACGCTCTATTGGTCTTCTTTGGAGAGTCATGCAAACAGAGCATGGCACCGGGATCTAGGTTTTTCCAGGTCAGAAGTCGTTCGCTTCTACGACCATAAGCTTTACGGCTTTTCGGTTCGCTGTGTTAAGGATTGAGGAAGAAGCCGACACTAAAATCAAAATGTTTTAACGCCGGATTCTATGTCATATAAATAAGAGAACGGCGCAACCAACAGGCCAACAGATCATAAAACTTATATCTTAATATTCGCTTCCCAAATTGTTCCATTTTTCACTTTTGAATTTTAATTTCGATTGTATTTATTGGGTTTAACCGCGTGAAGCTGCTGGTCTCATATACCAGAGGTCACTGCTTCAAATCCAGTATTGCCCACTTATAGACCAAATAATTTTGCCTATTTTTAAAAATACGAAGACAATATACATAATTTCTGGTCTATTTATCCAATGGTTTACAATTATTTTCTTAAACTCATTTTCCTGTATCTGGTGGCGGATAAACCCATGGACCTGGAAATATACTTTGAGTATTACTTGTATTATTATCTGTAAAAACAAGTAATTTATTAAGTTTTTCACTAGATTTCGAATTATCATTTAATAAACAACCTGTAATTAAAATAACGAATATTATTAAAGCTAAAAATGATTTTAGATACATTTTGTTCTCCTTTCAGGTTGTTGCATGTTCCGAAAATAAAAAAACATATCTAATGCCTTTATATTAATAATAATCTAAAATAAAAATTAGTCAAGGGAAATTATAATTTTTTTTTACAAATAAAAATATCAATATTAAATTAAATCAAATGTATAAATAATTTGAAAATAGTATTCGCCTGCAACGTGTTGCTTTTTTCCCTTCCCCCATTTTCCCTTTCTATTCCTCGTCCAGCAGTTCCGCCAGCGCAAAGCGCGCCAGCCTGATCTGTTCATAGGGCGAGTCGTTGCCGGTCTCGTACAGGCAGCCGATGCGGCCGTCGGCCAGCTGCGCCAGGCTCGAATAGGCCGCCGGGCCGGCGGTCAACCGCAATCCCGCGCTCCAGGTCGCGCCGCTGTCGGCGCTCAATTTCACCGTCATGCGCACGCGCTCCTCGCGGTCGGCCGGATTCGAGAACAACAGCAGCTGCCCGCCTTTTCCTGGCTCGACCGCGATCAGGCTCGCCTGGCAGATCGGTTCGATCAATGCCGAATCCGGCCGCAGGTCGCTCCAGGTCAGCCCCTCGTCCGCGCTCGTGCTGATCATGCGTTCCTTCCGGCTGCGGTCATAGTTGCGCATGTTGAGCAACAGGGTGCCGTCCGCGCGCTCCACCACCGCGCACTCGTTGACCTGATGCTGCGGCGTGCGGCCGCCCAACTGCCAGCTGGCGCCGTGGTCGTCGCTGAAGATGACGTGCGAATAATAATGATCGGTGCCGGCCTCGATGTGATCGCACGGCACCAGCAGCCGGCCGCTGCGCAGCTGAATGCCGTTGCCCGGCCCGGTCGCATACCAGGTCCAGTCGCTCTGTTTCACCGCCGCGGTGATCTCGAGCGGCGCAGTCCAGGTCAGACCGTCGTCGGCGCTGCTGCACACCCACACCGTGCGGCTAGCAGTGCTGGTCTGCGCGATGATCTCCGGCTCGCGGTCCGTGCCCAGATTGTGGGTCATGAGCAGCCAGATGACCCCGGTGGCGCGGTCGACCACCGCACAGGGATTGCCGCAGGTGTTGTCGCCGTCGTCCCAGATCACCTGCAGACCGCTCCAGGTCCGGCCGTTGTCGACGCTGCGCCTGACCACCAGATCGATGTCGCCGCTGTCGCTGCGGTCGCGTTTGCGGCCCTCGCAGATCGCCAGCACAGCGCCCGACGGCGTCGCCACCAGGGCCGGAATGCGAAAGGTGTCGTAGCCTTCGCTGCCGCCGACAAACACCGGCGCCTGCTCGATGTTAGCGGTCTCGCGGCCGCAGCCGCAAAACAGCCCCGCTGCGGAGATCAAAAGAACACAACAAAAACCGATACGCATCGCTCTCCTCCGTCTGTTGTTCTTGCGCCAGGATTCCACATCGCCCATGCCGGCCGGCTGGTTGCGCGGACCGACCGGCTTTGCTCGCGCTACAGCCTGATCCCCACCAGCAGCTGCAGGGTAAAGGTCGGATAGTCGATCTCCTCGTCGAAATTGGGTGGTTTGTTGGTGCGGAAAAAGCCGAACCCGATGCCGGGTGCAGGCTGGATATACAGCCTGCACCCGGCCAGATCGAACCGATAGCCGATCTTGAATTCGCCCCACATCTCGATGCCCGGATAGTCCTTGTCGTTGACCTTTGAATGGATCTTGTTGTAGGCCGGGTAGAGCTCCGCTTCGAGGTGCAATCCCCTGTAGATGAACCGGCGGTAACCGAGCAAAAGGGTGAGGGCATTGACCTCGAAACTGTCATGCTCGAAATTTTGCCAACACGGCCCGAAAAAGAGCTCGTGTCCGGCGGCGGGACGATAATTGATCTGCAACAGGTAAATGTCCGCCAGCGGATAGGTGAGGCTCGTCGCCAGGCTCCATTTTGCGGGTGTTTGTTCTGTTTGCGCAAGCGAATTGATTGTCGCCGTGAGAACAATGGAAGCGATCAGGAGTTTTTTCATATCGTCGTCCTTGTCCGATGGTTTGCGCTCAGGCGATTTTATCTCGCAAAAACCGGTTGGGCGCAGAAGGTTTGCCCCCCGCAGCTTGTTTGTGTTTGGTCTTGCCGATTGCCTTAAATCCGTTGCCAGGCGGAGTGCATCTGTGGTCGGCGTTTGCATACCGGATCCGGATTTTTGCTCTCTTATTTTCCTTGCTGCAATGACTCGAATTGTTTCTGCAGGCCGGGCAGCCGCTTGTCGGGCGCCAGGTCGAGCACCACCTTGCCGCTCTTGTCCGGCTGCACAGGCGCAAAACCGAACAGGGTGTTGCGCTGAAAGTCGCGCACTTCGCAGTAAAACAGCGCCTTGGTTTTTGGCAGGTCGCGGCGCGGGATCTGCACGGTAAAGCGCATGGCGCGGTCGATCGTGGTCTGCCAGAACGGCACGCTGCGGTCGAGCGGGTAATCGGGCGTCACCAGATAGAGGGCGATATAGGGCGTCCGGCGGTAGAGCGTGCCGACCCAGCGGTCGTCGAAAAAGGCGCGGCCGTTGAGCTCGATCTCCACGGTCCACAGATCCGGATCGCTGCGGTTGCCGCTGAACGCCAGGGTTTCGACCGGCGAGGCGATGTCGACAAAGAGCGGGTCGCGGTCCTGCCAGCGCAGGCCGCCGTCGTGGCTGGTGGTGGTCTGCACGTCGCTGACCAGGCGGATTTCGTTGGGGCCGTCGCCTTTTTCGATGGTCGCGGCTGGCTCGGGCAGCAGCCAGTTGACCGGCAGCCAGGGACCGAGCGGCTCGAGCGGACGGCGAAAGACCTGCGGGCTGCGGCCGGCCCAGGCAAAGCGATAGAGGCCGTCCTGCAGTTGCAGGTCCGCGGTGCCGCGGATCGGCACCTGCGGCATGCCGTTGCTGCTGAAGGTCCAGGTGGCGCCGCCGTCGATCGATTTGTAGACGCCGACGTTGGTGCCTGCCCAGACGATGTCGGCATTTTGCGGGTGCACGGCAAAGGCGCGCGCAAACGGGCAGGTCAGGCTCTTGCCGAGTTCCTGCCACGACAGGCCGCCGTCGATCGATTTCCAGTTCGAATTGTCGCTGCCGGTATAGAGCACGTTGTGATCCGAGGGCGCCATGGCCAGGCCGGAGATCAGATAGGCGCCGTAATAGGGCGTGCGGCGCTGCGGCTGCATGCCCAGGCTGATGCTGACCCAGCTCTGGCCGCGGTTGTGGCTCTTGAACAGCCCCTGGTGATGGGTGCCGACGAAAACGATGTCCGGGTCGTCCGGGTGAAACAGGATCGGGTCCATGCGCCGAAACAAGCCGCCGAGGGTGTGGTGAATCCAGGTGTCGCCGCCGTCATCGCTGCGGCGGAACCCGCCTTCCCAGCGGCTGCTGAGCAGCACGGTCTGCGGGTGATGCGGGTCGATCTCGACTTTCTGGAAGCGGCTGAAGCGGATGTAACTGCGGCGGCCGGAGGACGGCATGGCGTCGCCGAGGGCAACCGCGTAATCAAAGACGTGTTCCCAGGGCGCGACGCCGACCTCTTTGCAGCGATAGACGCCGTCGCTGGCCAGCACCAGCACCCAGCCGCTGATCTGCGGGTGCACGGCGATGTCGCAGACGTTGGCGCTGTCGAGGCCGATGAATTTCCAGCTGTCGCCGCGATCGGTCGACATCCACACGCCGCTGTGTTCGCCGCCGGCATAGAGGCGGGTCGGGTCCTGCGGATCGAGCTCCACCGAGGTCATGGACTGGTGTTCGGAAAGATCGACCGCCGATCGCCAGAAGTCGCCGCCGTCGTCGCTGATAAAGAGGCCGGCGCCCATGGTGGCCGCATAGACGCGCTGCGGGTCCTGCGGATCGACGGCCAGAGCCTGGATATAGGCAGAAGACGGGTGATCGGTTTCCTGCGGTTGCGGCAGCGCCGCGCCCGCCGCCCCCAGCAGCAGGCAGAGGAAGAGGAGTCGTTTGTTCATGCGGGGTTCCTTTCGTTTGGGATGAGGGTGTGTCAGGCGTTGAGCAACATGATAACAAAGGCCAGGCAATAGAGAAAGAGTCCGGCGAGCAGGATCTTGCCGCCGAGGGAATAGGCAAAGGTCTTTTGGTTGCGGCGGCGGATGACCGCGGCGAGAAAGCGCTCGCTGTCGGGCTGCACCTCGCTGGTGATCCATTTGATGGCCATGACGCGGCTGTAGATCCACACGGCGCTGGCCAGCACCAGGCCGAGGCCGGCGATGATCAGGACCTGTGCCGGCCGGTTGGTGGCGGCGATCAGGCGGCCGGAAAAACCGGTAATGGTCAGGGTGACGCCGGCCAGGCTGATCAGCACCTGGGCGCGCTGATAGAGGATGTTGAGCTGCTTTTCCAGGATATCGACCGCCCGCAGCACGTCGTTGTGGGTCAGGTGCAGGAGCTGTTTGACTTCATTTTCGGGCATGGAAACCTCTCACATTTCGAATTTCGAAATTCGAATTTCGAATTTTTCCCCTTCGTTTTCTTCGTGGTAAATAAAATCAATATAAACAAAAACTAATCAGTTCAATTGCCGGAAGATATAAATAAGGTAATAAGGTTGGGATTTAATTGCCAGGATTTTTCTATTAAGGTTGAAAAAAACCGAAAATAAGGTTTGGCCGTCTGCAGGCGATAGATTTTGCATGGTTTGTTGGGCGATTCGTCGCATCTTTTTTTGGTGTTGGCTCTTCCCAAATCGGAACGGGCCGATCGCTGTGCAGAAAGATCTTAACCTTATTTCCGCTCTTTTTTTCACCTCAGTAGAAAATGGCGCGCCCGCGAATCCCAACCTTATTGCTCTGCTGCGTACCGGTCCTGCATGATTCAAGAGCCCGCCTGAAGGCGGTACTGCGTACGGCTTGTGCACATTTCGTATGGCGTTGTAGTGTTCTTTAACCTTATTTCCGCTCTTTTTTTCACCTTCGTAGCCAATATCGCCCCCCGACCCCAACCTTATTGCTCTGCGCTTTGCATCGAGATCGTTGCCTGCGGTCGATACAGTGGGGGCTGCGTAACTGCATCGGATTCATGTTGGGATTGGCAAATTCTCATCACTACGAAGGGCAAAGTTAATTCGGACTATCTTTGTCTCACCTCATGCAGCAAATCGACGATTTCATCTCTCGATAGGACAATATCGATACCTTGCACATCCAGGGGAGAATCGTTTTTTGTGACAGGCTTTATGACAAAGATCGTCCCATCTTTGCGTTTTACCAAAACCTCGCCAACTTTCTTGGCTTTGTCAAGAACAGAGGCGAAATTTTGTCTTGCCTCAGAATAGGTGTAAATGGTCATTTTAAACCTCTATCGATTTGATGCCGATTTTTGTTGCAGCATCGACGAGTCCCTGATCAAGCGAAAGAAGGGGGGATTTATAGGTTTGAGCGCATTCGATAAAATAGGCATCATAGGCATAGATATCCAGGATTTGTGCCAATTCAACCGATCTGTTCAGATTGACGTCACAAAGCTGGATAGGAATTTTTTCAAAGGCCTCAAGGGCTGAGAAAGCTTGTTCGAGAGAGATACGATTTCTTTTAAACATTGCCGAGATTGCGTTGCCAATTTCAAAGGGAAGAGAAGAGGGGGCAAGCAAATAAGCCCCCCTGGTTTTATCGATTAAAACCGGCTTGTGTATTTCGTTTGTTATCACGGCGACCACGATTGAGGTGTCGATTACGATTTTCATAATCATCTCATATTATGTACAATTGTACAATTATATTAAAATTCTTGTGAAAATGCAAGTGATTTTTAGACACCTGAGCCTTTCTGTAATCCATCAACACGAGAAAGGTTCAGCTGATCTGCTGAGATGTGGCTAAATCTTGTAATGGTTCAAATTTGAGTTGTCTGCAGATGACAGATTTTGCATGGTTTTTTGGGCGATTCGTTGCATCTTTTTTTTGGTATTGGTTCTTCCCGAGTCGGAACGGGCCGATCGCTGTGCAGAAAGATCTTAACCTTATTTCCGCTCTTTTTTTCACCTCAGTAGCCAATGCCGTCCCCCCGATCCCAACCTTATTGCTCTGCTTTAAAATCCCTCACAGGCAATTGATTTTGTTTGCCGTAACCGGCAACGGTTCGTCGCTCAGCAGCGTCTTTTCCAGCCTTTGCGCGGCGCAAACGAGAAAGCAATCGAGGTCGTTTTGTTCGCTCTTGCTGAACGGGCTGAGCACATAGTCGGCGGTGTTGCCGCGCACGGGGCGCGAGATGCCGAGGCGGAAGCGGCTGAAATCGCGGCTGGCCAGGCGCTCGGCGATGGAGCGCAGGCCGTTGTGGCCGGCCAGGCCGCCGCCCCGGCGCCAGGCGATCCAGCCGAACTCGAGTTCCAGATCGTCGTGCACCACCAGGATCTCTTCCGGCGGGATCTTGAAAAAGTGCGCCGCGCTCTGCACGCTGTCGCCGCTGCGGTTCATCAGGGTCTGCGGTTTGAGCAGGATGAGGCGGCGGTCGGCAAGGGCGATGGTGCTGGTCAGGCTTTTGAATTTCTCCTGCCAGTTAAGGCGGCCGCTGAAGGAGAGGTGCGGCTCGACCATCCAGGCGATGTTGTGGCGGGTGTGTGCGTATTCTCTGCCCGGGTTGCCGAGCAGGGCGATGAGGGAGATCATGGCATGGGTTCCGTTTATGGACCGCCGCGCGGGTTGCCTCAGCGGCCGCGGCCGGTCCAGCAAAAGGTGCAGATCTGTTCTTGCGGCAGGCCGATCGCTTTTATCATGTCCGTCAAATGCTGATAGCGCAGCGTGGTCAGGCCGAGGTGCTGGCGGATGCGGTCGACCATGGCCGCGTAGTCTGCGGTGGTGTGGTCGGTATAGGCGGTGAAATCGGTGCAGCCGGGGCCCTGCAGCTCTTCGATGGCGCGGCGGGCGGCCAGATCGAGTTCCGAGCGGTTGCGCGACAAATTGAGAAACGGGCAGGAAAAGACCAGCGGTGGACAGGCCGGCCGCATGTGCACCGCGGCGGCGCCGTAGCTGAACAGGCGCTGAATGGTTTCGCGCAGCTGGGTGCCGCGGACGATCGAATCGTCGCAGAACAGCAGGTTTTTTTGGTCGATCAATTCGCGAATCGGGATCAGTTTCATGCGTGCCACCAGGTTGCGGATGGTCTGATCCTGCGGCATAAAACTGCGCGGCCAGGTCGGCGTGTATTTGACGAACGGCCGGCAATAGGGCAGATTGGCGGCATTGGCATAGCCGAGGGCGTGCGAGATGCCCGAATCCGGGATGCCGGCCACCAGGTCGGGTTTGACGGTGTCGCGTTTGGCCAGACAGGCGCCGCAGCGGTTGCGCACCTGCTCGACGTTCCGGCCTTCATAGGTCGAGGCCGGATAGCCGTAATAGATCCACAGAAACGCGCAGATTTGCAGCTGTTTGCCGGGCGGCTGCAGCTGTTCAAAGCCGTCGGCGGTCAGGCGCACGATTTCGCCCGGACCCAGCTCGTAGACCGGCTCGTAGCCGAGATTGGGAAAGGCGCAGGTCTCCACGCCGACGCAATGGCTGTCCGCTTTTTTGCCGATGATCAGCGGAGTGCGGCCGAGGCGGTCGCGGCTGGCGATGATGCCCTGGCCGGTGAGCAGCAGCATGGAGCAGGCGCCTTCGATCGCCTGCTGGGCGCTGTGAATGCCCTGGACAAAGCTTTCCTGGCGGTTGATCAGGGTGGCGACCAGCTCGGTTGAGTTGATCTTGCCGCCGCTCATCTCGGAAAAATGGGTGGTGCGCTGCCTGAAGAGGCGGTCGACCAGCTCGGCCTTGTTGATCAGGCGGCCGGTGGTGGCGATGGCAAAGGTGCCGAGGTGCGAGCCGATGATCAGCGGCTGGCTGGCGGCGTTGCTGATGCAGCCGATGCCGGTGGAACCGTGGAATTTGGCCAGATCGTCTTCGAATTTGGTGCGAAACGGGCTGTTTTCGATGTTGTGGATCGAGCGGGTGAAACCGTCGCCGTTTAGAACGGCCATGCCGCCGCGGCGGGTGCCGAGATGGGAGTGATAGTCGGTTCCGTAAAAGAGATCGAGGACACATTCCTGTTTGGCTGCAACGCCGAATAGACCACCCATGGTCGGAAACTCCTGCCTGATTCATTGTGTACCGGGTTCGAGCGGGGCAATGGCAATCTGTGCTGCTCGCAAAGGCCGCGGTCGCCGCCAGCAGACGGCGACCGCGATTAGATCGACAATATACGAATAGTTTACAAAAATGGAAAGAATTTGTTGGAGGGGAAAGATTTCACTGAAGGCTATCTCAACAACAACAGCTTTTTCGCCTGGCGGAACCGGGCTGCTTCCAGGGTATAGACATACACTCCACTGGGCAGGCCGGCAGCATCCCATTCAGTGCGATGTTCCCCTTCGCCGAGCTGCTCAGACACCAAAGTGGCGACCTCCTGTCCCTGCAGATTGTAGATCCTTAAGGTGGCCTGACAAGAGACCGGCAAGGTGAACGCGATGGTTGTGATAGGATTGAAGGGATTGGGAAAATTTTGTTGCAATGAAAAGTCAGATGGAAATGCAGGTCGGGAGACCGGCCGCACACCTGTCTCTTCGTTCGGATACAAAGAGATGTCGTCGATGTACCAGTCAGGAAAAGCGGTGGTCGTATCGTTGATAATCCTGAAACGAATGCCGATCTCTTCATTGCCTGCACCGCAGAAATCGTTTAAACTGTAATCCATCTTTGCAAAACGCGCTCGCTTGCCGGTGATGGCTTCTCCCACCTGTTGCCAATTCGCACCCCCGTCGCTGCTGACCTCCACCAGACCGGATTCGTTTTCCTTGAAATTATACACCGTGTAGAAGGACAAATAGGCTTTGCTCAGACCAGAGAGGTCTACGATAGATACAGCCGTTGCAGCGCTTTCGCTGCAATTGTCCGCCACAGGATTGGATAGGCTGTAAAGACTGCTCTTTCCCGAACGTCCAAAATAGGTGATACGGCCCCAGCCCGCTTCACAAGACCATTTGGCCATGCCTTTTTCAAAACCTTCAATGAGGTTGATTGCCCTGATTGACGTATGCAAGGTGTCATTGCCCGGATTCTCGTCACCGGCCATCTCGGTCCAAAAAGCGATGTCATAGAGGCCTGGCTCCAATGGCGGAAGTTCTGCAAAGGTCACTTCCGTAAACTTTATATCCTGGCCTTTGACAAAGCCAACGGTCTGCAGATCTGAATACAGCACATCACTTCCGGAAACAATCCGACAGGTGACCGCAACATCGAATGCATCGTTTGTGCCATTGCTGGAGATCTTTGCCTGGGGCAAAGTGCCGAAGCTCAGGGTTGGGATGGAATCCAGGTGCGAAGCCTTGGTGTTGACTTTCACATCATCGAGATAGAGCCTGCTGGTGGCCAGGCCAACTCTCAAGGGTGTAGAGACTGGTCCACCCGCATACAGCATGGTATACTGCGAACCAGCAAAAACAACTGTTGGATGAAGCACTCTTCCATACTCCCAAGCTCCTTGCGACCCAAAATCCAAAATGGGATTGCCCTCATATCTTACCCAATCCACACCATTCGCAGATTCAGCGAGGCCTATTCTGATATCACCCGTTCCGGCAATAGGATGAGAAGCATAATACATTCTAAATTTGTCGCCATTCTTTATTACCGAACCTGTCCAGTGATCTGCCATCTCCCAGGTGTTCTTGTACTGCGGGCCGCCTGTCAGAACCGGATTGTGCTCAGATTTGGTCCAATTCAATCCATCAACAGAAGTTGCATAGCCGATTTGGTCACCTGTTCCGGTGCCTTCAGCAGCGTACCACATATGGAATACCTTATCGACCAGAATGACATTGCAGAGAAAAACGTGCTTCTCGTCCCAGCTGCCGGCAGGCCCGGTTGTCAGGACGGGATTATCCGCATATTTGATCCAGTCGATGCCATCCAGGGAATATGCATAGCCTATTTGTAATTTATTCCAACCACCCGTATACCACATGTGATAAACCACTCCATCAAAGAGAACAGAAGGGCCTGTTATCGCATAACCATCCCAGCTTTCCGGTTCCCCCAGGGTCAGCACCGGATTTGCGGATGATCTTTCCCAGGTGGTGCCGTCTTGCGATGTCGCATAGCCTATTGCATTGCCATAAAGGGTGTTTCTCCGGCCACCCTCATACCACATTTTGTACAACTCTCCATCATAGAGCAGGCTTGTGGCTCTGATCTCGAATCCTTCCCATGCAGAGGGTTCACTCGCCATCACCGGATTGCCTTCATACTTGGTCCATTCCAACTGACCGTATGCGCTTGTATGCATGCACAGAACCGCCAGCAAAACCAGAAAAACGCGCAAATGGCTGCAGTCTGTTTTCATGTCCGACCTCCTTTTAATGGTAAGTCAGCGGCGTCCCGTCTGACGACGGGGCACTGTTGTGGTCAACTGTTATCGCATCGATAGTCACAGGATCTGCAATTCAATTCAGAGTAAAGTGGGTTGAATCATCTGCACGCCGAAACCTGAAATATTCAGGCAAATTTTATCAGTCGGCGTGATTCATTTGGAGAACAACTGAATTTTTGCGTGCCGCAGAGGGACGGTCGGGAAAAAGGGTCGGTTGGGCAAGTTTCTCAAGAGGGTAATGGAGAGCCCACAAATGGAATTAGGGAATCCAGCATACCCCGATCACAGGAAGATTCGTCTGGGCGATAAAAAAAATAAAAATAAAAAAGCCCGATCTGGTGGAAAAAATTTTGAAAATGCTGGTTTTACCTCAGATCGCGCCGGAGTATTTTTCCCGTCATGCTGCTGCATGCCGGCACCAATGCGATCGGCGGTTTTCTGCCGACTCCAACGGATGTGCTCGATGCTTAACATTGTCATTTGCCGAAAAAAACCGAAAAATCCACCCAGGGGATAAAGGGAAAGCCGCCCTCTTCGAAGGCTTCTTTCATGGTCATCAATGCGATATCGGCCGCCAGGCGGTCGCCGAAAAAGCGCACCCCCCCGGAAAAGAGCACCGCTGTTTCCTCTGCCGAGATGATCCAGTTTTCGCTGATCAGTTTAACGCTGTTGGAAATTTGCCTCTCCGCGCCGGCCAGCAAAATAAAACCGCCTTCTTCTGCATCGGCAACAATGGGAACCCCGGCTCCGAGCGTGATGGCGCTGCGATCGTCGCCTATGGTCGTCACCGCGTACAAGAGTTTGAGGCTGCCGTCTTCTTTTGTGAGGGTCAGGTACATAAAGCCTGCTCCCACCCCGACTCGGGGCGATAGCGGGAAGGTGAATTTGGGCGCCAGCATGATCAGCTGTGATGTTGAACCGGGCAAAAGGGAGATGCCGCCGCTGAGGGAGAAATAATCGGCGATTCCATAGGCCAGCGTGGGAAAGAAGATGTAATAGTCGGCGAAATAGCCGTTGCCGCTTTTGAGGCTGCGGCCGGTCGGCGAGAAAAAGAGCCTGGAGGTGTTCGGATCGAGGCGGAAGAACTTGCCTTCGCGCACCTCTCCCCGCAGGTCGATGATTTGGCTGATCTGCATGTCGGGAAGCGCGATCTGCAGCCCGCCGGCGGTCTCGACGATCAGGGTGTCTCCTTGCGCCCGTTTGAATACGCCGATCAGCTGACTGCCGTCGCGCAGGACCAGCTTTTTATTGACTCCGCTTTCGGTCCATTTTGCTTCCTCGATCGGAAAGAGCGCTTCTTTGAACTGTGCATCTTCATCGAGAGCTCGATCGATCCGGGTTTGGACGCCCGCGCGCAACTGCAAAAAGCTTTCCGCCGGCAAATCGACAAACACCATCTGGGCTCGTTCCCCGGCATTGCGCAGGAGATGCATGCGGTATTTATCCGCATCGATTGGATAGATTTTCGCCGCCGTGAATCCATCGATGTCGCCGAAGATGAGGTAGCGGAGATTTTCTTCCGCATCGATCATCTGGCCCAGCGATTCGTGCAGAGCCAGGGCGGTGAAATCGGCATTCGGCGCCGCTGCCGCCGGCGCGATCGCGAAAAGCGCGCAGAACCATCCCAGGCACAAGACAAAGCTTCTGTTTTTCATGTGGCCTCCTCAACGACGTATTGAATTGTATTCATTTTAGCAGGATAAAGCAAGAAAAATAATGTCAGGTCAGAAATGCCTGGAGCTCGACCTTGAACGTTCCGCATTTTTCGCATTCGACAGCCGGAATTTACTTGCGCCTGTCGCCTGCAATCGCTATCATTATTTGGGGCAGGTTCATTCAAGGCTATCACCGTCGAAATTCAACAAATCGCGGATTTGCAGGCCACCAGGACCTTGATCGAGCTCAAGAAAAAGTTAAAATAATTGACCCGAACAACGGAGGATCGACCGATGTTGCCGGTTGATGAAAAGAACGATCTCTATCCCATCTGTCCGCATTGCGGCCAGGAATTGAAAAAAATCTTTTGCCGCCGGCTGCAGAGCTTTTTGGGCAAGCGCTACATCTATTTTTGTCCGCACTGCCGGAAAACGCTCGGCGTTTCGCATCGCAAAGGATTCTGGATGGGGTAGGTGTTTTTTTCAAACCGCACAGCGCCTTGCCTTTGCGGTGACGGCCGGGAAAGTTTCCCAGGAAAACCCGCCGGATCGAAGGTGTCCTTTTTCAACGCGCCGGCTGTTCTTGCGCCAGCGGTTGTGCGGCAGTCCCGATTGATGGCAAATCGTTCACAGGAGGTGACGCCATGCAGACCAAGAAATTATGCTTTTTGCTGCTCATGCTCTCGACCTCTGTTCTTTTCCCGCAGCAGTACACGGAAATATTCGACAATGTTTGGGGTATGGGAATCAATTACAGCGCTCCTGTTTTCTGCGACATCGATCAGGATGGCTTGCTGGACCTGATCGTCGGCAGTCAGGATGGCAAACTGGGCCACTATCGACAGAATAGCGCCGGCTCATCGGAATTTGATCGGGTCACGAACTTTTTCAACGAAATCGATGTGGGTGAATTTGCCGTGCCCTTTTTCATCGACCTGGATCAGGACGGTCTGCTCGATCTGTTCATCGGCCATCAGTACGGCCGCATCTGCCATTTCGAACAGCAGGCTGTCCATTCGCTCGAGTTCAACCTGATCACCGATCAGTTCAACGGCATCAAGGTTCCCTATGAATCCGTCCCCAGTTTCACCGATCTGGATCACGACGGCCGGCTGGACCTGATCGTCGGCGAGCGCGCCAACATTTTGCACCATTACGAACAGACTGCCCCGGCTGCGCAGACTTTTACCCTGATCGCGGACACCTTGAGCGGAATCGTCACCGGCTGGCGGCCGAGGCCCGTTTTTCTCGATCTGGATGGGGATGGTTTGCTGGACCTGATCATCGGCAACCTCGGTGGCAAGCTTTTGCACTATGAACAGGATGCGGCGGCTTCGTTTACCTTTTCTCTGCTTGCGGCAGAGTTCAGCGAAATCAGGGTCGATAAGGATTCTGCGCCGGCGTTTGCGGATTTTAACGGCGACGGCCTTCTGGATCTCATCGTCGGTGAACTTGCTGGTCATCTCAACCACTTTGTCCAGAATGCGGCAAAAGCCAATTCCTTTGCTCTCGTCAGCGAAAGATTCGTCAACGGCTCTATCGATGTGGGACTTGATGCCGCTCCGGCATTTGGTGATCTGGACGGCGATGGCCGGCTCGATCTGCTCATCGGTACCGAGTCAGGTGTTGTGCACCATTATGAACAAGACGCGGTCGGCTCCTCCGGCTTCCATCCCCTTTCCGCCAAATTCAACGATATCAACGTCGGCAATCTCTGCGCCCCGATTTTGACCGAACTCAACCACAACGGCCGTTATGATCTGATCCTCGGCAAATTGGATGGCTTTCTGATTTACTATGAGCAACAGGCCGTCAACTCGACTGCTTTTCAGCACGTCACCGACAGCCTGAGCGGAATCGATGCCGGGAGTTATTCTTCGCCGTGCGCAATCGATCTGGATGGCGATGGTTTGCTGGATCTGGTGGTCGGTGAATATGAGGGGTGCCTGCGCCACTATGAACAGGCTGGTGTCGGTTCGACCGATTTCGTGTGGATTTCCGACAAATTGGGCGGAATCGATGTGGGAGAACAGGCCAGCCCGTGTTTTACGGATCTGGACGGCGATGGATTGTGGGATCTGCTGGTGGGCAGCAACACCTCGAGAGTATATCACTATGAACAGGAGGCAGCCGGTTCGACCTCGTTTGCCTTTTTTGCCGAATATTTCAACGATGTCTACATTTCATCCGCCAAACCGATCTTTGCGGATGTGAATGGGGATGGACTGCAGGATTATCTGGCCGGCAGCTATTACGGCGATATTCATTATTTTCAGCGAATCGATGGCACCCAGGTGGAACCGCACCTTCTCACGACAATCCCGCGTTCTTTCGCGCTCGGGCATAACTATCCCAATCCCTTCAATCCGGCCACGACGATACCGTACGATTTGGGCGAGTCGGCTCAGGTCGAGATTTCGATTTTCAATGTGCGCGGTCAACGCGTCAAAGAATTGCTCGACGCTTTTCAACCGGCAGGTTCTTATGCGATTCGCTGGGACGGCAAGGATGAAAAGGGCCGTGCGCTGGCGGGCGGGATTTATTTTTTGCGGATGCAGGCGGGTCAAAGCCAGCAGTCTGTCAAGCTGGTGTTGCTACCATAAGGAAAATTTTCGTTAGCGAAAAAAGAAGGTTTTCTAAATATTTAAATTACACAACCTCGGCCGTTTTTGGCTACCTTCCCGACCGCATCGTTTGATAACGGGTTTTTCTCGTTGTTGTGGATAACCACCCGTATGATGCGGATTGCTGTTCAACAAACAAATTAAAATTCGGATAGGAGGGAACATGAGCTTTATCGGCTTGATTATCGGCACCGCTGTCTTGTTTGCGCTGACCTACGGCATCACTCTTCCGCTTGCCAGGGCAATCAGCGGAAGCCGCGGCAATCGATCCACGACGCTTGAAAACACCGCAGATCAGTCGAATCTGGAGCCATCCTCGATCAGCCAGTCTGGTGTGACAATTACGCCGGCCGGACAGACTCAGACTGTAAAGGCAGGTGACGCAATCGACAGCGTGGACACCGGCACTTTTATTATTGTCCATGTGATGGTGATGGGAATAGCGGGATTTCTGCTCGGAGCGGTCGCCGGCATCTATTTTATCGGTTTTGCCAGGCAAGCCAAGATGTGGCCGGGGATGATTGCCCTGATCGTCACCAGCCTGATCGGTTCGTCGATGTGATCGATCAAATAAGAGCAAAGAAGGCGGAGAATTGACCGGAACGGTTTACAGGCTGACAGGCATCGCAATTTTTGCCGTGGCGTTGGCCTTTTCGCCACCCAAAGAGAACCAAAGCCCGGCGGCGATCGCGGCTAAGGGATATGACCTGTTCTGGGCGGACGAGTTCGACGGTGCGGCTCTCGACAGCAACAAATGGCGCCACTACCATCCCGGCAAACGGCGTGACGCCGTCAACGTCGACCACGCCGTCACCCTGGACGGCCAGGGTCATCTGGTGATCGCCACCAGCCGCAGCGGCGATGACTACCACACCGACCAGGCGGTCTCGATGCGCGACCAGTTCATCATCCTCAGCCTCGAGGTCGGGGAGTGGGCCGGCGACATCGCCCGGGCCGTGCTGCCCGACAGCCTTCTGGTCGATTATGTCAGGGTGTACAAAAAAAGATGAACGCACTGCTCCGCACTCGAATGTCACCGTAGAGGAGCTCCAATGCCGAGCCTGATGCCGGGCAAAGCCGGGACCAAAGAAGCTTATGCGATCGCCGTGATCGGGAAGGACCTGCGGATCGCCGTTCCGCCCGGGGCGATGCTGCACTATCGGCTGCAACCGGATGCGGCCGTGCTCCTGATGACGACGCATCGGGGTGAAGGCGGCTTTGCTCTTTTACCGCAAGCGCGAGCCGCGGCGACAGTCTTTGCCAAATATATCGACCGCATCGCCGCACCGGAGGTCGTGCATCGATTTCAGGACAAAGCCTATGCCCTGACCAAATTGCAAGGCGGCAGGATCTGCCTGACCGGGGCGATGCTGCAGGCTTTTCACCTGGGTGTCGGGGCCAGGCTTTTGGTCGTCAAAAGCACGACCGTCGCCTTGAGCTACACGCCGGTGGAAATTTGGCGGGCCAAATTCGCGCAGCGGGGGCTGCACGAAGCCATCGAGAACATGGCCAAGCTCGAGGTGCTTTGACGGCCGGTGCGCCTTGCTCTGTCTGACTTTGCTCTTGCGATGAAGGGAATCGATGTATCGATCGCTTTTACATGTTCTGCTGCACAAAGGTGTTGCCTCGCTCTTTGCGCTCATGCTCTTTTTGGCCTGCACAGAATCCCGTGCGCCGGTCTATCGGGCTGTGGTGAAGGCCGGATACTCCGGTCAGCCCGGGGCAGTCATCGACGGGCGGCAAAATTTTGCCTCAATCGGAGAGGCTCTCGAGGCTGTGCCGGCAGCGAATTCATCGCCTTTTGCGATATTTGTTCACAACGGCCGCTACAGCGAAAAACTGAGCGTGGACAAGGCCCATGTCCGCCTGATCGGCGAATCGCGCGACGCAACGGTCATCACTTTTTCCGCCAGCGCTGCGACGCCCGGCCCGGACGGCGAGCCCTGCGGCACCCGGGGCTGTTCCACGCTGCGGGTGGCGGCGCCCGATTTTCGGGCCGAAAATCTGACCATCGAAAACGGCTTCGATTATCCGGCCAACCTGGCAAAATCGGACGATGACCCGAGCAAAGTCCAAAATCCGCAAGCCGTGGCGGTGATGCTGACAGGCGAGAGCGACCGGGCGGTGTTCCGCAACTGCAAGATCGCCGGTTATCAGGATACGCTGTTTCCCGACACGGGGCGCAGCTGTTTTGATCGCTGTCGGATTCTGGGGCATGTCGATTTCATCTTCGGCGCCGGTCAGGCGGTTTTTCAAGAGTGCGAAATCGTGTCGCGCAACCGCCGGGACAAGAATCCCACCGGCACTATCACCGCGCCGAGCACGCCGATCCGTATTCCGTACGGATTCTTGTTCGTCGATTGCCGCCTGGTCAGGGAAGATTCAACCCTGCCCGCGGCATCGGTGCGGCTGGGCCGCCCCTGGCATCCGCAGGCGGATCCGCGGATTTCGGGCAGCGCCGTTTTCATCCGCTGCTATATGGATGACCACATCGGGCCGATCGGCTATGCAAAAATATCCTCCACCGATTCCATTGGCCAACGGATCTGGTTCGATCTCGAACCCGATTCGCGCTTTTTTGAATACACCAGCCATGGGCCGGGCGCGGTGGTCAGCCCGCAGCGACCGACTTTGGATGAGAAAGCCGCCGCCTGGTATACCGCCGCACACGTGCTCGACGGCTGGATTCCTTGAGATCGGCGCACCTTTTGGGAGTTTCGATCACCTGATTTTGCGGCGACCGCTGCGAGTCGGCCGCTGCGCCGGCTCCGGTCTGGACGCTGCGCGTGCGTGTTGATATCATTGCAAGCGCAGGAATTCATTTGCAAAGGAGGCACACAATCACGACCGCACCGCTTTTGTACAACCCCGAGTTTCCGCGCTCGAACCGCTACGATGCGGACTGGGTGCTGGAAAACCAGATGGGCCCGAATGCCTTGTGGCTGATGGAGTGGTTGACCGATGCTGTCGAGCTCAAAGCCGGCATGCGGGTGCTCGACCTGGGCTGCGGCCGGGCGATGACCAGCATCTTCCTGGCCCGCGAATTCGGCGTCCAGGTCTGGGCCAACGACCTGTGGATCACCCCCGATCACAATTGGCGGCGGGTGAAGGAAGCCGGCGTGCAGGACGCGGTTTTCCCGCTGCGCGTCGAGGCGCACGCGCTGCCGTTTGCCAAAGGATTTTTCGACGCCGTCGTTTCGGTGGACGCCTACCATTATTTCGGCACGGACGAGCTCTATCTCGGTTATCTGAGCGGCTTTGTGCGGCCGGGCGGCCGGCTGGGCATGGTCGTGCCCGGACTCATGCGGGAGATAGAAGAGGTTCCCGACCATCTGTTGACTCCGCAAGCCAACGGCAAGGTCTTCTGGGAAGACGAGTGCTGGAGTTTCAAAACCGCCGAATGGTGGGGGAATCTGTGGGGCCGGTGCGGCAGGGTCAAAAATGTGCAAACCGCCATATTGAGCGACGGCTGGCGCCATTGGTGCGATTTCGAACGAGTTCTGGAAGAGACGGGCAGGAATCTCTTTCCTTCCGACTGGCAAGCCCTGGAAAGCGATGGCGGCAGGACGATCGGCTTTGTGCGCGCCGTGGCCGAGCGCAGCGATGCGGAATCGACGAATCTCTATGATCCCGGCATCGGACTGCAGGCCGGCGCCGACACCTGAACGCGGCGATGTGCCAGCACCGGGGATCCAGACCATTTCACAAGACGGCAAAGAGCAAAGGGGAGAGGCGATGATCGGATTGCGGCGCCACCATGTCCGGGTGGTCCCTCACCAGGAAGAGTGGGCTGCACGGTTTGCTGCCGAGCGCGAAGATCTGCTGGCGGCGCTGGGCGGGCATGCCGTCGATATCCAGCATATCGGCAGCACCGCGGTGCCGGGTCTGGCCGCCAAACCGGTCATCGACATTGCGGTGGCAATCCGCTCCCTGGCGGCACTGCCGGAGATCATCGAAGCGCTCGCCAGGACCGGCTATATCTATCGCTGCGACAGCGGCCAGGAGGGCGGCCACCTATTCGTGCGCGAATCGGCGCCGGAGATCCGCTGCGTCCATTTGCACGTCGTGCAGCAGGACGACCCGCAATGGCAACACTATCTCGAATTTCGCGATCTGCTGCGGGCGGACGGCGAATTGCGGCACGAGTACGCCGAGCTCAAGCTGGCGCTGGCCCGGCGTTATGCAAAAGACCGCAAATCCTATACGGGAGCGAAACAAGAATTCATCCAGTCCATCTTGCGCCAAAAAACCGGGTCCGGCCAAACAAACGAGGATTCGCCGTCGACCCACATCTGACGGTCATCGCGATAGGGAGTTGATGATGAACGAAAAACCGATGAATTTCGATGTGCATCCGCCGCGGGAAATCGCCCGGTTGTTCGAGCGTGCCGGGGTTGCCAGGGTGCAGTCCGAACCGCTGTCGTTTATGGCGCTGGCCGTGCTCGCCGGCGCTTTTATCGCGCTCGGCACGCTTTTCTTTATTGTCGTGGTCACTGAGGCGAATTTCGGCTTCGGCGTCAACCGATTGCTCGGCGGTTTGAGCTTTTGTCTCGGCCTGGTTTTGGTGGTGGTGGCCGGCGCCGAGCTGTTTACCGGCAACAATCTGATGACCCTTGCCTGGGCGAGCCGCCTGATCACCACCCGCGCTTTGCTGCGAAGCTGGGTGCTGGCCTATGTGGGCAATGCCGCCGGCTCTCTGGGCATCGTTTTTTTGGCCATCTGGGCCGGCATCGCCGAGCTCGGCGGCGGGGCCGTGGGCGAAACCGCGGTGCAGATCGCCGGCGCCAAGGCAGGTCTGGGATTCGGCACCGCATTTGCCCGCGGCATCCTGTGCAACGCTCTGGTTTGTCTGGCCGTGTGGATGGCCACGGGCGGCCGCAGCGCGACCGACAAGATCCTGGCGGTTCTTTTTCCGATCACCGCCTTTGTCGCGATGGGATTCGAACATTCGATCGCCAACTGGTTTTTTCTGCCGTACGGCCTGGCGTTGGGCAGCCACGGCGCGGTGCCGTTTGCGGGAGTCGTCAACAACCTGGCGGCGGTGACCGCGGGCAATATCATCGGCGGTGCAGTGCTGGTTGGCGGTCTTTACTGGGTCGCTTATTTGCGCAAGGAAACCGGGCAAGCAAAAGAATGAACCGGCCGATTGAAAAGGCGCGCTGCCCCGTGCCGTTTGGCTACTCCCGGCCTGGATCGATGCCGTCGTAGCCGCGCTTCTGCCTGGAGGCGATCACATGGTTGGCATTTTTTCCCCGACGTGCAACGGTTACTGTCTCGGGTTCTGAATTCTCTGAATAAAAAAAGCCGCCCATTTCGGACGGCTTTTTTTGTTTTTCGCTGCAGATGCCTTTACTTCAACAGGATCATCTGCATGGTCTTGTTGAAACCGTTGGCCTTGAGGATACAGAAATAATTCCCGCTCGGCATCGGAATGCCGGCATCATTCATGGCATCCCAATGGAGTTCATGAATCCCCGCCTCCATTTTATTCGAGACCAGAGTCCGGACGATCTGACCTTGCATGTTGATCACCGTCAGGGAGACCTCTCCCGCCTCCTTGAGACTGAAGCGGATGGTGGTCAGCGGATTGAAGGGATTTGGATAGTTCTGTTCCAATACGTATTCCGCGGGCTGAACGGTGACCTGAATCGCCTCGTGCATCGTTACAAGGCCGTCCAGGCTGATATCCGCCAGCTTGTACCAGTAGCTCCCGCCGGCCGCAACCGCAATATCGGTAAAGCGGTAGGTATGCGCCGCCGTCGAGTTGCCGGCTCCGGAAATGATCTGACTGGTGATGCGCTCGAAGGGTCCCTGCGCGGTCACCGAACGATAGAGATAGAAGCCCAGGTTCTCGGTCTCGCTCTGGGTCGTCCAGACCAGTTCCACCCCTCCCCTTGCCGCCGTGGCGGTGAAGGAGCTGAGCTCGATCGGAACATAGACCGGGATTTGATAGTCTTCCACTTCGCCGTCCGGGGCCATACCCGCGAAGCCGATACCCGGCTGCGAGGAGAGCCGGAAGCGGGCATTCATGGCTCCGATTTCAGGGACAGCATCGGGGTCGATCTCCGGGATATGGAAAACGAGGCTCTGGGAGCCGGATGTGACCGGCTGGTCGGAGAAGATCTTTTCGCCCGCATCCATCCAGTCACCGTCCCGGTTAAAGTCAATCCAGGCGTTGAGATACCCCGCGCCCGAGCTGATCACAGTCACCGAGTTCTGGCTGTTCTGGTTGAAGGGCAGGCTCGGGAAGAGAATGCCATCTTCGTCATCAAAGCCGGTGAGGTCGTCGCCCGTGCTGTTGTCCGAGACGACGCCATCGCTCTCTGCGTCGATCAGAGCGCCCAGGTAGAGGTCGCTCAGGACATGGCGCGCACCATCGTTGACCAGAAGGGTCGGATAGGAAGGATCCGGCGCATCGCCAAAATCCAGATTGAATTCTGAATAATAATGGCTTGGATCGTCGTCCTGGACAGTGGAGCCGTTGAACTGACCGGTCGCGGTGCCTATATTCTCGTACTGTCCCGCCACGGCGGTTCCAGAAGCCGCGTAAATCCAGGTTTCATTGAGATCCAGCAGACCGTCGTGATTTACATCGCCGCTCAAATAAATCGGCGTGATACCTGACTGATTGTCGGTGACGCTGATCTGGCTCAGCACCACATTGCCTGTGTTGGTCACCACATACTGCCAGGTGATCGCTGATCCCGGCGTCACACTCGGACCTGGAGCAGCATCGGCATCCTCACCGTTGGTGTTTTTTTCGATGTGAATACCCGGCGAGGCGCCAAAATAATGGCTCGGATCCTGGTCGCTTACCGGCTGGTCGCTCAGGATGTCTATCCCTGTCACCGTGCCGATATTCTCGTACTGTCCCACCTGCGCGATACCCGTCGCTCGATACTGCCAAGCCTCTCCGGGATCCAGCAGATCATCCTGATCCAGGTCGCCGTCATTGTAGCCGTCCGCCGGCGATTCATCCACCATCGTTACTGCCGCACCCTGGTTGTCCACCACCACCGCAGTCCGGATCGCCGTGTTGCCCAGATTCGTTACCGTGTAGCTCCAGGTCACTGGATTGCCTGCCAGCACGTTCGGCCCGGGTGCATTGTCCGCATCCTCGCCATTGGTCGACTTTTCGATATGAATGCTTGTAAATCCGCCATAATAGTGGCTCGGATCCATGTCCGTCACCGTCTGCCCGGCAAACTGCCCTGTCACCGTGCCGTTGTTAACGTATTGTCCCGCAGTGGCAACACCCGTCGCCGTGTAGGTCCAGGTTTCGTCCACATCCAGAAGATTGTCCTGGTCCAGGTCACCATCGTTAGTTCCATCTGCCGGTGTCGTGTCCACTGCCAGTGGGGTTTCACCCTGATCGTCTGTTACCTCGATATCGCTCAAGGCCACATTGCCGGTGTTGGTTACAATGTAGCTCCACTGCACCGCCTGGCCAACCGGAATCGCCGGCCCCGTCGGTACATCCGCATCTTGACCATTGACCAGCTTCTCGATGTTGATTCCCGCACTCGGGCCAAAATAATGCGAAAGATCGCTGTCGCTCACAGGATTGTTATAAACATCCGTTCCGTTAACCGTGCCGATATTCGCGTACTGGCCCACTCTGGCTATCCCTGTCGCCTGAAAGGTCCAGCTTTCGCCAACATCCAGCCAGCCGTTGCCATTGTCGCCGCTGACATAGGAAGGACTCACTCCGGCTTCCGAATCCGTCACCAGAATATTGCCAATGGCCACATTGCCTGTGTTGCTCACGACATAGGTCCACGTCACGGTGGCGCCCGGCGCGATGAATGGCCCTGTGGGCACATCGGCATCCTCAGCATCGGTGTACTTTTTGATCTGGATCCCTGCCTGTCCGCCAAAATAATGGCTCGGGTCCTCATCGGTCACCGTCTGCCCATTGTAGCGGCCTGTCACCGTCCCGACATTCACATACTGGCCGGCAGCTGCTGTCCCCGTTGCCTGGTACGTCCATGTCTCGTCCACATCGAGCAACCCGTTGCTGTTAGCATCACCGCTCACATACGCCGGTACGACCCCGACCTGACTGTCCGTGACGATAATATGGCTCAACGCGACATCACCTGGATTGGTCACCACGTACGTCCAGGTCACCGCGCTGCCTACCGCAATCGAAGGTCCGGTCGGCAAGTCGGCATCCTCACCGTTGGTCGATTTTTCGAGCAGGATCGCCGGTACCAGGATGCAGAGACCCGCATCCCAGCTGAGATCGGTCTCGCCCGAGGAGAGGGTGGTCGTGGCAGTGCGTCCGTCAATGGGATCGGCATCCGAGTCGAGACTGTCGTCGCCTCCCTGGTCGGCTGTGCTGAAAGCAAAGCCGCTGGGGGCAGTGAAGAGCAAATAATAGTCACCGGGTTGCTGGTCGGCGAAGAAGTAAAATCCGTCGGAGTCGGTCAGGGTGCTGCCCACCAGAGTGCCGCCGGCGGTGTAGAGAGCGACGGTCACATTGGCGAGGCCGGGCTCGCCGGCGTCCTGGATACCGTTGCGGTTGAAGTCGTGCCAGACCCGGTCGCCGATATCCCCGGCCGGCTGGACGGTGATGAAGTCGCAGCCATCCGCTGTAAACGTGTTGCCGCTGTTGGTGCCCTGGGCCTCGGCGCAGTTTTCGGTCACCCCGGCAGCCGCTGCAGCAGTTGGATAGATGGAGAAGGTGATGGTGACGTTTTGGTCGGGATTGAGGGTAGCGTTGAGATCCCAGAAGAGCGTCAAACCTGTAGCGACGGTACCGCTCAGGGCGGGTTCGACCTGTTGGGGGGGATTGCCATCGGAGAAGGTGACCACTGCCGAGCTGGGAATGTAATCCCAGCCCGCCGGCATGAAATCGCGCACTTGCACATTGCTGACGAGATAGCTGTAGGTGGTCACGGTCAGGGTGAACTCGGCCGGATGACCGACGATGACGGTGTCGATATTGACTCCCTTTTCGATGCTCAGCACCTGATCGACGAACTGCTCGGCCAATGGCACCACGGTATAGCCCAGATCGAGAGCCGGGCTGCCGATGGCGGTGGGGTCGCCGCTGATTTCGCCGTAATTCATGGCGAGGGTGTCCGGGCTCCAGATACGCGCCCCGGTCATATCCCGGTCGTTGGGATCGACGATGCGGACCACCTGCGGCAATGAAGCGGTGTAGGTGTTATCCACCGTGCCGTTCTGATCATAATCGACAAAAATAGTCGATGCATCTCTGAAGGGCATGACATAAACGGCGGAATAGTTGTTGGTGTTGTTGAGATCGCCCGGAGCCCAACCGACCACATACTGTGTCCGGCAGTACTCCTTGGGAATAAAGATCAGCCCCCAGTCCCAGGTGTCATATCCGGTGCCGGCGATGCCAAAGCCCCAGAATGTGTTGCTGCCGGTCAGGTCGACCCCGTATTCACGCGGTACATAGTGCCCTGTCTTCAGAGCGAAAGAAGCGAGCTGCTTCGCGGCAATAGTAAAGCTGCCCGTGGTGCTGTCCCGGTAAGAGATCGTGATCGACTGATCGTGGGGGTTATAGAGATAGAGATCGGTGCGGGAGTCCAGCTCTGAGGAGCTGGGTTGAAAGCTGGTCACAGGGACCGCATACCGATGTCCCCACAAGGCGGTCGGCAGGCCTGTGAACCCGTTGATCTGCGAACCGGTGCCTCTGACCTGCAGTGCGGTGAGGAACTGGATTTGAACAGGCGAGGTCGCCGTGACGCGCGTGCCTTTCCGGACATTGCGCAGATCGTCGTCGACGGCTGTTTCTCCCTTGTTGAGGGTTCCCGAGTAGATCACGGTGTTGTCAGGGTCAGTTACCGTCACCGTATTGTTATCGTGCGTCGACTGTACCATCAGAACCACGCGCTGAAAGTCCGCAAAAGGCTGTGAACGATCGCTCTGATACAGATCCGATCCCACCGGCATTTCAAAAGCGCTCGAGAGGGCTTGAATGGGCAGTAACTCAAAAGCCAGGGCCATTACCGTGCCTGGACTTTCCGGCCAGCTGGCGCGGGAGACAAAGGCCGGTCCGCCGATGATGGTGATGCGGTCACCACCGTCGTAAAAGGTGGCCGTGCCGCGTGGGTTGGCCGGTATATCGGCCGACTCGAAAATCTTGTATTGGCCCGTGTTGAGGGTGTAGGTCTCATCGGGCGCTCCATAGCCGTTCTCCCAGTGATCGTAATTGAGGATGGTGCCATCTGTACTGGCCGTCACGCTGATGACAGAGTGCATCCTGTTGCCCACTACAGGATCATTATCGAGATAGGCATAGTGACTGCGCAACAGGCTCTCCTGGCCAGGAACAAGATATTCCTGAAAACCGGAAGTACCTGCATGGCCCGACAATACACTTGAAAAGAGCGACACGATGAAAAGAACAATGCCCGTGCCCTGCGAACCTCTGCTGAATTTGTCCATTTTTTCTCTCTCCTGATTGCTGATTGTGGCGTGGAGTATACAGCTTTTAATGATTTTTGCGAAACAACGTTAATTTAAACAATTATTATTATTAGTTATAAAAACCAGAACCTCCTTTATTCATTTTTGTAATTGCAAGGGGTGTGCCGAAGATAAAAAAACCCGGGCCGGCGAAAAAAATCTTCGCTGCAACCCGGGCTTTTAACCACAATGCTGTGAGGATGGAACAGAACGCGGAGGTCAGCGCGATTTGGCCAATCCCTGGACAAATGACCGGCCTTTGACATGTTTTGCCGTCAAGGCTCCGATCGGGCAGCCGTGAATCGGCACGCCATGCTTGACCGGGAGAGGAAAGAGCAAAAGCTATTCAACTCAGGAGGATATGAGCCTTGGCGAGTTTTTCCGGAATGCGCAGGCTCAGCGGACAGCTTTGCATGCAGCTCCGGCAATCGATGCACGAGTCGGCCTGGGTTGTCAACTCGGCATAGAGTTCGCTCGCTTTGTGCCAGTCGTGATCGTCCAGAGCGTAGCGTTCGAAGCGCAGAATGTCGGTTATGGGGATATGCTGCGGGCAGCGGCTCTGGCATTTTCCGCACAGCCGGCATGCCGATCGGCCTGCCTCGACAGTCATGATGTCGATGGCGCGCTGATCCTGCGTGCGCACCTCTTTGTCGGCACCGGAAAAGGTATCGACAAATTCCTCCAGATTTTTGACCCGGATAACCACCGCATCGAGGTCGGTCCCGGTCGTCAGCCAGCGCACCAGGGCGTTGTGAGGCGACACGCCGGCCGGCAGTTTTTCCATAAACGACTGGTCCTGTATCATGCGGCCGATTCCCCGTGCGGTCTTCATGGCAATGACGCCGAAATTTTTCTGCCGGCTGAATTGCAGAAAGCGATCGACTTGTGGATCGGCACCGAAGGAATAGATGATCTGCGCGTGTTCATAAAGGCCGTCTTCGATGACCGACCTAAGGATTTCCGTTGCGCTCTGGCCGTTTTTTACTCTTGGGCTGCCCTCGTAGCTGTGCTGGGAAAGACACAGATGTTTGACCAGGCCCTGCTTTTTGAGCCGTTCAAAAGCGCGGACAAAGCTTTTGTTTTGCTGCACTTCTTCGACGTTGTGATACCCATAGTGCAGCTGCATGTCGTCAAAGTATCCCAGCCCGGTTTTTTTCACCGCTTCCTGCACATATGCAATGTGTTCCTCTTCATCGAGGCGGCCCTGATAGTGGTCGCCGCCGACGCGGTCGACACAAACCTGGCAGCAATGGGCGTCGCGGTTTTTTCGGATGCTCTCCGGCGCGCCGCCGTCCATCCAGCGATTCGCCTTGTGCCAGTAATTCATGCCGCACAGAATGCCGGCTTCGGCGACGAGCGGCGGCAGATCGCCGGCGCCGATCAGGATCGACACCTCGCGGCCGCTGTAACCGAGTTTGCGGCGCGGCAACTGGCCCACTCTTTTCGCCGCCTCTTCGACTGCCGATAATCCCGTCTGCTTTTCATCGGCCGCCGCCTGACCTGCCAGTCCGGCCAAAACCGCGGCAGACGACAGTTGCAAAAAATCCCTTCTGCGAATCGACTTTCCCTTGGCCATAAAAAATGATCTCCTCGATTAGGACATGAAGGTGTCGGCGGATGTGGCGAATTCGCCGCAATCGAGCAAAGAAACCGGCAAGGCTGGTTTTATTTCAACAACACCATCTTGCGCCGCTGGCAGAATTTGCCGGTGCGAAGTTCATACCCATAGATTCCGCTGGCCAATCCAGCCGCAGAGGCATTCCAGACAACCCGGTGTACTCCGGCGGCCTGTTTTTCGTTTACGAGTTCAAAGACGGTTTTGCCCAACAGATCCGTTATTTTGAGCTGTACGTGTGCCGGCTCGAACAGGCGATATTCGAATCGGGTGGTTGGGTTGAAGGGATTGGGGTAATTCTGCCGCAGTTCGAATTCCGGCATTGCGGGTTGCGCGTTTTCCGCCACCTTGCTGATCAGGTCGTTGCGCAAAAGAAAAAGTCCGGTTTCGCGGTCGGCCACCATAACGAGATCACCGTCGACGGCCACCCCATGGGCGAAGCCCGGGGTGTCGAAGAATCCCACTTCTTGCGGCGCGGCCGGGTTGCTGACATCGACGACGCGCACACCCCGACTGTAATCGGCGACATACGCATAGCCGCCGTCGACAGCCACATCGTAGGCCATGCCCGGTGTGTCGACGAACCCGACTTCTTGCGGCGCAGCCGGGTTGCTGATATCGACCACGCGAAGTCCCTGATCGTAATCGGCGATATAGGCGAAATTGCCGTTGACCGCCAGCCCATAAGCAAGACCAGGGGTGTCAAAGAATCCCACCTCTTGCGGCGCGGACGGGTTGCTGATATCGATGACGCGCATGCCGGTGTTGTAATCCGCCACATAGGCATATCGGCCGCTGACCGCCACCCCATAGGCCCAGCCCGGCGTATCGCACTGCCCCACCAGTTGCGGAGCGGCCGGATTGCTGACGTCGATGAGGAGCAAGCCTGAATTCCAGACCGTCAGACAGGCAATGTTGCCGCTGATCGCCACGTCAGTGGCGATCGGGTTCGAAAATAAACCCAATTTTTGCGGTGCAGCCGGGTTGTTGACATCGATCAGGTGCATACCCGTGAACTCGGCGGCCGCGTAGGCGATGTTGCCGCTCACCGCCACCGAATAGAGCAATCCTGTGGTCGCGCAAAACCCCTTTTCCTGCGGCAGAGCCGGATTGCTGATGTCGAGAATGCGAATCCCTTTGCCGTAATCCACCAGATAGGCAAAATCACCGCTCACCGCCACATCATAGGTATCGTTCGGGGTATCCACATGGACGATCTCCTGTGGCGCTGTGGGCGTGCTGATATCGATGATGCGCATGCCCATACCCCAATCGGCCAGATAAAGCGTGCTGTCGCTGACTTCGACATCGCGCGTCGCTCCCGATGTCTCGAAATAACCCGCCTCCTGCGGAGCGGCCGGGTCGCTGACATCGATCACGCGCATGCCGGCGCTTAAATCCGCCACATAAGCATAATGGTCGCGGACCTTTACCCCATAAGCCCAACCCGGCGTATCGCAATGCCCCACCAGCTTCGGTGCGGCCGGGTCGCCGACGTCGACCACCTGCAGACCGGATTCATAGTCCGCCAAATAGGCGCGATCGCCGCTTACCGCGATGCCAAAGACCTTTCCCGGTGAATCCCAGCAACCTTTTTCTTGCGGTGCAGTGGGATCGCTGATGTCGACCACCACCATGCCCGAATCGTCAGCTGCCAGATAGGCCAGATTGCCGCTCAGGGTCAAGCCGACAACGGACGACATGGGAAAAAACGCCGTCTCTTTGCAATCGTCAGGATCGTTGACATCGATCACCCGCATGCCCTCACCGTCGGCGATGTAGCAATAGTCGTCGCTGACGGCAACGCTGTAGGCGTACCCCGGCGTATTGAATGAGCCGGTCTGCCGCGGCGCCGCCGGATTGCTGACGTCGATCACAGACAACCCGAAGGTGCCGTTTACGACATAAGCCGTGTTGCCGTCGATCGCGATTCCCTCCACCAATCCCGGTGTCATGATCTGGCCGAGCATTTGCGGCGCTGCAGGATTTTGCACGGAAAAAATCTGCAAATAGCCGCCGCTGCTGCGGTAGACTTTTTGCCCGTCCAGCGCCACTGCCATACACGGCCCATAGGCCCAGCGGCTGACAAGCGTCACGTTTTGCGATTGGCCGAACAAAGCGGATAGAGCGACAAGCAAGAGCATGAACAGATTTCGGATTCTTTGCATACCGGACCTCCGCTGAATGAGGGGACAAAAGCGATGAACAGCTGCCTGTGCGCATGAACGGTCGGTCTGATTCGCGGAGGTCGCACAGAAGGACTGAGAGATCGCGTGAAGGGATGGGGCGTGGTTGTAGACGTTGCCGTTCCTGCTGCTGAATGGTATTCAATTTTGCGGCATCAAGCAAGCAAAAAGTGAAAAGCGTCGTTGATCAGTTTTTCGCTGGCTTATCGAGCATCAAGACAAGCAGACTCAGCGGTTTTCGCTCTCCCGGCTTTGCAGCTGTTGCACGGTCGGCGGATTCCAGCCGACAACCGAACCGGCTTTGACCTTGACCAAATAGGGCGACAGGGTGGTGCCGGGCAGAGTCCGGACCTCATCCTCGATCTTGATCACGCCCAGACCGGTGCCGGCGCCGAGGGTGCAGTTGGAGCCGATTTCCACCAGGCCGTAGCGAAAGCGGCCGCTGCCTTCATAGGCATGCACGGTGAGGCGCGAAAAAGCGCCGATCAGGGTGTTGTCGCCGATGAAGATGAGCTCGGGCCGGAAATGATCCAGCCAGGCAAAGAGCATGATCTCGGTGTTCTTGCCGATATGTGCGCCCATCCAGCGGTAAAACTTGTTTTTGAACGGCGAGCCTTTCAGCACCATCGATATCGCCACCTGCATGACCAGCAGCAGGCGCCGTCCAAAGGGCACATTGAGCACGCGCCAGTTGATGGCATTTTTTTCTTCCGGCGCCCCCAGCCCGCTGATCGTATAATGGTGCTTGACCGGCGTGAGAAAGGCTGCGAGGTTTTTTCTTCCTTCCTCGGTCGCCGGATTCAGGGTATTGACATCGACGCCTTTTCCCCCGGAGCTCTTGCTGATGAATACCGTGCGCTGCTTTTTGCGCCCCAATTTGATGCCGCGCTCGATGATCTCGGTGGTGACCATCTTGATCACTTGTTCCGGGCTTTTATCGCGGTATTTTTTCAATGCGCGTCTCCTGCAATTTTGTTATCCTGCTGCTGCAAGTTGCTCCTGCCTGCAGTTCATTGCATCCGTCGTTGCCGGCTGCTGCGGCTTGTCTGCCGCTCCGGCAAATCGGTTGTCACCTCTTGCCGCCGGGTGCGGCAGAACACCACCAAGCCAAGGCAAACGCCGGCTGGGGGTCGCGCCGGGACTCTGGGCGTCTGCGGAACGGCGATGGACGTATCGGCCGCAATTGAAAAGGGCGGGATTGTGGCCCGCCCTCTAAAATTGCTTGTTCGCACTTGCTATTCGGCCAAAGCCGTGGTCAGCGTAGGGACAAATTCCGCGCCGGTTGGCACGGTAAGGCTCGACTTGTCGAATGCGTCGCCGATCGGCGCGAAGCGGCCGCCCAGGTTCTCCGCCAAAAAGATTTCCGCGATGGCGTAAAACGACAGCCGGTTTTCCGGCCGGGCAAACCCGTGGCCTTCGTCCGGATAGAGGACATAGGTCACCGGGATATTCTTCTCCTGCATCGCCTTGACGATCTGATCGGCTTCGGACTGCTTGACGCGCGGATCGTTTGCTCCCTGGGCGATCAACAGCGGTTTTTGAATCTTGTCGACAAAGTTGAGCGGCGAGCGGGATTCGAGCAGTTTTTTGCCCGCCTCGGTGCGGTGATCGCCGACCCGGTTGGTATAAATGTTCAAAGCAGGTATCCAGTAGGGAGGTATGGTTTCCAACAGGGTGCGCAGGTTGGAAGGTCCGACGATGTCCACACCGCAGGCGAAGCGGTCCGGAGTGAAGGTCATGCCGACCAGGGTGGCATAACCGCCGTAGCTGCCGCCCATGATCGCGACTTTGTCTTTGTCGGCCACGCCCTGTTCGATCGCCCAATCGACGGCGTCGATCAGATCATCGTGCATCTTGCCGCCCCACTCGAGATTGCCGGCATTGATAAACTCTTTGCCCAGGCCGGTGGAACCGCGGAAATTGACGCTGAGAACCGCATAGCCGCGGTTGGCGAGCCACTGATGTTCCGGATCATAACCCCATGAATCGCGTCCCCACGGCCCGCCGTGCACCATGAGCACCATGGGCAGCGCTGCGTCCGGGCGGCCGTCGCCGTCGGGATCGCTCCAGTCAGGCAGCGTCAAATAGCTGATGAGATCCAGGCCGTCTCTGGACTGGATCACCACCGGATGCATTTTGGCGAGCCTGACCTTTTCCAGGTCCTGCCGATTGGAAAACAGATAGGTGGCTTTTTTCGCGGCGCGGTCATAGAGATAATAGAGCACCGGGCTGTTGTCTTTCGTATAAGCGACCGCCCAGACGCTGTCGTCCAGAGAACGGTCGGTGATAAGCAGATCGCCTTCGGCCACGGTTTTGAGGTAATCCATATCCGGCTGTATGGATGGATCGAGGATCGTCCACTCGGTGCGCAGATAGTCGCAGGCGGCAGCCTCGATGGTTTTCTCGGTCGGGTGGATCATGATGTTGCTCAAATCGGCGCGCGGATCCTCAAAGATCACTTTTTTCTCTTTGGTTTTGAGATTGAGCGAAGTCAGAACCGCTGTGTTGCGGCCGCGGCTGTCGATCATGTAGAGCAGCTCGCCGGTTTTATCGAAAGTGATGGGCGAAGTGGAGAGAGCGTCCTGCATGGGGATTTTGTCGAACGATTTCCAGTTGCCGCGTTGGTCCTTGACAAAGATTTCGTTGCCGCCGTCCGGCGTCATTTGCAGGGCATAGCGGACGGCATAATCGTCATCGGTTTGAAATCCCACAAAGCGGTCGTTCTGTTGCACCATCTCCATCTTGCCGGTCTGGATGTTCAGGCGATAGAGATCGTGGAATTGCGGATTGCGGTTGTTCAGGCCGATCAGAATTTCGTCGGGAAATTTGTGGCTCACATGCTGGATCTCGGCTCTGGGCCTGAGTTTCTGGCCGTTGGGCAGGGTGACGGGCTGGCCGTCCGGACCCGGGATCTCTTCAAAGGGAGTGAGATTCCGGTCTTCTTTGGTTTTGATGTTGACCGCATGCACCTGCCAGTTTTCATCGCCGCCCAGATCCTGCAGATAGAGGATCTGGTCGTTGTTGTAGGCCCAAAAATAGATGCGGATGCCGCGCAGGGTGTCGTTGGTGACCGCCGCTGCGGACGCGATGTCATTTGCCGGCGCCGCCCAGACGTTCAGAACGCCGTTCACCGGCGCCAGAAAACTGACCATCTGGTGGTCCGGCGAGATCCGCAGAGCAGCCTTGTCGGGATTGCCGAACAACAGCTGGCGGGGGATCAGTTTGTTCTGTTGGCCGCAGTGGTTAAATACCAGTGCTGTTCCGAGCAACAAAGCGACCAGCAACATGATGTGAGCTTTATTCATCTTTCGCTCCTTTCAAGTCAGTTGAATGAATCGCGTCCCATCGACAACCCGGATATCCTCATACCGATTATCGACAGCCGCTTTTGATGTTTGTCGATTGTTGTTTATGGAGGTAAAACCGAGCCTTTCGAGGAGGTTTTGTTTTAACGCCTTTACATACGCAAATCAAAACAAAAAGTTTGCTGCTTTCTTTACCTCTAACACCGGCGAGGGTGCTGAAATTCGCAATAAATCAGCAAAGATGCGCTGCAGGCCGATGATCTGACCGCGATTTGTTACTCCTTACCCGTAACTTGTCGCGTCGATCTAGCGATAGACAATTGTCTTGGACAAAGGGTAGCCTTGTTGGTTTCCGAAAAGCAGCAGGCAGGGAGTTACAAATTCGAGTGGAATGCAGGTGGATTTGCCGGCGGCTGAATCGAATCAATTCATTATAAAGCGCTGCTGATCGAACGTGGACCCGGTGTGTTGCCGCCGCCCAGGTCCTGCAGATAGAGGATCTGTTCGCTTTAAAAGCAACGGATCGGGAGTGTGCAGCCAGGTTTTGCAGGGCAGAGTCTATTGTACCATCGTCTCTGCGAATTGCTCAAGGCGCTGATAGACGCTTTTGCCGATTTTTTGGTCCACCTGCAAAAAGCCGCGATACAAGGCCTCCAACTGCTCCGCGCGCAAAATTTTGTTGGTCATGGGAAAGAGGAGATAATCCTCTTTCCAGATGTGGCCGGGATAGAGATCGGCGATGCCGCGCAAATTGCTGACCAGATCGCTGCGGCCGGAGTCGGAGTTCGCTGCCAGTGCTTCGGTGGCCTTGGCCAGTCCCTGGACAAGCGACCTGCCCTTGACGTGTTCGGCTGTCAACGCTCCGATCGGGCAACCGCGCACGGGCACGCCGTTTGCGACCAGCAGGGGAAAGAGCAGATCTTCTTCCTTGCCGTGGTGGCAGCGGTCGGCAAAGACGCGCATAAATTCGACGATGTTGCGCAAAATCTCGCGGTCGATCGGTTGTTTTGCTTCGATGCGGTCCGCCAGTTCAGACGTGACCGCCACCACCTTGGCGATGGAGCGGTGCTCTTGTTCGAGCATGTCGGTTGGGCTGTTCATTTTTCACCTCATTGATTGCTGGAAAAAAACTTTTTCCCTGCTCAGGCTCGGCGGTACAGTCTTCGAGTATGGGTTTAACCTTGCTGCCTTATGCCTTCTCGAGTTAAAGGCCAAATTTATTCTAAAGAGATCCGCGCTGCCGAAACCTGGCAAAGAGCCTTGAACCTTGACGATGGCCGCCGCAGAGGTTCTATTCCGAGTTTCCGATTCCATCCCAGACTAAATTGTAGGAATTGCAGTTGGGCGAAAAAACCGAATCTGCTGAACACCTCATTCTCATTCCATAAAATTGTAGCTCAACCCGAGCGCCAGGGCCTGTTTGAGCTGCCGTTTTTTCGAAATGTCGCTGTCGTAAAAGAGCTGCACGTTGAAATTCACGTCGATGAACTTGGATATTTTCGAGGTAAAGATCGTGTCCCAGCGCACATCGATCTCTTTGGCGCTCTGCAGGTTGGAAAAGAGCTCCAGTTTTGAAGTCAGCTGGATGTTTTCGGCGAGTTTCTTCTCCAGATCGGTCACCGATTCGGCGCCGAATTCGACGCGCGTCTTTTCCAGGGTGTCGGGCGTGTCGGGGTCATCGCTGTAGCGGGGGTGGTTGCGGGTCAGCGTTTCCTTGAGCGCAGCGCCCAGACGTGTTTTGATGATCTCCGACGGCTTGTACTGAATGCCGGCGCTCTGGGTAAGATAGGCCGGGTCGAAAAGGTCGGAAACCTGAACGCGCGGATCGAGCGAGTAATCGTAACCGGCCGTGAGCTGCGTCTGACCGGTGGCGGCGGCGTAGGGGCTGAACAGGCCGGTTTTGTAGGTCAGGACACTTTCCATCCGGATCTCATCGACGGATTTTTTGCTCCCCTGATCGCCGATTTTGACATGGCCGAACGAGAGCTTGCCGCTGTTGATCCAGTTGGTCTTTTCCTGGTCGTTTTCGAATTTGGCGTTGATGTTGATCTGCCATGCCAGGTTGTCCTCGCCTCCCTGCGACCAATTGTCAAAACTCGATTGCGACAGATTGACGCCGCCGACCAGCTCGTTCTTCCAGCCGGTTTTAGGAGCTTCTTCTGCAGTTTCTTGTGCCCAGGTCGATCCGACCAGCAGCAAAAGTCCGATTGCCATCGTAGACAAAGTTTTGCTCATCCCACCCTCGAATCATTTTTGTTGAATAATTCTTGCTTTGAATTTGTTTACTAGAACTCGGTTAAGGGGGTGAATAATTCCCTGATTTTCCGGCGGCTGTTGGTGCCGGAAAACCGGATTGTTGCGCCGGGCATAAACTTGAACTTGCCGTCGGGCGCAGGTCGGTGAACCAGTCGCCGAGGTCATCCTGGCTGCGAAACCGCCGAAACACTGCTGATTGAACCAAAACAAGGAGAATACATGAGACGCACGCTTTTGCTGATTGTTGCAGCCCTGGTGCTCGGTCTGGGCTGCGGGAAATCGGGACGGAATCCGCTGCTGAAAGAGTTTGCGACCCCATTCGGCGTGCCGCCGTTTGCGGAGATCAAAGAAGATCATTTCTTACCCGCCATTGAGGAGGGGATTCGCCAGCACAGCAAAGAGATCGACGTGATTGCCCAGAACCCGGAGGAACCGACCTTTGCCAACACTCTGGAGGCGATGGAGCTGAGCGGCCAATTGTTGACCCGGGTCGGCCGGGTTTTTTCCAATCTGAATTCGGCCAACACGAATGAACAGCTGCAAGCGATCGCCAAACAAGTCGCGCCCCTGATGTCCAAGCACGGCGACGATATCCTGTTGAACGAAAAGCTGTTTGGCCGCATCAAAACGCTCTATGAGCAGCGCGATATACTCGAGCTGACTGACGAACAGCGTCGCCTGTTGCAGGAGACCTATCTCGATTTCGTCCGCGGCGGCGCCAATCTGAACGAAGAGCAAAAAGCAAGGCTGCGGCAGATCAACGAGGAACTGTCGCTGCTGACGCTGCAGTTCGGCGAGAACATCCTGAAAGAGGACAACGCCTTCAGTCTGGTGATCGACGATGAAGCCGATCTCGCCGGCTTGCCGGCGGTGGTGAAAGAAACCGCCGCCGAAGAAGCGGCCAAACGCGGCTTGCAAGGCAAATGGGTTTTCACTTTGCACCATCCGAGCCTGATCCCGTTTTTGCAGTATGCGGAAAAACGCGATCTGCGCGAAAAGATGTTCAAAGCCTATAGCATGCGCGGGGACAACAACAATGAGCTGGACAACAAGAAAATCGTCAGCCGAATCGCTTCCCTGCGCGTCGAACGCGCCAATCTGCTCGGCTACCCCACCCACGCCCACTTTCAGCTCGAGCGCAACATGGCCAAGAATCCGGCCAACGTCTATGAATTGCTCGATCGGCTGTGGAAACCGGCGCTCAACAGCGCCCGCGCCGAAGCGAAAAAAATGCAGGCGTTGATCAAGGCTGAGGGACACTCGTTCGCCCTGCAGCCCTGGGATTGGTGGTATTACGCCGAAAAGGTCAAGCAAGCCGAGTACAGCCTCGACGAAGAGCAGTTGCGGCCCTATTTCAAGCTGGAGAATGTGATTCAAGGGGTTTTCGATGTCGCCGGCCGGCTGTACGGCATTCAATTTGTCGAGCGCACCGATCTGCCGGTCTACCACCCGGAAGTCAAGACTTTTGAGGTGCAGGAAGCGGACGGCAGCCATATCGGTATTTTGTACACCGACTATTTCCCGCGCGCCAGCAAGCGCGGCGGCGCCTGGATGAGCGCTTTGCGCGAGCAATCCAATATCGGCGGCGACCGCCGCACGCCGATCATCACCAACTGCGGCAATTTCGCCAAGCCCACGGCGGAAAAGCCCTCCTTGTTGAGCCTGGACGAAGTGGAGACCCTGTTCCACGAATTCGGCCATGCCCTGCACGGCCTGCTCTCGAATTGCACCTATCCTTCGCTCTCCGGCACTTCGGTGGCGGTCGATTTTGTCGAATTGCCATCCCAGATTATGGAAAACTGGGCGCTGCACCCCGAGGTGCTCAAACTCTATGCCCGCCATTATGAAACCGGCGAACCGATGCCGGATGAACTGATCGCCAAGATCGAAAAGTCGAGCCGATTCAACCAGGGCTTTGCCACCGTCGAGTATCTGGCTGCCTCGTTGCTCGACATGGATTGGCACACCCTTGCCGATACGACGGCGCAGGATCCGATTGTTTTCGAAAAGCGATCGCTCGATCGCATCGGCTTGATTCCGGAGATCATCTCGCGCTACCGCACGCCCTATTTCCGCCACATCTTTGCCGGCGGTTATTCTGCCGGCTATTACAGCTATATCTGGGCCGAGGTTCTGGACGCCGATGCGTTCGAGGCGTTCAAGGAAAACGGTCTGTTCGACAGCGCCACAGCCAGGGCGTTTCGAACCCATATCCTTGCCGCCGGCGGCACCGACGATCCCATGGAATTGTACAAAAAATTCCGCGGCAAAGAGCCGGAAATCAAGCCATTGCTGGTACGACGGGGGTTGACGGGTCGCTGAGCGACAAGACCGCACAGATTAAAAACGCGGCGGATCCGGCTTTTGGCCGGCCGCCGCGTTTCTGTTTTGCATCGTTTTTAGGTGCTGAAAATGCGGAAAGAGCCATCGGTAAAGCAGAGCCGGCAGGTCGGATGCAGATCTTGCGGCTGCAGACCGAGCAAACGCAGCGGATTGTCGAAAGCCAGTTTGACCAGGTCGGCCGGGGAGACGAGGTCGAGGGAAGCCAGGTAATTGACCGCCTGCAGCAAGGTCGTGCCGGTGCCGGCCAGACACTTGTGCTTCGGATTGACGATGCGGCCGGTTGGTTCGAGAACCACCTGTTGGCCGGCAAAGCGATAGTTGCCGGCCGGCAATCCGGCGATGGGCGCCAAATCGCTGACCACAATTGTGCGCGAGACACCTTTGACCGCCAGGATCGTCTTGAGCAGCGCCGGCGGCAGATGAAATCCGTCGGCGATAATCGTGGCGGAGACCGCGTCGTTGGCCAATCCCGGCCACAGCGGATTGTGGTGGCGCGGTATCAGATTGGGCAGACCGTTGCCCAGGTGGGTGATGGCCGTGGCGCCGCAGGCGACCAGAGTGTCCAGACTCTGTTCGTCAAAAGCCGAATGGCCGATAGAAACGGCGATATTCAGGTCACGGGCGCAGTGCGCCAATTCTGCAGAACCCGGCAACTCAGCGGCCATGGTGAGAAGGCGGATGGTGCCGCCGGAAATTTCCCACAATTCCTGCAACAATCGCACATCCGGCAAAAGCACATGTTGTGGGTCGTGGCTGCCGATGTATCCCTTGCGCGGCGACAAAAACGGCCCCTCGAGGTGGATGCCGAGAATCCTGCCGCGGAGAGCCGGGCTTTCGAGCGCCCGACCGATCAGGGCCAGATTGCGGCGATAGACCGGCAAGGGGCTGGTGATGAGAGTGGCGAGAAAGGCGGCGGTGCCTGCCCGGTTCAGGCTGTCGGCGACCGTGTCGAGATCGCCGGCGCCCAGGTTTTCCGCGGAGAAATCGATTCCGCCAAAACCGTTGACCTGCAGATCGACAAATCCCGGAATGGTTTTCAGTTTTTCAGTTTTCATGGGCATCTTTTCAACAAAGAAGCGGCCGGCCGGTCGATGAAGAGACGGCAGTCGCCGTGTTTTTGCAGAATCGATGCCGGCACCATGGGCGTGATCGGTCCTTCGACCGTGGCCTGCAGGGCTGGGGCTTTGCGCTCGTCGGGCACGGTGCACACCAGCGTCTGGCAGCGCATGATCCAGGGGATGCTCATCGAAATGGCGCGGCTCGGCACACTGTTCAGAGATTTGAACCAGCCTTCACCGACCTGCTGCCGCCGACAGGCGTCGTCGAGATCAACGATGATGAACGGCTCTTTGCAGTCGAAATCGGCCGGCGGATCGTTGAACGCCAGGTGGCCGTTTTCGCCGATCCCGATGCAGGCGAGATCGATGGGCGCGGCCTGCAGCAGGGCGGCCAGCCGGCGGCATTCGGCGGCGGCATCAGCGGCTTCGCCGTCGATGGCGTGAAAATCGGCCAGGCCGGCGACGCGATCGACAAAACGGTCGCGCAGGTAGCGGCGAAAGCTGGCCGGATGGGTTGCCGGCAAACTGATATATTCGTCGAGATGAAAAACCGTTGTTTTCGACCAGTCGATCGGTTCTTTCACCAGAGCCTCGAGCATTTCGAACTGGCTGACGCCGGTGGCCAGCACGATGCGCGCCAGACCTTGATTGTCGATCTTTTGGCGAATTATGGATGAGGCATTTTGGGCTGCAGCGATGCCCATTTCGGTTTTGCTGTCAAAGACGCGAATTTTCATGCTGATGTGATCCCTCTATTGTTCCCTTGGAAAAAAATAACTCTTACCCACTGCTGTCCTGGTTGAGCCCAGCCCCATTTAATCTTTTCGGAAATCATTGGACAGTTATAGCTGAACTTATCTCAGCAGCAGCACGCGTGTGTTCATCTGGTTGTGGGCGGAGATCAGATGGATCCAGTAAATTCCGCTTGTAACCGGTTGTCCCAGTTGATCGGTTACATCCCAGACGGTGCGGTTTTCTCCAGCGCCGCGCAGACAACGCCTGTTCCACGGAAATCGAACCGTCTGTCCGCGGTGCAGGAAGAGCAACTGACATCGCTTCTCCTTTCGACAACGTGTCCTGAAGTGCGGGCTGAAGAGCGAAAGAGATATCGCCTGCCAGAAACAAGGAGGCGACAAGGTGCAAAGCGACAACTGAAACCATTGCTGTTTCCTCTTCAGTTTTAATTGGTTGGGCGGATTGGACAACGACGATGTCGGCTTGCAATCGATAAACAAAAGGGGGGTAAAAAAAGATTACCCCCCTTGACGACATGGAAAAGCTGCTGATGATTCTAGTGGTCCTTGAACGGATCCCACACTTTCCAGACATTGCCGACCAGATCGGGACCCGGTTTCAGAACTTTCTTGCCGGGTTCCCAGCCGGCGGGACAGACCTCGGCGCCTTTTTTCGAGCGCACATGCTGGTAAGCCTGAATCTGACGGATGGACTCGCTGAATTTTCGGCCGACCGGGGGCGTCAACACTTCCATGGCTTGAATAACGCCGTCAGGATCGATGATGAATCGGCCGCGGAGTTCGACTCCGGCGTTTTCATCATAGACGCCGAACAGCTTGCCGACATTGCCGGCGCCGTCGGAGGCCATATGGAAAGGGATGTCTTTTTTGACCATCTTGGACAATTCATTGTCGTTCCAAACTTTGTGCACGAACTGGCTGTCCACGCTGACCGAAATCACTTCAACACCGAGTTTTTGCAAAGTATCGTATTGTGCAGCGACCGCTGACACTTCAGTCGCTCAGACAAAGGTGAAATCGCCCGGATAGAAACAGAGCAAGACCCACTTGCCCGCGAAATCGGAAAGCTTGACTCGGGTAAAGCCGCCGCGATAATAAGCCGGCGCATCGAAATCAGGGGCTTTGGTGCCCACTCTTGCCACTGACATCTTGATCTCCTTTGCTTGGGGTTCTGTGGTCTTTTTCTCAGGCGTTTCTGGTGCCGTCGCGCCAGTCGGACGCGCGCATCCGGCATTTTCATCTGCCATAATTCCCCTCCTGTACTTGATTAACGCAGATCGTATCTATACAATTACTGATATTTGTTGATTAAAGATACAAACTATTCGTATACAAAACAATCAAAAAAGCGCACTCCCAAACTCCTGCGTTTCCTGTTTTGCCAGACAAAGTGCCGAATTTATCGCGCACAATCCGAAGGAAATTTTCTGCATGCAGGAAACCGCGCGGAGTGAGGGGGCGTTTTGCCGACTCGCCGCATCCCCCGCTGAAGGGTATCGAGTCGTGTTGTGCGACGCGGAAAAACCCGCAACAATCCGATTGTCATGTTAACCGGCGATGAGGAAATGCCTTTACGGTCCCACCGCGTTATTCGAGTCGGGACACTCTTCGCCGCCGGCTGTGACAGCGAGCACGTCGATGCATTCCTCGTATTCGACAACGGCGACGATTTTCAACCTGACATCTGCGGCGATTCGCTCGCCTGCCGGATCGCTGTCGCCGGACAGGATCAGTTCGTAATCGAACGGGTCATCGCGTTCGAGATAGCCGGAGATCTTGCTTTTGATCTTGTTGATGCCTCTGTCGAGCAAGAAGCTTACCGGGCTGAACGGGTTTTGGATTCCCAGCTTGCCGGTCAATTGCACCGAATAATCTTTGAAAATCTGCTCTTTGCCGGAGCCGAGGTCGTTGACCGCCGCGGTCAGTTTGAGATAGTCGGCCTGGTTGCCTTCCCTCATGGTGACGCTGATGGCAATGGTTTGTATCCGAACGTCGGTGATGTTGGCCTCTTTCGAAATATCGGCTGCCGCGAGCACATCTTCCCGCGAGACCACCCGGCCTATCTCGAAGGGACCGGTGTGATCGATGCTGAAAGTTTTCATTTCATTGAGATCGAGAACAAATTTGAACAGCCGTTTTTCGCAGCTGGTGTTGAGGATCGCCAGCAGGGACAGGATTACGAGGATTCTCTTGGACATGGTCTGCATCTCCTGTAGTTAAAAGCCGGCGCCGATGCCGATGGCCAGAACATTTTGGTTGGCGATGTTGTAATCCGCGTGCAATTTCACCGGCCCGAGATTGAGTCCCAGCCCAACAGTGAAGCGGATTGAATTTTGTCCTTCCAGTGCAAAAGAGATCTTTTCGCTTTCAGGGTCGCCTTCAGCTGTATACTCGATATCCAGGTTGGACGATTCATGACCGAGGCCGCCGTACAGGGTCAGCACACCGCGGGTCCTGCTGGCCTGGGCGGAGATCAGGGTGGTGTTTGCTTCGACAATGTCGCCGATCTCGAAGTTTTGCTGATAAAATCCGACCGCGAGATCGAAGGGTAAGGAGGCCAGGTATTGGCTGATGCTGTGTCGGACTCCCCAGCCGAAAAGCTGCAATTGTCCCCAATTCTCTCCCAAATCTAAATCCATATAGCGCAGGAGCGCTTCGGTGCCAAGGAGGGATCCGATGCTGACCTGCGGCACCGCAACCGGCACCATCTTGACATCAAAGCCTGGTGGAAACAGATAGGCTGTGCCGCCGACGCCTTCGATCGCCACGCTTTCGGACTTGCCGAAAATGGTGGGCGCCTCGGCCGTGGCGGGAGGATAAAACAATTCCTCAGTCGAAGCCGTGAAGGTTTTCTGATCCTCCGCGACAAACGCGGTCATGGTAACCATGCCAGCATAGATCGACAGCCCGGCTTTTTTTACCTTGGCGTGATGGAAAAATCCGCTGTTCATATCCGCGCCGAACGCATCGGCCATCGGCTGCAAATAGCCCTGGCCATTTTCCGAGGTGTACTTGGAAAGTGTGTCCTGGATTTTTTGCGCGTGAACGAGGGTACCGCTCATGAGCAAACAAACAGCGGCAAGGATGAATCTGTGCAATCGATGCATCGCTTGTCCTCATCAATTTTGGTTCTGAATTTCTGCGCCTCGAGCTGTTGCATCTGCCGGTGAAGACCACATCTTTTGCCGCAAGGTGCAGCGATGAACTGCTGGAACAACTCTGCTGGTTGGAATAAAAGGGAAAGCGGGCTACAATCACCCGCGTCGAAGAATCATACTGATAATATACCATTCACACCTAACGTAAAGCAAGCGCTATTTATGTGAAGAAGAATATCGCGCTTGATTTCGATGCAGAATGTAGGTAACTTTTTGTGGTCCAAAAAACGCGGCAAGCGAAAATTACGGGTTGCTCAAGTCCGCCGGTGTGGTTTTTTTACTTGTCAGCCCAACTCTGTTCTGCAATTCCGGCAAATTTATCAGCTTTTACAAGAGAGGGTGGCAAAATGCGATTGAAATCTGCACAAGAGTGTCAAGTCGGCCTGCTGGTGCCGACCAGCATGGGCATCCGCATGACCCCAATCGACCGGCAAGCGGTGCATGTGAGCAAGAGTTTCATCATGCAGGCGACCAGCGCCGAATCCAATGTCGCCAGCGTCTGTTCCTATCTGGGACTGCCGGTCAAGGTGTTGACCAAATTCGTGCAGGACAGCCCGATTTCGCGTTTCATCCGCGACGATCTGGCCGGCCGGCATTTGACCTATGAGGGCAAAGAAGTGGCTCAGGGCGGGCCGTGGGGATACCGCCATCAGATCAATTTCGCCGACAGCGGTTGCGGCGTGCGCGGACCGCGGGTCTACAACGATCGCGCCGGCGAAGTGGGACGCACCCTCAGCGCGGCGGATTTCGATCTCGAGCGAATTTTCAACCGCGAAGGCGTGCGGCTGGTTCACCTTTCGGGTTTGATCGCGGCGCTGTCGCCGCAAACCAGCGCCTTTTGCCTCGAACTGGCCCGCGCCGCCCAAAAATACGGGACCTGCATCTCGTTCGATCTCAACTATCGTGCCTCGTTCTGGAAAAATCGCGAGTCTGAACTGGCGAGTGTTTTCCAGGAGATCGCGCAGCTCAGCGATGTTCTGGTCGGCAATGAAGAAGACTTTCAACTCTGTCTGGGCATTCGGGGTCCGGAAGCTGGCGGCAAGGAGCTCAAAGCCAAAATCGACGGGTTCAAGTCGATGATCGAGCAGGTGCGGCAGACCTATTCCCATACCTCAGTCTTTGCCACCACGTTGCGCCAGGTGGTCGATGCCGACACCCACCTGTGGGGCGCCATACTGGCCGCGGATTCCGGGTGGCAGGTCGTCGAGCCGCGTGCAATCAAGGTGCTCGACCGCATAGGCGGCGGCGACGGCTTTGTCGGCGGTTTGCTCTATGCCTTGCTCAAAGAGTGGGAAATGGAAAAATGGATTCAGTTCGGCTGGGCATGTGGGGCGCTGGCGACCAGCTACCTCACCGATTATGTGCAGCCCGCCGACGAGGAGGAGGTGTGGAGCGTTTGGCACGGCAATGCCCGGGTCAAACGGTGAATGCTCCGCGTCTGCAGACAATCATCGGATCTGCAAGGTGCAAGGTTTTCACATTCGGCGTTATAGGCTTATCGGTGTTGCTTATCATCGGGTGATCCTGCCGATTGGCTGCAGCAGCGCGCAGCTTTGATCATTCGGTTTTATCAGCATAAATAATGGGGCGCGGATCAGATAAGTTCGATTGATGCTCAGGGTTGTTCCAGGGGATAACGCGCATCGATCAGAGGGGCATCCTCATCGCTGAACAGGCGGAAGAGAAGGGTATCGCAAAGAGCCTTGCGCAGGTCGACGGATTTGCCATCGATGAATGCGGTCGACTGGATCAGCCGCACACCGTGGCTGTAATCGACATAGCAATGGGTGTGGCCGCAATAGAGCGGCTGGATGATAGAGCGATCGGGGCGTCGCCAGCCGTAGATCGCCACCCGATCCGGTACCGCGCTGCTGTCGATGCGGCTGCAGAGGACAATATCTTTTTTCAAGCCGCTGGTCAGGATGCCGGGCTGTGCCTGATGCCTCGCTTCGATATCTTGCTGGTGGGCGCGGAATCGCTCCGCCTGTTCGTTGCAGTCGCCCTCAGGCGCATAAGTCACCGGTTCGATGCGCAGTCGGGCGGCGGCGTCGATCCAGTCGACGATGCACGGCGTAGGCAGCAGCAGGTTCCACTGGTCGGCCAGGCGCTGGGCGGTTTCGGGCCGCATCGGCAGGCGACAAAAAGCGCTGTCCGTGCCCACGGAGAGATAGTCCGGAAGTACGGCGATGCAGATGCGATGGCGCACGCTGTCGCTGTCGACCACCTCAACCTCGATTTCAACGGGCCGGCGAAGAAAATCGGGCAGATTTCCTGAGGCCAGTTGGTGCAAAATCTCTTTTTCCCGCTCATCCGGGCTCTGCTTTTCCATGCGCAGCAGAACCTGTTCGGCTGCGGGGGATGCAAGCGGCCGCGCTGGGATGGCTAAAGGGGGAAAAGACCCATCGCGGTCGACAGCGCAACAGAGAAAGCCTAAAAAGGGGATAACAAGAGCCGCACTCGGTTTCAATTTAATTTTCTCCTGGGATCGTTTGGATCTGGATCGGAGCAAAGCACGAGAGCGGCAGTCGCATCGCCCAGCCAGGCGGCGGGCAAAAAAAGCAAGATGCCGGCAAGGATGAACCAGGCGGGATGCGGAATCAACAACAGATTGACGATGCCGGCCAGCATGAGCGCCATGCCGGCGGTCAGGGCATGGGCGGTTCGCTTTGCCGGCGCCAATAGCGAGGCGAGAAATCCGCCGCTGAAACTGCCCAGCAGCCACGCCGCCAGGACCGACAGCAGCGCGGGCAAGGGGACAAAATGCATGACCTGCTTCAACGACGCCGGATCGATGAACTCGACTTCCTCGCTCAGGGGGAAAAGCGAATGGCCGATCGACTCGATTGCCATGATCATCACCAATCCGACGAGCACGCCTGACATGACGGCGATCGCACTTTTGGACATGATGGCCCTCCTGCCGATGCTTCTCTAATCACAATAACAGATTAACCGGTCGATTCAATTCCACTGTTTTTTGCGTTGGTCAACCGCATGCCCGACAACTCCAGACGGCAATTGTCTGTTTTTTTTAGTACTTTTGGGCGGGTCAGGAAAATCGAGCGGTTCATCGATGCAGCAATTTCTTTGGCACATAGAGGGGTGCAAGACAGGGCGTACGGCGTATCAATCCGCTCAGCAACAGCGACAGCGCGATACAGAGGATAAAAGAGAGCCATGACGCCAGCTGCATCGGTGTCTGAAAAGGTGCTTTCTGCAGGGTCGACAGGCTCAGCTGGTAGAAAAACACATGAAAGATAAACAAATAGAGAGATTTTGCGCCGATAAATGATAGAGATGAACAGAAAATCCTGCTTTTTTGCAGTAGAAAGGCAAATGAAAGCGTCAGGTAGATACCGGATAGGGCGGCGACGGTTGCAATCAGGGCTGGACTATAAAGCCGCATGTTCAAGTCGACACGCGGTCGGCTGAAAATTTGTGCGAGGCTGAACGACAGGATAGCCAACAGCAAACCATATCGCTGCGGTTTAAAGGAAACCATCTGCTCGTGCAGCGTGAATCCCAAAAGAAAATAGATCGCGCTGATCAACAACAGATTCATGCTGAACGGCAATCCGGAGACAAACATTTCATTGCCGCCGATGTCAAATGAAACGGTGCCGACCGCCCGCAGCAGCAGAGGACCGATGAGCAGGAAGAAGGCAAGATTGGCCATTTTGGCCAGGATTGGCTGCTTGCTATAATTTACAGTGCGGATATACGCCCAGCAAAAGATGAACAACAGCCACAGGTGCGGCAAAAACCAGAGCGGAGCCCATCGCCACGGCAGCATGGGACCGGTTGCATAGAGGATCCCCTTGATCATCCCCGGCAGCAGCGAATAATCTAGCATTGCTTGAATTGCGACAACAAAGAGAAAGGTGCTGAAATACGGTTTCAGCAGGGCATCGCTTTTGCCGAAAAGTGTGGTTTTGATATCTCGCGTGCTGTTGAAAAAAATTCCCGAGAGGAAGAAAAAGAAAGGCAAACGGAAAGTACCCAGGATGCGATTCAACTCGGGCGTGCTGCGCACCGCGTCTGTGTGCCCGGCAACCACCAGGAGGATACTGATACCTTTGGCTATATCGATAAGCTGCACTCTGGGCAGCGACTGGTTGGGGTCGGACCAAGGTTGATGTTTGTAATACATAGGGTTAGCTTAAAAAAACCTGCAAAAATTGTTCTTAGCGGGCAATTTTAGGCCTTTAAAAAGGTTCGTAACGGTCTGTTCAGCAGCACCTGAAATGAAAAATTCTTTAGGCAGATGTTGTGCTGGCGATCGACGAATCAGAATGGATTGAGAGCTGGATTGGGGTCGGACCCCTAAAAGATCTCGGCCAGCACCGGCATGTGATCCGATGGGAATCGGCCGTCGAACGTGTCGGACAGCGTGGCGTGCGCGCGCACCCGCACCCCGTTTTTGACAAATATATAATCGATCGGATAGGCCATCACGTGCGTCCATTGCCATTGTGTGAACGTTCCCCGCGGCCCGTGATGGGGCTGTTCGGACAAGTTCTGGGAATCGAGCAAACGGCTTTGCGGATCATTTTCCAGACCAGCGAGCAGCCGCTGAATCGGCGCATCATCCGGCGCAGAGTTGAAATCGCCTGTCAGCACCACCATGTGGTTGCCAGCCAGGTCATTGACTTTTTGCAGCAGCAAGACGGCGCTGTTTTCCCGCGCCTGTTTGCCCACATGATCGAAATGGGTGTTGAAATGGAAAAATCTTTTGCCTGTGACCCTGTCTTTGAACTGTGCCCAGGTCACCACCCTTCTGCAGGCCGCATCCCATCCCAGGCTGGGCTGATCCGGCGTCTCCGATAACCAAAATGTCCCGTGGTCGGCGACGGCAAAGCGGTCGCGCAGGTAAAATATCGCCATGAATTCTCCGGCTTGCTTGCCGTCGTCGCGCGCCACGCCGATCCAGCCATAGTCGGGCAGTCTGTCGGCCAGGTCGTTCACCTGGTCGATCAGGGCTTCCTGCAGACCGATGAGATCGGCGCGGTGAAAGCGGATCATGCTGGCAGCAGGATCCTTGCGGTGCGGCCAGCTGTTTTCAGCGTCGCTTTCGACGTTGACGCGAATGTTGAAGGTCATGACACGAACGGGCAATTCTGATTTTTTTACCCGGGTGCAAGAGAGCATGAGCCCTGCAACCGACAGGAGGATCAGCAGCAAAAAGCGGCGATTCATCTTGTTCTCCTATTAATTCATTTGACAGACAGAGGCGTTCCCAGATAACCATACAAATAAAAATTGTGCAATGCAAGGAAAGAGTCGGCTGTGCACTGGCCGGGTTTCGCTTCAACCGCACAGACTCTCTTTTTTCTCGAGCTGTTCTTGGATTTTTTTTGGATTTTTCGATCTTTTTTCGTATGCATAGCAGGGTCAGCGGTGTCCCGTCTGACGTCTGGGGACTGCTGATTGCAGGATAGATGTTTCCTTTTGGATTTTTGAAACCGGTGTCGCGTTGTCGGACCGGACACTGATCATCGGATTGGAGAGGGATTGACAGGTCAATTTCGCGTTGGTCAGCGCTGGATCAGCGAGATGGAGCCGGAGCTGGGGCTCGGACTGGTTACCCAGGTGGACGGCCGCATGGTGCTGGTGCGCTTTCCGGCCGGCGAGACTGAACGCCGATATGCCGCTGCCTCCGCACCGCTGCGGCGGGTTGAATTCAGCGCCGGCGACGTCATCCGCGATCGCAGCGGCGCCGGGATGACCATCGATGCGGTGGAGGAAGAGGACGGCTTGCTCTTCTATCGCTGCGGTAAAGCAAGAGTGCCGGAATCCGAGCTCAGCGATGCGCTCAGCTTTACCTCGCCGCGCGACCGTCTGCTCGGCGGCTTCAGCGACAGCGGTCGCGCTTTCAATCTGCGCGTCCGCGCGCGCCGGCTCTATTGCGACTATCTGCAATCCGCGGCGGCGGGCTTTATCGGCGGCCGCATCGATCTGATACCGCATCAGCTGTCGGTGGCGCACGAAGTGGCGTCGCGGCAGCAGCCGCGCGTTTTGCTTTCCGACGAAGTGGGCCTCGGCAAGACGATCGAGGCGTGTTTGATCATGCACCGATTGCTGCAAAGCGGCCGCATCGAACGGGTGCTCGTTTTGGCGCCCGAGTCGCTGGTGCATCAGTGGTTCGTCGAACTGGTGCGAAGATTCAATCTGCTCTTCCGCATCGTCGACGCCGAATTTGCCGCGGATTTCGCCGAGAGCGAACCCGACGGCAATGTCTTTCTCCTCGACCAGATGGCGATCTGCAACATCGACACACTCGTGCGGGACGAGGCGCTTGCCGAGCAAGCGATCGCGGCCGGCTGGGATCTGGTGATCATCGACGAAGCGCACCATCTGAGCGAGGAGAGCAGAGCTTATCGGTTGGCGGAATCGCTCAGCCGCATTTCAGCCGGATTGTTGTTGCTCACCGCCACGCCGGAGCAGCTCGGTCGCGAGAGCCATTTCGCCCGCCTGCACCTGCTCGATCCGGCGCGCTACAGCGATTATCAGCGGTTTTTGGCGGAGGCAGAACACTATCAAAGCATCGCGGCAATTGCCAATGCGCTGTTGGAGAAACAGCCGCTCAGCAAAGCGGATCTCCGGCAGTTGCAGGCCTGGCTACCGGATACGGCCTTGCCTGCAGAAGGAGAGCCGCTGCAGGAGAGCGGACCGGTCATCCAGGCGCTGCTCGACCGCCACGGCCTGGGGCGGGTGCTTTTTCGCAACACCCGCGCGGCTGTCGCCGGTTTCCCGCCGCGCCGGGTTGAGCTGATCCCTCTGCCGGGTGAGGCGGAGGCGATTCGGCAGGCAGATCAAGAGTGGGAACCGCTTCAGGTCGTCGATCCTGCTGGATTTGCCTATCGAAACGATCCGCGCTTGTTGTGGTTGGTCGATCACCTGCGCAAACATCGGCGCGACAAGGTGGTGCTGATCTGCCGGCGGTTCGAGCAGGTGATCGCCATCGAAGGCGCGATCCGCCACCATTCCAGCGTGCAAACGGCGCTGTTTCACGAAAAATTAACCCTGTTGCAGCGCGACCGCAATGCCGCCTGGTTTGCGCAACCCGACGGTGCAAGGCTGTTGATCTGTTCGGAAATCGGCAGCGAAGGCCGCAATTTCCAGCACGCCCATTCGCTGGTGTTGTTCGATTTGCCGGAACAGCCCGAACTGCTCGAACAGCGCATCGGCCGGCTCGACCGCATCGGCCAACAGGAGACGGTGCGGATCTTTGTGCCCTACCTGTGCGGCAGCGCGCAGGAGGTGTGGGCGCGCTGGTACCATGAAGGGATGGACGCTTTCAATCGCCACGTGCCGGCCGCCTATGCCCTCTACCAGGCGTTTGCCGACCCGGTGCGCCAGACAGCCCGGCAGCGCGCGGACGATGCGGCTTTTCTCGATCTGCTGCGCCGAACCCGGGAAATGCACGACGAGCTGGCCCGACAACTCGAGGCTGGTCGCGATCGCTTGCTCGAACTGCATTCTTTTCAGCCGCAGGCGGCGGAAGAACTCGCCAAACAAATCGGCCATTTCGACGGCGCGCCTTCGTTGGAAAGACTGCTGCTGGAGCTGTTCGAGCTCTACGGCGTGCAGTATCACGATATCGCACCGCGAACCTATGTGCTCAATTTCGAAACGCTGATCGATCCCGCCTTTCCTGTACCGCAGAGCAACAGCGAAGAGTTTCCGGCGACTTTTGACCGGCGGATGGCGCTGCAAAGGGAAGAGGTGGCGTTTTTCAGCTGGGACCATCCGTTGGTGCAGGGCGCTCTGGATGTCTTGCTCGGTTCGGAGCGCGGCAACTGCAGCGTTGCGGTCTGGCATGGTGCCGATACGGCAGGGATTTTGCTCGAGGCTTTTTATCTGATCGAATGCGTGGCGCCGCGGCGTTTGCATGCCGAGCGGTTCTTGCCGCCCACACCGATTCGCTGTGTGGTGGATCAGCGCGGCAGAGAGGCGAATGACAAACTGACCGAGGAGCAGGCGCGGCGCCGGCTGCGCGACAGCCTGGACCGGCATTGGTTGGAAAACATGCAGTTGCGGCAGACTCTCTTGCCGGCGTTGCTGGCGGCCGGTGAGCGCATCGCCGCCGCCAACAGCCGGGAACTGGTGGATAAAAGCCTGCAGCAGATCGACGAGGTGTACAACCGCGAGATCGATCGGCTGAGAGCGCTGCAGGCAAAGAATCCCTATATCGATGCACAGGAGATCGCTGCCTGGCAGAGCGAACGCGAAGCCCTGCGCGACGCGGTGCGGGGTGCGCGGCTGCGGCTGGACGGCCTGCGCCTGATTTTCAAGTCGATCGACTGAAACAAAAACCATCGAAAGCAAATCGTACAGGTTATTGTACAGGAAAGGTACCGGATTGGAAAAATTGTCTTTGAGCGGGCTGGGTTGGAACGAGAGTTTCGAGCGCGCATGGTCTGAACATGTTGCCGAACGAGAAGCGGCGCGCATCGTTGCGGTTCACAAGAATCGCTATCTCATCGCCACGGCTGATGGCGACATGGCGGCTGAAGTGACCGGCCGGTTGCTTTATGGTGTCGACTCGCCGCTCGATCTGCCCACGGTGGGCGATTGGGTGGCGGTGCAGATTCTGGACGATCGCTCGTTTGCCGTGATCCATTCGGTGTTGCCGCGCTTTTCGCTGATCAAGCGCAAAACGCCGGGCAAGACGATCGATCTTCAACTCGTCGCCGCCAATATCGATACGGTGTTTATCGTGCAAGCGGCTGATGCGGATTTCAACTTGCGCCGTCTGGAGCGCTATCTGGTCATCGCCCTGGAGAGCAACATCGAGCCGGTTTTGCTGTTGAGCAAAATCGATCAGATCGACGATGCCGCATTGCAGGATCGTCTGGCTTCGGTGGCGAAGATAGAACCTACTCTTTCGGTTGTCGCGTTGAGCAATCTCACCGGCCAGGGACTGGATCAGCTGCAAGAGCGACTCATGCCCGGCCGTACCTATTGCCTGCTGGGTTCATCCGGGGTGGGCAAGACCACTTTGCTCAACCGTTTGCTAGGCGAAGATCTCTATGCGACCGGCGAGGTGCGGGAGAAAGACCAGCGGGGTCGGCATGTGACCACTGCGCGGCAGCTGAGCCGGCTGGCGGGCGGTGCGTTGATCATCGACACGCCGGGGATGCGCGAAGTCGGCGCGATCGGTCAGAGCACCGGCATCGAATCTGCTTTCAGCGACATCGAAGAGCTGGCGATCGGATGCCGGTTTGCCGATTGCAGCCATGTACACGAAACCGGCTGCGCAGTGCGCGAAGCGGTGGAAAACGGAGAATTGGATGCCAAACGCTATGAAAATTATCTGAAATTGCGCCGCGAGTCGGCTTACCACGAAAGGTCCTATTTAGAAAAGCGGCAAAAAGATAAAGCTTTCGGCAAGATGGCAAAAGAAATATTGAAAAGCCATCACAAGAGATGAGGCCCTGGATTCAGTGCGAAGCACCGAATCCAGGGAGGCATGAAAAAGCCCGTAATACCAATTTAAATAAGGAATTACGGGCTTTATTTTATCGGTGAAAAAAGACAAACGTCAGAATCGGATACCGAGTCCGACATTCCAGGTGTTCATGCCAAAAGCCTCTTCGTCTTCATCGTCTTCCATGGTGCGTTCGACGATGTGGTAGGTAAAATCGATAAAGAGGTTGTTGATGTTCAAACCACCGCCGAAGTTGAAGCCAATAGCCGGATCGACCTTGGCGGTTTCTTCAATGGTTTCGCCGTTGTATTCATATTTGAGATCCGTGTCGCCGAAATAATAGCCTGCGCCGCCTTTGACATAGGGATGAATGGCGCCTGTGCCCAGGTGGAATTTGGCAAAAAGCAGGGCCATCGATTGGTTGATATCAAGAGTCGCCTTTTCGTCGATTTCTTCCGGATCCTCGGAAGTGATCTCGACCTTATACGGCAGGACATAGTTGAAACCCGCACCGAGTTCCAGAGAACCGGTCCGATAGCCCAGTTCTGCGCCGACGAGAAGATTTCCGGCTTCGTCCGACTCTTCCAGTCCGATAAAATCTTCCCAAGCGAAAGCGGTCATCGAATAGCCGGCGAGCAGACCGAAGGTGACCTGGCTTTGAGCAAATGCCGCGCCTCCCAGCAGCAAGACGAGAGCAACCAAACTGAACATGCGTTTCATAGCGTACCTCCAGGGTAGTCGTTTCTTGGTTGTGCAGTCAGTTGTTTAGGGTGACCGCGAATATGCAGCAACAATACGGACGAAACAACAGAATAGCGGACGACTTTATTCCAAAGGTCAGGAAATAAATATTCGGGCGATTTGCAAACGAGGGGCCGCAGCGATGCGGCCGCGAAAAAGGATGACAACGGTGGCAGCGAGAATCGAACCCCAAAGGCGTGGATGCATCACTCATCCGCAGCGGGTATACGGAACAGCGGTTTCCGGAGCGGCGTTGCGCATTTTTATGCCAGCAGACAGTCGGGTGACCGGTCTGCTGATCGCCGGTCAACACGGCGACGAACCGGAGACCACGGTGCTGCTCTCGACGGCGCTGCGGTCGGTCAGCGAACTGACCTGTGCGGTGGTGACGGCGGTGAATCCGGATGGATTGACACTGGGCACGCGCGGCAATCTGCGCGGTGTGGATCTGAACCGCAATTGTCCGGCAGCGAATTGGCAGCCGGCGCCGGTCTACTATCCCTGGTATACCGGTGAAGTCAATGAGGTGGAATTGAGCCCGGGCGAGGCACCCGGATCAGAGCCGGAAACCCGGGCTCTGATCAGCCTGATCGAGGAGCTCGACCCTGACTGGATCGTCTCTTTGCACAGCCGGCTGGCATGTGTGGACGATCCCCTGGCCACGCCGATGGCGCACTGGCTGGCAGAGCAGAGCGGACTGCCGTTGGTGACCGATATCGGCTATCCGACGCCGGGATCGCTGGGCAGCTGGGCGCTCGAAAGAGAGCGGTTGCTGATCACCTTCGAGTTGCCCGATCTCTCGATTGTTGCAGTGCGCCGCCGCCTGTCAATGCTCTTGGAAATTTTGCTCGGCGATGGACAGCCGACTGCCGCAGCGCCCTGATCATTCGCCGATGATTTTGACCAGCACCCGTTTGCGCCGGCGGCCGTCAAATTCACCATAGAAAATCTGTTCCCATGGACCGAAATCGAGGCGGCCCTCCGTGATCGCCACCACCACTTCGCGGCCCATGACCTGTCGTTTGAGATGCGCATCGGCGTTGTCTTCGCCGGTCTGGTTGTGGCGGTAGCGGTTGACCGGTTCATGGGGCGCCAATTTTTCCAGCCACTCGTCGTAATCGCGATGCAGCCCGCTTTCATCGTCGTTGATAAAGACCGATGCGGTGATGTGCATGGCATTGACCAGCATCAGTCCCTCGCGAATACCGCTCTCCTGCAGACAGGCCTGCACCTCGGCGGTGATGTTGATAAAACCTCGCCGCTGCGGGACATTGAACCACAATTCATTGCGATAGCTTTTCATCGGCTTTCCTCGTGCTATTCATTGCCATCGGGGGTATCGACAACCCCTGCCGGGAGGACGAAATCCGTATAGTCCTCCTGGACCTCAAAACGGAAATTCTTGATCACGATTTTGGCATGCACACGCAGGTAAAAACTCCTGGGCAGCCAAATTTGATCGGATAACAACTGGAAGCGAAGCCGCATGTTCATGCTCTGCACGAAACGGGGCTCTTGCGACGGTCGGAGATGCAGTTCCAAAAGCGTGTGGGTTTCCGGATCAAAGGTAAAGATCCCTGTGAATCGTTCAGCCGACGCTTGGCGGGGTTCAGCCCGGATGCGGCCCAGCGCACGGCCGTCGATCAACGTGTCGGCCAAAATGGAGAAGAGGTAGGTTGTCCGCTTCTCCCGGCTGAACGGCAAAAGATCCGTCAATTCCATGCTCATCCGCCCCTGATTGTTTTCGCTGTCGTTCTTTCTTTTCCGCCATTGTTCCCGTGTCTTTTCGGTGATATCGGTTTCTTTGCCGTCGGCGATCTCGGTCGCTTTGAGGATTAAGGTGCTGTCCTGGCCGCCGCGTCTGAGGATCTGTTTTTCGATGGTGACGATGGACTTGGGTTGCCACCGTTCGTCCATTTGCTGTTCCCTGCTGGTGGCCAGATAAGTCAGATCATCGATGGCGGGAAAACTCTGCATCCGGGTGTCGATGCGGGCCACCAGAGTGTCGATTTCCATTGTCCAGGCAGAGTTGCTGATCAGCAATCCAAGCAGGAGCAAGAAACGTGTTGCCATAGGGGTGTTCCGTTCTTGTTTTGGTTCGCGCCGACCCACGATTTTATTGCCTTTTGGCAGGTGTTCGTTGGGTTGATTGGTTCAAGCCATTGATAACCAGTATGAATAAAAAGGCCGCTCGCAATGGAGCGGCCTGACGGGATTACACAAGCACCGCCAATTTCAGATGACGTTGGTCAGGCGCATTTCTGCGAAAACCACCGGATAGCTGAGTCCAAAGTTGTTGAGCACCTGCGGATGGAATTCGCCGAGTCTGGCCCACAGGCCGTCCGGACCGTTGACTTGTGCGCAGCGGCCTTCGCAGAATGCGGGATGGTCGTCGGGCGCATAGGTGCCTCTGCGGTTGATTTCGCGCATGACGGCATCGAGGATTTTGCGGCTTTCGGCATAGCCCGCTTCCGGCCCGATGATGGCAAAAGCGAGGTGGCGGTATTCGCGGGTACCGGTTTCGGCATCAGGATCGACGTGTATGACGTTGCCGAGTTCGAACAACCGCTGCGGAACCGCTTTGCGCCGGTTCTTTTGCAGGGTTTCCAGGATGCCGGTCATCATATGGGTGCGGGCGGTTTTTTGTTCGATGGTTTTGGGATTGCTGATGATCACGGTGCGCTCGTCGGTTTGCATACGGAATTTGGCGAACTGCCGTTCTTCGGACTGCAGCAGCAGGCTCATGATTTCGGTAAATCCGAGGCCGATCATGGCGTCGCGCACCAGATTGCTCAATCGTTCTTCCGGCCGTTCCTGGGCGATCGTCATGGTGGGCACCAGGCGAGGTTCGATGGCGCCAAAGCCGTAACCGATCGCCAGATCTTCAAAAATATCCACTTCGTGGCGGATATCGGTGCGGAAGGGTGGATAAAAGACCTGATATTGATCGCCCTGTTGGTGTTCCACATTGAGCCGCATTTTGCGGATGGTTTGCACGAATTCCTCGGGGGAGCAATCGATCCCGAGCCACTTTAACGCCTCACTGTAGCGAATCTGGATTGACCGCGGGGTCAGATCGGGGGTGCGCTGAACGCGATCGGGGTAGTGCATTTCGACGTTTTCGATCTGTCCGCCCAGCTCAGCCAGGGCGCTGGTCAGCGTGTTGAGGGAATTGATCACTGCATCGCGGCTGATACCGGTGACATCGATGAACAGTCGCCGGGTGCCGAGCCGGCATTTGGTTTCATCGCTGTTGATGATCGGCGGCATGGAGAGAACGCGGCTTTGCGCATCCAGCAGAATCGGATAGCGTTGGTACGGCTGCATCAGATTGGCGTAAGCGATCCCTTTGGGATGTTCCTGCAGAATCCTGGCGGCGGTCATCTGCACGCCGGGCATGCCGAGGGGACAAAAGCCGAACGTCTGTGGATCGATCAACGTGTAGCGGATCGGCGGTTGCACGGCGGCGAGATCGTAGACGCCGATGGACGCCAGTTTGCGGTCGCGGCCGATGCCCCAATGCAAGTTTTCCTGCAACCGCATGATTTCACGCAGGCTGTTGTGGTCGAGAGGCGGCATGGTCACTGCCGCGCAGGCGATGAATGGCCGGTAGCTCTCTTCGTTGGACAGGTCAGGATCGACCTCGACGCGGATGGCGCCGTCCTGTACTGTGAATTCGGGCAAGCCCGCCTGCAGGTGCAGATAGCCCTTGAGGGCGCGGGAAAGACCGCCGACGTCGAAGAGATCGGGCCGGGCGGCGAGCAAATCGAGGCGAATGACCGTTTCGCTGGCGAAGCGCTCAAAAGGATCCTCTTGCGCATGGCCACAGAAATCGCATCGTTTGGGTGGTTCTTCGTCCATGGGTTTATCGTTGGGGGCCTGGCATGCCGGGCAGCGATAGAGCGCTTGTTCGGCGGTGTCTTCGACGTCGGTGCCGAGCTGTTCGAGCGCATCCACCAACTCGGCCATGTCGTATTCCCGGCCGAGCAGTTCATTCAATCGTCTGGCGCTGATGGCGACTACTGGCATAACGGTGCCTCCATGATTCTATCGAGGTCGCTCCAATACAATTCGCGAATGTCGTGCAAGCCATAGCGCAGCATGGCCAGGCGGTCCAGTCCCAAACCCCACGCCAGGACAGGCACCTGGCAGCCAAACGGCCGGGTGACCTCAGGGCGAAAGACGCCGGAGCCACCCAGCTCGATCCAGCTTTGTTTGGATTCCATATAGACAAAAACCTCGACGCTCGGTTCGGTATAGGGAAAGAATGCCGGCTTGAATTTGATCTTGTTGAAGCCCATCTTGCGGTAAAACTCTTTCAGGGTGCCGAGCAGAGTGGCGAGGTTGGCATCCTTGTCAACCAGAATTCCATCCACCTGGAAGAATTCCGGCAAGTGTTTGTAGCTGATCGCTTCATTGCGGAAGACCTTGCCGACACAAAAGACTTTTTGCGGCGGTTGCGGATTGCGCGCCAGGGCGCGGATGGTGCAGGCCGTGGTGTGGGTGCGCATGACCACCTGACGGGCGCGGTTGACGTTCCATCGGTATCCCCAGCCTCTGGACCCGGTTTCGCCGCCGTTCTCGTGGGTGCGTTTGACGCGGTCGACGATCTCGTCGGCCGGCAATTGCGCCTGCGCCGGCCGTTGCAGATAAAAGGTGTCCTGCATGTCGCGGGCCGGGTGGTCCTGGGGTTGAAAGAGTGCATCAAAGTCCCAAAACGCCGATTCGACCATCGGCGAGACGATTTCGCTGAAGCCCATCTCCAAAAAGGCTTTGCGGGTCAACTGGATGATCTTTTGCATGAGGTGGATCTTGGCGGGATAGACGTTTTCGCTGGCCAGGGTGACATCATAGCGGCGCAGGCGGATATTTTGCCATTCGCCGCTGGTGATATCTTCAGGCGTCAGCATATTCCGTTCCTTGACGACAGTGACCTCATGGGTCAGGATCCGGCGGCCGTTCTCGGTGAGGCAGGCGAAGCGCAGGGTGCGCGGTTTGAGTTTGGCGAGATCGCCGCGGTTTTGCACTAAAAGGCGCACGCGTTCGGCATCAATATGGTTTGCCGCCAATTCATCGAGAAACAGGGTGCCGCCGCGCGCAACCGCCAGTTCAAGAGCTCGTTCGTCCGCATCCGGTTGCTCAAAGGCCCGGCGGCCCTGATCGGTCAACACGAGATCGCCCTTGTCTTTATCGAACCAGCCGCGCAGGGATCCCCATTTGATCACATCGCTCATCGGCAGGTTTGGGTTTTGCGCCAGATCGCGCATGGCGATCCGGCCGGGCTCGGCAAGCAAGGCCAATGCCCGGCGTTCGGGCAGGCCGGCTTGCAGTTGCGATGCTGCAGCGGCCGTAGCTGTCAATTCTTCCCGCGATTGCTCGTCTGTTGCCAGCCATCCTTGTTCCTCGCCGTATTGAATCGCAGCGGAAACCTTGGGGTGGTCGATCCCGGTCGCGGCAACGATTTGCTGTACGGAAATTCGATCAGAGGCCTGCAAAAGAGTCTGAAAGATCTGCCACTGTTCTTCGTTCAGGGTTTGACTTTTCATGCGATATCCTTCCCGGATTCGGTGCGCAGCACCGGATCTTGTTGAACAATCAAGATGAATTACAAGTTTAACATATTTTGCGGCAAAAATCAATAAACTTTTTATGGGGCAGGGCGAAAGGTGCAATTATTTAAGGAAAAAAGTGCGAAATTCCTGACCATGTCCCGGCGAGCGTCGGGGCATGGTCAGGCGGGATCACTTTTTCCGATCGAGCCGGTTGGCGATTGTCCGGGATCCGGCCGGGGACGGGCGGCAGGTCAGAACCGCGGGGTATAGATGTGGCAGTAGGGCATTTTGCCGGTTTTGCTGTAATAATCCTGGTGGTAATCTTCAGCCGGCCAAAATTTGTCGATCGGTTTGACCTCGGTTGCGACCTGGAGGCCTTTGTCTTGCAGCAGGACGATCAATTTCTCCGCCACCTTTTTTTGCTCTTCATCGGTATAGAAAACAACAGATCGGTACTGATCGCCGATATCCGGGCCCTGGCGGCCGACCTGGGTGGGATCGTGAATTTCGAAAAAGAGGCGCGCCAGCGTTTCGTAATCGGTGCGCCGGGGATCAAAAACCACTTCGATGGTTTCAGCGTGGCCGGTTTGACCGCTGCAAACATCCTGATAGGTCGGGTTGTCCAGGTGACCACCCATATATCCGGAGCGCACCGACTGCACGCCGGGCACTTTCTCCAGGTGGTATTCCGTGCCCCAGAAGCAGCCGCCGGCAAAATAGGCTTTGGCCTGGCCCGGGGCTTTTGCAGGGATGAAATTCAGCGAAATCGAGTTGACGCAATGGCGGACGTTCCTGGGGGTAAATCCTTCGCCCTCGAAGACATGGCCGAGATGGGCATCGCACGCGGCACAGACAATCTCGGTTCGCCGGCCGTCGCGGTCCGGCACGTGTTTGACGGCTCCCGGTATCTCGTCGTCGAAGCTCGGCCAACCGCAGTGGGAATCGAATTTGTCGCTCGAGCGATAGAGCGGTGCACTGCAGCGTTTGCACACATAAATCCCTTCCTCGCTGTGGTGCAGATAGATCCCGGTGCCCGGCAGTTCGGTGCCTTTGTGGATGATGACCCGTTCTTCCTCCGGGGTCAGTGCAGTGAATTTGCCGGTTGGTTTTTCATTGGCCACAGCTGGAGTACTCCTGTCGGTTATGCGGAGCGTTAAAATCAGCGTTAAAAGCAAACCTGCGATCAACAGGTGCACTTTGCTCATCTCAAGACCTCCTTGTCGATTCGGTCATATGACCGTCAATATAAGGATTTTTGTTGTGAGATTCAAGGCAAAGGCATTTGCAAAGTTGCGCTTGCCGCATTTTCCGGCTCCCAACAACGGGCTTGTTTTTTTCCCGAAAAATGGATACAATCCAAAGCGCTTTGGCGAATTCGATAGCAATAAACATTGTAAAAACAAGCGAGTTTTCGGTTGGCGGAATCCCGGTCGATCCGCCGATACTTTATTTTTTTGGTTTCACCATCTTCCGCCGCGGTGCATCATCCATTGACCGTAACGATCCCGGATTCGATGCGCAGCCCCGGTGGCACAGGATCTACGAGGTTTGCAGTGAAACAGGGTAACACCATTCGGGTATTGCCGGACAATTTGATCAACAAAATCGCCGCCGGAGAGGTCATTGACCGGCCGGCGGCGGTGTGCAAAGAGCTGGTCGAAAACGCCATCGATGCCGGCGCCTCCCGGATCGAGGTCATCATCAAGGGTGGCGGCACGCAGCTGTTGCAGGTGGTCGATAACGGCAGCGGCATGGGCGAAGAGGATGCCATCCTTGCGATTCAGCGCCATGCCACTTCCAAGATCCGCACGTTGCAGGATATCGAGCGGATCCACACCCTCGGTTTTCGTGGTGAAGCGTTGGCGAGCATTGCAGCGGTGGCGCGGGTGGAGTTGCGCACGGTTCCGGCGGGATCCATTTCCGGCACTGCGCTGTTCATCGAAGGCGGGGTGGTGCAAAGGATCGAAGAGAGCGGCGGCAACCACGGCACATCGATCGCCGTGAAAAATCTTTTTTTCAACACGCCGGCGCGCCGCAAATTTTTGCGCAGCGAGAATGCCGAGTATCGCCAGATTTTGCGCGTGCTCGACCGTTTTGCTCTGGCCTATCCAGAGGTCGATTTCGCGCTGACCAATGACGAACAGGCGGTTTTCAATTTGCGGGCGGCGCCGCTTGACGAGCGCATCGCTGCGGTTCTCGGCAAGCACGTCAGGGACAATTTGATCAAAATCGAGGATGAGAGCGCCGTCTTGCGGATTTCCGGCTATGTCGGCAATACCGAACTGTTGCGCAAGACGCGCAACGACCAGCATCTGTTTCTCAATCGACGGGCAATTTCGGACCGCACCTTGATTTTTGCGGTCACATCAGCCTATGGCGAGCTCATACCCCGCGGTCAATTTCCGCTGCATGTTTTGTTTTTGGAGCTCGACCCGGAACAAGTCGATGTCAATGTCCATCCGACCAAAAACGAGGTTCGTTTTGCCGATCCGAATCTGATTTTTAATCTGGTGCGCGGTGCGGTCAAACGAGCCTTGCGGTCGGATGACATCATCCCGAACGCCACCGACGCCAATCCGATGTCGCGAGACGACATGCTGCGGCGTTTCCGCACCTCGGTGATCGAGGAGATGCGATCGTTCAGCGGCGAGCAGGTGCAGATCGACTTTGATGCGGTGCCTTCGGCGCCGGATCCCGTTCCCGAAAGCGCGCCGCCTGAGCAGAAGCGTTTACGGCAGGCCGAACCGATGATGATCTGGCAGTTGCACAACAAATACCTGTTGGCGCCGATCAAGAGCGGCCTGGTGGTCATCGATCAGCATGTGGCGCACGAACGCATTCTGTACGAGCGGGCAAAAAAGAACCTGCAAGAAAAATCCGGCGCCGGTCAGCAGTTGTTGTTCCCCAAAACCATCGATCTGTCGCATGAAGATTTTGCGGTGCTCATGGAGATTTTGCCGTTTCTCGAGCGAATCGGTTTTATCATCAAAGGATTCAGCGGCAGCACAGTGGTCCTGGAGGGTGTGCCGGTCGGATTGCGCATTGGCGATGAGGAAAAACTGTTGACCGACATTCTCAATGAGTACAAGGAGCGGCAGACCACCGAGAAGGATATTCGCGAACGGGTAGTCAGGAGTTTCAGCTGCCGCACCGCGATCATGAGTGGAGACCGGCTGTCGCCGGAAGCGATGGTTGCGCTGATCGATCAGCTTTTTGCCACAGAAAATCCCTATTTTTGTCCGCATGGACGACCGGTGATGATAACAATAACCATCGATGAACTCGACAAAAGATTCGAAAGAAAATAGGGCGTTGCTGCTTGTCGGCCCGACTGCCGTGGGCAAGACCGAGTTGTCGCTGGAGCTGGCGAAGCGGTTGACCGGAGAAGTGGTTTCCGCTGATTCGCGCCAGGTGTACCGAGGTCTGGATATCGGCACGGCAAAACCGACGGTCGACGAGCGCGCGCGGGTGAAACACCATTTTATCGACATTCGCGATCCGGACCAGGAGTACAGCGCCGGGGAATACGGCCGCGAAGCGCGTCATTGCATTGCCGGTTTGCTGGAGTGCGGCAAGACACCGCTGGTGGTTGGCGGTTCCGGTTTTTATTTGCGCGCGCTGGTCGATGGTTTGTTTGCTCCCCGCGTGAGCGATGCGGCAATCAAAGAGAAATGGCGCTGTTTTTATCGCGAACAAGGCGAACAAGCAGCACATCAGCGTCTCGCCGAAGTGGATCCTAAAACCGCAGCCCGTCTGCACCCAAATGATATGCAGCGGGTGGTGCGCGCATTGGAAGTTTACGAAATAACAGGCGTGCCGATTTCCCGTTTTCGCTCAGGAACAGAGACGCCGGCAGAGTTCCAAGCGGTTTGGATCGGTTTGTGGCGGGACCGGGAGAGTCTCTATCGGCGCATCGAGATGCGGGTGGATTGGATGATCGACGAGGGCCTGGTTGGGGAAGTCGAACGGCTGCAGAAAAAAGGATACGATCTGGAATTGAACGCCCTGCGCACCGTCGGGTATCAGGAGGTTTTTTCCCACCTCTCCGGAGTCTGCGATGATCGGCAGATGGTTGCGGAGATCAAAAAAAACAGCCGCCGCTATGCCAAACGCCAGATCACCTGGTTCAAGCGCGATAGCCGCATCCGCTGGCTCGATCTCGACTGCTTGACTTCATCAGAGGCGATCGATGCGGTCGTAAAAATTTGGCATACCGCTTTTTGACCATTGGGCGTTGTTTCGGCAAAAAAATCTTGATAATTCAAGGGATTTTTTTATATTGTGGTTGCTACAGGCGGGAGTAGCTCAGTTGGTAGAGCATCAGCTTCCCAAGCTGAGGGTCGCGGGTTCGAACCCCGTTTCCCGCTCGATGAAAAGGGCGAGCTTGCAGAAAATGCTCGCCTTTTTTTATTTCCGGCTGTGCGGATGCCGGAAAAATGCCAGGGTATTGCCGCTTCTGCTTTGGTCAAGGTCTCATTGTCTTGCTGATCTTGCTATTGCCCGCGCAAAAACCATTCATCTTCCGATCTAGCAGCTTTTAAAAATTGCTTTTGCAAAACTTGCCGGCAGATCGCACCGTTTATGGCGTCTGCATTTGCAGATTTTTACCGTATTCTTTATTCATCAAAGTCGCGAGGTTGGAGCTCGTCGATGAACCGGGATGTTGTCCCGTTCGCCGGCGACTATTTTCTTGATTTTCGCGTCTCTATTTTCTAATTTGTCGACACGCAGGATCCTTGCGCAACTGCTGCTCGGCATCTCAAACCCGATAGTGCGAATCTTCATGTCGGCGGCGTGAATCCGCGATCGCAGTCTGACCTGTTCTGTGAGTTCGTTCGGCAGACCAGGCGTGATTGTAATACTGCACACCAAACAGAAAGCGAAAACTCATCGCAAGTCAGGAGAGGGCAATGCGAAATTTTTTGTTACTGCTGTTGATCTGTTGCGGCTTGGCTGGAGCTCAGAACGATTTGTGGCTCAGCCATGGTCCCTATAGCGGCGATGTCAAGTCGATAGCCATCGACTATACCAATGCCACCGTGGTTTATGCCGGTTTGTCGGAAGGCGGGGTGTACAAGACCATCGACGGCGGTCTGAGCTGGGAGGCGATGAATCAGGGATTGCTGGATCGCCATGTGCAAATCATAAAAGTCGATCCCTTTGCCAACGATGTGCTTTATGCAGGAACTCAATTCGGCGGACTGTTCAAGAGCACAGATGGCGGCAAGGTCTGGAAAGAAGCGAATTCAGGTCTGACGACCATCAACATTCGGGCGATCGCATTCGACGAGTCGGTTACCCAACGGATGTTCATCGCCAGCGATTATGGCGTATTCGAAAGCGTCAATGCCGGCGGCAGTTGGACGCAGCTTACCTCCGATTCCTTGACCACCCTGGATCTGACCAGCATTTTGTACAATCGGCAGGATTCAACTCTTTTTATCGGCTCGAAAGCGGACGGCGTGTTCCGGCTGCATGCCACGGATACAGCCTGGAATCAGGTCAATGCCGGTTTGTCCAACCTTGATATCGCCGACTTGATGATCAAATCCGATGTCACGCGCGAGATTTTGGTCGCGACTTGGGGCGGGGGTGTTTTTCGCACCACCAATCGCGGGGACAGTTGGCAGCTTTTCAGCAATGGATTGGGCACCAAATTCATCAATGATCTGGCTATGGAACCCGGCAACGCCAGTATCATCTATGCTGCATCCGATGGCAAAGGGATCTATAAAAGTACCAACGGTGGTTATGTATGGGTGGAAAGCAACACCGGTTTGCTGAACACCTATTTGCATTGTGTCGAGGTGGCCTTGACCCAGCCAAAAACATTGTTTGTCGGTGTCTTTGGCGGCGGCGTTTATCGCAGCACCAATGAAGCGCAGCAATGGCAATGGACCAGCCAGGGCATCAGCAATGCCGAAGTCACCACCATCATAGCCGATCCGCTGAATCCGGATGTGTTTTATGCCGGCGTCAACGGCGGTGGAGTGTTCAGGAGCGACGACGCCACTCTCTCCTGGCAACCTATCAACACAGGGTTGCGCAATCTGGCGGTCATGGATCTGGTCGCCGATTATGCCAACAACGGGACTGTCTATGCGGCGGTGTGGAAGAGCGGTGTCTATCGATGGGTGAGCGCCGCCGGCTCATGGACGAAAATGGAAACCGGATTGACCAATACCGAATTGCGCGACATTGCCATCGATCTTTCCAATAGCAATACTCTCTATGTGGCCACCAGCGGTGGCGGCGTGTTCAAGTCTATCAACGCGGGCATCCAATGGAGTGCCGTGAACAACGGTTTGACCGATCTGGATATTCGTTGTATCGCTACGGTGCCGTACAATTCGAACATGTTGTATGTTGGCAGCAAGAACAGCGGCGTATGGAAGTCCAGCAACGGCGGCAGCAACTGGTTTCAATCGTCGTATGGATTGACTTCTTTGGAGGTGCGTTCGATCGCAGTCGATCCGACCAATCCACAGACCGTATACATCGGCACCTGGGGCGGCGGCATCTTCAAGTCCATCGACGGTGCCGGCAGTTGGCAGCCGGTCAACAGCGGACTGACCGATTTGTCGATTCGCGCCCTTGCTGTCGATCCGGCCCAGCCCACCGTGGTTTATGCCGGAGGATATGGCACAATCAATACAGGGAATGTGTATAAAAGCTTGAACGGTGGACAGATCTGGCAAACCCTCATGAATGGTTTGACTCCCACGTATATCCACTGCCTGGCTCTGGATCCGTTCGCGACGTCAAAAATCTTTTGTGGAACCTCGAGTGGGGTATACCGGATGGATCAAGTGAGCACCGGCGTAAAAAGCGCGCATGAGGGTGGACCGCAGGATTTTGTCTTGCAGCAGAATTTCCCCAATCCATTCAATCCGGCTACCCAAATCGCCTTTGAATTGACAAAACCGACCACGGTAAGCCTTGTCATCTATGATCTGCTCGGAAACAGAATCAAAACCTTGCTTTCGGATCGGGTGGCAGCCGGCCGGCATTCAGCCGTGTGGGATGGCTGTGATGAAGACAACCGTCCGGTGGCGGCAGGTTGTTATTTCTATCAGCTGAAAAGCTCAGATTTTACCGATACCCGGAGCATGATTTTGGCAAAATAAAAACGGGTTCGGTTTATCGAGAGCAAGCTTGGTTCGGCGATACCGCAGTCCGGGCGTCAGCCCGGACTGCGGTATGCAAGATATCGACAATGAAAGGGGCTCACCGGTTTTCCGCAAAACGCTGCAACTTGCAAACAAACCTTATTTTACCAGAGCGGTGATATCATCGATTAGAGGGTGTGTTTTAAACTGATTGGCGAGCATCCCGTCGGCCAGAGAAAAGGCTCCTTTGATATCGCCACCTTGAATGGTGGTCACGACAATCCGCAATCCCCAAAGCGCCAGATAAAATTGCCTGTTTGCAAGAATCGGCTGCAAATCGCCGCCGTTTTCTTGATAGGCCGCCAGATAACTGCGCGCTGTTTCTTGGTTATGTCTGATACTTCTGTAGGTGTTAAAAATATCGACCAAACAGCATCTGTTGCAGGTTAAAAATTCGTTGTCGATCAGCTTCAATCTGCCGCTTGTGCTGTCGGGGATGATGTTTTTGGGCGTAACATCGGCATGGGAGAGCTTTGGTCGGCTGCTCAGTGGTGTTTCTTTGACGAAATCGATCAGTCTCGCCACAGCGGGTGGAATTTTGATGGGTCCGAGGAATCGGTGCAGCCGGTCGGTCAAATGTTCGATATAGTCGAAACCGCTGTTTGCGAATTCTTCCGGGACAGCAAACCGATGGAATGCCACCTGCATTTTGGCGACAAGATCGATGATGTCCTGCCGCGCATATTGCTTTGTTTTGAACAGATCCGCTCCATTTATCCAATCGACAACCAGATAATCATCAATTTGGGCGATGATTTGTGGGAAAAAATCGCTGAATGCGGGTTGCGCACAGACGAATTCCACAAATTTCGCCTGATCGATACTGAACAGTTGCCATACCTTCACTTTTCTGTCGCCAATGCGGCCTTGCCACGATATTCTTCCCCCCTTGCTGTGCCCAAGGAGCGAAATTTGCGTCAGGTTGAGGTGATCGATTTTTATCTCAGATTTTCGACCATCGAAGGTTTTCGTTGCCGGCAGATGGATATTGAACTGTTCTTCGGCAGTTTGTGTGCGTTTCAGACGGGTTTTGATCGGGTTGAGCAGCGATGACAGGGTTTTGATCATCTTCATTCTCTTTTCATAAAGATTTGCGAAATAGTGGAGCAGGGCACTCGATGAAATGACCCGTGGTTGTCCGGTCTATCCAAGTGTTCATCTCTTTCGGCCTGTTTCTCTTTTTAGGAGCAAGAGGGATTGGCGAGCGATTTCCATCTCCCTGGGTGGGGTTTTGGGATTTTGTGCGATGGTTTCCAGCGGTTCGATGGCGACGGTATCTCCAAGGCGGCCCAAAGCGCTGATGGCGCAGTATCGCGTTTCGGATTTGTCCGATGTCAGCAGTTCGATCAATTGCGGGACGACAGTTTTCCCATAATTCACCAACCCGTTTTCCGCACTGACGCGAATGCTCCAGATCGGATCCAACAGGCGTTCTTTGAGGGCTGGCAGTCCTTGCTCGTGCACGAGATCACCGAGAATTCGAGTTGCTTCGAGCCGCACCGCCGGATCGCTGTCCTTGGTCGCTTGCAGAGCGGTTTGCAGCATTTCCGCTGAACCGAGTGCCATTCCGCGCAGCACTTTGAGCGCCTCGCTGCGCACCTGATGCACCGGATCCTTGACTGCCGTCTCTTTTAATTTTATGGCAGTTTGGGTGCCGTTCAGCCGGCCGATCGCCCGCACGGCTTCGTAGCGCACATGCGGGGAGTCATCAGCCAATGATGAAAGGATTTTATCGCTCCATTTCCGGTTTTCTGTCTGGCCAATCACCATAAGCGCGCCGCAGCGACCCCAGGCGGCACAGCCGATACGGATCAGCGCTTCCTGCGCTGTCTGAGCGACCTCCGGATTTTGGTCATTGCTGAGTTGTTTCAACAGGGGAGCGGCTCGATGGTCCTCCAGGTCGCCAAGGGCTTTCATCGCGCGCAAACGGTTGTTGACCGATGACTGGCTTTGTGCGGCTTTGCACAGCTCGTCTATATCGATCGGTTCAAACTGCAGGAGGGGGAGCACAGCCTGCGCAGCAGCCGGACCAAAGTGTTGCAGGGCGCGAATGGCAGCGTTGCGTATAACAAAGCAGCTGTCTGACAGGTGGCGGATGAGAATGGCAATGCTCGAAGGATCGCCGATATGGCCCAAGGTGTCGATCAGAGCGCATTTGACGAGGCTGTCGCGGTTGTTTTTCAGCGCGCTATGCAGAGGCATTACCGCTGTTGTCCCGAAGCGCACGAGCGCGTCGATCGTTGTTTGGAGGTGCACTTTGTTGCGGTTGTGCAACGAGGCGATCAATTGGGGAATCGCCCGCGTGTCGCCGATTTGGCCCAAAGCGCGCGCGGTTTCGATGCGGACCTGCAAGTCTGCATCTTGCAGGTTTTCGATCAGATACTGCAATGCCTCGGTGGTGCGGGAAGCACCGATCACTCGTGCGACATAGAGGCGCACCGCCGGCCGGACGTTTTTGAGGTTGTCAATCAATAGCGGGCGAATGACCGGTTCCATCTCGATCAATCCCTGCATCGCAATTTCGGCGATTCCGGGATCGGATATTCCCAGCATTCGCACCAGAATGCGGGCTTGGGCGGGATTGCCGTTGTGGACGATGGTTTCGACCTTATCGCGCAGAACCGAAAGAGCTTCGTTGCGCACCAGCCATTCAGGGTCATCCATAGAGTCGAAGAGATGGTCAATGACTTTGGCGTCACCCAGCTTGCCGAGTGCCTTTACCGTTGCCAGCCGAACCTGCAGGTCTTCGGCTTTGAGAAATTTGGGTTTGGCCAGTCCCGCTACGGCCTCGGGATTGCCGAGTCGCGCCAGTGCCAGAATGGCAGCGTGTTGAATCCCTTTGTTTGGATCTGCCAGCGCTCTGATGAACAGATCATAGAGATCAGGGTCTTTCGCATGGCTTAACTCGATCAGCGCTCGCCGCCTTTCCAGCCAATCATCGCTTGTCCGGGCGATTTGGCGGGTCTTGAGATCTGTCGATGTGCTCATCTCACTCTCCAGGGGCTCGTTGCCTGGACGGGCTCTTGGGCGTCTATCGTCTTTCGATATAGCCGTGGCAACCTTTTTCCATGATTTCGGTCATTTCATAGGTGCAGTCGATATCTGCCAACAGGTTCACCGCGGCGCGGAAGCAACCCAGGCGCGGGCAGGTCAAATCAACAGCGGATATGCCGCTGTACAGCAGTTCGCGGCACATCCCATGGTACGGGCATTCTATCGAGGTCACCTCGACGCGGTTGACATTGACCTCGGTCAAATTGAATTGGCCGGCGTCTTTGAACAGACCGCCGAGGACGCTGAGGCGAATATATTCGTCCAACGCTTCTTTGATCGATAAAGTCCTTTTGGGATAAATGCCATAATCATTTTCCAGAGTGCGGAGAAAATGTTCGGTGGCGTGTTGGTAGGCGCGTTCCAGGAATGTCTGCGGCCGATTGCCGTGAAAATCGCGTGCTGTCTCTTCCAGCGCCGCCAACCAAGCTTTGGCCACCAACCAGCCGCTTTCTTCTCTGTTCACCTGGTTCATTGGTTCTCCTCGCTTGGGTAGAGCAGCTTTTATCTAGTCTTTTATTAAAACAAAGTGTTTAACCGCAGTATTCAAAAAAGAACGCCCGGCGAATATCGCCGGGCGTGCGGGCACGAAATAATAACCGCTTTAGGCTTTGGCGCTGAGCTGCTTTTTTTTCTCTTCCGAGACCTTGTCCAGCCCCAGCAATTCCATTTCATGTTTGAGAACAGGAATCGGAAAATTTTTGCCGGTATTGTCGGCCAGGTGTTCGGCGAGATCAAAAACCGAGATATGCGGATTTTTCATCCAAAGCGACAGAATTTCGGCTTTATCGTCGCTGGTGATTTTCGCCAGTGCCCGCGCCAGTTCCTCTTCGCTCATCGACTCGGCCATTTCCTTATGCATTTCTTTGAGGATGGTTTCGGTATCCCTGGCGATGGCCAACTCTTCGTTGGTGGGAATGACCAGAACTTTGGCTCGACCGGTGCCGATATCGAAGGCGTTGATCTTGTCTTTCTCTTCGTCGATGGTAACGCCGAGATATTCGAGGTTTTTGCACACTCGGCTGCGGATATAGGGCGATTTTTCGCCTGCGCCGGCGGTGAACACCAGACAATCCAGACCGCCGAGAATGGCGGAATAAGCGCCGATGTATTTGATGATGCGGTGGATAAAAATGTCGAGCGCCAAAATGTGCTGTTCCGAACCGTTTTCAGCTTCGATTTCGATTTCGCGCAGATCGTTGGTGGTCTCAGTCAAGCCGAGCAAGCCGCTGTTCTTGTTGAGCAAAGAGTCGACCTGCTCCAAAGTCAGTTTTTCGGTTTTGGCGATATAGGGCACCAGGGCTGGATCGATATCGCCGCAGCGAGTGCCCATCACCAAACCTTCGAGCGGTGTAAAGCCCATGCTGGTCTCAACCGATTCACCGCCGTCGACGGCGGTTATGCTGACGCCGTTGCCGATGTGGCAGGTGATGATCTTTAATTCGCTGATGGGTTTACCAATATATTCGGCGGCTTTTTGGCTGACATAGCGATGCGAGGTGCCGTGAAAACCATAGCGCCGGATGCGGTGTTTGCGATACAGCGCCATGGGCAGGGCATAGATATAGGCTTTGGGTTGCAGCGTGTGATGGAAAGCCGTATCGAAAACGCCCACCTGGGGAATCCCGGGCAACAGCCGCTCGCAGACGTCGACACCTTTGAGATTATGTGGATTGTGCAGCGGGGCAAACTGGTTGCAGCGCCTCACTCCATCTTTGACTTTATCGGTGATCAAAACGGAACCGCTGAACTCTTCACCGCCATGCACCAGCCGATGTCCAATTCCGGCAATCTCTGCCTTGTCGAGAATGACGCCGTTTTCCGGATGCATCAGCAGGCCGAGGACCAAACTCAAAGCGGTATCGTGATCGAGCACTTCTCTGGTCTGAACGATCTTGTTTTTTTCGCCCGGTTTGTAGTTCAGAATCGCCTCGCTCGAGCCGATTTTTTCCACCAGACCTTTGGCCAACAGCTTTTCGTCTTCCATTTCAATCAACTGGAATTTAAGCGATGAACTGCCGCAGTTGATCACCAAAATTTTCATTGATCATCTCCTTCCACAACGGTTTTTGCGCAAGCGGACAGGCAATCGATTCCCGGCATGCTGACGCGAGAGCCAAGGTGCTATGCAATCGCCCTGTTTATGGCGGATAGTCCGGCTGAATACATAAGCAGAACATTTTTGCAGATCTGCTGCAAGCGGCTGCGTGCCGCGACCTGCCGGATATCGCCGTGGGCGGCTGTTTGTTGCTCGATCAGCTTTTTCCAGCGAAATCCAGTTGAAGTGCTTTTGAAAACTGTGTATTTTCAATAATCAAACGAAAAACTCAGATTCAGTTTTAACCGAATCAAAAAACATTCAATCACTTATTCTCTATGCGGTTGCGAAAACGGCCTGCGCACCAAATCCGGGAAAAAGTAGGATTTTTCCAGCAAAGATTCAAGGGTTAAATTTACCCGGAGACCTGGCAAAGAAGACGGAAAAGCGGCAAAAAGCCGATCGGACAAGGTTGCGCGTCTTGAAAAAGCTTGCCTGTGTTGGTGCGATCGCGCTGCTTTGACTTTGCAAGGCGAGGAGAATTCGGATTTGTTTTGGCAGAGGTTTTTGCAGATTTTGTATCCCGGGCGTGTTTTTTGCATCCAATCATAAAAGAACTCGAGCAGACGGAGTGTTTTATGCCGTTTTTGAAAAGAGATCGTTTATTGCCGGCTCGTTTTGGCGCGCTCAATGCGCCGTTGATGTGGCTGCTGGCTGGATTGATCGGCGTTTTGTTGTTTATTTCGACACTTGTGGAATTGCGCAGTGTTCGTCGAGAGTTGTTGAACACCCTGGATCAGCAGGGAAAAGCCATGATGGCGTCCATGCAAAAAGCTTTGATCAATGCCACTCAGGGATTTTCTCTTCTTGAAGAAACGGTGGCAGACAAGTTGTTGAGCAATGCTCGCCTCCTGGAAGAACTGGATGCGAACAGAGCGCTCACACAGGAGCGACTGCAGCGCCTGGCGACAGAAAACGGCATCTCTTGTGTCAGCCTTTTCGATGAAAAAGGAAAAAGGATTATGCAAAGTGCCCCGGCGGAAACAAGTCGCAGCCAGCTGTCAGAAGACCTGCTGGACGGTCTTTTGCCACCGTTGTCGCGAAAGGATACCGATGAACTGTTGCTCGGATTTCGCCAGGGCAGATTCGGTTCGGGACAGCGGTACGCGGTTGCCAAAAAACGACGGCGGGGTGGTTTTTTGGTGCTCAATATCGATGCGCAAGAGATGCTCGAATTCAGGCGACAGTCCGGAGCCGGCAGACTGATGCGCGATATCGGCCGATCGCGTGGCATGGTGTATGCGATGGTACAGGACAGCAATCAGGTGGTCCTGGCTTCAGAGGGTGTTGAGGCTGTTCTGCCGTTGAAAGAGGACTCTTTTTTACTGGCTGCGCTTGCCGCACCTGACTCGATCTTGAGCCGCCAGGTCCGTTTTGCCGAGCGGCAGGTTTATGAAGTCGCCCAGGCTTTGATCGTCGATGATCGCCAAGAGGGGGTTTTGCGCATCGGCCTGAGCAGTGAGCATGTGTCGCGTGCCCTCGCTTCCAGTCAACAGCGTGCCATTCTCAGTTCGATTCTGCTGTTGATTGTGGGCGTGGCAGCAGGCAACAGTCTCATCCGCAGGCAAAACTACGCCACGCTGCAGCAAGCCTATCGCCGCATCGAGACCTATACCGGCGGCATTCTGCAGAATATGGCAGAAGCGGTCATTGCGGTGGATCGGGAAAACCGGGTGACGCTCGTCAATGCGGCGGCGGAGAAATTTTATGGCCGTCCGCGGGAAAAGCTGGTCGGCGTGAATTGCGCCAAAATCGATCAGGAGCTTGGTCGAGAATTGCGGAGAGCGATCGACGAGGAAAGCGCTGTCCAGGATCGCGAGTGTGTTTTGCGCCCGGACTCAGGAGACCGAACCGTGTTGATGAGCGTGGCGTTTTTACACGACTCTCAGGGAACGATCGATACCGCTTTTGTGGTCATCAAGGATATTACCGAAGAAAAAATGTTGCAGCAGGATCTCAAACGCCGGGACCAGCTTTCCGCGATGGGGCAATTGGCCTCGGGTGTGGCGCATGAAATCCGCAATCCGCTGAATGCCATCAGCATGATCGCTCAGCGTTTTCGCAACGAATTTGTTCCGCAATCCGATAGTCAAGAATATGCAAAGTTGACCCAAATTGTGGTCGACGAGAGCCGTCGGATCAACGACATCATTCAGCAATTTTTGCAATTCGCGCGTCCGGCTGCTTTGCAGGTGGAATCGGTTGATCTCTCTGTCCTGTTGCGCGATGTTTTGACATTGCTCAGTTCGGAAGCGCGCGAAAAAAAGGTGGAGCTCGACAGCACCTGCACCGCTGCAAGTCCGGTGCAGCTGGATCGGGCAAAAATTCAGCAGGTGCTGATCAACCTGGTCCGCAATGGCATCGAAGCTTGCGCAGCAGGCGATAGGGTTGAGTTGAGTTGTGATAGACAAGGAGAAAATCTGGTGATTCGTGTGCAAGATACGGGAATCGGGATGAGTGCGGATGAAGTCGATAAGATTTTCAACCTTTATTACAGCAGCAAAGAAAAGGGCACCGGCCTGGGACTTTCCATTGTGCAGCAGATTGTTTCCCAACATGGCGGAACCATCCAGGTCGAAAGCGAACCCGGGCGCGGCAGCCTGTTTGTGGTCCAATTGCCGCAAGGAGATGTATGAAATCGGATTATCGTATACTGGTGGTCGATGACGAGTCGGCGCAGCGCGAGGCGCTGGTCGGTTTTTTGGCGAAAAAAGGCTATGCTGTACACGGGGCCGCCACCGGTCGAGAGGCCGTGGAAACCGTGCAGTCGCGACAAATCGATTTGGTGCTGACCGACTTGCGTATGCCCGATCTCGGTGGTGATGCGGTTTTGCAGACCGTCAAACAGATCAATCCGGAGATCGATGTGATTGTCATGACCGCATTTGGCACTGTCGAGTCTGCCACTGCAGCCATGAAAGCCGGCGCTGTCGATTTTATCAGCAAACCGATCGATTTGCAGCAGCTCCAGTGGGTGGTGGATAAATCGCTGGACCGCAAACATCTGGTTTCGGAAAACCGCCGATTAAGAGAATTGGTCGATGAGAAACTGAATTTCACAGGAATCATCGCTGCAGGTCGGGCAATGGAAGAAGCCTTGAGCATGGCTGCGCGGGCGGCAGCGAGCAAAGCGACGGTTTTGATCGTCGGCGAAAGCGGAACCGGCAAAGAGCTGATCGCCAAGGTGATTCACCAGGCAAGCGATCGGCGCGACAAATCCTTTATCGCGGTCAATATGGCCGCTTTGTCCGACAGTCTGCTGGAAAGCGAGCTTTTTGGCCATGAAAAAGGCGCTTTTACCGGCGCTGACCGCGCGCGCAAGGGCCGATTCGAACTCGCGAACGAGGGAACGTTGTTCATCGACGAAGTCGGCGAAATTCCGCTGACCACCCAGGTCAAACTGCTGCGTGTCCTGCAAGAACAAGAGTTCGAACGCGTCGGCGGTTCGGCCACAGTGAAGCTGGATGTGCGCCTGATTGCCGCAACGAACCGGTCTCTGGAAGAAGCTGTTCGAGCCGGTACTTTTCGGCCGGATCTCTTTTACCGCCTGAATGTGATCAAAATCGCTCTTCCGCCTTTAAGACAGCGCCGTGAAGATATCCCTTTGCTGGTGGATCACTTTATCCGACAAGCGTCCACGGCCATGGGCAAGGCCATCGATGGGGTTTCGAAAGAAGCCATGGATCTGTTGATCAAGTATTCCTATCCAGGCAATGTGCGCGAGTTGGAAAATATCATCGAGCGGGCAGTGGTTTTGAGCCGCGATACCGTGCTGACTTCAGCGGATTTTCCTGCATCGCTGCGCGGTGAACCGGAACGCAGTGCCAGCGCTGATCCAGGTGCCGGCAGTTTTGCAGAGCAAGTCGCGGTGTTCGAAAAAGAACTCGTCATGCAGGCCTTGCGCGAGGCAGACGGCGTCCAAACCCGCGCTGCGGCGCTTTTGCACATGACAGAACGCCATTTGCGCTACAAAATCAAAAAATATGGTCTGAAAACAGATAAAACAGCCGACTGAGGCTCGAGGCGATCGAGCGGCAGCGAAAAAAACGCTCTTGCTGATTCACCGCCAGCCCAAAAGCACCTAGCAAACCGCCTGTCTGGTTAGAACCGCATCCGCCCAGCTGGTATGGGAATGTGCCGGTAAATTCTAGCCTTTGTGCGATTCGAATGGCCAAACGGGTATTTATTGCTAACGGTGTTCTTGCACCAGGCGAACGGCGCGAAGTACCGCAGCTCGGGGTAAAAAGCGTTCTGCAAAAACAAGAAAGCGATTCCGCTGGCCATGGATCGCCAGGCGTTTGCCGGACAGCATGGCGCGGAAGCCAAAACCGGCGACGGTGCGCGCGTCGGGCATCTTGAAGTGGTGCAGCAGGCGGGAGTTGTGCAGGTTCGCCGCCTGTTGAAATCCCGAGGCTGTCGGGCCAGGGCAAAATGCGGTGACTGTTACACCGGTGTCCTTGACCTCGTCGGCGATCGCCTCGGAAAAGGAAAGAACAAACGCTTTGGTGGCGTAATAGACGGCCATCAGCGGTCCTGGTTGAAAGGCAGCCGTGCTGGCGACGTTCATGATGCGGCCATGACCGCGCTCGATCATCGGCGGCAGCAGATGGTGGGTCAGCTGGGTCAAGGCCACGATGTTGACCTGCAACATATCGTTTATTTTTTTTCTGTCAGCAAGGTGGAAGAAACCATAATCACCAAAACCGGCGTTGTTGATCAACAGATCGATGTGAAGATTTTGCTTGTCCAGATCTTTGACCAGCGATTCGGCGCTGCCTGCCAGTGACAGATCCATGGGCAACACCGTCATTTCCGGATTGTTCTCGAAGGTCGCCTCTTTTTGCAAAGTCGACAAAGCCTGTGCATTGCGGCCGGTGACGACCACATGATAACCTTGTTCGACCAAAATTTTGGCGATCTCTTTGCCGATTCCATTCGAAGCTCCGGTAACCAAAGCTGTTTGCCGCTCGCTCATGCTCATCCCTCATGGTTTGGTGGTCAGCTATTCAGGAATTAACAATCAGCGCGGCGGTACTATTCACTGTTTGTGCTGCAATTTGCGGTACTGGCTGTTTTTTTTTGTTGAATTTTGCGAACCGAGAGCCTTTTCCAACGTTAAACATTTGCAGAGCCAGGCGGCGATGACGATCCGTGGATTGATGGAGTTTGGCATCCGGCAATGGCGGCGGATACCGGGGCAGCAATGCAGATCGATTGGCCGATATTTTTTCTGGAGTGGTTTCACTGTTTTCCCGAGATCTGTCTCGCCGGTTGCGGGATCTGCTGCACAGATCATGATTTGCAGAGGATCGAAACTTGGAATTTTGTCGAGAGGATTGCGATGCAAATGGTTTTGAACATCGAAGGCATGTCCTGCAGCCACTGCCAGGCACGAGTTGCCCGTGCATTGGAATCGGTCTCCAGCGTGGAGCAGGTCGATGTGGATCTATTCTCAGGCGTGGCCCGAATTGAGGCGGCTGAGGGGACGGAAATGGACCTGTTGATTGGTGCGGTAAACGACGCCGGGTATCGCGCCTATGGCGCGTTGAGCGAGGACCAGGAATCGTGATTACAGATCGGAATGACCCCATGTTTTTGCGAACAGCGAAAAAAAGGGCGGCCGCAGAGCTGCAAGATGGGCGAGACGTCCAGGTTGGCGGGGAATTGCAGCGCCTGCAATTTGCCGTCGACGGGATGACCTGCAGCAATTGTACCGCGGCAGTGGAAAAATCGCTCAAGAATTTGCCCGGCGTTGCCTCTGTGGCGGTGAACCTCGCGGCAGAAAAAGCACGGGTCGAATTCGATCCGATGCGGGTGACAAAAAGCGAGTTGTTCGATGCGGTTGCGCAGGCGGGATATCGGGCCAGGGAACAGCGCACCCGGGCGGAGGCGCAGGAAAGCGATCGGCTGGCCTTGCGCTGGTTGATGGTTGCTTCGTTTTTGGCTTTGCCGGTTGCCGCTCTGATGTGGTTTGAATCCTGGATGCCGTTCACCCACACCCAGGGGAAAGCGATCAGTTTATTTTTCGCCACAGCAGTACAGTTCAGCGCAGGGCTGGTTTTTTACCGCGGCGCCTATCGGGCGTTGAGCAACCGCACGGCCAACATGGATGTCCTGGTGGCATTGGGTATCAGCGCCGCCTATTTTTACAGCGCATTGGTGGTGTTGCTGCCGGAGCGTTTCGCGGGCAGTCCGGTGTTTTTTGAAGCTTCGGCGTTGTTGATCGTCTTTGTGCGCTTTGGCAAATGGCTGGAGGCGCGGGCCAAAGGCCGTGCTTACCGCACCTTCACGCGTTTGTTGGAATTGGAGGCCGATCGGGCCACGCGCGTGGAGGATGGCGAAGAACGAGTCGTTTCGATAGACACGGTGCAGCCCGGCGATATCCTGCGCGTTCGACCGGGGGAGAAAATACCGGTCGACGGCATGGTCGTCGAGGGCAACACCTTTGTAGACGAATCGATGATCAGCGGCGAGTCTGTGCCGGTGGAAAAACGGCCCGGCGATGCGGTGACCGGTGCGACGATCAGCCGCAGCGGGTCGTTCCTCCTGCGCGCCACCCGGGTCGGCAAGGAAACGGTTCTGGCGCAAATCGTTGCGATGGTCGAAGAGGCGCAGGCTGACCGGGCGCCGATCCAGCGTTTTGCCGATGCGGTGGCGCGCGTTTTTGTCCCGGTCGTGGTGGGTATCTCCCTGTTGACTTTTATCGTGTGGACCGGTTTGTTGCAGGCAGAGTTCGTCTTTGCCTTCACTGCTGCGACGGCCGTTCTGGTGATCGCCTGTCCCTGTGCGCTGGGGCTGGCCACACCGGTCGCTATACTGGTTGGTTCCGGGATGGGGTTGGAACGCGGGATTCTGTTCAAACGGGCGAGCGTGCTGGAAGCCAGCGCGCATATTCAGACGGTGATGTTCGACAAAACCGGCACACTGACGAGCGGACAGCTGGGCGTGCGGGAGATCCATGCACGGCAAGACCTCGACCACGACCGGCTGCTGCAGATTGCCGGAGCACTCGAGCGCCATTCCACCCATCCGGTGGCAAAGGCCTTGACAGAGGCGGCGCTCGAGCGGAATCTCGATTTGCCGAATGTCGAAGAGTTGTCCGAGGAGGCCGGTTACGGCGTCGAGGCGCGATTGGGCGATGTGCGGGTTTGGGTGGGCAACCTGGACTGGTTGCTGCAAAAGGGCGTGAAGGTATCGACCGATTGGCTGCACAAATTGCAGCAGATCGAAAATCGCGGCATGGTGCCGGTATGGGCGGCGGACGACAGCGGCGTTGCCGGTTTGTTTGCAATCGCCGACCGGATCAAACCATCGTCGGCGCAGGCTCTGCAGGAAATGCGGGCGTTGGGATTGCGCACGGCGGTGTTGACCGGCGATCATCAAAAGTCTGCGCAATGGGTTGTCGAACAACTCGGCGGAAGCGATGCAATCGATGAGATCCATGCCGGCGTCAGGCCGGAGGACAAGATCCGGCTGGTCCGGCAGAGACAGGCGCGCGGCGAAAAGGTGGCCATGGTCGGCGATGGCATCAACGACGCTCCCGCACTTGCCCAGGCCGATGTCGGCATCGCCATCGGTGCCGGAACCGATGTGGCCAAAGAGACAGGCGATATTGTGCTGATCAACAACGATTTGCGCGATGTGGCCGCCGCCGTGCGTCTCGGACGCATCACCTTGCGCAAAATCAAGCAGAACCTCTTCTGGGCGTTGTTCTATAACCTCATCGGCATTCCCCTGGCAGCGGGGGCCTTTTATCCGCTTACCGGCCAGCTTCTGCCTCCCGAATTCGCCGGATTGGCCATGGCGTTCTCTTCGGTCAGCGTGGTGCTCAATTCGCTTTTGCTCAAAACGACCAGCCTGCTGCCTGCCCGAACAAAGAGCAATTAGACATCCTGCAGTTTATCACCTGCAAATAAGGGCGAATAGCGGCGATAGCGGATGCGACAACGTTGATTGCGGCTGCAGATTGAAGGTTGGGAGGTCGTTCTTTTTCCTTTCGTCGACTGCAGGGATAAGCGCAAGAAATCGTCGATCAGCAAATCAGCGTTCATCTCGGCAAAGGCACAGCAAAACAAGGGGAAATAGTCCGGCGCTTGCGGGTGTTGATAAATTAGAGGCCGTTCATTCATCTACCACTGCATATTGCAGTCAACTCTCCTCCTGTACTTCTGCCGCGAAAATTGCATCGAGCCAAGGATAGCGAGACTCTTTATTCGATCCTGAACCGGATTACCCATTCACCAGGCCAACTCAGACGTATATTGCCAGATGCACTGTGAAGTGCACCGGGGAGAGCGGGTTAAATCCTGGCTGTGTTCTATGGCCATTGTAAAAATCGTTTTTGATGCGGCCAGGCTTTTCAGGTTTTGGCCTGAATTTGGAGGGCATCATCATGTTTGCGATGCGAGTCACTGCAAAAAAGGCTGCCGATTTCCGGTTGCTTGCCGGTGTCATCGCGCTGAATCTGTTGTTGCTCTGGCCGCCTACTCTGGTCTATGGCCAGTGGCAACAAGAGGGAGAAGGCAGGCCGATTTGTATCGATCCAACCGCGCAAAAGAGTTGTCTGATGGCCGAGGATTCGGCAGGCGGTGCTTATATCGTCTGGCAGGATAGTCGTTTGGGCAATGTCGACATTTGGGTTCAGCACCTGGATGAGTTGGGTTATGAATTTATGGAGACTGGTGGTATTTCGGTTCTGATCTCGGACATCGATGAAGCGGAGCCGACCATCATGAACGACGGTCTGGGCGGCCTGCTCGTCGTCTGGCGCGATCGGCGCAACGGTCCGGGCGGTGATCTTTACGGCCAGCGTTTTAGCCCGAACGGCCAGAGGATGTGGGAATCGGGCGGCAAGGAATTGGTGCGGGCATCGAACAGCCAATGCGATCCGGTGATTGCGCCGGGAGGTGAAGGCTATTTTTTTCTGGGTTGGCGCGATTATCGGGCAAATCAGGATACATGCGATATCCGCCTGCAAAAATTCAACCTGGCAGGGGAACGGCATTGGACGACTGACTTTGTGGTGACACCGGACTATCTGATAAGGGAAGCGCCTTGCTTGGTCGGCGATGGCCAGGGCAGTGCCTATCTCGCCTGGTGTGAAAAAGATAAGATCGGTGCAACACAGTTATGGGGAGGGAGGGGTGTCTATCTGTTCAAAGTGGGCAGCGACGGCGTGCCTGCCTGGACGCCCGATCGCTTGAATTTGATCCTGTCTCCTTCTGAAACCGAGTTGTCCACAATCGAAAAGTTGCGCCTCATCAGCGGGGGCGAGCAGGAAGTCTGGCTGAACTGGGTGCAGAATTGGGTCACCGATGTCTCGGTATTGGCGCATGTTACAGCCGCGGGTGAACTGCCGGGGTATGCTCCTTTTGATAACCTTGAGCATGTCTGGCGCAATCATATCGCCGGCGGTGCCGACGGGCATGGCTGGCTTCTGACCACAGAGTTGAATGGTTGGGATTTGCTTTTGTTGAGAAAACTCGCTCCTGTTTTTGCCGGCGGCGAAGTTGAATTTTCTTTGGCGTTGGCGGATGGCAGCCCGATCGGCGATTTATACGTAGACCTGTGCCAAATGGCCCTTATCTGCCTGCCGGACAGCAGCGCCGTGGCGATCTGGAATGGCTATCGGGAGGCAGAGAAAAAAGTCTGCCTGGCGCAAAAGGTGTCGGCAGATGGACAGATGGAGTGGGAAGAAGGGGGATTGCCGCTGGTGCAGGGCGAGGTGGATCATCTCGAAGCCGTGACCGATGGTGGCATGGGGGTTATCGTTGCATACGTGAAAACCGGGGGTATTTTTACAAAGAAAATATTGGACGGCGCCCTGGTGAATGTGGCGACCTCATGCCGTCCGGCCCCGGTTCAGCCTCGATTTGGGGAACTGCTGATAAACTATCCGAATCCGTTCAACGCGCGCACCAAACTGGTTTTTAACCTGGCGCAAAGTTGCGATGTCGAAATAGATTTGTACGATTTTCGCGGCCGGCTGGTGCAACACCTCGCACTGGGCCGATATTCGCCGGGTCTTCATTCCACCGATCTGGATGGTTCATTTCTGGCCAGCGGGATCTACTTTTGTCGGTTGACGGCCGGGGATGGCTTGAAGGTCAGCAAAATGTTGGTGGTAAGATAAAATTTTCGCTGTGCAACAGAGAAAGATATTTCTAGCGGGGGCTGGTTAAGATTGTCCTGCAATCGCTGTGGGTTTGTCGATAGAGACGCCAGGATAACGATTTTATTTTACCGCACTGTATTGTCTTTGATGCGAGCCAACTGCACCAGGATGATGCCCGCTCTGTTGGGTCAATCCGAGTCCCTGCAGATGCCGGCATATTGAGGTAACAAACCGAATTTATATCATTTGTCCTCTTCTTTCCTCCCTTTCCGGATCTCATGAATCTTCAGAGAGATCACAGGGTGACTGCCCCTAAGTCAAAGATTGGATCCCACCGCATTGCTCTGGTCAATTCCCGCTGCTCCCGGGGTGACAATCGTCATTATCTGGATTCGGTGCGAATCGCCGGATCGCAAAAAATCAACTTGATAGCAATAAACAGAGGGTGAAAAGTGCCCTTTTGCCCATTCGTGCAGTTCTCCTTGCTTTTTTGTCAGAAAACAGCAATATTAAGGCCATTTAACAATAAACAGATACGCAAAGCCGGCGTTTTTTATTATATATCAGGGAGATCGCGTTTAATCAGTTGTTGCCGCTGTTCTGACGTTATGCAAGCAAAATGAATGGGCCGTGAATGCCCGGCCATTGGATCTAGGCATCGATCATGTGGACTTGAAAAGGAGTGATTCAATGTTTGTCAGAAAGCTATCGTTCTTCGTGCTCAGCCTTCTGGTTGTGAGTATGGGATATGGGGATGTTTTTACGGTCACCAATACTCTGGATGGAGGCGAAGGTTCACTGCGTTGGGCCATCGAACAAGCCGAGCTTCGTATCGGTCCGGACACAATCGTTTTTGCTCTTCCGCAAAGCGATCCGGGTTGGGATGCGGAGAAAGGCGCTTGGAGGATTGCAGTTGCCGCGAGTTATCGAGATTTTCTAGACGGTGGTACATTCATTGACGGCAGCAGTCAGACTCGGTTTGGCGGCGATACCAACCCGGAAGGTCCGGAAATTTATATCACCGGTTATGATGTGGATCCGGCAATCGATCGGGCGTGCTTTACCATTTATTCGGCCGGCAACAAGTTTACGGCTCTATCGATCGGTCCTTATCCGAACTCGATTTTCAAGTTACACAGTGCCTCTGCCACCAACAATGTTTTTCAGGGTCTCTACCTGAACGTCGATGCCACCGGATCTGAGGCCTATCAGATGGTAAAGAGCCAGGGCTTCTATATCCGCAACGGGGCGCATTCAAATATCATCGGTGGTACAGCTGCTGAAGAGCGCAACATTCTTTCCGGTTTTTCGAATCGCGCCATTCTGGTGGATGGGGGCCATGACAACATCATCAAGGGCAATTATGTCGGTGTATTGAAAAACGGCATGGATCCGGCTGCCAACGGCTGGGGCATAGAATGGGCGGCGTTCCCCACCAAGAGCGGTTCCTACGAAGGAATTGGTGTCTATAACGGTGGCAAACGAAATCAGATCGGCGGTCTGGAACCCGGCGCCGGGAATTTAATATCCGCCAATATGAGAGCCGGACTTCGAATCGACGGCACCGGCTCGGATGAAAATATCGTTCAGGGGAACATTTTCGGTCTCGCGGCCGATGGTGAGACCGTTATGAGCAACGGCGAAACCGGACTCTGGATCTCTGGTGATGCCATAGGCGACGGCCCTGCCAACAACCTGATCGAAAAAAATGTGATTTCCGCAAATCTTTCATCAGGAATGCAATTTCGCCACGGGAGTCATCACAATCAGGTGCGCAACAATTTGATTGGCACCGATGTTTCCGGGACGCTGGCCAGACCCAACTCTCACAACGGTATCTATCTGTTCGGCACGCCTGACCGGGGTTACCCCCAAAACAACGATATCGGGCCCAACAATATTATTGTCGCCAATGGTTTTGGCTCTGAAAGCGAGCCCTGGGCTGCGGTTCGAATCGACAATCCTCAGACCATCAACAACCGGGTTTTCAATAACTATTTGAACTGCAATGAGCAGGGTACCGTGCACAGCAGCAAAAATTCCGGCGTATTCATAAGCAAGGGGGCCAAGTACAATACCATTGGGCCGGATAATGTGATCAGCGGCAAGACCTACGGCGTGTGGATGCGTCATGATTCAACAGCCTTCAACACCCTAACCCGCAGCACCATCATCGATGTGGAAGGCAAACCGATCTATCTCGAAAGCGGTGCCAATGGCAACCTGGCCGCTCCGGTTTTGCTGGAGGCCGATACGACCATGGTTACCGGCACGACCATTCCACTGGGCTACGTCCAGCTTTTTGTCGGCCCGGATGGCCTTTTAAATACCTATTTGACCGAGGTGCGCGCCGATCAAGATGGGAATTTCGAATGGCAGGGGCCGATCGGTCATGGAGTGGTGACGGCTACGGTGCGCGACGAATACGGAAACACTTCAGAGGCTTCCAAGGGCCTTTCCACCACGCCGCTGATTGGCATGCTTGGGGATGTCAACAACGATGAATCGGTAAATTCCATCGATGCATTGATCATCATTTCCTGTGATGTCGGTATCGATGTTTCGCAATTTTGTCCCATGAACTGCGGTGACGTCAACGGAGATGGATTTGTCAATTCAATCGATGCTCTGATCATCGTGTCCTATGATGTCAACATGGAGGTTCCGTTTCCGGTCGGGCAGTTTGGCTGTCCTGCGAGTGTGGCGCCCTGTCCCGGATGCGATGAACAGTGATGTCAAGCGGGCAGTTCATGCACTACACTTGGATCAGAATCCTGGCGATCGCCGAATATGCGCTGTACCGGAATCGCGCGGCATCGCGGTCAGGCTGTTGGACACCTGAGCTGCCGGCAGAACTGATTTTATCAAATGAATAACTCACCAGTTGGAACGCAAATTCTCTAAAAGGAGTCAGAAATTGGAATCTTTGAAAAATTACTGGCGCAAATTGTTGCCGATCGCTTGTGCCGCTTTGGTTTTTGCGACTTTTGCCGGTTTTTCTCCTCTGTTGGCGGCGCCTACCGGTTCGGTGATATCCTCTGCGACTCCATCCAACCCGAGTCCAAGTATTGGTTCTCAGATCATTGTAGCGATTAACATTGACATGCGAGGAGTCAACACCCCTGACAACAAGCTGGGGGCTTTCACCGGAGCGTTGGAATTCGACACTGCGGTGCTCACGCATGCCAGCAATTCAGGTATTCTGGAAGGCTTCACCGGCGCCGTGAATGTGACGTCTGGTCGTATCGCCTTCAACGGAGTCAACGCCGCCGGTGCGACAGGCAACCTCACGGTGTTGCGAATCACTTTCAACGTTGTCGCCGTGGGGACCAGTGCGCTTGATCTGAGCTATTCGGCGATGATGTCTGCCATGACTTTTGGCAACTTGCTGCCGATTTTGACGGTCAATGACGGACAAGTGGTAAGCGGGCAGGTGCAGTATGTTCTGAACATGGTGGTCAGCCCGGCAAACAGCGGTACCACCACGCCTGCAGTCGGCATCCACAATTACCCGCCTGAGACGGTGGTCGAACTCACTGCCGTTCCAGCTGCAGGTTATGTATTTGTCAACTGGACCGGCAGTGTTGCCGATCCGACTAGCGCCTCGACGACAATCACCATGACAGGCAACAAGACAGTGACCGCCAATTTTGCCCCGTCTGAATACACGCTGACCATGGCCGTCAATCCGGCGGGCGGCGGTACCACCACACCGGCTGTGGGCAATCACAATTTTTCCAATGGTACGGTTGTCGATATTTCCGCGGTGGCTGCCGATGGCTATCAGTTTGTCAACTGGACCGGCGCAGTGGCTGATCCGAACAGCCCGACGACCACCGTAACCATGAACGCCAACAAGACAGTTCGGGCAAATTTTTCCCAAAACACCTACACTCTGACCATGACGATCAATCCGACAGATGCCGGTACCACGGTGCCGGCAGTTGGGGTACACAATTATTCTTCCGGAACCGTTGTCAACATCACCGCCCTTGCAGCTGCCGGCTATCGGTTTGTCAACTGGACAGGTGTGGTGGCTGTGCCGGAAAATCCTTCGACTACAGTGACCATGGACAACCACAGAACTGTGTGTGCCAACTTTGCGACCGTGCAAGAGAGCGTCACACCTCCAACAGCCCCGAGCGGTGCTGCGGTTGGTCTGCGGGGGCAATTGCTGACCTTTTCTACAGGCGGCTCGCTGAGCAATTTGGAACATGCGGTCGAATATGAATTCGATTGGGGTGATGGCACTTTTTCCAAGTGGGGAACTGCAACCGATCAGCTCTCGACTCATATCACCAATTTGACGTCGCCGAATGGCATGTCGGGACTGCTGAGCCAAGGTCAACTGGTCGATTACGAATCCGGCGACCCGAGCGATATCGCTTTGCAAGTTAGCGGAGGGGCCTTTTATCGGGTGGTGTCACCGGTAACCGGCGCAGAACCGGCGGCTGGAACCGATGCCGATAAAGCATTCAACGGCATCGTCAACTGTCTCGGGACAATCACACACGAAGGCAGTCCTGATACTCCCCTGGTGTTCTCTTTCAGCGGACTGGGTGTCGATAAAAAGTACAATTTGGTGTTCTATTCGAATGCCGGAAGGAGTGGCTGGGATGAGGCCTCGCTGGTGACACTCTGTCACGCGCAGGCGTTCAGCAATGAGAGTTCTGACGGGACCGACGATCTGGGGAACGCCCTCTATGCCGGCAAAACGGATTCATCGACCAGACTCCCTGCAGACAACACCGCCACCGGTTATGTTGCACGTTTTGCCCAGATTGTGCCGGGTAATGACGGCAAGGTCGAATTGCGCATCGATTTCAACGGCAAAGCCGGCTATGAATCCAACGGGAAATATGCCAGTGCATTGATGCTGCAGGAAATCGATCCCAGTTCAAACGATACTCTGCTAACAGCCTACAACGATTGCGCCTGGATGGACAGCACGAGATCGCACATCTATTCTCTTTCAGGCACTTATGCAGTGCGTGCACGGGCGCGCTGCCAGACGCATCCGGATATCCTGTCAGAATGGGGGCCAATTGCGAACGTGGCGATCGCGGGCTGTGCTATGACCATTGCAGTCGATCCGCAGGGTTCAGGACAGGTTTACAGGAATCCTGATCAAGTCGACTATGACTTTGGTGCAAAGGTTGTTCTCTTTGCCAGTGCCAATCAGGGCTTTCAGTTCAGCAACTGGAACGGTGACTCGTCTGACACGACCGACGTGAAAACCTTTCAGCTGTACGATGACCTGAATGTTGTTGCGCACTTTACACCGGCCACAGCGGTGGAAGATGCAGTGGATGCGAGCGATCTGACATTTTCGCTGTCGCAGAATTATCCGAATCCATTCAATCCGGAAACAAGCATCTCGTATCAGGTGCCGGAAGCATCGACCGTTGTCTTGCGTATTTTCAATGCTCTGGGACAGGAGATCAGAACTCTGGTCAATGGTCAACAAGCTGCAGGGCAATACGACATCAAGTGGGATGGCCGGGATTCGGCAGGGATCAAGGTCAATTCCGGAGTTTATCTCTACCGTTTGGAAGTTATCAGCGGCAAACAGAAATATGTCCGCGATATGAAGATGTTGTTGCTGCAGTAATCCAACCGATCGCTGCAGCATTGCAAGCCAAAGCCGAACCCGTCAACTGAAACCGAGCTGGCGCGGTTCGGCTTTTTTTTGCTGAAATTGATTATTTTTTGCTTTTTACTTCGTTTTTCTTTTCCCGTTTTTTCCCCGCCGACAGCAGAATCAGCGCACCGCAGAAGATCAACAAGAACGAGATAAAGATGCGCACCAACTGGGTGCCGAAGAGCAGACCGAACAGGGCAAACATCGCCAGCCCGCAAAGCGCCATCCAGACACCGACTTTTTGCGCGGCTGTCCCCCATCCGCCATGCCGAGCTGCGAGGGCGATGCCGGTGCCGACCGCGGTCGGAATGAGAAGCCAGGCATAGGTCCAGGATTTCCAATCGCCGGTCACTTTGTTATAGAGAAAGATCAAACCAAGTGCGCAGATCAGCAGTGCTGGAATGAAAAACGCCGCAAAATTTTTGCGTTCTGCGGGCGAGATCAAGGACGGCACTAAAAGTCCACAGCTGATGACGATCAAAGCGAGCGGCCAGAGGACTGCGAGATCAGCGCCCGGGATAAAGTTGATTGCCAGCATCAACAGACCGATCAGAACAAAGACAGTGGCGGTTGCCGTCAAGATGCGATCGGATGAACTCATAATGACCTCCTCAAAGGGCTTATAGGTGGCCGGCCGGGAATTTGCCAGCCGGCCGGTTGATTGATGGTTCGACAGGCAAACTCAAGATTCATCGGGAGTCGGAGGTACGGTGATTTTGACCGCTGGTCCGCGTTTGAGTTCCTCCAGCAAAACCTCCACTGCTTTTTCGATGCTCGGATCGCGGCCGGCGGCGATCTCTTCCGGCCGTTCAATCACCTCGATATCCGGAGCAACGCCTTCATTTTCGATTTGCCATTCGCCGGCGGTATTGAGAAAGCGAAAAGTCGGGATGCTGAACGAACCGCCATCCAGAAGTTGGGGGTTGCCGCTCAGACCGATAAGCCCTCCCCAGGTGCGCGTGCCGATCAATTTGCCCAGGCCTCGTTTGCGAAAATAATAGGGAAAAGCGTCGCCGCCGGAGCTCGAATAGCCGTTGATCAGGCAGACTTTGGGTCCTTGATTGGAAAAGAAGGGGGTGCTGTATGGCTCGGTATTGCGTCTGACCCAGTAGTTGAGCACCGGTCGATCGAGCAGTTCGATCATGCGGTCAGGGATAAAACCACCGCCGTTGTAGCGAACGTCGATGATCAGTGCTTGTTTATGGGCCTGGGCATAAAAATGTTTAAAGAGCTCGCGATTGCCGACTGCCGCAGTATTGGGCAGGTGGATATAACCGATACGGCCGCCGGAGAGGCTGTCGACCAGGGCTCGGCGCGAATGGATCCAGTCGAGATAACGCAGAACGGTCTCGTTTTTGATGGGGCGCACGATTTCTTCGTGGGCACCGCGATTTTCAGGTTTGGAGTTGACCAGCAGGGTGACCAGGCGATCGGCCTTGTTCTGCAGCAAGCGATAGGGGTTGTCATCGGTGCGCAACGGCAGGCCGTCGATGGCGAGGATGAAATCGCCTTTTTTGATGTTTACTCCTGGTTCGGTAAGCGGCGAACGCAGATCGTCGTGCCAATTCTCGCCCGGGAAAATTTTGCTGATCCGATAAGTGCCCGATTGATCGGCCGTCAATTCGGCGCCCAGCAGCCCGCCGTCGATTCGGTCGACACGGGGTTGATCGCCGGCATTGACATAAACATGACCGGCGTTGAGTTCGCCGCCGAGTTCGCCGAAAATGAAATCGAGATCGGCGCGGTGTGCCACGTGTTCGGTCAGTGGTTCATAGCGGGCGCGCATGGCTGCCCAGTCGACTCCGTGCATCTTTTCATCGTAAAACCAGTCGCGCAGCAGTCGCCAGCCGTCGACAAACATCTGCCGCCATTCGGCACGCGGATCGACCTGGACGGTCATACCCTGCAGGTTGAGCAGAGATTCGGCTTTCTGACCGGCTTTGGCATCGATGATGCCATAAGTTCGGTTCTTGCTGAACAGTATCTTTTCGCCGTTGTGGGAGAGGGTATAGCCGTTGATCTCTTCCAGTACCAATTCCTCTTTGCGTTTTTCCAGATCGTAGCGAAACAGGGATTGGCCTTTTTTATCGTTGCGCAAGTAAAATACGGCATTTTTTTGCGCGTTCAGGTTGCGAAAAGTGCCCGCAGGGATGGGCAACGCCAGGACGCGCTGTACAAAACCCTCGATCTGCAGATCGACCTGCACCGGCTCATCCGGTTTGGTTTCCTTTTTGTTCTTGTCGCTGTCGGGTAAAGTTTCCTGGTCATTTTGCGGTGCAAACGGCGAGGGAATGCCCGGATTAAGAGTTGCGATATAAACCCGCGTCGGTTGGGTGTAGAGGTAATTGAATTCCCAATCGCTGAAGGTCAGGCCAAAGTCGCGATTTGAGAGAAAGTAGAGATAGCGGCCCTGGGGATCGAAAACGGGATCAAAGTCATCGGTATCCGGGCCAGTCAGCATCTGGGTGCGTGTTTTGGCCAGCGAATAAATCCACAGGTTCTGAAAGCGATTTTCCGCAGGCTTGGCATAAACAAGCCATTTGCTGTCCGGCGACCAGGAATACGATTCAAACTCCCCGAACCGGCTTTCATCCACCGGCAGGATAACGCGGTCGGAAATGCGCAGGATGGCGAGGTGGTGGTTTTTATCGGCAAATGCCAGATATTCGCTGTTCGGCGACCAACGCGGGGCAAATCGCCAGGTGTCGCCTCCCTGGCTGGCTTGCTGTTCCTCGCCGCGACCGTCGGCTGAGCGAAGATAGATTTCATATTCACCGCTGCGATCGCTGAGATAGGCGATCCATCGGCCATCGGGCGACCAGATCGGATAGATTTCCCGCACGCCGGGTGTCTGGGTGAGGTTGTCAATTTCGCCCTTTTCTGCCGGAACGGTAAACAGATCGCCGCGGGCCTCGAATAGAGCGCGTTTGCCAGTGGGAGAAATTTCAAACCAGTTGATGGCGTTGTGCACCGACTTGAAATAGGGCAGAGTAAGGGGGCGGTCGCCCTGTACCTGGATGGGGATCAGCCGGCTGAGATCAGTCTGTGGTTCATAGGCATAGATGAATCCACCGCATTCATAGACAATGCCGTCAGTACCGGCGCTGGGCCACAGGACGTCATAGTCGTTATGTTGGGTGACCTGGTGCAAGTCGCTGCCGTCCGGATTCATGACAAACAGATTCAAGGTGTGTTCGCGGTCGCTGGTAAAATAGATTTTCCCCTTGTACCATTGCGGCTGGTTGTCGGTGCCGATATAGTCGGTCAGGCGTCGTGAAACATTTTTGCGCAGGTCATAGGACCAGACATCCTGTGCCCGGCCGCCGCGGTAGCGTTTCCAGGTGCGGAATTCGCGGTCGATGGGGGTATAGACCAGCAATCCGCCGTCATCGGAGAACATGCCGGTGCCGCCTTCCGGAACAGACAAGGCTGTTTCCATGCCGCCGTCGATGGGCACGGTATAATAGCGGCCGTTGCGTTCGCTATAGGGCAGGCGGTTGGCGCGAAAGAGCACGGCTTTGCTGTCCGGAGACCAGCCGAGCACCTGGTGGTCGAAACCGCCGCGGGGCGGCAGCGGACCGATGTCATTGTAAAAGGTGAGTTGCTTGGGAGTGCCGCCAAGTGCCGGCATGACAAATATCTGGCGGCTGCCGGAGTATTCAGCGGAAAAGGCCAGCCAACGGCCGTCGGGCGAAAACTTGGGAAAGAGTTCCAGTCCTGCATGGCTGGTGAGCTGTCTGGCAGCACCTCCGCTGATCGGCGCCAGCCAGATGTCGCCGGCATAGACAAAGGCGACACGGTCGCCGTGCGCATCGGGATAGCGCAACAGCCGCGTGAGATCCGCCTCTCCTGCTTGTGCTTGCAGAGTCAAAAGCAGCAGAGCGAAGGCGGTAAAAATCCTGGTTTTTGCCATTTCATCTCCTGTTTGGATAATTGCATGGTTGGTGAGTTGGCCTGTTTTAGGGTTTTGTTGCGGGCCTCCCTCAACGTCGGCAAAAGTGATCGAATCCCGCGCCCGGCAGGGGGATGATCTGGCCGTTCAGATCGACCAACTGACGTCCTGCCGCCGCTGGAACGATGGTGCCGATGCGGTGAAGGGGAATCTCGAGTTCCGCAGAACACATTTTGACGAAATCGTCCTCCTGGGGACCGGATACAGTAAACAACAGCTCATAGCATTCGCCGCCGAACAGCAACTCGCGCAGAGGGATGCCGAGTCGGCGTGCGACCTCCTCGATCCCTGTTGCACCCGGCAGCCTGTTCTCTTCGAGCAAAACGCCGACCTTGCTTGCATCGCAAAGGTGGCCGACATCGCCGGCCAGTCCGTCGCTGATGTCGATCATGGCGCTCACCCGGCCGCTGGCGGCCAAAGCCTGACCGAGGGCGATTCGCGGCGTTGGTTTGCGCTGGGCATTTACCAAAGATTGAAAGCGTCCCAGCAGAGCTGAATCGGCCTGTTGCAGAAGCGCCAATCCAGCGGCAGCAGCGCCGAGAAAACCAGAGATAAACACTCCATCGCCTGGTTTTGCACCCTGCCGCAGAAGAATGCATTCGCGCAGTTGTTCGCCGAGCAAGGTGACATCGATTACCAACTCGGCTGCGGTTCGGCTGAGATTGCCGCCGACACAATGGGCGCCATATTCAGCCAGCTCGTCGCGCAATCCGGCAAACAGGGCGGAGAAATCAGCGGTTTGCATGTCAGGTGGACAGGCCAGGCTAACCAGCGCCCAGGTCGGTTTACCGCCCATCGCTGCGATGTCGCTGAGGTTGACGGCTGCGGCGCGACGGCCGAGGGTGGTCCAATCGATCCAATCGCGCCGAAAGTGGGTGTTTTCGACCAGCATATCACAGGTGATCAGCAGCGCGTGCTGTTCGTCCAGGGCCACGACAGCGGCATCGTCACCGATGCCGGCGATAATGCGGGCATCGTCGCCGGGCGACAGCCAGGTGCGGATGCGATCGATCAAGCCGAATTCGCTCAATTCCTCTGCGATGTTTTTTGGTGGTCTGTCAGGTGCCATTTGAGGCCAATCGATTATCGATTCGTTGATAACGGACGGTGGTATTCAGATCACCGTCCAGCGCAGGTTAAAAATGCGCTCGATTTCATATTCCTGGGTCAGGCGTTTTTCCAGTTTGGCGATCAACGTTTCGCGCTGGTTGGTCAGGTCGTCTTCCACCTCGAAAAGGCGTTTGCGCAGCTGTTGTTTGCGGCGTTCGAGTCCGGCAATTTCGATCTGCAGCTTGTGCTGCTCGACAGCATCGCGCAGCATACGGCTTTGCCGGTATGCTGTTTGAATCGCCTGGCGAATGGTGGACAGCTCTTTTTCGAAAACAGCGATCTGTTCCTCGGCCCAGCGATCCAGCTTTTCGCATTCCTGCAGAAAATATTCGCTGTTCATTTCCATGGATTGCTGCAACTGCGGTGCGGCTGCGTGTTCGATGGTTTGCTGCAGGCGTTGGTGGACGGGCTCGGGGACATTTGCCAGCGGTGCGGCTGCGGCCCGCAGACTGAAAAAGCTCTCGCAGAGCTCAGGATCGAGAAGCTTGCCTTTGTCGGTGAATCCAGCGAATAAAAGATAGTCTTCTTTTTCGAAGGATTGGATGTGCAAAATCGACAGGGCCATCCACCCCGATTGGCCGTGCAGTCGTTCGATGGCGGTGATTTTGCGCGGATGGTTGGAGATGTCGAAATAGGTCTGGCCTAGGACGGTGGAGCCGGCTTTACCGGCGGCGATCACATATTCGCCGAGCGGGTGCGACAAACGGTAGAGAAATTCTCCAGCCACATTTGGCCGCGTTTTGGAGATCAGCTGATAACGGCCGGTTTTGATGGCCTCCAGCGGCGATTTGTAAAGATCGAAGGTGAGCTGGCTGTCATCAAAGCGGGCTATATCGGTGAGGACGATTTTCGAGAGTTCCCAAAAAAAACCGCTGATGCGGTCCAGCTGCTGCCGTGTGGCATCCAGCTGCACCTTGAAACGTTTGTGCACATCTTCGTCAAAATGGTCGATCAGGATTTGGCGGGTCTGATCCATGCGATTTTGAATCGACTCTTCCATCTCGCACTGCAGTTGAGCGAAGGCGCGGGAAATTTCTTCCTGGCTGCGGCAATCCTGGTAGATCGAGTGGATGCGCTTTTCAAAATCGACGCCTGACTCTATAGCGCCGAGAACCTGATCCGAGGCGCCGAACACGCCGGTAAAGAGAGAAAATTTTTCTGTTAGCAACTCGTAGACCCGCTGGTCGGTATCGTTGCGTTCATTGATAAAGTTGATGACCACCACGTCGTGTTTTTGGCCGTAGCGGTGGCAGCGGCCGATGCGCTGTTCGATGCGCTGCGGATTCCAGGGCAGGTCATAGTTGATGACCAGCGAACAAAATTGCAGGTTGATCCCTTCGCCGGCTGCTTCGGTGGCGATCATGACAGAGGCTTGCTCGCGAAAGCGGTCGATGAGAGCGGTGCGCATATCAACGGCGCGCGATCCGGTGATGCGGCCGGTATCGCGATTTTTTTGCAGCCACTCTTCGAGGAATTGGCGGCTGAGTTCATCGGACGGCGCGCCGTTGAACAAGACGAGTTCACCACCATAACCGTTGGCGGTCAGAAAACGGGTGAGGTACTCTTGCGTGCGCCGCGATTCGGTAAAGATGATGGCTTTGTGCGGCGCCCCGTTTTTGCGCATTTCAGCAAATCCGGTCTCAAGCGCTTTGAGCAAAGCCTGCGATTTGGTATCGGTTTGGATCGCTTCGGCGCGGGCGATCAGGCTGCCGAGCAAATCGATTTCCTGCCGCAAAAGCGAGGGATCGATTTTTTCGCTGTCGGCAGAATATTCCCAAAGCGAATCGTTCTCTTCCAGCCAATCGGTTTCGATCTCTTCCTTTTCGATCATGCCGGGAAGCCAGTCATCTGGCAAGGGTTGTCCGTCGCGCAAAGCGATCAAACGTTGGCGGATGACGGCGAGAGTGCCGGCAACGGCATACGAGGAAGAGGCGAGAATCTTGCGCACGATCAGGGTCATCAAATGGCGTTGCTGTTCCGGAAAAGCGATGGTGTCCGGCCGCTGCAGGAAAGCGGAGATCTCCTCATAGAGCGAGTGCTCGGAGTCGGTCGGATTGTAGGATAGAGTGACAGAACGGCGTTCGGTGTAGCGGATATATTCTGAGACCTGATGCCGCAGGGTGCGATGGCAGAATTGTTGCAGTCGATCGCGCAAATCTTCAAAAGAGCCGTTGGGACCGAGGTAGAGATCGCGAAAGGCCTGCTGGTCGCCGAAGAACTGTTCATCGATCAGAGAGGCCAGGCCGTACAATTCGAGCAAAGAGTTCTGAATCGGTGTGGCTGTGAGCAAAAGTTTCGGACGATCCGTCACGGCCCATTGGATGCTTTGCGCCATTTTGTTGCTTGTGCGAAAGACATTGCGGAGTTTATGCGCCTCATCGATGACCACGAGGTCCCATGGTATGGTGCGCAATTTGGCGCTGTTTTGGGCGGCAAAATGGATCGAGACGATCAGGATCGTGCCGGAATCAAAGGGATTTTGTTGGCTCTGCCGGCGCAACTGCTGGACGATTTTGGAGTCCACGATCAGACTGGGCAAGTTGAATTTGTCGGTCAATTCCTGATTCCATTGTTTGCGCAGGGACGCCGGGCAAATAATCAACAAACGCCTTCGGCGTTCTGCCCAGTGCTGGCAAAGAACCAGACCGGCTTCGATGGTTTTGCCCAAGCCAACTTCGTCGGCCAGCAAGGCGCCTTTTGAAAGGGGCGAGCGCAGGGCAAAGTGGGCGGCTTCGATCTGGTGCGGATTGAGGTCGACACATGCATCGAACAGCGAGCGCGACAGTTTTTGGATGCTGCTGCTCTGATGATGAAGCGACAACGCATGGGCAAAAAATTTGGCATGGAAAACAGTCGACATGGATCCCTTTTCCGGCTAATGGGTGGGAAGCCAATATACAAAAAAGTCAGGGCAAATAAAAAGTCTTTTGCGTTTGACGCCGGCGAGCGGAAAGCAGAGGTGGTGTGTTATTGGCCTGACAGCGTGCGTGGCATGGAATGACAAAAGAAAAGCGCTAAAGTTTCCAGTAAAACTTTTTCTTGTTGCAAAAGAAGATGATCAGCCACAGGCAAGCGCACCAGATGGCGCCCCACAGCATGCCGCCGTAGCCGGTGCGGTCGAGCCAAAATTGCCGCCACAGGGACCAATCGATCAATCCAGCCCACTGTTCTTTGACCGGATTGGGCGCACCGCTGAAAAACGGTTCGATATGGGTTGCGCGAAAGAAAAGTCGCATCACAATTTGCATGAAATAGGCGAGCAGCGCATTGACGCCGAGCACGGTAAAGATGCGGAGACCGAATCGATACCGGCGCACGTCGATGAGATAGTAGAGCAAGCCAAAAAAGAGGCTGGCCAGGCCGCTGGCGGCCATCGCATAGGAGGCGGTCACATCGGGTTTGTTGAAGCAGAGTTCAACTGCGCCGGTCCACATGCCGATCTGGTGCAAGAGCCAGCCAGCCAGAAAGAAAACAAGGCCGAGTTTGAGGCTTTGCAGGAGAATTCGCCGTCTGTCTCCATCTCTGACTGTTTCACCGAGCAGAACGCCGACGAGGGTCATGGCGCCATATGAGATCGACACCCAGGGCAGGCAATGGACGCGCAGAGGTTTTGCCCAACTGCCGTCGAGGCGGCTGATGGTGAAAAAGGGCTCTTCACTGTCGCCAAAATGGAGCCACCAGTCGACCGAATGCGACATGAGCAAGTGAAACCCGAGCAGGCCAAAAACGGCAACCCAGCGTCCCCAGCGCGGCAATTTGAGACTGGATGCGCCGATCAGATAGGAAATGCCGATAGCTTGCAGAATACCCCACCACCATGAAAGGCCGAGGATCAGGCTGATATAGAGGATGCCGGCGAGGATCAGCATGGCTGTGCGCGAAAAAACTCGCCGCCACCATTCGGCACCGCGATTGGCCCGGCTCAGCGGAATACACAAACCAACGATAAAGACAAAAAAAGGAGCGACCAAATCGGTCGCCGTGAGGCCGATGTTTTTGAGCCTGGCTTCAGGCATTTGCTGGATCGCCTGCAAGTCAAAGCCCGCGGCCATTTTTTCTTCGACGAATCGTTCCCACGCCACGTCGGCATGGTTCCAGGTTGAGATCGGCAGGCTGCCGAACCAGGAAGCTCGCTGTGGCAACTGGCGATAATCGCCAGCTGCAACGGCGATGACAAAGATCATCAACAGAATGGTAAAACCGCGAAAGACATCGATCGATTCGACCCGAAGCCGTGGGTGGGTTTGAACGTCGGATGCTTTCATGGCAACCTCCTGTTGGCGGGCAAAGCAGAAAAAATCAAACCTCCCCAGAAAGACGGTTGTCCGGGCGACAGAAAAGTCGTCCGATCCGGGGAGGTTGTCGACAGACCGATTAAAATTCAGTTTCGGTTTCTTTACAGACGATGTTCATTTTTTCCAGTTCATCGAGTACCGGCAGATAGATTTCAGGCAGCACGGGAATATGCACGCCGGTGAGCTTGATTTTGCCGGTCAAGATCAAGTTTACGGCGATGGCTGCCGGCAAACTGACGGTGCGCGCCATCGAACTGTCGCCGTGCGGTATGCCATAATCGATAAGCAGGGAACAGATCTTTTTCTTTTTGCCGTTCGGGAAAGAGGCGATGAAATCGTGTTGCAGAACGATCATATCGCGCTCACCTTCCCTGTAGGGCATCTTTTTCAGCATTCGAGCAGCGAGGATATCGAGCAATGTTGGCGGATCGGTATCGGCTGGTTCATCGCTGAACAATCCGAGCCATTCGAGCCGGGAAATGACTTTCGAATCGGCGGGCAGACCGAGATGAGCGGCGACATTGCTCTTCAAACGATTGTCGGCAGGCACGCTGGCGAGGAATGCGGTCACCTGGGCGAGAGTTTTACCCTTGAGGTCCGGTTTTTCGCTGTCATCGAGAAAACCTAGAGCGACAATATTGGTCAGGGTTTCGCACCAACCCGGATTTCGATAGGTACCGCGAAACAGGGTTTCCGCGCTTTGCAGACCATACAGCTCTTCGTAGATCATCGAGTCGCGGTTGGGGTAAACCTCCAGCTTTCCCAGACCCTTGACTTCTTTCAGCCAATTATTTTTAAACAGGTCCTTGCCTTCGATGCGGATGTCCTGTTTGTTCTTGCGAAAGTGGGCGGCATTGCGGCCGGCCATCACCACTCCGCGTGGGCTCCAGGAAAATTTGTAGCCGAAAGGATTGTCGTTGGCTTCCGGAGCTGGCAGCCCGCCACAGCATGATTCAAAGGAAAGGATTGAGCCGCCGCTTTTTTTAACGTTGTCGATGATCTTCATGGCCGACATGTGGTCGATGCCCGGGTCCAGGCCGATCTCATTCAAGAAGAGCAAACCTTTCTGGCGTGCCTGGGCATCCAACGCTTTCATCGCCGGGCTGACATAGGAGGTGGTGACCAGGTGGGTGCCATGCCGCAAGCAGAGTTCTGCAACCTGAACGTGGTGGATGTAGGGAAGCAGGCTGATGGCGATGTCGGCTTCTTTGACGAGTTTTTCCAGTTCATCCTGATTTTTGACATTGAGCGGCAAAGCGCGGCCGTTTGGATGGCCATCGATCAGGGTTTCAGCCTTGCTGACTGTCCGGCTGGCTGCAACCAGTGTCAAATTTCCCTGATCCAGCAGATAGCGCACCAGCGGCCGGGCAACGAGTCCCGCACCCAGAACCAGTACCTTTTTCATCTCGACGCACCCTTTCATAAAGAGATCCATCCGATGTCGCTGATTAAATCGGATTTGGGTTCTGCTCATCGGCTTTGCGCGTGATTTTTTAATACAAGCGGCGCAAATACCCTGAATATGAGCGGACTAGATTTTTCCAGTCAAATGTTGACGCAGATATTCAAAATCAGGTGTAAGCTTGCCGTCATGGACGATCACGGCTTTTTTAATCTCCGGTGGATAGTGACAATCGGCAAACGGGATGGTGGTGTCGGCATGATAAATCGCCGGCACAAACGACCACAGAGAATTGCTGAAAGCCGCAGAGGCGTCGCGCGGCAGTTCGGCCGGCAGATTGTCCACAGCGATATTGACGATGCCTTCGCCCTGATATCCATCTGTTATTTGATCTGTGCTGGGGTTGTAGACAAAAGCCGGCATATCTGGCTGGGTGGCTTTTTCGGTGATTTCGATCGAGCCGTTGATATCGCAGCTGATGTCGACGATCATTTTAAGCGGATGTCGGCCGGCAGAATAATTCTTGCGCAAATAGTCTTTGGTGACCAGACGGGGATAGCGCTCGTCCCAATAGATGCCGTTGACCAAAAGATCGAGTTGGGGCAGGTACTTTTCAAATTTGGATCGGTACTTTAGTGGATGAACGTAATAATCGCGCAGCGAGAATTCATAACCGGGTTCGATGGGCTCCACCATATCTTGCTCGCGAAAAACGGTCTTGATGATGGGTGCGGAGGGCCGAGTCTGGGGCAGCAGCAACTCATCCGGCTGCACCTGCCGGTGCGGTAAAAGATCGAGGATCTCCTGTGCGCCTTTGGAAACCTGGCCATAGCCAGAAAAACCGATCGTCAATGGCGTCAGCTCGGATGGCAGTCCCTTTTGCCGGATCTCTTCGCCCAGTTTTTTGATCTCGGTTTTGGCTTCCTCGAGATCATGGTATTGCAGCGCCGGTTTGAGATGCAGGAAGGGAGAATCTAAACCAAGGGCGAGCAGGCGTTGGCCCAGGCCATAGAGGCCATCCAACATGCCCGCCAGACCGGCGAATCTGCCAAAGAAAACCAGGCGCTGATTGTTCGCATCTTTGATGCATTCATAATCGATGAGGGTACAGCGCAGGTCGAGCAGCCGCTTCAGCATCGGCATATTGTAGCGTTGACCTTTGATGGTATGCGAAAAGAAGAGATAAGTTTTTTGTGGCAGCAACAGCGCAGGAGGGATTTCCTTGACCGCGAAAATGACGGGGCATGGGGAGAGATCTTCAGCCACCTCGGCTTTGGCCGCGCGAAACTCGTCGTCGCTGAACGCCCGTTTCGGAAAAGGTTGAATGCGCGTGGGCACCTGGAACTGGTCGAAGAGTTGCTTGACGTGTGCGGGAGTGAGCGGGACCCTGCGCTCCCAAATGTTTTTATCTTCCCGTCGGATACCGATCGGTCCTGGCATAGGGCGGTCTCCTCCTGAAAAATGGCTGGTCGCAGATCATTTTTGCTGGCGCAATGCTCCAATTAACCTAAACAATTCGCTTTTTAAAGTCAAATGATTAATCAAGTGCAGGATATTATTTATTAAGCTGGAGAGGGCCATCGGCAGCAGGCTTTGGCAAAACAGAAGCATGCGTAGTTAAAAAATTAATCGGGCTGGCGACGCTTTTGCTAATCCTTTGCCGGTTGGGCAGGCAGCAGGAGGTGAAGAGTGGCCATGCATTCATCGACAGTTTTGGTGATGTAAATTTGTCCTGCCGCGCCATAGGGCAGAATGGCTTGCGGGTCGAGCGGATCGAGTAAAATGAGAGGTCGCCGGTTTTTCAAAGCCAGGGCAATCTCACAAAGGGTGCCGCTGGCCCCGCGGCAGGCGACGACGACATCGCTGCTCAGGACGTTGATCAGATTGCGCGCATCCGCCATGCCGGTGGCGATCGCGATATCGATAAAAGGATTGGCGTCGTTTGGCGATTTGCCGGGCAGAATGGCGATTGTCAGGCCGTTGCGGCTTTTGGCGCCTTGTGCGGAAGCGCGCATGACGCCGCTGTCGCGGCCGCCGTTTAAAAGAATCCATCCTTGTTCGGCAATGGCAGCACCCAGGGCAAAAGCCTGTTCCTCCACTTTGTGGTCCACCTGTGCACCGCCCATAACCCCGATGACGGGAATGCGTTGACGTGCCATCTTATTGCCTTTCCTGTGTGCGAGCAGCCAGTTGTCCGCAAGCAGCGTTGATGTCGTCTCCCTGACTCCAGCGCACCGAAACGGCGGCCGGCATTTGCGCCAGCCAGGCGGCAAAGGCATCCACACGTTCAGGGGAAGGGCGTTCGAAGCCGGCCACTGCCGGATTATAGGGGATGAGATTGATTTTGCAGGGCAGGGAGCGGAGCAGTTTTTGCAGGGCGATCGCATCCGCCTTCGAATCGTTGAAGCCGGCCAGGAGGGCATATTCAATGGTCGGCCGTCTGCCACTCTTTTCGTAATACGCGTGCAGGGCGGTCATCAGTTGTGCGAGGGGGTATTTGCGGGCGATCGGTACGATTTGCACCCGTTTTTCGTCGGTGGCAGCGTGCAGCGAAACCGCCAGTTTGTAGCGGTGTTTTTCGGCGGTAAAGCGTTCGATGGCCGGAACAATGCCGACAGTCGATATGACGATATGCCGGCTGCCGATGGCCAGTCCATCGGCATGGTTGATCAGGGCGGCTGCCTGCAAAACCGCGTCGGTGTTCATAAAGGGTTCGCCCATGCCCATGAACACCACATTGGTGATTTCGAGCATTTGATCGCGTTCAGCAAACAGCACCTGGTCGACGATTTCGCCTGCCGATAGATTGCGGGTAAATCCCAATGTGCCGGTGGCGCAGAAACGGCAGCCCAAAGCGCAGCCGACCTGCGAAGAGATGCACAAGGTACGGCGGTCTTTTTCGGGGATATAGACGCTTTCGATGCGCCGGCCGTCTTGCAGGGAAAAGAGGTACTTGGTCGATCCGCTTTGCGGTGAGATACTTTTTTCCACCAGAGCGAGGAGGCCGATTTCAGCCACAGCCGCCAGCTTCCGGCGCAGAGGCAGAGACAGATCCGACATCTGAGCAAAATCGGTTGCCTTTTTTTGATAGATCCAGCTGAACAATTGGCGGCTGCGAAATTTTATTTCAGGCAATTCCGCGACGAATTTTTCCAACTCGGATTGGTCAAGTCCCGTAAGGTTGATTTTTATGGTTTTTTCACTCATTGCTCTTCCGCCGGATCAGTTGGCCTGGGAATTTTCTGGTTTTGGGTGGTCGCTCAGCGCTCGGCAATAGAGCCACACGGCGCCAGCCAGCAAAAGCACATCCTCGGCGATCCGCCACAGGTCGACGCGATGGCCGGTGCCAAAACAGCCGCAATCGATATCCAGACCGCGCATGACTGCGCTGCCGATGGCGACAAGAAACATCAAATATAAAAGTGCGGTCAGCAAGGCGGTGCCGCGGCGCAACCGGCCGCTGGCCAGGGCTAAACCGAGAATGACCTCCAACCATGGCAGGAAAATCGCCATGGCGATGACCGCAAAATAGGGCAGAAGACGATAATTGTCGATTGCCTGGGCAAAAGTCCCGGGATCAGCGATCTTTGGCACTCCGGCAAAAAAGAAGACCAGCGCCAGAATCCAGCGGACAGCTGTTTCAACCCATGGTTTGTGCCTATTCATCGCTGTTCTCTCTTTCGTGCAACGGGAAGCCCGCTTTTTGCCATCCTTCGGTCCCTTGCGGGAAGAGTGCGACCTGGTTGAACCCCTGTCGGATCAGCTCCCATGCCAACAATTCGGCCAGATCGCATGCCGGTCCGCCGCAATAGGCGATCAGCCATTTATCTTTTGGTAACTCATCTGCGAGTTGTTGCCTGGCATCCCAATCTTCGAAAGGCATGTTGATCGCTCCCGGCAGATGGCCGCTGTTGTATTCCTGCGGCAGGCGAGCGTCCAAAAGGGTGACCTGTTGTTTTTCGAGCAAGGTTTGCAGTTGCTCGACGCTGATCATGGGGAGTTGTTGGGCTACGGCTGCGGCCGACGCATCGGCAGTGGAATCTATGGCGATCGTCGGCAAAGGCAAGGACGAAGAGAAATCCTCTGTATAATAGATCGGCCTGCGGTCGAATCGGTTGGTCAGCGAATCGCCCTGTACGAGTACCGAGATCACCGCTGCGAGCACAGCAAGCGCAAGCAGCAACAGCGCTTCCTGCACCATTTGGTGCGGCAGCAGGTTTTTCATGCGTGTGGTTCCATTTCCAGGTGTTGTTGATGAATACGCGGCGGTCTGATCTGTGCAGCGAACGGCCGCTGTCGAATTGACATTGAAAAATATACCATTTTTTGTTCGGAATTCACAAGAAATTTTCCCGGCTTGCGGAATGAGTGGGGCGCAGAGCATAACATAAGGGGCTTATTAAAATGGGAATGTTTTCTCCTTTGGCAATGTTACATCATGGAAAATAGTCGAATCTGCGCCATTTCAATCTCACAGGAGGAAACCATGTTATCGAAGAAAATGGAAAAAGCGCTGAACGAACAAATCAATAAGGAAATGTTTTCTGCCTATATCTACCTGTCCATGGCCACTTTTTTGGCGGAAAAAAGGTACGATGGTATGGCCAGTTTTATGCAGGTGCAAGCACAGGAAGAGCTTGAACATGCGATGAAAATTTATGGATTTGTGGAAGAACGCGGCGGCCGGGTATTGCTCGATGCGATCGCCAAACCGGATTCGGATTTTCAGAATCCGCTGAAAGTTTTTGAAACTGCACTGGGGCATGAAAAATTCATCAGCAAGTCGATCAATGATCTGGTAGACCTGGCTATTGCGGAGAAAGATCATGCGACCAAGGAATTTCTCGCCTGGTTCGTTAAAGAGCAGGTGGAAGAAGAGGCGAATATGGATCGGATCGTCGGCCAGATGCAGATGATCGGCGACCACGGACATGGATTGTTTATGCTCGACAGACATCTGGGAGAGCGCAAAGCAGATTGACCCGCATACAGCGCGATTTCGGATTGCGGTGTGTGATCGTCGGTTTTTGTCAGATTCATTCAGGGCTGTTGCCACAACAGCCCTTTTTTTGTTATTGGTCAATGAAAAATATCAACTGCTGTAAACCGTCTGGATTGTCGCGGACTGATTCTGCATAGAAGCCGTTGCTTTTTTCACTAATTTTGCTATGTTGTATTCAGCTGCCGGCAACTCTGGTGTTTGTAATGGCGGTTGATTTTTCGGGTTGATGTTTTGTGCTTTGTCTAGTGTAGGGACAATCAGCGGAAAGAGGAATACTCTTTTTTTTGACAGCCTTATAAGGTAAAGCATCGCCATGAAAGAAGCGCTCTATTACCAGTCCGAAAAAGAGGGCAAGGTGCGCTGCACCCTTTGCCCGCACCGATGCCTGTTGGCTGAGGAGCAATCGGGGTTATGTGGTGTTCGTCGGAATATCGGTGGCAGGCTTTATTCGCTGGTTTACGAAAAGGCCATTGCCTTGCATGTCGATCCGATCGAAAAAAAACCGCTTTTTCATGTTTATCCGGGCAGCAGTTCGTTTTCTTTGGCAACGATGGGTTGTAACTTTAAATGCCGGTTCTGTCAGAACCACGAGATTTCGCAAGTGCATCTTTCGAGTTCGCGACAGATCAGCGGTGAAAGTGTGAGCGCCTCTCAGGCGGTGCAGATGGCCCGCCAGCAGGGGTGCAAGACCCTTGCCTGCACCTATACCGAACCGACTGTCTTTTTTGAATATGCGCTCGAAGTAGGCAAGAAAGCCCGAGAAGACGGCTTGCAGATGGTCTGGATTTCCAATGGTTATATTTCAGCCAAGCCGTTGCAGGAAATCGCTCGGTTTCTGCTGGCTGCGAATATCGATCTCAAGAGTTGGAATGAAGATTTTTACCGGCATGAAATCGGCGGGGATTTGTCGAGTGTTCTCGAAACCCTGGTGCGGATGAAAAAGCTCGGTGTCTGGTTGGAGGTGACCACGCTGATCATTCCGGGGGTAAACGATTCTGAAAGTGAATTGCAGTCGATCGCTCATTTCATCGCCAATGATCTAGGCCCGGAGACGCCGTGGCATATTTCTCGTTTTTATCCCCATTTCAAGACGACCCATCTTTCGCCGACGCCGATCGAGGTGCTGCACCGGGCCAGAGAAATCGGGATCGAAAACGGATTGCGCTATGTTTATTGCGGCAATGTGCCCGGCGAAGAAGGAGAACACACCTTTTGTTACCAATGCCACGAGCGAATTATCCAGCGTTTCGGATTCCATGTGCTGCAAAACAAGCTGTGCAAAGGCTGTTGCCCGGTTTGTTCAGCGCCGATCGATGGCATTTTTTCCTGACGGTCAATCGCCGTCCACACAAACACGTCCGAGCTTCCACTGCAAGGCAGCCGTCTGGTAGATCAATTCGAACGATCCTGCTTCTCGGGCGGAAATGTGAAAATGATAGTCGCGATTTTGCCCTTTGACGTCGTGCCAGATGCCGTTGATGTGGTCGACGCGGTAAGGGCGGCCGCGCCAGCGGAAGCGCAGCGGCCGCATGGTGCGGCCGTCGAAATAGCTGATGACCTCGATGGTTTCGTTGATTTCGATAAACTGCATGGTTCAGCCGGATAAATGGTGTAATAAAGTACACCTAAAGATAGCAAATCTGACTTTTCGATGCAAGTATTTTTTCACTGCCACAGTCTTGCCGGCAGAGATGGCTGAATCGGTTTAAGGAGTTCACTCTGTTGATCATGATGCGACGGCGCCGAAATCGGCGGCTACAGCTGCCTTTAGAGGCGGCAGGTCGATTCGCCGTAAAAGTGGTGTTGTGGTGTTGATGAATACCCGTACAACGGCATTGACCGCTCTGTTTGCGGCTTTGGCGGCAGCGGTTGGTTTTATTTTCGTCGCCATACCGAATCTGGAGTTTATCACCGCCACAATTTTCATCGGCGGTGCCGTTCTTGGCATACGCCGGGGAATGATTGCAGGCGGGATGGGCGAACTGATCTTTTCCTTGCTCAATCCCTATGGTATGCCGGCATTGCCCATTTTGCTGGCCCAGGTGATGGTTATGGCCCTGGTTGGCGGAACGGGCGGTGTTTTTTACCGTGTGGTTGGGGGTGGCAGTTGGGGGTGGCGCGGTTACCTGGCGTGTGGTGCAGTGGGAATGGTGTTGACCGCCTTGTTCGACCTTTTGACGACATTGAGTTTTGCTCTTTTCATGTTCGGCTGGGAATGGCGGAAAATAGCCGCCAATCTTTTGACCGGTTTGAGTTTTTACCTCTTTCATATCATCATCAATACCTTGTCATTTGCCGTGGTTGTGCCGTTGTTGCTGCAGCGATTGGAATCGGTTTTTCGTTCTGCTGATGATCGGAAAGGAATTTTGTGAAAACTGCGTTGGTGTATGCGATATCAGGCCTTGTGATCTTGTTGTCGCAGACAGCATCTGCTGCGGATAGCGCCGCCATCGCCGGAGTCGGTCGGCTGGCGATATCCGACTCCAGCGGACAGGCGGATTTTTGGCGGGCCGATTCATTGGTTGCGCGGCGGCAGCCCTATAGCTCTTTTGCCGATATTCTCAATACCTTGCCGGGGATCTCCATCGCGGATCGCGGCAGCACAGGCCAACCGTTATATGCATCGCTGTTCGGCGCGCCGCTTGGTCGTCAGGCGTTGCGCTACAACGGCCTGGATCTCGGCGATCCTCTAACCGGCTTGACTGATCTGAATCTCATCCCGACGGAGAGCCTGGCGGAGACCCGAGTGGTCTCGGATACAGAGTTGCGCCGTTTAGGATATAGCGGTGGTCCTGGTCAGGGTATTTCGTTGCGCACCATGGCGTTGGCCTCGGCCTCGGTGCCGGTACGCACCCGTATTGCCTACCGCACCGGCGGTATGGGCTATGACGATATCGATCTGCGGCTGGGGCTTTGGGCGATGCCCAAAGCCCGCATTGAAGCCGGCATTTTGCTGAAAAACAGCGACGGCATCGATCTTGCGCACGCGTATGAAGCGCAAAAGATCGATCTCGGCATCGAATCGCCTTTGATGCGCAAGTTCGCCATTCGCTACCAATTGCTGCGCAACATTTCGGATCTGGATTTGCTGTTGCCAACTCTTGCCCCGTCGATGCCGGTTCTTGGCATCGATCGACCGCACCGCAAAGAGGTGCGCACCGATCATGGCTTTTCATTGAATCTGCCTGCTGCCGTTTTCCATCATTTGCAGATCACCGACCTGCATCGGGAAATGTATCCCCGCCGGGATCGTGCGAAAATGGAAACCGTAGATGCTCTGCGCGCAAAGTGGTCCAGCCATTGGCAGGGGCGTTTTGGCTCGCTTTTGCCTGTTCTGGGCGCTCAGTGGCAGTTCACCCGGCTGGAGAGCCAGGCCTGGGGTGACACGGATGAGCATGAAGGCCGTTGGTGGTCGGGGATGGCCTGGCATTCCGGAATGCGGTCTCGTTTCTATGCCGGCGCTGCAGCGATTCAGACGCAAGACAACTGGGGTGTGTATCCGGAGGGAACCTTCGATTTCAAGCTCAAGTCCGTGGAAATGCGCGGTTGGTTTCGCAAGGAAGCGATTGCTCCGACCCTGGCGCAGCGAAAGGAACGCAGTGTGTTCGGCCAGGGCAATTCTGCGCTGGTCGATGAAAAACAGACAAGTGCCGGTTTGCTGATGCAGCGCAATGGCGAGCGGAGCGGCATCGCCTTTTCGGTCGCCTGGATCGACCGTCAGCATCCTGTGTTGCGAAGATGGGACGGCGCGTCGTTGTCGATGAGCTATAGCAACGGTCCGGCGCAGGAATTTTTCTGCAGCGACATGGCGGTTCGTTGGCGTTTTTTGTCGTTTCTGACTCTGCACCTGCGCGGCCAATTGCTTGAATCGCGCGCCGACGATACAAACACCGTGATCGACCGGCCGGAAACAATCGGCCGAATTCAAGTGGAGTTTCATCGCATCTGGTTTCGCGGCGATCTCGATTTCCGGTTTTTCGTCGGTGTCGACACTTGGGGCGAACAGCGAGGCATGGCACCGTTCGGCGCTGAGATCGGTGGTGAGCCCCTGCTGCTGGAGGCGGCTGCACTGCCGTGGCTGCAGATCACGGCCGACGTCCACGACGTATCTTTGTTCGCGATGGCGGGCAATGCGCTCGATCTGGAGGTGCAATCGATGCCGGGTTTTGCCCAGCCTGGCCGATTTTTGCGCTTTGGTTTGGTGTGGAATTTCTACGACTGATTGGCAAAAGCTGTTGCTTTTTTTGTGTACCTTTTCTATATTGTCCAACAAAAGTACCGATAGACACGCGGTACAAAGAAACCATCCTCAATATGCGGGCCGGTCAAGGGAAGACGGTGTGAATCCGTCGCAGCCCCGCTACTGTAATCCCGATGCCGAGTTGTTCGGCTTTGTGGTCTGACCTCGGATGCCACTGTTCGCGATACGAATGGGAAGGCGGTCAGATTCGGGAGAGCCAGGAGACCTGCCGGACTCGCCCTGAGCTGTAACCTTCGCGGGTGAGGGATGACAGTAAGCCCTTTTTTCAACATGCCAGACCACCTGCTTTACCAGAGAAAACCGGCCGTTTTTGCAGTGGCGGATTGTTGCGCCATACCGGCCGCATGCGGGATCGGTTTGGGTTGTTGATCTGCGTTTGCCGCCTTTTCTCTCCGTTCGAGGTTGCCTCAGCTTTGCATGCAAAGGATTGATTCCGTGCGACTGTTTTTTTCAACTGCAACAAAAATCATTGCCTGCGCGTGGCTATTCAGCATTGCGCCGCTGTGGTCGCAATCGACCGTCAAGATCGAAGGCTGGGTGTGGGATGCCGAGAGCGGTCGTCCCTTGAGTGGGGCCAATATTCAGATCAGCGGCACGACGCTCGGCGCTGCTGCTGATGGTTTGGGATATTTTTCGTTTTCGGATCTTTTGGTTGGCGAATACGCTCTGGTGGCGACTTTTATAGGGTATGGTCCTCAGCGCATCGGCCATGTGCAAGTGCAACTGGACCAGCCGGTGCGGGTGGATTTCAATCTCAAGCCGCAGATTTTGCAGATGCCGTTGATCGCTGTCACGGCCAATCGAGCCACGATCGAGCGGCCGCCAGACCAGGTGTTGACCGGCGAGAAGATCCGCACCAGCAATGCCCAGTCGCTCGGCGAACTGCTGCAAAACGTCAGCGGTCTGACCGTTGAGCGCACCGGTGTGGCCGGCGCGGACGCCGTCCTCTCGATACGCGGCAGCAAAAGCAATCAGGTTCTGGTTTTGCTCGATGGCATGCGGCTCAGCGATCCGCTGACCGGCGATGCCGACCTTTCAGCTGTGCCTCTGTCGTCGATCGAACGGATCGAGGTGTACAAAGGCGGGCAGTCGGATCAATACGGCAACGGTGCCATGGCCGGAGTCATCCACATCGTGACCCGGAAGGCGACCGAAAACCGTCTGGAAGGCAAACTGCAAGCAGGTGTCAGCGCCAATGAGCGGGCGAGTCTGTCTTTGCTGCGCTGTTACGGCGATTGGAACCTGCTCTTTTCCGGAGAGGTCGGCAAAAACGATGGCGACTATCGCTATACCTATGCACACGCCGGGATCGAACAAACGGCCATGCGGGTCAATGCCGACAGCCGCGATCGTTCGATCTATGGCAAAATCGGTTGGGATCCGGATTTTGCCGCCATTCAGCTCTCGTGGCAGGAGATGCACTCCGAGCGCGGACTTCCCGGACAGGTCTTTGCCCTGACGCCTTATGCCCGCGCTCACCTCGATCGCCGATTGGTGCGATTGCAGATGCGAAAAATGGTCGCGCAAGGCCATGTAACCGCATCGATCGCCTGGAATCGACAAAACTCCGCCTATGACAACCGCTACGATCGTTTTGCGGTGGCGCAGGAATATCGTTCGGTGCCGCCGTATTGGAACGAAAACAGCCTCGACCAAAGATCAGCGGAGCTGACCGGCTATCACCGTTCTCATCGCATCGGGGTGCGAGCGGGAGCAGTCGCGGATTTGCAGGAATATCGCGATGTCGATCATCTTGCCTATGGCCAGGCGCCGGTCGGCAAAGCGAATTTGCGGGCAGGGGGCGTGTGGATTGGCGGCGAATATTTGCTGCTTGACCACCGCTTCGGTATCGATCGCTGTGAGGTAAGCGCCGCGCTGCGCCAGGACTGGGTTCAGACAGACCGTTTGGCAATCGAGCGGCAGGACCGCCAGAGCAGCCCGAACCTGCGGCTGGTTGTGCAGAAAAATCTGCTTTTGGATTGGCAAGTGGTGGTTCAAAACGGCCGTTCTTTTCGCCTGCCCGGTTTTACCGATCTCTTTTTCGAGCAGTTCCGGGTCAAGGGCAATCCTGAATTGCTGCCGGAAAAAATGAACAACCGGCAGATCGATTTGACTGCCGCGTGGCACCGATTTTTCCCGGGACGCATTCGCATCGCGCTCTTCAATAACCATATCGAAGATTTAATCATCTGGCGCATGGGCAATTTCGCTGTCTTTTCACCGGTGAACACCGACGCTCGTCTCCAGGGCCAGGAGATCGATCTGACGCTGGCTGATCGGGGGGACCGGCAGAGCCTGAGCATCTCCTATCTGCACTTGAACAGTGAAAATCGCAGTGAGAGGCGCACCGTCTTCGGCAAGCAACTGCCCTATCGCGCCGAACACAGTGCAAAACTATCGGTCCGGATGCACCTCGGGTCGCTGGAATGCCTCTACGATTGGCGCTGGGTGGGCGACCGTTTCGTCACCGAGGCCAATACCATCCGGATGGACGCTTATCATTTGCACGATCTGACCCTGGCGATGCCGCTCAATTCACTCCATCCCCGGTTGCAGACCAACTTGAGGCTGACAGTGACCAATCTGCTCGACACGCCGATCCAGATGTTTGAAAACGCGCCATTGCCCGGCCGGCAATGGCGTTTGGGAGTCGATTTTGTCAAGCAATGAAGAGGAGATCGGATATTCATGAAACAGATACGCTTGTTGTTTTTTATGCTTTTGTTAAGCCAGTACGCTACAGCCGCAGTGCCGCGGACCTTGTGGGTGGAGAACAGCACCGGGCGCACCCTGTCCCTGTTGGATCTGGAGAACGACAAAATTGAAAATGATGTGCTGCAATTGGGGCTCTATCCCAATCAGATAGTCGTTTGGCAGAACAAAATATATGCGCTGTGCAGCGGCACGGCCGAGATTATGGTGATCGATCCGCAAAAGAAGGTGGTGGAGGAGCGAATCGCTCTGCCTATGGGCTCGAATCCCTATGAAATGGCGTTCGTGGGGGCGACGCGCTGTTATGTGACCCTGTCGCTGGCCAACAGCGTTGCGGTTGTGGATGTAAAACAAAAAGCGGTGATTGAACAAATCCCGGTCGGCACGGCGCCGCAGGGGTTGTTGGTCGAGGATCAAACCGCTTTTGTCACCAATACCGGTTTGCGGGGGTGGAGCGATTACACACAGGGATCGGTATCGCTGATCGATACAGGCAGCGATTCGGTGATCGTCGAAATCGATGTGCCAACGAATCCGCAGGCAGTGGTCGCAGCTCCGGATTATCGCTACTATGTGCTTTGCACTGGCGATTATGCTCAACAACCTGGTGTGCTGGCTGCGATGAGTTTGTACGATGCCAATTGGAATTATCATCCGGCTGTGGTCGATACCTTTCTGATCGGCGGTGCTCCGGGCGATCTGGTCTGTACGGGATCGGGCAAGATCTATATGGTCGATTGGGGCGATACACGCGGCGGCCGTTTGTATAAATTTGATGTCTTTAGCGGTGAACTGGAACGCGGCACCGCCAATCCTTTGCGCGTCATTCAGGGAGCGACACGCCTTTGCTATGACCGGGTGATGGAGGATCTCTATATCAGCGGTTTTATCGATGGCGTGGTTCAGCGTTTCGATCTGCAGACCGATACCATCGAACAGAGCTATGGATTCGGCGATGGAGCACAGGATATCGCCATCCTGGAGGCGATTTCCGATACCGATCCATGGGCGGATGAAGTCATCGCGTTTTCACCTGGCGAAAACTGGTCTGGTTTCGGAGCGAACCATTTCCCCTACAATGTTCTGGGTCCGCCGACTCGTGATGCCGCTGTTTCTGAATACAATCCTTCTTACAAAGCGAGCGATATTTTGTCGCTGGGATTCGGCGGCGAGATCATCCTGCGGTTCGACAACAATATCGTGTGCGACGGAGAGGGGGCCGATTTTCTTGTCTTCGAAAATTGCTTCATCTCCTGGTTTTCGCCGCGTCCGGTGGTTGAGCCGGCGATTGTGGCGGTCAGTCAGGATGGCGAGCATTGGATGACTTTTCCTTTCGACACCACCACCTTGCAGGGTTTGGCCGGTGTGACGCCGGTGCGCAGCACCCAGTATCCCACCGTGCCGGATTCTTCCGGTGCAGACGGATTTGATCTGGCAGATTTGCCTGTCGACTGGATCCGTTATATTCGGCTGACCGATATAGGCAACAACTGGCGGAGCAGTGAAAAACACCGCGATTTTGACCTGGATGCGGTGGTTGCGGTGAACAGCCGACCCGATGTCGCGAGCGGAGTGGCTGATCCGCTGCCGATGCCACAGGCTTTTCCCCTGGTACAGAACTATCCCAATCCATTCAATCCGCGGACGACCATTAAAGTCGATCTGCAGCAGAGCGGCAGATTGCGCATCGACATCCACAATCTTGCCGGCCAGCACGTCGTCCAGCTTTTCGATGAACAGGTTCAGCCCGGCCCGACTGCGGTGATCTGGCATGGCGATGACGCTTTTCACCAACCGGTGCCAAGCGGCCTGTATCTGGCCCGGATCTCCATGAACGGCGACTGCCATACCCTGAAGATGACCTTGCTGCGCTAGGCTGATTCTCGTTATCGCCGGAGAAGCGAGGGGCGGCGACTGTTCCTCGGCAGTACTGTGTTGCGGGTGACCGCGAGCGAAGAGCTTTCGGCCGTTCGCCGACTTTTACCTTGTTTTTCAAACCGATTATCCGTAAAATCTGTATCCGAAAAAAAACAATTTGTCATTTGACGAGGATTGCCTTGATCACGAGAATTGAGCTCGCGTTGAAGCGAGGCTACACCGATGCAGAGGCCAACAAAATCGGTGCCTCGATTCGCGATTTGGGTATCAAATCGATCGAACAGGTCTCTTTCTTTCGCGTTTTTTATCTGCTGGGCGAGTTGGGAGTTCAAGAGCAGCAGCGGATAGCCGCAGAGTTGCTGGCCGATCGCGTGACCGATGAATTTGCCATCGATTCTTTTGTGGTACGCCCCCACTCCGGCAAAGCCTGGTCAGTCGAGGTCACCTACAATCGCGGGGTCACCGACCTGGTGGCGCAAACGACTTTTAAAGGGATTCAGGATCTGGGTATCAGCACCGTGCAGGAGGTGAAAACCGCGCGGCGCTACGAATTTGTCGGCAACCTTTCAGAAGCGGAGAAGGAACTGATCGCGCAAAAGCTGTTGGTGAACAAGGTGATCGAACACGTTAAAAATCCGGACGAAACGCTGTTCTTCCCGGCGTTGGATCCCGAGTTCAAGATCATCACCGTTCCGCTGCTCGGTGCTGATGATGCGGAATTGCTGCGCATCAGCCGCGAGCGCGATTTGTTTCTCAATTTGATCGAGATGCAGACAATTCAGAACCATTTTCGCTCTCTCAAGCGCGAACCCACGGATATCGAATTGGAGATGTTGGCGCAGACCTGGTCTGAGCATTGCAGCCACAAAACATTGACCGGCCGTATCGAGTTTGAAGGCGAGTCGATCGACAATCTGCTCAAACAGACGATTTTTCGGGTTACGAAAGAGCTGAACAAACCCTGGTGTGTGTCGGTATTTAAAGACAACGCCGGTATAATCAAATTCGACGAGAACTATCATATCTGTTTCAAGGTAGAGACCCACAACCATCCGTCGGCGATGGAGCCCTACGGCGGCGCCAACACCGGCATAGGCGGAGTCATCCGCGATCCGCTCGGTACTGGTTTGGGCGCCAAGCCGATTATCAACAGCGATGTTTTCTGTTTCGGTCCGGTTGATGTACCGCACAGCATTTTGCCCAAAGGTGTGCTGCACCCCAAGCGGGTCATGCAAGGTGTGGTTGCCGGAGTGCGCGACTACGGCAATCGCATGGGTATTCCGACGAACAACGGTGCGATCTGTTTCGACGAGCGTTATATCGGCAACCCGTTGGTTTATTGTGGCAATGTGGGATTGATTCCGGTCGACAAGTGCGAAAAAGAGATCATATCCGGCGATTGGATCGTGGTGGTGGGCGGCCGAACTGGGCGCGACGGCATCCATGGGGCCACCGCTTCTTCCGGCGAATTGCATTCTGAGAGCGAGGGTACCTGGAGCGGGGCGGTGCAGATCGGCAATCCGATTGTCGAAAAGAAACTGGTCGACACCCTGATGCAGGCACGCGACCTCGGTTTATATCGCGCCATCACGGATTGCGGGGCCGGCGGACTGAGTTCTGCCGTCGGTGAACTCGCCAAAACGAGCGGTGCACAGGTTGAACTAGATGCCGTGCCTTTAAAGTATCACGGTTTGAGCTATATGGAGATTTGGATTTCAGAAGCGCAAGAGCGCATGGTGATTTTTGTTGCACCGGAAAAACTGGATACCGTGCTTGCGCTGTTTGCCAGCGAAGACGTCGAGGCAACGGTAATCGGCAAAGTTACAGCAGACAAGAAGATTCATCTGCGGTACCGCGGCGTGCAGGTTGGCGAGTTGCAGATGGATTTTTTGCACGACGGCATGCCGAAACCGGTGCGCAGGGCGCAATGGCAGGCGCCAAAAATTGAAGAGCAAGGTTCCAGCGACCCTGCTGACCTGGCCCCGGCATTGCATGCCATCCTGGCTGCGCCGAACGTCTGCAGCAAAGAGTGGGTGATCCGCCAATATGATCATGAAGTGCAGGGTGGCAGTGTGCTCAAACCATTGCTCGGAGCAGAGAACGATGGTCCGGGAAACGCCTCGATAACCAGACCTCTACTGAATTCATACCGCGCAGTGGTTTTATCCAATGGTTTGAATCCCAAATATGGGCTGATCGATCCCTACCACATGGCTTCTTCGGCGATCGATGAGGCGGTGCGCAACATTATCGCTGTCGGCGGCAGTCTGGATCGTATTGCTCTGCTCGATAATTTCTGTTGGGGAAACACCGACAAACCCGATCGCCTGGGCAGTCTGGTGCGTGCGGCACGGGCGTGCTATGATATCGCCAAGATCTATGGCACCCCGTTTATTTCAGGCAAGGACAGTCTCAACAACGAGTATCAGACCGACAGCGGCGAAACCATCGCTATCCCACCCACGCTGTTGATATCGGCCATTGCGGTGATGGAAGACGCTCGAAAAGCGGTGTCGATGGACTTGAAAGCAGCCGGCAACTCGATCTATGCAGTGGGACTGACTCGCAAGGAACTGGGCGGCTCGCACTATTACGAGGTTCTGGGTTTGACTTCCGCTGCGGTTCCGCAGGTGGATGGACAACGCGCGCGTCGCATTTTTGAAGCGGTTTCGTCGGCCATCCAAGAAGACACGGTTCGTGCCTGTCATGACTGTTCGGAAGGCGGATTGGGTGTGGCTCTGGCGGAGATGGCATTTGCCGGCGGACTGGGGGCAGAGGTTGATTTGGCCGCCGTACCCCGTTCATCTGATGTCCGGCAAAACGATTGGATCCTTTTCTCCGAGTCCAACTCGCGATTTGTTTGTGAGGTAGAGGCGGATAAAAAACAAGAGTTCGAAAAATGTCTCTCCGGCTGCGATTTTGCCGAAATCGGCCAAGTCACTGCTGAACCTATTTTCCGCGCTACAGGTTTGCAAGGGCGGCTTGTGGTGTGTGAAAACGTGCTGGCGTTAAAGAACAGTTGGCAAAAAACCCTTAAATGGTAGAACGAATGAAACCTCGTGTTCTGGTTTTACGGGCTGCCGGCTCGAATTGTGATGGCGAAACTCAATTTGCTTTTCAGCATGTCGGTGCACAGGCCGATCTTGTCCACATCAATCGGCTGTTGCAGGGCGATATCCGGTTGGTTGATTATCAGATCCTGGCGATTCCCGGCGGTTTTACCTATGGCGATGATATTTCAGCCGGAAAAATACTCGCCAACCAGCTCAAATACCAATTGGCGGATCAAATCCTCGCTTTTCATCAAAGCGGGAAATTGATTGTCGGGATTTGTAATGGATTCCAGGTGCTGGTGAAAGCCGGCATGCTGCCGCGGGTCGACACAACGGCCGAACAGAGCGTCACACTCACCTTCAATGATTCAGGCAGATTCGAGGACCGTTGGGTTGAGCTGACCGCCAATCCGAAGAGCGTGTGTGTCTTTACGCAGGAGATGCCAGAGCGGGTCTATTTCCCAGTCGCCCATGCAGAAGGTAAATTTGTTGTTCAGGATTCGACTGTGCTGGCGAAATTGCATGAGAATGGGCAAATCGTTTTTCGTTACTGCAGGCCAGACGGCAGTGAACCGACCTATCCGGATAATCCCAACGGCTCTGTCGATCATATAGCCGGGATTTGTGATCCAACCGGACGGGTTTTGGGATTGATGCCTCACCCCGAACGTCACATCGATCCCACCAACCACCCGCAATGGACGCGGCGGGCTTTGAGAGCGGAAGGCGATGGAGTTGCGCTCTTTCGCAATGCGGTTGCTTATTACGCTTAAGGCTATTTAATTCAAAGGATATAGCGCTGTTTTTCCTGTTGTTGTCACCCTGAGATCCGTGAATAATTCCCGTCCCCAGGTTGTTAATAGAGATAATAAGACCACTTTGCTTTTAGGCTCTTGCTGAACAGGGGATAGGGAGGTTGCAATGGAAGATATCAGTCCGATATTACAGCACTGGCCTTATCATCCCAACAACATCAATGTTCGACTAATTGAAGGGGCGGATGGTAAAAAAAAGATCCAGATGCGGCTGGACCTGGGTATCTTGCAGATGGAGATGGATGGAAGGCCGGACGGAAAAAGGCCGCGCAATTGTGACTCCTACCTCAGTTACTATGAGCGGCGGCTGCAAAAAGCGGAGGGTGATTCACACAAGCAAGGTCGATTGACGCCGTTGGATTGTCTGCATTTGCAGCAGGAATCAGTACAATATTATCATCGCTATCTGGCATTGATGGAACTCCAGGATTATGTGCGAGTAAGACGGGATACGGATCTGAATCTGCGCATTTTTGATCTGGTCAATGCCCACTGTCCGGATCAGGAGATGGTCTGGTCATTTGAACAGTATCGACCTTATGTGTTGATGATGAAGGTGCGGGCGAAGGTTTTAATCGAGTTGCGCGAGGCGGCATATGATGCGGCTTTACAGGTGATCGATTTAGGAATCGATGATCTCAAGCAATACTTTCAGCGCCATAAAGATCGGGTAGACGGTCGGGGGGGAGAAATCGCTTTTCTCGACAAGTGGGCGGCGGAGATCCGAGACCTCAAACCGCAGACCCAACGGGAACGGTTGCAAAGAGAGCTCGATCTGGCGGTCAGCAGGGAAGAATACGAGCGTGCTGCGGTTTTGCGCGATCAACTGCGCGGACAAATGGCCTGAAAACTTGTGCAGACTGGGAGGAAAAAGATGTTGCAGGGGAAACGCATTGCGGTTCTGATCGGACCGCAATTTCACGACGAAGAAGCGACTGTTCCGCGAGATTTTTTCCGCCAGAAAGGCGCCCGGGTTGATTTGATCGGACTGGATGGAGCGCATTTGACCGGTAAATACAATCGCGTCACTCTGGATCCGGATTTGACAATCGATCAGATCAAGGAAAACGACTATGACGGCGTCATCATCCCCGGCGGTGGTGCTCCTGAGCGTATCCGATTGAATGAAAAAGCCTTGAAATTTGTCCGCGTGTTCTGGCATACCGGTCGACCACTCGGGGTAATTTGTCACGGCCCGCAGGTACTGATTTCAGCCCGTGTGCTGGAGGGTGTGACTTTAACCTGTTTTGCAGGGATTCGCGATGATGTGCAGCTCGCCGGAGCCATTTACGTCGATCAACCGGTATGCATTGATGGTCAATTGATCAGCTCGCGGCAGCCCGAGGATCTTCCGGCCTTCAACGCCGCTTTTGCCCGCGCTTTGAGCGAGGGGTTTCTGGCAGAAGAGGAGAAGAATCTTTCGCCGGCATCGGCCCTGCGTCTGGCAGCGAGCCGGGAGAAGGGAGCGCGCGACTTTTATCTGCGAGTTTCCCAGGTGGTGAACAACAGTTCCATTCGCAATAAATTCAAATATCTATCTGAAATTGAGCAGGATCATTATGATCAGCTCATCGATCTAAACAAGAAATTGCATGGTGACCAGGAATTGGCCGATGAATTGCCGGCCGCTGAAATCAAGGCTGAGGTCAAGGCGGATATCACAGCCCAGGAAGCGATAGAGTTGGCGTTGGCCGCCGAGCAAAAAGCTTATGATTTCTATCGCCACGCCGCCTTGAAATCGAAGAGCAAGGCTGCCAGTGAAATGTTCGAATATCTGGCTGCCGAAGAGCTGGAGCACAAGCGTTTGCTTTCCGTGGATCGAGCGGCTGATTTGGGCGGTCAAGGCCATTTCCAGTGGGCGACTTATTGGGATATTCCTCCGGGCATGGAAGATTTGTGGTAGAGAAGGAACTCGAGCACGCACCCCATGTTTTGCAGCCAAACTCTGCTATGCACAGCAGGTCCTCCGGTTTTGCCGATTCGAATCATGGCAAATCGCAAGAGAACATTTGCCTGGTGATCAAATAGGGAAAATTTTGCAAAGTGATTCTAACGACTTTAGCGGAAGGAGTTGGCGAATGAACGGCAAAACCATTGCCTTGCTTTGTGCGGTGATTGCGTTATCGCTGATCCAGTCGGCGCAGGGCCAGTTGCTCGGCAGTACCTTTGGGTATAGCGGGCGAGAGGGTGGGCAGCTGATGGGCGGGTTGGGATTTGCGAAAATCCAGGACGAAACCTATTACGCGATTCAATTTCGTCCCGAGTTTGCCTTTGGCAAGATCGGGGTCGGCTTGAACGTCAATTTGCTCTACGACACGGAGAACGGCAACCTTCGCACCGAGGATTGGGATACGAGCTATGATTACTTTCGCGTTCTCCGTTACCTGCGCTTCGGCAACAAAATGGATCCAGTGTATGCACGGGTCGGGTCATTGGATGCGGCTCGGTTGGGGCATGGTTTTATCGTCAATTATTACACCAATGAGGCCTCCTATGATCAGCGCAAAATAGGCATGGCCCTGGATATCGATTTTGGCTCCTTTGGTCTGGAATCGATTGCCAGCAATTTTGGCCGCGCCGAATTGATCGGAGTGCGCAGCTACGTCAGACCTTTGTATCACCTTTTATCCTTGCCGGTCATTGAAAATTTCGCCATCGGGGCGACCTGGGCGCAGGATTTTGATCCGGATAGCTGGTCGGGAACGGATGACGAGACATCGGTTTATGGCTTCGATCTCGAGTTGCCATTGATCCGGGGCAAGCGTTTAAGCAGCATGATCTATTACGATTGGGCGCAGATCCGCGGTTACAGCAATTTTGAAAATCGATCTCGTACTTTGGGCTCGGGCCATGCGGTCGGAGTGGGATTCGGTATGGGGAATCTTGGCGGTTTGCTTGAGTTGAGCCTCAAACTGGAACGCCGTTGGCTTGGAAAAGAGTTCACGCCCGCCTATTTCGATGCGTTTTATGAAGTCGAGCGCTTTTTTATGAATGAAAATCAGGTTGCCCAGCACAAAACCGATTATCTGCTCAGCTTGCAGGAAGACACCCGCGGATTTTTTGGCGAGCTGTACGGCCGCTTGCTCGGCAATCGCGTAAATCTGCTGGGAATGATGAGTTGGCTGGATGATATGCCGGCCTGGTACAGCGAAGAAGAGGGCACAGGTGCAATGCATCTGGCTGCTGAGGCGCTCGATGCTTTTCCGAGCATTGCGGCGCACGCGACCTATGACAAAATCCGCATGGGTGCTTTGGATGATCTTTTTACCCTCGACAACCGCAGTGTGGCACGAGTCGGCCTGGGTTACAAGATGACCCCTTATTTGATCTTTTTTGTTGATTACATTTGGACATACGAAGAGACCGAACCAGGCAGCCGGATCTTTCGGCCTCAGGAACGCATCGAACCCAAATTGGTGGTTGCCTATCGATTCTGACATCGAACAATCGCAGATGCGAGGCGGACGAGTCAGCCAGACTGTCCGCCTCTGGTTCCGCGCAGCCCTGGATTTCATCTATCCTCCGCTATGTTTGCTTTGTGAAAGAAACCTGCAGCCGGACGAGCATCTGGTTTGTCGCAATTGCTGGCAAAGCTTGCCGAATTTACAGCCTTACGAGATTTCTGCAACCGAATTGAATCCCGCTTTTTGTTTCGATTTCTCGTTTGCCCCATTTGCCTATCTCGATTCGATGCAAACGTTGATCCATGCTCTAAAATACCGCGGTTTTCGCCGGTTAATCGCTCCCCTGGCAGAAGCGGTTGCCGCTTCTGCATCTGCTGTGCTGCATCGTTGGGGCGCTGAGGCTCTGGTGGCTGTACCGCTTCATTCCGCTCGTTTGCGCGAGCGGGGTTACAATCAAGCTGAATTGCTCGCCGATCGATTGGGCAATTCGCTAGGTTTGCCCTCTTATTCGGTGCTTCGCCGAAGCCGATATACCCCTCCGCAAGCGCAGCGTTCGGGGAGTGAGCGCCGGCAAAACGTCGAGAATGCTTTTGCGGTGCCCGATCCTGCCGCCATCATCGGGAAAAAACTGGTGGTGGTCGATGATATTTTGACCACTGGTTACACCATCGATGGCTGTGCCCGGGCGCTCCTGGAAGCCGGCAGCGCCCGGGTTGCGGCTTTGACAATTGCCCGCGCCGGCTGACAGGGATTGTTGTGCAATCAAACAATTCCGCGGACAGTCGGTTGTTTTTCTTCGCCGGGCGAACGCATGTCAGATTCGAGATAAATCTTGACTTTATAATGAAAAATTGCTAATTTAATTGACTTATTTTACCGCAGTGTAAAATTATCAGATGAGGATGGGTATGCCCAAAGTTTCTACGACCGGATTATTTGAAAAGGCTCTGGCTGGCGGTTATGCGGTTGGCGCGTTCAACGTCAACAATATGGAAATCATTCAAGGGATTGTTGAAGCCGCTGAAGAAGAAAAGGCTCCTTTGATCCTGCAGATATCCAAAGGGGCGCGAGAATATGCGCGTCATGAATACTTGATGAAATTGATCGAAGCGGCGCTGCAAATCAGCGATTTGCCGATCGCCGTTCATCTGGACCATGGCGACAGTTTTGAATTGTGCAAGTCGTGTATCGACGGGGGATTCACCTCGGTGATGATCGACGGTTCGCATCTGCCATTTGCCGAGAATATCGCTCTGGTGAAGAAAGTGGTTGATTATGCCCATCCCCGTGGGGTGCCGGTGGAAGCCGAGTTGGGGCGTTTGGCGGGTATCGAAGAGCATGTCAGCGTTTCGGAACGCGACGCGATTTTTACCAATCCAGATCAGGCGCAGGAATATGTTGAGCGCACGGGTTGCGACTCGTTGGCTGTGGCGATTGGCACCAGCCATGGCGCATACAAATTCAAAGGCGAGGCCAAACTCGATTTTGAGCGTCTGGAAGAGATTCAGGAGAAATTGCCCGGGTATCCATTGGTTTTGCACGGGGCTTCAAGTGTGCTGCAAGAGTTTGTGGCCGAGTGCAACAAATATGGCGGCGCTTTGCCGGGTGCCCAGGGTGTTCCGGAAGAGATGATCAGCCGTGCAGCCAAGACGAATGTGTGCAAAATCAACATCGACACCGATCTTCGCCTGGCACTGACGGCGACGATTCGCAAGGTTTTTGCTGAAAAGCCGGCCGAGTTCGATCCGCGCAAATATCTCGGGCCTGCCCGTTCAGCGATCAAGCAGATGGTCAAACACAAGTTGCGTGTATTGGGCGCTGCTGGAAGATTGTAACTAGACAGATGATTCAGCTACACTGACAGCTGGAATTGTGTTCACGAAAAAATGAAGGCAAGGAGGAAACAATGGCCATAAAGGTAGCCATCAACGGATTTGGACGAATCGGTCGTCTTGTTTTTCGCGGGGCATTTGAGAGCAAGGAAATCGAAGTTGTCCAGGTCAACGATTTGACCGACGCTGCAACTTTGGCGCATCTGCTCAAATACGACAGCGTGCACGGGATCTATCCGAAGCAGGTCTCTGCCGAGGGTGACGTCATGGTTGTCGACGGCAAGAAGATCAAAGTTTCTTCCGAGAAAGATCCTGCACTTTTACCGTGGGGCAAGCTCGGCGTTGATATCGTGATCGAATCGACCGGTGTTTTTCGCAAACGCGAGCAGATCGCCAAGCATTTGACCGCCGGCGCCAAAAAAGTCATTTTGACTGTTCCATCCAAGGATGAAATCGATGCCACTATCGTCCTGGGTGTCAACGACAGCGATTTAAAACCTGAGCACAAGATCGTTTCCAACGCTTCGTGTACCACCAACTGTCTGGCACCGGTTGCCAAGGTTCTGAACGATGCCTTTGGTATTCGCCGCGGTTACATGACCACAGTCCATGCTTTTACCAACGATCAGATGATTCTCGACTTGCCGCATAAGGATTTGCGTCGTGCCCGTGCCGCCTCGATGTCGATTATTCCCACCACCACCGGCGCCGCCAAGGCAGTCGGCAAAGTGATCCCAAGCCTTAACAAAAAACTGGACGGTTTTGCCATGCGCGTTCCGGTTCCGGACGGTTCAGTTGTGGATCTGGTGGTGGAGCTGGAAAAAGAAGTATCGGCGGCCGAGATCAACCAGGCGATTAAAGCTGCGGCTGACGGCCCGATGAAAGGCATTCTTGTGTACACCGAAGATCCGATTGTCTCCAAGGATGTTGTTGGCAATCCAGCCTCCTCGATTTTTGATGCTCTTTGCACCATGGTGATGGGTGAGAAGAACAACTTGGTCAAGGTTGTTGCCTGGTACGACAATGAGTGGGGTTATTCAATGCGCGTTGTTGACCTGCTGCTCAAAATGGCAAAAATGTAAGGAACACATCGGTTGTTCTTGGCGTAAAAAAAGGTACAAAAAAGGGTCGGCAGGCGCTGCGTCTGTCGACCTGTTCATCGAAAAAAGAGAGAGATTCTGTCTTGATGCGCAAAAGAATTATTGCCGGCAATTGGAAGATGAACAAGACCGTCAGCGAAGCAGCCGCTTTGGCTGAGCAGCTGGCGAGGAAGAACCATGATGCCGATCTTGTCGAGGTGGTTGTTTGTCCACCGTTTACCAGTCTGGCTGCGGTGCGCGATGCGCTGAAAGGCACCGCTATTGGCCTGGGTGCGCAGAATATGCACTGGGAAAAAAGCGGTGCTTATACCGGCGAAATATCCGCGGAAATGGTTGTGTCTACGGGATGCCGCTATGTGATCATTGGTCATTCCGAACGCCGACAATATTTTGCGGAAAGCGACGAGATGGTCAATCGCAAGATTCTGGCTGCTCTGCAGACGGAGTTGACGCCGATCGTCTGTGTCGGCGAACTGCTGGATGAGCGGCAGAGCGATCAAACGGAAATAGTGATCAACCGCCAGGTGCGTGGAGCTTTTGCTCATCTGGACGACGTCCAAGCGAGCCGAGTGGTTCTCGCCTACGAGCCGGTATGGGCAATCGGTACCGGCCAGGTCGCGACGCCGGAACAGGCGCAAGAGGTGCATGCTTTTATTCGTTCTTTGATTCGTCAGATGTATGGCGATGCTGTTGCCGATGGATTGCGAATCCAATATGGTGGCAGCATGAAGGCGTCCAATGCGGCTGAACTTCTGCGTCAGCCGGATGTGGACGGAGGATTGATTGGCGGCGCCAGTTTGGATGCCGACTCCTTTTGGGGAATTGTCAAAGCCGAGTGAGGGTAAAATGTACATTTTTTTAATTGTGCTTTTCGTCATTGTTTGTATATTATTGACGTTTCTTATACTGATCCAATCCAGCAAGGGCGGTGGTTTGGCCGGCACTTTTGGCGGTGCTGACTCGATGGGAGCGGTTTTTGGTGGACGCGGAGCGGGTGACTTTCTAACCAAGGCAACCGGTGTGCTGGCAGCCTTGTTTATGGTCATTGCTCTGTTGATCGGCCTGCTGACTTACGGCGAGGTTTCACAGGAGAGTTTGGTCGAACAAGAGCGCGATCAGCGCAAGAGTTCCGCAACCTATACTTTGCCGCAAGCGCCGTCGCCGAGTTCACCAGACCAGGCTCCGGTTCCAGCATCCAACCCTGCTGAGTAAGGTGTTGGTTTTGCCGAAGTGGTGGAAATGGTAGACACGCTATCTTGAGGGGGTAGTGCCCTACCGGGTGTGCGGGTTCGAATCCCGCCTTCGGCACCCTCTATCCGTGGGGTCGAGTCACATTTGATCCTGTGTGTCATTAAGTTAACAAAGGAAAGAATCGGGAGATCGGAAATGAGAAAAACAAACGTATCTGCCCTGATCGCGATAGTGGTTTTAGCGCTTTTCTTAAGTGGAACCTTATTCGCTCAAAATGCGCAGGACAAATACAACAATCTGCTAAAAGAAGCGAATGAAGTCAGGTCACAGATGGGTGAACAGGGGATCACCAAGGAAAAATATGACGAGCTGAACACCAAATATCAGAATTTGCAAAAACAGATCAAGAGTGTCGAGCAGGAGTTAATGGCTGACGTCGAATTTTCCAAGCGCATCAACGACTCCAAGCGGGCATTCAATGATGGCAACACAGCCTATAAAAAAGGGCAATACGAACTAGCTCTGCAAAGCTATGATGAAGCCATTTCATTGAATGACAGTTACGATGTGGCTTTTTACGGCAAAGGATTGTCGCTGAACAAACTTCGCCGTTATGATGAAACTATCGCCGCTTTCAAAAAGGCAACAGAGATCAATCCGACTTATGCGGCAGCATTCTCGGCTCTTGGCTCGGCTCTGAACCAGGTGGGAAGGCGCGGAGAAGCCGTCACTGCTTTGCTCAAGGCGATCGAGATCGACCCCAGTTCCTCCACCACCGTTTACAACCTAGGGGCCATTTATCAGGCACAGAAGAACAGCGAAGAAGCCATACGCTATTTTCGCATGGCCACGCAAGTGAATCCTGATTACTACAAGGCCTATAACAGCCTGGGAGTTGCTCTGTTGGATGCAGGGAAAGTCGATCAGGCCATCATGGCTTTTGAAAACGCTCTGGCGATCCGGGACAATTACCATGAAGCGATGTACCGTCTTGCCGAGGCCCACAACAGACTTGGCAAACATGAAGAAGCGTTAAAATTTGCCCGGCAGACCCTTGCCTCGCGCAACACTTTTCATCCCGCCGCCAATTACGAGGCAGGCAAGGCGCTGCAGAATCTCGGCCGCAAGCAAGAGGCTTTGACCTTTTTTCAAGAAGCCGCAAAAGATCGCCGCTGGCGCAAGTCAGCGGAATACGAGATCGAGCTCATTCGCAAAAGCCTCTGAGCAGAAAACTTTACCGATCTTAAGCCTGCCTCGTAGAGGCAGGCTTTTTTATTGATACAAACGATTAGCGAGGTAGTTTTATGCAGCGAATAAATCGCAGAGATTTTATCAAAACCGGATTGACTGCTGCCGCCGGTGCTCTTTTATTGCCAGGGGCGATTGCCGCCGACAGCCGGCCGGATCTGGTGGTGGTGAGCAATGGTGAACCTGCCGAGTTGGTCCGTCAGGCGGTGGAAGCGCTGGGCGGCATCGGCCGGTTTGTTCGACCTGGACAAACGGTTCTGATCAAGCCCAATATCGGCTGGGATAGGGTGCCGGAACAAGCTGCAAACACCAATCCGGATGCGGTTGCTCAGATGGTGCGAATGTGTGTGGAGGCCGGGGCCAAAACCGTTCGCGTTCTCGATCGCACCTGCAATCAAGCCAGGCGTTGCTATCAGCGCAGCGGCATCGAAGAGGCGGCCAAGAAAGCCGGCGCCCAGGTCCGCCATATCATCGAGAGCCGGTTTCAGGAGATCGATATCCCTGCGGGAGAACTGGTCAAAAGTTGGCCGGTCTATCGCGATGTTCTGGAATCGGAGGTGATTATCAATATGCCGATTGCCAAACACCATTCCATTTCCGGGGTGACGTTGGGTTTTAAGAATTTTCTTGGGGTGCTCGGCAGCGATCGCGGCGCTCTGCACCGCGATTTTGCGACCAAGATCGTCGATATCAATTCAGCTCTGCGGCCGACCCTGACGATTGTCGATGGGTATCGGGTGTTGTTGCGAAACGGGCCGACCGGCGGAAATTTGCAGGACGTGGCGGTCAAGAAAACGGTCGTTGCCGGCACGGAACCGGTAGCGGTCGATGCGCGCGCGGCAGGTTTGTTGGAGGTGGATTGGCGCGATGTGGACTATCTCCGCATCGCCGAGCAGCGCGGATTGGGGAAATGTCTCCTCGAGCCTGCGCGAGTGAAAACGATCCAGTTGGGATAATCGATTGAATGGTCTTCTTGCCGGCGTTCCAGGTCCTTCAACCATGTCGGGCACTGAAGCGAATAAAGGGCATTATCATGATGCGTTGGCTGCGGCGTTTGAGTCAGGTGCTGTTTCTCGGCCTTTTTTTGTTGCTCTTTTTGCAGGCGAGATATCCCTATGAGCCCCTGTTGCCTGTGGATTTCTTCTTGCGCGCTTCCCCGCTGGTGGCGCTTGGTACAGCTCTGAGCAGCCGTGCTTTGCCGTCCCTGATGATCTGGCCGGCGCTTTTGATTCTCCTGTTGACCGTTATCTTTGGCAGAGTGTTCTGCGGTTGGATCTGTCCGTTGGGGACGACCATCGACATCAGCGATCGATTGTTCCTGCGGGCGAGGCGTCAGAAAAAAAGAGATTCCTTGCGCTTTCGCTCATGGAAATTTGCCATACTCGTTGCGGTGGCAGCCACAGCGTTTTTTTCTCTGCAAATCCTCTGGTTTTTTGATCCCATCGCTTTGCTGACAAGGACACTAACCGGCTTTGTCTATCCGGCGTTTGTCTATCTTGTGAGCAGTCTGTTCGATGCCGGTCTGGAGATCGACTGGATGGCAGAATCTATCTATACCCTTTACGACAGCGCCCAACAGAATCTGCTGCCGTTGCAGCAACCGGCTTTTTATGGCAGCATGGCCATAGCGCTGTTCTTTTTTGCCATCCTTTTTCTTGGAAGTGTCAGCCGCCGGTTTTGGTGCCGAAATTTGTGTCCCCTGGGTGCATTGCTCGGGATTTTTGCCAAATATCGTTTTTTGCGGCGGACAGTTTCTTCCGAATGCACCGCATGTGCTGTTTGTCAGCGGCGTTGCCGCATGAACGCGATTGAAGATGACTTTACATTGAACAACGCGGTCGAGTGTATACAATGCGGGGAATGCGAGACGGTCTGCAAACCGCAAGCGATTTCCTATCGATTTGGCCGCGGCCCGCAGCTCAACCAAATCGATCTTTCGCGGCGACGTTTTTTACAGGCAGGCGTGTTTGGCCTGGTCGGGGTCGCGGCAGTTAAGTCAACGGCGCAAAACCGCAACGCCATCGGCGGAGTGATTCGGCCCCCCGGCTCGCTGCCTGAAGCCGAATACCTGGATCGATGTGTGCGCTGCCTGGAGTGTGTGCGGATTTGTGCATCGACCGGCGGATGTTTGCAGCCCGCCGGTTGGCAGAGCGGCTGGGAAGGCCTTTTGTCGCCTTTGTCGATTCCTCGTATGGGGTATTGTGAATACAATTGCAATTTATGCGGCCAGGCCTGTCCCACAGGGGCGATTAAAAAAATGCCGCTGCCGGAAAAGCAGCACACCAAAATTGGCACCGCTTATTTTGATCGCAGCCGCTGTATACCGTGGTATAGCCATGAGAATTGTCTGGTCTGTGAAGAACACTGCCCTTTGCCTGAAAAGGCGATCCGATTCGACGAAAAAACAGTGACCACGGCAGACGGTCAAGTGCGGCTGGTTAAATTTCCAGCTGTCATTGAAGAGCTGTGTATAGGCTGCGGTATTTGCGAAAACCGGTGTCCAGTGGTGGGTAAACCGGGTATCTTTGTGACCGCTGCACATGCGGACCGCCGTTCATGAAGCATGGGTATTGCGATGAAAGCGCTGTTGACAAGAATTTCTTTGCCGCGGCTGGTGAGCCGCTGGCGCAAGCGCCATAAAGCAAAGATTGTCGAAGATTCGGACCGTCCGTGGCTGCGCCATTATGATCGCGGGGTTGGTCATGATCTGGCGCAGCCGCAAGCGCTGTTGACCTCACTTTTTTTAGATGCCGCGCGAGACTGGGGCACTGCCACGGCTTTTATCTACTTTGAGCGCTCTTTTACCTATACCGAGGTCTATCGGCTGGTCATGAGGTTCTCGGCTGGATTGCGGAGCATCGGCGTCACCCGTGAGAATCATGTTGCCTTAATTTTGCCCAATTGCCCGCAATTTATCATTGCCTATTGGGCAATTTTATGGCTGGGGGCAAGAGTTGTACCGATGAACCCTTTGCTCTCTGAGCGCGAGATGCGCACCCAGTTAAAACTCAGCAATGCGCAGGCGGCCATCACGCTGGATCGCGTCCTTCCTCGTCTTTACCGCATCTATCGTAACACCGGTTTGCGATCTATTGTTGTGGCCTCTCTTGAGACTTTTATGCCAACGCTGGACAAAATCGGCTATCGCCTGAAAACGCGCTCCTGGCTAAATCAACCGCGAGTGCAAAAGGATCGTTCTGTTCATCTGTTTCGTGAGTTGTTGATTGACGAGGCAGGGCCGCCTTCGGCGGGTGAGATCGATCCGGATTCTCCTGCGGTTCTGTTGTTCACTGGCGGGGTGACCGGCTCGCCCAAGTTGGCGGTGCTGTCGCATCGGAATTTGTTGGCCAACGCCTACCAGGCGAGGATTTGGATTCCCGGCTTTCGCGATGGCAAGAAAACGATCCTTGCCGCGTTGCCGCTTTTGCACAGTTATGGTCTGACTGTTTGCCATCACCTCGCTTGGTACAGCAAGGCAGCTGTTTTATTGGAGCCTCGGTTCGATGCCCGCCGACTGGCAAGGCTCAGCCGGCGATATTCGATTGATCTCTTCCCGGCGGTTCCGACCATGTTTGTTGCCCTGTTGGCAAACAAAAAAGCCGACTTTTATGCACAGATCTGTATCAGCGGCGGCAGTCCTTTGCCTGAGCCGGTGCGAACCGAGTTTCGCAGCCGTTTTGGCATCGATATCACCCAAGGATACGGACTGACCGAAGCGGGTCCGATAACCCATTGCAATCCGATCCAAGGGCGGCACAAGCCCGACAGCATCGGCATGCCCTGGCCGGGCACGCGTGCGCGGATCGTCGATTTACAGAGCCGTTTGCCTCTGCCGCCCGGTGAAATCGGCGAGCTGCAAGTCACAGGACCGCAGGTTATGCCAGGCTACTACCGCAATCCAGAGGAAACCCGAAATGTTTTTTCATCGCCTCCCTGGCTCTGCACCGGTGATGTGGCGAGAATGGATGAGGATGGATATTTTTTTATTGTTGATCGCAAAAAAGATATTATCTTTACGGGCGGTCATAATGTCTATCCTTCGGAAGTAGAGGCAGTTTTATGTGAGCACCCGGCGGTGCGCGATGCGGTGGTCGTGGGCAGGCCGGATTCCTATTACGGCGAAGTGGTTTTCGCGTTTCTGTTGCTAAAAACAAAAGGGACGATTTCGTTGGCGGAAATCAAGAGATTTTGCCGCGACAAACTGACGACATGGAAAATTCCGCGCGGTATTGAGGAGGTCGATCACATTCCATACAATTTTTTGGGCAAGGCCTTGCGAAACAAATTGCTGGAAAACATCAAGCAACCGGCAAAAAATATAAGTGACGGCGTATGACCAGTGCGAATTCTCCGCAGCCGTCCAATTCCGCCGGCGCCAGGCCGAGCGAATGGATCGACGATGTTCTGCAGATCGACACCCTCGACGCAGAAGGAATGGTTTTGTGTTTAACGCCACACGGCGATCCGCACGATATCAGCCTGGTTCCAATCTTGATCGCTGCGTTCGAAAAGCTGCTGAAAGGAAGTTTTCATCGGTTGTTTCTCGATATGCGGCATTTCAATACCCTTGGACCTGGCCTGATTGTTTTTATGCTTGAGGCTACTGCGCGTTCCCGGCGCCATGGCCGCGAGTTTTATGTTTTGCGGCTGAATGAAGCTGCGCGGCAAGAGCTGGAACGGTTTCAGCCGCATCAATTTTTGGCGCTTGTGGAAGAAGTTGCGGAAATTGCTGATGGATTGGAAATTGAGGAGCAAGCCGATGAGGCTCTTGCTGGTGAACAATCCGAACCGCAACAAACGCAAACGACTTCGGGCGACACAGATAGAAATTTGCATACGATAAAAATTCCCAGCAAGGTCAGTGCGCTCTACAAGGCCTGCGATTTTGTCACTCATCTGGCGGAGGAGATCGGTTTTAATGAAACCGATCAGGGGAAAATCAAGATTGCGGTTTATGAGGCTTGTTTGAACGTGATCGAGCATGCTTACCATTCCAATCCGAACCGTATCGTGCAAGTGGAGGTGGAAAAACTGCTGATGGGAATGATTATTGCGGTGATCGATCATGGGCAGGGATTTCAGGTCAGCACATCGGAAGATTTCAATGTGGTGGAAGCGGCCTTAAAACGCAAGACAGGTGGCATGGGGCTGCATATTATCCGCAAATCGATGGACCGGGTCTATTATGCTGTCGATCCGGTCAACGGCAACCGTTTGGTCATGGAAAAGAGCTTGCCGGCAGGGTCAGAAAGCCAGACTTTCCCGGATGCAGCTGCGGGTGAGCGGAGGTGAACATGAGGATTGAACTTTTGAGCTTTTTATTTGGTGTTTTGACAACGCTGGCAGTGATCATCGTGTTTGAGAGGATTTGGGGCCGATTCTTCGGAAATCGCCGAATTCGGGAACTCGAACGGGAAGCCAATCGTTTAAGACAAACGATAAAACGGAAAGATGAGTTGATCGTCAAATCATTGAAAAGTTTAGAGAAAGAGAATCGAGATGAATAATCGAATCAAGAATTCACTGCGCAATGGTGTTTGGGGTGGGCTGGCCGGCTTTATTGCCGAGCGCGGTTTGGAGTACGCCACGGGAGTCGATTTTATCGACGGCGTAATGGAAATTGCAGGTGCAACCTTGGGGGTTTTGGCCGCCAATCGCGACCTGATTCAATTGGCTTATGACAGTGCGGTGCAAGTCACTGGCAAAGAGCCGAAAGACCTGAGCAATGCAGAATGGGAAGAGGTACGGCAAAAGTACCCGCGGGCCGTTGGTTATTTGGAACAGGCCTTGGCAGTCAGATAGCGGGCGCTGAGATGGCGATCTGGGGTATACCGACCTTTGCCGTGGTGGGGGCGGCACGTCTGCTCTTTGCCGTACTGGATAAAAACCAGTGGCTGCCGAGCAGATCTTACCGACAAAAAGCGATCAACCGCCTCAAAGACGGGGATTTGCAAGGAGCCGGATTCTGCATCCGGCTTCTGTTGCAGCGCAATCCTGACGATCACAACAGTCAAATACTGCAAGATTTGCTGGCCATGCGGCGGGATGCACAGCTCCATGATTTGGAAAAAAAAATAAAAAAGGAAGAAGAGTTCTGCCACAGCCTGCAGGAGTCGGTGCGCCAAAATCGACAGGTTTTTGCACAATCCTGTCGTCGGCACAGACAGCAAAAGCTGTGGCCGCCGGCCGCTGTGTTGGTCTGGTGGGTAAGTGCAATTGCCGCGATTCGCTTTATGCCGCTGATGCAAAACGGCATTTTTGCTGTCGCCATTGTGGGGATGGTTGGACTCTACCTTTGGCTTTTCAGCTCAAAGCGTGAACAAAGACTCGGCGCCCAACAAGCACAGCGCCAAGCGCTCGAACAAGAACTGCTGTTTTTGCAAAAACAAGTGCAGATCCGGCAAGAGAAAATTCGCAGAGTACGCCACGAGATGCAAATGCTGGCCGCTTCCCTGGTCGTTGCCGGGGAGGTGGTTGCATGATTGCGGCCGTTGTTGGTTTGCTTTTGATACCTGAGAGAGGCTGGCAATGATCAAATCAGCATTCGAGTTTAAGATCAAGTATCTGCTCGAATTTATTTTTGTGGTTTTTGGTTTCATTTTGGCGCTGAGCGTTGCCGACAATTCTTCGCAACCAACGCACAATCGGTCAACTGTGCAACAAATGCAACCGCAATCTCCATCCGCTGCCAGTGCGGTGCAGGCAAAACCTCGACAAAATTTTTCGCTGCAGATTGAAGAAGCTGTGGTTTGTCTGGATATCGATAACCAAGAGCCACTGATGGCCAAATCGCGGTTCAGCCGTTTGGTCGACCGTCTTTATTGTTTTGTGGCACTGAATGCACAGGTGGACCGGGAAGTTGTTGTACACCGCTGGTATTACGGCGAGCAACTCATGCATCACCACGATTTTTCATTGCAGTTCGGCCGGCAAGTGTTGATCAGTTCGCTGGAAATGAAACCCGAGTGGGGCGGCACCTGGCAGGTGGTGATCGTCGATGCTCGAGGCCGCGAATTGGACAGAATCCCCTTTGTCTTGCAGTAAAAACCCATCCATATCTCACAGCAAATCGCAACAAACAGCTTGTCTGCCTTTCATCCGCGTCAAAAAATGAAAAAGGGTTGAAACCTTTTGTTGCTGTGTGAGTCTAATACGAAGACTGACACAGAAACAGACCCACAACGATTGCAGTGCCTGGCGAGAGGTGTGGTTCCTTCACTATGTAAGCACAAGCGAATTCATCCGCATTGTTAGGATTGGTCAGAACGCGAAGGAGGAACTGCAGGGGATGGCAACAGAACAACAGATTCGCCTGCGGAATCCGCGCTTCGGTTGAGTGTGGGGTTTGAACTGCAGAGACAAGAAAGGTAGAAAGACTATGTTTGGATCGATGGATATCGCTTTGTTGTTGCCTGCTTTGATTTTTTCGCTTTATGCGCAACACAAGGTCCGCAGCGCTTTTAAAGAGATGAGTCGGGTTCGTTCCACCTCCGGTATGACCGGCGCGGAGGTCGCAAAACGCATGTTGGAGCGCAACGGTCTGGGGAGTGTGCAGGTGGAACTGATCGCCGGTGACTTGAGCGATCATTATGACCCGATTCAAAAAACACTGCGCTTGTCTTCTCCGGTTTATCAATCGGATTCCTTGGCAGCCCTTGGGGTGGCCGCTCATGAGACAGGCCATGCCCTGCAGCATCGGGATGCCTATCGGCCGTTGCAAGTGCGTCAGGCCATATTCCCGGTGGTCAAATTTGGCTCCAGTTTGTGGATGCCGCTGTTTATCGGCGGTCTGCTCTTTTCCATTCCCAACCTGATCGACCTCGGCATTGTGCTGTTTTCTGCAGCGGTGGCGTTTCATCTTGTCACCTTGCCGGTGGAGTTCAATGCCAGCAAACGCGCACTGGCGCAATTGAGTTCAGGCGGCTATATCAGCGAACGCGAGATAGCTGGTGCCAAAAAGGTGCTCGATGCCGCTGCGATGACCTATGTCGCTGCTGCAGCGATGGCTGCCCTGCAGTTGCTGCGATTGTTGCTGCTGCGCCGCAGCGAGTGAGAATTGCCAAAATGACCGAATGGCTGTCATATTGACGCACTTGAATTGCCGGATGGGGTTGGAAAATTATCTATAAATTTATGATAAACAGATAATAAGATAAAATCGAGTTCCTCTGGCATATTCATTGCATTGGACTATTTTGTGGATAGCCATGACTGTACAGGTTGGCGCAATAAGGGTAACGGCATCGACGCAGCGGTTATGAAGGTCGAGGCGGATTGGTATGAGAGACAATCCGCAATTTGGTCCTGGTTACGGCAGGGTGGTGCCGCTGCTGTTCACGATATAAAAGAGAAGGGATAGTGAAAATGATCTCAAGGCAAAAAGCATTTTGGCTCATGATGGGTGCGTTTATCGGTGTTGCCGCTTGGATGGTGATTTCTGCCAACTGGGACACCCTGTACAAACCGGTATTGGCAGAACCGCAAGCAAAGGCTGCAGCCATCCAGCTGGGATCAACGGAACCGATTGCATCAGAGTTGGCGGGATTGGAGGGTTTGAGCAAGGCGTTCGCGCGGGTTGCCTCGCAGGTGAATCCAGCGGTGGTGCCAATCAACAGCGAGGCGGTGGTTAAGCGTCAGATTCACCCATTTTTCGAGGATGAATTTTTTCGCCGTTTCTTCAACTTTCCCGAGCAGCAACAAGAGGAAATCATGCGCGGTTTGGGCTCGGGCGTGATTGTCACCAGCGACGGGCATATTTTGACCAACAATCATGTGATCGATGAAGCCGATCAGATCTATGTGACCATAGACAAGGAAAAGTACAAAGCCAAGATCATCGGCACCGATCCCTTGACCGACTTGGCAGTGATAAAAATTGACAAGAACGGATTGTCGACGGTGCGTTTGGGTGATTCGGATCAACTGGAGGTCGGCGAATGGGTTTTGGCAATCGGCAATCCATTTTCGAACATCTTGCAGAACACCGTGACTGCCGGGATTGTCAGTGCAAAAGGGAGGTCCGGGTTGGCGATCGGCGGAAGTCAGGGTCGCTCCGGGGTGACCTATCAGGATTTCATTCAGACTGATGCCGCGATCAATCCCGGCAACAGCGGGGGTGCGTTGGTCAATCTGCGCGGCGAGTTGGTCGGCATCAACACTGCCATCGTCGGGCAGGCCAATGTGGGCATCGGCTTTGCCATTCCTATCAACATGGCCAAAAGCGTGATGAAGCAGCTCATGGACGACGGCAAAGTCAGCCGCGGCTACCTGGGCGTGCAGATTCAGGATGTGGATGAAAATTTGGCCAAGATTTATGGTTTGGACAAGCCTCGCGGGGCGTTGGTTGCCAGTGTTCAGCCCGACAGCCCAGCCGATAAAGCTGGAATCAAAGCCGAGGATATCATCGTTGAAATTGCCGGTGAAAAGATCGCCGATGTTGAGCAATTGCGGCGCACGGTTGCTTCCTATTCTCCTGGCACTGAGGTCGATGTGGTTGTTTTGCGCAATGAAAAGAACAAATCCTTAAAGGTAAAACTGGCTGAGCTGGATGGGGAGACGGCGGAAGAGCCGACCGATAAACCAGCAAAAACGACTATCGGCATGCGGCTTGGCCTGCAGGTGCAAAATTTAACTGATCAGCTTACACAACGCTACGGCTATGAAGGGGAGAGTGGAGTTTTTGTGACGGCGGTCGAGCGCAATTCTGTTGCCGATCGCGAGGATATCCGGCAAGGCGATCTGATTCAAGCTGTCAATCGCCAGACGGTCAAAAACGTCGCTGAATTCACCGCTCAGCTCAATAAAGCAGACGAGGATGACATCATCCTTTTGCGCATCAAACGCGGCTCGAGCAACCTCTTTCGAGCCCTGCGAGTGCCCAAAACAGAATAACCGAATTTGTGGCAAATGGAGTGGTGTTGTATGCCGAGTTATGATTACCTGTGTTTGAAGTGCGGGCACCGGTTTGAGGCCTTTCAGCCGATTTCCGCTGAGCCGTTGAAGCGTTGCCCTTTATGTGGCGGCGCAGTCAAGCGGCTTATCGCCGGCGGATCCGGTTTGATCTTTAAAGGCTCCGGATTCTATATCACCGATTATAAAAACAAGAGTACCCCTTCGACCAAAAATAACTGACTAGTTGTCAGAGAATCTGCCAGATTGGCGATACAGTGTCCGGCAGAAAAATAAAACAAGCACATCGAGCAAGAAGCCTATGTGCTTGTTTTATTTTATAATAGAACGTATGATTTTAAGGTATTTTACCTGGCATAGCTTTTGCAAGTCAATAACAAATGCTACAGCGGAGTTTGACTGGCTTTGCGGCACAAGCGACAGCAGTGAGTGCGACAGGGCTCGAAACGGGTTGTAATCGGACAGACACTTACCTGATAGATTAAGGAGAAAAGCAACATGGGTAAAATAATCGGAATAGATCTGGGGACGACGAATTCATGTGTCGCGGTCATGGAAGGCGGCGAGCCGGTCGTCATTCCCAATTCTGAAGGCGGGCGCACGACGCCGTCGATGGTCGCGTTTACCAAAAATGGTGAGAGATTGGTGGGACAGGTGGCGAAGCGTCAGGCGATCACCAATCCGCAAAAGACCATTTTTTCGATCAAGCGGTTTATGGGGCGTCGCTATGATGAAGTGAGCAACGAGATCAGCGAGGTGCCCTATAAGGTCATCAGCGGCAGTGGCGGGGTGGCCAAGGTTGAGATCGATGATAAAGAATACACGCCGCAAGAAATTTCGGCAATGATTCTGCAAAAAATGCGGCAGACAGCAGAGGATTATCTCGGCGAGAAAATCACTGAAGCGGTGATTACGGTGCCGGCCTATTTCAATGACAGTCAGCGGCAGGCGACCAAAGAGGCGGGCGAGATTGCCGGTTTGACGGTGCGGCGGATCATCAACGAGCCGACGGCAGCATCGCTCGCCTATGGTTTGGATAAAAAGAAAAACGAAAAAATAGCGGTCTTTGATCTCGGCGGTGGAACTTTTGATATTTCGGTATTGGAAATCGGCGACGGTGTTTTTGAAGTCAAATCGACCAATGGTGACACCCATTTGGGAGGCGATGATTTTGATCAGCGGGTAATCGATTGGATTGTCGACGGATTTATCAAACAAGAAGGCGTCGATCTTTCCAAGGACCCGATGGCTCTGCAACGCCTGAAAGAGGCGGCAGAAAAGGCCAAGGTTGAGTTGTCGAGCACGAGCCAGACCGAGGTCAACTTGCCCTTTATCACGGCAACCGATACCGGCCCAAAACATTTGAACATGACGCTGACCCGCGCCAAATTCGAGCAGATTTGCGACGATCTATTTCAGCGCACTCTTGGACCGTGCAAGACGGCTCTGAAGGATGCGGGGATGAGCACCAGCGAAATCGACGAAGTGGTTCTGGTTGGTGGTTCGACGCGCATGCCCAAGGTTCAGGAAATGGTGCGTGACTTTTTCGGCAAGGAGCCGCATCGCGGGGTGAATCCGGATGAGGTGGTTGCGGTTGGTGCGGCCATTCAGGGAGGAGTATTGGCTGGTGATGTACAGGACGTGTTGTTGCTGGACGTCACGCCGCTCTCTTTGGGTATCGAAACGCTGGGCAGTGTCAATACGCGGTTGATTGAAAAGAACACCACCATTCCGACCAAGCGTTCGCAAATATTCTCCACAGCCAGCGACAATCAGCCCTCGGTTGAGATTCATGTGTTGCAGGGCGAGCGCGAGATGGCGATGGACAATCGCACCCTGGGTCGTTTCCATCTGGACGGAATTCCGCCGGCTCCGCGGGGAGTGCCGCAAATCGAGGTCACTTTTGATATCGACGCGAATGGCATTCTCAATGTTTCGGCCAAAGACAAGTCGAGCGGCAAGGAGCAGTCGATTCGCATCGAGGCATCGACCGGCCTGTCCAAGGAAGAAATCGATAAAATGGTAAACGATGCCAAAGCCCATGCTGCGGAGGACAAGAAGCGTCGCGAGATTATCGATCTCAAGAATCAGGGCGATCAGCTGGCCTATCAGACCGAAAAGATGATCAAGGAGAGCGGGGACAAGCTCGATTCTGTCACCAAAAACAAGATCGAAGCCGCAGTGGGCCGTCTGAAAGAGGCGCTCAAGGGTGAAAATGCGAATGAAATCCGTTCTTCCATCGATGGCTTGAACAATGTTGTTCAGCCGGCCGCTTCCAAGATGTATAGCGATGCCGGAGCTGGTGCCAGCGGCGCCGGCGCTGAACAGGCTGGATCTTCTTCATCCGGTACGAGTGACGACAGCGCCCAGAACGCGGAAGAGGCGGATTTTGAAGTGGTCGATGATGACAAGAATTGATGCAAGTTGACAATAATCGCGTCTGGTGGGGTGGCTGTGTTTGGGGTCAGCCACCTGCCGACGCAAAATCTCGATGGTGAATGCCCCGACGGCAGGTTTCGGTAAGAGAATAAGAAAATTTGGGGGGCTGTCAGAAAAAGGGAGCTGGATATCCGGCCGCAAGTCACTGGTACGCGATGTCGAGCTTTTTATGATGGCCCCCTTTTTTATAGATTCCGGCCTGGCAGTGGAGGTTGCCGGACTGGAGGATTGGTTGACAAGGGATTGAGAAAGGCACGGATATGTTATCTTTTGATCGAATGACGATAAAAACGCAGGAAGCTCTTGCCAGGGCACAACAGCTCGCGGGTGAAAACGGGCAGCAGCAGATCGAGCCTGTCCATTTATTGCGGGCGGTGGTGGCGGATAAAGAGAGCACGGCTCATGCGGTATGCAAGAAAATCGGTTTGGATCCCGAACTGTTTGCGGAGCGAATTGACAAGGAGATCAGTCGTTTGCCGCGCGTATCCGGCGGGGTGGGGCAGATCTATTTGTCTTCGCAGACCCAACAGCTTTTCGATCGGGCTTTAAAGGCCTCTTCGCAGTTGCGCGATGAGTATGTGAGCGTCGAGCATTTGTTTTTGGCATTGGCCGATGAGAGCGGTGCGGCCGGGAGTTTGATGCATGAAGCTGGTTTAAGCAGCGATGTGTTGCTCAAGGTACTGAAGGAGATTCGCGGCAATCAGCGGGTCAGCGATCAGAATCCTGAGGAAAAATATCAGGCGTTGAAGCGCTATGCGCGCGATCTCACTGATCTGGCGCGGCGCGGCAAGTTGGATCCGGTCATCGGCCGCGAAGATGAGATTCGCAGGGTGTTGCAGGTGTTGTCTCGCCGGACGAAAAACAATCCGGTTTTAATCGGCGAACCCGGAGTCGGCAAGACCGCGATCGCCGAGGGGTTGGCGAATCGCATCATTGCCGGTGATGTCCCGGAAAACCTCAAGCACAAGCGGATACTTTCTTTGGACATGGGGGCATTGATCGCCGGCGCGAAGTATCGCGGTGAATTTGAGGATCGTCTCAAGGCCGTGCTCAAGGAGGTGCAGGAATCAGACGGCGAGGTGGTTCTGTTCATCGACGAACTGCACACGCTGGTGGGTGCCGGTGCTGCCGAGGGGGCGATGGATGCTTCCAATATGCTCAAACCGGCGCTGGCGCGCGGCGATCTGCGCTGCATCGGCGCAACGACTCTTGATGAATACCGCAAGCATGTTGAAAAAGATGCGGCGTTGGAGAGACGGTTTCAGCCGGTTTTGGTCGAAGAGCCGTCGGTGGAAGAGACGATTTCGATTTTGCGAGGTTTGAAAGAAAAATATGAAGTTCACCATGGAGTGCGCATCACCGACAGCGCTCTGGTGGCGGCGGCGACTTTGTCGCACCGCTATATCGCCGACCGTTTTTTGCCTGACAAGGCGATCGATCTGGTCGACGAAGCGGCTTCGATGTTGCGCATTGAAATCGACAGCATGCCGGTCGAATTGGACGAGGTCGAGAGGCGCTTGAAGCAACTGGAGATCGAGCGGCAAGCGTTGAAAAAGGAAAAAGACGATCAATCGATAGAGCGGCTCCAACAGGTGGAAAAAGAAATCGCCAATCTGGCTGAACAAAGCCAGAGCTTGCGCAGCCATTGGCAGATGGAAAAAGAGATCATCTCCCGTATTCGATCGATCAAAGAAGAGCTTGATCAGGTCCGTACGCAGGCGAGCCAGGCTGAGCGCGACGGCGATCTGGCGCGGGCGGCCGAGCTCAAATACGGGCGATTGCCGGAATTGGAAAAGAATTTGCAGCAAGCCAATGCCAACCTGATTGAATTGCAGCGTGATCTGCAGATGCTCAAGGAAGAGGTGACAGACGAAGATATCGCTCAGGTGGTGGCCAAGTGGACAGGCATACCGGTGAGCCGCATGCTGGAGGGCGAGCGGGAAAAATTGCTGCAGATGGAAGAGCGGCTGCATCGGCGATTGATCGGTCAGGATCAGGCGGTTGTCGCGGTTTCAGACGCTATTCGTCGCGCCCGGGCAGGTTTGCAAGAGCAGCATCGACCCATCGGCTCGTTCATTTTTCTCGGATCGACTGGGGTAGGCAAGACGGAGTTGGCCAGGGCGCTGGCGGAATTTTTGTTCGATGATGAACACGCGATGGTCCGCATCGACATGTCGGAATATATGGAACGCCATGCAGTGTCGAGGCTGATCGGGGCGCCGCCGGGATATGTCGGATATGAAGAGGGTGGGCAGTTGACCGAAGCGATTCGTCGGCGGCCCTATGCGGTTGTGCTGCTGGATGAAATCGAAAAGGCGCACCCGGAAGTCTTTAATATTCTCCTGCAGGTGTTGGATGAAGGGCGATTGACCGACAACAAAGGTCGAACGGTGAATTTCTCCAACACCCTGATCATTCTGACCTCGAACATCGGCAGTCAATTGATCATGGAAAAATCGCAACAGATCACCGAAGCCAACCGCGAACGGATCCATCAAGAGATTGCGCTGGAGGTCGGTGAATTGCTCAAGCACCAGCTGCGCCCGGAATTTTTAAATCGCATCGATGATGTGATCGTGTTTCATGCATTGACGCGCGACAATTTGCGACAGATTGTGCGTTTGCAGTTGGAGCGCACCGAAGAGTTGCTCCGCCCGCATGGCATTCAGTTGGAGATTACGGCCGAGGCTGAAAACTATTTGGTTGAACACGGCTATGATCCGGCATTTGGTGCGCGGCCGTTGAAACGGTTGATTCAGAAAGAGCTGGTCAATAAATTGGCGACGAGCATATTGGAGGGCACGATTCACAGCGGAACGACCGCGGAAGTCGTTGTGCGGGAGAATTCGCTTGATTTTGTGGAAAAAAAGGGATAAAATTTTAAATAATTTGGAACCCGTGTTTTACCTGGGCGTTGAAGGCAATGTTTAAGTGAAGGAGACCTCTTATGCGGACTATCGGTCGAGCGAGCATTGTTTTTTTGATGTTGTCATTGATGGTGGGGTGCGGTGCGAGAATGACGGAAGAACAAATGCGCGCCAAAGCGATCGAAGCTGAGAACAGCGAGCAATGGGATGAGGCGATTTCCGCCTATGAGAGGTTGGTGAACAAGTATAAAGAATCACCGGTTCGCGAAGAAGCTCTCTACAAGTTGGGCATGTTGTACGCCAATCACTCAAAGGATTTTCAAAAATCGATTGATTCTTACGAACGTCTGATCAGCGATTATCCGTCAAGCGATTATACGGTCAAAGCCTCTTTCATGATCGGATACGAATACGCCAACCACGTTCAGGATCTGGAAAAAGCGCGCATTGCCTACAGCGATTTTCTGGCCAAATATCCGGATCACGAATTGGCGGTATCGGTCAAATGGGAACTGGATCACCTTGGCAAGGACATCAGTGAACTCGATCTGATTTTTGAGGGATCTGCGCCGGAAAGCAATTGATGGATGGCCTGCAGCGATTTTTTCAGCCGAATCGGGCTTTTTGCCTCTAAACCGGTTTGCAGCAATTTGCAGGCTTTCTAACCTCGAATGGGGGAACCTGCCGCTTTTGGGGCAGGTTCCCTGCCATGTTTCACATCCGATTCGCCATTACCAGATAAACCGGCTTGACGGACTTGTGGGCAAATGGCCCGACCCTTCGCAAGCGTCGGAAAATCATGCTCACTCCGATGGCTTTGGCTTTCGTGTTGGTTTGGTCAAGGAGACGGTATGAAACGCGTGTTGATCATGCTTTGGGTGTTATGGAAGCTGCTGGCGAATACGCCGTTGGCTGCGCAGGCGCCTGACAGTGTTGACAGTGCAGGCGGAATACAGCTGACCGCTTTTTTGGATCATGTTGAGGTGGCGCTCAATCGCGAAGCGGTATTGACGCTGCGACTGGAATGGGTCGGCGACCCGGACCGCTATGAAGTTTATACCCCCGAGAATCCATTTGTTCAAAATCTCACCATTATCGGCAATGCTTCGGCCAATCGGGTTTCGCAACATGACGGAAAGACCCACTCGCTGCAGGAATACACCTTCCGTCTCAAGCCGACCAGTCTCGGGATGGGATATGTTGAAGGCATGATTATCAAATATCGCGATTTGCTGCTCGATCGCGATTTCCGCCTGACGACCAATCGACTTGAGATCAAAATCACCGATCCACTCCCCGATCCGGGATCCAAACGATGGCTGCTGTTTTTATTTCTCGGTCTGGGCTTGCTCCTGGCGGTCGGGTGGTATTGGCGTCGCCAGCATCTGCTGCACCAGAGCCGTTTGGCTGCCGAACGTGCAGCTGCTGCACAGTCGGTGCCGCTGGAACACGGTTATCTTGAGGAATTGCAGCGGATCAGCTTTGACGCCGATGCAGAAGAATCGGTTGGTGCTCTGAATCAGCTTTCGCGTTTGCTGCGGCGTTTTTTGGGTGAAAGATATGGCTGCCCGGGATTGGAATCGACCTCCAGTGAACTTTTACAGGACATCAAACAGCGCGATTTAAATCCACACTTGTGCGAAGTGGTCGAGGAGGTCATCAGCAAGGCGGATTTGATCAAATTTACAGGTCGACAGGCGGATCGACACGAGCTGGATCGCATGAAGGTCCTGATCGAAAGTGTGATAAAATTCAGCCAGACCGAACGGAATTCGCCGTCGGCTGCAGATGAGCAAAACAATGAAACGAACGCGGCGGAGGAAAATAGATGAGCATCGATATTTCAGCCCTCAATGCGCAGATTGAAAAAAAGAGCGCTTTTGTGGAAAAGATCAATGAGCAGGTCAAACGAGTCATTGTTGGCCAGCAATATATGATTGACCGTCTGATGATTGGATTGTTGGCCAATGGCCATATCTTGCTGGAAGGTGTGCCCGGGTTGGCCAAAACCATGACCATCAAAACCCTTTCCGATACGATCACAACCCAATTCCAACGCATTCAATTCACACCCGATTTGTTGCCGGCCGATATTATCGGCACCATGATCTATGATCAAGAGCACAAAAAGTTCACTGCCAAAACCGGTCCGGTCTTTGCCAATCTCATCCTCGCAGATGAAATCAACCGTTCGCCGGCCAAAGTGCAATCGGCATTGCTGGAGGCGATGCAGGAGCGCCAGGTGACCATTGGCGAAACAACCTTTGCTCTGCCTTCGCCATTTTTGGTTTTGGCAACGCAAAATCCGATTGAGCATGAAGGAACTTATCCACTTCCTGAGGCACAAGTGGATCGTTTTATGCTCAAGCTTTCAGTCGGTTATCCAAATCGACAGGAAGAGCTGGAGATCATGCGGCGTATGACTCAACCAGAGTTGCCGACTGCGGCGGCGGTGGTCAGTCCGGAAGACATTATGGCTGCGCAAAAGGCGGTGCACGAGGTTTATATCGATCCCAAGGTTGAAAACTATATTGTCGACATTGTTTTCGCCACCCGCAAGCCCAAAGAGTATGGTCTGGATGAGGTTGCCGGGCTGATCGAATACGGTGCTTCGCCGCGTGCTTCGATCTATTTGAGCAAAGCGGCCAAAGCGCACGCATTTTTGCGCCGGCGAGGCTATGTGACGCCAGAGGATGTGCGCGCCATCGGTATGGACGTCCTTCGCCATCGCATCATCCTGACTTACGAGGCTGAGGCTGAAGACATGACCAGTGAAAATTTGGTCAACCGGATCATCAATCATATCGAAGTGCCCTGATCTGCATGATCATGAGGATGACTGCTGAACAGGAGCTGAAATTGATACCCAAAGAGATTCTCAAAAAAGTCAAACGCATCGAGATACAAACTCGCGGTTTGGTGAATGATGTTTTTTCCGGCGAATACCATTCGGTCTTCAAAGGTCGGGGAATGGAATTCGCCGAAGTGCGCGAGTACCAATACGGCGATGATATTCGGACGATTGACTGGAACGTGACAGCGCGCATGGGGCGTCCTTTTGTCAAGGTGTTTGAAGAAGAGCGCGAATTGACTGTCATGCTCCTGGTCGATGTGAGTCCATCGGGTGAATTTGGTACCGTGCAACAGATGAAAGGCGAGATCGCGGCCGAGATATGCGCCATGCTTGCTTTTTCGGCGATCAAGAACAACGACAAAGTCGGGCTGATCATTTTCAGCAATTATGTGGAAAAATATGTTGCGCCCAAGAAAGGCAAACGCCATGTTTTGCGCGTCATACGCGAGATACTCTATCACAAGCCGCAGGGAACCGAGACGAACATCACCGATGCTCTGCAAGTGCTTTCCCGGGTGACCCATCGGCGAGCCGTGGTTTTTTTGATTTCCGACTTTATGAATTCGGGCTATGAGAAAGCCCTGCAGATCGCCAACAAAAGGCATGATGTCATTGCCATTGCGATCACCGATCCGCGCGAAGAAGAGTTGCCGGATGTCGGATTTATCGAGTTGGAGGATGCCGAAACCGGCGAGACACTGTTGGTCGATACCACAGATCAGCAAGTCAGAGCCCAATTTTCCGACACCGCTTTATCGCGTCGTCGGCAGCGGCAAACGCAGTTTCGCGCCATGAATGTGGACTCGATCGAAGTGAGCACCGGGCAATCCTATATCGATCCATTGATTCATTTTTTTAGAATGCGCGCCAAACGTTTTCGTTGAAACGTCCTGGAGGAAGGCATGCGAGGTCTCTGTATTTATGCAGCTTGTGCAGTTTTCCTGGTTCTGACCGGCTGTCAGCAGGAAAAGGGCAATCGTATTGATGGGGACACTGTGCGTGAATACGCCGGCGATCTGATCAACCGCCAGCTGTACAAACAAGCCATCGAGCAGTATCAACACTATCTGGCGTACTATCCGGTGGAACCCAATGAGCAAGCCAATGTGATCTATATCGTGAGCAACACCTATTTCGACCGTCTGAAGGACTATGAAAACGCCCTGGGCGGTTATCTCAAGATCAAACACTATTATCCGGACAGCCCTTTGATGGAAGAGGTCAACAAACGCATCATCGCCTGTTTGGAGCGTCTGGAACGTTCAGCGGATGCTCAGCAAGCCCTGCAGGAGGCTGCTTACCTGGATCCGCAACAGGTGAGCAAGAAACGGCCAGGAGCAGTGATAGCCCGTATCGGTCAGCGCGAGATCACCCTCGGCGATCTCGAATTCGAGCTCAACCAATTGCCTTCGAGCGTTCGCGATCAGTTCAACAGCCGAGAACGCAAGTTGGAATTTTTACGCGAGTTTGTCGCGATCGAATTGCTCTACGATACGGCCAAACGTTCGGGTATGGATAACGATGCCGAAGTGATCGAAGGCGCTTTCCAGACCAAGAAAGCACTGATGGTGCGCAAATTGTTGCAGGAGCGGGTGGAATCGAAGATCGATATCAAGGAAGAAGATCTCGAGCTCCACTACCAGGCGCACAAAGATGATTTTGTTGAAAAGGCAGACGGCGGCAAAGAAGGGCGCCAAAAATCGTTTGCTGAAGTTCGCCAACAGGTGCAGGAAGCCTTGTACCGAGAGCGTTATGCGCGGGCATACCAAGATTTGATCGATCGAATGGTACTGGCAGAAAATGTCCAGTTTTTCCACGACCGGGTGAATTAGGATAGCAAAGCATGCGAGCGGATTTTGCCATAACCACAACGATGCGCTTTCTTTTTGGGAGCTTGCTGGTTTCATTATCCATTGCGAATGCAGACATCGAGGTCGAATCTCGTCTGGATCGCAGGGAAATTCTGATCGGCGATGTGGTGCGCTATTCGGTTGTGGTGACACGCGATCAAGAGATGGTGGTAACGATGCCGCCGTTGGCGGTCAATCTGGGACAATTTGAGATACGCGATTATCAAGTTCATGAACCGGTAAAAAGAGGAGAACGGGTTGTCGAACAGACCGATTATCTGCTCTCCACATTTGATACGGGTGAGTTTGTTATTCCCGCTCTGGATATTTTGTACCGCATGGATCCTGACACCACCGGTTATCGGCTAAAAACGGAGCCGTTGACCATTCAGGTTAAAAGTCTCAATCCGGATGAAGCAGGCGATATCCGCGATGTCAAACCGGTTCTCACTCCCTCGCGCCAATGGCCGGTTCGGATTTTGCTCAGCCTGGCCGTTGTGCTGATTCTGTCGGTGGCAGGTTATTTCTTTTGGCGTCGATATCGGCGTAAGGGTGAGAGCCTTTTACCTGCTTTTCGCAAACCGGAGCGCCCCATACATGAGGTGACGTTGGAGTCTTTGGCCGCGCTGCGCAGCAGCGATTTATTGGCAAAAGGTGAGGTCAAAGCCTATTACACCGAATTTTCGGACATTGTCAGGCGTTATATCCGGGGGCGTTATTTTATCGATGCGCCGGAGATGACCACCTCGCAATTGCAGTTGACCATGGCAAAAGAAGAGATCGGTGAAAAAGTGGTGGCCTCGGTGAGCGAGATGTTGCGGTTGTGCGATCTGGTCAAATTCGCCAAATTTATACCGGAACCGGCCGTGCACAGCGAGATTATCGACCGCGCTGTCGAGCTGGTGCAGTCGACTCAGTTGACTGTGGGGCCGGAGGAAACGCTTGTGGAAGAACCGGCAATCGATCTGGAAAGCGCAAAGGAGGGCGAGTAGGATGTTTCATTTTGCCGATCCGCACTTTCTCCTTTTGCTGCTGGTGATACCGCTGTTGCTCTACCGCCATTTTCGCCGGCGCCGGCAGTCATCCGGAACGCTGCGCTACTCAAATCTCGGTTTGCTCAAGAGCGGACAGCAGTCAGGTTTGTCCAAGTATCGCTGGGTGCCCTTTCTATTGCGGATGTTGGCCTTGATATTTTTGATCGTCGCTTTTGCGCGGCCGCAGGCAGGTCAGCAGGAGAGAGAGATTCTGACCGAAGGAATCGATATCATCCTTTCGCTGGATATTTCCAGCAGTATGTTGGCCGAGGATTTCAAACCCAACAATCGTCTGGAGGCTGCCAAGCTGGTCGGCGCCAAGTTTATCCAGGGCAGGCAGAACGATCGGATTGGTTTGGTGGTTTTTGCCGGCCAGAGTTTTACCCAATGCCCATTGACTTTGGATTATGGAATATTGCTGCAATTCTTGCAGGACATCGAGATCGGCATGATCGAAGATGGCACAGCAATCGGCATGGCAATCGCCAATTGTGTCAATCGGCTGCGCAACAGCGAAGCCAAATCCAAGGTTGTTATCCTTCTCACCGATGGTCGGAACAACCGCGGTGAACTGGACCCGGTCACTGCAGCCAAAGTGGCGCAAGCCTTTGGAATCAGAATTTATACGATTGGAGCGGGAAAAGAAGGCCAGGCACTCTATCCAATCGATGATCCCCTGTTTGGCCGTCGTTATGTGCCCATGGAAGTGCAAATCGACGAGGAGTTGTTGCAGCGGGTTGCAGAAGTGACCGGAGGGAAATATTTCCGCGCCACCGATGAAACCAGTTTGGCAAAAATTTATACGGAAATCGGCGAGCTGGAAAAGACCAAGATCGAGATTAAAGAATACACCCGCTATACCGAGTTGTTTGTGCGGTTTGTTGTTGCGGCAATTTTATTGTTGTTGTTGGAGCTTATCTTGTCACAGACGCGTTTTCGCAAAATTCCTTAGCCCAAGGACAGGAAAAGAGGGATGTTTCGTTTTGCCAACCCACAGGCACTGCATTTATTATGGCTTGTGCCGATATTGATCGTGTTTTTGTTCATCGCCTTTCGCGCCAAAAAGCGGGCGTTGCAAAGGTTCGGCAATCTCGAATTGCTGCAAAAACTGATCGCCAATACCAGCAGATCTCGCCAAATTGCCAAGTCGGTCGCCTTTTTGCTGGCCATTGTGTTGCTGCTGCTCGCTTTAGCGCGTCCGCAGATCGGCATTCGCTATGAGGACATTTCGCGAGAAGGCATCGATCTGCTGATCGCCATCGATGTATCGGCTTCGATGCTGGCGCGCGACATTCAACCCAGTCGATTGCAGAAAGCCAAGCATGAGGTTGAGGGTCTGATCAATCTGTTGCGTGGCGACCGGGTGGGGTTGATCGCTTTTGCCGGGGTTCCCTTTGTGCAATGTCCCTTGACGCTGGATTATGGGGCGGCAAAGATGTTTCTCGATGTTATGGACACCGACCTCATTCCAACGCCGGGAACCGCTATCGGTGCGGCGATCCGCAAGGCCATCGAGACATTCGAAAGAAAAGAGCGGAAATTTAAGGTCTTGATCTTGATTACGGATGGTGAGGATCACAGCGGTGAAGCGCTTGTCGCAGCGGAAGAAGCAGAACGCGAGGGCATCATTATCTATACGGTTGGCATCGGTTTGCCGCAAGGAGAACCCATACCGATGCAATCCGGTGAGCGGGTGCCTGCGTCGTTTAAAAAGGATCGCCAGGGTCAGGTGGTCATCACGAAACTGGATGAAGTGACGCTGGAAAAGATCGCTTTGCAGACAGGCGGCAAATATTACCGCGCGAGCAGTGCTGAAGATGAGCTGAAAAAGATCTATGCTGAGATCAGCGAAATGGAAAAGAAAGAATTGGGATCTCGGCGGTATGCGCAATTCGAGGATCGTTACCAATACGTGTTGGGTTTTGCTTTGTTGTTGTTGCTGATCGAGACGCTTTTGCCGGAGCGCAAACGGATCCGCCGCGAATGGCGCGGCCGGTTTATGTAGAGAACTGATATGGGAGACATTGGCAAGAAATGATCGAGCGGAATGGCAAAATCGCCACATGGTTGTTGCTTTTGGCCATCGCAAGCGGCTCATCGGCGCAAGTCGATCGTTCCCGGGTGATGGATGGCAATCGTTTGTATGAAGCACAACGCTATGACGAAGCGTTGAACATTTATCGCGATGCCCAGGTCAGTGCGCCGGAGTCGCCTTTATTGAAGCACAATATCGGCAATACGCTTTATCAGAAGAAAAATTATGAACAGGCGTTGCAGGAATACGAAGGTGCACTTTCTTTTGATACAGCGCTCGAGCAATCAAAGGTGTATTACAACATAGGCAACAATTATTATCGGATGGGCAAATTGGCGGAAAGCATTGAGGCGTACAAACGCGCCCTTTTTCTCAATCCCGACGATGAAGATGCCAAATACAATCTCGAATATGTGCGCAAAAAGATAAAGGATGAGGCGCAAAAGCAACCGCAGAATCAGCAACAGCAACAACAGAATCAGGAGCAGTCAGAGCAGCAGTCGCAAGAGCAGCAAAACCCGGATCAATCGTCGCAGGAACAGCAAGAAGAACAGCAGCAATCGCAGGAGCCGCAACCGCAGGATTCGGAACAGCAGCAACAGCAAGAGCAATCGGCGCCGCAACAGGAAGATGAGATTTCCAAAGAGGATGCCGCCCGGATACTCGATGCGTTGCAGGAAAATCAAGATGAACTCAAGGATGCACGCCGCCAAAAGATACCGGCCAATCGCCGTGTTGCGAAGGATTGGTGAGCGGATGAGAGTGAACACGCAGTTGTCTTTTTTCATTCTGTTTGCTGCAATCTCATATGCCGCTAATGCGCAGCCGCTTAAGGTGACGACGACAGTCGATCGCACGACGGTGGCTTTGAACCAGCGATTGGCTTTGACGGTGACGTTGTCTGGGGATGGAGCACAAAAAGTTGAGCGTCCGTCGCCGCCTGATTTGGGCGAAGCGTTGCGATTGTTGGGTGCCGGCGGGACGTCGCAGAACATACAGTTGATGAACGGCAAGATGTCGGTCGAGATGTCGAGCACTTTTTACTATATAGCAGCCAAAGAGGGACGATTCACCATTCCACCGATCAAGGCCGTCTATCAGAACACCGAATATGCCTCAAATCCGATCGATATCGAAATCGTTGCTTCGTCCCAGCAGCCGTCAACGCCTGTCACGCCGCCGGGAGAGCAGACAGATCTTTCCGAATTGCTGTTTGTCCGCACTTTGGTGAACAAATCGCGTGTTTACCAGAACGAGCCGGTGGTGGTCACCTATCGCATCCACACGCAAGTGAACGTTGCAGGTTATGCATTGTCACAACTGCCTGAGACGACCGGTTTTTGGGTTGAGGATATCGAGTCCCAGGCGGTTACGCGAGAAGAGGAATACCGCGGCAAGCGCTATACAGTCGCCGACATTAAAAAGATGGCTGCGTTTCCGACTTCTCCTGGGGTCAAGACCATCGGAGCCCTGGCCATGACCTGCGAGGTCCGTTTGCAGAACCGGCGGCGCTCTCGCGACATTTTTGATTCGATTTTTGAAGATCCATTTTTTACCCGTACTGTCAAACAGGAGGTTTTTGCGCCGGCAGTCAAGGTTGAAGTGATGCCGTTGCCGGAAGAGAACAAACCGGCGAATTTCAGCGGTGCTGTGGGTAGTTTCACACTCGACGCTTCTGTCGACCGCAGGGAAGTGAAGGCCAATGAGGCCGTCACCTTGACTGTTAAAATCGCCGGGCAAGGGAATATCAAAATATTGCCCACCCCAGCTCTGCAGTTGCCAGCCGACTTTACCTCTTACGATCCCACGATCAGCCAGACGGTGCAAGCCAACGACCGCGGTGTTCGCGGCAGCAAGACTTTTGAATATGTGCTGATTCCCCGATTTCCGGGTGAAAAAAAGATCAAGTCGATCGAGTTTGCCTATTTTGATCCGCAAAAGGGCGAATACCAGGTGCTTAAAACACCGGAGATCACCCTGTCGGTGGCCAAAGGCGACCAAGAGATTCTGTCCGTGGGGTCGGGATTGAGCAAAGAAGATGTGCAATTGATCGGTCGGGATATCCGTTTTCTCAAACTGCAGAGCAGCCGATTCGAGTCGATCAACCGGCAGGTCTACCTGCGCCCTCTCTATTTGCTGGTCATCATTCTTGCGGCGCTGTGCTTGCTGGGAGTTGCCGGATACCAGCGTTACAGCGATAAATTGAATGAGAACCAGGCATTGGCACGCAGCAAAAAAGCCAGCAGAACGGTCCGTAAAAGGTTGCACAGCGCTCACCAAGCCTTAAAAGCCGATGAGGGTGTTGCATTTTACGGTGAACTATCCCGCGCTTTGCTCGGTTATATCAGCGACAAGTTGAATCTGGCCGAAGCCGGAGTGGTAAGTCAAGAGCTGGAGAAGCTGTTGACTGAGCGTCAAGTGGGAAAGGAACTGGTGGCGGAGCTGCTGCGCATTTTGCAGATCTGCGATTACTATCGCTTCGGACTGGGGCAGACAGATAAAAAAGAAATGGAGGCTGTGTACCAACAAGCCAAAACCCTTTTGGTCAAACTTGGACGCAGTAAACCGCTATGAAAGCCGCAATTTTTCTATTGTTATCGGCGCCGGTATTGCTTTGGGCGCAGGTTGAACCGTTTTTTGCGCAGGGGAATGCGCATTATCAGAACGGTAATTATGAAGACGCGATTGCCGCCTATCAAACCGTGGTGCAGGCGGGTTTTGAGAGCGCCGAGCTGTACTACAACATGGGCAATGCCTATTTTAAACAGAATGAAATTGGCGAAGCAGTGCTTTTCTACGAAAAAGCCCTCAAATTGGCGCCCCGCGATGCCGATATTGCCTATAATCTGGGACTTGCGCAGCTCTATGTGGTGGATAGAGTCGAAACGCCGCCGCCGTTTTTTATCCAGAAATACTGGCAGGGAGTGTTGTACCTCTTTAGTCGCACACAACTCGCCCTCTGGACATTGGTCATTTATTTGATCTCGGTTGGCTTGTGGACCATGCGCCTTTTGTTGCGCCGGCGGAAGGGATGGCTGATTATCTCAAGAGCAGCAGCAGCGGCGGGGATCGTTTTTATCGTTTTTTTATTTTTGTTGCTCGCTCGCGAGCGCCGCGAGCGGACTGAGGTTTTTGCGGTGGTTATGCAGGAACGGGTTGAAGTGTTGAGCGGCCCGGCTGTGGATTCTACGCCGGTATTTGCTTTACACGAAGGGGTCAAAGTTCAGCTGGGACCTTCTTCAGGAGAATATGTGCAGATTTCTCTTGTAGACGGCAAAGTGGGTTGGCTGCCAAAGGAAACGGTTGAAAAAATCTGAACCCTGGAAAAGAGAACTTGCAAACCGCGTTCGTTTCGCTCGTTTTCTCGTTAAGCCATAGAAAGCCTGGAACTTGTCCAGGCTTTTTTTCGTTATTAAGGTTGTATTCATTGGTTGCAGGTGGGGAAAAACAAAAACAAAATAAAAACAAACGAAATTGACCGGTTTTTGCGTATAGTGTATAGAAGAACGCAACAAAAGAGAATCAAAAGGGGGGAGTGAAGGGTTGCACGAGATATTGAATCAGAATAAAAAAAGCGGCGATTTTTGCAGCGATCATGCCGTTGCGATTTTGGCTGAGGCGACTCCAGGCTAGTTTAAAAGGTCTTGCCACTGGCAACACAACTTCTTATATTGATCGTCAAAGTGGCCTACATCAACAGCGAGGCGTAAAAGCACGTGTTACCGCCATGGGTAAAGGAGGCGAGTGCGATGAAAAAAATTTTTAAATACAGTTTATTCAGCATGGTCCTGGTATTTTGGGGACTAAGCGCGACAGGTTGTTATACCCAACTTCGTCCACCGGCCGAACGGGTAGTCTACGATGACGAGGCCGAGTCAGAGACCGAGGGGTACAGATACGAAGACTCGGATCGCGACATTGTTTATGATGAGTATGACCGGAACGATGTCTATATTCATGTGTATAACCCACCGATGGTTTATTTTGATTATTGGTGGTATTCACCGTATTGGTCTTTTCGTGCTTCACCCTGGTGGTCTATTCACCATTACGTCTGGGATCCATACTGGGGGTACAGGCCTTTCTGGGGAGATCCCTATTATTGGGCACCGGTCAATTATTATGGCGGCTGGGCTTATTATCATCCCTATCGCACTTATCATTATTGGCCGCACCATTTTTATTCCGGCAACTATTATGATGATGGCCATGGCGGCGGCTCAGGACGGCCTTATGGTGCACCGCGGGCAATGGAGTCCTCTCCGCTGGTCCAGCGCCGAAGCGGCAACAATTATGGCGATCAAGGGATTCCGCGCGGCGAATCCGCATTAATCGGGCGCAGCCAGGATCCGCGCTTTATCAGCACGACCCGCGGCAGCGGCAGCAATGGATCGCAACCGGACAGCCGCGATCAGATGGGCGCTCCGATCGAGGGAACACGTCAGACACGCACTGTGGACAATGAGGAAAGCCGTTTTATCAAGCGCACTGATCCTTCGCGCTTGCCTGAACCGCAAAACACGCGCGATAAAACCGTCGAAACGAAGAAAACCCAAACAGCCGACGAACGCACCTATGTGCCGACTCGTCCAAATCAAGAGGTCAAGAGATCCACTACAAACGAACCGCCATCGAGTCGCACCAAGGAATCGGTTTCGCGATCTTCCCAGCAACAGTCACAACAAAGGAATGCCGCTCCGCAGGTTGAAGAAAAGAAATCGACGCCTTCGAGCTCCTCAGAAAGAAGAAGCAAAGAATCGACCAGCACCAAGAGATCATCCGGATCCTCGGTTTCGCGCAAGGCACCGTCGAGCTCAAGCAGTTCACCTGCCCGATCTTCTTCCAGCAGCCGTTCCAGTTCAGGAAGCAGTTCGCGATCGAGCAGCAGCTCCAGTTCAAGCTCCAGCTCGAGCTCAAGCTCAAGTTCCAGCAGCTCAAGCAGAGGGAGAAGGTAAGCGGAAGTCAATCCGGCCGGCTTGGTTTTCGCGGTTTGCGTAAAGTGCGGCAGTGCAGATTAGAGCCGTTGCCTCATCGACCCTGATTCATGCGGGGTAGCTATTTGCAGCTCGAAAGAGCAAGGGTTGTGTTTTTGGATTCACTTAGGACCGAATCCAAGCGCATTGGGTAACAGAGGAGTAGAGATGAATTATCGTATTGTCGTCCGGGCCTTATTGGTTGTCGGGCTATTATTGATCGCCGATGCTTCGCTTTGGGCACAAAACCAGTCTGCGGCGGAATTGTTGTTCCGTGGCAACGGTCTTGGGGTGGGAGCACGGGCGATCGGTATGGGTGGTGCCTATGTTGGATTGGCAGATGATTATGCGGCGATTTTTTGGAATCCGGCTGGAATGGGCCAGTTGCGCCGCATGGAATTCAATGTTGGCTTTTCACATAATCAAACCGAAAATGAGGCGCTTTTTTTAGGCAATTCTCTGCAAAACAAACGCACCTTTACCCGGTTGAATTCGTTGGGTTTTATTTTCCCGGTACCCACTTATCGCGGCAGCATGGTTTTCGGTGTGGGCTATAACAAGTATCGCGATTTTGATTCGATTCGCAGAGTGGAAGGCTTTAACGAGCAATATGCAGCCTTTCAGGATTACGTTGCGCCATACTATGATACTTTCAGCGAAAACCAGGTGACGCGAAATGTTTCGCAGGAGATTACCGAGCGACATTCTGGAAGCTTGGATGAATTTACCCTCGCAGGAGCGGTGGAAGTCCAGAAAGACCTGATGCTGGGTGCATCTTTGCGGTTTATCAACGGCACTGATGAATTCAGCAAACGTTTTGTTGAAGAGGATAGCCGCAATTTGCACAATTACATCAGCGATGAGATTCTTTCGGATCTCGATTATTGGAAATATTTGATCGATCAAGAGACGGAAATCAGCGCCGTGGCACTGAAATTGGGCGCTCTCTACCGAATCGGTACGGTTTTTCGTCTGGGAGCAACCCTGACTCCGCCGATGACAGTCAAGCGCAAACTCATCTACACCGAGTCGCAGCCAGAGATTTATCTCGACGGCGGCGTTGAACTCGAGCCTTATGAATATGAATCCGAATATGACTTTGAGGTCAAAGAGCCATACGAAATTTCCTTCGGCGCTTCAGCCCATCTCATGAATTTTGTGCTCTCGGCCGGGGTTGATTTTCGCGACTGGTCGCAAACCAAATACGAGAAAGTGCCCTATGACGGCATGCAATTGCAAGAATTGAATGACTATGTTGCCGACAGTTTGCGCGCGACTGCCGCCTTGCGATTGGGCGCAGAGGTCTACATACCGCTGATTCGCAGCCGGGTGCGCGCCGGTTACCTCAAACAACCATCGCCATTCAGGCAAGATGAGGCTTCTGCCGGCGACGCTTATGTTTATCCCGACAAAGAATATTTTTCTGCCGGCATCAGCGTTCCGCTCGGCCGCCAGGCATTTTTCGACATGGCTCTGGTTACCACCAAGTGGGATGAGATGCGTTTCGATCCTTTGGCAATGGTTGAGAGCGAAGAGAGCCAATCAAATCATAAATTGCTGGGTACCTTGTCGATTCGTTTCTGAGTACTCAGACGGACATTGGAAACAGGATGCAGGTTCGAGCCGAATAGACAAACGGCCGATTTCTGCATCCTGTATTTTTTTTCTATGGCGATCCATCGCTTGTGAGGAGGGGAACAAGCCGCAAGGGAGGAACAATGCGGGTAATCTATCTGTTGGCCATTGGGGCACTTTTTCTGATGTGCTGCAGTGCCAATCGGTTGCAAGTACCGCGTGTAAAGTCGCGAATAGAGCTCGAATATCCTCTCGAAGCGCAAGTCAAACATCTTGAAGGCGAGGTTCTGCTGGCCGCGTTCGTCACTCGCGATGGAAAAGTTGATGCGGTAGAATTGCTGGAAAGCTCCGGACATGCCGAATTGGACAGTGGTGCCTTGAATTATGCCAGGACCATCGAATTCGAGCCAGGCAGAGTGGACGATCGTCCGGTCGATGCATGGTCTCGCCTTTTGTTGCGCTATCGACTCACCGAGGTACCGTTTGAAACGCAAAAGTGGCTGCAAGATGTTCGACATTACCAGAAAGAAGCCGCCAATACTCTGACCGCTGAAGAGCGGTCCAAGAATCTGAGAAAGCTCTACAACAATTATCGCGGTCTTGTACTCTATATTCAGCATCATCCGGACGTTTCGATCAACACCGCCATCCGCAAGGTGATCACCCCGGAGATCGATCGCCGGTATCAATTGTTTTGGCTGGAGATACCAGCCGCCTTTGCAGTGTTTGATGATTTCCTCCTGCGTTATCCGGACAGCGATTTGCGCTCAAAAGTTGAGCAAGATCTTCTCTCCGAGCTTTTAGACGCCAAGCATCGTCTCGCCCGCTCCGCCTCTTCCTCACCCCGGAAAACAGAACGTTTAGCAGAAATGGGGATAGCCCTGGAAACGCGCTTGCGCGAGCAAAGCCCACAAATCGAGTTTCTGCATCGATAAGTTCCATTTTCGAAATTTGTTGGGAACCATTCTCCATTCGCCAAAATCCCTATTTTGTTGTATTATCTGGCAAAAGAATGCGGGTTATTTCTTTTGCTGGATCATCTGAACTTACAACCAGGCGATTTTGGAGGACAAGATGGCGCAATACTCTATCACGCGCGGCGTCAAGTGGGCGATTTGGGGGTTGCTGCTGGTTTTTTTGCCGGCTCAAGCGCAACGGCAGGGCTCAGTCGAGGTTGGCGGCTATTTGGAATATGCGAACAATAATGATTCAAATGAAAACACAGAAAATATCCTCAACCTTAAAGTTCCGGTCGGCTTTTATTTTTCTCGCAAAATGCTCTTTGAGATTGAACCGATGATCGACTTGACATTCAACAGAGATCGATCGAATATTAAAGCCGTGGTGCTGCTGGGGCCCAGTTATCAAATTGCCGATCTTTTCCCGCCGATGATTGAACAGCAGTATTACCGCGACCGGGATGTGGGAACTTCTGCAGCGATTTTTACCTCAGTTCGTGCAGGCTTTTGGTCAGAAGGTTTTGCCGAGCAGGACGAACCTGGCAAGAACCATTCAGGCATGGCAGCTTCCGTTGGTATTGGCACACGCTCCAGCATCGGTCACCGTTTGTTCTTGCGTTCGCAGATGCACTTTCTCTATCTTTTCCCCTCGGGTGAGGTGTACAATTTCAGCCGCACGATTCTGTCGTTCAGCATTGGATTGAGCACTATCGTCAAATTTTAAATATACTTGATTTTAAACCCAAGAGTTGTTATTTTTGAGCAACTCATCCGATGGGCAATTCAAATGCAACAACACCGGATGAGCATGCAGAGCCATTTGATTATCGAAAGGTTGATCTGATGAAAATCAAAAATGTTCTGATCATGCTGTTGCTCATCTCATCCGGGGTAGTTGCGCAATATTCGCGACGCGAAGTGGAGACCTTGCGGTTTGATTTCGATGACGAACGGGATCCATTGATGTACCGTCCCACTGAATTGATCGATATCCCCACTGCTTTTCTGCTCGAAGGTGGCGAGGTGACCAGCATTCTTCGTTTTTATGAAGAGGGCGGATTGCTCGGCAGAATGTCAGTCGGCGTATCGAGCCGAATAATGTTCGGAGTTTCCTTTGGCGGCACGCGAATGCTTGGTGCAGATGATATTATCTGGAATGAGATGCCCGGCGTCCATTTTGTTTACCGTATTGTCAAAGAAAACCTGGATTTCCCGGAAATCGTCCTGGGTATCGACACCCAAGGGTATGGAAAGTATTGGCGTCTGGATGACTATCGAGACCCATCATTTCCGGACTATATACCCGAGATCGACAAGACCAAGCAGCTCTTGGACCGTTATTCCTATAAATCCCGAGGCTTTTATGCAATGGCGTCGAAAGGGTACGAATCCTTTCGCACTGTGGGACTGCACATCGGTGCCAGTGTGAGCACCGAGACCGCTGATTCGGATAAAAGCCCAACCCTTTTTGGCGGGCTGGATTTGGAGTTAACCAACGACATTTGCGCGTTGATGGAGTATGATTTTGCCATCAATGATGATAAAATAAAAAACACCAATAACGGCCGGGGTTATCTGAATGTCGGTTTGCGCTGGGTTTTTTCTCCTAATATGGCCATTGAATTCGATGTCAAAAACCTTTTTTCCGATAACACTGGTTTGCCGGGAATTACGCGGATACTCAAATTTACCTACCGCGGGTTGATCACGAATGAGGATTAGCTCGTATTCTCGACGAATGGTTTGGCAAAAAGATCGATTTGATCAAAGGCAAGAAGGCGGCCGGCGTTGCGTTTCTTGCCTTTTTTAATTTTATCAGCTATAAAGGGCTCACCAAATGGTCATGCATCTGCGAAGATTTTTTCTTTTTTTAATTGTTTTGTTGATTATTCTCGCCGCATTTCTCACTTTGGGATACTTTTCTTTGCGCCGCTCTTTGCCGGTCACACAAGGCAAGCTGCCGACCACGATCTGTAGTGCGCCTGTCGAAGTCAGGCGCGACAGTCTGGCTGTCGTGCACCTGCGGGCGGAGAATATCACTGATCTTTTCAGCGGCTATGGCTACGTCTGTGCACAAGACCGGTTATTTAACATGGAGTTGTTGCGCCGGATGGCCCAGGGTCGCCTCGCGGAATGGATTGGTGTAAAGGGGCTTGAAATCGATCGTCTGGCCCGCACGATCGGCTTTGTCGGATTGGGCGAACAAATGCTGGCACAGCTTCCGGAAACGACAAGAGCGCTGTTGGATGCTTATGTAGCAGGTATCAATGGGTTTATCGAAGGCAACTCGGGACGTTTTTCGGTTGAGTTTTCCTTGATCCGCACGCAGCCCGAACCCTGGCGCAGCGCCGATTGTTTGGCGGTGCAAAGGATGTTGGCCTGGGAGATGAGTTTGGGGCGGCTTTGTGATCCGGTTTATGCCGATTTGGCGATGCGCTTGCCGCCGCAGAAATTGGCAGATCTGTTGCCCGTGCCCGGCGCGCAACCGACTGCGGCCAAAACATTGGACGGAGCTGAGCGATTCCTGGCTCGCGACGAGGCGACCCTGCTTGCGAACAAAGAGCGGTTTAGCGGCTTCAGCGGCACTGCATACCTTGTCAGCGGGCAAAAAAGCCGGTCGAATCTGCCCTACCTGGCCAATGACTTGCATCTGCCATTTGTGGTGCCGAATCCATTTTACATCATCCATCTGCAGTGCCCGGGAATCGAGGCGGCCGGTGTTTGCATTCCATCCATACCGGGTATCCTGGCCGGTCGCAATCGCGATATAGCCTGGGGAGTGACCTGCGGATTGGTTGACGACGTCGATTTTTTTGTTGAAAAAGTTGATTCTTTACAAAATCTTTATTATTCCAACGGCCGTTGGTTGCCGTTGCAGGTTGTCGAAGAGATGATCGCTGTGCAAGGCCATGAACTGGTGCCGCTGCAGATCCGCATGACTGCGGGCCGGCCTTTGGTTGATCACCTCTCCCTGCTCTTTTCAGCCAGCAGTGCGCCTCTAAGCGTGAAATGGAGCGGTTTTGCTCCAAGCGATGAATTGTCCGCCATGCTCGGTTTGCTGGTTGCGCGAGACATGTCTGACTTTCGTCGCGCGATTTCGACATGGAAGACGCCGGCGCTCAACTTTGTTTTTGCAGATCGAGCGGGACATTTTGGCCATCAATTGGCGGCTGCCGAGCCGATTCGTCGATCGTCCACCGGTTTTTTGCCCAAAGACGGCCGTTCTGCTCAAGATGGCTGGACCGGTTGGACAACCTTGCTGCCAAATGCATCGCAATATGATCCGGCAGCAGAGACACTTGTTTGCGCCGATTCATGGGGTCAGGCCATGTCAAGCGGATCTGCACAGAGCAAATCTTTTGCTTACCGCCACAAACGAGCGATGGCGTTGATCGACAGCCTTGCCCCTTTGGGCATCGTCGAGCTTCGCGCCATGCAAAACGATATCTATTCTGAGCAGGCAGCTGAACTTTTGCCGGTTTTGTTGCCTTTGCTAGACGCTTCGGCCTTCGATTATCCGGCTGGCAAAGAAATCTATGCGTTTTTACAAGACTGGGATTATCAGGAAACGGACGACAGCATCGCAGCGGCTTTTTTTGAGTGGTGGTATTTGCAATTGATGCGCGATATTTTGCAGGATGACTTGACTCCGGAAGGAATGGTCGCCTTTTTTTCCTTGCCCCTTTTCAATTTGGCGCTGTTTGATCGCTTGTTGTACCAGAGCGCTCATTGGGTCGATCGAATCGATACGCCAGAACGTTACGAAACAATGCGCGAGATCGTGACCGATTCTTATGTGGCGACGCTGGAAGCTTTTTATCGACGGAGCGGCGGAAACCTGGGTGGATTGCGCTGGGGCGATTTGCATTCGCTCGAACAGCGCCACATGCTTGCCCAGACCCGTCCTCTCTCCCGGCTGCTCAATATCGGTCCGACATCTGCAGCAGGGGGAAACGTGACGTTGAACCATCGCGCCTTTTTGTTGAATGCTCCTTTTGCCGTCTCAACAGGATCTTCGGTGCGGCAGATCGCCGATCTCTCCAACAGTCATGATTTGTGGTTGGTGTTGTCGAGCGGCCAGAGCGGTCACCTGCTTAGCAACCATTATCGTGATCAACATGCCCTGTGGCATGAAGGTCGATTGGCGCATGTTTCTCTGGATAGAGATTCAACATCAAGAGCAAGAGACCGGATACTCTATCTGCTTCCCGCCGAATGATATGCAGTGCCCCACTTTGCCGTCATGCGGCAGATTATGCTCGAAAAACAGTCAAGGATTTACAATCGAGGGATGGTTCGCCTTGCCGCGTCAGCCGATTTCGCGGTACTGGGGAATGGAATCGGCGGCGCCGCGACGGGTGACGCAGATCGATGCGGCGCGGCTGGCGATTCTCAGCGCTTCATGCAGTTGTCCGCCGCGCTCGCGCTCGGCGAGGAAAAAGCCGATAAAAGTGTCGCCAGCAGCGGTGGTATCGACGGCTTGCACAGCGAAGGCCGGTTGCCGGATTTCCTGGTCGCCGTCGATAAGCCAGGCGCCGGCTTTGCCGAGGGTGAGAACGATACAGGTTTTTGGCAGAGCCCGGTGCAAGGACTGCATCGCGGTTTCATGCTCTGTTTCTCCGGTCAAAGCGGCTGCTTCCACGGCGTTGAGAATCAAACAGTCGAGTTTGTCGAGCGGATAAGCTTTTACCGCTTCAGTCATCGGTGCTGGATTAAACGAGACTTTTTGACCGTTTTCCGCCGCTGCCAGAATAAAGTCCGCGACGCCGTTGATTTCGTTTTGGAGCAACAGGGTATCCTGGGGTGTAAAATGGTTCAGCAATTGCGGGATATCGTTGGCGGAAAATTTATTGTTGGCGCCGGCGGTGATGATGATTGAGTTTTCACCGTCTGGCACGACCTGGATGATTGCGTGCCCGGTCGGCGCATCGACGGTTTGAATCCAACGGGTATCCACTCCTTCGCGCTGCAATCGGGCCCGCAGCCAATCGCCGTCGCTGCCTATGCAACCGACATGGTGAACTTTAGCCCCGGCGCGTGCCAGAGCGATGGATTGGTTGAATCCTTTGCCGCCGCAAAAAAGCCGATAGTCGCGGCTTGCCAAGGTTTCACCCGGTTGCACGAAATGATCGACTGCATAGACGTGGTCGATATTGATCGATCCTGCGTTGAACACCGCCATCTTTCCTATTCTCCCTCGTATATGCCTTCCTTGCGCCAGACATCGAGCATCAGGTAATAGCGCTCGAGTGGCATGCCTGTATAAATGCAGTTGCTGGTGCTGAAAATGTAGCCGCCTCCGGGCATGCCGTGCCGTAAGGCGTAGCGGCATGATTCGATGACTTGTTCATCGGTTCCGGTCTGCAACAAAGCACAGTTGACATTGCCGATCAGGCAGAGTTGCCGGCCGACCAATTTTTTTACTTCAGCGATATCGACATGTCCCTGCGGGTCCAAGCTGTGCAATGCGTGTGGTTCGGCTTCCGCAAGAGCAGAGAGAATCGGCATAATGTTGCCGTCTGTATGTTTTATGACATAAAATCCCATTTCGCGATATCCGGCAATCAGTCGTTTCAGATAGGGAGCGATAAAATCATCGAACATCGCCGGGGAGAGAAAAGGATTGTCGTTAAAACAATAATCGGAGCAGAGGCAAAAACCGTCGACCGTACCCCATGTTCTGATATGTCGAGCCATATCGAGGGCTGTTTCGACCTGGCGGTCCGCTTGATCGCGCATTTTTTGTGGCTCATCCGCGATGCGGCTGACAAAGTCAAGCATCTCCTCGCCGCTGGGCAGCGAGTAGGTGGCATCGCCGTGCAAGCTTACGAAATAACTATCCCCCGATAGAATGCGGATCTGTTCGATCGATAGACAGACATCCTCGTTTGTCCATCCTATAGGAATATGAAAAAGCATGCCGGAGTATTCGAATCGCCGGGCGATCGCCACGTGCAGATCGGCTACGTCACGGCGGTGCAGGTTTCGTTCGCTGTCGCTCATCTGATTCCATTGTGCATAGCGGCGCTGGGAAAAGTGCACTCGGCCAAATTCTTCCATGGTGAGAAAAAATTCCAGTTCAAAATGAGGAACGCGCCCGACAAGCGGCCGTCTTTCCAAAGCGGCGATCAATCGATCACGTGGTGTCATGGATGTCCTTGACGGTTCAGGGTAAGGTTGAGTGATGGCGCCGGAAGACCTGCACCCTTTCTTGTAAAAGTCCGGTTGAGCGCAGCGGCCATTTGCCTGAATCAGGCTGTGCCATTAAGCTCTTTGCAGCAGCGACAAAAAGCTCGGATGTTGGCGGCGGCTTGTTTCGTGCAATTGTTTCGCCAGATGCCGGTGCGGACGGCAGGAGCGCCATCCGCCGCTGCCCGCGCGACCCAATTCTCGGTTTCCGGCACAGTCATGGTTGCGGTATCCACTTCATTCAGCCGCCAGGTGAAATAGACTTTTGCATGACTGCGGATGGTTTTGGGCGACAGTTTTGGCGAGACCGATGGGTCAAAGTGGGCGATGTGCAGTTGATCCAAAAACCGGAGATGATCGACGCAAAGCCCTTCGATATGCGCGCTGCGCGGGCCGCCGGTGAGCGCCGAAAAGCAACGATCCAGATAGGGCACCACGAATCGCGGCCAATTGCCCGGGGCAATCAAAGCTGCGCCGTCATCTTCAACTGAAATTCCGTTAGCCGTGGGGGTGGAATCGCCGTTGATGCGGCAGATCAGCTGTTTATAACGAATCACACTGGTGGTGACCAGCTCCAGGTAACGGCATACCGAAAGCGGGTCGTCGTAAAGGTCGGTAAAAAAGGCGTGTCCGCGCAACAGCCAGGCTGTGGTTACCGGGCCTTCCGCTCCAAATCCGCCGAACGGTATGTTTTCCTGTGGGAAACGTTTTTTTAGCGTTTTCCAGAGATTGAGATAATGGGAGAAAAGGCCGGTGCGGGTAAAGTCGATCTCTTTCTGGAGAGTGCAAATTGCATCCGCGAGCGAATGAAACAGCGGGGTATGGGCGACTTCGCTCTCTGTTGGGAAGATGAGTTGTGAGCCAAGGCAATTGATATGGCCATAGCTGATTGCCGCCCAGCGCGGTGGCGAAAGCGATACGTCCGGTCCGAACAATTCTCGCGCCAGCGGCACACCTCGAAGGTAAGCCTCTGTGATGGCATCGGCGTCGGTGAACAACAGATGAAAAGGAATATGGCTCAAAGTGCCCAGCGCTTCGATGCCGCCGCTGACCGACCAGGCCAGTTTTTTGTGCGGCAGTTGCAGTTTGCTGGTGCTTGATGTGGTCATTTTTTGCCTTTGTATTTGCGCCCCTTGTTCCATTGGCGGATTTTCACCAAAAGAATCCCATAACGGGAAGTCAGAAGATTAAAAAGCGGGTACCGGGTGGCACGCCGCCGTCCCAACGCCATGATAAAGGATTCAAGTCTTTCTCCCAGACGATCTTGCCAGGTCGATTTGGGAGGCTGGCGATCATAGAGCGGGGCTTTTTTGCCTTGGGCGAGCAAGCGCGCGGTGCGCAAGGGCGATTTAAGGCCTTTTTTCCTGGTGTGCAGACGGTGGGTTTGAAAATGTTGGTTGCCACTGACATCTTGGGCGATCAGGGTGCCGTTGGCAATTGCCTGTTCGGCAATCTGAACCCCGATGTCTGTGCGCAGCAAGAGTTTTGACTGCGATTGAAACACATAATTCCCGCTCGAATCGCGCGTCCAGGCATCGCTGACCGAGATGTCGGCAAATTCGGCTGAGCCATCGATACAGGTCTGACAGCGAAAAGGGCTGTAGAGGAGGGTCAAATAGTTGATCGCTCCATCTTTGAAATTGGAATAGTGCAGTGGCTTAATCTGACCGTCATTCATGATGGCGCGGATCTTGCCCGGCCAACTACCGCCGCGAAAATGGAAATTCTTGATCTGCGCTTTCGGGATGCCGCGCATCTGCAACATTTCCTCTGCGACAAATGGTTCGAGGGAGGAAGCGCAGAACAAGCCGATGACGATATGGATCTTTTTGCGAATTGCCGGCAATCTTTCCGCCATCAACCGATAACCATGAACCTGACAGGGCATGGCGGCCAGGGCGTAGCGCCCGGGTAAATCCTTGACGATTTGAAAGATGGCATTAGCAGGTATAATGATGTATTTGGATTGCTGACTGGCAAGCAGATCTTCATACGTACGGGCGATAAAGACTTCACCATGCCAGGGTCGGTTTGGATTGATGCGGGTGACGATACATCCATCGACGATGTGGTTTTGCAGCAGATCCCACATCAGTGCCGTGATGATGCCGCCGCCGGCCCCTCCCTGGCGAATGCGCGGATCTCCGGCATGGCCTATCAAGGTTTTTTGCACATGCCCGTCAAATCCTGCAGCATTCTGGCTGTTTCCAAAGGTGATTTCGGACAGATGAGTGAAATCGACTTTGCCGCCGGGACAGGTTTTGGCGCACAGGCCACATTCGGTGCAAACATCGGCATTCAATTTGGGGTAGAATTCGTGATCGATTGACAAAGCATCAACAGGGCAGATGCCCACACAGGTGCCGCAACGGGTGCACAGAGACCGTTCGGAAAAGGCCACGCTGAGTTTTGTCAGATCCAGCTTTTTCATAATGTCTCCTGCTGACGGCAGACGAACAGGCGGGGTCTTTTCATCTGCTTGTGCACGGGGGATCGCAACCAGGTTTGTGCAAAGATGGCGTCAATCCTGGCGCAAACCGATGCGCCAACAGCAGTTGATGTTGCCGAGAAGGTCAATCGGTTTTCTCCCTGGTTACGCTCTTTTTTCTATTTTACCGGCAAGATTGAACCACTGCAGAAAAACTTGCATGCAAGTCAGTCATTTACCTCAAAACAGGGCAAAAAGGATGCTCAAAAAGAATAAGGGAACGAAAAAGGCCGTGATGGAAAGAACGACAGCCAGAAAACCGCGCCAGGCTGAAAACTGATTCACTTCGGCCAAGGCTGAATAGAGCAACAATGCTCCCCAGATCACCACGGCGAATTCTATGAGGTTTATCGATTCATAGAGGACAGAGAGTCCGGAAGTGCTCTCAATAGCCGTTTTTTTGAGTTTGAACAGTTCTTCGCCGAAAAAAATATAGCGGACAATCCATAGCGGGAGGATCGTTATGATCGGTACCCATGACCAGGCAATCGCGGCACGGGTTTCTGCTGCTGAGGCAACACCATGCAGGAATTGTGCTATTCGGTGCAACAAGAGGCCGCCGAACACAACCACCAGAAAAGTGCTCAATGGCCCGAAGATCAGACAGAACGCGATCATTTCGAATAGGGACAGCTGTTCGCCCATTCCCAAACCTGCCGCACTGGTGAGGGCTTGGGCTATCCCAGCCAGAAAAATCAGCAAAGGCATCTGTTGGCGCGGATCGGTGTCGACGATTTGCCTGATCGTTGCTTTGGGCAGAAACCACATTTGTGTCCAAAGAGAAGGCATGAGGCTGGTTCCAATTGATTAATGAGATATCCGTGTTTGGCGGTTGCTGTCCGTACATCGGACTTCGCTGCAGAAAACAAATGAGAAGCAATTTAAAGAACTTTATCATCAAATTCAATGCAAGAAAGAAACAGTGAATCGCGTGCAATCGGCGTTTTTTCAACGAGAGTTGCGCGATAGGAGATAGCAAGGGATAACATCGAATCGAGTGGTCCATTTAAATTGACGGGTTCTTTTTGTGATTTCCGCTCGATCGTGTTGGATTCTGCTTGATTCTCAACTCTTAATTGGTTAAGTTAACTGCACTTTTGCAAAATAATGCGTGTCAACATATTTGGCCGTCAGAACAGCGAAAAACGCAGCTGCATTCCTGTTTTATTGTCGCTGCCGGCTGGTTTTGGCCTGCTATCACACCTGGATTGACGACGCAGATCGATAATAAAAGGAAAGGAACCCCCAAAATGTTGCTTGGAATCCCAAAAGAAATCATGCCGCAAGAAAATCGGGTTGCCGCCCTTCCCGAAAACATCGCAAAATATAAGACAATGGGCTTTGACGTAATTGTCGAGACGAATGCAGGCGCTGGCGTGTTTCATTTTGACGAGGAGTATAAAAAAGCCGGTGCACAAATCGCCAGCGATGCAAAGACTGTTTATGATAAGGCGGATATCATTCTAAAGGTCAAAGAGCCGATATTAAACGAAAAAACTGGCGTTCACGAAATTGATATGCTGAGAAAAGGGCAATTTCTTGTGACTTTTTTACACCCGGCCGCTCCGACAAACCACGATATGGTGAAAAAACTGCGCGATAAAGGCGTGACCTCTTTTACAATGGATGGCATTCCGCGAATATCCCGGGCACAACAAATGGATGCTCTGACTTCCATGAGCACCATCACCGGCTACAAGTCGGTGGTCATTGCGGCAAACCAATTTTCACGAATGATCCCGATGATCGGCACTTCCATCGGCGTGACCAAGCCGGCGAGCGTCCTGGTGATCGGAACCGGGGTTGTCGGTTTGCAGGCAATCGCAACGGCCAAGCGCATGGGCAGTACCGTCAAGGCTGTGGATATCCGGCCGGAGGCGCGCAAAGAAGCTGAGTCCCTGGGTGTGAAAACCGTTGGATTCGATATCCCTGCCGAGGTTGCCATCGGTGAAGGCGGATATGCCAAGGCTTTGCCGTCAGAATGGATTGCCAAGGAACGGGCGGCGATCGATCAGGCGGTCGTGGAAGCGGATATCATCATCCTCAGCGCCCTGGTGCCCAGCGAGGTTGCTCCCATTCTGATCACGGAGGACATGATCAAACGCATGAAAGCCGGCTCGGTTATCATCGATGTTTCTATCGATCAAGGTGGGAATTGCGCGATGACTGTCCCCGGTCGCCAGACGGTTGCTCACCATGTGCACATTTGTGGAATCAAGAATATACCTGGCTCGGTTCCGGTCCATTCCTCATGGATGTATTCTCATAATATGTACTATTACATCGAAAATTTGTTCAAGGGTGGTCTGGGTTCGTTCAATATAGATGACGAGATCATCTCCCATACCATTGTGACACATGCCGGGAAGATTTATCACAAAGGCGTCTTGAAAGCCATGGGAAATTCCTAAGAGCAAAGCTGGAGAAGCGCAAATGACCAATGTTCTCGTATTATTTGGCGCTGTGATTTTCCCATTCGTGGTGGGATATATCTTGATTTCACGCGTGCCGCAACTCTTGCATACACCGCTGATGTCCGGTGCAAATGCGATCTCTGGAATTACGATTATCGGTGCCATGTTGATTGCCGGTCGCGAAGGCGGAAATTTCGGCTATCTCCTTGGCATGATTGCGGTAGTCTTTGCCACCATCAATGTGGTTGGGGGATTTTTGGTGACTGACCGTATGTTGCAGATGTTCAAGAAAAAGGGAAACAAGAATCCCCAGGAATAAGCAAGCGACTCAACCACCAGACAAGAGAGAAGATTCATGGAGATATCCTTATCGGCCATCGGTTTTGCCCATCTTCTGGCAGCAGGGCTCTTTGTTCTCGGCCTTCGTTTCTTGAGCTCACCGACCACTGCGCGGCGCGGCAATATGCTGGCCGCCATCGCAATGCTGATCGCCATTGTCGCAACTTTTCTAGACCGACAAATTGTCGATTTCACTTCGATTTTGCTAGCGATTGCGATTGGTACGATCATTGGTGCCTTTTCTGCGCGATTGGTCAAAATGACCTCGATGCCTCAGATGGTTGCCATCTTTAACGGTTTCGGAGGCGGTGCTTCTGCTTTGGTCGCCTTGGCTGAATTCCAACGTCTGAGCGTTCAGGCACAACTTCCCTTGCCGGTCACTGTCACCACGCTGCTGAGCGTCCTGATTGGAGCAGTAACTTTTAGCGGCAGCATGGTGGCCTTTGGCAAGCTGCAGGGTTTGATGCATGGTGCGCCAATCACTTCTCGGCTGCAAAAATGGCTGAATATTTTTTTGCTGCTGGTTGTGCTGGTGTTGATGTTTTTGATCATCGGATCCGCACCGAGCCATGCTCTCTTTGTCATTCTCACTGTCGTCGCTCTGATTTTTGGCGTGGCATTGGTAATTCCTGTCGGCGGTGCGGATATGCCGGTGGTCATTTCGTTGCTCAATTCTTTTTCCGGTTTGGCTGCCTGTGCAACTGGATTTGTGGTTGGCAACAATATCCTCATGTTTGCGGGTGCTCTCGTTGGTGCGGCGGGGTTGATCCTGACCCAGATTATGTGCAAAGCGATGAACCGCAGCCTGGCGCGAATCTTTATTCCGCGCCAAGCGATCCAGGCTGAAAAAGCATTGCATGATGCAAGCGGCGGTGTGTCAGAGTCCAGCGCTGCAAAGAGCGACAACAAACCGCAAATCGATCCGCTTGCTGCTGCAGTGCAGACGCTGTCCGCAGCAAAAAGTGTCATCTTTGTACCTGGCTATGGAATGGCGCTTGCCCAGGCACAATTTAAGGTGGTGGAATTGGCGAATCTGCTGGAGAAGAAAGGTGCAACGGTGAATTTCGCTGTTCATCCGATCGCCGGCAGGATGCCCGGCCATATGCATGTCCTGCTTGCCGAGGCAGAGGTTGATTATGACAAGTTGCGCGAAATGGATTCGATCAATCCAGAATTCAAGAACACGGATGCAGTAATTGTGGTTGGCGCTTGCGATGTCATCAATCCATCCGCGACGGAGGTGGAGAATACACCGATATCGGGTATGCCGATTCTGGCGGCCAGAGACGCAAAGAGCATCATCGTCTGCAATTACGATGACAAGCCGGGTTATTCCGGAGTGGAAAATCCGATCTACCAGGATGCCAAAACCATCTGTCTATGGGGTGATGCCAAGGACACCATTTCGCAATTGATCACTTCTTTTTCAGGATAAAAATTCGCTTATAAATGTTGATTGCTGGCAGCAATTGGGCAATTGGTCTGATTGGCTGCCATTTTTTTATCGGGTTATTTGCAGGATTGATGACAGGCCGGAAGATGGCGAAGCTGCCCCAGTCCGCGCAAAGGATCACCCGTATAGGGTTGTCCAGCACCGTTCTCTTTTCCCTCAAATCCATGTAGTTGAACTGCAATCGGTTGTACCCAGATTCGGTGTTAACCGAATTAAAAATCATTCGATCACTTATTCCTTATGTGGTTGCACAAATGGCGGTCTTAACCCTCTGTGTATTGCAATCAGATTGATTTTCTGCGAGATTCGGTGCGCAGCACCAGATCCGGGTGTATTAATTGCACTGCAATTGCGGCCAGGACGCACGCTTTCAGCCCATTGATCCCGATGCGGCTATTGTGCTGTTTGAGGTGCACAAGTTCGTTTGTTGAAATTGACCGCACTCGTGGGCAGAGACGATGAGCAGCGAACAAGGATTTTATTTGCATTCTTGCCAGCGATTTCGTTCTTTGTGTTGGTGAGCAAAGAATTTGTTGACTGCACAACCTGTGCAAATTTTACCTGGGCAAGAAACTGCATGAATTCGAAGGGATAAAAAATGAGTCTGCCGATGTGCGATCTGCACTGCGACACGGCTACGCGCATCGTACTGGGAGTTGATCTGTGCGATGCAAGTCTGGAAGTCAACTTGCCGGCAATGCGCCGCGGAAACGTGCTCCTGCAGGTTTTTGCTTTTTATATTCCTCCGTCTTTTCCCGTCGGATTTCGTTTTGCCACCGTGGCCAAAATGATCGAAAAATTTCGCGTTCAAATTGAGCCTTATAGTGATGAAATAGCGATTGCCACCTCTGCAGACCAGATCATGGCGAATGTTCGAAAAGGACGAATCTCAGCGGTTCTGGCGGTGGAAAACGGCAATGCGATTGAAAATGATCTGCGCAATTTGGAAAAATTCCACGATTTGGGAGTCCGCCTGCTCACCCTTATTCACGCCAAAAGCAACGATTGGGCCATCTCATCAAATGACAGCGCACCTGCATTTGACGGCCTCACCGATTTTGGCGGCGATGTGGTAAGAGTGCTGAACGATCTGGGTATGATCATCGACCTTTCCCACGCTCACGATCGAACTGCAGCACGGGTTCTGGAATTGTCCGCCAAACCGGTGGTTGCCAGCCATTCCTGCGTGCATGCACTCTGTCCAGTCCCGCGCAATCTGCGCGATGAATTGATCGAGGGTATCGGTTCTTCGGGGGGAGTGATCGGCATCAATCTCTTCCCCTCTTTTCTCGATATCGGGTATCACCGGTTTGCGACAGCCCGAGGCGGGGAATTGTTCGATGAACTCAGCCGCCGCGAGCGCCAGGCAGGTACCGATGTCGCGGAGATCGATCGTTTGTTTCAGGAGTTCAAGGTGCATTTTCAAAAGGTCGCGCCCAACACCGAGGTTGGGCTGGCACGGGTCATTGATCACATCGATTATATCGCTTCGCGTTTCGGCGACGACAGGGTGACGCTGGGATCGGATTTTGACGGCTTGCCGATCTTGCCGGTCGGCGTGCACGACTGCGGTGCCTATGCTGAACTCGTGCAACTGATGATTTCACGAGGTTATCCGGAACAGAGACTGCAAAAAATCTGTTGGGACAACTTTGTGCGCGTTTTTCGTTCCTGCTGCGGCTGATCGATGTGTCGGACAACAGGATGACGTACGCCTGGTTATTGACTCAATCGAGATCAAGAGTTGAAGAGATCCGGCGGCAAGGGCGATGTGGCGGAGACTCGAGGATTAAACTGTCGATCTATTTTGTTGCCTGCATTGTCCAGAGCAACAATCGATAGGGGAATCGAGGTGATCCCCCGGAATCGGTATAATCGCTTTATCATCAATGGCAAAGGAAACATCGATGGCAACAGTCTATGTCACTCGTCAACTCCATTTCAGTGCTGCGCATCGCTTGCATTGCGATAAACTCGATCCACAGACCAATATCAAAATCTATGGTATGTGCAACAACCCCAGAGGACATGGACACAACTATGATCTTGAGGTCACCGTGCGCGGAGAGCCTGATCCGTTGACTGGAATGGTCATCGACCTCAAGGAGCTCAAAGAGATCGTGGCCCGCGAGGTGATCGATCAGGTCGATCACCGTTATCTCAATGAAGATGTCGATTTTTTGCGCGGTGTTGTACCGACTGCAGAAAACCTGGCGGTTGCATTCTGGCGAATTTTGCAGGACAAATTTCCCGGGGCTGAACTTTATGAAATCAAGCTCTATGAAACCCCGCGCAATATGGCGGTTTATCGAGGAGAATAAAAATGGAAACGCGTATACAGCAGCTGGTGCGAGAATTGTTGGTCGAATTGGGAGAAGATCCGGAGCGTGAGGGGTTGCGGCGCACACCCAGCAGGATGGATAACGCCTATCGCTATTTGACCAAAGGTTACAAGGCCGACTTGAAGACCATTTTAAACGATGCGATCTTTTATGAAGAGTGCAACGAGATGGTTATTGTGCGCAACATCGAATATTACAGTTTGTGCGAGCACCACTTGTTGCCGTTTTATGGTCAGTGCCATGTTGCGTATCTGCCCAACAAAAAAATAATCGGTTTGAGCAAAATTCCGCGCATCGTTGATATGTACTCGCGCCGTTTGCAGGTGCAAGAGAGGCTGACGAATCAAATCGCCAACACCTTGTGGGAGGTGCTCGAACCTTTCGGTGTGGCTGTGGTTATGGACGGCAAACATTTGTGTATGATGATGCGGGGAGTGGAAAAGCAAAACAGCTTGATGACCTCAAGCGCCATGCTGGGCGCCTTTCAAAAAGAGCGGATGACGCGGATGGAATTTTTGAGTTTGATCAACAAAAGGGAATGAAAATGACAGAGAAAGCTGACAAGATCATCTGGATCACCGGCAGCGGCCGCGGCATCGGCCGTGAGACTGCCCTTAATCTGGCCAGGCGGGGACAGCGGGTGGTCATCAGCAGCCGGACACAAAGCGATTTGGATGCGGTTATCCACGAGGCCGGACCGACTGGTGCAAAGTTGATGGCGCAAGTCTGCGATGTCACCGATACAGAGGGTGTTGCCCGGTTGGTACGGAAAGTGGAAAAGAGTTGGGGCCCGATCGACGTGTTGGTAAACAACGCAGGTGTTGCTGTTTTTAAAAAACTTGTCAATACCAGTTTGGAAGAGTGGGAAAAAATGATGGCGACCAATGCCGGTTCAGCGTTCCTGTGCACCGCAGCGGTTTTGCCGGGGATGATTGCACGACAGCGAGGCCAGATTATCAATGTGATTTCAGTGGCCGGCCGCCAGCCATTTTACAATTCGGGTGCCTATTGTGCGTCCAAATATGCGATGAAGGGATTCAACGATGTTTTGCGGCTGGAGACGAGGAAACACGGCATCCAGGTCACCGCTTTCATGCCAGGTGCGACCGATACATCGATTTGGGGAAGCTCAAATGCAGATCGGCAAAAGATGATGAAAGCTGCAGAGGTTGCACAAACCCTTGCCGACCTCTGCTGCACGCCTCCCTCGCTTATGGTTGAAGAAGTGGTTATGCGGCCGATCGGCGGTGATCTTTAGCATGAACCTGCTCAGCATTTAAAGGAGAATGCCATGCTCAAGTTGACCTATTTGGGCCATTCCGCCTTTCTCTTGACCGATACTCAACACCATCTGCTTTTCGATCCGTTTTTAACCGGCAATCCGCTGGCGCCGGTGCAGGCGGAAGCGATCAAGGCAGATTATGTGCTGCTCACTCATGGACATGGCGACCACAGCGCTGATGCCATCGCCATCGCCAAACGCCATTCCGCCACTTTGATCGCACCTTATGAACTGGCGATCTATTGTCAAAAAAAGGGGTGCAAGGTGCATCCGATGGGTATAGGCGGTGCCCATGTTTTTGATTTCGGCCGTGTCAAACTGACCATCGCTCATCATGGCTCAGGAATAGATCTGGGAGGAGAAACGCTCGCTTATGTGGGCAGTCCCTGCGGCTACTTGGTGACCCTTGCCGGGAAAACCATCTATCATGCGGGTGATACAGGTTTGTTCAGCGATATGAAATTGATCGGTGAGATGAATCGCATCGATGTTGCCTTGTTGCCGATCGGCGACAACTATACGATGGGGATCGATGATGCCGTCAAAGCGGTCGAATTGCTCAATCCAGGTCTGGCGATACCCATGCATTTCAATACTTTTTCAGTAATTGAATCTGATCCACAAGAATTCGTCGACAAGGTTAAAGCACAAGGACAGCAAGCGCGCTATCTCTTGATCGGTGAAGAAATTCTTCTTTGACTGCCAGTGTTGTGTTCCAGTCCCTGGTGTTGTTTGTTGCACCCGTCATCATCCGTCCCGGCATCCATTTGTGCACCCGGAATTGCCTGTCCCCCAGGAAGGTCAAAGAAATATCTTGCTTCCGTAAGAATAAATTTTTAAACTATTTCTATTTCATTGCTGACTGCATAGGGTCCAGATTTGCAGAGCGGAGAGCGATATCCTCCCCACTTGCTGTCGATGTTGCTCTATCGCTGTGATCGACGGGCGATGTGGTGTGATGCATGAAATCCAAGTCTGAGTGGCTTGGCTCGTTGGTCGTGTGCAGGCGGCATTGGTTTGTGTTCCATGGTTCAATATCGCTTTTTTTAGGGTTGTGAGGAAAATTTGAACACGATTTGTCGCATATGGATTGGCATTCTGTTGATGGTCGCTTTGAACTTTGGCGCCGAATGGTCCGAGCCGATCCTCCCCCTTGAACAGGTTAAAGCCGGAATGACCGGGACCGGCCTCACCGTTTACAGCGGCACTGCGGTTGAGAGCTTTGATTTTCAAGTCCTGGGCATTCTGGAAAATCTTTATCCCCGTTTCGATGTCATCCTGGTGCGTTTGCAGGGTGAACAAGCAGAAAAGTCGGGGGTTGCGAGCGGAATGAGCGGCAGTCCCATGTATATCGACGGCCGCCTTATTGGTGCGCTGGCAATGCGTTTTGGACAGTTCATGAAAGAGCCGATCGGTGCAGTGATGCCGATCGAGTCGATGTTGCAGCTGCTCGAATACCAGGAGTTGCCGCGGCAAAGAGTTGGGGCAGGCAGCGGATGGCTGCAACCCTATCTGCGGACCGTTCTGTGTGGTGCGGAAACGGGTTTTTGGGCGGAGGTGGTGCAGAGATTGGCCGGCAGTGCCGTTACCGGTTCATCGGCATTTCAACCGATTCCAGTACCCCTGGTTTTTTCCGGGGTACAGGCTGACGTGATCAGCGAATTTCACCCGCTTTTTCAGCGGTTGGGCTTTCATGTTATGGCGGGAGGGGCGACTGCTCGAGGCAACGGCACCTCTTCGATCTCCTTACAGCCCGGTTCAGCGGTTGCGCAGCTCTTCGTCGATGGCGATATCAGCATCAGTGCCATCGGTACAGTAACCGGGGTACACGACGGTCGTGTCCTTGCATTTGGACATCAGATATTCAATCTCGGGCCGATTCGTTTGCCGCTGGCGCATGCAACCATCCTGGCGACGATGCCCAGTCTGATGGGATCGAGCAAGATGGCGTTGACGAGTGAAACAGTCGGATCTTTTTGCCAGGACCGCCTCTCGGGTGCGGTTGGTACTTTAGGGGTCTACCCTGAACTGATTCCGGTCGAATTGTTGGTTCGACATGGCGATGCACCCGATCAGCTTTTCAAATTTTCCATGGCTGATGATCAAGCGCTCAACAATGTGACCCCGTTTTTTTTGCGTATTGCGCTTTATCAAGCGCTGATCGCTGCGCGTCTGGCATCAGAGCCAGTCACCACCCGGTTTACCGCTGAATTTCAATTGGCCAATGGGGAGCGGCTCGAACTGGAGGAGCTATATTCTACGGTTCAGGAAATTGGCATGTTGGAAACAGGCAGTGATGTTGCCAATGCCAGCGATCTGGTTGCTGGAGTGCTGGGCGTGATCTTGGTCAATGATTTTGAATCACCGCAGATCAAACATGTCAAACTGCGGGCCGAGTCTTGTCCGGGTGAACAGCTTCTACATCTCAAGGCGGTTCGTCAGAATCGAAAAGAGATAGCGCCTGGCGATACATTGTGTTTGTGGATGACCCTGCAAAAACGCCGCGAAAAAGAGGAGGTTTTGCAGCAACTTATCCCGATACCAGAGCGGATCGACAGCGATGAATTGCAGATCATTGTCAGCAGCGGATCTGCCCTGACCCGTTATGAGGTGCAGACAACGCCGCAAAAATTTCAGCCATATGATTGGGATCATTTGCTTTCGATCGTCAGGAATAGACGCCGAAATGACCGGCTTTATATTCAGGTGCGGGTGAAAGATAGCGGTCTCTATCTGCAAGGAGAAGAGTTGACCGCTTTGCCGCTGTCCATTCTGGAGATCATGGATTCTCCGGCAGAGACCGGGATTGCGAGAAAAACCGCCAATCGCGTTTTATGCGAATATGAAATAGCGACCGACTCACAAGTTCACGGGGCCAAACAGTTGCAGGTTCGCATCGAACGACCGACCAGAGCGTCGCAGTCTGCATCAGAGGCGAAAAAGACAGCGATCGTCTATTGAGGCGTTCGGAAGCGGCATGGGCCAAATATCAAATCGAGTTTTGTGGTTCACATTAGGGTAATTGACATGCAAAAAAGCTATTGGTTGTTTGTTTTTATCGTGCTGGGGCTTGCGGCCCCACTTCATGCCGTCAAAACCCGCAAAATCCAACAGAGCTCATTTTCCTCCTTTTTGCGCGGCAAAGGCAATGAGATATCGATTCTGCACGGCGGCAGATTGACTCCGGGACCACGACAGCGCCTATCCTTCGACAGCGGTGATCCTTACATTTGGGACATGACCATCGATCGACGTGGAAATCTATACATTGCCACCGGCAATGACGGCCGGATCTATAGGTTGACGGCCGCCAACGACAGCCTGTTGGTTTTCGATGCGCCGGAATTGGAGGTTTTTGCGGTTGCATTGGATGGAAGAGACCGCTTGATCGCCGCCACGTCACCGCGGGGCAAGGTTTATCGGGTGAACAAACCAGGCAGCGCCGAGATCATCTTCGATCCGGAGGAATCGTATATTTGGGATCTTGTTGTTGATGCCCAAAACGCCATTTATGTCGCTACCGGCGACGCGGGAAGGATTTATCGAATCGACACCGCCGGAAAGGTTGAATGCTATTTTGACGGCCAAAATGCGCACATCCGCTGTTTGGCGCTTGACAAAGACAACCGGCTCTATGCCGGCAGCAGTCAGCCAGGTGTTGTCTATCGTTTCAATGCCGAAGGCAAACCGTTCGCTCTTTGTGATCCACAGGTTTCTGAAGTACACGATTTGGCGATTGCAGACGATGGAACAGTCTATGCCGCCACGTTAAACAAGCCGATCGCTGATATCGGCGAGCAATTGGTCAGACAACTGAGCCAGAAGAGCGAGACAGCAAATCAAGCGGAGGAAGCTGAGGTGGCTTTGTCCGCACAGTCGATCGTGACACAGGCGGCCAGCCTTTCCACAAAAACAAATGGCTCGTTGTGGCGGATTGACCCTTCGGGACATGGCCGTGAAATCTGGGCTTTTCCGGAAGATCTGGTGCAATGTTTGATGATGACCGCGGATGGCTTGTTGGTCGGCACCGGCAGCGAGGGGAAAATTTATCGTATCAATGCAAATGATGAAACGGATTTGCTCTGCCGTTTTCAGGAATCGCCGGTGACAGCACTTGCTGCGCATGCCAACCGTTGGTTTCTGGGTACTGCCAATATGGGCAAAGTATATGAACTGTTGTCCGAACGATCGAAAACGGCAGTTTTCGAGTCGGAGCCCCTGGATACAGGTTCGCAATCCCGCTGGGGTGTTTTCGATTTAGAAGGCGATGCAACCGCCAGCCAAATTGGTTTCCATACCCGTTCCGGCAATACCGAACAACCTGGGCCTGGCTGGAGCGAATGGCAGCCTGTGCAGCAGGAAAAAAGCGATTTACGAGTCGTCAGCCCGGCAGCGCGTTTCATTCAATGGAAAGCCGAATTCCACACTGCCGACCAAACAGCTGCGGTCGTGCGGAAAGTGGTGATTGCCTATCAGCAAATCAATTTGCCGCCCAGGATCAGCACCTTTATCGTCCACGAGCCGGGTAAATATTATCCGGAAAGTGACAAGCGCGACATTCCATCCGGCAACACACTTGCGGAGCTGCAGGGACTGGTTTATCCGCAGAATCTGCCGGCCAGCACGCCCAAAAAAGGAGCACGCAGCGCCGATTGGATTTTTGACGATCCCAATCTTGATCCGCTGGTTTTCGATCTCTATTACCAGCTTTTGCCTGATGGAATCTGGACACCGCTTTTAAGCGATGCAGCGGCAAGTGTATATTCATGGGATTCTTATCTTATGGCCGACGGACGTTATCGGTTGAAACTCGTCGCCAAAGATACGCCTGAAAATCCCATTGGCCAGGCATTGAGTACGGAAAAGGTGAGCGAACCGTTCGTGGTGGACAACACAGGCCCGGCTCTCAAGGAATTTCAAGTTCAGCGTCAGAATCAGGGTATTCACCTTCTTTTTACGATGCAAGATAATTGGACCGCCATCGAAGCGGTGCATTACAGCTTCGATGCCGAAGCCTGGAAGGTTTTGCAGCCGTTGGACGGTTTGAATGACAGCAAAACCGAGTCTTACCGTTTGCAGTTGACCCAGGCGCCAGGCACTGTCCAGAACCTGACATTGCGCGCGATCGACGCTGTCGGAAATATTACGGTTGAACACCAGAGAATAGGGAAGAATTGACCATGCAAGAACGCGACTGGTCCGCTTTTTCTGCGTTTTTTCAGGACAAAAAGAACCTTTTGATCACCAGTCACCGCACTCCGGATGGCGATGCCATCGGCAGCGAAGTGGCGATGGCACATTATCTGCGCCAACTCGGCAAATCAGTCCATATCGTCAATTTGGATGCAACACCTAAATATTTCCGTTTCCTCGATCCTGTGGATGAAATCACAATTTTCGAACCTGCCGCTTTTGCTGAACTCTTGCCTTGTCTGGATGGCGGGGTTATCGTCGATATCAATGAGTGGAGCCGATTGGCTGAGCTTGGCCGCGCCATCCGAACGCATGGTTTGCCGATTGCCTGCATCGATCATCACATTCCAACTGAACACGTTGGCACTATAGAAATGATCGATACCACTGTTTCTTCGACAGGAGAGTTGGTCTTTGATTTTTTAGATCATTCGAAAGCGGATTGGCAACAGATGATTATCGATGCGCTCTATACTTGTCTGTTGACTGATACCGGTTCCTTCAGATTTTCCAATACCTCACCGCGAACCCACCGTATCGCTGCGCATTTGCTATCTCGGGGCGCGCGATACCGTGAGGTGTATAAGCAAGTCTACGAAAGTTTTTCACAAAACCGCATCCACCTGGCCGGACGTTTAATGGCCAGCATAGTCTTTGAATGCGGCGGCAAATTGGCCTGGTTTGCTCTGCCGCAAGAGATGCTGCGCGAGTCAGGCGTTCAAGCATGGGAGATTGAAGGGCTATCCGAACTGCCTCGCTCGGTGGAAGGTGTTGAGCTCAGCTTGATGTTCAGTGAAACGCGGGATGGTTTGACGAAGGTCAGCTTCCGGTCTGCCGGGACCATTCCGATCAGTGGGTTGGCTGCTGCTTTTGGTGGGGGCGGGCACGCCTTTGCTGCCGGCGCTACCCTGAATGAACCGTTCGAGGAAGCCAAGCAAAGGGTACTTGCGAAAACTCGCGCGATGCTAAACGAACAGGCGGCCTGACACTTTTATGCGCCGCCATCGCCAACAGCTGTAAAAGGAGAGTGGAACAAAGATCATGAACTTGCTCGAAAATGACATGCTCTACTCCCTCCAACGATTGGCCCGGCTTTTTGCGACTGCCGTTGACAATCATGAGTTGTTTAACATTTGTCGCAAAGAGACGATCCGTCTGATTCCATGTGATCTTTTGGTTTTCTTTTTTTATGACAGCGACAAAGAAAATTTTTCGGCGCCTTTTGCCTACAACGCTCTGCCCGATTTCCCTTTCCATGATTTCATTCCCGATCCCGACCCGGACAGTCCGCTGCAGAGAATGCTGCAGAAACAGGAAATTTTGCTCCATGAATCCGTGACCGCGCCGCTGTTCAGCAGCATGCGACAAGAACTTTATTTACCGATTATTTCTCAGCAAAAATTTTATGGCGCCATCTACCTGGGTCGGCGTTCAGAAGACCGCTTTGAGCCGCGCGAAATTCTTCTCGGCGAATTGATCGCCTATGATCTGGCTTCACCGATTCAGCGCATGGACCAGAGCGATCGATTGAATCTTGTCGACCAATCTGCATCGCTTTGGCGGCAAAATTATGCCAATTTGCTTGAGGCGATACCTTTCCCCACCGTTCTGACCGATTTTGCCACCGAGACTTTTGTCGATGCCAACCAGGATTTTTTAACATTGGTTGGCCTGAACCATCAGGAACTTGCTAACTCTATCATCGCTGATGTGCTGGGACCTATCCAGGTGCCAAAGAAATGCGATTTCCCGCTCTTGTTGCGCGGCCAACTGCAATCGACAAATCGACCGATTGAAGTGTTGGCTTCGCTGTATGATCGCAAGCGCCCGCAAAACCATCTGCTGGTCGTTTTACCCGAGGATTTGTATCAGACGGTTTCTCCTGACTCTTTGGTGCAAATTTTACAGCCTCTGTTACAAGGGTGCCGATCGGAGTGGAAGGCTGAAACCATGACAGCGGACTTTTATCGGGCGGCGAGCAGCGCTTTGGAGCTGCTTAAAGGAGCATGCCTGGTGGTGCGGATCGCCCAACCGCAGGTGGAAACAGCTGCAATCGCCTGTCAATCCGAAGCCATGCGCGCTCAGGTCGACCGATTGGCCGAATATGGCCCTGCACAACGGGTGCTCGAGAAAAACAGCGCGGTTTACCTGTCGCAAATAACCGAACAATCGGCAGATCCGAACTGGGCGACCGCCGCGCGGGAATGCGGATTTGTCAGCATGGCAGCGGTACCCATCCTGCAACCATCTTTTCTGCTCGGCAGCCTGATATTCTTCGACAGCAAGGTCCACCGCTGGTCGGATAAAGAAAAGAATATGCTGCATCTGCTTGCCGATATTTTTTCTTTTTTACTCAAAAAACGCCAAGTCCTGCAGTCTCTGCAATTTCAAATCGATCAGATAGCAGGCCTGCGGGCGATTGTGCAGATCATTGCCAATGAAATGAACGATGAAGAGAGTGTGCAGGCTCTGGTTGTGCAGTTGCGCAAAGTCATCGATTTCGATTACTTTTCTCTGACCATATTCGAAACTGCATCACAAGCTACCCTTTGTTATGATATCGCCGCCCGCTCAGTGCATTCGACTCTGGGTGCGGATTGTCATTGGCAGCCAATTGAAAAGAGCGAAATGGGTTGGGTTAGACGAAAGGATGCCTTCGTACCTAAACTGGAACCGCTGATCCGCACCGATCGCCTGCCGTTTTCAATGCCGTCGCATACCAGTTTACTGGTCTTGGGCAAGACGCGATATTATGGCAATCTGGCTTTGGGGCGAATCAACGACCGACCTTTTGGCCGTGAAGAGATTGAATATCTCAAGATTGTGGCCAAGCATCTGGCAGTGATATTGGGCCGAACCGATCTGTTCAAACGGCTCGAACGCCAAAGTGAAAAGCAGACACATTTTTTTACCGAAGCGATGCAGATCGGCGGACAACTGCAGGCCGAAAAAATTCAGGAAGCTTCTCGCCAAGCCATTCAGGCGATCTTTCAGCCTGACCAGATCCATTTGCACCATTTGGACGAGGATTATTTCAAGTGGTTGCCCGAGAACCTGCGCGAATTTATGGTGCCGGAACGGATTGAGCATTTGACAGAGCAACTGTACCGAGATCGTTCTGCAGTTCTCTTTGTTGCGCCGCGCGATTTCTGTGAAACTCTGTGCGATAAACGGGCTTTGACAACCGAATTCGACCGTTTTCAACCCTTTGCGCTGATACCTCTGCCTGCCTGCCGAGGTGATGTTTTGCAGATCATGGCAGTCAGCTGGCCGTCTTCCAGGCAGTTTACCGATCAGGAGATCGAATTTTTCCAATTGATTGCCAATTCCACACTGCAGGCTTTGGAAAACGCCGAAATGTTTCAGCATGCACAGGAAACCGTTGATAACCAAAAAGAATTTATCCGAATGCTTTCACATGATTTACGAACTCCTTTGCAAAGCATAAAGAGTTTTACATCTCTCCTGCAAGAAGAAAACAAGTCCCACGATTTGCAGCATTTGCCGGAATATCTACAGCGCATCGATGCAAATCTCAACCAAGTGCAGACTTTGATGAACGAGCTGGGCGAATGCCAGCAATTCGACGAAGAATCCTTGCGGTTTGAGCGGATCGATCTCAATCGGTTGTTCAAAGATTTGCTCGGATCGTTATCCGGCCAGTTGCTGGAAAAGAGGATCCAGGTCGAGATCCAATCCGACTTGCCTGAAGTATTGGCCGACCGTTCGGCGTTAATGCATGTTTTTAACAATCTGCTTACCAATGCTATCAAAGCGGTCGAAAAGCAGTCTCAGCCGAAAGTCGAAATCGGCTGTCGGGAAATGGACATCGAGTACCACATCTTTGTGCGCGATAACGGGATGGGACTACCCGCCGGGCTGGAGGAAAAGATATTTCAACCGTTTTTCAAGAGTTCCGATTTGGGCTTTCGCTCCGAAACCGGTCTGGGGTTGGCGATTGCTGATAAATTGGTGCGCCGCCATAACGGCAGGATATGGTCTGGCAACCATGCCGGGGGTGGTGCCGTCTTTACGGTCAGTTTGTGCAAGGAAACGGCTGCAGCTGCTGACTAGAAAATTGACCAGAAGGAACAGCTTCGAGAGCCTCTTGGGCCCAAATCATCGCGGCTGAAGGCAGGGCTAGCGATCTTAAAACCGAGATAAATAAAATGACCTCATCACCATCTGCTGAGCAGCAGGAAAAGACAGGGCAACGCGTGTTGATCATCGAGGATCATCCTGAACAAGCCCATCTGATGGAATTGATTCTCAAACGGGCCAAAACGAACTTTGCCGTTCAGATCTTTCACGATGCCGAGAGCGGCTTGGCAGCCTTGGGCAGGGCAAATTTCGATGCGGTTGTACTCGACTACAATTTACCCAAGATGAACGGTTTGGAAGCGTTGGCTGTTATTCAACAGCGGCAGCCGCTTTTGCCGGTGGTGATGGTGACCGGGCAAGGAGATGAACGCATCGCAGTCACGGCGATGCGTCAAGGCGCAGCGGATTATTTGGTCAAGACTCGGGATTATCTCGACCTGTTGCCAAGGGTTCTGGATCGCGCCATCAAAGAACAAAAACTCTCTTCGCAACTCAAGCTGAGCGAACAGCGTTACTTTGCTCTATTCGACCGTGCCAGCATTGCCATCTTTATCGCCCAGACTGAAAACCAAAAGCTCATTCAAGTCAACAAAAACGCCACCGAATTGTTGCACTGTTCCAGCGCTGATTTGATCGGCCGCGATTGGCGGGAGATTTTTTCATTGCGATCTCGACAGCAAGTGGATCAATTTTTTCACAAGTTGCTGAACGAGCATCAGGCAGACAGCAATGAACTTATCCTGGTACGCTCCGACCGCCGTCTGATCCCTGTTGACATCAACGCCAGTTTTTTGGAAATCGGTGAGAATCAGGTGGTCCAGCTGTTTGTCCGCGATATCAGCGAAAATGTCAAAATGCAACAGCAGCTGCTGTTGAGCCGTCAACGACTCCTGTCTCTGTTTGACGGAATCACCGACTTGATCTGTGTCTTGGATCGATCTTTCAGCCTGCTCATGGGCAACAAGCACTATGCTCAAGTCGCGGCACAGAATACCAAACAGATCATCGGAGAAAAATGTTATCGCGCGCTATTTGCCCGCTCAGAGCCGTGCGTAAATTGTCCGGCACTGGAAACCTATCAAACCGGTAAGTCCAAATTTGTCGAGATCTATTATCATGGCCGGACCTATCACATCTGGACGTTTGCCATGGCGGGGTTGGACGGCAAACCGGAATATGTCGCCGAGTATGCCAAAGATGTTACCGAGCAGAAAGAGATCGAAAAGCAACTGATCAAATCGGAAAAATTGGCGACAGTAGGTCTGTTGTCGTCCGGAGTCGCGCATGAATTGCGCAATCCGCTCAATGTGATCGAGACCGCCCGCTATGCCCTGGAAGATCTTTACGCCAAAGACAACGAGGAAATGGCCAAACGTCTGGCCATCATCAAAAAGAACGTCCGCCGCGCCTCCATCATAATCGACAATTTGCTGCAATTTTCTCGGCACTCAGAGTTTGAACGCGAAAGGATCGATGTAGAAAAACTGGTCGACGCCACTCTTGAACTGGTAGAGAAAGACATTGCCCAACGCCATGTTGAAATTCAGAAAAAATATCAAAATATTCCGCGGGTTTTTTTCAGCCTGGATTCACTGAAACAGGTATTCTTGAATGTCATTCTCAATGCCGTCCAGGCCATGCCAAAGGGCGGTACTTTGACCATTTCTACAGCGGCCGCCGATAGCAGTTGGGTAACCATCGATTTTGCCGATTCCGGCGAAGGGATCTCTGAAGAAAACATGAAACACATTTTTACCCCCTTCTTTACCACCAAGCACCATCGTGGCGGAACCGGGCTAGGGCTTTATCTTTCCTATTCGATTATCAAACGCGAAGGGGGCGATATTTTTTGTCAGAGCATCGAGGGAAAAGGGACGACTTTTACAATCAAAGTGCCGAGGGCACAAAACGACAATTCTGCGGGCAGGAAATGAAAGATCAACTCTTTGCTGTTGACAATCATTAAGGGAATTATTAAATTAAATGTTTAAAATTGTTCAAGTTCGATCAAATTTCATCCCGGCCGATTCGGAGTACCGCAGTGAAATCCTGGCGGCTTCGCTGGGCTGCGGTCGAGTCATTGGCGCAAAGAATCGACCTTCACAATTGCCCCTCAATTCATCATATCGACTTGGATATTATCGACCCACAATCTGGGTATGAGGGATGATTAACGGATGCAGCCAACCTCCAGCATTGATCACGGCAGTTTTCAAACTGCACAGAGCTCGTTCATAACCATCGATTTGGATACGATTCTTAAACCGATTTACGCTGACTTGCAGCGGTTTGAACATGATTTCGCAGGGCTTTTGCATTCGGATATTCCACTTGCTGATCAGGTGGTCAGCTATTTGTCCCGTTTTCGCGGCAAACGGTTGCGCCCCTCTTTGGTCCTGCTGTGCGCTCGTTTGCACGGCGACGCCACATTGCAGTCTTTACAAGCCAGTATTGTGGTCGAATTGTTGCACACCGCCACCTTGGTTCACGATGATGTCGTCGATGATTCGGATCGACGGCGCGGTGTTCCGACCGTCAACAGCCTGTGGGACAACAAAATTTCGGTTTTGATCGGCGACTATTTGTTCTCAAAAATATTGTCCGCATTGCTGGATTTGCAGGATAAAAATGCGTTGGCGATTTTTTCGAAAACCGCAAAAGAGATCACCGAAGGGGAGTTGCTGCAGATCGAGCGGCTGACCGATTTCGATCTGCAAGAATCGGTCTATTATCAACTGATCGAGAAAAAAACAGCATCTCTATTTATTGCAGCCTGTGACCTGGGCACCCTGACCGTCGACGGCCGGCCCGAGAATCGCAACCGCATGTGCGAGTTTGGCCGCCATTTCGGCCTGGCCTTTCAAATCCAGGATGATCTGTTGGATTATATCGGCGATTCATCCCGCCTGGGCAAGCCAACCGGCAATGACATTCGCGAGGGCAAGATCACCTTGCCGCTGATTCATGCCTTTTCATGTGCCGGCCAGGACGAAAAAGAGGAGATCCTTGAGCTTTTTCGGGGCGGTATTTCGTCCAATGAAGAGGTCCACCAGGTCGTTGAATTTGTCAATCGCTATGAAGGTGTCGACTATTCGCTCAATGTGGCATCCGGGCATGCTCAGGCAGCTAAAGCTGTTTTGGCGCATTATCCTCTTTCCAAGATTCGAGAATCCCTTGAACAGCTCGTCGACTATTCCATCCACCGTGAAAAATAGATGTGTGCAGTTGCTCCGTTTTTTTCTAATACTATGGGCAACGACTTGTATTGCATGCCAGCGTTCTGCTCCGCTGCCGGTGGTAGAGTCAACCGACTTTTTGATGGATACGCTGGTTTGGATCAAGGTTTTTGACCCGGATCAGAGCACCGATCAGATCGCTGCGGCGATCTCTGCCGCCCGGCACGAGATGCAACGCATCGATTCGCTGACCAATCTCTATTCAGATTCCAGTTCGGTCAGCATGGTCAATCTTTCAGCTGGCAAAAAAACCATGGAAGTCGATGCGGCGGTTATCGATATTCTCAAGCTCAGCTTGTCGATTTATCAACTCTCGGATGGGGCTTTCGATCCAACCATTGCCCCTGTAAAAAAGCTGTGGGGCTTTGGGTGGCAAGATTCTTTGCGGGTTCCCGAAGCAGCCGCCCTTTTGGCGGCCTGCAAGAGTGTCAATGCCTCGGCAGTCGTTGTCGACTCGCCCCGGATTTTTTTAACCATCCCCGGCGCTGCCCTCGATCTGAGCGGGGTGTCAAAGGGCTATGCGGTTGACCGCGCGATTGCGGTTTTGGCTGGACAGGGTATCCGGGATGCGATGGTCGATGCCGGCGGTGATTTGCGCACCCTGGCCAGCGGTTACACGAGCGGCAAACGCAATGTCTATATCCGGCATCCGCGAGACAGCGACAAATTTTGGGGGCGTTTCCCGCTGGATACAGGAGCAGTGGCAACGTCAGGTGATTATGAGCGTTATTTTGACCAGGATTCGCTGCGCTACCACCATATCCTCGATCCGGCCACCGGTTATCCCGCACGCGGATGTGTCAGTGTGACGGTGTGTTCGCCATCTTGTGCGCTCAGCGATGCACTCTCCACCGCGGTATTTGTCATGGGCCCCCAAAAGGGATTGGCACTGCTCGAAAACCTGTCACAGGCCGAAGGCTTGATTATCTATCAGGAGGAAGGCATGCTGCGGGAGGTCATGACAAAGGGCATGGCCGCTGGCTATGTGCCCCTGCATTGAGACATCTGCAAAAATCAGTGTATAGAAACACACCAAGAACAAACGATAAACATAGGTTTTCTTATGGCAAAATCTTTGGTTACAGGCGGTGCAGGGTTTTTGGGCTCTCATCTCTGCGAATATCTCTTGAACAAGGGACATCATGTCATTGCGATGGACAATTTGTTGACTGGAACCATCAGCAACATCGAGCATTTGCAGGGTGAACGTTTTAAATTTGTTAAACATGATGTCACGGAATATATTTATATCGCCGGCAAAGTCGATTTTGTCTGGCATTTTGCCTCGCCGGCCAGCCCTCTTGACTATTTACAGCTGCCGATTCAAACTCTCAAGGTTGGCGCTCTGGGCACCCACAAAGCACTGGGATTGGCGCTGGAAAAGAACGCTGCGTTTATCTTGGCTTCGACCTCGGAGGTCTACGGAGATCCCATGATCCATCCGCAACATGAGAGCTACTGGGGCAATGTCAATCCGGTCGGCCCGCGCGGTGTCTATGATGAAGCCAAACGGTTCGCCGAAGCATTGACCATGGCCTATCACCGATATAAAGGAGTCGACACCAAAATCGTGCGTATTTTTAATACTTATGGTCCGCGCATGCGGCCCAACGATGGTCGTGCAATTCCCACGTTTATACCGCAAGCGTTGGCGAACAAGCCGATCACCATCTTTGGCGATGGATCACAAACGCGCAGTTTCTGTTATGTAGATGATCTGATAGAGGGTATCTATCGCTTGATGATGTCTGCTTATCATGAACCGGTGAATATCGGCAATCCCTGCGAAATGACCATTCGGCAGATGGCGGAAACCGTCATTCGTTTGACAGACAGCTCCAGCAAAATCGTTGAAAAACCCTTGCCTGTGGACGATCCCAAGGTGCGACAGCCGAATATCGCCACTGCAAAGCAGATACTCGATTGGGAACCCCGCATCGAGTTTGAAGAGGGGTTGTGCCGCACGATCGCCTGGTTTCGGCATAAAATGTCGGCAGAGGAAAGTTGAGCCGTGCAAGAACCACAAAAGATTTTGCTCATCCGTCTGAGTTCCATCGGCGATATTTTGCTCACCACTCCCTTGCTGCGCCTGCTGCACAGGCGTTTTCCACAAGCACAAATCGATTTCGTCGTCAAGGAACAGTTTCGCGATCTGTTGCGCTGTGATCCGGCGATCGGTACTCTGTATACTCTGGCGAGCAGGGCAGGATTCTCCGGTCTGACGGCTTTGCGTGCCGAATTGCATGCACAGAATTATGATTTGGTTGTCGATGTTCACAACAACTGGCGCAGCCGATTCCTTTGTCTGGGGTTGAAGGGTGGCCGGGTGGTACGCTACCGCAAATACGCGTGGCAGCGGTTCCTTCTCATCCGGGCAAAAATCGACAAGTATCCAGGCGAAATTCCCGTGCATCGCCGCTACCTCGATACCGTGCGGGATTGGGGAATTGCAGACGACGGCCAGGGCTTGCAGATCGCCCTTGATCCGACCGATCGGCAGCAGGTGCAACTGGTTTTGCAGCAAAACGGATACCGCCTTGATGAGCTGCAACTCGGTTTTGCACCGGGAGCAGGGATGCCGACGAAAATCTGGCCGGCTGAATATTTTGCCCTGCTGGCTGAGCGTTGTTTGCGGCAGGCCAATGTGCGGATCTGGCTGTTCGGCAACCAGGCTGACCGCGATGCGGCTGAGCGCATCTGCCGGGTTCATCCGGACAGAATCGTCGATATGACCGGTAAATTCACATTGATGCAGACATCCTGCGCCCTTGCTGCAATGCAAGGTTTGGTCTGCAACGATTCAGGCCTGATGCATCTGGCCACCGCAGTCAAATGTCCTGTATTGGCGATCTTTGGGCCGACCACCCGGCAGTTCGGCTTTTACCCCCAGGGTTCTCAGGTAAAAGTTATCGAACACGAACATCTGGATTGTCGACCATGCAGCGCTTATGGCTCGAAGCGATGTCCGCGCAACCATTTTCGCTGCATGAGAGAGATCGATCCACTGCGAGTCTATGAAATGGTAGAGCCATTTTTTCATCTCATTTGAAAACAATGTGGCTTTGCCCTTTGCATCTTTTTGATAATTTTTTATATTATTGGACTTTGGTGGTGTCACTTAATGGGATACCCGTCATGGCGATTTTACTGCACCATCGCAGTTCGAACCAATTGACAATTTGAAAAAGGAGAGAGGGTGAAAGGCCAAGAATTAGCCGATCGCATCGTTCGATATGTGTTGGATAGGAAAGGCCGTGACATTACCATTATGGATCTGCGCGGCATCACCTCGATCACCGATTATTTTATAATCTGTACTGTTGAATCGTCTGCGCAGGCTAAAGCAATAACGGAGCATGTTGCTGAACAGCTCGATCGCGATCAGATAAGGCCTTGGCATATCGAGGGAACTCAAGCGAGCCAGTGGGTGCTCATCGACTTTGTCGACGTGGTTGTCCACATCTTTCAGCCGGAAACCCGGGCTTTTTACAATTTAGAAAAACTATGGGGCGATGCGAAATTTATCGATGTAAAGGACAGCGATGAAACCTCAGATTTACGTGCGCACTCGTCTTGAAAATGCGTTGCGCGCCTTGGGGATCGATCCCATCGACCCCATATTGCTCAATTTGGACAAACCGAAGCAAGACGGATTCGGAGATCTGGCGATTACATCAGCGATGAGTCTGGCCCGCGATTTGCGCCAGCCGCCGCGCAAGATTGCGGAAAAACTGCTCCAACTTCTCGATCTGGATCAATTTTACATCGAAAAAGCTGAAATTGCCGGTCCCGGATTCATCAATCTCTATCTGGCCAAGTCGTGTTTGCAGCGAGCGGTCCTCGAGATACTCGATGAAAGAGATACCTTTGGCAGCGATGATTGGGGGAAAGGCATTCGGGTTCAATTTGAGTTTGTCAGCGCCAATCCCACTGGACCTCTCAATATTGTCAGCGCCCGTGCGGCAGCCATCGGCGATGTTTTGGCTGCCCTGCACGAGAAGGTTGGCTTTGTGGTAGAGCGGGAGTACTATGTCAACGACGCCGGCCGCCAGGTCAACCTATTGGGTGCCTCTCTGGATGTGCGTTACCGGGCGGAATTGGGCACTGCCGGTGAAATTCCCGAGGGAGGATATCACGGTGCCTATCTGATCGATCTGGCCAAAGCGATCCTGGAAGAATATGGATCCAGTCTGGCGGAATTGCCGGACCAGGAGCGCCGAGAGCGTCTTGGCCGTTTGGCGTTGGATGCGATGCTGGCCAAGCATCGGGCCAGCCTGGACAAATACCGCCTCAACTATGATCGTTGGTTTCATGAAACCAGATTGCGTCAGCAAAGCGAACACCTCAATGTGTTGAAAGTTTTGCAAGACAAGGGATTGATTTATGAAGACGAAGGTGCGACCTGGTTTCGGTCGACGCAATTCGGCGATGAAAAAGATCGTGTGTTGGTGACCAGTGAAGGTGAGCCGACCTATTTTTTAATCGACATTGCCTATCATCAGAACAAATATCAGCGCGGTTTTGCGGTGTTGCACGATCTTTGGGGACCTGACCACCACGGCTATATCGATCGCATGCGAGCGGCCATACAAGCCTTGGGTTATGCGGCCGACAGTTTCCGGGTCCATATTATCCAGCAGGTCAATTTGTTCCGTGGCGGCCAGGTGGTCAAAATGTCCAAACGCGCCGGCGAAATTATCGAGATGGATGAGTTGATCGAAGAGGTGGGAGTCGATGCGGCGCGCTATTTCTTTGTCGACCGCCGGTTGTCGCAGCCTCTGGATTTTGATATCGATCTGGCCAAAAAGAAATCGGATGAAAATCCGGTCTATTATATCCAATATGCGCATGCGCGCATCAGCAACGTCCTGCGTTATGCAGAAGAACAGGGTTTCAACAGCGCCATGGCAGCGGATTTGTCGGTCCTGACCAACGATGCGGAAATGGAACTGATCAAGAAATGCCTCGAGTTTCCCCAGGTGGTGAGCAAAGCAGCGCAATTTATCGAGCCGCATCGCCTTCCCAACTATCTTTATGAATTGGCGAATGTTTTTCATCGTTTTTACCACGACAATCGAGTGGTCAGCGACGATGGAGCGCTTACCCAGGCGCGGCTGCTGCTGATCCAGGCCACGCGGCAGGTTATCAAAAATGGACTGACGCTGATGCAAATCACAGCGCCGGAAAACATGTAATCGTTTTGTTTTTTTCTGGTAAAAGACCGCGAACACAAGTGAGGAAAAGATGGCGCTTTTGGTTGTGGGATCAGTGGCTTACGATTCGGTCGAAACACCCTATGACCGGGTGGAAGATGCATTGGGTGGGTCGGCAACTTTTTTTTCTGCGGCCGCCAGTTTCTTTACTCCGGTGCATCTGGTGGCGGTTGTGGGTTCGGATTTTCAAACTGCGCAAGTCGATTTTCTGCGCGAACGCGGGGTGGATTTCAGCGGCCTGACGATCGAGGAGGGAAAGACGTTTCGATGGAAGGGGCGCTATCTCGAGAATATGGTCGATCGCGAGACCATTGAAACGCAATTGAATGTTTTCCAGGACTTTAATCCCATATTGCCGGCATCGTTTTGTGACGATGCAACTGTTTTTCTGGCCAATATCGGTCCGGAACTGCAATACCATGTGGTTCGTCAGATGCACCGGCCGCAATTTATCGCCATGGATACGATGAATTATTGGATTCAAGGCGCACCGCAAGAACTGCGTCGGACGCTGGCAACTGTGGATGCCCTGCTGATCAATGATTCCGAGGTCCGCGAATTGTCGGGAGAGACCAGTCTGTTAAAGGGTGTGAAAAAAATACAAACGATGGGTCCCAAAACTCTCGTGGTTAAAAAGGGCGAGAACGGTGCGATGCTCTTTCATGAATCTGATTTATTCGTTTGTCCAGCTTTTCCGGTTGACCGGGTATTCGATCCGACCGGCGCGGGCGATACTTTTGCCGGCGGTTTTATGGGAACAATCAGCATGAAAAACGATTTTTCCGTCGCGACGCTGCGGCAAGCTATGGTCTTCGCCACTGCCCTCGCTTCATTTGCAGTTGAAGGGTTTGGCGTCGACCGCTTGCGGACTCTGCAAAAAGCGGCAATCAACCAACGCGTGCAGCGGCTCTATGAAATGACGCATTTCGAACTCGAGAGTTTATCATGAAAATTTCTACACGGACTATCGCGGTATCGACGCGCGGAGACTGCGATAGCGTGGATATAACGCCTCAAGTCGCTGACGAAATGGGAAAAAGCGGGATGAAGAATGGAATTGCGGTCCTGTTTGTTCCTGGATCAACGGCGGGATTGACCACTATCGAGTACGAACCCGGTCTTTTGGCGGATTTGCCTGAGGCTTTTGAGCGCGTTGCGCCGACCGACAAGTCCTATCATCATGACCAGCGCTGGGGTGATGGCAACGGCCACGCCCATATCCGCGCGGCGCTGATCGGACCGTCGCTGACGGTGCCGTTTAGCGATGGCCGGTTGCTGTTGGGGACGTGGCAGCAAATCGTTTTGCTCGATTTTGACAATCGACCGCGTCAGCGAAAAATTGCTATGCAATTGCTCGGCGAATAGAAAAACCTCTGCAGCTCGTGCAAAATCAGGATTCGGCGTGATTGAAATCAGCGACATAACCTACACTTATTCATCGACTGAACCTGCGGCGCAAGTGCTCAAGGGCGTGTCATTGACCATCACGCCGGGTGAGGCTATAGCGGTGATCGGCCCGAACGGCTCGGGGAAAACCACTTTGGCCCGCTGCCTAAATGCGCTTTTGATCCCCACCTCTGGCACTGTAAGGGTCGACGGCCTGGACAGCCGTGAACCGCTGAATTGGCGGGCCATTCGCCGCCAGGTCGGCATGGTCTTCCAAAATCCTGACAATCAAATCGTATCCGCCTCGGTTGAACGCGAGATTGCGTTTGGTTTGGAAAACATCGGCATGCCAACAGATGAAATGCGGGCGAGGGTGGATGCCATGTTGGAAAAGTTCGATCTGCAGCGCTATCGCCATAAAAGCCCGCACTATCTGTCGGGCGGCGAAAAACAACGGCTTGCTCTTGCTGCGGTTCTGGCCATGAATCCGCTTTACCTGGTGTTGGATGAGCCGACAACCTTGCTCGATCCGCGCAGCCGTTTATCTATTTTGCAGATTGTGAAGGAACTTGGCGACCCAAATCTGCAGACAATGCCGATCAGCACCATTTTGATCACGCAATTCCCCGATGAAGCATTGGCTGTTGATCGCGTGGTGGTTTTGAACGACGGCCGGATCTGGAATCAAGGTCCGCCGCCAGAGGTTTTTCAACGCGTGGATGATCTCGCTGCGATCGGGCTGGAACCACCGGTGCAATTTTATTTGCGAAAAATTGCCCATGAACGCGGATGGATCTGAGTACGTCCAATGCGATCGGTCTATGTTCTCACGGATGGTCGACATCTCTTTCAGTTCTCGGAGGTAAAGGTGCGCTGTTCCGCGCTAATCGCTGGAATCGTTGTTGGTGTCATCAGTCATTTGATGGCCACTCCATTCGGACTTTTTTTTAACGACCAGACCCTCAGAGTCGATTATTTTCGCACCGGCACAGCAGAGCAGGAGATCATCAGTATCGACGCTTTGCGCACGGAAGGTCAGTGGCCGGGAAGCCGGACACAGCTGGTCGATCGACTCGATCGCGGCAACCATCGTGTCCAGATCGTACACAAAGATGATTCACGAATTCTTTTCTCACAGGGGTACAACACAATTTTTCAAGAATGGCAATCGACTGAACCGGCAAGACAGGGGATTTTCCGCACTTTTCACGAAAGCGTTCGCACTCCGATGCCAAACCAACCGGTGGTGTTGCGCTTCGAATCGCGAAATCGGTTTGGTCAATTTGAAACAGTAGCTGAAACAACCATCGATCCACAGGCGAAAAATATCAACCGCGAGGTGCGACCGCCGCTGGCTCCAGTCTGTTCGTTCGTGCAAAATGGTCTGCCCAGCGAAAAAGTCGATCTGGTATTCCTGGGGGACGGTTATCGACCGGAAGAGATGGAGAAATACCACCGCGATACCGAGCGAGCCATTGCCAGCTTGTTTCAAAACGAACCGTTTAAAAGCCGAGCAAAGGATTTCAATGTCTGGGTTGTCGATGTCTGTTCAGTCGATGCGGGAATCGACGAACCTTGTCGATCTCTATGGCGATCGACTGCTCTCGGTACGAGCTACAATGCCCTGGATTCGCCGCGCTACATTTTGACCATTGACAATTGCGCCGTGCGCGATTTTGCTGCCGCTGCGCCCTATGATGCCATCGCGATTCTGGTCAATTCCCCGCGCTATGGCGGCGGGGGAATTTTTAATCAATTTGCCATTTCCTTCACCGGCAATGCGCCCGGTGAACCGGACTGGTGGTGCGATTATGTGTTTGTCCACGAATTCGGTCACTCTTTTGCCGGTTTGGCCGATGAGTACTATTCTTCGCAGATTTCTTATCTTGATTATTACCCGGAAAACACCGAGCCCTGGGAGCCCAATATCACCGCTGTTCTCGATACGAACAACATCAAATGGGCGGGATTGATGGACCCGGCGACTCCCGTGCCGACACCGTGGGACAAATGTCGTTATGATTCACTATCGGCTCTTGTGCAACGGCTCGATGCTGGCCATGTCGACTATAAAAATGGAATCGCTGAAATGCAGGCCATTTTGCGCAATCCGGATGTCGCGGGCAAGATCGGTTGTTTCGAAGGGGCGGGATACGCCTCGCGCGGATTATTTCGGCCGGCGATCGATTGCCGGATGTTTTCGAAAAGCATGGCCCCATTTTGTTCTGTTTGTCAACAGGCCATTGAACAAGTCATCGACAGTCAAAGCCGCTGAATGTTCTATTGATGGTGCAGTGCTTGACATCGTTGGTGATGCAGGTAGGGTTGCTTGCGCGGCGGACATGCCTGGGATAGAACCTCGCCCGGCGCGGCAGCAGCAGAAAAAATGTAGGGATGGCTGGATTCATGCCTCAAGGCGTGCTCACACAATCTTTGATTGATCTCGAGGCGTTGGAGCTTGATTTGGAGCGTCTTTGCCGTCGGGAAGGCGTTGCTGCCTTTTTAATCGATCCATCAGGACGTCCGTTGACCAAGGTGATCTGTCCGCAGCTGTCGGCAGATGACTGTGCTCATTTGACTGCCTGGTTCGTTCCTTGTACGGAACTTCGGTTTCTGTCTGCGCAGGATCGGGATGTGTTGTTCACGCATTATGGCCATGGCCAGGTCGTGCGCATGTTGTGTCCCCTTTATCATGGAGCGGACCGTCTTGGATTTCTGGGGCTGATCCGGCTGACCGGCAAAGAAAGCGAGAACCTAATCCACAGTTGGGCAAAACAGAATGAAGATCCTTGCTTGCCCAGCGAAGAGAACCTCAGGCGGGTCGATGAGTTTCCTTTTGAGCCTGACGAGGGGTGTTTCGATTTGCTCAAGCGTTTTTCAGCTGAGCTCCTTCCCTTGTTGGTTCCAGACAACAAGAAACCCGCGTCTGATCGATTGACCGATGAAGCGAGCAAATCTCGGTCAGAGGATGCGGCGGACTTGATCGAGCGACAGCAGGTTTCTGCAGAGGAAGAGCCTTCTGCACTCCCGCTTCTGCAGACAGATTGGCTGGAAGCTCTGGCCTTGCCCATGGTCGTACTGGATAAAAAAGATCGAATCCTTTTTTGGAGCGGCGAAGCGGCAAATGTTCTTAAAATATCGCCGCAGGCGGTTCTCCTTACCGATTTTGATGCTTTGATTTTGGCGCCAAAAAAAACGATTTGGAAAAGCTGGCTGCAATCTTTTCGCAGCGATCCGGGAAAAAACAAATTCTTCCCAGATGACACTTTGCCGGTTTTGGACAATGACGGCGACATGGTGCGGATCAAATGCCAGCTGAGCCGGGATTCGCGTTTGCCTGCGGATGCGATTTTGGTCGCTTTTGTGCAGTGGGAAAGAGAAAGCGATTTTTCACGCCAGGCTGAGCTGATCTTGCTGATGCGGGATAGTATGGCCCGGAGACCGCTGAATCTGGTCACCGATTTCCGGGGCGACTTGTTGCCCGATCTCAATCCAAAATGGTCAAAAGCTTTTGCTGCACGCAATCTCAAGAGACTGGCGATCGTCGAGCTTCTCGACAGTCCACCAAGGGGACAGATTGCCAAACACCTGCAACAGCTCAAAACGATGCCGGATCAAACCCTGACATTCACCGGTTCAATGGTGGGCGAGAGCTGTTCTATCAGCTTGCAGTTGGATCAGCAGACAGAAAGAATTCAATGGATATTGTCCAGACCGCAGCAGAATCAAAAAACGGTACCTCAGGACGATTCGCCAGCCAATTGGCAGCTGGAACCGGTTTTTGTGCTGCTGAACCGACTTGGCGAAAAGTTTGATTCGCTCTTGCAGGAACTCATCGCCCACGTAGAAAGCGCTTTCCCGTCATCCGCCCAATTGCCGGAAGCAATCACGAAAACTTTACAAAAGGCGAGCAATTTATCTCGGCAATTATCTGACCTGAATGCGGAACGGTCCGCCGATGATCAAATTATTTGGCTCAAGACGATTCTCTATCAGGCAATTGCGATTCAACAGCAGCTGTTCCCGGTGACAGTTGGATTTCATCTCGATCTCGACAGGCGGCCGTGCGTGGTGCGCGGTGATGCCGGACAGCTTTATCGGGCTTTTTCCCGTTTGTTTGATTTTTTGCGCCGATCGCTGCCGGATGGCGGCCAAATCGCCGTGCGAATGCGGCGACAAACAGAACACCCTGTGGAAAGAATCGATCTGGAGATTTCAGGTGCGGGGCAAAAGTACGTAAAAGGTGGACTGCGCGGTTTGCTGGATCGCTTGCAGAAAGACGGCGATTTGCACAGCGGTTTGTTGGACCTGGCCTCGGCCTATTCAATTTTTAAAAAACATGGCGGCGAACTGCAAATGGTCGCCCAGGCTGATGATCAATCGGTTTTTCTGCTGGCCTTGCCGGCGATAGAAGTCGCTGAACAGGCCGCCGCTCCCCAGGATGAATCCAGCCATCAAACCGTTTTGTTGATCGATGATGATGCTGAGATTATCGAGATCAACACCTTGATGTTGGTCAAAAATGGATTTCGCGTTTGCGCCGCCTGCAGTGCACAGGAGGGAATCGACTTTCTCCGCGATCATCCCAACGAAGTTGATTTGGTCATGGTCGATGTAATGCTGCCGGATTGGGATGGAGTAAAATTGGCGGAAACGCTTGTGGCACAACAGCCGAATTTGCCGATCATCTTGAGCAGCGGCGTCACCCCCATCAGCAGCCATTGGCGTTTTTTAAACGAACACCGCAGCGCGTGGCTACAGAAACCGTTTACCTGCCAATCCCTGGTCCATACCATCTCTTCGCTTCTACAGCCACCGAGCACCGGTTGACGAGTTAAATTGCGAAACGAAAGTTGATGATATCGCCATCCTTGACGATATAGTCCCGTCCTTCGAGACGCAAGACGCCGTCGTTTCGACATTGTGCCAACGATTTGCGCTGGATAAAATCCAAATAAGCGACCACTTCAGCGCGGATAAATCCACGTTCGAAATCCGTGTGAATGGCGCCAGCTGCCATCGGGGCGGCCGTGTTGGCCGGGATGGTCCAGGCGCGGACCTCATCCTCTCCCACGGTAAAGAAATTGATGATCCCGAGCAGTGAAAAGCTTTCCCGGATCAATCGGTCCATGGCCGAAGTTTCGATACCCAGGTCGGCGCGGAAGACCACCGCTTCTTCGGCTGACAACTGCTGAATTTCGCTCTCGATTTGGGCGGCAATCGGCACCACACGGGAATTTTTACCCTGCCACCCGCTGAAACGCGCGAGCAGCGCATCTTCCTGGCTGATCTCATCCTCGTTGATATTGATCACCACAATAATGGGTTTGCGGGATAAAAACTGAAAACCGCGGATCATCAATTCATCTTCGGCCGAAAGTTCCAGATCGCGCAAAACTTTGCCGTCTTCCAATAGAGCTTTGAATTTTTCGAGCAATGCATACTCTTTGGTGTCGCTGTCGGTTTTTTTGACCCGCAGTTGTTTTTCCAGCCGGCCCAACCGGTTTTCAATGATCGACAGGTCGCTGAGAATAAATTCCGATTGAATCAGCTCCAGGTCGCGCTGCGGATCGATTTTATCCAGTGGATGCGGCACATTGCCGTTGACAAACTGACGCACTTGCACCAAGATGGCATCCACCAAGCGGATTTGGCCGAGGAACTGATCGCTGAAACCGCCTTTCTTTTGTGGATTTGCACTCAAGCCGGCCAGATCGATATACTCGATCGTCGCAAGAGTTTTTTTCTTGGGCATAAAGATTTCATTGAGCCGCTCAATACGTTCATCAGGCACTTTGACAATGGCGTGATGGGCGTCTTTTTTACCGCCCAAATATGCGGTGGTGTCGATTGCGGAGCCGGTCAATGCGTTGAAGAGGGTGGTTTTTCCGCACAGGGAAAGGCCGACGATGCCGATTTTCATCTCTCTATCCTTTAAACTGAAAGGTGCTGTAACTTGACCATCTTTTGACGCGGCAAATCCCGGCCAGAATGGCGGGCAAATCGACCCTTGCCTTTCATTCCAACCGCAGCTTTTAAAAGAGCTTTGGGCAATCTCTGCCACGCCCGGATCAAACCGTTCGATCGGGTGCCGAACTCTTCTTTTATGGATTGCACAAAACGAAACGCATAACAGGAATGATAATATAGAACTTATAATATGGATTCGCAAGAAAAAGTTTCGTTTTTGAATGGCCAGGAAATTGATTACTTTATTGCATTAGCTTGATCGGCATTGAACTGCGCAGGGCACTTCAAAACGGCAAAATATTGCCCGCCGCCGGTTCTCTTTGTCGTGGTCGTCAGAGTTGATCGAGTCCTTCCCAGCACCAGGAAACGCGAAACAAGGAATGCCATGGTGGAACAACAACGTCCGGGGTCAATACTCTGCCCTTCATGCAGGCGATTGATCTCTGCCAATTCCAGTGTCTGCATCCATTGCGGCCACAAAACCAGGAGCAGATGGAACATCAAGCAGCGCCTTGGTCTGCCGAATCGATTGCCGCTGGATGCCACCACCGTCATCTCATCCGTCTGCATCGTTTTGTATGTTTTGGCGCTGCTGATCGATCTGCGCGCTGTTCTGCAAGTGCGCGGTTTATTCGATCTGTTGTCGCCAAGCGGAGAGGCACTTTTCGGACTGGGCATGACGGGGGCGGGCATCGCTCGGCTGCCCGGCGGTTGGTGGACGATCTTTACCGCCATTTATCTGCATGGCAGTCTGTTGCATATCCTCTTCAATGTGTTGTGGATTCGCCAATTGGGTCCGCTGGTGGAAGAGCTCTATGGCGTTGCGCGTCTGGTGGTTATTTTTACCGTCTCCGGCGTTTTGGGCTTTGTCTTCTCCAATCTTTGGGGAATTCAGGCAACCGTCGGCGCCTCGGGATCGATTTTTGGCCTGCTGGCGGCGGTGATATATTACGGCAAACGACGCGGTGGGGTATGGGGACAAGATCTGGTGCGCCGGGTGGGCTCCTGGGTGCTCATGTTTTTTATCTTTGGTTTTCTCATTCCAGGTGTCAACAATTTAGCCCATGCCGGTGGCTTTATCGGCGGATACCTATGCGCTTTTTTATTGGGATATGAGAATAAAGAGCGCCAGGCGCAGCTGAGTCGCTTGCTCGCCGGCGCAGCTGTGCTGCTCACAATAGTGGCTTTCGTCCGCATAATTGTGTTTTGATCGCTATGACTCTGTCGGTGATTATTCCGTCCTTTAACCGTTTAGAACTCTTGCTGCAGGCACTTCACTCGGTTGTCAGGCAGACACGGCCGCCTGACGAAATCTGGGTCATCGACGATGGATCAACCGACGATACCCAATGCCAGGTAGCGGCAGAGTTCCCTGCTGTCAAGCTGCTGTTCCAGCCCAACAGGGGGGTGTCGGCAGCGCGAAATCTCGGCATTTTGCGGGCGGCGGGAGAGTGGCTGGCGTTTCTCGACTCGGATGATTTGTGGAAACGCGAAAAAATCGAGCGCCAGCTCGCTGCACTGCAGCGATTTCCTGAGTTTCGGCTCTGCTACACCGATGAGGAGTGGCGAAAGAACGATTGCAGGATGAATCAAAAGAAAAAACACCGCAAATATTCGGGATGGATCTATCCGCATTGTTTGCCGTTGTGCATCATAAGCCCTTCTTCGGCGGTGATTCATCGCAGCGTTTTTGAGCAGGTGGGGTTGTTCGACGAAACGTTGCCGGCATGTGAAGACTATGACCTGTGGCTGCGGATCTGTCATCGCTATCCGGTACTTTTTCTCGCTGAAAGACTTGTCACCAAACGTGCCGGGCAATGGCCACAGCTGTCCATGCAGCACAGCCTGGATAAGTACCGCATCATGGCGCTGCAAAAAATGCTGGCCGTGCCGGATCTGCGAGGGGAAAATCGCGATCTCACGGTTGCCATGCTGCGGGAAAAGTGCCGTATTTACGCGCTCGGCTGCCGTAAAAACGGCCGCATACAAGACTCTTTGTGGGCGGAAGAGATCGCCGGCTGTCTTGGTGCGAAAAACGAATGAACTGAGAGCCAGTCAATCTCGGGAGGCAGGTTCATGAAACGATTTTTCCCCTTGGCCATGTTATTTCTCATCTCTTGCCAGAATTCGACATCGCTTAAACCCCTGCCCATGACCACTCGGTGGTTTTTCCAGTCAGATGAAAAAGATCAAGGTATTGCAGAAAGTTGGTTTGCCGCTGACTATGGTCATCCGCGCACTTTCGAGATTGCCGAATTTCACGACTGGGATGGCTGGCTTGGCCAACCCTATGATGGATTGGGTTGGTATTTTACCGATATTTCAGTCGAAAATATCCAGAACATCGCCATCGGTTTTGCGAATATCGATGATGAAGCGACAGTCTTTGTCAACGGTCTGCCGTGCGGCAGCCATTCAGGGGCCGGTCAACCTGTAAAATTGGTTATCAGTTCAGCGTTGCGTCCGGGGAGCAACCGGATTGCTGTGCGCGTGAAAGATTTTGGCGGTCCAGGCGGACTGCTGGGTGACGTCTCTTTCTGGACATTTAAAGATCCGGCGGATTTGCGCGTTTATCAAGGCAAAGAGCAGAGTCCCGCGCCGCCGGACTGGGCTGTCGGTGCGGTGATCTATGAGGTCAATCTGCGGCAATTCACCAATGCTGGCACAGTTTGCGCCTTTGCCGATCATTTGCCCCGTTTGCGAGAGATGGGCGTCGACGTGTTGTGGTTCATGCCGCTGCACGCGATTGGGGAGAAGAACCGCAAAGGGGTCTTGGGCAGTCCCTATTCGATACGCGACTATCGCTCATTCAATCCGGAATTCGGTTCTCTGGAAGATTTCAAACGGGTGGTTGATCAGGCTCACGCCATGGATTTTCGCGTCATCATCGATTGGGTCGCCAATCACACGGCGTGGGATCATCCATGGATCGAAGAGCATCCGGAGTGGTACAGCCGCAACAGTGCAGGCGAGATCGTGCCGCCGGTTGCGGATTGGAGTGATGTCGCTGATCTCAATTATGATGCAGCTGAATTGCACGCAGCGATGGTCGCAGAGATGCTTTGGTGGATTCGCGAGGTCGACATCGATGGCTTTCGCTGTGATGTAGCGGAGATGGTTCCACCGGAATTTTGGCGCCTGGCAAGCGAGAAACTGGGCAGAGAAAAGGAACTTTTGTGGTTGGCGGAGGGCGAAAATCCGAGTCTGCACTCTGATGGTTTTCACGTGACCTATGCGAGCAAGCTCTATTGGTTGATGAACCGGTTGGCCAAGCTGGAAGTCCCGGTCTCGGCAATTGATGATCTGTTGGCAGCAGAAGCACAGAGTTATCCGCCGGGTGCGCTGCGGTTGCGCTTCACCAGCAACCACGACGAGAACAGCTGGAACGGTTCTGCGCCGGAACGGCTGGGACCCGGTGCCCGCGCCTTTGCGGTTCTCACCTTCACTCTTCCGGGGGTGCCGTTGATCTATAACGGTCAGGAGGCGGGCCTGCAAAAGCGTCTGCAATTCTTTAACAAGGATGTCATCGATTGGCAGCCGGATTTTCTGGCCGAATTCTATCGCTCTTTGGCGCATTTTGCCGAGCTGCATCAGGCGGCGCGTCAGGGCAAAAGAGATCGACTCGATGTGCAGAATCCGCATGTCTTTGCTTTTGCCGCTCGTGCCGGTCATGATGAGTTTTATACCACTATCAATTTCAGTCCACAGCCTGTGATGGTGGAATTACCCGAGTTGCCAGTCGGGTTTGTCGAATGGTTCAGCCGGACATCTGTGTCTGCAATTCCGACGGCGATTGAAATGGAAGGGTGGGGCTATAGAATTTTTACGCGACCGGCAGATCAATAAGGTGTATGGAAGGAGAAAAGTATGCAGCGCATAGGTTTTATTGGGCTGGGGATCATGGGACGACCGATGTGTCTGAATCTGCTCAAGGCCGGATTCCCTTTGACGGTTTTTAATCGCACTGCAGAGCGCATGGCTGCTGTGGTCGCTGCCGGAGCTCACGCCGCGGCCTCGCCGCGCGCGGTTGCGGAGCAATCCGATGTTGTGATCACGATGGTTACCGATTCGCCGGATGTAGAAGCGGTTATTCTGTCTGAAGACGGGGTAATCAACGGCATGTCGCGAGACGGCATTGTGATCGATATGAGCACCATCTCGCCGCTGGTCACGCGCCGGATCGCCGACAGACTGACTGAAAAGGGCGTTCATCTGCTCGATGCGCCGGTAAGCGGCGGTGACGCAGGGGCCATTGCAGGGACCCTGGCGATCATGGTCGGTGGGGACCGCGAGGTTTTTGCGACTTGTCTACCGATCTTCCAGGCGATGGGCAAAACGATCACCTATGTGGGCGGATCCGGCATGGGGCAGACTGTAAAATTATGCAACCAGATTCTTGTCAGCGTGACCAATCTTGCCGTTTGTGAAGCTGTTGCATTTGCCGCCGGTGCAGGCGTCGATCCGCTGGTCATGATCGAAGCGACACGCAATGGCGCTGCCGGGTCCTGGCAACTGGCCAATTTGGGTCCCAAAATGGTGGCTCGCGATTATGCGCCAGGCTTTATGATCGACCTGCAACAAAAAGATCTGCGCCTGGCTCTGGAAGCCGCCGGCGAAATGCGGTTGCCCTTGCCGGCGTTAAGTCTGGTGCATCAGCTCTTCCTTTCCTGTCAGCGCAACAGCGAAGGCAGGGAAGGCACGCAGGCGCTGATCAAGTCCTTGCAGCGCCTGAGCGGACCATCCGAATCTTAATCTGACTTTTGGCGAGAGCAATTTTTAACGCAAAATGGGCTCTTTGCCCGTATTTCGATTTCAGGTTGTTTTCAATCGGCCCGAGCCGATCACTCTACATTTGTTGCACTTGATACCACCCGATGCAAGCGCTGACCGGCTGGTACAGCATCTGAGGAAGAGCATGGTCTGATCCGCTTACCGCGATCAGGGGTTATTCTTGCGATCATTTTTGGTTCTCTGTATCCTCGCACAGGAGGAATTGGGTGCAAAACCTCATCCAGCGCTCTGTTTTGGGAGTTGGCCTGATTGTCCTGCTTATCGCAGACGCTTTTTCTGGGCCTGCAAAACGTTCTGTTGATTTTTTCCCAACCACAAATGGCATCGCTTATGCAGCTTTCGATCTCCATAAAAATTCGGTGACTTGTTTTCAACCGCATCTTGTCGATTTTTGGGATGTGGGACAGCGGACCATTGACCAGGTGGATGAAATTGGATTTGAGCTTGTCGTAGAGGAGAAGAGGTTGCGCATAGCCTCTTTGCCTTTGGAACAGATCGCCTATGTCAATGGTACCGGTATCATCCGTATCGACCGCCAGATTCGGGATCTCAAGCTCCGGGAATACGTTTGGTCACCGATGATTCTCGATTATCCGGCGCTCATTATGGTTCTGCATATTCCGCACACGCCGCGTTTGCGAATCAGCAAAGAGCAAATTCAAGCTTATCTTTTCCCAAGCAGCGACGATTTGATGATGGTTCGGTGCAGCTCGAATCAAAGCAACGGCTTATGGGTCGCGATTGTTGTCGTCTATACGCGCAATCTGTCTTCGGAAACCACAGCTGAGCTGCAAAAGGAATTGTCGCGCGCCCTTCCGGACAAACTATTGGAGGCAGAGGAGCGCTGGTGGATGCATTGGCATGGCGCTGATCATTCTTCGCCGAGTATTTATGGCAAGTCTTTTGAAGTTTTACGTCAATCCGCTGCTTTTTTGAAAATGGCGCAATGCCGTGAGCCTGGTCCAAGTTTTGGGCAAATCGTCAGCCATCTATCGGTCAGGCAACCCAAGGTTGCCGCGCCGCGCGATATGGCCTATGCGGCTGTTGCGTTGGCCGAACTCGGTCACTATCTCGAAGCCAAAGGTGCGCTGCAGTTCATGCTCGGCAGCAATGCAGGATTCTATCGGCAAAAAAAAGTGCAAGGCAAACCTTGGGGAATGAACAGCGATTACCAGATTTCAGTGCACCACTATGCAGGGATGGGATATGAGCGTTCTGAAATGGTAAACGGATATCCTCTTCTTCATTTTGATGGTCACGGTCTGTTTTTATGGGCGTTGCAGAATTATATCAAAACGAGTTCTGATGCGGCTTTTGGACAGCAAAGCTGGCCGCAGGTCCGCGAAAAGGTGATTTTGCCTCTTATCGACTTGATTGATGAAACCGGCTTGATCCAGAACGATTCGGGATTGACTGATAAAAGTGCTCCGGGAGAACATTTCAGCTATACATCTTGTGCAGTTTACAATGGGCTGAATCAGGCGGCTGTGCAGGCGCGCTCGCTCGGCGATGTCAAACTCTCTGATCTATGTGTGCGTTCTGCGGTTCAGGTGCGCAACAATATTCTCAGCAAAATGCTGGCAGGCAAAGCCGGAGTGATAAAGAAAAGCATGGAATCAGAAGCCTTTCCCATGTTTCTCGACGGTTCAGCGGTAGAAGCGATCAATTGGCAGATCGTTTACCCGCAATGGAAAAGCGCCAAATCGACTCTGGATGCCCTCCACACTTTTTTAAGAGTCGGTGAACAGGGACGAGGCTTCGCGCTTGCGTATACCGATGCGCAGACCTTGGGACACGAAAGTTTGTTTGTCGATTTGCGCGCGTTTCACGCTTTGCGGTCATGCGGCAAGCGGAAACATGCAGATGAGATGTTGGCGTGGGTAATTGAAAGAGTCTCTCAAAACGGTGAAATGGTTCCCGAGTATTTTTCCCGCGATCTGGCGGATTATATCGGCCCCTATCCGCTTATCGGACTTGGTGCCGCTCCATTGATCCTGGCCATTCTGGCTCGCTGAGAAATCGCCATAGTTGGCACGATTGATGCGCAACTCCGGTCACTACCGCTGACTGCGTACCCTACTGCCCCAGAGAAAAAAATTTTAAAGTGGGTTGAACTGGTCCTTGGTTGCAGCGCAAATAGGGCAGCGCCAATTGACCGGCAGTTCTTCGAACAACGTCCCCGGCGGGATGCCGTGTTTGGGATCACCCTTCGCCGGATCATAGATATAACCGCAATTGCTGCAGATCATCTTTTTCATTTTTTCTCCCAATCAGGTTTTCCAGGCACGAGCAGATTCCGGTTCGAAGGGGTGAGAGGGGAGTCTGCCGTTTGTTGATGCAGTCTGCGTTGCTGTGTGACTCTCACCCGACCGTTGACCGGGAAGACAGATGCAGACACTCCAGGGATCGATTGGAGTGTTTTGTGCAGGTGTTGCAGACAGACGGCCGTTTTGCGCGACTCTGAAACCGTTTCAACTGCAGAACGGCCGTCTGCTGCAAATCGGTGCAATTGTCTATTTGCCGAGCTTTGCGAGTTTGTCGAGATCGACTCGATCGAGAGCGGCCTTGATCTCATCCATTTTCATGCCCATGCCGTCGATCTGAACCATGAAACGATCAGCGACTACCAACTGAACATTGCCAGAATTTGAGTCAGTGTCGAATTCCTCGTAACCGCGGTGGCCTTTGTAGGACATGGTTCTTTCAAATCCGCTGTCTGTTTCGCGGTCGATATCGGCCATCATCCATGACGCACCTGCCATGGCGATAAAACCCTTGACGCTGCCCATATCGGTGATTTCGATATTGAGCTCTTTGCCATCGTCCTGATTGGCATAGTTCCCTTCAGCTTGGGATACTTTGATGCCAAAGGCCGAGGTTTTCTCGCCGGATGCGTTTTGCCGCGGAAGATTCGGCAACGATTCGGGCAACAGCGCCTTGAGTTCGCGAAAATCGATCGGTTCGACGGCTTCGTCGCCCATTTGAGAGATCGACTCGCCCATTTTTTCCATGGCCTCTGCCAGGTTTTCCGCGCCGCCTTCAGCTCCCTTGGCTATTTGTTCGCCGGCCTCTTCGAGTTCTGTGGCTGCTTGTTCCATCTTTTTCTCGGCCTGTGACTTGCTGTCATTTTTTCCACATCCGAGGGCAAAAATCAGGGCAATGCAGATCGCCCCGACGATCCAAGAACGTTTCATCGAGATACCTCCTTTGTTTGTGATGGCAAAACCACTGAACGGTTCTGATTTTCCCGCAACCATCCTTTGTGCCATGCGCAGGTGGAATTGTGCTGTTGTTGGCTGTTCGGACTAGCGATCGTCCCGGAGCATCAAATAGTGGTCGATTCCGGCTTCCACAAAAAGCTCGCCTTGAACGATAAAGCCGTGTTTTCCGTAGAAATCGGTCAGATGCGCCTGCGCATGCATCTTAAAAGCGGAGAAGCCGTTCTGTTGTGAAATGCTCACCATATAGTCCACCAATTGGTGGCCGATGCCAGTGCCGCGATAAGCTTTGCGAACCGCGATGCGTTCGAGTTTGGCATAGTCGCCGAGGTAACGAATTCGGCCTGCCGCAATCGGTTCACCTTCTCTTTCTCCCAGGATATGGGTGGCCGAGTGTTCGTATTCATCCATCTCAAGGCCATAGGGAACGCGCTGTTCTTCGACAAAAACGATTGCGCGCACCATGAAGGCTTTGAGCAGGTCATCCAGAGATGTGGCGATTTTAAACATATCTTTTCCTTTGGCCTCATCAACAAAGTACAAAAAATAGCTCAGCCAAGCAATGAATTTTCCTTCGACTATTCTGTTGCTTTTCCTGGATTCGTCTGGCACAGAATCTGGGGGTTTTGACAGGAAATCGCTTTTCGCAAGCGAAATGATTGAATTTGGCAGCTGTTTTCGTTAAGTTGTCTCATCGTTCAAGTGTTTTGGGATTGGGATAACAGCAGAACACCGTGAGATGTTGTTGCGGTCTGGCAAACCGATGCAAGCTGCACGTTCAGCGTTGGGGAGCCTTGCTGACAATTGGAGAGATCGATGAAAAGTGTGTTGTCGCAATATCGTGCCTGCCGCCTGTGCCCGCGGTTGTGCAGTGCAGACCGCACCGCCGGACGGAGGGGGATCTGCGGCGAGAGTGCCGAATTGCGTGTGGCAGCGGTGCTCGCCCATTTTGGCGAAGAGCCACCGATATCCGGAGAACGAGGTTCAGGTACTGTTTTTTTTAGCGGCTGTTCGCTGCGGTGCTGTTTCTGCCAGAACATCCAGATTTCCCAAGAGCACCTGGGAAAAACGATTTCTGCCGAGCATCTGGTGGAAAGCCTGCAGCAACTGGCAGAAACATCTGGTGTACACAATATCAATTTTGTCACTCCAGATCATTTTGCGGCACATTTGCCGCTTATCGTTGCACAGCTGCGGACGAAAAAAATCGATATTCCCATGGTCTACAACACTTCGGGTTATAGCCTGGTCCCGGTGTTGCAGGAATTGGAGCCTTTTATTGATATCTATTTACCCGATTTCAAATACAGCGACAGCGATCTGGCCAACAAGCTCTCGCATGCGCCCGACTATCCGGATAAAGCCTTAAACGCCGTGGCTGAGATGGTGCGGCAAAAAGGGTTTTTGGACAGTTTTACCAGTGGGCATGTCGTCGCTGGCCAGGGCACCCTGGTGCGCCACCTGGTATTGCCGGGTTTTATCAGCAACAGCATCGATGCGCTCTCGATGTTGTACACGGAATTTGGACGTGATTTGCCTATCAGCTTGATGTCACAATTTCATCCGGTGGGCAAGACCGAGATTGAATCGCTGCAGCGGCGGCTCTATCGACAGGAATTCCAACAATCGGTGCAGCATGCTCAAGAGCTCGGCTTTCAACATCTCTTTGTTCAGGATACCGAACTCGATGAAGAAGGGGATGATGCGCCTTTTGTTCCCGACTTTAGGCGCAAATCGCCTTTTCGCGGCAATCAGGGTGAGGATCAGCTGAAATAGTTTTCCTTAACATCTTTGAGCGAGCGAACGATTTGGCCGGAGAGGAGCGCCACCAGCCGTTTGCTGCTTGTGTAGATCGCTTGCAGATTCATTTTTTGCACCAGGGTCAAGTTGGAACTGTCTTCGTTGGTCAAGGTGCGACAAAGAGCAGCGATCGCTTGTGCAGCATTTTGCACTTCATCCAGCCAGGTTGCATCAGAAGCCATCGGTTCGGCAGGCGTTTGTTGTGGGATTGGCGTCGGATTGTTGGCTTGAAATCGGTTTAGTTGGATAATATTTTCTATGACAGAGACCAGTTCGCGGTGTCCGAAGGGTTTGTTTAAAAACGCGCGCAATCCCAAGGCATAACAGCTCTTTATATCTTCGAGAAATTCGGAGCGTGCTGTAAGAATAACGATAGGGGTATCTTTGATCTCGTGATAGAGCTTGTCCTGACCGATCATCTTGATAAATTGTGCGCCGTTGAGATCCGGCAACATGTAATCGAGGATAACAATATCGGGCTTTTCCAAAAGGGCTTTGTCCAGTCCTTCTTGCCCGGTGCGGGCAGAGAGAAAATCATAACCGGCACGGGTAAATATTCTCTGACCGATCAGAAGCATGTCGATATTGTCATCGACGAGTAGGATTTTGCCTTTCATGGGTTGCTCTCCTACAGCTATGCTGGGTATTTCCTCTGCGGTACACCGGCCAAGATTGGTTTTGTGCCGGCGAACTCTTGCGGCATGAGTACCTAGCGAATCATTTCTTCCGCATCCTCTTGAGGCAAAATGGTTTTGTTTTGCCCAGACGCGTGCGGCAAATAGACCGAAAAAACCGACCCTCGATTGATCTCGCTCTGAACCTCGATGCGGCCGTTATGCATCTCAACGATCTGCTTGACCAACGCCAAACCCAGGCCGGTCCCCTGCGTTTCCCGCACTTTCTCGTTGTCTGTAACGCGGTAGAATTTGTCAAAAATCTTGTCGAGCGCTTCAGGGGGGATGCCGTAGCCCTGATCGTGGATCCGCACCATCACTGCTTCTGGAAGATCTTTGATAACGATATCGATGCGCGTTCTGTCCGGGCTGTATTTGATGGCATTGGAAAAGAGGTTGAGAAAGACTTGTTCCATCATGCCGCTGTCCGCAAAGACTTTGCTGATTTCCTGTGGTGCATGGACATCGACCTTGATTTCTTTTTTATCTGCCAAATAGGCGTTGTTGCCGACAACCAAATAGATCGTATCGCTGATGTCGAGTTCGGTTTTTTTCGGCTGGATGCGTCCCGATTCGATTCTGGAGATATCGAGAAACTTGTTGATCAAATCGCTCAGGCGGCTGGCTTCTTTGAGGATTATCGTTGCATATTCGACTGACTGCTCATGGGTGATGTCTTCATCCAACAAAAGTTCGCTAAAGCCGGAGATGCTCGTCAGCGGGGAGCGCAGTTCATGCGCAACCATGGAAACCAACTCGGTTTTCATGCGGTCGATCTCTTTTTGCTGGGTCACATCTCGCAGGACAGTGACAATACCGATTAACTCGCCGTCTTGTTGTTGCACCCGGGCTGCGCGGGCTTGCAGGATGCGCGGTTTCCATTCGCCTTCCACTTTGGTGGTTATTTCGACGGACGGCAATTGGCTTTTTTTGCGGCTGGTTGCTTCGGCGATCAATTGCAGCAGTTTTGGCTCTTTGATCAGTTCGGAAAGCGGGTGTTCTGTGATTTCCTTTTCGGTGATATTGAACCAGCGTTCAGCATAGTTGTTCAAAAGCAGGATTCGCGAGCGGGGATCGGTCACGATAACCCCGTCGGCGATATTGCGCAAAATTGTTTGGGTTTTGTTGCGCTCGGCGATGATCTGCGCCAAATTCATGTTGTCTAGCCGGCGCAGTTCGGTGGTCATGTAATTGAACAAGCGTGCCAAGCGGCCCAATTCATCATCAGAGGAAATGGCAATTTTATGGTCGAAATTGCCGCGTGCAATTTCAGTGGCGCTTTTGGTAAATTCGGCAATGGGATTGTCTATATAGCGGTAGAGATAGAGTGAAATCGCAAAAGCCAGCAATAAAGCAAATCCGACGATAGCGACAAGACCGGGAAAAACCTCGAGATTCAATTGTGCATCGCTTTGGAGCAGGACGAGCCACAGAATGATCATCGGAATGAAAATCGCAAGAAGAGTAAAAAACAAGATTCTTCGCAGGATTCTGCTTTTGCTTAATAGTTTTAAGCCATTGATCTTCATCGTCTTAACCTTCATCCACGACTCGGTTTCGCCCTTCTGACTTGGCTCGATAGAGCCGCTTATCAGCGCATTCGATCAATTTCTCGGCTGTTTTGCCATCCTGTGGAAAAGTCGCGACACCCATGCTGACCGTCAGATTACCATTCGGTTGCATTTCCTGCTTTGGATAAGGTTGCTTTTCCACCAACAGGCGGAGCTTTTCCGCCACGACCCGCGCAGAATCATGGGGTGTCCCGGATAGAACAATCGCAAACTCTTCGCCGCCATAACGGGCGGCAAAATCGATGTTGCGAATATTGTCATGCATCAACCGTGCAATGTCGCGCAAAACCTGGTCGCCAGCCAGATGACCGTGGGTGTCGTTGTAGTTTTTAAAATAGTCGATATCAACCATGATCAACGACACTTCGGTCTGGTGGCGTTCAGCCCGCCGCAGTTCCTGTAAAAGATAATCCTTGAAACAGCGATAGTTGTTCAAACCGGTGAGACCATCGGTGACCGCCAATTCACGCAACCGTTCTTTGGCTTGTTCCAGCAGACGCACTTTTTCCTGCAGAGCATCGTGCAAGGTCTTGATGCGCAAAAGGGATTTGACCCGTGCCAAGAGTTCCAGCTTGTTGAAGGGTTTGGTGATAAAATCGTCAGCACCGGCTCCAATTCCTTTGATTTTGTCCTCAATTTCGTTCAGAGCGGTGACCATAATCACCGGGATATACCGCGTTTTCTGATCGCTTTTGAGGATTCGACAGGTTTCGAAGCCGTCGAGCTTGGGCATCATCACGTCGAGCAAAACCAGATCGGGACTGGCATTGGCGACCTGTTTCAGCGCTTCTTCGCCGTTTCGAGCAACGACCGTTTCATAACCCGCACCATTCAGGTGGGTCTGGAGCAGCTGGATATTCACCGGGATGTCATCGACAACGAGAATTTTCGCCGGTTGATTTGCCTTCAAATAATCCAATCCCGCTCCTTGCATGATTGCTGGCCATTTGCATGAAGAGACTGATAGAGTTGTGTGTAAAATTAAAAAAGCAAAGATTTGTCGACGATCCGATCGCGCTTCACTCTTTGGCAAGGCTTGTCGGCCGTCAGATGGTTTTGTCCTTTTCCCAGGTTTTTCCTTGACCTTGCATGCCTGTCCGAAATCCATCACAGCTAAGGAACATACAATATCCAGTTTTGTTTGTCAAGGGATTTTTCCGATTTCTTTCCAAGGGTTGCAAAGGGAAAGCCGATTATAATTAAATATTTAGGGTCATGGAAGATGCTTCCCGGATTCGGTGTTAACCGAATCAAAAATCATTCAGTCACTTAATCCTTATGTGGTTGCACAAATGGCGGTTTTCACCCTCTGTGTATTGCTATCAGATTGATTTTCTGTGAGATTCGGTGCTGCGCACCGAATCCGGGTGCTTTGGTAAGCATCACCGTATGCTGGATAGTGATTCTGTTTCCCTGGCAGGCCGGTGCGGTGCCGACCCCTGTCAGCCACTTCTGCTCGTTCTGACGCTGAGATTGGTCAGAAATTGGACAGGAGTTGCCTGGCCTGCTGAAAGTTTGCAATCGCTTTTTGCACCCAGGTGTCCTGGAACGCCATCAACAGATAACGGCCTTGATCTCCCCAGATTCTGCCAGCCATTTCGATGGTCAGAGCTTGCTTGATGATCTGCCTTTGCAGAACCTCGGTGCTTTTAGCTGATCTTTGTCCGGCAAGAAGCCGGTTTGCAACGGCATTGACCAGCGAGTCAGGAACTTGAAAAGTCGAGGCATTGCTCAAAGCGAGGAGCAGCAATTGCGGATGGCGGTTCACATAGTCATCTGCGACTTGCCAGAATCGCCCTTCGTTCTGCAAATGTTGGTAGAAATTATCCGGCAATGCTGTTTTAGATTGCGATAACATGAGATCTGGGGCAATTCCCCCGGCGCCCTGCAGCACCCGGCCTTTGGGGGTTTTAAAGGTCAGGGCGTTTTGCTCCGAATCGCTGCGCTGAATGGATCTGCCCAGCGGTGTGTAAAACCTGGCGGTTGTCAGCAAAAGAGCGGAGCCGTCCTGCATCGGGTATTCAGTCTGCACCAGGGCTTTGCCGAAAGTGTTTTGGCCTGCAATCAGACCTCGATCCCAATCCTGGATAGCGCCGGCAACAATCTCGGCGTCGCTGGCGGTTTGTTCGTTCACCAACACAATCAGCGGCAGGTTGGGGATCAAAGACCGCGAAGCAGTAGAAACATAACGTTTGTTCGCTTGAATGGAGCGACCTTTGGTGTAGGCGATGAGTCTGCTGCCGGGTAGAAATCGATTGGCGACTTCGATTCCTGCATCCAGTTCGCCCCCCTGGTTGTCGCGCAAATCGAGAATGAGCTGTGACATCTGACTTTGATTCAGACTCTGGATCGCTTGATCCAGTTCAGCGGGAGTGCCGGCGTGAAAATACAAAAGCTTGATGTAACCGGTCTCTTTATTCAACATCCCTGCAGCTGCGATGCTGTTTGGCTGTAAGGGCTCGACGGGTACGCGTATGTTTTTAACCTGACCCGATTGCCGGCGTTCAATGGTCAGAAGAATCGTCGTGTCGGCACTTTGTGACAACAGATTTTGAATTGACAAGTTGTCAAGAGAACTGACCGACCGGCTCTTGATGTGGGTGATTTGGTCGCCCAATTGCACTCCCGCCCGTGCCGCCGGCCCATTTTCCATCAACGAGATCACGGTTAATAGGCCATTGCTGCGATTGTACTTGATTCCGATACCGCTCTGGTGTTGATAGCGGCGCTTCCAAGTCGAGTACTCGTCGGAATTTAAATAGACGGAATGCTGATCCAGCTCGGTGAGGATGCCGCGCAGAGCGGCATCAAGCAGCTGTTCAGGATTCTTTTCCTCGATATAAAAGCGCTCGATTTTCTCCAGGATCAGGCTCAACATCATCCATTTGTTGAACATCTGCTGGCTGGAGGGAATTGCTGGCAACGCGGCGAGAACAAGAAGACAAATTGCTGCACAACCGGTGACCAGGGACCGCCGCAATCGTCGGTTTTGGGTATTCATTCATGTATCCATGGTTGAAATGGGGGATCCGGAGAAGGGTTCAGCTGATCCTGAGCGCTTTTCCCGATCCTGATCGATAGATTATTTCGATTAAAATTAAGGCTTTTCTCGAAAAAAATCAAGGACTAAAAGCATTCGCTGCTCGCGTCTCCAGTCCGGATTGGCATAATCCGGGCAAAGCGAATCTGTTGATGACTGGCGATATCTGGTGGTATCGTAGAGATCCTTGTAGCCGCCGGCCGGTTGCTTGGCAGGTAAAGGGTGTTTATTTCGTGTTGCTGGCGGATCGAACAAAGCGGAGTTGTTTTAGAACAACCGGCTATTTCATGCCTGATCAAGCTGTTGCGGCTCAAACCGAAAAGCAGCATACAGGTTTTTCTCATTTGCCTTCAGCATGGGGGCATGTTCATGGGTGATCATCTCATCTCACGAAAAAGAGCTTGACATTTAGCCAGACAAAAATTACTTTAATAGGTTTATGTTCTTTCATTTTCAATTTGTTGCTGGAATGACTACATTGCATTATTGTCGGTCACGTGTTTCATTTTGTATTGATCTGTGATTCGATTATTCTCTGTTTTTGCGGTTTAGCCAATCGCAAAAAAGTCTGATCATGACGGATCAATAATAAAAACAATGATTAAGTAGAATCATCAAAAACGGCAAAGGTTGCAGGCATTTGTCGCTTTATTCCCTTTTCGATTCAGTCGCAAATTCAATGCCAGAGCAAACGGCTCTGGTTTTTGGCGAGGTGAGAGTGAGCTATGGGCGCCTGGCTGAAGCGGTGCGCCGTCTTGCCAATGGTTTGCGTTCTTTGGGCGTGGCGCCAGGCGATCGTGTGGCGATTTTGTTGCCCAATGTGCCCCATTTCCCTATCAGTTATTATGCAGTCCTGGCACTCGGAGCGGTTGCTGTACCGGTCAATTTTCTCATCCGGCCACAAGGATTGCGCTCGCTTTTAGCCGACAGCGGCGCCAAGGTTTTAATCACCTGGGATGGTTTTCGTCATTTGTTCACCGGTGTCCTGCAGGAAGGCATTGCCTGCCAAAAAGTGGTGGTTCTGGGGGAGCACTGCCCCAGTTTTGCCCGACCCCTGACCCTGTTGATGCAGGAGAGCGGCAGCGATCTGGAATTCGAACCGGCAGCAGAAACCGTCCCGGCTGCGATCAATTATACTGCTGGCACCGCGCATGATTCCCTGGGTGCGGTGATGACGCATCAGGCGCTTTTAACCAATATGCAAACCAGCCGAGAAATGTTCCATATCAACGAAAATGATCGCATTGCAGCGGTTATCCCGATGTGTCATTCATTGGCACAGGTTTTGTGTATGCACCTGTCGTTGCTCAGCGGGGCGACTTTGGTGCTGATTTCGCGGTTTCAGCCAAAACCGGTGATGGAGATTTTGGGCAAGGAGGGTGTGACTTTTTTGCCGGCAGTGCCTTCGTTGATCGCAGCTCTGGCCGATACCGACGAAACCGAGAGGGCATTGCCCGATCTTAAGGCTGTTCTTTGTTATGGCGGTCGGGTCGATGAATTGATGGTAAAGAAATTTGAAGAGCGTTTTTCCACTCGTTTGTTTGTCGGTTACGGATTAACGGAGGCAGGACCGCTGGTCAGCTGTCATCGCCTGTACAGCGATTACCGGCCCAATTCAGTGGGGCAGCCGCTGGTCGGCACAGAAGTGCAAATTTTAGACGAGACTGGAACGCTTTTATCGCCCTACGCTACCGGAGAAATCTGGGTCAAGAGTCCATCAATCATGTCGGCTTATTACAATCATCCTGACCAGACTGCGCTGCAGCTGAAAGATGGTTGGCTTTTCACCGGTGACATCGGTTATATCGATCTCGACCACTATCTTTATGTCGTCGAGCGCAAAGAGGATCTGATCATCAAAAGCGGATTTCCAATTTTTCCGCATGAAGTCGAAGATATTCTCTGCAGCCACAGTGCAGTTGCGGAAGCAGCGGTAGTGGGGGTTGGCGCCAATGCGCAATCGCCGGATGTCAAAGCTTTTATCGTCCTCTGTGCCGGTGCGCAAGTGCAAGAGAATGAATTAATCGAGTTATGCAAACAAGCTTTACCCATGTACAAGTGTCCTCGTTTTATCGAGTTTTGTTCTGCTTTGCCCAAGAGTCCAACCGGTCGGGTTTTGAAACGGTTGTTGCGTTCTTAAATTTTACCTCGACGTCGATATGGAAATTAACCCCAGGCGCAATGCGCTGATCATGAATGGAGGCAAACAGTGAAAGAGTATGTTCTCACGGATATACGCAATGTCGCGTTGGTTTCGCACTTGTCGGTAGGAAAAACCACGCTCGCTGAGGGCTTTTTGTTTAGCGCCGGTGCGACCAATCGAATAGGAACCGTGGATGACGGGACCACGACTTCTGACTATCGGACAGACGAAATCGAACGCAAGGTTTCCATCGGCGCCGCATTGTTGTCTTTTGAATGGAAAAAAGTCAAATACAATGTATTGGATTTGCCCGGGTATCAGGATTTTCTCGGTGAGGTCAAGTGCGGATTGCGGGTTGCGGATTTGGCTCTTGTTCTTGTCAATGCCACCTCTGGTGTTGAAGTCGGCACCGAGCTGTGCTGGGAAATCCTGGAAGAATACAAAATACCGCGTCTGTTTGTGATCAACCGGTTGGACAAAGAACACGCGAATTTTGACTCGGTTTTGGCCAAAACCCGTGAATCGTTTGGCAACAACGCAGTACCGATCCAGTTTCCAGTCAATGCGGGTGAAGGATTCAATACCGTTATCGACTTGCTGCAGATGAAAGCTCTTGTTTTTGCCGCCGACAAATCAGGCAAATTCGAAGTGCGGGAGATTCCGGCGGAATTGAAAAAGAAAGCCGATGACCTGCGCAATCAGCTGGTGGAAAAGATCGCTGAAAGCGACGACAAGTTGATGGAAAAATATTTCGAGGCCGGCGAACTGAGCGAAGAGGATCTGGTCCGCGGCTTGCGTATCGGTATTCTGAATCGGACGATCTACCCGGTCGCCTGCTCTGCCGCTGCACAAAACATGGGTACCCAAACCCTGCTCAACATCATCAATGAATACGGCCCAAGCCCCGCCGCATTTCCCAAAGTAAAAGCCAGAACCACGCAGGACGAAGAGATCGAGGTGTTGCAAAAGCCCGACCAGCCTTTTGCCGGTTTCGTTTTTAAGATCATTTCTGAGCAACATGTCGGTGACCTGGCTCTCGTTCGCGCTTACTCTGGTCAGATCGAACAGGGTGATGAAGTCATCAACACCAGCAAAAATTCGAGCGAAAAGATCGGTCAAATCTATTCTCTATGCGGCAAAAACCGCAATGAAATATCGGCACTCAGCGCCGGCGATATAGGCGCCCTAGTGAAGCTAAAGGACACTCATACCTCCAATACCCTGGCCGTAAAGTCCCGCCCTGTCGTCTTCGCTCCCATCGAGTTCCCGGAACCTGTGGTTCAGGTTGCGGTCGTGCCAAAAGCCAAAGGCGATGAAGAAAAAATATCCAACGGCTTGCATGCGATCAATGAAATTGATCCAAGTTTTAGGGTTATGATCGACCCGGAACTCAAACAAACCGTTCTATCAGGGCAGGGCGAATTGCATTTGGCAGTGATTTTACAGCTTTTGAAAGAGCGCTATGGAGTCGAGATCGAGCAAAAGAAACCCAAAATTCCGTATCGTGAGACGATAACCGGCAAAGCGGACGAAAAGTACCGACACAAGAAACAATCGGGCGGTGCGGGGCAATTTGCGGAAGTCTGGATGCGCATCGAACCTACGGCCACCGGCAGCGGTTTCGAATTTGAGAGTCAGGTGGTTGGCGGTGCCATTTCCGGAAGCTTTATCCCTGCCATCGAAAAAGGCGTAAAGCAGATTTTGCAAGAGGGTGCGATTGCTGGATACAAGATTGTCGATGTTAAAGCGATTGTTTATGACGGCAAGGAACACCCGGTAGATTCCAAGGATATCGCTTTTCAAATCGCAGGACGCGAAGTGTTCAAAATGTGTGTGCAGAACGCCAAACCGATCCTGTTGGAACCGATTTACATCGTGACGATCAAATGTCCGGAAGAATATATGGGCGACGTGATGGGCGATCTGTCCAGTCGCCGCGGACGCATTCAAGGGATGGAATCGCAGGGGCACAACCAATTGGTGAAAGCTTTGGTGCCGCTGGCAGAACTGCACGACTATGCCACTCGTCTGCGCTCCCTTACTCAGGGGCGTGCAACCCACAGCCGTGTTTTTTCGCATTACGATTCAGTGCCCAAAGAGCAGGAACAAAAAATCATCAACGAATCCAAAGAACAGCAGAGCTGAGCGAGAGGCTGCCTCGCCAATTGAGGCAGCCTTTTTTTGGCCTCGCGATCAGCGCCGAAAAATATGGGCGATCCTTGCCGCTGCAAGTGCAGTCGAAACGCTGCACTTGCACCCGTCTTTTGTCAGCCCCAGATTCGGTGTTAACCGAATCAAAAAACATTCAATCGCTTATTCTTGATGCGGTTGCGAAAAGGTCGCTTTTCACCCAACGCGCATTGCCACCAGATTGATTTTCTTTAAGATCCGGTGCTGCGCACCGGATCCGGGTCAGCATCGTTCTTGTTGACCAATCGGATGTTTCTTTTGCTGACCGATCCTCAATTCTTTTCATTCCTTGCTTTTTATCCGATCCCAGATTGCATCCATTTCTGCGAGGGTTGCAGATGAAAAAGAGAGATTCTGCTTTTGCATCTCATCCTCGATTGCATGGAAACGGCGGGAAAATTTATCGATGGTGTGGCGCAATGCATCTTCAGGATTGTGTTGAAGGTGGCGCGACAGATTGACCAGTGAGAAAAGCACATCGCCCAATTCTTCTTGGATGTCGCTTTCGGATTGCCGTTCGACCGCTTCACGCAGTTCAGCCAATTCTTCTTCAATCTTTTCCCAAACCGGGTTGATATCGGGCCAATCAAAGCCCACGGCTGCTGCTTTGTTCTGCAAGCGATAAGCGCGCACCAGAGCCGGCAGTTCTTTCGGAATACCGTCGATTGCCGATTTCTTGCCCTCTTTTTTGAGCTTTGTTTTTTCCCAGAGTTTGATTTGTTCGGCGGCGCTATCGACTTTTTCATCTCCAAAGACGTGGGGATGCCTCCGGATGAGCTTTTGATTGATCGAATCGATGACATTGGCAATGGTAAACTGGTTGGCCTCCGCAGCCATCTGGGCATGAAAAATGATCTGCAGCAACAGATCACCAAGTTCTTCTGCTAGATCCTCAATGCGGTGTTCGTCGATGGCTTCGATCACCTCATAAGTTTCTTCCAACAGATGTTGTCGCAGGGATTCATGGGTCTGCTCGCGGTCCCATGGGCAACCCTGGGGACTGCGCAGTTGCGCCATGATCTCGACCAGCTGGCTGAATTTATCTTTGCTCTCCTGCAAGGATTCTCCTTTCCGTGCTCTTTTTCGACCGTCGATTGGACGATTCATGGATAAAACAAAACATAGGCGAAAAACCCGAGAAAAGCAATGCTGTTTTGTATCCATCCAGGCCTTGCTGTAAACCAAATTTAATTTGCCACCAGCTCCACAAAGGAAAAACCTTGCTTATTATGCGGAATTTAGCTACTTTTTTTGAGTCTGTGCAGTCGATTGCCTGTCGGTCGGTTGTGCAGTCTGAACATCAGTTATGGACGACAAGACCTGGCGAAACGCCGTCTAACGGAGTGGCACAAACATGGATTTCAATCGTCGCGCTCTTGTTCTCATTTGCTCTTTGATATCATCCATTTGTTTTATACAATGCGCCCATCGAGCTTCTTTTCCGGCTGCAGCGGAATCGAGCAGCTTGTTGCGCGAGGAACTCGATGAATTGTTTGGCGATCCTCAATTTGCCAATGCGCATTGGGGCGTTGTGATCCGATCTTTGGAAACCGGCGAAACGCTTTACCAGCGGAACGGCAACAAGGGATTTATGCCCGCGTCAAACATGAAACTCTTCACCACGGCCGCAGCCCTGGTTGCTTTGGGCCCGGAATTCCAATACACAACAGATATTTGCGCAACAGCCGCCGTCGACTCGGAGGGTGTGCTGCAAGGCGATTTGGTTATTCGCGGCAAAGGCGATCCGTCGATCAGCGGCCGGTATACCGATGGAGAGGTGACTGCAGTCTTTCGTGCCTGGGCGGACAGTTTAAAAGCCCACAACATCCGTTCGGTTAGCGGCCGCATCATTGGGGATGACCGCTATTTCGACCACGAGATTCTCGGCGATGGCTGGTCATGGGATTACCAGTCCGATTACTATGCCGCCCAGATCAGTGCCTTGTCGTTCAACGAGAACTGTGTGAATATCGTTTTTTCGCCGGGCGATTCCATTGGCGCGCTAGCCCGGTTTCGGCTGGAACCTGAGACTTTATACATTTCTGTCGATAATCAGGTCATCACCGGTGATGAGCAAGGTGGCAGTGAGATCTATCTTGCGCGCAAGCGCGGCACCAATGAGGTGATTTGCAGAGGCCGTCTTTCCGTCTCCGAGTCCGAAAAACGCGATTGGGTCACGGTTGAAGATCCGGGCAAATTTGCCGCGGTGGTTTTGCGGGACTGTCTGTCGGCCGCCGGTATCCGTGTCCACGGCGAAGCAACCACTGTCCGAGAGCTGCAAGAGGGTCTGGATCGAGTGGACCGAGGTCAATTGATTTTTCAGCATCAGTCGCCGCCGCTCAAGGAACTGATCCGGACGACGAACAAGGTAAGCCAAAATTTGTTTGCTGAATTGTTGTTTCGCACCGTCGGCCGGAATGTCGGTGGTCAGGGCAATGCCAACACGGCGGAAAAAGTGGAAAAAGAGCTGTTTGCCGACATGGGCATCGCACCGGCCTATCTGGCGATTGCCGACGGCAGCGGCCTTTCCCGGTTAAACCTGGTAACGCCGAACAGTGTGGCTCAGCTCTTGACCTACGTTCGGCGCCATGCCTATGGCGAGGTGTTCTATTCATCATTGCCGATAGCTGGGGAGGATGGCACGATTTCCTCACGGATGATCGGCACCGCCGCGCAGAACAATGTGCGCGCCAAGACCGGCTATATCGGGCGGGTAAGGGCGTTGTCAGGCTATGTCACCACCAGGGACGGTGAAGAACTTGTTTTTTCGATGATTGTCAACAATTACACGGTTCCGACAAGCCTGGCCAACACCGTACAGGATCGCGTTTGCGAGCGATTGGCCAATTTCAGACGCTAGAACGGACCGTCCGGTGCGATGGCCATTGTGAGATTAACCATTGCAGGCCGGTGCAGCTCAGGCGGATGGTTGTGCCGCGAGGTCTGACAATCCCGGCGGCGGATGATGAATTGAAAGATCTGTCGTGCAGGATCGCAACAGGGAGGTAGAGCGATGTTGATCCCCAGCGTCCCAAAACCGCGCAGCTTTAACTATCAGCCGCAGTATTACGATCCAAGCGCCGAAGAGGAAAAGCGCATCCATTTTCGGCGAATACGTCACAGCGAATCGCCCAGGAGCGGTTCGCTGTTGCGGTTGTTGATTTTGGCTGGACTATTGATCATGGCTATTTTTTATTTGTCCCGTGCCACTCATAAAACGTCGACTGCTCCGGATGCTCCGGCCGGGCAAATTCAGGTCGAAGATATAATTGTCGTCGATTAGCTTCGCTCGGTCAACTTTGTCCCGCAACTTTTGTCAGGCATCTCTTGGCGCCTGCCCCCTCCTCAACGGCTTCATGGGAGTAGGTCTGCTTTTCTTTTGGTCAGTCCTCAGTCGAACTGCAGCGATAGACAAATAGTACTCTAGCGATGGTTTAAAAACAAGAGAAAATGGTCTCTCAGCCCCAAGAAAGATTGCAGCACGACAAAAGCCCAAGTTGGTTGTGGCGCAGGCGCTTGTCGCATTGGTACGGAGCGCTGCCCATCCGGATGAAGTTGATCCTGACAACCGGTATCATGGTGGTCATCTTGATGTCCATTCTCAGCCTGCTTTTGTTGCAGCAGGCCAACAAGTTGTTGCGCGACCGATTGTCTGAAACTTGCTATCTCTCGCTTCGCCATACCTCTCAAACGATCAAAGGCGACCTTTTGCCCTATTATCTTTCTGTTGATGATGTTAACAGTGGCTCACTCTATGCAGGTCATATCCGCGAGGCGATCCATGATATTCTCAACGAAGAAATCGAAGGTCTTCTCTATGCTTGTGTTGTGGACCGCAACGGCTTGATCATCGCCCATACGGACCGTGAAATGATCAATCGGCGGGTCAGCCGAGCCGACAGCCTCTTGTTGGCTGATACGGAGAACACTTTTACGCGCGAAACCGGCAACATCATTGAGTATATCCATCCCTTGTTCGCCAAGCGAGAGAGCAACCAGGCAGAAAAGGTGTTTCTTGGCGGTACGGTGCTCGGTTTTTCGAAAAAAGTGATTTTCAGCCCCATTCATCGCGCGACAAGGGCGATTATCACCACCGCTTTGCTGATCATCCTGCTGTCGGTTGTTTTGATTTATTACATCGTGCGGCGAATGACAGGACAAATCGACGCTCTTTCCGAAGGAGTGCGTCGGGTCAGCCGCGGCAATCTCAATGTGCAGATACAAGTCATCACCAAGGATGAACTCGGGCAACTGGCGCGCGAATTCAATTCCATGATCGTGCATCTGCGCGAGAAATTGCAGATGCAAAAATTTGTTTCCAAATTGACGGTTCAGATGATCGAAAAACGGTCTACCGCCCGCGATCTCTTGCCAATCGGTGAGCGGCGCGGTGTGACCTTGCTCTTTTCAGATGTGCGCAATTTTTCCTCTCTCACCGAACAGATGACTCCGGAAGAGATCGTTGAACTCATCAACATTTATCTCGATCTGCAAAGCCGGGTCATCGAAGAGAACAACGGCGTGGTCGATAAGTACATGGGCGACCAGATTATGGCCATCTTTCAGGGCGAAAACATGGCCGATCACGGCGTACATGCCGCAGTTCAGATTCAGCGCTCGATCCGAGAGATCAACAAGCGGCGACGGCGCAACGGGGAGGTGGTCTTGACGGTCGGTATCGGGCTGCATATCGGATCGGTGGTCATGGGCAATATGGGGTCAAAAAATCGGATGGATTATACGGTGATCGGTGATATTGTCAATCTGGCCTCGCGGTTGTGTGCAGTGGCAAAACCGGGGCAGATTATTGCGCCCATTGAGATGGTGGATGAATTGGATGGCGAGTACCCCACGATTCGGTTGAATCCGATTCGCGTCAAAGGCCGTCGGCAGCTGGTCGAAATTTTCGAGGTCGACTATGATCGGGCGATAATCATGTAACGGCGAGATCAACGTGTATCAATTTTTCTGCAATCGGGCGCTTTGCCTCATTTTTTATTTTTATTTCGCAGCAACCGCATTTTCCCAGCAGTCGCTTTTGCACTTTGCACCCGGTGCTCGCGCCAGCGGCATGGGGCGAGACGGTGTAATCGGCAGTGTTGATCCAACCGCTCTTTATTGGAATCCGGCAGCTCTTGGTGTGCTGAACTCCAATCAAGCCTACTTTGCTGTTCACGATTCTTATTCTTTGAACTATGGCGGCTATGCCCATTGCTTCCCGTTTTATGGTACACTGGCGGCTTCAGTGGCCCGCACGGGGCCATCTCCGTCTGATATCGACATTGCCAGCATGGGGTGGGGAAAAGCCTTAACTCGATCTCTTTATCTCGGTGTTTCGCTCAGTTCCTATATGGTCGATACCGAGAGCTGGACAGGCGGCGGGGTGGGGGTGCTCTTAAAACCGGTGTGGAATTCTGATGCAAAACTTTTGCACCATCTGAACGATCGCTTGACTCTGGCGGCGGCAATCCAAAACATCCCATTTGTGGTATCCGATCATGACCACCAGGTTCGACTTGGCATCGCCTTTTCGGCAGGCGAATCTGGACCCCAGTTGGTCTATTCCCACCACATTCAACGCGAAGACGATACATCACATCTTGGATTTTCGTTTCCACTTTTTTCGCGCATCGCTTTTTATGCGGGCGTGGTCGATGCCGATATCAATCGATTCGGTTTGGGCCTGGAAATCCCGTGGGACAATTTCCAGATCAGCACCGCTTATGATTCGGATCGCAAACGATTGGTGTTGTCAACCAGCTTTCGCATCGGTCGATCGGCCGTTGATAAATCGGAACAACATTACCAAAAAGCCCGCCAGGCTTTGCAAAACCGCGACAAGCGTTTGGCGTTGCAGGAAGCCAAAAAGACCCTGGCCTATGCGGATCAACATCATGAAGCAGCTGAAATGGTGGCTTCCTTGACCAAACTGGTCAAATTTGAAGATCAACAGATCGATTCGCTTCTGCGCCTGGCTCGGTTGTTGGAAAAGCGCAACTGGTATATCAGTGCTGCAGCCCAGTATCTCAAGGTGTTGCGCATGGATGCAAACAACCGCACCGCGGAACGGGCGATTACCACCATTCGACCGCATGTCAATATCCATACGGAAAAATGGTATCAATTGGGTGTCACTCACTATGAGCGCGGAGATCTGCGCCAGGCGAAAGAAATTTTTGAATCGATTCTGCTGGTGCGCGACGATCACCTCGGGTCACGCGTCTATCTGGATAAGATATTGGAAATATTTGCCGAGGAAGCTGAGGACCACTACTATACCGGCCTTGGTTTCTACAGCCAGCGCAATCTCCACCGGGCTGAAGAAGAGTTTCAGCAGGCATTGGAATTAAAGCCAAACTATCCTGACGCCATTGAATACCTCAACCGTATTCGCGAAGAAAAGGTTCACAATTCTGGGCGTATCCAGACCCTGTTGGATAAGGCACAGGAAAATCGTCGCATGCAAGCCTGGGTTTCGGCCCGCAACAATTACCGACAGGTCCTGGAAATCGATCCCCTGAATTCGACTGCGCGGCAGGGCCTGGTGTCCATGGAAGAACAAATCGACCACCATGTCTCCCGCCTTTTTGAAAGCGGCGAGCGGGCTTTTCAACAGGGAGATTTGTCAGTTGCTGCCGACTTGTTTCACCGAATTCTGGCCGCACAACCATCGCACGCCAAAGCCCGCGATTATATGACGCGTATCAACAGCCAGACTTCAGGAAGAAGCCGATATCTGCTGGAACAGGCTGAACTCCACATCAAGCAGAGCCAATGGGAACGGGCTCTGGCGTATGTCGATTCCGCCAAAGCGCAACAGCCCAATTTGCGCGAAGCGCAAGTCTTACAGGACCGCATCCTGGCTGCAATGAGCGTGGAGAAACTGTTCAATCGAGCCAGCCAAGACTATTACAGCGGCAATTATCTCATGGCGATTGAAAAACTCAATCAAGTGCTGGAAAAGGAACCACAAAATTTGCCGGCCATTGAATTGCGCGAACAGTGTCAATCGCGCCTCAACGAACTGGTCGACAGCTATTTCAATCGCGGCATTCAACTTTTTAGCGAAGAAAAATATCGTTCCGCCATAAACGAATGGGATAAAGCCCTGGAGATCAATCCCTACCACAAAGGCTCACAGGAGTACCGCAATCGCGCGGTTGAGCGGCTCGATGCCTTGAAACAATTGCCCTGATCGCACCGTTTCACTAGAAAGATTTCGTATCAGGCAAGGCGATCACACCGGGCCAGGCGAGAAGCGGCAAAAAAATCTCCACCCCACTCGAGAGTCAATCTATCGACTGCTGGTGAGAGGAGCGGATTGCTCACCGCTTTGCGTGCAAGGCTGCACACCCAATCCGACAAGGAAAACAGATGCGGTTATGTGTTCGCCAAATCGCGGATCTCATGACAACAGCGGATTGGCTTGCTGTCATTGCGCCCCTGCTTTTGACGGCTGTCATTTTCCTGCCGAATAAATCTGCGCAGGATGGCAGGAGAGCAGTTGTTGAAGTTGATGGACAAGTCGTCTTGGAAATAGACCTGGCTGTGGATTCGACCTATTATGCGAAAGGGCCCGAGGGAACCGCGCTTCTACGAATTGCAGAGGATGAAATATGGATTGCTGCATCTCCCTGTCGACAGCAAAGATGCGTTGCAGCTGGAAAAATCGGGAGATGTGGTCAAGCCATCGTTTGTGTTCCCAACCGGCTTCTGGTGTCTATCCCCGGCAATGCGGTTCGTCCATATGATGCAATCACAGAGTAGAGAAATGAGGGGAACGATTTCGACCCGGAAATTGACGCTGATCGCCATTTTAACCGCGACAGCTTCGATTCTTTTTCTTTTTGAGTCATTCTTGCCTCAACCTTTGCCATGGGTTAAACCCGGGCTTGCCAATGCCGTTACGCTTTTGGCCGTGTATTTGTTGGATTTGCCTGCTGCGCTGTTGATCGTTTTGCTGCGCGTCGCGCTTGGCCATCTGATCCTCGGCACCCTTTTTGGCCCGTCGATGTTCTTGTCGTTGGGTGGTGGCATGGCTGCAGCAATTGTAATGGCCGGAGTGCATCGCTTCCTGCCCCACTTGTTTAGCCCGGTAGGAGTCAGTGTCCTGGGTGCGCTGACCCACAATCTCCTGCAATTGGCGCTGGTCGCTTTGCTGGTCGTCCACTCGAACCGGGTCTGGACTCTTTTGCCCTGGATGGTGGTTCCGGCTGTGTTTGCCGGAATAATCATCGGTGTCGTTGCTTGGCTGCTCCTTCAGAGAGTTCCAGCTCACAGCCTGGCGAAAAATTAATTGCAGAAAACCAATTTATTGCTAACTTTGGCAAAGAATCAGCGCTGAAAAAATCACCTGGTTCCCATGACTGCGGAATTCAGGCCAACAACTGACAACGATTGTGCTGACCGACATTTTGCCGCGGTAAATCGAATTCCGTCTGCCAGAGAAGTCTTTGCATAAAGGACAACTGTTAGTGATTCGTTTCGCCAACATCATCACCATTGAAAAAAACAGAACCGTTCGTCTGATTTTTTTCTTTCTTCTGCCTTTTTTTGTCGGCTGTGCTTATTATAACACGTTTTACAACGCAGAACGCTTTTACCGCGACGCGGAAAAGGAGCGCAAGAAAAGAGAGCACAGCCAGATCGTCGAACTGTCTCCGGAAGAAAAGGAACAATTAAAGCGAGCGGGGAAATACAGCTCCCTTGACCGCAGTCAACCTTCGTCGCAGGAAATGCAAAATTATCAGCGCGCCATCGAAAAAGCCTCCAAAGTACTCGAATTTCATCCCAACAGCCGCTATGTCGATGATGCTTTGATGCTGCTCGGCAAATGTTTTTTGTACCGGCAAGAATACAGCAAAGCGATGCGAAAATTCGAAGAGTTGAACAAGCTTTACCCGAACAGCGAATTCATCGAAGAATCTCGTCTGCTTGCAGCGCGGACTTTGATCGGTCTGGGCGAATTCGATGAAGCTGAAAGTCGATTTCGCGATTTGACCCTAGACCGGGATATCGATAAGAGAATCAACGAAGAGGCCGCCTATGAACTGGCAGAACTCTATTTTGAAAAAGGCAGTTATGACCTGGCGGTCGATGAGTATCAAAAATCAGCCAACGAATCTGATGACAAATTGATCCGCGCAATGTCTCTCTACCGGCTTGGGGAGTGCTATATTCAGCTCAAGCGCACCGGCGAAGCAGAGAAAGTGCTGCAACGCGCCATCAAGATGAGCCCGAACGAAGATTTTCGTTCGCAAGCTGTTTACAAGTTGGGTCAAGCGCAGAGCAGCAATGGAGAATTCCTGCGTGCCAGCAATACCTTTCGCAATCTGCTGCAAAAAGAGATGGATACCAAGCGGCTGCCAATGATCAAACTGCAGTTGGCAGAGAATTTGCGGTTGATCAACAACTATGAAGAGGCCGTTATCTGGTTTAACAACATCATCGAAGAACACAAGCGCACCGATGCCTCCGCACGCAGCTATTTCGCTCTTGCAGAATTGGAAGAATTTATCAACGGCGATTATCAAAAAGCGCAGGAATATTATGACCTGGTACGCGGCGAATTCCAGAACTCTGCTGTTGCTCCGATCGCCAAAGAACGTTCAGATGACATCAAACGGCTTTTGCAGTTGCGCCAGGAGATTGCGCGTCTGGAAGGGCGAGCGGTTTCGGATAGTGTGTCTGCTGATAGCAGTGAGATAAAAGGAGAAAAGCTGGAGCGCGATGATGCACCGATCGATCTGAGCTCCGATGGGATGTGGGTCAATTACAGCGGCCGCGATCGGCCACCGCCGCTATCTCTTAAAGTCATGACAGAATCGGATCGAATGCGGGCCAAAAACCGGCTGCTTTCCAAAGGCAACGGCGAACCATCTACCGCCGATGCGGAAGCGGACAGCAGCATCGAAACGGACGGACAGGAGGACTCGCAGAAACATCAGCTGATCGAAAAGAAGCTGGCGATGGCTGAATTGCTGCTCTTCAAGTTCAGTAAGCACGATTCATCCATCGATTTATTTTTGAATGTGCTGGAAAACACGCAGGACAGTCTGATCGCTGCGCGCACGCTGTATGCTTTGGGATACACCTTTGATGCGGTAGTTAAAAACCGGGTGCTTGCCGATTCCATTTTTCAGCGCCTGGTCGATCTCTATCCCCATTCACCGCAAGCAGACGGCGCGCGTCGCCTGCTCGGACTACCGCTGATGACCGCACAAATCGATTCCGCACAGCTGCTCTATCAGGAGGCGGAACGGATGGTGATGGAAGATGAGCGCTATAGCCGCGCAATCGATTTGTTCGACCGTATTCAACAACGTTATCCCAGTTCGGAATTCGCCGCCAAAGCGCATTATGCGATGGGCTGGATCTATGAAAATCGGCTGTATGACAACGCAAAGGCTATGCAGGTCTACCAATCATTGGTGGACTCGCTGCCTGACTCGCCTTATGCCAAGGGAGTCAAGCCCAAACTCGAAGCAGCAGAAAAACAGCGCCGGGAGCAGGAACAAAAGCAGCAGGCTATCGCCGATTCGCTGGCCCGATTGCAGACCGCCAAAACCGACACGACTGCCGCCGATTCGCTGGCCCGCCTGCGGACCGCCAAAACCGACACGACTGTCGTCGATTCGCTGAGGCTGGAACGGTCGGCGGCAGACAGCCTGAAGCCGACGCCTGTTCTCCCAGATACGCTTGTCGCACCGGAGCCATCTATGTCTGCAACTTCTGCTGCCGATACATCGCGTCAACCATTTGCAGAGCCACGGCCACCTGCAACGCAGGAGATTCCGGAGCCAGCTGAATCAAAAAACACAAATCCGGCCGGTCCGTCCAGCATTCCGAATCCATAAAAACACAAGCGGTTTGCACCATGACTGACAACTGCGATTCACATGCCAAACATTTGCTCAATTGCCGAGTCGAATCGCTTGCGCAAGTGGCATTCAACACTTATCGATTGACTTTTGCCAGCAATTGGTTGGCCGAACAGGCTCAACCCGGTCAGTTTGTCAATATAGCCGTGCCCCGATGTGGCGATATCCTTTGGCGGCGACCATTCAGTTTTCATCAGATCGATCGACATTCCGGCGCCTGCACCGTGTTGATACAGGTGATCGGCAGAGGCAGCGAAGCGTTGACTCGAGTGCAGCCAGGTGAACATCTGAGCTGTCTTGCGCCTCTGGGAAATCATTTTGTCATTCCCGCCGAGATCGATGAACTGCTGATCGTAGCCGGTGGTCTCGGCATCGCACCTTTTTTCTTCCTTTTACAGGAAGTGGCAGCACAACCGTACAAGAAGGTTCTGTTCTATGGCGCAGCCTCTGCTGATTGCTTTTGCCGGGTCGACGAGCTTTCATCACTGACTTCGCAGTTGTTTCTGACAACCGATGACGGCAGTCGAGGCGAACAGGGGCTGGTCATCAAGCCTTTGCAGCGTTTTCTGGCAGAACCAGGCGGCAAACGCCGACTTGTTCTCACCTGTGGGCCCACTCGCATGATGCAGGCGGTGCAGAATTTGTGCAAAAAATACCATCTGCCCGGTTATGTTTCGGTGGAAAATCTGATGGCTTGTGGTTTTGGCGCCTGTATGGGATGTGCAGTGCAGATGATCGATAAGGGGTTATCGGCCAAGCCATTTCTGCTTGCCTGCAAAGACGGCCCGGTATTTCCTATCGACGAGATAGTTATCGATGAATAAAGTCGCGATCCGCATCGGCGATGTCGCATTCGCCAACCCGATTATGGTCGCCAGCGGTACCTTTGGTTACGCCCAAGAGTTCGACGGTTTGCTCGATTTTTCCCAAATCGGTGCCATCGTCACCAAGACCGTAACGCTGGAGCCGCGAACGGGCAATCCTCCGCCGCGAATATGGGAAACAGCAGCGGGTATGCTGAACTCGATCGGATTGCCCAACGTCGGCGTTGAGGAATTTATTGCCAAAAAAATGCCATTTCTGCGGAATCTTGCGACGCGAATCGTCGTCAATGTGGCGGGAAAAACGGGTGACGATTACGTCAGGATCGTCGAGCGACTGCAACAAGTTGACGGCATCGATGCTTACGAATTGAATTTCTCTTGCCCCAATGTCAAACAAGGCGGAATGTCTTTCAGCGCGGATGCGCAGATTGCAGAGCGGGTGACAGCTGATGTGCGCAAAAAAAGTCAAAGACCGCTGATTGTCAAGTTGACACCCAATGTCACTTCGATTGCCGACATCGGCAAGGCTGTTGAGCAAGGTGGTGCCGACGCGGTCTCAGCCATCAATACTTTGGTCGGAATGGCAGTCGATGTCAAATCGCGCCGGCCGCGGTTGTCGACGATCACCGGTGGGCTTTCAGGGCCTGCGATCAAGCCGATTGCACTGGCTAAAGTCTACGAACTCTGCCGTAAATTGACCATCCCGGTTGTTGCCATCGGCGGAATCATGAATCTTCAGGACGCTCTGGAGTTCTTTGTGGTGGGCGCCACGGCAGTGCAGATTGGGACAGCGAATTTTATCAATCCCGCCTGTGCAGCGGAGATTGCGCAGGGTTTGCACGGTTATTGTCGGGCGCAGAACCTGAACCTGCAGGAATTGATCGGGTCTTTGCGAGTCGAGAAATGAAAACAAGATTGGTTGTTTCCCATTCGCTGCTCGGTTTTTTGCACCTGACGGTTGCATTCTCGCTTTTTTGTTCATCGTGGAAACCGAACACTGGTGCAGATTTGACGATGCAAAGCTCTGTTCCGGTTTCAGCGCAAACCCCCGCAAGTCCGCCTTTGGCAGTCGAACTGGTTGATTACCACGAGACAGGCATGGCTTCTTTCGTCGCAGACGAAATGCATGGCAAGACGACTGCCTCCGGCCAAGTCTACAACATGCGCTCTATGGTCGCCGCTCATCCAATCTTGCCTTTTGGCACCCAAGTTAAAGTGACCAACCTCATCAACGGGAAAAGTGTTGTCGTTCAAATAATAGACCGAGGCCCTTTGGTGCGAAACCGCATTATCGATCTTTCTTTTGCTGCGGCTAAAGAGCTCGGGATCGTCAGAAAGGGAAGTGAACTGGTAGAAATCCATGTCGTGCGATTGCCTTGAAGCAGGTGGAGGTGTTGCTTGAAGTTGCATTCTTTTTTAATCCGTGCGTCGATTGCCGTGGTTTTCGGACCGCTGATTGTCTACTCAGCCTGGCGCGGCGGGTGGTCTTGGTATACTTTTATTACAGCGGTTGTGCTCTTGTCAGTGTATGAATATTATCTTTTATCCGAAAAACGCGGTGTCCGGCCTCTTTTATTGCCCGGCGGCATCATCGCGCTGGCTTTGCCCACCAGTTTCTACCTGCATTCCGAGTATGGTTTATTGCCGATTTTCATTCTCGGTTTGGTTTTGATCTTTTTTGTCGAGCTTTACCGCAAAGATGGATCGCCGCTGCTCAACAGCGCTGTGCATTTTTTTGCTCCAGTGTTTTATGGGACGATGTTCGGAAGTTTTATTCTGTTGCGCAATATCGAAGACAGCTATGGAATGCAGTCGGATGCTGCCGGTGGCTGGGTCGTCATGATTTTGCTCGCCACCTGGATATGCGATACAGCGGCTTATGTCATCGGCTCCCACATCGGTCGCCATAAATTAATGCCGCGAATCAGCCCGAACAAATCGATCGAAGGCTCGGTTGCTGGTTTTATATTTTCAATGCTGACGGTCTATCTTTGTCATTTGACTTTTATCAAGGGATTACGACTGCAGGATGTTCTGGTGATCGGTGCCATAATCGGCACTTTGGGACAATATGGGGATTTATTCGAGTCGATGATCAAACGCGATGTGCAGGCTAAAGACTCTTCTCATTTGATCCCTGGGCATGGCGGGATTTTGGATCGTTTTGACAGTCTGACGCTCAGCGCGCCGTTGATTTATCTCTACTTGCGCGCCTTCTTCTTTTAATCTGCATTCGGTGCGCAGCACCGTATCTCACAGAAAATCAATCGGATAGCAATACCCAGAGGGTGAAAACCGCCATTTGTGCAACCGCATAAGGAATAAGTGATTGAGTGATTTTTGCTTCGGTTGACACCGGATCTGGGTTTAACTGCAGGTTTTGGCCAGACGAAACCACAACAAGAATCTGCGGTAAAGATCCAAGCCGTCCGCAGCTCGATACCCGACAGTGAACGCATCGATTCTGGTGCTGTCTGGAACGGCGACGGCGCACTCTGCTTGTTCTGCCTTTAAAAACTCGACTTGCAGCTCCGGGTGTTGTGCGGTTCGGATCGGTGTGATTTTTTTCGCTTCTTGGACTGCAGCAGCGGCTGTGGAGCGGAGCTCAGCCAGTGTTTCTGTGAATGGCCGGCAAATCGCCGCGTATCGGCTGATGGCCTGTTTGACGGCTACAGTCTTGATCTTCTTTGACCAGGTGTGCACTTCGCAACAGACCGCCTCATCTCCAGAAAGCATGACCACCGGCACAGCGAAATGTCCAGCCAGGGTTGCATTCAGACCAAACTCACCAGCCGCGCGGCCATCGATCGAAACGCGGCGGACAATCGAGTATGCATAAGTATGATCGTGCACCGCTTTCGGGGTACCAAAAGCGGCATGGTAACCGATAAAAAGGGCGGCGTCGAATGAATCGTCCAGGCCTTCCATCATCGACAAGGGTTTGACCGGGCCGCTCACAAGCGTGGCAGGTGGGCAAAGCTCGTCGATTAAAAGATTGCTCATATGGTGGTGGGAGTCGTTGATCACCAGCTGCGTTGCACCTGCTGCAAGAACACCGTTGATCACCGAATTGACTTCTGATGTCATCCATCTCTGCGCTTGTCGATATTCCGGTTTTGCCGGATCCACATGATCGCGCAGCACCACGCCGTTGACGCCTTCAAGATCAGCGCTGATATAGATTTTGAGCCGTTTTGTTGGTTTCATTGCAGAACCCATCTGCCGTTGTTGAGTATCTCTTTGCCATCCAGGGTCAAGGTGGCGTTGTAGATGACGCCATCGAGGTGAATCGGTATCTGGTTGGTGCCGCCAAAGGAGACATTGTTTCCCAGTGCCAGGTGCACTGTGCCCAGCACCTTTTCATCTTCCAAAGGTGACCCGCACAGTTTGGCGAATGAATTGGTACCGACTCCGAGTTCAGCCACGATGCGCGCATCAGCACCGTAATGCGACAGCCGGCGGCTGAGCGATTGGGCAATCCGTCCGCCGGTAATTCGTGCAGCCCGACCATCGCGGATGGTGAGCACCAGAGATTCTTTATCTTGCGGATTTCTGCCCATTCCCGAGTCCACGATCCAGATTCCCTCAGCTTTGCCATCTTCCGGCATGATCGAAGCCTCTCCGGCAGGCAAATTGCTGAATTCACCAGGCTCAAGCACCATTCCGAGATCGGCAGAGCCATTGTTGCCAGCGATCGGGATGCGCAGATCCGTGCCATTGGCAGATTGAATCCGAGCCTCTTTGGCAATGGTCAGGATATCCCGAAGCTTCATGCTCAAACGGGCGACTTTTTTTATATCAAAGTCTGCGATACGCGCAAAAGAGGGATCCAGAATGTTGGGCATGCTCAAGCAACGCACACCCTTTTGGCAAGCCTTTCTTCTGGCTTCTGTGTGGGAAATCGAACAAGTGGTGATGGCGATCAGCGCAGATACGGATTGCATATATAGAGCCAGTGGTGCAAAATCCAGCCCGGCCGCAATCGATGCTTTACCGGGATAGAGCAGCGAGACGTTTTTGCTGATTTTTGTGGCGACACGATGGAGCAGTTCGGCTTTTTCTTGCATCGGCTCATCGGCAAGGATCAGCAGAGACTCGTTTTTCCCAAGGCCGATGCATTCCCTGATAATCCTTTGAGCGGCTTTTTCCATTTTGGTCATGCGCGATTACCTCAGCCCAAGCAAAAAAAGTCCCCTGCAGCAATTCGCTGCAGGGGCGGGATATTCACGATTGGCGGTTATTCAGCAGGAGGACGAAACGATTGCGGGCCAGCTGATTGATGAAAAGCCCCAGTCTTTCAAAAACCGGCTGGGTTGCTTCACCAAAGTGCCCTTCAAGCAGCTCGCCGAGCTGGTAGACCGTCTTTTTGCCGTCGATCAACTGCCAAACCCAGCTGCCGTATTCGTCCAGAAAAATGCGCAAATCCGGATTTTTCATCAGCGGATTGAACAATTTGCGCAAGAACGGGTGGCCGATGCGCGGTATAATCAGAGCCACCCGTTGATCTTCGCTCACTTCCCAACGGACATTGTGCTGCGGTTGCAGATCCAACAAGTTGCCCGTTTTTTCTTGGGCTTGTTTGCTCATGTGGTTATTTTTGGTTCTTTCTGTCAGCCAACATTCGCTGGATTGGGTATTTGATCAAAACATATCCGAGCAAGACAAAAGTCAAAAGGCCGAGCCACCACAAGCCGTCAAAACTTTCAGGGAGCCCGATCAGGGTTTTCAGATTGACCTTGCTGACAACCAGGGCGGCCAACACAATACCTGTCAACGCTTCGCCGGCCACCAGGCCCGATGCAAGGAGCAACCCGGTGTTTTCCACTGTTTCTTTTTCTTTTTCCGTCTTGATCTTTTTGGCCGCCAAAGTGTCGAGCAGCCATTTGATGAGGCCGCCGATAAAAATGGCAAAGGTGGTATTGAACGGCAGATACATTCCCACGGAAATCAACATAGGAGAGGGAGAGCCGATGAGGATCAAGGCAATGGCGAACAGCATGCCTGCGATCACCAGTGGCCACGCCATTTCTCCACCGACAATGCCTTTGCTCATCATGGCCATCAACCCAGCCTGAGGAGCTGGCAGCGCATCGGAACCGATGGTGTTGGCTTCGTGCAAGAGCATGATTGGCAGCACCAATACCAGCGCTGCCGCGACGACGCCGATGATGCCGCCGATTTGCATGCGCCAGGGTGTGCCGCCCAACATATATCCGACTTTCCAATCCTGCATCATATCACCGGCAACGCCGGCAACGCAGCAAACCACCGAGGCAACACCCAGCACCGCAGCGACGCCCGGGTCACCTTTCATACCGACCAGCACCATTAGCAGAGCCGCGATGAGCAGGGTGGAAAGGGTCAAACCGGAAATCGGATTGGAGGAACTGCCGATGATGCCGACCAGGTATCCAGCAACGGCGGCAAAGATAAAGCCGGCAAAAGCCATGACCACTGCGGCCAGAAGAGCCGAACCCCAATTGTGGCTAAAGCTTTGGTAGAGGACCACCATACAGAGCACCAGAACGAGGATCGCAACCAGCACCAGGCCGAAAGGAGCATCTTTATCGATGCGTGCTACTTTCTGGCGGCCGCCGGCACTGCGGGAGGCTTGAATATCGCTCAGACCGCGCAATATGCCGCCCGCCAAATTTTTTCGCATCTTGAACAGCGTATAAAAGGCGCCCACCAACATTCCGCCTACGGCTATCGGTTTGACAGTCGCGCTGTAGGCGGTTTTGGCCATCGTCGCCCAACCATGTGCATCGGCAAACAAAGAAAGATCCTCGCCCATGAGAAAAAGGACGATCGGCATGAGGAAAAGCCAGCCAAAAACACCGCCGGAAAAGGTGATGGCTGACAGCCGAAAGCCGATGATATAGCCGACACCGAGAAAAGCCGGCGACGCCGATGGACTCTGCAAAAAGATCCCGCCTTTATGGGAAAACAGAGCCTTGACTTTTTCGCCGGTTTGATTGACCGCCTCGATGATATTGCTGCGGCTGTCCAGAAGCGAGATTTTTGACAGGCCGAGATGGAAAAAACCGGAAACTGTATCTTTGATGATGCGCAATCCGTTTTCATTCTTGAACAATTCGAGCAATGCCGCCAGACCCATTGAGCCAAAAACATATTTGGCTCCGGATTGGCCACCTTGCCCGGCTTTGACAATTTCCGCGCAAGCTTTGCTTTCGGGGTAGGGCAGACTTTGATCATCGATAAGAGTCCGACGCAAAATAATGACAAAAAGAACACCCAGAATACCGCCAACCAGCATCAGCAGCGTGCTTTTGACATAGTCAAAATTGTCCCAGACACCGGCAATAACAAAAGCCGGGATCGTAAAAATGGCACCGGCTGCCAACGCTTCACCGACGGCCCCTGTGGTTCTGGCCAGGTTTTCTTCCAGGATAGTTCCGCGAAAAACTCGCAAAACCGCCATGGAAATGACCGCTGCCGGGAAGGTCGCTGCGACGGTCATGCCGGCTTTCAACCCCAAATAGGCGTTGGCTGCACCAAGGATAATGGAGAGCAGGACGCCCAAAAAGATCGCCTTGAACGTCAGTTCTTTCATGTCGGTTTGGATAGGTACGTAAGGGGCAAATTTCTTATCACTTTTTGACTCTTGCATAACCGGTCCTCCACAATGGGCGGTGAAATCGGTGAATCTGTGATCAGTTGACAATTGCTGGTATGCGGTTGTGAGGAGCGCAGGCACAAAATGGCGCCAATACAATAAAGAATAATCATCTAAAGAGCAAGAAAAAAATAGCCGGATTCTGTTCCTCCCGTCGGTTAACCAGAAGATGAACGGTTCTGGGATCGGGCTCTGTCGGCAGCATACGAACAGGGAAACGAGTCATGGAAATGGCTTTGTTCAGTTCTTGGCACCTTGCCGGAGGTCGTTTTGCATTTGAAGCGCTGTTCTCGCGGTGTCCACACCTGCATTGATCCCGGATATTTGCTTTTGATGCGTCTGATGCGGCGCGATTTGGGGTTGACTTTTCATTTGATTTTTGTGTGGAAAAGATGTAAATTAAATATTGTATAAAAGTGAAAGAGAGATGGCCTTTCTCAACGATATCACATTGGGTCACTATTGGCCGGGCGATTCGATCGTTCATAATCTGGACCCGCGCAGCAAACTGCTGGGCCTGTTGGGAGTGATGACCACTTTGCTGATGGTCCTCAACCCGATCATGTTGATGGCCTATGCTCTGTTTTCCGTGTTCGTGGTGCGCTTGGCTAAATTGCCTGCGGCATTGGTCTTCCGCAATGTCCGTCCGTTTCTCTGGCTTTTTTTGATCACCATCGCTATCCATCTTTTTTGGACGCCGGGCCGGAGTTTGTTTCAGGTGCCGGTTGTCAATCTAAACGCAACTCACGAAGGCCTGGCGTTCGGCATTCTCTATTCGATTCGACTTGCTCTGTTGGTCATCTATGCGGCATTGCTGACGTTGACCACCTCGCCAATGGAGCTGATGGACGGGCTGGAGAGGCTGCTGAATCCTTTAAAACGGCTGCGCGTACCAACACATGAAATCGTTCTTATGCTATCGTTGTCGTTGCGCTTTATCCCGACTCTTTTGGAAGAAGCACAACGATTGAAAAACGCCCAGTTGTCGCGTGGTGCCTCTTTCGATGGCAGCCTGTTCAAACGCATTCAAAGCGTCATTCCCTTGGTGTTGCCGCTTTTTGTTTCAGCTTTTCGTCGGGCTGACGATCTGGCGCTGGCGATGGATGCGCGCTGCTACAGCGGCGGCGAGGGACGAACCACTTATAAAATATTGCGTTTAGGCATCGTGGATTGGATTGTGCTGTTGATGGCGTTGGCACTTTTGGTTGCAGTAATTGGCTGGGGTTAAAAAACCATCAGGCCTGTTCATGAGCCCAAGAAACATCAAGTTGACACTCGAATACGATGGCAGCGATTTTTGCGGGTGGCAAATACAGCCGAACTTGCGCACGGTGCAGGGTGAAGTGGAAAAAGCGATTTGTGGGCTTACCGGGCAGATGGTACGGGTTATCACTGCCGGCCGCACAGATACCGGCGTGCATGCACGAGGTCAGGTGATCAATTTTTTATCCGACAGCCGGTTGTCGTGTGCTGTCTTCGTTCGCGGTCTGAACGCACTGTTGCCGCCGGACGTCCGCGTTCTTGCTGCTGAGCAAGCGCCGGATGATTTTAATTCTCGTTTCAGTGCCCGACAGCGGACCTATCGCTACAGCCTGTGCACTCGTCCTTTTGCGATCGGCAGAAAGTATGCCTGGACAGTACCATGTGTTCTCGACCTGCTCGCGATGCAAGAGGCAAGCAAATGGCTATTGGGCGAGCAGGATTTTCGCGCTTTTTGTCATGCCGGCGCTGATGTCAACCATTACCGCTGTCGCGTGACGGCTGCGGATTGGCTGACCGCGGGCGATCAACTTTATTTTGTTATTCGGGCCAATCGATTTTTGCACAACATGGTGCGGATCATCGTGGGAACATGCGTCGAGATTGGCAGGGGCCGATGGCGGCCGGACGATATGGCGCTGATCATCGCTTCAGGCGACCGCTGTCAGGCAGGGCCGACGGCGCCGGCCCACGGTTTGACGCTCGAATCAATCGACTATGACAGCTCTTCATCCATACCAAACAAACCTTAGGATGTGCTTCGGGCAACTGCCCGAACCATCCAGGGATCAATGATCACGTTTTTTTGACCAGCGGAGCGCAAATGAAAATTTTTATCGACACGGCGAGTGTTGCTGAGCTCAATCAAGCGGTGGCGTTAGGAGTTGCAGACGGCGTCACCACCAATCCGACATTGTTGGCACGCGAATCGGGCAGTGCGGAACAAATTTATCGTGATCTTTGCTCGGCGATCGACGGTCCGGTTTGCGCCGAGGCGGTCAGCGCAGATGCCAAGAGCATCATTCAAGAAGGAAAAAAACTGGCACAAATCAGCAACCAGATCGTCGTTAAAATACCGGTCTCAAAAGAAGGACTGCTGGCGGTCAAACAACTCGAGTCTGAAGGCATACGGACAAATGTAACCCTGGTATTCAGCCCGATGCAGGCTCTGATGGCTGCCAAAGCTGGCGCCAGTTTTGTCTGCCCCTTTGTCGGCCGTTTGGATGATACCAGCCAGCCAGGCATGGAATTGATTGAACAAATACTTGCCATCTATAACAACTATGACTACGAGACCGAAGTGATCGTCGCCAGCATTCGCAATCCGCTGCATGTGCGCGACGCGGCGTTGATGGGCGCCCATGCCGCAACCTTGCCGCTCAAAGTGGTGGAGCAGCTCATGCGCCATCCCCTGACAGATATCGGCATCGAAAAATTTCTGCAAGATTGGGGCAAGGTCGCTGGTCGTTGAGTTGTTAGAGGTTTTGCGTATGATCGATCTGTTGTCTTTTAGACCGCTGCTGCGGTTGATGCTTCTGTTGGTGTTTATCATCTGTTCGATCTGGCCGGAAGCGTTCGCGCAATCGGATTATTCACACCGTGTCATGAATTCAGTTGCTGCCACACGTCAAAACGCCATCACTCAGGCTGTTGAGTGGGTGAGTCCGGCCGTGGTCGGTATCAATGTCACCCAGGTCCACCGCTATATCCGCAAGAGTCCGTTTGCTGAAGATCCGTTTTTTCGCAATTTTTTTCCTGATATTCCTTTTGAACAGCGGGTTAAGAGTCTGGGATCGGGGGTTATCATCTCTGAAGAAGGTTATATTTTGACCAACCAGCACGTAGTGGAAAATGCGGCGGAAATCGTGGTGACCTTGAGCGGCGGCAAACAATATGTGGCGCAAAAAATCGGCGAGGATTATCGGACCGACATCGCTGTGTTGAAAATAGAGGGAGATCCTTTTCCCTATGCGCGTCTCGGCAAATCTGAAGATGTGATTATCGGCGAATGGGTGATCGCCCTGGGCAATCCATTTGGCCTGTTTGATATCGGCAGTCAGCCCACGGTTACGGTAGGGGTGGTCAGCGCCAAAGACCGGGATTTTGGCAAACTGAACAATGACCGCATTTATGAAGATATGCTGCAAACCGATGCGGCCATCAACAGCGGCAACAGCGGTGGCCCGCTGGTCAATTGCCTCGGCGAAGTGATCGGCATCAATACCTGGATTCTTTCGACTGACACTTATGCCGGCGGCAATATCGGCTTGGGTTTTGCCATTCCGGTGCATCGCCTCCGGCGGGTGGTCAACGATCTGCTCAATTACGGCAGTGTGGACCGAAATTTTTGGACCGGAATCACCTGCAACGAACTGACTCCGTTGATTTCTCTCTACCTGGGATTAAACCATACAAACGGCTGTATCGTTGCCGAAATTGCCGCCAACAGTCCGGCATCACGAGCCGGGCTGGAAATCGGCGATGTTATTCTCGCTATCAACAGGAAAAATGTCGCCAAATTGGCAGACATCGATCGGATCATCGAGGAGCTGGATTTAAAAAAGGATGATGTGGCCACTTTTCGCATTTACCGCAACCGCAGGGCAATCGATGTTGACCTCAAGCTGGCGCCTTATCCGGAATCGCTGAAAGGAACGCGAAAATGATCGCACGCTACACCCGTCCGCGCATGGGAGCGGTTTGGTCGGAGCAAAATCGCTATCGAAAATGGCTCGATGTAGAGATCGCGGTCTGCGAGGTGCAGACGGAGCACCAGCGCATCCCGGTACAAGCGATGGAAGCAATTCGCAAGAAAGCCAACTTCGACATCGCGCGAATCGAGGAGATTGAAAACAAGGTAAAGCATGATGTGATCGCTTTCTTGACCAGTGTAGGAGAGTTTGTCGGTGAAGAATCGCGCTATATCCATCTTGGCATGACCTCTTCCGATTTGCTCGATACGGCAATGGCATTGGTCATCCAGGAAGCATCGGCGATATTGCGCGAGGACCTGCAGGAGCTGCAAAAAGCGGTGAAGAAACAGGCCTTGGCGCATCGAACGACCGTGTGTATCGGCCGAAGCCATGGCATTCATGCAGAGCCGACTTCTTTTGGTTTAAAGTTTGCCCTGTGGTATGATGAAATACTGCGCAACATTCACCGCCTCGATGAAGCGGCTGAGGCGATTCGGGTCGGGAAAATATCGGGTGCGGTCGGCAACTATATCCACATCGATCCCCAGGTCGAGCGCCAGGTTTGCGACCGTTTGCAATTGCGGCCGGCACCGATCTCGACTCAGGTGGTTCAGCGCGACTTGCATGCGCAGTTTCACACTGTCCTCGCTCTGATCGGCTGTATGTTGGAAAAAATGGCTGTCGAAATTCGCCATTTGCAGCGCACCGAGGTGCTCGAAGCAGAAGAGCCATTTGCCCAGGGGCAAAAGGGCTCTTCCGCCATGCCGCACAAACGCAATCCCATCGGGTGTGAAAATATATCGGGTTTGGTGCGTCTGTTGCGCAGCAATGCCATGGCGGCCATGGAAAATGTCGCATTGTGGCATGAACGCGATATCAGCCATTCATCAGTCGAGCGCATTATCTTTCCTGACAGCTGCATCGTGCTCGACTATGTGCTTGCCAGAATGACTCGAATCATCGAGGGTCTGGTTGTCTATCCGGCAAATATGGAGCGCAATCTTCATTTGACGCACGGATTGATCTTCTCGCAACCGGTTCTTTTGGCCTTGACGAAAAAAGGGTTGAGCCGGGAGCAAGCCTATGAAGTTGTGCAGATGCATGCGATGCAGTGCTGGCAAGACGGCAGCGATTTCCAGAAAGCCTTATGGAGTGATGAACTGGTACAGGAAAAACTGACGCACGAAGAGTTGGCGGCCTGTTTTGACCCGACCAGTGGCCTCAAGCACGTTGATGATATTTTGAAAAACGTCGGAATCCTTTAATCGGGTTGGTCTGAGGAAAGGAGATTGGCCTTGAAAACGAAAAAAATCAGCGAAGACAATGGCAAAAAGATTTATGAGACTGAAAACGAGACGCAGCTGATCCAGGTTTTCAAAGACGACCTGATCATTAAAAACGGCAACAAGATTTCTGTTCCCAACAAGGGTGCGATCAACAATGCAATTTCCAGTTATCTCTTCCGGATCCTGGACAGTTATCATATTCCCAACCATTTTTTGAAGCAATTGTCCAATCGGGAGATGCTGGTCAGAAAACTGCATATGATCCCGATATCGGTTTTTGTGCACAACATTGCTGCCGGCAGATTGGTCAAGTTTTTTGCGATACATGAGGGCAAAGAACTGGACTGCCCAATCATTGAATATCACCTCAAAGGCGGCGAAAAAGAAGACACGATGGTCAATGAAGATCACATTATTTCTTTTGGCCACGCCTCTTCTGAGGAATTAAAGGAAATTCATCGCCTTTCTTCCAAAGTCAACGCGATCTTGAAAGAAATCGTGCGCCGCCGGGGATTTCGTTTGGTCAATCTCAAACTGGAGTATGGACGCCGCGACACCCAGATCCTGCTTGGAGACGAGATCAGCGCCGATACCTGCAGCCTGTGGGACTTGCAAGGCAACAGCAAATTCGACAGCCGCATGGCCAGCAAAAGCGTCGACCAGATCGCTGATGAATACCAATCGATTAAAAAACGCTTTTTCATGGAATCCTAGGAGAACAAAGTGATCATCAGCAAAGAAGGCTGGGGGTTGTTGTCGGTGTTGGCGGTTTTTATACTTTTATTTGCGTATTTGGGTTTTTATCACAGAAATAGCTGGATGGTCTTCCTGTTTGTTTTGACCGTCGCCCTGTTCCTTTTGGTCGCCTATTTCTTCCGCGACCCACAGCGCACCACGCCTTCCGACCCATTGGCGATTGTCTCGCCAGCCGACGGCAAAGTGGTTGCCGTTGACAGGATAGAAGAAGATCGGTATATCGATGGATCGGCACAGAGAGTGGCCATCTTTTTATCGATCTTTGATGTGCACATCAATACCATTCCTTTCGGCGGTCAGGTCGATTTTCTCGATTACAAGCGCGGGCGTTTTTTTCCGGCGTTTCGCGAAGAGGCAGCTGCCGCCAATCAACATGTGTTTATCGGTCTGATGACGCCGTATGGCAAACTGGCTTTCAAACAGATCGCGGGAGCAGTCGCTCGACGGATTGTTTGCCGACTGCGCATGGACGATGAGGTAAAGACCGGCCATAAATTCGGCATGATTAAATTTGGCTCCCGGGTCGAGATCTATATGCCAGATTGGGCGACACCAACTGTCAAGGTGGGAGATCGGGTGCGAGCAGGAGAATCGGTTATAGGAAGGGCAAATGAAAAATAAAACTTATATCAACGTCCCGACTCTGTTCAGTGCGCTCAATCTCTTGTGCGGATTCGTGTCGGTCGCTCAAACCGTGGCCAATAATTTTGTCTGGGCTGCATGGCTGATTTTCATCGCGGCGGTATTTGACGCTTTGGATGGACGAATCGCGCGCTCCGCCGGCATCTCCAGCGATTTCGGAATGCAAGTGGATTCTCTGGCCGATGTCGTCTCTGCCGGCGTGGCACCGGCAATTTTGCTCTATCAATTCAATCTCCAACGACTTGAACAGATGGGTTTGATCATCGCTTTTTTACCGTTGCTTTTTGCTGCTTTTCGGCTGGCGCGCTATAACCTGTTTGTCATGCAAAACGGCAGAACAAGCGATTATGTCGGCATGCCCGCTCCGATGGCGGCCAATACTCTGGCCAGCCTGGTCATTCTCTACTCGCATACTCAATGGCTGTGGCTGTGGCGGGCAACGGTTTTTTTTGTGCCTCTCGTCAGTTTGTTGATGATCAGCACTTTTCGATATGATGGTTTTCCGCGTTTCAATTGGATCGAAAAAGGCAAAAACCGAATCATGTTGATCTTCTTCTTCATTGCGTTGCTGTTTCTGCTGATCACACCGCAATATACACTATTCATTTTTATGCTGATCTATCTGCTTTCTGGGCCGTTTGGAGCTCTTCTCGCTTTGTTCAAAGAGGGAAAGACGGAGGTGGTCATCATCCCTGATGATCTGGCAACCAAGGGGGAGAAAGAGTAAGCGAAAGGACCACTGAACATGAAAAAACACTATTCTCTCGGATGGATCCTGTTGGCAATTTTGCTCGGTGGATTGATGGGTTCTGCCCTGGGCAAGGGAATCGGTCTGCTCATCCCTGATGGTGTGGTTAAAGATTTTTTTCTGCTCTCCATCGACTTTGGTTTCGACCCCTTTACACTCAATCTCGCTCTCATTAAACTGACGCTGGGTTTGGTGGTTGAACTGAACGTTATCGGCGTAATCGGCATCATTCTCGCTGCTTATATTTTGCGCTGGTACCTGTAACAGCAGCAGATCTCCAATCGAAATGTACTTGCGAATGAGCGGAAAGTCGAATATATTCGGGTTCAACTTGCATTTGCAGAAGGCCAGGCTTCAGCCCTGTTCCCGCCTGGGTGAGCGCATTTCATGCAGACAGCGCCCAATCCGAATTCTGCTGCAGCAATAGAGGAAAGCTGCCGTTTGTTAACAGGGAGGGAAAAACAGAATGTTTCCAGCAATCGGTGGATCTGAACTGCTGGTCATCATGCTGGTTGTTCTATTGGTTTTCGGGTCCAAGAGGCTTCCCGAACTGGCGCGCGATTTGGGAAAAGCAATTCGGGAATTCAAGAAATCGGCTGATGAAATCAGGCGCGAAATTGATCTTCACGATGACACAAAATGACCCGGGGTTTGGGTCGAGTTGTGTCGTGAGCAGGATCGAGCAAATAAAGCACAGACCCGGTTGGGGTTTTTTGTTCATCCGGGTAGAGATCAAAGGAGGAAAAAATGGGAATACCAGGCGGCTCTGAACTGCTGGTTATCCTTTTTGTCATTCTGTTGCTGTTCGGCGGCCGCAAACTGCCTGAACTGGCGCAGGGTTTGGGCAAGGGCATTCGCGAGTTTAAAAAAGCCACCCGTGAGGATTCACCACAAAAAGATCAAAACCAGAATAAACAGGTAGAAGAATAATCGAACCAGAGCTTTTACACCGATCTGAGGCGGAGTTGGATAGTGGATTTTGCGGCGCTGCAACAGCAACTTTGCGATCGACAAACAACGTGTGTTGAACTGACCGAACGCTATCTGGCAAAGATCGAAAAAGGCGTTCATTTGAACGCCTTTATTTTTGTCATGCGCGATCAGGCTCTCCAACGCGCAGCTGAAGTCGATCGAAAAATCGCCAAAGGGGTTGCCGGTCGCTTGGCTGGCATGGTGATCGGAGTCAAGGACAATTTGGCGCTCACGAATACGTTGACCACTTGTGGATCGCGGATTTTGCACAACTTTGTGGCGCCCTATGATGCCACCGTTTTGCGCAAATTGGCACAGGAAGATGCGATTTTCATCGGCAAGACCAATCTCGACGAGTTTGCCATGGGCTCTTCCAGCGAAACCTCTATCTTTGGAGCGGTGAAGAATCCGATCGATCCACAGCGAGTCGCGGGTGGCTCTTCCGGCGGTTCAGCGGCGGCGGTGGCGGCTGGGATGTGCACCGCTGCGTTAGGCAGCGATACCGGTGGATCTATCCGTCAACCCGCATCGTTTTGCGGTATTGTCGGACTCAAACCCACATACGGCCGGGTTTCGAGGTACGGCCTGTTTGCCTATGCTTCTTCCTTTGACCAGATCGGTCCGTTGACCCGCACAGTCGGCGATTCAGCGCACATTTTGCAGGTCATTGCGGGTTGCGATCCCCAGGATTCCACCGCCGTGGACACTGCCGTGCCCGATTATCAACAGGCTCTGCAACGATCGATTGTGGGGTTAAAGATCGGTTTGCCGCGGGAGTATTTTACCACCGGTCTGGATCCCCAGGTTGAAACGGTGCTGAATAAAACCGTTGAAAAATTGCGAAACGGCGGGGCGCAAGTGGTCGAGGTGTCCTTGCCCCACAGCCGTTATGCTGTCGCTGCCTATTACATTCTCGCCACTGCTGAGGCATCCTCCAATCTTGAGCGTTATGACGGAATGCGCTACGGATATCGCGCTGGGCATGTCAGATCTTTGGAAGAGACCTATGTCAAGAGCAGATCGCAAGGATTCGGCGATGAGGTTAAAAGGCGCATTATGCTCGGCACCTATGTTTTGTCGGCCGGCTATTATGACGCCTATTACCGCCGCGCGCAGCAAGTCCGCACTCTGGTCAAAGGAGATTTTGATGCTGCTCTAGAGCAGGTCGATTGTTTGTTGACGCCGACTGCACCAACCCCGGCTTTTTGTTTGCATGAAAAACTTGACGATCCGCTGTCCATGTATCTATCGGACATCTATACAGTGTCCGTCAATTTGGCGGGATTGCCGGCCCTGTCTGTTCCGGCCGGGACAGATTCTAAAGGCTTGCCAATAGGTGCCCAGTTAATTGCCAGACCCTTCGATGAGGAAACGCTTTTCGCGGTCGGCCAGTTTGTGCAGAACCCCTGAATTGCTCTTGCCTGTCGAATGAGTTGATCGGCTCATCTGTGAGGTGGCTATGCCATATGAACCGGTAATCGGTCTTGAAGTTCATATTCAATTGTCGACTGTGAGCAAGATATTTTGCTCCTGCAGCACGCGATTCGGCGCGGCGCCCAACACCCAGGTCTGTCCAGTATGCGCCGGTTTGCCGGGCGTATTGCCGGTTCTCAATCGCAAAGTTGTTGAATTCGCTGTTCGCCTCGGCCTGGCCACGCAGTGCCATATCAACCGCAAAGCGGTTTTCGCCCGCAAGAACTATTTTTATCCCGATTTGCCCAAAGGGTACCAGATTTCCCAATTCGACCTCCCTTTTTGTCAGGACGGCAAGATCGACATTGAAGTCGAGGGCAAAGTGAAAGCGATCCGCATCAATCGGATTCACGCTGAAGAAGACGCCGGCAAATCGATGCACGCCGAGACCTATGTTGCCGCTGGTGAAACTCTTGTCGACTTGAACCGTTGTGGTGTGCCGCTTTTGGAGGTGGTCAGCGAACCTGATATTTTTTCTCCACAGGAAGCGCACGCTTATTTGTCTTGTTTTCGCCGGTTGGTCCGTTACCTGGAAATCTGTGACGGTAACATGGAAGAAGGCAGTCTGCGATGCGATGCGAACATTTCGCTGCGGCCAGTCGGTACGACGGCATTGGGAGTGAAGACAGAGATCAAAAACATGAACTCGTTTTCGCATGTGGAGAAAGCGTTGGCCTACGAGATCAGCCGTCAGGCTGAGCTCTTGGAAAGGGGAGAACGAATCGTGCAGGAGACGCGTTTATGGAATGATGGACGCGGGATCACCGAATCGATGCGGGCTAAGGAATTTTCCCATGATTATCGCTATTTCCCTGAGCCGGATCTGGTACCGGTTGAAATCGATTCGCAATGGATCGATAGAACGCGCGCTGAAATGCCGGAATTGCCGGCCGCCAAGCGACAGCGTTTTATCGGTGATTACTCGCTTTCGACCGCCGATGCCGAAGTGCTGACCGAGGATCGACGGCTCGCCGAATATTTTGAAGCGGTTGTGCGTGAATCAGGCGATGCCCGCACCGCTGCCACCTGGGTGCTCGGCGAGCTCTTGCGCGCGCTCAACGAGCGCAAGCACACCATCGAGCAATTGCGTGCCACTCCCGCTCATTTGGCGGCGTTGCTGAAATTGGTGGCCGCTGGCGGTATCAATCGAGCGATTGCCCGCGAAACTTTTGCCATCATGCTCGAGTCTGGTCAGATGCCAGATGAAATCATCCGCGAGCGGGGTTGGAGCCAGATCAACGATTCACAGGTGCTTGAAAAAGCCGTTGATGCGGTGATCGCCGAGTGTCCCGACGAAACTGCGGCTTTTCGCAATGGAAAAGAAAAGGTGTTTGGCTTTCTCATGGGTCAGGTTATGCGGCGAACCCGCGGGCAAGCCAATCCGCAGCAGCTTGAACAGCTGTTGCGGCAAAAATTGGATGACGGGAATAAGAGATATTGACTCTCAGATGAATATTTATTAGATTTTCATTCTAAAACAAAAAACCGGCCGATAACGGCTTTGATGGCAAGTGAACAAAAAAACGAAAGAAAGTTTTATGGCGTCAACAGCGGATTTCAGAACTGGATTGATTTTAAAAATGGATGGCGAACTGTTGGTCATCACCGAATTTCAACATGTGAAAATGGGCCGCGGTGGTGCTTTTGTGCGAACCAAGCTCAAAAATTTGAAATCGGGCAGGGTTTTGGAACGGACATTTCGTTCCGGTGAGAAAGTGGAGGACGCGCGGGTTGAACGCCGAGAAATGCAGTATCTCTATCAGGAAGGTGACCATCTCGTTTTTATGGACAACCAGACTTTTGATCAGATATCGATTGACGAAGAGTTGATTCCCGGCAGGCTGTTTCTTAAGGAAGGGGAAATCGTCGATGTTTTGACGCACGAAGATGAGCCGATCGAAGTGGAACTGCCCAATTTTGTGACTCTGGAGGTTGCGACCACCGAACCCGGGATTAGAGGCGATACCGTTTCTGGTGCCACCAAGCGCGCGGTTTTGGAAACCGGCGGTGCGGTGCAGGTGCCGTTATTCATCGAAGAGGGTGCTATTGTCCGGATCGATACACGCACGGGGGAATATATGGAACGCATCAAATAATCAGCAAAAAGGGAGTCGTGATGGGTGTCGATAAAATACGCGAATATATCAAAATCGTCGAAGCGAGCGGCATAGATGAATTGGAGATCACGACCTGGTGGGGAAAACGGATTCGAATTCGTAAAACGGCAAAGGCGCAGGCGGTTTCTCCTGTTGCCGCGTCCGATTCCTTGCCTTTGAGCCAAGTCACTGCGCTGAAATCTATTCAACCCGATGACTCGATTGCGAGCGAGAAATCTCCAGCTGCAGCCGGAGATAATAGAAAGATGCTCGAATTCAAGGCGCCAATCGTCGGGACATTTTATCGCGCCCCATCACCGGATGCCGAACCCTATATCAAGGAGGGAGATCAAGTCTCGCCGGGGAAAGTGCTGTGTATCATCGAAGCGATGAAACTGATGAATGAAATCGAGGCTGAGGTTGATGGTCGGATTGCCAAAATATTGGTTGAGAATGGTCAGCCGGTGGAGTACAACCAGCCTTTGTTTCTCATCGAAGTCTAGGCAGCTTTGGGGCGGGCTTGGCCAAACCGGGAAATCTTGGTTCTTTGCCCGGCTGCAAAGCCCGATTTGATTTTTCATTAAATAACGAGCGGACTGTGTTTAAAAAGATCCTGATCGCCAATCGCGGAGAGATTGCACTGCGCATCATGCGCGCTTGTCGCGAACTATGCGTTCCAACCGTTGCCGTCTATAGCGAAGCAGATGCCGATAGTCTGCACGTACGATTTGCCGACGAAGCGATTTGTATTGGGGCAGGTCCCAGTCACCAGAGTTATCTCAACATTCCGCAGCTGATCAGCGCCGCAGAGATCGCCAACGCAGACGCCATTCATCCGGGTTATGGTTTTTTAGCTGAAAATGCTCACTTTGCCGATATCTGCGAATCGTGTGGCATTCAATTTATCGGACCTTCTCCCGCTGTTATAGCCAAGATGGGAGACAAGTCCTATGCCAAGGAGTCGATGCAAGCCTGCCAGGTGCCCGTGATTCCGGGTTCAGAAGGGGTGATCCGCGATGTTGAGCATGCCGATCAACTGGCAAACGCGATCGGCTTGCCGGTGATCTTGAAAGCTTCCGCCGGCGGTGGGGGGAGAGGCATGCGCCTGGTGCGGCAAAAATCGGAACTCAAAAATGCTTTTCAAGCGGCTGCATCGGAAGCGCAGGCTGCTTTTGGCAATTCTGATATCTACATGGAGCGTTATTTTGAAAATCCGCGCCATATCGAAATACAGATCATGGCCGATAAATATGGCCATGTCGTTGCCTTGGGTGAACGAGAATGTTCCATCCAGCGCAAACACCAAAAATTGATTGAGGAATCGCCGTCACCGGCGGTTGACAGCGATTTGCGCCAGGCCCTTTGCGAGGCGGCGATCAAAGGAGCCAAGGCGGCTGGCTACAACAGCGCCGGTACAATCGAATTCTTGCTGGATGAATCGGGTCATTTCTTTTTCATGGAGATGAACACCCGCATTCAAGTGGAACATCCTGTCACTGAAATGGTGACCGGCCTGGATTTGATCAAGATGCAAATTCTGCTTGCCGCGGGAGAAAAACTGCCGAACAAATTGAACCGTTATAAACTGCGCGGTCATGCAATCGAATGTCGCATCAATGCCGAAGATCCGGACAATAATTTTCGCCCTTCGCCAGGGCTGATCAGCAGCTTCCATATCCCCGGCGGTCCTGGCGTGCGCGTCGATACCCATGCTTATGCCCAGTACCGCATACCACCATACTATGACTCGTTGATCGCCAAAGTCATCACCCATGGCAAGGATCGCAGTGAGGCGGTTTTGCGCATGCAACGCGCTTTGGAAGAGTGTATTGTCGAAGGTGTCTCCACCACGATCCCGCTGCTGCTAAGAATTCTGCGCGACGATCGTTTTTCAAGCGGGAATTACAACACCAAATTTATGGAGAACTTTATCACATCAAAAGGATCGGGTCAGACACCGATCCGGATACCGGCCTGAGGGAGAAAACTCAACGCCATTGCGTCAGAGAAAGATTCACTCGGGTCAAACCGATACTTCCAGGAGGTTGATCATGCAGGTCCCGAAAAATTTGTGGTATACCGAGGAACACGAATGGGTCAAGGTTGAGGGCGAAATAGCCACCATCGGAATTACTGAATATGCCCAGGGCGAACTGGGCGATGTGGTATTTGTCGAGTTGCCTCAGGTCGGTGCAAAGGTGCAACAAATGCAGGCTTTTGGCACGATCGAAGCGGTTAAGGCAGTTTCGGATCTTTTTGCTCCGGTTTCCGGTGAAGTGGCTGAAGTCAATGCTCTGCTCAGCGATCAGCCTGAAGTGGTCAATCAAGATCCATATGGGCAAGGCTGGATGATCCGGATCAAAATGAGCGTCCCCCAAGAAGTCAAAAAATTGCTCTCTGCTGAGGATTATGAGAAAAAAGTCGGCTGAGTCTTTGCTTTTTCAGAAGCTGATCTTGCGGCCGGCGCCCATCTTTTGGGGAACTTTGCTGAATGAGAATGAGTATTTAAATTGTAATGACGTGCTGGTGCGTGCGCAAACTGGCCTGGGCGGTTGTCGCGAGCGATAACCGCCCGTTTGTGTTACTCAAGTCAGACGTTGCACCGGAAAAGGTGGTGTAACTGAAACTTGACACTCTGTTTCACAAATGATACATCCGGCCAGCCGCGAGCCTAAACGTCCAAGACCTGCTAAAACGATTGCTGTAAAAAATAATGGTAAATCAATAAAAAACAGCGGACTTTTCCCGATGGTTGTTCAGCATCAAACTCGGGAAACAGAAAATTTTGGTATGGTTCTTGTAGGACTTTTAGCGAAGAACCAAAAAAGACATCTTCCTGGCAGCAGGAATAGAACAATCATCTGTTGTGTTGTTAAATGGGTAAAGCTGATCTGTTAAATATTTCTTGACAAAGATTCAATTTATTTATATTTTTAACTCGCTATAAGCAGATAGCGTTTCTGTATACCGGACAGACCATAAAGTATCTGTATTTTTGCTCTTTTGCCGATACGGCCCGAACCATCGAATAAATAGCCGACAGATTACGATTACAACCGCATGAAAGGTGAGCCTATAAACATTCGCTAAAGTTTTGTACGACTTGTTGAAACAACGCTATTGCTGAAAAGCCTTGTCACGCGGCTTTTGTCTGTTCAAACTTTGCGAATTGTGAGCTCACCTTGTGCATTTCCTTTTTCGACCGAATGAGTCGAGGTGAGTAATATTCAATCATCGCTGACCATTCGGTTTTTTTTTGATCATGATCATAATCTGGAGGCAAAAAATGAAAAAGGTTCTGATTGCACTGGTTCTCGTCGCCATGACGTTTTTCCCCCTTGCACAAGCGTTTGCGGTAAGCGAGGCGACAGTGCTCTTTCTGATGATCGCCCCGGGAGCTCGCGCAGCCGGTATGGGCGAGGCTTTTGTGGCGCTGGCTGACGATGCCACTGCGGTCTTTTGGAATCCTGCCGGTCTGGCATACCAAGAAGGAACCGAGCTGACGTTGATGCACACCAACTGGTTGCCGCAATTCGGCACGGATCTGTTTTACGAATTCGCCGCCTTGAGCAGGTCTTTTGAAGGAATCGGCACCATCGGTTTAAACGTGACCTACCTGAATCTGGGCAAACAATACCACACGCTCGAGGACAGCCCCACGGTTATCGACGAGTTTTCCAGCAACGAGTTTGCCGTATCAACCACCTATGGCACTCTGTTGGCCGACAACTGGGCGGTCGGATTGGGTTTGCGCTTTATCCGTTCAAACCTCTCTCCCTTCGGCGCCGGGGAGGAAAAGGGCGATGGCAAAACAAGTGGCATCTCATTTGACGTCGCCACTCTCTATCGGCCGTCTTTCCTGCCGCGGTTGAGTTTGGGCATGAATTTGTCCAATATGGGCCCCAAAATCACCTATTCCGATGTCGCTCAGGCGGATCCCTTGCCGACCAATTTAAAAGTCGGATTTGCCTATAAACTGGTCGACAGCAAATACAATCGTTTGACGGTTGTGGGCGATCTGAACAAATTGATGGTCACCCGCCACACAGACGGCACCAGCGATCCCTTTTACAAGGCGTTGTTTACCTCACCCTGGACAACGACCGAAGTTGCCTACACAGATCAAGAAGGCAACACGCAGGGCGGCAAAGAGATCTTTAATGGAATTTTGAGTGGTGGCCTGGAATACTGGTACAGCGATCTTATCGCCTTGCGCACCGGCTATTACTGGGATAAACCCGGCAAAGTGGAATTTATTTCCTTTGGTGCAGGTATTCAGTATCACAAATACCGCTTCGATTTCGGCTATGTGTCGGCCGATGAAGGTCATCCGCTTTCCAATACCATGCGGTTTTCACTGACATTGGGATTTTGATCCATCTCCGTCCGGTGTTAAATATCGACTGTCCGGCAATTGCTATCGACCCCGGACGTGACCTCTTTTTATCAAACCCGGCGAGTATCTCTCGCCGGGTATTCTTTTAGGTTTTTTCAGGTGTCCAGTTTCTATTCCACATAAGAGAGACGAATGACAGGCGAAGCATTGCGAATCGGCAGGCGATTGGATCCTCGCGTTTTATTTACTTTGATCTTGATGATTTTTTCGCTTATTTCCCCCTCTATTTTTGCCTTACCGCAAAACAAAACGGTTCTTCACCCCTTATCAAAACAAGATCTGCTGGGTGTGCGCGAAAGAGCTCTTTTTGCAGAAAAGACTCGGCGTGCTGCGCAGGCCGACACCCTGCGGATCCTTGCGCTGCGCGCTCAATTTGTCGCTGATCAAGTCGCCACCACCACCGGTAACGGTCGGTTCGATCTGTCCAACAGCAGCAGTACGGTTTTGGATCGTCCACCGCATAACCGAACTTATTTTCAGCATCAGCTGAGCGCATTGAGCCATTATTTTCGTCGCGTTTCGAACAGCCAATTGATCTTGATCAGCGATGTATTTCCGGCCAGTGAAGATGGCTCCTATTCCCTGCCGCAGGATATGGTCTATTACAGCGGCCAGGAAGATGAAGATGTCAAGAAAATGCGGTGGGCAGAACTTTTGCGCGACGCTGTAGTTTTGGCGGATGCTGAAAATGAAATCGACTTTTCGCTCTATGACATGGTGATCGTTTTCCACGCCGGAGTCGGCAACGACTTTGCATTCGATTTCGATCCCACTCCTTATGACATTCAGTCGGTTTTTATCGACTTTGCCACCCTGAAGGAAACACTCGGACGCGAGAATCCCTCCTTTGCCGGTATTGCCGTGGCTGCAGGGCTGACCATTCGCGAGGGCATTATCCTGCCGGAAACACAGAATCAGGAAGGTCTTGACCTGGGTTTGCTCGGCACCATGACCTTGCTCGTCGGCAGTCAAATCGGCATGCCCAGTCTCTTCAATACCCAGAACGGGCAGAGCGGAATAGGACGCTGGGGGCTCATGGATCAAGGCTCGTATAATTTTCAGGGATTTATCCCCGCCGAACCATGCGCCTGGACCAAAGTCTATATGGGCTGGGCGGAGCCGATCGTGATTGCAGAGGGCGAAAATCTTCCACTCGGATGTGCTGGAGTTGCAGCTCCGCAACTTTACAAGGTTCCGATTAGCGATTCCGAATATTTTTTGCTGGAAAACCGCCAACGAGATCGCAACGGCGATGGCATTGCAATCGGCCGTGACAGCGAAGGGCGGCGGGTGGAATTCGACTCTTCAGGCACAGTGACGGTGCAAGACGGTATCGGCGTCTTGACCCAGGTGGATGACTATGACTTTGGGCTGCCCGGTTCGGGAATCTTGATTTGGCACATTGACGAGAATGTCATCCGTGAAAAGTTGGCAGACAATGCGATCAACAACGACAGGGAACATCGCGGCGTCGATTTGGTAGAGTGCGACGGCGCTCAAGATATCGGATATTACTATGATATTTTTTCTGCCGGTTACGGCACCGAATCCGGCGATTTTTTTGATCCGTATTGGAGCGGCAATGTCTCTCATCGCGTGGTCAACAATTCCGAGACCGTGCAATTGACACCGCAATCCATTCCCAACAGCCACGCCAACAACGGCGCACTCAGCCACATGCGGTTTTTTAATTTCAGCTCGCGCGATACGCTGATGTCTTTTTCCCTGTCATCGGATTGGGGATTGTCCGGCTTTCCCCGCTTTACCGGTGCCGAATTTTCCCCGGGCGCCTTGCTGCCGGTGCAGCTCGATGCTCAAAGGACCGCCCTTGTAGCGATTTCCAGCGCAGGAGCCGTTTTCGCCTGGCGACATGACGGAACGCCGCTGGCTGCCGAGCCGGTTGCTCGAACGCGAACCGATCTCTATGGCCGTCAACAACTGTTCGATGTCGCATTGTTGACGGATCTGCAGGAAGAGGTGGTCTGCCCTCCGGCGGCAGCTGATCTGGACGGCGATGGCCGCGAAGAATTGATCATCTGCGCTGCCGGCCATGTCTACCGGTTGAATCTGCTGCCAGACGGTGACTCTTTTTCCGCTTCCCTTCTCGCTTTGACCACAACTCAATCTGCACCCTCGGCCGGTCCCATGTTGGTCGATTTGGATGGCCAGATTGCAGTGGTGTGGGGTGAGGAAAACGGCCGGGTGGCCATGGGGCGACTCACAGGGGATGATTTTTCCCTGCTCGGAGAAAATTCCCTGTCGGGCATGCCGGTTTGCGGATTGGCCGCCCTTCCTTCGAGCCCTGCCGTTGCCGTTGCAGCCACCTGTGCAGGCGAAATTTTTGTTCTCCGCCAAGACGGGGGAATTCTCTGGCAAGCGCAAACACAGGGCAGAGGCACCGCCTATCAGCCTGTGGTGGCGGATCTGAACCCGACCGGCCATGAAAAAACTGCCTACCAGCCTTTGATGGCGGATCTGAACAGCCACACCGGTGTGGATGTGGCATTGGTGTCGAATGCAGGCGAGTTTTTTGTCTGGGATGAGCAGGGCAGCTTGCTGGTCGAGAATCGCTTCTCGCGCGGTTTTGCTTCTGAATTTGTTCCGGCGCTGGGAGATATGGACGGCGACGGCTGGTCAGAATTGATCTTTGGCGGCGACGGTGTTTTGGCTGTGTTTGAACAGACGGGATGGCCGAGCACCAACTTCCCGGCCCAAATTCGCGGCTACCAGAAAAACAGCTATGCAACAAACGGTGCCTCGCCGCTTTACTTTGCTGCCAGTCGCTCAGCCAACAGCAGCATGGAAAAGTTGGCGATCATCAGCTGCGGTCCTCTCCTGGCCGGATTCGATTCGCAGGCCAAAGCCTGGCCGGGACTGCATCTGACTCTTGGAAGCGCGTCTGCTGCGGGCCCGATCGCGGTCGATATCGATGCCGACGGTGACATCGATCTTTTTTCCCTGGCACAGGACGGATTTCTGTATGGCTGGGATTTGCCGATCGACTCTGATGACGGGTACAACTGGCCGCTCTACGGAGGTGACCGCACGCGGTCATTCTGCCGCGCTCAGCCTGCCGAACCGGTTGCTGTTTCAGCCCGGCTGATGCCGGCTGAAAAGGCTTTTTGTTATCCCAATCCAACCAAAGATTTACAGACTCAAATTCGTTACAGCCTGAGTCGAGATGCCAAATCGGTGACGATTCGAATCTATGATCTGGCCGGGGATTTTGTCCAGTCTCTGCCGGCGCCCGGCATCCAGGCCGGTGATCACGAGGTCCGGTGGCATGTCGACTCGGTCGCCAGTGGCGTCTATCTGGCACGGTTGGAAGCGATCGACAGCGATGAAACGAATACCAGAGTAATTAAAATAGCAGTTGTTAAATGAAAGTAAAACAGAATAATCTTCGCTCCAGATTTCGGATTGGCCTTTTCACAATAGCTGCTCTTGTCGGTTTTGGATCGGCAGGCATGGTTTCGGCTCAGGACGAAGCCAACCACCCTGAGCTCGAATGGAAAACCCTGAAAACCGACCATTTTGAAGTGCATTTCCATAGCGGAGCAGAACGCACCGCGCGCACGGTCGCCAAAATCGCCGAAGACATCTATGCCCCGATCACCGATCTCTATGATTGGGAACCGGATGGCATCGTCCATTTTATCATCAAGGATTTCGACGACAACTCCAACGGCGCTGCCTATTATTATGACAACAAAGTCGAGATCTGGGCGCCGCAGATGTCGTTTATTTTGCGCGGCACGCACAACTGGTTGCGCAATGTGGTGACGCACGAGTTCTCGCACATGATTTCTCTGGGCGCAACCAGACGGATGCCGCGGCGAATACCGGCTTTTTATTTGCAGATGTTCGATTATGAAGAAGAAAAACGGCCGGATGTGCTCTACGGATATCCCAACGTCATCGCCTCTTTCCCTCTTGCCCATACGATCATACCAATGTGGCTTGCCGAGGGCATGGCTCAATATATGGCCCCGGGACTGGATTATGACCGATGGGACAGCCATCGGGATATGCTGATCCGCACGGCCATGGCCGCCGAACAACCGTTGTCTTTCGATGAGATGGGGGTTTTTGGCAAAAGCAGCCTGGGGAATGAGCGCACCTACAATTCCGGCTACGCCTTTACCCGCTACATCGCGCAGACCTGGGGGGAAGACGCTTTGCGACAGATTGCCCGCAACCTGCGCAAGCCATGGACTTGTTCCGTCGATGGCGCACTGGAACAGGTGACCGGGCTCGATGCACAAACGGTTTATTCGCGATGGCAGCAGAGCCTCAAATCTTATTATTCGCGCCGCTTGCAGTCTATCACCGCCAATCCGGTCGAGGGCAAGGTGTTGACCCCGAAAGGAATGGGCAATATCTATCCGGCCTGGTCACCGGACGGCAAACGCCTGGCCTACTCCGGCGGCGATAACGGTGATTACTTGACCTTGACCCATTTGCAGATCTATGATCTCGAGACGCAAAAGGCGAAAACAGTCAAAGCCGGCGTCAACAGCACGGTTTCCTGGTCACCGGATGGATCTCGCCTGCTCTATTCGCGCATCGACAAGACCCAAAACCATTCTTATTTTTCTGATCTTTTTATTTACGACCTGACCAACAAAAAAGAAAAACGCCTGACCACGGCGGCCAGAGCCAACAGTCCGGCCTGGTCAGCCGACGGCCAGCGGATTGCCGCCATCGTTCAAGGGGATGGCAGCGACAACCTGGTGATTTGGAACAGCGATGGCAAAGACCCGATTCAACTGACGAATTTCCGCAATGGCGAAGCTCTTTTTACTCCCAGCTGGGCACCGGACGGCCAGCAAATCGTCTTTTCCCGCGGCCGCAACCATGGACGCGATCTTTGCACAATAGACATACAAACCCGACAGCTCCGCACCCTGGTGCAGGATGAAGGAGATGCTCGCGATCCGGTTTTCGCTTCATCGGGAAAGCAGATCTACTTCTCATGGGATCGTTCAGGGATTTTCAATATCTACAGCATCGATCTGGTCGACAGCACGTTTTCTCAGTGGACCAATGTGGTGGGCGGTGCTTTTATGCCGACCCTTTCTGCGGAGAATAAAATCGCCTTTGCCAATTTTCAGGTCGACGGCTACAAAATCGCCTTGTTGGAAAATCCTGAACCTCTATCATCCGAGAGCACCGAATATCTCGCGGTCGATGAACAGGTTCAGCTGGGATTGGCGGGAACCTCGGCCAACGGCGATGATGCTGCCCTGGTTGCCGCTCGCCAGTACGACGACAGCCGTTTGCCCGACATGGAGGCTAATCCTTACCGCCGGACCTATGGGCAAATCACCTTTTTGCCGCGCTTGATGATCGATTATCAAACTGTCAAAGTGGGCACCTATTTCTACGCCAGCGATATCATCGATAAATATTCGATCTTTGGCGGCGTCGTTTTGAATCGGCAAATGGATCTGGATGCATTTGCCCTGTTCGAGCTGCGCAGTTTTAAGCCGACTCTTTTCCTGGAACTCTACGGCTATACACGCAATATCGAGCGCGAAATTTCAGTTATCGAGGATTATCCGGAACAGGTCAGGGTGGATATCGGTTTTCGTATCCTCGAAGCGGATATCGGGGCCGAATACCGCATCAATCGGATGCTGAGAATGCGAACCTATTTTGCACACAGCCGCTACTCAAGCAAAATCAAGGATTTCTTTTTCCAAAATGTGCGATGGGTTTCGCCGCTCAACACCTATTTCAAGGGAAGCAATCTGACCTCGCTCTGGGAGTTGGACCAGACAGTTCCGGGTGTCTTGTCGCAGATCAATCCCTCTGCCGGCCGCAAAATCAGTTTCAAAGCCTCCTATCAGTTGAACGATTTTTTTGAAGACTATGCCACCAACAACGACTATGGCACTTTGCAGGAACTCTACACCCAATATGATTATCCGCAGCTCGAGTTGCGCTGGATCGAATATCTGCGCAATCCCTTGTTGCCGACTCACGGAATAACAGTCGACTTGCAGGCCGGATGGATCGATCGGCCGGTGGACAGTTTTTTCCATTTCTACGCCGGCGGCATGCCAGGCTTGCGCGGCTATCCTTTTTACAGCATCGATGGCCGCAAACTGCTCGTTGGACGTTTCACCTATCGTTGGCCCATTTTCAGCCATTGGCAGAAACGATTTCTTCATTTGACCACTGACAAGCTGTTCATGGGAGTCTTTTTTGACATGGGCGATGCCTTCAACGCCGATCGCATCGCTTTCAGCGAGATGAAAAAAGATGCCGGTGTCAATTTGCGTTTTTCATCTTTTTCTTTTTACGGCTATCCCGCTGCTGTCTCTTTTGATGCAGCCTATGGTTTTGACTCCTATACCTATAGACGCCTGCAAGATGTGGAATTGCGCTACGGCAAAGAATGGCGCTTTTATGTCAATCTGTTGTTCGATTTCCTCGATTGATCGGCGCGGGAAATCGATCGTTTTATTGGAGAAATCGCGATGACCAGCCAACCTTTCAAACATTTGCTTTTGTTTGTCGGTTTGTTACCCATCCTGTCTTCTGCGCAAGGGCAGCAGCACGATTGGCAGGCTTTTATGCTCAACACCGCCACTGCCGATTTTCAAGTTGAACTGCAAGAACCGGCGAGTCAAAAGCGTATTCCAGTCGGTTTTCTGCTTTCCGCCGCAGTGCCGGGTGCGGGCCAGATCTACAACGGTTCGTGGCTCAAAGCTGCAGGTTTTTTTGCCGTCGAAGTGGCCGCCTGGACGCTGTATGCGCAATTTCAGGACAAGGGCAACAGCCTGGAAGACGATTTCCACCGTTTCGCCGACGAACATTGGATCGAAGCCGAGTATTGGGATTGGATTTCTACAGGTTCCGGCATTCCCTATAGCGAAGAGAATATGGAACAATTGCGCTCCTGGGAACAGGAACATTTCAGCCATGGCCTGCACCGCAACAAGGATCAGCAATATTATGAGATGATCGGCAAGTACCATCAATTCAATGCAGGCTGGGACGACGCAGCCCTCGGCATTACGATAGATGATGAGTATGATCCCAACGTTCATGTTTCTGACAGACGGCTGCACTACGAGGGTATGCGCGACGACAGCAATCGCGCCCTAAAACACGCCACTTCCGCGGCTTCTGTTGCTCTGGTCAACCATCTTGTCAGCGGTTTGGAAGCCGCCTGGTCGATTTCGCGCGACAACAAACGGCAGATGCACACGCGTTTGCAGATGGAAACCGTGCCCTTTAACGCCGAACCGACTGCTGTTCTGAGTTTACGTTTAATTTGGTGATAGGTGATGAAAAGATTCTCTTTCTTGATCTCTTTGGCCATTCTTGTTTTGGCTGTTGACCTTGCCGCTCAACCGACGACCTATCTCGGAGTGATTGATCCGCATCTGGCGGTTCATCTCGAGCCGTTTGCGCAGCAAGAGGTCTCTGTTCCCCTCGCCGTGGAAAAGTCGCGGGGCAAAGCTTTTTTTCTCTCTTTGTTGTTGCCAGGTTTGGGCGAGCGCTACGTGGGCGCACGATTACAGTCCGAACTGTTTATGGCAGCAGAAGCAGCGCTTTGGTTGGGATATTTCGGATTCAGCAAGAATTATGACTGGCGCAAGAGCGATTATATCGCTTTTGCCGCTGCTCATGCCGGGGCTGATGTGCAGGGAAAGGAGAATGCCTTTTTTCTCAATATGGAAAATTTCGACAATGTGCATGATTACAACGCGGCCAAACTGCGGCAGCGCAATCTCGCCGTTTATTACAACAATACCGATACCTATTATTGGGATTGGGATACCCCGGAAAACCAACGCCGATTCAGCGATCTGCGCGTCACCGCCGACCGGATCAACAACCGCGCCACGCTCACCCTCGGCGTCATCGTCGCCAATCACCTGATCAGCGCCATCGACGCGATGTGGACGGTCCATCGCCACAACCAGGGAAACCAGGCTGCAACCAACTGGTCGATCCAATTGGGCGACGGCCACATCAATCCAGCCGTGCGGCTGTCGCTTTCACACTCGTTTTAATCCAATCCGCTACACATCAACTCGCTCCTGAACAGAGCGATCCCAGTGCAGTTTATGACACGGAAATCACCGAAAAGAACAGCAACTGTATCTTGCAGCCAATGCCGAGTCGACCGGGCTGCCTCTGCCTACAACCGGCGTCTGGATCGCTCGCTGATCACGGCGTTGTTGCTGCTCATTTTTGCTTTTCTGTTTCTGCCCAAAAAGATCGAACGCCACCCCTTTTCGATCAAACCGATCGAAGTTCATATTGTGGTGCAGGAGATTCCGGCCACTCTGCAGACCGTGCAGCGCGGCAAACCGCGGCCGGAAAAACCGCAAATCCCGTTGGCGGTCGAGGACCCAGCAGTGCCTGAAGATGCCACGATTGCAGAAACCGACCTGCGTCTGGATTTGGGCACTTCCTTGTGGGGCACAGCCGGTTTGACCGCGGCTCCGGCAGATACGCTGCTGCCGCGGCCGGTTTTGCGGGTCATGCCGGATTATCCGGAGGAAGCGAAAAAACTGAAACGCGCCGGTGCGGTGCGCTTGTTGCTCAGGATCGACAAACAGGGGATCGTCCGGCAAGTGATCGTGGCAGAAAACACCACCGGCAGTGAAGAATGTGCAAGCGCTGCAGTGGACGCTGCCCAGCGCAGCACCTATGTGCCGGGACGAATCGATAACCGACCAAACGAGATGTGGGTGATTTGTGAGTATGGTTTTGCACCGGAATGATTGTTTCACCCTTTGTGTATTGCTGTCAGCCGGATTTGGTGTAGCGCACCGAATCCGGGGAGGAATGAAGATGCCTGGAATTTGGATTGTCTTTTTGCTTTTCCTGCTTGGCCATCCGGGTGCTGCCTTTTCGGTCAACGGCCAGAGCAACAAATCGCCGGATAGAGATGCATCTGCAGTCTGGACCAGGACCGCCGCCGCATCCGGCAGCGTTTTGTCAGCGGATAGTGAAAAAAACAGGGTCGTTGCGCCTGCCCAACAGCTGGCTGGACAGGATGGGCCCTGCATCGACGAGTGGAAAGGTGACACGATGGAAAAACAAGCGGATTCCGTTTTTGCGGCGCTGGATGATCAAGCCCGTGTGCTTTTACAAAAGATGACTCGCGCGGAAAAGCTCGCTCAGATGCGTCAGGTTTCGCTCGCTGATCTGGCAAAGGAGGGGCATCTGGATGAAGAGCGGATGCAAAATCAACTCGCGCAAGGAGTCGGTTCGCTGGAATGTCCGCGTTTGTGGCTCCGCAATTCGGCTGAGCTGGTGGCCGAAGCGCAAAACTTTTTGCGTCACAATACCCGGCTCGCTGTTCCGGCGCTGGTGGTCACGGAAACTCTTCACGGCCTGTTGGTGCCCGGAGCGACGATTTTTCCGCAGGCAATCGCTCTTGCCAGCACCTGGAATCCCGATCTGGCTGAGCAGATGGCTGCGGCAGCGGCTCATGAAGCCGTTGCGGTGGGCTGCAATCAAGCACTGGCTCCTGATCTCGACCTGGCGCGGGATCCGCGTTGGGGGCGGGTGGAGGAGACTTTTGGCGAGGATCCCTTCCTGGTCGCCCGGATGGGCCGGGCCTATATCCTGGGCATGCAAGGAAAAGAACCGATCATATCCGGAAACCATATCGCCTGTACGGCCAAGCATTTTACCGCCCATGGTTCGCCGGAGGGTGGCATCAATCTGGGTCCGGTGCACGGCGGATTGCGCGAATTGCGCTCGATGTTTTTGCCGCCTTTTGAGACGGCGGTCAAAGACGCGCATGTTGCTGCAGTGATGAACGCCTACAGCTGCTATGATGGAGTTCCGGCAGCCGCCAATCGCTTTTTCTTTACCGAAATATTGCGCGATGAATGGCATTTCCCCGGTTATGTGATTTCGGATTATGGCTCGATCACCATGCTGTGCAATTTTCATCGCGTTGCGGCGAGCGAAAGGGAGGCGGCATTGCAGGCGCTGCAGGCGGGCATCGATCTGGAAGCGCCGTATGACCAGTGTTTTCGCCACTTGTCGGATCTGGTTGACGCCGGCGATGTGCCGGAAGAGGCAATCGATCGCGCTGTGCTGCGCATCCTGCGCACCAAACTGCGCCTGGATTTGTGGAACAGGCCGCTCTCAACAGTTGAGCTGGTGCAACAAGTCTGCCGTCAACCCGAGCATGTCGCCCTGGCTGGTCGAATTGCCGACGAGTCGATCATCCTGCTGAAAAACGACAACCACTTGTTGCCGCTTTCACCAGAGCTCACCTCGTTGGCGGTGATCGGACCAAACGCAGACCAGGTGCAATTCGGCGATTATTCCTGGAGCAAAGACAACCAGGATGGCGTCACTGTTCTGCAGGGGATACGCGAGATTTTGAGCAAAGAGGTGCAAATCCGCACTGCGCGCGGCTGTGACATTCACTCACTCGACAGCAGCGGAATTGCACCGGCGGTTGCGGTTGCGCGGCAATCACAGGTGGCAATTGTGGTTGTCGGCGGCACGAGTGCGGTGCTCTCCGGCATCGGCTGGGGAAAGGAACACGGATATGAAAATGCGACCTGCGGTGAAGGTTTTGATGTGACCAGTTTGGAATTGCCGGGACTGCAACAACAATTGGTGGAAGCCGTGGTCGCAACCGGCACCCCGACTGTCGTCGTCCTGATGCATGGCCGGCCGCACAGTATCAAATGGATCAGCGACCATGTTCCGGCAGTCGTCGAAGCCTGGTATCCTGGTCAAGAGGGAGGACGAGCGATTGCCCGAGTCCTCTTCGGGCAGGTCAACCCCTCAGGCCGGCTGCCGGTTTCTGTGCCGCAAAGCGTCGGACATGTGCCGGTCTATTACAACCACAAGATTTCCCGCGGCGGTTATTACCATCGGCCCGGCACTCCGACGCAGCCTGGCAGGGATTATGTTTTTTCGGATCCCAAACCTTTGTTTCCGTTTGGCCATGGCCTGAGCTATAGCGATTTTGAATACACCGATTTGCAGATCGATAAACCGCATCCGGAAATAACCGATACCCTGACCATTCGCTTGCGGATCCACAATCGCAGCAAGATCGATGGGCGGGAAGTCGTCCAGCTCTATGTTCGCGACTGCGTCAGTTCAGTGACCATTCCACAATTGCAGCTCAAGGCTTTCAATAAAATATCGATTGCCGCGGGCAAGAGCGAATGGATCGAGTTCCGACTGCCCATCGCAGATCTCTGGCTCATCGATCGCTCACTGCAAAAGGTGGTGGAACCCGGCGAATTTGAAATTTTGCTTGGGGCTTCGAGTGTGGATATTCGTCTGCAAGAGATTATTGCAGTTCATAGCGGAAAGTGATGACACCCTGAACATCGCGGGTCTGCTCAGATTCGGGAATCGGGTTGAAGCGCCATTTGCGCAGAGTTGTCATGGTCAATTCATCCAGAACGGGATCGCCCTTGAGCACAGGGATCATGCGGCCGATTGTGCCGTCCGCCAGAACCGTAAAGCGGATTTTGACCACCGCTTCTTTTTGCAGCCCCGCCGGATAGGGCGGGATCTCTTGCCGGATGATGGTTCGGCGGGCTGCCTCACCTTCGATCGTGTAAGGTTGGCGGCTGAATTCTCCTGACTGGGATTGCGGCACAGGAGGGGAGAGGCGATCCTCGCCGTTCTCCATGGGTTGCGCTGCAACACGCTCGCCGAGACCGCCAGCGGTCGTCTGCGGGGTATAATCCCGCCGGTCGGCGGACACAGGTTCAGGGGGAGCCACAGCCTCACCCGCTCCAGGGGTCAGCTTTTCCGGTTTTGTCGCTATGGGAACAGGCTTTTCCTCTTCCAACATCGGCCGTTGCGGGAGAGAAACCGGCACGACTGGCGATTCTTTGGCAGCGGTTTTTTCCTGTGACGATAATGCAAGCGGCGCGGGCTCGATATTTTCCTGCTGTGTCGGTTTTGCGTGCTGAGGTGGCACCACACTGCGCCCGGAGGAAATGAAGCTTACCTGCACGAATTCCGCCGGGGAAAAATCAATTCCCACCCGCCAGAACAGAAAGATCAGAAAAAGCAGCAGGTGCACGGCAAGAGAAAAGAGGATTGCTTTTCGCATGTCGGATAAATTTGCGAGCCAATGCGTCATGCCTTGCTCCTTTACAAACCGGCTTGTGGTTCGGTGGCGATGATAAAACGCTCTGCGCCCGCCAATTTGGCTGTATCGATCATGCGAACCGTGGTTTCGAGCGTCAAATCTTTGTCTGCGCGAATCACCACGACCCGGTCGGGGCGGTCTTGCAGCAGCTGGCGCAGACGGGTGCCCAATTCGGCGCTGCTGACTTGCTGCTGATTGAGAAAAATCTGCTCTCGTTTGGTGATCGTCAAATTGATGTGATCTGCATCGTCGCTCTGACCGCTGGCCGCGCGGGGCAATTGGATTTTAATGCCGGGCTGCACCACAAAAGAAGAACTCAAGAGAAAAAAGATCAGGAGCAGCAGCACAATATCGGTGAGTCCGATGGTCGAAAAGGCGATCATCCTCTTACGTGAGGCTTCGATGTTCATCCTGATCCTCCTTTTCGAGCAACATGTCGAGCAATTCGCCTGAACTCTCCCGCATTTCCTGCACATGGAATTCGACTTTTCCCAACAACCAGTTGTAAAAGATCAACGCCGGGATACCGATGCTGAGGCCGAATGCAGTGGTGATCAGGGCTTCCCAGATGCCGCCGGCCAGTACACCGGCGTCCACATTGCCGCCCCGCAGTTGGATTTCCATAAAAGCCTTGATCATACCTGTAACCGTGCCGAGAAATCCGATGAGCGGAGCGATTGCAGCCACTGTACCGAGGATGCCGAGGTTTTTTTCCAAATGAAAGATTTGCGTACGCGCTGCGCTTTCGATCGAATCCTTGATCTCTTCACGCGGTTTGGTATGTTTGACCAGGCCGGCTTTGGTTATGGCGGCGATTGGTCCGGGTGTTTGTTTGCTCAAAGCGATGGCTTCATCGATCCGATTGCGCAACAACAGATTTTTAACCTGCAGAACAAACGTGCGCGAATTGATGCGGATTTTGCGCAAAGCAATCAGTCGTTCAACGAGAATAACCACTGCCAGAAAACTGCAGAGGATAAGCGGAATCATCATGATTCCACCTTTGGCAAAGAATTGATACAACGGCATTCGGCTCTCCTTTGGCTCAATTGACGGCTCTTGTCGATGGCAGCGGCCGGTCTTGGTTTCAGGTTAAAATTTTGCCATGATTCCGGCCATCGCGGTCAGGCCCGTTTCGGGATAATTCTCCCAGATTACATAGTCGGTATCGAGCAGGTTCTTTATGGTGACAAGGGCGGCAAAATGATCGAACTCTTTGGTCAAACTGGCCTGCAACACCGCAAATGCCGGCAGTCTTTGTTTGGAGTTCAATCGGCTGTGGCGCTTTCCCAGCAGATCGGCATGCAGGGTCAGGTGCATATCCTCGAGAAGCTGCAAATGCAGGCGTACGGGCAGCCGGTATTCCGGCCGATACGGCAGAGCGGCAAAGCTGGGGTATCGATCTGTTGAATTTAATTTTTCTGAATAACTGATAAACGAAGCATGCAGGTGTGTTCGCGGCGACACCTCATAGATGATGCTCGCCTGCAGTTCGGTCAGTTGTACATCAGACAGAAAATGCAGGTCGATCAGGCCGTCGCGCTCATTGCGCTGCCAATAGGGGGCCTGGGCAATCCAGCTGCGCGCAACTCCCAAGCGAAACTTGAGGTCTCCGGTTACCTGCAAGTCAGAAGTGATCTGCAGTTCAGCGTCAGATTCCTGCGGTTGCAACGGTACGCGATGGGCGATGAAAGCGTTCTGCGCCCAATAATCGCTGAATGTCGGCCACGTATAGCCGCTTTGAAAAATGGCGGCAATGCCGACACGGTTGCTCGGCATGATGTTGATGCGGCCGAACGGCGAAAATCGGTTGCTGTGCGCAAAGGAGTCGCTTTCCGCTGACTGAAAATTCAATCCGCCGATGACCGTCATCTTGCTGCTCAGCGGGAACAAGACCTGCAGCGAGAGGTTGCCCAGGTTGGTGGCTGTCGCGGCCGAATCGCTGCCGACTTTGACGTTTGCGCGCTGATAATCGGCAGCTGCCGTCCATTGCAGACCCTGCCATTGCAGCAGATACGAACCTTGCAGGCGATACCAGAAATCGCTGGTTTCGTCATAGAGCGTCGAACTCGTATCGCTGTGCAGTTGAGTGCCGCCGATCTCGAAACCGAGTTTGCCGTCGGAGAGGTGGTTGACATCGTAAATCATTTCGCCGGCGAAACGGCCGTTTTGGCCTGTTCGCGTCCAATCGCTGCCCAGTGTGCGAAAATCACCGCTGTACAATCCGCGGCTATAGAGATTGTAATCCGCATGCGCGGAAGCGCTGATGTGCGGCGCCAGATCTACAGTGACGTCGGCAGCGAATCCGCCTTCAGCATGTTGACTGTTCTCGAATTCTCCGCCAGTTCGATCCAACCAGGCATAACCGCGCAGTTTGGTTTTTTGGATGCGCTGCCAATAGCCACCTTCTGCCATAACAGTGGAAAAGTTACCGCCCTGGATTTGCAGCCAGCCGGATTTGTTCAGCAAGGCATTCGATTGCTGCAGGCCGGGTTTGTTCTCCTGGCTTTTAAACCAGATGAAAATTGGCTCATAGGGCGATCCTGGTTGCATGATTTGCGGCGAGTCGGGAGAGATGCCCTTCTTTCCCTCAGCGTCTCGCCGCATGCGGTCGGTTCCCACCACCAATACTTCAGGCAACTCCAAATCGCTTTTTTGTGCATCCATTTTTTGCTTTTCAGCGGAACGCATTTTGGTGGTATCCGAAGGGAGTGTCACCTGAGTTGGCGGCGGTGCGATTTTTTGTGCCCACAGCAGCGGCGCATTGACCAGAACAACGAAAAAAATCCATTTGTTGGTTTTCATCACCTTCAACCCGGATCCGGCCATATGCCGAATCCAATTGACATCCGTATTCCGCACCCATCGGCGCGTGGCGATTTGTTGGAGATCTAGCGGGAAATTGGCGGCACTTGATATCCCGTTGATCGACATTGCAGTTAGAAAGATGTTTATTTTCTAATAACCGGCCAGCGCCCGGAGGCGCTCCTGCGCTTTCCCCACCCATTCGGTTTGCGCCGGATATTCGTCCAGAATGGATTGGTAGAGCCGGCGGGCATCAGCCAGACGCTCCAATTCTTCATTGCATTGTCCAGCAGCAAAAATGGCGGGCACCACCCAGTCGATCTCGCTGCCGTAAAGATATTTTGTTTTGAGATAAGCGATCACTGCCGCCTGGGGATCGCTTTGACCGCGATAGGCCTCGCCGAGCAGATATTGCGCTTCTGCAGCGATGTCTGACTCGCCGACGCGCAAGATGTTTTCCAGGGTTTCGACGGCGGCCGGGAAACGCTTGCTGGCGATATAAACCCGCGCCAATCCGATCTGGCTCAGCTGATGGCTGCGCGTCTGGCTGTCTTTCGGCGATACCCGGTTGAAATAGGTTTCTGCCTCGGCATATTGTTTTTGTTCCAAATAGGCCAGCCCGACTTTATAGCCGGCGGTGGCGGCGTGTTCACCTTTCGGGTGTTCGGTGCGCAATTTTTCATACAGTTCGATCGCTCGGCTGTAATTTTTTTCCGCAAAACAAAGATTTGCCGCCTGCAACAGGGCGTCTGGCGAACGCTCGGCTCTCGGATAAGTGGTCCATTGCTTGCTGAACAGCGTTTGCGCTGTCTGGGGATCTTTTTGCTTCAAATGGATCATGGCCATGGCATGATAGGCATTGGCCGCCGCGTCCGAATCAGGATAATCGCGCAACAACACACCATATTGGGCCAGGGCGGCTTCGTAGCTGTTCGAGTTGTAGAGAAACTCGGCTTTTCGCAACACCATCTGTGCGGCTTTGTCGGGATTGTTCAAACGGGTTACCAGCGTATCCACGACACTGAGCGCTTCGACGGATTCGCCTTTTTGCATCAGCGACCACTGCATGCCGGTGACTGCATCATCGACGTATTCGCTGTTCGGATAAAGACTGATGATTTTGCGGTACTCGTTGATGGCGTCATCATAGCGCGCGAGGTTGTAATAGCTGTCGCCGGCGGCGTAAATCGCATCGTCCCGCAATTCGCTGTCCGGGTAGTTTTGCAGCAACTCATTAAAGTGGACGATGGCCTGGTCAAATTCGCTGCCGCGGAATGCAGACTTGCCGCTCATAAAGATCGCTTCCTGCACATAGGGCGAGGACGCGGAATGTGAGCTTACTTGTTGAAAGGCTCGACGTGCAGCACCAAAATTGCCGAGCCGATACTGACTGGTGCCAATTTGGAATTGTGCTTCTGCTTTTTGAACCGGCGTTGCTGCACCGCTGCGCACCTTTTCGTAGGCGATGATGGCTTCATTATAGGATTTGCTGTTGAAGAGCGCATCGCCCTGGCGCAGAAGGGCGTCGATCGCCAAGGCGCCCTGTCCGGATCCGGCGACTGCCGCAAAGGATTTGGCCGCCCGGGTATTGTCTCCGATTTTCAGCGCTGCATATCCCAATCCGTATTGTCCTTCGATTCGGCGCGGTGAATCGGGATAGAGGCGTACAAACTGGTCATAGGCCTCGAATGATTGCGGGTATTGGCCCAACTTGAACAAGGTTTCGCCTTGCCAAAACAGCGCATCTGCGGCTGCTGGTTGATCGGGAAAGGCGCGCACAACCGCGCTGAAATTTTCCAGCGCCCGCGTGTAATCTTGTTGTTGAAATTGTGTCCATCCGAGCTTGTACAGCGCTTGTGCCTTGCTGCGCGGCTGCTCGATGGTCTTGAAGGCCTGTCGAAAAGCCTGATCCGCCTGACTGTAAAGGTCCTGGGCCAATAAAGATTCACCGACCATGACCGCCGATTCAGGCGCTAGATTGGATTTGGGATAGCGTTCCGCCAGTTGTTCATAGAGCTTCTGCGCTTCTGCATATTGTTTTGCCGAAAATGCCAGCGATGCGGCTTCGTACAGTGCATTGGGCGCATCCGCGCTGTTCTTGTAGTCGGTATAGGCGCGATAAAACGCGTCGCGCGCGCGATCCAGCTCGCCGGATTGACGCAGGATCCGGCCGGTTTGGAACAGCGCCGAGGCGATCAGTTCGGGATTGTCGCTTGTCTCGATCACCTTGCCGAAACCCAGCAACGCTTTTTGCGGATTGTTCAGACCGATAAAAGCCCACGCCAGACTGTACTGCGCGTCATCGGCATATTCGTTTCCGGGCAGAGAAGCGATCAGTTGGTAGGCTTTGATCGCTTTATCGTATTCGCCTTGCTTGTAAAAAGATTCGCCGATAAAAAATTGCGCCTCTCCGCGCAAGGGATTGGCGGGATACGATTGCAGGGCAGCAGACAATTTTTCGATGGCTTGCCCATAGTCGCCTTTGCCGAAAGCGGTAAATCCCGATCGATAAGCAGCCTGCTCAGCCAGCGGAGTGCCGCTGTAGGTGGCGGCCAAACGGCTGTAGGCGTTTTCTGCAGCCAGCCAGTCACCGGATTCTTCGTAAATATAGGCGGTCGAATAAAGCGCGTAATCGGCAAGCCGGCCGTGCGGATCCGCATCGAGGACTTGTTTGTAGTAGACCAGCGCTTGCTCTGGATTGCCCATGCGGTAATTCGCTTCGCCGGCCCAATAGAGCGCATCCAGGGTGAGTTCACTGTTCGGATGCTCCTGGCGGAAAAATTGGATCGCTTTCAGAGCATCGCTGTATTTGCCCGCCTGTACCAGCGATTCGCAGATGCGGAACTGGGCTTTGTCGCGCAGCCCGATTGCCGGATAAGCGGTGATAAAGTCGCGATAGGCAGTGATCGCGCGATCATATTCACCCAGCTGAAAATAGCATTCGGCCAACAAAAAAGCCGCCTCTTCGCGCAAAGGGTGGGTGGGATGATTGCTCATAAATCGGCGCAGTTGATCGACCGCCAAATCGTACAATCCATCTCCCAACATCCCTTTGGCAACAAAGAAATCGCGTTCGGCTTGTGCACTCTGGGGTTGCGAGACCAGCGGCATTGCACCTGCCAGCAAGCCGACGAGCACTGCAGCGAGAAGGAAATAATGTCTGCTAATCGTCATAATCCATTTTCCATCCAAAAAGACCGTGCAAATCAGAACCATCGATCGACATGATTTGTTTTTTATCAAAAACGAAAATAAACAAAACAAGTTCCGCAAAGCTTTGCAAAAAACAGGGTGTTAAACTGTTGTCCTGCGTTGGCAAATCGCTGTAATCAAATCATCAGTGGTGTAGCCATGGAGCGCACCACTAATAAATTATAAAATATAATATTTATGCCAATTTTGCAAGTCTTTCTGTAAGACTGGGTTTTATGGCAGGCCAAACATCGGTTCACAACAGGTATGGCATGGTGGTCTGGAATAATCAGAGCAAAGCGTGTGTTGTAAGAGCTGAAAATGCAAATCAAATGTTCAGATGTCAGATGAAAGGAGATATATTATGTCATACGAATGGAAAGTCGGAAATCGGCCATATTCAGACGAAGAAGCAAAAAGCCTGTTAAAAGCGGTGATCAGTCCTGAAACGAGCGATTGGCATTACAACAAACATCATAAAGGCTATGTGGCCGCATTGAACACCATCGAAAAAGCGCTGGAAACGGCGGATCGCGGTGCCGCCAATGGCAATTACAGCGAAATCGGCGAGCTCAAGCGCCGGCTGACCTGGAATCACAGCGGTGCACTGTTGCACGACATCTATTGGGAAGTGATGGGCGGCGATGGCGATCCTCGAAAGGGGCCTGATGTGGTGAAAGCCATTGAAAAAGAGTTCGGTTCCTTTGATAAGTGGCGCCAGGATTTCAAGGCTGCAGCTTTTTCCGCCAAATTGAGCGGTTGGGGCTTGCTGGTCATCGATCAGCTCTATTCGAAACGACTGCTCAACGTTCTGGTGGACGAACATCAATACGGCGCGATTTGGGGCGGCATCCCCTTGATCGCACTGGATGTTTTCGAGCACGCTTATTACCACAAGGATGGTCCGGGACGTGCGGTGTATATCGACAATTTTATCGATCATCTGCACTGGGAACGGATCAACAAACGGTATTTGCAGTTTGTCAAATAACCTCAGGGGTACGAGATCTTTCGATCGGTGGCTTCAGGCAAGATTGCCTGAAGCCACTTTTTTTTTACCAGGACAGCGAGGAACCAAATGAGCTGCCGCGGTGAGTGGTGGTTCATCAATTACCAGGATTTTGTTATGTGGAAATGAATTGCTCAGCAGCCCTGTTTGCCCGCGGCTCTTGCCATTGTTTGCAATGAAGTCAATTGATTTGCATCGAGTGGAAAAATTTTGTACTTTAGTCTGAATAGACCACATCCTTTGCCTGCAATTTGATTCAAAATCCGAGAAAGTCCATGATCATCGCTCTGGCAGCAGATCACGCAGGATATGAGTATAAAGAGCACCTCAAAGCCCTTTTAGAAACAAAAGGCCATCAGGTTGTCGATTTTGGCACCGACTCTGACAAGAGCACGGACTATCCGTTGTTCATCATTCCGGCGGCACGTGCGGTTGCGGCAGGAGAATGCGACCGCGGCATTGTGCTCGGCGGCTCGGGCAACGGTGAAGCCATAACTGCCAACCGCGTGCGCGGAGTGCGCTGCGCCTTGTGTTGGAATGAAGAATCTGCGCGGTTGGCGCGCCGGCACAATGATGCCAACATGATTTCACTGGGACAACGGTTGCTCGATTGGTCAACGGTGTGCTCGATTGTCGAAATTTGGTTGAGCACACCATTCGATGGGGGGCGTCATCAGCGGCGAATCGAACAGATCGAGCGCCTCGCCGATGATTCTGACTCGCGTAAAGCAAAAGGAAAGGTTAGCTGATGTGGATTTTTTGGCCTTTTCGCGCCCTTTGGCGATTGTTGACCTCGCTTTTGAAACTGGTCGGCCGACTTGCCATTCTGCTGATAGGTTTGTCTCTGTGTATCGTCGGTTGTTTGGTGAGTTTTACGGTAATCGGCGCAGTTATCGGTGTGCCGCTGGCTGCAACCGGATTTTTGTTGATGGCGCGCGGGCTTTTTTGAGCAAAGCTTTTTGAGCATCGCTGCTTCATCCAGGATATCCTGCCTTGCCTGGTTTTTTATGCCCACACGAAATTTCTGGAGGCGGTTATGCAATCTTCGCAACCTTCCAACCGGCTCGTTTCCCTCGATGTGTTTCGCGGCATCACCATCGCCGCGATGATTCTGGTCAACAATCCGGGCAACTGGAACGCGGTTTACCCGCCGCTTTTGCACGCCAAGTGGCATGGGTGGACGCCCACCGATTTGATTTTCCCCTTTTTCCTTTTTATCGTCGGTGTAGCGATTGTCTTTTCTTTCGCCAAACGATTGCAGAGACCGGGCGGCAAAAAAGCGATCTATGGCAAGATTCTGCGCCGCAGTCTGATCCTCTTCAGCCTCGGCCTGCTCCTGGCTGTAGGGGGAAACAGCGATTTGGCCCACCTGCGCATTCCAGGCGTGCTGCAACGCATCGCACTGGTCTATTTGCCCGTCTCGATTCTGGTCATTCATACGTCTGTCCGTTGGCAAGTTGTGATCGCCATCGGTTTGCTGCTGCTCTATTGGGCGCTGATGGCCAAGGTGCCGGTGCCGGGATTCGGCGCCGGCAAGTGGGACGAGCCGATCTCTGCGCTCTCCAGTTATCTGGACCGCTTGTTTTTTACCGGCAGAATGTACAAAGAGACCTGGGATCCGGAGGGTTTGCTCAGCACTTTGCCATCGATTTCAACGGCTCTTAGCGGTGTTCTGGCCGGCCACTGGCTGCGGTCGGTCCGCTCAGCCCAGCAAAAAGTCGTCGGCCTGCTGCTCGGTGGGGCGGTTTGCTTTGGACTGGGGTATCTGGTAAACCTCGACTTTCCGATCAACAAAAATTTATGGAGCAGCTCATTCGTGCTGGTTACTTCCGGGCTGGCGGCGGTAGGTTTGGGAATCCTGTACTGGGTTGTCGATCTCCGCGGTTGGCGAAAATGGTCCTGGCCATTCCTGGTCTTCGGAATGAATGCCATCACCGTCTATATCCTGTCGAGCTTTTTCGCCAAAATGATGGTTTACAACTGGCGGGTCACTCAACCAGATGGAACCTCAATTGCTCTCAAAACGTGGCTCTATCAGACGCTCTTTGCTTCGTGGGCCAGTCCGATGAATGCTTCGCTCTTTTACGCCTTGAGCTATGTGTTCTTTTGGTTCCTGGTTATGGTGCTTTTCTATCGAAAAAGGATGTTTGTCAAGATTTAGATCACCGCATTTCAAGGACGATGCGGCCGATGGTCTTCCCTGCATCGAGAAGGTGGTGCGCCTGCACGATAGCGGAAAAAGGCAAACGCGCACCGATATGGGCGTTCAGGTCGCAGGTGGCCATGCATTGCGATATCTCTTTGCCGGCTTTTTGCAGCTCGTCTTGCGTTGCGGTAAAAACCAAAATACCGTGGACAGTGGCGTTCTTGCGGTTGAGCATCAACCACGGAAGTGTTGGTTGGTAATTCACCGGTGAGCCAATGGCGACGATACGTCCCCGATTGCGGACGATCTGCAGATCATCCGCAATCGTTTCGCTGGCTGACATTTCGAGAATGACGTCCACACCCTGCCCTTTGCTCCAGTCCATCACCCGTTCAACAACATTTTGCGTTTTCAGATCGATCACTTCATCAGCGCCGGATTGAAGAGCGATTTCAGCTTTCAGGGCGGTCGAGGCTGTGCTGATGATACCCAGGCCGTGTCGACGGGCGAGTTGGATCGCTGTCCGCCCGACTCCGCCGCTGCCGCCGTAGATCAAGATCCTCTCGCCGGGTTGCACCTGCGCCCGCGAAAAAAGAGCGATATGTGCGGTGAACGAAACCATTGCCAGCGATGCTGCGGCAGCCGATCCCATTGCCGCGGGTATGGGAAACAGCAGATCTTCGTCTTCTGCGATGAACTCGGCGGCTGCACCTGCATGCAGTCCGCTGCGGGTGCGCGTCCCCCATACCCGATCGCCAATTTGCCATTTCTGCACGTCCGAGCCGGTTTTTACGATCGAGCCGCTGTAATCAAAGTGCGGCACTGCCGGCAAATTGACAGGGCGCAAACCGGCGCGCAGATAGCGATCGATTGGATTCAGAGCATTGGCCTCGATCCGGACGACAACCTGATTGGCCTGTGGTTCCGGTTCGGCTGCTTCCTCGATCTGAATGACCTCTGGCGAGCCAGCAGCATGATAACGGGCGATTTTCATCTCATCTCCTGAACTGAATGGCTGGCTTGTTGCGTTCTAACGCACCAGCATCAGCTTGGTGATCCGCTGTTCGGTGCCGGCGTTCAGACGAACAAAATAGACGCCGCTGGCCACCGGCTCGCCGGCAGCATCCAGGCCGTCCCATCGCATTTGATGGACACCGGCGGTCTGCGCCCGGGCCGGCCAACAGCGCACCTGCCGGCCATTGATGTTGTAAATGGCCAGCTCGGTTACCGTGGCCCGATGCAACTGATAGCTCAACAGCGTCACCGGATTGAACGGATTCGGGAAGGCCGGATAGAGGATCAGGTTCTGCGGCAAGGCGTCATGGGACGATTCGATGCCGGTGGTCATTTCGGGTGGGTCCAGCCTGACGTCGGTATAAAGGCGGAATTCGCCCGGATAGAGCTGAATCGACATTTGCGTAAACTGTACTTGCAAGGTGTCATCGGCAAAATAGTCATACCACTCGCCGGTGTGATGAAAATTCGGATTGATGTAGGCCGGCACGACATCGAAATTGCCCAGGATGACGACCTTCATGCTTGGGTGGTTGATCGCCAATCGCTTGATTGCGGAAGCGGCCGATAGAGCAAAATCGGTGGACTGAAAAGCCGGCTGCGAGGTGCGCAGTTTGATCAACGCGGCAACGGTTTCGAAAAGAGCTTTTCGGTTTGGGTTTTGCAGATAATCCCAACGGATCGGCTTGCGTCCGAGCCGGCCGTTGTAGTCGATGGAATAGTCAAAGCCCAATTCACCGAACTGCCACATCATCTTTGGGCCGGGCACGGTAAAGAAAAATGCCGCCGCGGCTTTCATGCGCGACAACGCCGTTGGCAGGTCGCGGATCTGGTAATCGCCGGAACTGTTGCCGTAAAGCAAATTTTTATACATCAGCCGCTCTTCGTCGTGGCTCTCCATATAGCCCACCAACGCCGGCTCGGACCATCCTCTCGCCTTATAGGATACGGAGGAAAAATTGGATTTTCCGCTCTCGTTGTACCCCATGGTGGCTTCGTTGTAATGGTAATTCATGTTGCCCCACAGCAGAAGGCCATAGTCGGCGAGATTTTTCAATTCGTTGTTGTCATCGACCAGGTGTTCAAGAATCACAAAGGCGGTGGAGTCGGTTTGCCATATTCGATCGGTGATGCGCTTGAGAATGGCGATGCGGCTGGCATCATAGGCGCCGCTGCTGCCGGGCCGATTGGTGAATCCACGGGTGAAATCGAGACGAAATCCATCGATGCGGAATTCGGTCAACCAGTACTGGAAAACCCGGTCGACGAACAGCTGTGTTTCCATACTCTGGTGATTGAAATCATAACCCCAGCTGTAATCGGTGTGCGGTGCAACACGGTTGAACCATGGGCTGTTGCCGATTTCATCAGCGTAGAGCTCGACCAGCGGGCATTGGCTGTACGCATGATTGAGCACGATATCCTGGATGACCGCAATGCCGTGCGCATGCGCCTGATCGACAAAGTATTTAATATCTTCCGGTCGGCCGTAGTATTTGTCTGTCGCAAAATAGAAAGAGGGATTGTAGCCCCAGCTGTCGTTGCCTTCGAATTCATTGAAAGGCATAATTTCCACGGCGTTGACGCCCAGACGGCTGAGATAGCCGAGGGTGTCGGCCAGCGTGCGAAAAGAATGGGTGGCGAGAAAGTCGCGCAGCAACAGCTCATAGATCACCAGGTTGGCTGGCGCCGGCTTTTGCCAATCTGTGGTTTGCCAAAGGTATTCTTCCTGTGCCGGGATAAAGACCGACACAGTCCCCGCAGTTTTGCCGGCAGGGTAGGGCGGCAGATCGGGAAAAGTTTCCGCCTCGATCTCGCTGTCGTGAAAGGGGTCGAGGACCAATTCGCTGAAAGGATCAGCGATCCAGAGCTTGCCGTCGACGAGATATTGGTAGCGATAGCTGCGGTCGGGCTGCAAATTTTCGAGGATGAGCCAGTAGCGGCTGCTGTCGGGAGTCAGGTTCATCATAAACGCCGGATCGACCTGCCAATCGCTGAAATCGCCGATCGCACAAACAAAATCCTTGTGCGGTGCGACGAGCGAAAGCCCGACCCGGTTTGCATCGAGACGGGTCAATCCGTCGACCAGTTCTGCCGGCCGGTCCTGGATGACCACTTGACCGATGGCGGCGATGGTGAAACTCTGCGATTTCTCGGCTCCGCTGGCGTCGCGGGCGACCAGCATCCCGACCTTCTTGCCGACGCTGTCGATAAACAGGGTATACGACAGTGTGTCCTGGTCGGTGGCGGCTGCCAGGCTATCGTCGATATAGAGAAAGATCGAATCAGCTTGCGAAGCCACGGCACGGATCGCCACCGAGTCGCCGGGATGCACGATGACTGGAACTGAGGCGGGTTCCAGCAGGGTGATGTTCAGCCCCTGCTGATAGACCGGCAGAAAGATGTCTTTGCCGCCAACTTCTTTTCCTTCTTTTTTGCCATCCGTGCTGCGGAAGACAAATGCAAGCTGAAGGATGGTTTCGCTTGGCGGGACGCCGTAAAAGCTGCGGATATGAAAGCGGATCCGCCATTTGTCGTTTCCCAGGCTTTCCATCCGGGTGTCGGGTGAGTTGACATTCCATGGATGTTTGACATAGCGCCAATCTGAAGGGACTGTGCTCAGATTGGTGATCACGCCGGTGTGCGCATAGACTTCAGTGACGCCGATCAGTCCGGCAGTGCCCTTGGTGGCGTCGTAGACGATCGCAATGGTGTCGTCGGCAGTGGGGAATAGCGGCGACCAGGTGAGAATTTGTGCCCGGCTCATGGTGGCCAGGGTGCAGATCAACAGAACAAGAGTTCGCAGCATAACGTGAATTCCATGTTTGGGTGATTGGGATTGGCAGGATTGATCCGATGATGAATAAAATTCCCTGGTATTTGCGCCAACAGACACCGGGGAACCGTTCTGGAACTCGTTTTGTTTGGTCTTGCAGGGGAGTGAAATGAATTGTGCATATTGCAAAAATTAAGTATATTGGTTTTGTTCATCTGTGAGGCCAAAAAAATGTTCTTTTCGACGAAAAAAATTGCAGTCGCCGGTTTGGTCGGCGCCTTGTATGCAGCCTTGACGGTTGCTTTTGCCCCTTTTAGTTACGGCCCGGTGCAGGTTCGGATTGCCGAGTCATTATGCGTGCTGCCTTTTATCTGGCCGCAAACGGCATGGGGGCTTTATTTGGGCTGTATGGCGGCAAATATCTTTGGTGGCTATGGGCCGATCGATATTTTTTTTGGCAGCTTTCTCACGCTCATAGCCGCATTGTTGACCAGCCGGCTCGGGCGTTGGCAGCGCGTGCGTTTGGCATTTTGGCTGGCACCCCTGCCAGCGGTGCTGTTCAATGCCTTTGGGGTGGCTCTGATCTTGCATCTGGCTGCCGATTTCCCCTACATCGCGACCGTGTTATGGATTGGCCTGGGGCAGATCCTCAGTTGTTACGCGTTGGGGTTGCCGCTGCTAGCGCTGCTGATGCGACGCCGACCGGCGTTGACCGACCGCTGGCAGCAGTGATAAAATCCCGTCGGCAAAATGGCGGTCGCAGACAGCGATTATCGCCACAGGTTTGCGCCCGAGAATGCGCCCCAGCACATCCTTGGTAATCGACCGCGGCAGGAATGCCAGGGGGACCTTGTCCACGGCTGCGAGTTGGTCGCCGAGGCGGGAGGGTGCATCGCCCGCCAACAAGACCAGATCCGCTTCCTTGTGCTGCAGGCCGGCAGACACCGCCTGGCGGCCGATCGCCAGGCGACGCGCTCGATTGGCCAGGCCGATCAAGCTGAGCAATTTTTCATCTGTGGTCATCTCTTGTCCGCATCCTGACAACCGGCAAGATGGTTCTCCAACCATTTTGTCAATTCTTGCCAATTCACTGAAACGGTTCCGTCTTGGGCTGTGAATCGCAGGGCATGTGGCAAACCGGAGCTGCGCCGGCACCGATGCAAACAGGCGAGTGAAGGACAAATATAGGCACCCCGGCCAGGCAGTTTTTGCCGTTCATCAAAAAAGATCTCACCCTTTATCGAAACCATTCGCAACAGTTCGCTTTTGGGCCGCCGTTTTCGACAGGCGATACACATTCTCAGGGGGATATGACCTGCATCGACAGACTCGCGATTGTCGGCTCTCTTTTCTGCAGGTTGTTCCTGTCTGTCGGCAAGATTTGTGGTCAACGCTTTATTTTTTTTCATCGCGATCTGCGATCTCTTGGCCCGTTTATCTGTTTTAGCTTGCCAGCTCTTTTTGCGCTCAATCGATCTATTTTGCAGGTCGATGGTGTTGTTGTTTTCTCGTCGTTGCCCGTTCATCAATCTGATCAAAATCAAGTTAGGACGCCAGAGCCTGAAAATCAAGTGAAATCGATGCGCAACACTGCTGCTCCAGATCGGGTGTCCACTGAATCCGGGTCAGTCTGGTCGGTTATGTCAGTGGGGCTCAGATGTCTCAATTAAAGAGGGAATTGATAGTTGTTAAATTTTATTTGTTGCTATTTAGGGACAAGGTGGTTATATTAGAACAGGTCAGATTACCTTAACGGGTTTTGTTTAAAACGCCTGGCTAGACATCTGCAACTTTATTGTTCGGCACCCATCAGGCTGTCAATTAAAAAAGGACAGGATAGATGGGTTCCAATTCCACTGTTCCCCCGATTCCACACACCTCTCTTGAAAGCCTCCACTGCAGTAAAATCGTTGAACAATTGCCTTTTGGCATGATCTGGGTGGATGATCGCGGTGCGATTACCTGGGCCAACGACCATCAGCGCGATTTTACCGGACGGCGAGGCTGTGAGTTGATCGGTGTGTCTGCTTTACAGGACCCGGTGCTGGTTTCAACGGGTTTGGCGGACTATCTGAATCTGATTTTTGAAACTCCTCCTACCCAGTGGCAGTCCTGCCCGCCGCGACAAGAGTTGTCTGATGCGCAAATGGGAAAATCGTTTACCTTTCAATTTTACCCCATCATTGAAGCGACAGTTTTGCGCGGCGTGGCGATTTTGCTGTTGCCCAAACCGACAGGCAAAACAGAACAGGTCGCTTCCCTGCATCGCGCGCAATTGAATGCTCTGCTGGCGATTGTCCAAGAGCCCTGTTTTTTTATCGATCGCCGATTTCAGCTTGGCAAGACCAGCGACAGCATTCTGCGTTTGCTCGGCAAGGATCGCACAGGGCAAGGTCAAACCTGTTACCAGGCGCTATTTCAGCGGCAAAGTCGATGCGAGAGATGTCCGGCCGCCAAAGTGTTCGAGACGGGCAGCAGCGAGTACAAATTGCCCCAACCGCCGCTCCTCGATGCCGCCTATTATTGTGCCCAGGCTTTGGCGGTGTCGCAGGATGACGAGGGCATCTCCCATGTGTGTCTGTCTCTGGCGGGTCCGAAAGTCGGCAGCGCGGCGGCCATGGTTCATGAACTCAATGAGCTGTCGGCGCTGAATCTGCTCTACCGCGATCTGCTCGATGCGCTCCCCGGAATTGCCGTCGTGATCGATGCGCGACAGCAAATTGTTGCTGCGAATGCCGCTTTTTATCGCGCCCAGGGCAGACATCTCTCACAGGTGTTGGGAACCCATTTGTTTTCTTTTCAACCCTATAAAGGTATCGCGCATCTGCAGGAGCGCATTCAAAAATGCTTTGCTGGCGAAGAACAAGAGATCGAGCTTGCTGGCTCAGCAGATTTCCCCTTTTACCGCCATCGAATCAAACGGCTGGGAAAATTTGTCGATCTCCAGGTCGTCTTGATCTACTCGGAGTCAATCCAGGGGTTTAGAGATCAATCCAGTCAGTTCAGCGATTTTGTGAGTGTACAAAAAATGAGCGATTTTATCGGCCGTTTTGCTCATGATTTAAAGAACCCTTTATCGGTGATGATGGGGCAGTTGGATTTGCTCCGCATGTACGAAATCGGCGAATCAAGCGAGAACAAAGAGCTGACTGCCGAGCTGGACATGGTCAACAACAATACAATAAAGATGCAAAAAATAATCGAGCGGGCTGCGATGCTGCAGAACCATCAACCTGATGATTTGCAGCGAATTCAAGCCTCCTCGTTGTTGGACAAAGTGATCACCATGGCGCACATTCAGCGTCCGCATAAGGATGTGTGCGTTGAATGGTCGGTGGCTGCGGACATGCCTGATTTAACTGTGTGCGAGGCCAGAATCGAAATCGCGTTGATGGAGCTGATTCGCAATGCGCTGGAGGCGGCGGGACCATCTGGGACCGTGACCTTGCGAGCTTTTTACCAAAGTGAGTCCGAGCAGTTTGTTTTCCAATTGGCCAATTCCGGTCAGACGATCGCGGCTGATCGGATTGCCCAGGTGATGCAACCTTTTTACAGCAGCAGAAAGGAACTCGGTGCTGGGCTTGGACTGCCGATAGCGCATGCCATTGCCGTTTCGCATCACGGTCAGCTAAAGATCAGCAGCGATCCCGAACAAGGCACTGTGGTGACCCTATCGCTGCCCAGGTTTTCGGGCGGTGCGCATGAACCAGATAACAGAGGCAGAAGTCATGGAGAGCCGAATGTATCGCGTTGAGCTTGATGAGCAGCTGCGAGTGGTGCAATTCGACGCGCGTTTGTGCAGCGAATTCTCCCTCTTTCGCAATTTAAACATCGGTGCGCCCTTGAGCTTTAAACCCAAATCTTTCTGCGATTCCCTGTTGCGCGATTGCCAGGAAGTGTTGGAACGGGGAGCCAGTCGAAAGAGAGAACTGCAGCTGAAATCTTCGACGAAGGCGGATGGATGGCTTGGTTTTTCTGTTGCGCCAAAAGTCAACAAACGCCGTATTCGGGGTGTTTCGCTCGACATAGAAGATATCAGCGCCAGAAAAGCGGCTGAGGCACATCGAGCGTTGAAAGAAAAAATGGGCAACCTGGCGGCGCTTGCTGCCAATTTGGCACATGAACTCAACAATCCTTTGGCGGCCATACTTAACCGGGTGGGGAGCATGGTGCTGCAATCGATCTCGGAACCTCATTCGACCATGCGCGAGGAGCTGCAAACCATTCAGGATCAGCTCTATTCCATGTCGCTGATCACCAACGCCCTGGAATCGTTCAGCAGTGATTCATCGCCGTCTTTCAAATATCTGTTGATCAATTCGGTTATCGAAAAATCGATACAAGTGGCCAACCTGATCGCTTCCCCCTTCTCGATCGAGTTCACCTTGCAACTGAGTCCGGGATTGCCCTACATAATGGGAAGCGAAGTGATCCTGGAACAGGCCTTGATCAACGTTTTGCGCAACGCCATCGAGGCGCTATCGCCTGGAGGCGGCGGCGTCATTGCTGTGAGCAGCCGTCGCGATCCGCAGATTGCCGATCATGTGCAAATTTGCATAGAGGACAGCGGCTGTGGCATTGCAGCAGAGGAATTGCCGCAAATTTTTAATCCGTTTTACACGACCAAAGAAAAAAACCATTTTGGTCTGGGACTGACCGTCAGTTATGGCATTGTCCTTCAGCATGGTGGCACTATTCTTGTCGACAGCAAAGCAGGGAGAGGAACGGCAGTGAAGATTTTGCTGCCGACAACAGAATCAAGCAGAAGGGAAGATCGCGATGGATTCGGCGAATGAAAAGCCCAACACAATTCTCGTGGTTGATGACGACCGAACCGTATTAAAATCAGTTGTCAATTTGCTGCAAAGCGCCAAATACAACTGCCTCACCGCCACAGATAAAGACCAGGCTCTCGATGTGATTCGCCGGGAACGCCCGCCGGTCGTTTTGACCGACATAAAAATGAAGGGTGAAAATGACGGTTTGCGGGTTCTGGAGGAAGCCAAGAATACCGATCCGGATATTGTCGTGCTCCTTTATACCGGGTACGGCACTGTCCCCAATGCGGTCGAAGCATTTAAAAAGGGCGCATTCGATTTTATTCAAAAATTCAATACCCACCATGATCTTTTGTTGCCGGTGGAAAGAGCTTTCAAGTTTGCCCATGTGCAGCGTGAAAACGTTTATCTGCGCAGTCGCCTCGATTTGACCAATGACGGAGTTTTCTATGGCGCGATCGGTACCAGCCCGATCATGCTGCGATTGTTTGAAAAGGCCAAACGAATCGCCCAGAGCACCGCAACCGTACTGATTGTCGGTGAAACGGGAACCGGCAAGGAAATCTTGTCGCGTGGCATCCATCATTACAGCCCGCGCTGCAACGAATCGTTTATTCCAGTGGCGGTCGGTACGTTGCCGGAAACCATGCTGGAAGACGAGCTGTTTGGACATGTCAAGGGCGCCTTTACCGGTGCCAATATTGAGAAACCCGGGCTGTTTGAAGCCGCTGATCAAGGCACCATTTTCCTCGATGAAATCGGTGAGGTCAGTTTTGACTTGCAGCATAAACTGTTGCGGGTCTTGCAGGAAAAAACCGTTCGCCGCCTCGGCAGTGTCAAAGAACGGTCGATAGACGTGCGCATCGTCAGCGCCACCAACCGCGATCCCGAAGAGCTGGTAAAAGAGGGGCGCATGCGCGAAGATCTCTATTTTCGATTGAATGTGATCCAGTTGCGCATTCCACCCTTGCGTGAACGCAAAGAAGATATTCCTGCTCTGGTCTACCATTTTTTACGACAACACCGCGATATCGGCATCATCGAGGTCGAAAAAGTCGATCCGCAGGTGCTGCTGGCGTTGCAGGATTACAAATGGCCCGGCAATGTGCGCGAATTGCAGTATTTGATGCTTGGTATGATTGCGGAAGCTACCCACCCGGTGATTCGGCTGGAAGATCTGCCGAAAAAATTTCGCCCTTCTTCAGCGATCATCTCTACCGAAAGCCACGTGGAACTCAAATTCAAAGAAGCAAAAGCCAGAATCATCGAGACCTTTGAACGCGACTATCTAGAGAAAATGTTAAAGTTATATGACTACAATATCACCGTGGTGGCGAAAAAAGCCGGTTTGAACCGCAAGACGATCTATCGGCTGGCCGAAGCAAGAGGGATCAGCTTGCACAAACCCGGCCAGGCCGAATGATCTCATCGTTGTATTCCTGTCCGCCGGCTCAATGCCGGCCGGCGGACCCCCTTTTCATTTCGTCAGGCTCCCCGCAAAAATAAAAGTTGTGGTCTTTAATCAACGCACAGTGGCTTGCAGGTCACACCCGCCGGGAAAAAACCGCCGCGGATAATGGCCTGACGGAACCAGTCATTATATAAATGCAATAAAATCAACAGGGCAAAAATTGGCTAAATTGTGAAATTTGGCACAAAAGTTGTTAAACAAGGGTTGAATCAACGATGGCGAATCACGGACCAAATAGAAAGGTGCAACTCCAGCCATGCCAACAGAACGCGCAACTCAGCGAAAGCAAAAAATGGTTCTGATTGCCTCCAACGATCCAGAGATCCGCACCGCATTATCGGAACGGTTCAGAGGAGAGACATTCAATATCCGGTTTGCTCTTCATAGTTTGGACGTGCTTGCCCAAGTGATAGAACGCGAAACGGATATCCTCGTTTTGGACCTCGATATGCATGGCCATGTCGGCATCGATGTTTTGCCGGTAATACGCAAGATAAGACCTCGATTGCCGATCGTGGTGATTTCCGACGATTTTACCAACCGCATCCGAAAAATTGCTGCAGAACAAGGAATGACCTACCAGGCATTCAAGCCAAAAACACGGGCAGAGGTGGGAGCGATTTTCACTGCTGCAGAGCGAATTCTGGAAAAGTGCGCTTGCCTGCACCTGGTGAATTGAACCGCCTTCCACCCACGGCATGCCTTCGGATCCGGTTGGCGTGCGTCAGCAGCAGATGGCTCGAAATCGGCAAAGCCTCTGCTGCTGGCGCCGGAATCTAGTTGTGAAAGAATTGCTCCGCCGGCTATGACGTAAAAATCTGCTGCACCAGAAGAGCGAGCAAAAAAGTGCACCATTTTATCGATCTGGGCGACCGCCGGGCTGTAGCCTGGCTATGGATTGCCGCGGGCTTGTGCGGGATAGTTGTGCTGGCCAGTTTGCTCTTGCCGCGTGCCGACGGCCAATTGATCGGCTCAGACGGCAAGTTCTACTATTCGATTCTGCGCTCTGCAGTGTTTGACCGCGATTTCGATTTTGCCAACGATTATCAACTCTTGCAAGTCGATACCATCGATTCCATCGGCCTGACGCCGATCGGCAAACGCACGAATCCATTCGCACTCGGGACTTCTCTATTGTGGCTGCCCTTTTTGCTCGTAGGCCATCTTATTGCGCTTGCGGTTAACCATTTGGGCTGCTCCGTGGCATTGGACGGCAGCAGCAATCTCCACCAGGCCATGGTCTGCCTCGGCACAGTTTTTTATGCCGGCGGCGGCTTTATTCTGAGCTATCGCCTGGCCCGAAAATGGTTTCCAGCTTTTGCCGCGTTCCTGGCGGTCATCTCTTTATGGTTCGCCTCTCCGGCTGTCTATTACATGGTCGGCCAACCCTCAATGTCGCATGCGGTCTCGATCGGCAGCAATGCTCTCTTTCTTTTCATCTGGCTTTCACAGGATCACCCTGGTTCCATGCGCCGAACTCTTTTACTGGGCCTGACTGTTGGCCTGCTCGCCCTGGTGCGCTGGCAGGATGCAATTCTGCTTGTTCTGCCGCTGTCTGAATTCGTGCATCGCGCTGCCATCCATGAATTGCCGTGGCACAAAGCTTTTATCCATAGCGCCTTGTTGCTTGCGGTTGCTCTGGCAATCTTTACACCCCAAATGCTCATGTGGAACAGTGTTTATGGAGCCGCCTTGACCATGCCACAAGGCAGTTCCTTTATGCAATGGTCTTCTCCGCAATTTTTCTCGGTTCTTTTTTCCACCCGACATGGTCTCTTCTCCTGGCACCCGGTGGTGTTCATCGCTGTGCTCGGCATCGCACCGCTGGCGAAGCGAAACCAGCGTCTGGCGATGTTGGTCGCCGTGATGTTTTTGCTGCAGCTCTACATCAACAGTGCGGTGGAGCGCTGGTGGGCAGATGAGTCTTTTGGCGGACGCCGATTCACCGGATTGATGCCGGCTCTTGCTCTGCCGCTCAGCGCTTTGATCGAGTGGCTGTGGCGAAGAGGCCGACAACGCATTTTGATCACCGCTTTGCTGTTTCTCATCTTTTGGAATGGACTGAGCTTTGCCCAATATCGTCTGGGGTGGGTTTCGCGCCGCGATGCCTTATCCTGGCGCGAGATGACCATCGATCGACTTTGCCTGCCCGGAAAAATTCTGCAGGAACGCCGCCTGACACCGAACTGATTCTCTCCCCGCGTTTGTTCTCCCATTGACCCTGCCAAAAAGTGTTGCCCACATGGGACGTCTTTCTGTTCCTCATGGCTTAGATGCCACAAAAACCATCCAGCCGGTAAATAATTATTTCACTGAATAAGAAATTTAATAAAGAATTTTTTCTTCGATATCGGAACAATAAAAACAACAACATAGCTTGCTCACAGGGAAGCGAAACTGCGGCATTCAGGCAACAAATCGGCAAATTTTCTCGGTTGGCATATTTTCTGCTTAAGGGCAAGTGGATATGAACAAGGCAGCAGAGTTCCAGGCAGCGATATCTGTCGGAGGTATAAAAAAATTGGTAATCGTGTCAACAAATCAGGGAAAACTGATGAGGAGGAAATTATCGATGGTGTTGACTGGAAAGCACAAGATGCTGTCATGGGGAACTCGCCTGGTGGCGCTCATCCTGTGTGTCTTGGTATCGCTGGCATTTTCTGGTTCGCTCCTGGTCAGGTGGAATGCCAACACCGAAAGCGACTTGGCTGGTTATCGCATCCACTATGGCACTGAGCCCGGTCAATTCAGCGAGGTCATCGATGTGGGCAATGTGACTTCCCACGTGATCGACCAGTTGCAGGAGGGCAGGACCTACCATTTTGCGGTAACCGCTTACGACTATTCCGGCAATCAGAGCGACTATTCCGAAGAGGTGTCTGCTACTGTCGGTGAGCCCGCAGCGGCTGTTCAGTTGGTCGACAATGGAGTCGAACTGGATTGGACTTTGATTGGCAATGCCGACGGCTACGAGATCTACAAAACCACTGATTTTTCGGCAGAGCCGTCGACTCTGATTGCGACGGTGAGTGCACCTCCTTTTGTTGATGGGCAGTACAGCCGCGTTGCCCACACCGGTGCCGAGTATCAGGTTCGCGCGATGCAGGCGGGCAGCGAGATCTATCGTTTCAAAAATGTTGCTGCATTTAATCTGAACATTCAACCGGGACGCAACCTGCTCTCCTTGCCGCTGTTACCGACGGATCGCCACATCAACGCCGTTCTCGGCGACCAATTGCCGGGTGGCACAAACATCAGTGAGGCAGATCGCATCTATTATTGGAACGGTTCGCGATATGAGACTTCCTGGTTGTTGCGAGCTGCTGACGACAACAGCGAGGGCTCCTGGCGGGATGAATCCGGTGCTGAGGAATCGTCTCTGGAACTCGATTTAAAAACCTCATTTTGGTTGATGACCAAGGCCACCGATCCGCAGGTGGTGACGGTAACCGGATCGGTTTATAATCAACCTGCAACCGAGATGACCGTTGTTGCAGGGGTCAATTTTATTGGTATGCCTTTTCCGGTTCCTCTGGCTTTGAGTCAAAGCAAGCTGTGGGAAGATGGAGTTGTCATTGGCCACCATTCGGTTTCGACTTCAGATCGGCTTATGGCGTGGTTGGCCAACCGCAATGTTTATCAATTGGCCTGGCTTCTTGATCAAAGCGGCACCGATTGGGACGGCAAATGGCTGGATGAAAGCGGCGCTGGTGAAACGACTATGCAATTCACTCCCGGCGTCGGCTACATCTTGTGGCGGATCAACAGCAATGAAAACGGGGCATGGACAATGCCCAATCCTCTCTGGAACAACTAAATCAACTGTAATAAAGCAAGGAGGGTCATCATGAGTTCAAAAATGGTTTTGCGGATGTCTTTGGCGATTTCCATCATGCTGATTGGCGGGGCATTCGCGCAGGTCATGCCGACGTTTTTCGGCAAATCGACGACGGGGATCTTTGACATCGACGGCGTAGAGCGGTTGCAAGGCCGCGGGGAAGGTGGGGATCTGGTGCAGTTAATCTGGGTTGGTGAAAACCGGATGGTCGATTCTCCGGACGAATTCGGCAACGCCACTGCAGATGACAAGATTATCGACTCTGTGCGCGTGGGCTATGGTTATCCGGTCAATGGCGATGAAGGCAAATTCGGCAAGACCTTCAGCCATCGGCTGTTGACTCCCGGTGCGATGGTCTATATGCGCGCCTGGAATGCACCCCACGTGAGCGGCTTTGATGTCAGTTATGGTGATTCGCATGTCCACGAAATTCTGGCTGATTTTGAGGAACACGATTTTGGCACCTGGACGATTTTGCCGCGCGATCCCTATCCGATCGAACTCGCCGCTTTTTCCGCTTCGCCCATTCAAAGTGGCGTGGAATTGCGCTGGATTACCGAGTCTGAAACCGAAAACCTCGGATTTCATGTCTATCGCAGCGTCCAATTGGCGAGTCCGCGTGAACAGATAAACGATCAGATGATCCAGGGAGCGGTCAATTCGCAGAGCCGCAATGAATACACCTACACGGACCAGGCCGTCCAGGGGAACGATCTCTATTATTACTGGCTGGCCGATATCTCGACCACCGGGCACGTCACTCTGCACGGTCCGGTGGCTGTGGAAACTTCTCTGATGCCTGAGGAATACAGCCTGAGCAACAATTACCCGAATCCGTTCAACCCGACCACCCGGATCGACTATTCCATCAAGGATCCAGGAGGCGTTCAGTTGACAATCTACAACATTACCGGTCAAGTCGTCCGCACTTTGGTTGACGAGATTCAGTCTGCCGGCACCTATTCAGTTCATTGGGACGGCAGAGATGATGCGGGTTTTTCCGTTCCCAGTGGTACCTACATCTATACCCTGGAAGCAAATGATTTCAAGCAGACGCGCAAGATGACGTTCATGAAATGATCCGAGGGCGGGCTTCTGTTTGGCACTCCATATTGCTTTGCAGCGATTGAAAGTGCAATCAGAAGCCCAGTTCGCCTGCAGAGATGCAGCAGTGGCGAACCGTTGACGATCATGAATCAAGTGATGAGGTCAAGAATGAAACGTGCAAAACCTATACTTGTGTTGCTGATCGCGGGTCTCGTGTTGGGCTCTTGTTCAGTTAAACCCAGAGCCAGACGCGCAACGCCGGAAAGCGACAAAGTGGTTATTCGATTTGACGAGCCCGCATTGGAAGGTGCCACATCCGATGCCGATCTCTTGCCTTTCCTGCTTCACGCAGCTGAGCAGGCGGAAGAACCGGTTATTGCGCAAAAGCGCACGGAACAACCGCTCGAGAAAGCGAGCGTGCAGGAAGAAGAGATCGCACCCGAAAGCGAGGCAAAAGTGGTCGCACCTGAAACAGAGGTAAATGAGGAGATCGTTCAGGTGGAAGAGTCGGCGGCGCCCTCTGCCTCTGCCGGCCGTGCGGCCAGTTCTGAGTACCGTTTGGGTTATGGGGATGTGGTGGAGATCAAATTTTTCAACAATCCCGAGTACAACGAGGTGGTGACCGTGCGCCCGGATGGCCGAATATCGCTGCAACAGATCGGTGATCTTGAAGTTGTCGGAGTATCGCCGAGCGAATTGCAGAGTCTGGTGCATCAAGTCTATGGTGAAATCCTCAAACAACCGGATGTGACGGTGTTTGTCCGCGAATTCGGGGGACAATTCTTCTATGTGATGGGCGAAGTGAACTCACCCGGTCAGTTCGAGATGTCCAAAGGCATGTCGGTTCTGCGGGCGATCGCAGCAGCGGGTGGCGCGAAAAACTCTGGCAAGCTGAGCAGTGTTATCCTGATTCGGGCGGATCAAAACCAGAACGTTGAGGCGAGGCGCCTGGATCTGAGCATCGCCGATGTCGCACGGGATCTGGACAAAGATCTGACGCTGATGCCCTATGATATGGTCTTTGTTCCCAAAACTTTTATCGCCAATTTGGACGTTTTTATGCAGCGGCTGTGGAACTATGTCTTGCCGCCGACCGACCTCTATTACCGCTACAAATACTGGTACAGAGGCGATCTTTAGTCAACCATGACTTCAATCAAGAGGTAATAGGCCATGATTCAATACAGTCAAATAGACAGTCCGATGTCGCCTCAGAGCCTGTTGAGTGTGGTGCGGAAACGAGGCAAGCTGATCTTGAGCCTCTTTCTGTTGTTGTTCCTCGCGGTGCTGATCGGCACATTTGTGATCCATCCGGTTTATCGTGCCCAGGCCAAGGTGATGGTGACCTACCTGGTCGACAACAACAAAGCGCATCTGCTCGATCTCTATATGGTGCAGGACAACAGTTACTACGATCGCCTGAATTCGGAAACGGTGATCTTTAAAATGCGCAGCATCCTGGAACCCGCAGTGGATGCCTTGGGATTGATCGATGATGCGCAAAAAGATACTCCAGTGGCGCGTGAAGCAGCGATCACCAAATTGGCAGAACAGCTGCATATCGAACGAGAGCAAGATACCAATGTGCTGGTCGTGAATTGCGATCACCATGACCCCGAACTCGCTGCCGAGATCGTCGATCAGGTGGTCAGCAATTACATCGCGCAGCGGCCTTCTCTCTATCGCGACGAACGCATGTACCAGTTTCTCGACGAGCAGATCGCCAACATCACTGCCCAGATCGATGCCATCAAGGTTAAAGGTTTGGAATACCAGAGAAGGGAGAGGGTTATTGCTCCCGATCGCCAAGCCGACATCCTGTTTACGTCGATCGCCGATTTCGATCGCGAACTGACCAAAGTTCGCGCGGCGCGCATTTCGCGCGAAGCCAATTTGCAGATCATCAAAGAACAATTGCAAAGCGGTAATGAGGTGGCGATTCCGACCACCGCATCGTCGGAAAGTTTCAGCCGTTACGATTACATCAATCGCCTGAAGACTCGACTGCTCGATTTGGACCTGGAAAAGAATCGCTTGCTGCAAAAATACACGGAAAAACATCCGGAAGTCCAGCAGGTGACGTCTGAGATTGTCGAGACCAAGAAAAAACGCGATCTGGAAGTTGACGATATTGTTGCAGCCGAGGAAGCCAGCATCAAGGCGATGCGGGCAGCTGAAGAGTCCATGGCTCATCGCATGAACCAGGCTGTCGATGGCATTGCCAAGCTCTCCCGTCAGCAGTATGATCTGGGCAAGCTCACCATTGGCGTAGAAGATATGGAGAAAGTGCATTCCATGTTGCTGCGGCAGCGCGAAGAAGCAAGGATCTCCAACAGCAAAATCGAGAATCTGGTGCAAGTGCGCATGCTGGAACCGGCTATTATCCCTTCTGCGCCGATTCGGCCCAATATCCCCCTCTATCTGGGACTGGGATTGATGCTCGCACTAGTCGTTTCTTTTGGTTCAGCCTTTTTTGTCGAATACTTTGACCATTCGGTCAATACTGTTGAAGATGCGCATCACTGTCTGGGTTTGCCGATTTTGGCTGCGATTCCAGAGTTCCAGCATTTCCGCGAATCAGCGGGACGCCCAATAGCCACAGTCGCTGAGACAGCAAAAAGAGAATATTGACGATTGTGTAGCCTTACTGATCATGCAACGCGACAAGCTGAATAAAAAGTAGGAGAGGGAGATTACAATGAGGAACAATCTAAAAATAAGGCGCTGGGAAGCTGGATTGAAACAATATGAATTGGCCTTCCTGCTGGGTTGCAGTGCGACCTATCTTTCGATGGTGGAAAACGATCGCGTCGAAGCAAACCACGAATTCAAGCGAAAAACGGCAGAATTGTTGGGTGTGCCAATTGATGAACTGTTTGCCGAAAGCGGCGTTCTGCACTCTTGATTTGTCAAACCAGTGCTTACGGCGATCAAACCTAATGATTTGAGGTTGATATGTATCAGAAATTCTATTCGCTCAAAGAAGAACCTTTCAACACCACTCCGGATCCTCGTTTTCTTTACTTGAGCGAAATGCATCAAGAAGCGCTTGACCGGATGATCTGGGCAGTGCAACAGCGCCGCGGAATCACCGCCATCCTGGGTGAACCTGGATTGGGAAAAAGCACATTGATTCGCGCTTTGCTGCACGGATTTACCGATCGAGTGCATTATGCCTGGGTATTCAACACCACGCTCACCTCAAAGGAATTGGTGCGCTATATTTGCCGCGATTTTGGTTTCCGACCCAAAGGCAAAGACATGAGCGATCTGTTGATGGAACTCTATGAATTCCTGATCAAAGATTTCGAACAGGGCAAATACGCCATCTTGATCGTTGACGAGGCACAGAACCTGCAACCCAATGTTCTGGAAGAGATCAGACAAATGTCGAATCTGGAAACCGCCTCGCGAAAGCTCTTGCAGGTTGTTCTTTCCGGACAACCGCACCTCGATCATCACCTCGATGATCCGAGTTTGCACCAGCTCAAACAGCGCATTGCTCTCAAAGCGCGCTTGACCCGCCTCGACAGTCAAGACAGCCGACGCTATATCCTGCATCGGCTGCAAGTCGCCGGCGCCAAACGCGACGATATCTTTTCTCCGGCTGCGATGGAAGCTATCCATGAAATCGCCGACGGCGTGCCGCGACTGATCAATCAAATCTGCGACAGCGCCATGATGACCGGCGCCAAACGAAAAGAAAAACAAATCGAGTCTTCTCTGATCCGAGAACTGGCGGAGTCAGGAAGTTTTACCCATGCTGTTGCCGCATCGGATAGCGAGCGCGGCAAATTGGTGATCGAACAAGTGAAAAAAGAGCCAGAACCGTATGCTGAGGAGCCAGAGCTGGAAGCTGAACTGGTGCAAGAAAAAGTCGACGGGTTTGATGTCCTGGATCTGGGACAACTGGCGATCAACTAGTCAAGCGATGAGGTGATGAAATGAGCGTAATACATGACGCACTGACCCAATTGGATGAGCAAGATCGATCCGCAATCGGTACAGTGTTCGGCAATCAATCCCATGCGGGGGCGTTGTCAATGGATCTTCCCGAACAGATCCTCAGCGATTTTTATGATCTGAAGGAGTACGTCCGCATCGCCAATCTTCGCGGCAAGATGCGCATTCTCTCCATCGTCAGCTCTTTGCCCAATGAAGGATCGACGACCATCGCTGCCTATCTCGGCTACCTGTTGGCAGGTGGAAAGAAACAACCGGCCAATTCCATCTCCTTGGTTGCAGCTGCTGAAGATACTGACAACTATTTTCGCCCCGAGTTTGCTGAAGAGGTCAAACGAAAGACTTTGGAAGAAGATATCCAACCCATTCCGTCAACTGACTGGAGAATCCTGCTGGTGGACACCAATCTGCGCGAACCCGGCGTCCACAGCATGTTCAATCTTCGCGCCGAAGATGGGCTGGCGGATATTCTGGAAAGCGACCTGCCCTGGCGCAAGGTTGTCAAAGAGGTGTCTGACAGCAACCTGACAGTGATCACCGCCGGCCAGGCGCACCAAAATCCGGTGGAATTGATCGCTTCGGACCATTTTCGCCAGCTGCTGAGCGAATGGCGGAAAGAATTTGCGTATGTGATCTTTGATTCGGCTCCGGTTCTCACTTCGGTTGAAGCGCTTGGTCTGGGTGCAATCGTCGACGGAGTGATTTTGGTGGTGCGCGCAGGTTTGACGCGCTGGGACAATGCCCAGAATGCCAAGCGCAAACTGGCTGCAGCGCAAGTCAATTTGCTCGGGGTTGCCCTGAACCGCCAACGACAGTGAGCTGACCGGATGTGATGAGTGATCCTCGGTCGAATGAGCAGCAAAACAGTTTGAAACTCGAATAACAAGGAACCGCGCATGTTGGTGCAAAGCGATCGAAATAAAGTGACAGTGATGGTGATGTTTGTTCTTTTTGTTGCGGCCGTCGCCAGCGCCGCATTGGCAATCTGGTCGCTGAAATTCAAATGGGCGTTTATCGCCACCCTGGGACTCTTGTTTCCGTTTTTGCTCGCCCTTGTGCGTGAAAAACGGTTGGTCCTCACAGCCCTGATGATTTATCTGCTGCCTTTGCGCATCGACTATCGCTTTCTGTGGGGCAAAACCTATAGCCTCTGCGGTGCATCGGCCATCACCATCGGTGCATTTGAGATCCTCTTTCTCATCCTGCTGGCGGATTGGTTGATTGGCGCAACCCGCGCCAAAAACAGCGGCGCTATCCGATTTTTTCCGATGTTCAGCGTGCCGACTTTGTTGCTGATTCTGGCCGGCGCTGTTTCGCTGTTCTGGGCTCGCGATCGTTGGCTCACTCTGTTCGATCTTGTCGATTTCATCAAGGCGTGGCTGTTTTTTCTCTTTTTGGCCAACACCATTCGCACCAAACGCGCGCTCTATTGGGTTTTGGCCGCATCGCTCGCCGGCGTGATCACCCAGTCCGTTCTGTTTATCCTGCAGTATTATTACAATATCAGCCTGGCTTTTTTGGCAATCGGTGATCCGCAATCGGCTCCGGATATGATTTTTCGCGGCCGCAATCTCGATATCTTTCGCCCTGACGGCACCATCGGACACGTCAACAGTTATGCGCGCTATTTGCTGATGTTTCTGCCTCTGGCGCTTTCCATGGTATTGACCCTGCGCGACCGCACGCTCAAATGGTTTTCCGGAATCGCGCTGGGGTTGGGATTTACCACTTTGATCATTTCGCTTACCCGCAGCGCCTGGGTTTCGTTCATCTTCGCGGTGGTTGTGGTTTTCACCTATTTGTTTTTCAAAAGGCTTTTGACCTTGCGCGCTATTCGCAACACCTTTATTGCCGCGGTGATTGCCGTGCTGGTCTTGTTCGCTTTTCAAGATCTGCTGATCGAACGCATTGTTTCCGACGACAACGGCGCCGCTCGAAGCCGGGTGGTCACCTCAATCGTTGCCTGGCGCGTCATCCAACAGCATCCTTTGCAGGGAGTCGGACTCAACAATTACGGCCAGCATCTGGCAGAAAATTGGCTCTACACCGATCCCTATACAAGGGTGGCTGCTGTTCACAACAATTACCTCCTCTTTTGGGCTGAAATGGGTTTGATCGGTCTGGCCTGTCTGCTGGCCTTTTTTATCGCCTTTTATCTGCGAACCCGCCAGGCTTGTAACAGCCGGTATGCTTTTATCCGGATAGTCGCTATCGGCCTGATGGGCGCTTTCGTGGCCATGATCGTGTCCTCTTTTTTTGACTATTACAAAGGCAATACCATTCTCGTCTCGGGCATTTGGGGGTTGGCGGGTCTGACCGAGGCGCTGAATGCCATGAGTGAACGTTACAACGAAAATTTTATCGAACTGCTGCATAAACGACCGCTCAAAATAGAGCCGGTTGAATCGACCTTGCTGCCCTGAAATCCGGCAGCAGCATCGGAACATCATGAGGTTTTGGCGATGTCGGATCCGCAAATACAAATCCATTCCATCGTTCGCTCCCTGCTGCGCAACGCTTCCGCACGTTCGCTTGCCGAACTGTGCAGCCGTTTGGGATCAGCGATCTTTTGGATTCTGGTGGTGCGTTATCTCGGCCAATCGGCTCTCGGATCCCTGGCTTTTGGCTTGTCTTTGTTCGCCATGATCTTCACTCTGGCCAAGCTTGGATTGGGTTCGGTGCTCATTCGCAAGGTGGCGGAACATCCGAATGCTGCCGCGCGGATCTTTGGCAACGGCCTGCTGCTCGGCCTATTGACTTCGGTTTTCAGCGCTGGAATGATGTTGTTGCTGAGCCAGATGTTGTCGGTCGCTGAAGAGACTCGAACGGTGGTGCGCATCCTGGCGGCCGCCATGCCTTTTAGCACTGCTTTTTATTGGAGCCAATCGCTGATCTGGTCTGCAGAACGGCAGGACTTAATCGCTGTGGCCCATTTTCTCGAAAATGCGGTCAAAGTGGTTTTGGGCCTCCTGGTTTTGTTCGCCGGCAAAGGCTTGATCAGTCTGGCCTGGGTGATTTTGGGCAGCAAAATCCTGTCATTTGGTTTGGGCTTTTACTTTGCCGTTCGCATTGCGCCGCCTGATTTTCGCTTCAACCGGGAGATTATGCGCGCCTTTGTCAGCTGTATTCCGACCTTTGCCTTGATCAGCCTTTTTTATGATGTCTTTGTATCGGTGGCGGTTGTGTTGCTGGCTCATCTGCGGGGCGAAGCTGAGGCTGGCTTGTTCAGTGCCGGCTATAAATTGTTGGATATTCTTATATTTGTTACGCACGCCTATTCACAAGCGCTTTTCCCGATCCTGGCGCGATTCAAGGCGGATCGGTCCATGCTGCTGTTTTTGCTGCACAAATCGGTTAAATACCTGTGGATGTTCAGTCTTGCCGCCGCTGCAGGCGCTGCAGTGCTCGCACAGCCTATTGTGCACCTGGTTTATGGAGAGGAGTTGTTGTCGGCGGTACCGGTTTTTCGCTTGCTCGTCATCGGCCTGGTTCCGCTGTCGCTGATACCGGCATTCGCTTTTGCTCTGCTGAGTTTGCGGTTGGAGCGCTTTGATCTGTTGGCCAATGGTGTTGCTTGTTGCCTGCTGATCAGTCTGGGCGTTCTTCTTATCCCCTCGTATGGAGCGCTTGGCGCGGCAGGTGCGCAGGTGATTGCTGCCCTGGCGTTTCTGTGGATCGAGTTTCGCGCGGCGAGCCGTTCGCTGGTCAGCCTCCGCGTGCAGGAAGGGATTCTTTTTCCAATTTTGGGCACCGTCGTCATGTCCATTGCCGTTTATGCCATGCGCGATTGGAACTTGTTTGCCGCAATTGCGATCGGCATGGCGATTTATTTCGGCTTTTTATGGGCAACCCGATTTTTTGCAGATGTGCACCGTTTTTTGCTTCGTGCCTGGACTTATCGCTCTTTGGGAGAAACCGAATCATGAATCCCCAAAATATCGGCAAAGCGAAATTGACGATCATCATCCCGAGCCGCAATCGCCGCGACACGCTGCGGCGCGTCTTGCTCGCTCTGCAACAACAGCTATCCGTTGACGTGGACCAGCAGGTCATTGTGGTGGATGACGATTCCAATGACGGCACAGACGAAATGGTTCGCGCTTTTGCACAGCACACGGCTCTGCGCCTGGTATTTTACCGGCTGCAGGTGCACAACGCCGGGGCTTGCCGCAACGATGCGGTCAATCGATCGCAAGGCGAGTTGCTGTTGTTTTTGGATGCCGACACCATCCCCTGTCCAGGTGCGGTAGATGGCCACGTGCAATTTCATGAACGAATGGACCATCGCGACAGTGTGCTGATGGGCGGCCTCGAGGAGCAAGTGGCGGATGTCGAGCAGGTGCGGATAATCGATTGGCAGATTCACTCTGATGCCGAAACTCCTGTCGACTGGCTGCTCTATCGCACCGGCAACACCTCGATGCCGCGCGAACTGTTCAACAGAGCTGGCGGATTTTGTCGCGAATTGCAAGAAGCAGAGGATTCGGAATTGGCCTATCGCCTCAGCCAGTGTGGAGCGCGTTTCTATCATGACCAGTCGGTCAAGGCGATGCATTGCCATCCTTTGACTCTTGCGGGTTATTTGGAAAAAGCGCGGCGTTATGGTGAGAGCGTGTCGCTCTGGTTTCGCAAAAATCCGGAATTGCGCCGCTCTCTGTCTGACAAATACGGGGTGTACTGCAAAGAGATGGGAAGCGTGAAAAAAGTCAAATATTTCCTGCGCGTGCTCTGCATCAATCGTTGGACCGCGCCTTTTCTGCTCGCTGCAGGAAAAAGAGCGCGAAATATTTCTCTTCCGCTTTCTCAACGATTGGTTAAAAGTGTCTATCGTCTGACCATCCGCCAGACGTTTCGTCGAACGCTTGGTCGCTTGCAAGCGGAAAACAGAAAACCGGGATTCAGGGGGTACGATTCTGAAGGAAAAACCAAACGGTTAAATCTCCCTTTATCTTTGAATAGAGATGCCACGGAAGGAGTGCTGTGATGAAGTTGACAGTGTTTGGATTGGGGCATATCGGATGCGTTTCTTCGGCTTGTTTTGCCCAGTTGGGTCATGATGTGATCGGCTTTGATATCAATCATGCCAAGGTCGCCCTGATCAACAGCGGTGCTTCGCCGATTTTTGAGTACCATCTGGACGAGATGATCGCCACCGAGGTGCAAAACGGCCGTTTGCGGGCAACCGACCAGATCGATGAAGCGATTGCCGAGGCTGAGATTGTGCTGGTTTGTGTCGATACGCCAAGCAATGGCAATGGCAGCATCAGTTTTCACGATGTGCTGCGGGTTTGTCAGGATATCGGCACAGCTTTGCGGCGGCGCGACGGTTACCCGACGATCACCATCCGCAGCACCATTTTGCCTGGATTTGCCCAGAAAGAAGCGATTCCTTTGTTGGAACGCACGTCCCAAAAGGTATGCGGCAGGGATTTTGGCTTTGCGGTTAATCCCGAATTCTTGCGCGAAGGAACGGCAATTGACGATTTTTTCAATCCTCCGCGAACTCTGTTTGCCGGCGTCGACGAAACATCGCGCAAGCGATTGCACTTGCTCTATGAGCCGATCAACGCGCCGATTTTTTCCGTCACCGTGGACGAAGCCATGATGGTTAAATATGCGGACAATACCTTTCATGCCATCAAAGTCGCTTTTGCCAACGAGATCGGCCGTTTGTGCAAATCCATGGATATCGACAGCCGCAGCGTGATGCATGTTTTCGCCCAGGACCGCAAATTGAATTTATCGCCCTATTATCTGCGGCCTGGATTCGCCTTCGGCGGTTCCTGTCTGCCCAAAGATCTTAAAGCAATCGTCCATCAAGCCGATGAGAACCAGGTGCCGATCCCGCTGATCCGATCGGTGATCCCCAGCAATCGCGATCATATCCATTATGCCTACAGGATGATCCAGAAAACCGGTATCCGCAAAGTCGGATTGTTGGGATTGAGTTTTAAGGGTGGAACAGATGACTTGCGCGAAAGCCCTCTGATCTATCTGGTGGAAGAGCTGCTGGCCAATGGCTATGAGGTGAGAATCTTTGACCGGTACATCACATTGGCGCAAAACCTCGAGTCGACCAAGAATTACATCGATCGTGAATTGTCGCATCTTTCGGCGTTGATGTGCGATTCGCCGGAGGATCTGCTCGATCAAACGCAACTCATCGTGATCGGCAACAACACTGGAGAGCACCGCGATCTGATTCTCAATCTAAACCACGGCCATCAGATCATCGATATGGTTGATCTTGTCGGAAAAGAACAAACAAAGGTCAAATATGAGGGCATCTGCTGGTAGTGTTTTGATCATCGTGCAGAACTTGCCGGTCCCTCTGGATCGGCGCGTCTGGCTGGAAGCGAAGAGTTTGCACAAAGCCGGCTACCGGGTCACGGTGATTTGCCGCAAGTCTGCAGAATTTTTCCGCAGCACCGAAATGATCGAGGGAATCGCCGTCTATCGCTACCCGATGCCGTTCGAGGCGCGGGGTGCACTGGGCTATGTGGGCGAGTTTTTTTATGCCTGGATGGCCACGGCGTTGTTGTCGTTGCGCGCCTGCTTTAGCCGCGGTTTTCAGATCATCCATGCCTGCAATCCGCCTGATACCTATTTTTTGCTGGCTCTGCTATACCGGCCATTTGGCGTCCGGTTTGTTTTTGATCATCACGATTTGTCGCCAGAGATGTTCATGGCCAAGTTTCCCAACAAACGCGGCTTCTTTTTGCGCGCGCTCTATCGGTTGGAAAAATGGACGCTCGCGAGCGCAGATGTGGTTCTGTCGACCAATTTTTCTTATCGCCAGGTGGCCCTGGAGCGCGGCGGCAAGACACCGCATGAGGTTTTTGTGGTCCGCACCGGACCTGACCTGCAGCGTTTGCGACCGCGGGCGCCGCAACCGGCGCTCAAGCGCGGTCGGCCCTTTCTGGCGGCCTATCTGGGCGAAATGTGCCCCCAGGATGGAGTGGACCGCCTGCTCCAGGCGATCCACTATTTGGTCCATCAGTTGCAGCGGCGCGATATCAGCTTTGTTTTGGTCGGCGGCGGTCCTGCCCAGCCAGAGATGGTCGCCTTGAGCAAGCGCCTCGACCTCGGCGATTTTGTGCATTTTACCGGCCGGGTTCCGGATGCAGAACTCTGCGAAATCCTGTCGACCGCTGACGTGTGCGTGGATCCAGATCCCTACACGGCCTGGGCCGACAGCTCGACCATGAATAAAATCATGGAATACATGGTTTTTGCCAAACCGATTGTCGCCTTTGATCTTACCGAACATCGCTTTTCGGCGCAGGAAGCAGCGGTTTATGTGCAGCCGAATGATGTGCAAAAATTTGCCGAGGCAGTGGCTCAGCTTGTCGATGACGAAAAACAGCGACTGCGCATGGGGCGGCTAGGCCACCAGCGCGTTCTAAGCCAGCTGACCTGGGAGTACGGCCGACGCAATCTCCTGCGGGCTTATCGCCAGGTGATGGCCGATCAGGCAAAGCAGCCTATCCGGAAGCACCGGCCGACGTCCGATTTGCCGGCTCCTGCTTGCCTGCATGAACCGACAAACAGGCGCCCGCGCAGCAGTGTCGGTGTTGTCGAGGCGGCAAAAGACCGACAGGTTGCCTGAGCGATATCGCGCCGACAGCGCGGCCATCCTGTGCAGGCCTGGCGTCCAGGCCTGCGCAGGGCCAAGGTCGATCGGTTGTCAATCGCGCTTCTGCGGATTCTGGAATCGGTGTGCTGCAGCCAAAGCAAAAGGATTCTTTGCCCGCAGCAATTCACAAGGCGCGCACGACAAGCGCGGGAATTGCGCGACTTGCGTCTGGCGCTGTCCGCGGGACAACTCAAACTCTGAAGATGCCATGCCTGGTACCAGCGACTACACTCTCAGCCGACAAAAAAAAGGTTTTGCGTTTTGTGCTGTTTTTCTGTCGGTTTTGTGCCTCATCGGTATTTTTACTGCACCTGCCTGGGACGATGAGCTGAATTTCCACGCCCCGCTGGCGGCTTCGCTTTCCTGGCCGATGATCACAGAAGCGGACAGCGATTACTCGAGCGCCTATCCGCCGTTGCCCTATGTGTCGGGCGCCTGGCTTGCGCGGCAGGTTTCGGGCTTGTGGGCCCTGCGCTTGAGCAATCTGCTCATCGCCTTGCTGACTGCCGTAGCTTTCTGGCGATTGGCGCGTTCGCTCTCTCCGATCTATCCGGCTCTGACTCTGGCTTTTATCGCCAACCCCTATTTCCTGCGCTCCGCCTGTTTCTATTTTATGTTCAACTGGGGACTCTTGTTCGCTTTCGCAGCTGCCGCAGTATTGCTCAGGCCGGGCGTGGCAGGCTGGAAATATTGGCTGGGCCATGTCTGCATCGGCCTGGCGGTGCTCTCGATGCAATGGATGCTGGTGCTGGCTTTTGCGGTGGCGGTCGTTGAAGGCAAACAAATCTGCCGACAGCCGCTGGCGATCAAACCACTGGTGCGATGGCTGGCGGCCAATCTGCTGCCGCTGCTTCCGGCCGCCTGGCTTTTTTATCGTTGGCAGGGACTGGTGCATCCCAATTTCGCCTATCACGCTTTGCAGCCGTCCGCGTTCAATGCAACCATGATTCTGGCGGTTGCCGGCTTTTTGTTCTGGCCCTGGCTGATCAGCAATTTCCCACGCCTGTCGTGGCCGACTGTCCGACTTGCGCTTTTTTTGCTGCCGCTGTTGGCCTTGAGCCTGCCGCAGTACAGCACCCGGCAGCTGCCCGGCTTTTTTGCCGGCCTGGAAAGCACTTTTTTACATGTCCTGGAGCGCCTCAGCGGGATTCCCTATGCGGTCGGATTGCTGGTGTTGGCGGTTGCCGGAATAATGGCAATCAAGGCGATGTGGCAAAAGATTCGGGTAGGCAATCTCGAAGTCATCCTGTTGACCTGTATCTTGTGGCTTGCAGCTCTGCTCAGCTCCGCCGTGCTCAGCTCATCTCATATTTATCAATTGCTGCCCTGGTTGTTGCTGCTGCTGGCGGACAACCTCGATCGCGATCGTCCCGCTCTGTTGCGCTTGAACATCGCCTTTTTTCTGCTCTCGCTAGGCTATTTGGCCTATCTGATTTTTGCCAAATCGCACGGATTTCTCTTGTGATTATTGCAGCAAGGTGCGGTACTCCTGCAAGAGCTGGGCAACCAACCGACTTTTGACGAATTTTTGTGCAACCTGTTGCCCGGCTGCCTGGCGAATGGCCGGCGCGTTTTCTTGTTGCTTCCAGGCAGTGATTGTCCTGGCTGCCAATGCCTGCGCATCGCCGCAGCGATAGAGGTAACCGCTTTTCCCGTCTTCGATCATCTCAACCACTCCGCCGCTGTCCGGCCCAACCACCAGCAACCCGCAACTCATCGCCTCCATCACCACTCCAGGCAACGGATCAGGGGTTACCGAGGTGTGCACCACCAGGTCGAGCTGCGACAGAAGAGAGGTTATGTCGCGGCGCTGGCCGAGAAACCGGATTCGATCGCGCACGGGTGAAGATGCGAGCATCGCCTGCAATTGCTGTTGATAGGGTCCGGCAGGGGATTCACCGATGAACAGAAAAACTGCTTCCGGAATGTCGGCGGCGATGCGCGGCGCCGCCTGCAGCAGCAGGTGTTGCCCTTTCCACGCCACTTGTCGGCCCAGACAGCCGATCAATACCGCCTGGCTATCCACACCCAATTCCTGGCGCAACGATTGTGCGGGGTGTTGGCAATGGCCCACCGCTGCAAAATCAAGCCAGTCGTGGAGAGTGCGGATTTGCCGTTTGGCCTCGCCGAACAGGTGTCGATGCACGGCATCGGAGACGCAGAAAATCCGGTCGGCGCCCACACGGCAGCACCAGCTCAGCAGACGGGTCGTCGGCTTGCGGTGGTCGAGGATGGTGCGGATGTGCTGACAGGATGGGAGGTGCAATCGCCTGGCCGCCCAGTTGGCGGTAAAGTCGAACAGATCGTTGGAATGCAGGAGTCGAACGGGATAACGGCGGGTCAAGGCGCGGATCCGCCGCGACTCGGCGACAGCACCACTGATCCAGCCGGGAAGAGCGGTCACCGATTTGCGCAACGGCGCTGCCGGCTGCAAAAAAACCGGGATCGATTCCCGGCGATACAATTCGGCGATTGCGCTCTCGTTCGCCAGCAACACCAGGCAGCCAAATTCGCCGCTGCGCGCCACTTCACGGACCATCTTGAACAGACAATAGTCGGCACCGCCGATGTGCTGGGTGTTGTGGTGCACATAGAGGATCAGCGGTTTGCTCATCGATCACCCCCGGCAGCGGCAGATTTATGGGTATCGGGTGGCTGAGGATCCTGCTCTTGCGCACGTGTTCCCGAATATAAGACAGCGCCGTAGCGCTGCAGATCGATGCCGGTCAATCGCTGTTGTGTTTTTTCCTGGCCAGGCAAAAAATAAAGCGAGACGCCCGACAGCAGACAGCGGCCCAGTTCATCGGCTTCGACCGTCCGTTGAAAGCGGACCTGCGGCGGGTGCAATTCTTCTTCGCTGAAATGCATAAAGTATTCATGCCACCAGCCGCTGATGACCAGCGCCGGTTTGTGCAGATCAGACGTATTCTTCAGCATGCGTTCCGAAGTGATGAGGATCTGGTTGCGTTTTTCCTGTTGGATCGGCAGCGGACCTTTGAGCACATCCACATAAACCGGGCCATCGCCCAACTTTAGGGTTAAATGCAGAGGCGAAGGAGAGATGGGAATAACGTCGCTGCTGTGCAATCCGAAAAAAAATGGCGTCAGAGTCATGCAAATCGCAAAAAAGACCATCCGCTGCTGCGGCACGAGACGGTCGAGCAGCAGCAGAAAAAAAGGCAGGGCGGGCAGCAAGTATTCGGCTTCATGCGGCAGCCGCAGAAAGGCGATCAGATAGAGGATAAGGACCAGCACGGCAGTTGGTACGAAAAAGAGGGCTGTATGTATCGATAAAAAGCTGTTTGTCTTGCGGCCGGCGAATAGCACCGATCCGCTGACCAGGAACAGACCGAGCAAACCGAGCAGCCCCCATACCTCTACAGTCAGGCGATAGAGAATTTGCACGACTCCGGGATAGCCGCTTTCATGAAAAGCAAAAAAAGATAGGCCATAGCGAAGGAAGACGGGCAGGAACGAGATCGCGCTGACCAGAACGGTCGCCAGAACGAAACGGCAAGCCTGTCTCTTTGCCGTCGGCTGCGGCGCCACTCGCATCAGGCTGACAAGGAAAGGCAAAACCATGATCGCACTGGTCAGCCGGCAGCCGACTGCCACTCCCAGGAAGATGCCGGCGCCAGCAAATCGCCGATCCAGGAGGAGGCGATAACTGAGCAAAATGAACGCCATCGCCCAGATATAGTCCATCGTCACAGTGCTGTTGAGATAAAAGAGCGGGGTCAGAGTCAGAATCAGGGCGAGGACAATCGGCCGAGCCGCGCCAAGGCGGCTGGCGATGCGGGCGAATTCGACGACCGCCAATGCGCTGAACAGCGCCGCAATCAGGTTGAAAAACCAGTCGGTGTGCCATGGGACAAGGGCGTAGACCATTTCCGGTATGGGGTACCCCGGCAGCCGTGACGCTTCATAGACGCCGGTGCGGGCAATTTGATCAGCGCTGGTAGCCAGCCGCCAGGCATCGGCGTCCAGTCCATAGCCCGGCCGCAAAAAGGGGAGACGGGTCAACAGCACCGCACCGAAGAGCGTGAGCAAAGCAAGCCGGCTTTCCCCGGTTTTTCTTTTTTCCAATCGCAACGGGAGATTTTGGACGAAATCCAGGCGCATCGTTGATGCCTCAAAATTTCGGATTTGGTATAGACCAGAAAACGCACAAGCTCATTGCGGCCTTGACTTGCCGCCTGACGCCGTCGATAAACATATCGAGAGCTCCATCCATGCGCCTTGACGCCAGACCGGCAAAGGATAGGCAGGTGGAAGGCAAACAGCTGCACAGATTCTTGTGCTACCGTCAGATATACGACAAAAAGAACAAAAATGCAACATCGCTGCTGCGAAAAATACAAATTCACCGCCGGTCATCGAATGGCCACATGCTGGACAGTGATTGCCGAAAGAGAGGGAAAACTGGGGCATAAAGGCAACACTGACGTGGTCATTTTGCGAACCACTGCATCTCCTTGTTCAGGAGAACAGAACAAAAAGGCTTGATATTATGATATTTACAGATTTTCCTTCCGGCTGATTCAGGCCGCTGCCCGGCTGGCATATTATTTGTATTGATGATGACGGAGAGGTGGAGTGGCGGAGTGAATTCGAATCCAGTGAAGGGGATGCAAATGATGAAAATGCAAATTGAGCGCGCCTTGCTGGTGGTGCTGATTGTTTCGTTCCAATGGCTCGGCTGTCACAGCCCGATTGAGCCGAAACCGGAAAAAGAGCAACCCGAATGGCAAGCGGTCAATAATGGTTTGGATTTTACCGCCGTCAATGACCTCAAGGTCAATCGCGTCGATCCGGCACAGCTCTATGCGGGGACGATGCGCAATTTTTACAAGACCAGCGACAGCGGTGAGCATTGGCAGGCAAAAAGTAGTGAATTGAGCAGCACGTATATCTATTGCATTGCGTTCGATCCCGTGGATGTCAATCGCATCTATTGCGGCACCAAGCTCGGGGTTTCTATGAGTCCGGATGCAGGTGAAAAGTGGGGTTCTCTTGCCGGTGAAAAAACGACCTGCACGATCACCTCACTGAGTATTTCTGAAAACGGCACCATCTGGGCGGGTACTTTGACAGGGCTGGTGAGCAGTGAGGACCAGGGAGATACCTGGTCCTTCTGTGACATCGGACTTTATGAGCGAATCGGGGCGGTGGCGGTACAGCCGGGGCAACCCAACACGGTTTTGGTTTCGGTTCGCTATCAAGGCATTTATCGGACTTGGGACAACGGCAAGAATTGGACGAAGGTGAACAACGGGCTCTACAGCGAATCGTGGGGTTTTGATCATGCTTCGCAATTCCTCTACAACAGCGAGGCGCAGGAGTGGTGGATGGTCACCGTGCGCAATGACGTCTATCGCTCCGTCGATCCCGCAGCGGGCTGGACCCGGGTGGGCGGGAAATTGGCCGAGCAAAAAATCGTCTCTTTGGCGATTGATCCGGCCGACAACTCGCGGATGTGGGCAGCGTCGTTGCGCAACGGGGTGTGGGCGACGAGCGATGGGGGCCAGAGTTGGTCTGTGGTCGGCAGTGAGCCGCCGACTTCCGATGCCACAGCCGTCTGTTATGCCGGCGGTGAGAAACCGATGCTCTTTTTGGGCACTTTTGATGCAGGAATTTACCGGCTGTCCGGCTTTTAGAGGTTTTACCGCTTATTGGCGGCTGGTGAACCAGACTGCGTTTTGGCGGCCGGATCACTGACGGATCCGGTCGGGTGGATGATTAATGGCGAGGAGAGGTGTTGTCTTCTGCGGATGAAGAGAAAAATCCATTGCAGCGAGCTGAGATGCATCGGCTGAGCCATGATATCCGTTCGGTGTTGCAGGGCTTGTTGGGTTACCTGGCGATTTTTGACGAAGAGGTCAAGCCGCATCTGGAGGCAGAAGAAGCCCAACTTTTCGATCGAATCGAATTCTTCGCGCAAAAGCTTTCTGATCATATCACCTATTTGTTGGCAAGACTGAACCGAGAACATGACGATGAACAGGGTGGATCCTAGTCCGGCGAATGTTTTTGCGCCATTTTCCCGCCCAATAAACAGGAGAGCAGCGATTCGTGAAGCTGATGAGGATAGTGCAACGGGTTTTATGCATGGCATGGCTGCTGAATGCGGCCGCAGTGTTGGCAATGCAACCGACCGCCGTGGAACTGCAGTCGGTTGGTGCGTCGGAGATCACCCTAAAGATCCAGTTCGACTCTCTGCGGGTGGTACAGAAGCGGGAGGGTTCGACATGGATTGCGGTGGTAGAGATGCCCGGATACAGCCGCTTACAGCTGCCGGGCAAACCGGTCTTGCCGATGACACAGCTCATGCTCGCCATTCCGCCGACCGGGACTCCCGAGTTGGTCGTTGTTGACCAGAATATCGAGACCCGGACGGTTGGTGAGATCGAGCGCGCAAAAGTCGAATCGACGGAACAGATCCTGTGGCCGGAGCAAGGCACCGGTTTTCCGGAGCGCTTCATCGAGATGTCGGAGCCGGCCATCGTGCGCCATCAGCGCCTGGTCAAGCTCGAACTCTATCCGGTGCGTTATCTGGCGGCCAGTCAGTCGATCCAGTTTTTGCGTTCTGCAACCGTGCGGATTCATTTTTCCCGCACCCCAGACGGATCAATTGATTTGCCGCGTGTCAAATCGGCGGCTGCAGATCCGGCGTTCGAACAATTTTACCGCAACAGCCTGCTCAACTATGAGCAGGCAAAAGCCTGGCGCGTCCAGCAAGAGGTGATGCAAGCGGTCGTGGAGAGCGTCTCGCCTTTGCAGGCGCCGTTTCGCTACAAGATCTATTTGCAGGAGGATGGCGTCTATGGCGTCTCCGGCTCCGAACTCGAGCAAGCCGGTGCCGACTTGTCGACCATCGACCCCAACACTCTGGCGATCAGCAACCGCGGTTCCGCATTGCCAATCCTGGTAGAGGGCGGCAAGGACGGCCGTTTTGATCCGCAAGATCGGATTGTTTTTATCGGCCAGCATCTGCGCGGTGACTTTAGCCGTTACTCCTGGTATACCGATGAAAATGTCTACTGGTTGACCTGGGGGCAGGGCATCGGCGCCCGCTTCAGCGAGGTCTCCGGCATCGACAATGGCACCACAAGCGATACCCTTTTGACATGCCGACAAAAAATCCACCTCGAACGGGATCTGATCTATGAACGGCTGTTGGATGTGCCGCGCGAGGATTTGGATCACTGGTTCTGGCGCCAAATGAACGGCCATGAAAGCGGCCTGGGCGTCGATCTGCCTGTTTTCAATCCTGTCGCTGACAGTCCGCTGTCGATTCGCGTTCATCTGTTCGGCCAGACCTCGATCGCTGCGCAGAATCCAGACCACCACATTCAATTCGCTTTAAACGGCCAGTCGATCGGTGAAATTTACGGCGATGGCAAAAACGATATGCTATTTGAACAGCACCTGCAGAAATTTACCCTGCAACCGGCCAATAACCGCTTGACATTTTCCCTGCCGGTGGATATCAACGGCTTGAGTGTCGATGCGGTCTTGCTCGACTGGGTGCAAATCGAATACGAAAAAGAACTGATCGCTGTGCAGGATTCGCTGCGTTTCGAAATCGAGGGCGGATCGCCGAGGACGGTCTCCTTGCGCGGATTTGTCGATTCTGCACCCTATCTGCTGACCACCAGTGGACTGCGGATCGCTCAATATCATGCGGTCCGCGAGGGAGATGCCTATCGCCTCGACTTTACGGCGCGCAATCGCACCGCAACCGACTATTACGCTGTCAGCCGTGATCGGTTGAAAAAAATCACCGGCTTGACTGCCGACTCACCGTCCGCCTGGCGTTCAACAGCACAAGGGGCGGACTATATCATCATCACCCACGCTGATTTTATTGAACCCGCGCAGCGATTGGCCGACTATCGGCGTACCCAGGGCTATCGCACCGCAGTGGTGCGCGTCGACGACGTCTATGACGAATTCAACCACGGCATCTATGATCCGCGCGCCATCCGCGCTTTTGTTCACTATGCGTATCACCACTGGCAGAAACCTGCGCCGCTCTTTTTGTTGCTGTTCGGCGACTCGACCAATCTGATGGACAAAAAGATCGCTCGCTACAGCAAAAAGCCTTCGTTTGTGCCGGCGATGATGGAATACACGCGCTCCTGGGGCATGACCGCATCGGATAACTATTTCGTCGCGGTCAACGGCGATGATATTCTGCCGGATCTGCTGGTCGGCCGCTTTCCGGCGGCATCTCTGGAGAATGCCCAGAATCTCGTCGACAAGACCATCGCCTACCGCGATACGCCGATCGTCGACGACTGGCGGCGCCAGGTCTGTTTGCTCACCGGCTCGGAAGGCGGATTGGCGGAGATGGGCATGACCCTCTACCGCAACTATATCCCCTCCTACATGATGACCAACTTTCTCAATACGGCGGCTGATTCGCCCTATTTTGGCACCACCGAGGATCTGGCCGACTACTTCAACAACGGCCAGGTGCTGCTGACCTTTCTCGGACACGGCGGCGGCGGGGTCTATCTGGATACCGAGTTGTTTCTGACCAAAGATATTGCCCTGCTGAACAACCAGAACAAATATCCGGTGATCTTTAGCATCACCTGCTTTGTCGGCCATTTCGACAATGCGGACACGCCATCGCTCGGCGAGGAGTTGCTCAAGGCCAAAAACCGGGGGATTGTGGCGCATTTCGGCTCAGCCGGACGCGCCTATATCGGCTATTATGACAATATGCATGAATCTCTGTTTGATGCGATCTTTTCCCGCAACGTGCGGCTGATCGGAGAAATTGCCACTCTGGGCAAACTCAATGCGCAGCGTCAGGGCGCCGGGTATTGGGATCACATCAAAAATTACCTTTTGCTCGGAGATCCGGCGCTTGCGTTGGCCATCGCCGAAAACACGATCGAACTGACGCTGTCAAAAGAGGTGCTGCTCGCCGGTGATACCTTGTCGGTGTCAGGCCGCACCCCGGGTGTGGCGAGCGGACAGGTTGTCGTCTCGGTCTACAATGAAGATGAAAAGGAATTGCTGCGCAAGAGCCTGCCGGTGCAGAACGGCGCATTTAACGCTCAGCTCTTTGAATTGACCGATTCCTTTCGCCAAAATTGGTCCAAATTGTGGGGCAACGGCATCGTACGCGCCTATCTCAGCAACGGCAGCAACGATCAGTCCGGCGCCGCTTCCTTCACCATCAATGAGCCGATCCAGGTCCTGGTGCAGCCGCCGCAACCGCGGCATCTGGAATCGATCTATTTCTATATCCATCTGCCGAGTCCCTTGATCGCTGCATTCGGAACGCTTCGCTCGGTCAGCATGGAGTGGTCGGCCAACACCACGGTCTGGACGCCTTTGCCGATGCAACAAGAACAGCCCGGAATGTGGCGCACGACTGTGCCGGTGGTCGAACAGGGCGGCAGCAAGGTGAATTATCGCTATAAATTGGTGGGCGATAACGGACAAAGTTTTCAGTCCGATATCGGCACCGTGCAGATCAAAACCATGGCTGATCTGTCGATCGACTATGGTTCAGTCAAGGTGGGCGGCGACAATCAGCCGAAACTCGAATTTCGGATCAAAAACAACGGCGAGATGGATACCGCTGCCTTTACGGCGATCGTCTACAACGGCAATAAAACAGAACCTGGATTCGCTATCGACTCGGTGCGCGTGCAAGGCGGCGTGCGGGCCATACAAGACACGCTGGTGACGATCTCGCTGGCGCCGACTCATGTCGGATATAAGCAGTTTACCCTGCAGGTCGATTCGCACAACGAAGTCGAAGAAAGCAACGAAAAGAACAACCACACGAGCAGCGCCAAATTCATCGCCACAATGGCCAAGGGATCCGGCGGTGCGCTCTATTCGCTGGACGGCAATTTCTTCTGCACGATTCCGGCCAATGCCCTGTCGCACAACACCGCCGTCGTCCTGGATCTGTTGAAGCCCGATTTTTACCAGGCCGCTGTGGAGAATCTGGCCATTGTGCCGCTGCCTCTGCGGCGCAGCAAATGGGCACCCTGCCGATTGTCGTTCAGCGATACAACAGCGGTTTATAGCAAACCGCTGCAGATCGGCGTCTTTTACGATTCTGCGGATTCGCTCACCGCTTGCTACCGCAGGCAGTCCGCGTTGCGCCTCTATGGCTGGAATGCAAAATCGCAGACCTGGTTTGGCCTCGACAGCCAGATCGACACACTGCGCCAGACGGTCGAGGCGATCATCGAATCGCCGATTCAGATCGTCGCTCTGTTCGCCAGCACAGACGGCGAGCCGCCGCAAATTTCGCTGGCGGTACAGGGACAAAATTTCGCCGACGGCGATCGCGTCAGCCACAATCCGGTTATAACCGCTTTGATCGAAGATGAGAGCGGATTCGATGTCAGCCGCGAACCGGTGCGCCTGAACCTGAACAACCGGCAAATCGATCCATCGCAGTACACCCTCTACCAGGCGCCGGACTTGAAGCATCAGCTGACGCTGACGGTTTTTCTCGAGCTGTCCAGCGGTGAGCATGCTTTTGCCATCGAGGCTTGCGACGTAAACGGCAACTCTGCGATTCTGTCCACGCATTTTATCGTTGAGGGAGAGTTCGACTTGCTGTCGCTCGCCAATCACCCCAATCCCTTTGCCGAACAGACGACCATCGCCTTTTATCTGACCGACACCGCCGAACAAGTCGATCTGGCAATTTTTACGGTTTCCGGACGGCGGATTTGGTCGCATACGATGCGCGAAGCGACCGGCTATATCGAACTGGATTGGGACGGCCTGGACGAGGATGGGCAACCGGTCGCCAATGGGGTTTATTATTTGCGTTTCACAGCCGTCAGCGGTGAAAAAAAGATCGAACGAATCGAAAAAATGGCGCGGCTGCAATAAGCCGGCTTTGTATGGCGGTCGATGAAGCGCTGCTGAAGAGAATTGACCGCCTGGATCGGGAAAAAATCTGATGCAGCGGCCTTGTGCCTTGACTTGAGATTGAGGTGACGGATGTTCGTAAAGAAAATTCTTCTGACCATAGGGCTTTTGGGCGCAACCACAGGAGCACTTGCCGGCGAATATGCAGCCGATTTTTTGCAGATAGGGGTCGGGGCACGGGCGCTGGCCATGGGCGGCGCGTTTACCGCCGTGGCCGGCGGCGATCCCTCTGCATTTTATTGGAATCCTGCCGGTTTGTTGCCGCCGAAACGGGCGAGCGTGCAATTCGAGCATGTCGCCATGTTCGGCGATCTGGCGCAGTACAACACCGCCAGCGCGGTGCTCAATCTCAACGACCAATTCGCCGTGGGTTTGAGCTGGATACGCCTGGGGATCGACGAGATTCCGCGCTACGGTGAACTGCAGGGATCACGGTTCGACCGTCTGACCCGCAATCAGTTTCGTTCGACTGGAACTCCTGAAGGCTATTTCAGCGACACCGAGGACGCGGTGATGGTCTCGTTGAGCCAGACACACTATATCGATCTCTATCTGGGCGACCCCATTACCGGTCTCGCTCTGCCCATGGAGATCTCCTGGGGTGTTTCCGGCAAATACCTGCGGCAAAATCTGGACGCCAACAGCGCCACCGGACAAGGATTGGATGCCGGCCTGCTGCTGCGCATGACCCATTCGGAATGGGATCGCCTGGAACCGCTCTCCTGGATCGGGATCGGCGCCATGTTGCGCGATATCAGCCATACCCGGCTGCAATGGAATACCGCCAGCGAGCATCAAGATACGGTCGAAATGGGCATCCAGTTTGGGGCAGCGGCTTCGCATACCATCAGGGCCATCAAAAGCCGGCTGACGCTGGCTGCCGACCGCGAGACCCAGCCTTATGCGCTCTGGCGGCTGGGAGCCGAATGGCGATTGCTGGAAATGATCGCCCTGCGGGGAGGGCTCGTCGATGAGGATCTGACAGCCGGAGCGGGATTGCTGCTGTTCGGCCTGGCCGCGGACTATGCTTTTGTGTCGCACGACCTCGGCAATACCCACCGGATTTCCGTGGTCTATCATTTTTAATCCTTTATCGCCATGGCGCCCTCAGCGGTCAGGGCAGACTATCCAGTCGGCTAAGCCTCATTGGCTGGCAAAGTTCTTGCATTCGGCGGGGAAATTGTTTAATCTTACAAAAGCACTGCTCGAATTTGCAGCGATCCGGACACCTGTCCCCAGTGGATGCCAGGCACAGTGATTCTGTTGAAAAACAAAACCTTGCTCGGACTTTTTCTTGCCACGTTTTTTGTATTTTCCAGTTTTACCGCCTTTTTCCCGGTTCTGCCGCTGCACCTGCAACAATTGGGAGCTTCCAACCTGCTGATCGGGATGATCATGAGCGCGTTCCCGGTCGGCGTTCTCGTTTTTCGTCCGCCGGTGGGGTGGTTTCTCAGCCATAAGGGCCGCAGCTGGACCTTGTGGATGGGAACCGTTTTGTTGCTGGTTTCCAGCCTGTTCTATCCGCTGGCTCGCGATGCGATGCTGCTTTTGGTCGTGCGTTTTTTTCACGGATTGGGCATTGCCGCTTATACAACCGCTTCGATTGTGCTGATTTCCGATGTCACCACCTTCGAGAACCGCGGTTCGGTGATGGGATATCTGGGGGTCGCCAATTATCTCGGCTTCGGCCTCGGTCCCTATCTGGCCAGCCGCCTGTACCACACTGCCGGAATCAACAGCGTTTTCTATAGCGCCGCCGGACTCGTGGTTTTTGCCTTGCTCTCATTGTTCCTGGTGCGCGAACCCGAGGTGCCGCATTCGGCACAGGAAAACGAAACGGACGTCGGCATCCGGGAAATGGTCCGTCAGCGCTTTTTTCTGGTTCCTTCGCTGTTTGTGCTCATCGCTGCGCTGGTACAGGGATCGGTTGTCAATTTTTTGCCGCTCTATCTCGCTGCCAGGAATCCACAGCTCGAGGCGGGCACTTTTTTCCTCTTTTTTTCCATCTCGGTGATTTTCATCCGCATTGTTGCCGGCAAGGCTGCAGATCGGCATGGCCGGGGAATTGTCATCTTTTTTGCCACCTTGCTGTTGATTTCCTCTTTGATCGTTTTGTCGATGACCGCGAGTCTGGCGTTGCTGATCCTGGCAGGTATGCTCTATGGTGCGGGGTATGGCTCACAACAACCGACCTTGACCGCCCTGGTCGCCGACCACACCACCTTCCGCACGCGCAGCACCCTGTTCAGCATCTATTATGCGGTATTCGACTTTGGGATGTTGTTGTCGGGCTATCTTCTTGGCGTGCTGGCAGATCGCGCCGGCATCCTGCAGATCTATCCTTTTTCTGTTGCGGTCTATGCGGTGGGGGTGGTGGTCTTTCTCACGCAGATCCAGTCCTCTTTGCGGCAGTCGATTCGCTGGGTGTTCAGCAGCCGGGGTTCCGGCAAGATTTGCCGCATCTGCTATAACCAGATCGGCATCGATCCCTGCCATATTTGCGGGCACCGGGGTGGCCGCCGCTCTGCTTTGGACAGCGCTGCACACCGCATCAGCCGGTAAAGGTTTCGGCAACCTCGGACAAAGCATGAGAAACCGGGTTTTGCAAATGTTTTTCAGGGGCGATTGCCCATGCAGCGGGCGGCTCTGAGTGTGAAAGCGCAGCGGTTAGCCAGCTGTAAAATCCGCCAAGTGCTTATTTTGTTTTTATCGGGATTGCAGCGATTTTTCTCGCCTCCGGCCTCCTCGGCGCCGCGCCTGCCCGGCAGTCCGTTTTGTGTCAACACTATCAACCGGCGCGGCGGCCTGCGGGGTCCTTCGGCGCCTCCGCGAGCCCCCTCGGCCGCAAGAACGGCGGCCTCCGGGGTCTCGTTCCGGAAAATTTTTGGGAACTGTAGGCCGACCAGGCTGGTCGACCTGCGCGTAACGGTATCGACGAACTGCGGGGCTCATCAACAGCTTGCCAAATGCCTGTATCTTTGTTTCATGCCATTGAGAGGCAAGGCGGTTTGCCGATGTAGCCGCCACTCCTTTTATACCATCTTTTATTAGATATGACCAGGGGAGAGGGGAGCAGGTTGAAAGGTTTGTTATCAACCGGTTCTCTTCTTTTGCATGCACGTCTGCACCCATCCGGTTATCAACAGAGTGAATGACGCGCCAAAGGCAAATCCGGTAAAAACCGCTTTGGTCAACACCGCCGATTTGACTCGATGCCAGTTGTTGACACGAACCGCGATGTCCTGTTCGACGAGATCGAACTGGGTTCCATCGCCATCCAGAGCAAACAGGGTTTTTTCGCTGAGATGATCTTGCAGCAATTTGTCGGCGATGTACAGCTGAAAATCATTTTGCGTCTCCTGCAGCGGCAGTTTCATCTGCTGGTGGGTCCAATAGATGTCTTTTTCGCCCCCAAAGGCGCGATAGAGATCGACGACAAAGCTGCTGCCGATGGTGAAAAAACCGATGAGGCCGATCAGGAGCAAGGGATTGATCGATTTGGTGTTCATGCTGATTATCCTCCAGCCACTCTCTGAAATTCGACATGCTTTTTTCTTCTGAAATTCGCAATTCGAAATCCGAAATGCTTTTCTTCCATTCGAAATGTTTATTTCTTCCGAAATTCCCAAGTCGAAATTCGAAATGCTCTTCCGCAATCCGAAATGTTCTTTTCTTCCGAAATTCGCAATTCGAAATGCGAAATGCTCTTTTCTTCCCCAATTCGACATTCGCAATTCGAAATGCTCTTTGCAATTCGACATTCGAAATTCGAAATGCTCTTTGCAATTCGACATTCGAAATCCGAAATGCTCTTCTGCAATCCGAAATGCTCTTCGAAATGTTTTTTACATTTATCAAATCCTTTTTATATTTCAACACCGGCATCGAGGAGAATGTTGCATGAAAGATTTGATGGATCGACTGAACCGGTTATACGAAGTCTCGGAAACCGCGCTCAAGCCTGAAATACTCGAGGGGTATCTTGTCTCCGTCATCCTGTGCCCGAAGATGCTGCCGCCCAGCATCTGGTTGCCGCGGGTGTTTGGCGAGGACGACGAGGTGCCCGAGTTCCCCGACCGAAAGACTGCAGAAGAGGCCATCGGCGCCCTGCTCGAGTTTTATCATCTGATTGCTATGGCTGTCAAGGACAAGATCTATGAGCCCTTTCGAAATGAGAACGAGCCGGATCCTTTGCAGCAGATCCTCAACTGGAGACTCGGGTTTGCGTTGGGATTGCTCCGGCATTTGGAGGAATGGAAAGTTTTGCTTGCTGATCAGTTGGAACGATTCGGCTGGCCGGCCGTCGTGCTCTATTCGGTCGATCCGGAAGCTGATTTTGCCGGGCCGGCTTCTGTGGAGGATATCGCCCGACTGGATGCTTTTGTGCATTCTCTGCCGGAACGGCTGCCCTCTCTGATTTATGAGCTCTATGAACACAACCAATCATCTGCCGCTGCCCGTTTTTCTAATGGCGAACCCAAAATCAGCCGCAACGCACCTTGTCCCTGCGGCAGCGGCAAAAAATACAAGAATTGTTGCTGGCTCAAGGGCCGCAATCCGGCTCAGGAGAAGAACCGCGAAACTATCGATTCATTTGCCGAACAGCAATTCAACTCCTTTGAGGAGGCACAAGCCTTTGCAAAAGCAGAAATGCGCCGAAAAAACGAAACGCCTCTGGAGGATTTTCATGGATTGTCGCCCGAACAGATGATGCGGCTTTTGCATTTTCCATTTTCGTCGCCTGAACTGGTTGCTTTCTCTGCCCGAACCGATCTCAGCGTTGTTCCGATCATGCGTCTCTTTATGCTGTTGATCGATGCCATCGATCCCCAAAAAGGGCTTAAACCCACTTCCACAGGGAATCTGCCCCGCACCGCAGCACGGCAAATTGCAAAGCTTTACCTGGGCGAAGAGGGATACGCAGAATTTAGCCGCTACGGTGAAATCCGTTCAGAAACCGATTACCAGCCTCTGCACACCTCACGCCTCGTTTTTGAAATGGCCGGCCTGGTGCGCAAATACCGCGGCCGCTTCATCCGCAGCCGCCTCTGCCGCCAATGGCTCGATCCGCTGAATCTGCCCGCCATTTACGACAGGATTTTCAAAACCTATACGGCCGAATTCAATTGGGCCTTTGGCGACTATTTCCCTGAAATTCCAATCCTGCAACAGTCGTTTCTTTTTACTCTCTACCTGTTGCAGCGATACGGCAAAAAATGGCGTTCGGAGGAATTCTACCAGGATGCTTTTCTGACTGCCTTCCCCACAGCTTTGCAGGGGATCGAAACCGAAATCAATCTTACTCCTGTCGAGGTTATCCGTTTGAGCTACACCCGTAGGTGTCTGAATAATTTTACCCAATTTTTGGGACTGAGCGAAATCCGTCCGGCTCCGACTGCAGACAACAGATATGCGATAGAAATCCGCGGTACCGCGCATTTATGGGATTACCTGGAAATAAAACTTTGAACAGCGCGGGACTTTGTTGCTTTCAATTTTCGCATTTCACATTTAGGATATGACAACTTTACCTTATTCCTTTTGCCTTTAACCTTTTACCTTGGTCTGCCTGCAGGGTCTTGTTCCGGGAAAGATATTTCTCGTTCCCGGCGTCCGGCTGGGAACGCATTTCTGCGGCTCAGCCGCCGGTCCGGGCGGCAATCGGGATCGCTGCTATGAAGCAGGGCCTCGAAGACAGGTTCCCAGGCAGAGCCTGATATCCAGATTAAACGGCAAGGCCATGATAAAAAAAGGTGCGAAATGAACGACACAGCGATCATCGACACAACCATGGAAAATATCCATCAGCACGGTGTTTGCGGTTACAAAAATCCCAAAAAAGAGGGATTCCCGGAAAAGCTGGAATGGCTCAAAAATCGATTCTCTGAGGGATTGAAAATAAAAACGCTGTTTTCCGAACAAGACGGGACACAGGGAATGATCGAATACATTCCCGGCAGTCATTGCTGGCGCCCGGTCGACGCCGGCGACACTATGTTCATTCATTGCATTTTTGTCGGGTTTAAAAAGATCTATAAAAATAAAGGTTATGCGACACAATTGCTGGCGGAATGCGAGAAAGACGCACAGCAACAAAAACTGCAAGGTGTGGCAGTCGTGACGCGCAAAGGCTCGTTCATGGCCGGCAGCGAGCTGTTCCTGAAGAACGGATTCGCTATCGTCGATGCGATCGAGCCTGACTTTGAATTGCTGGTGAAAAAATTCAGTCCAGGCGCACCTGATCCCAAATTCAAAAGAAATCCAAACAGGTATACAAAAGGATTGACCATCATCAGAGCGGATCAATGCCCCTATACCGTAAAAAATGTCAAGGAAATATGTGCCACTGCAGAATCGCAGTATAAAATTAAAGCCAATGTGGTCGACCTGAAAAGCCATCAAGAGGCACAAAACAGCCCCAGTCCGTTTGGCACCTTTTGCATCATCTACAATGGGACGATCGTTGCGGACAGCCCGATCAGCAACGGGCGATTTGTGAATATCATGGAAAAACTGCGAGCCTGATGGTTCCCAGGCAGAGCCTGGGAACCAGATTAATACCTACCGAAAAATTCTCCTTATTTGATCAAAAGCATTTTAATCGATTGTGTCCATTTCGCTGTTTTGCATCGGCAGAGGTAAACGCCGGTGGCGACTGCAGCCCCGCTGTCGTTGTTGCCGTCCCAACTGATCGTTTTCTCGCCCGGCTGTTCCGCCCGGTCGCAGAGGGTTCGGACTTTTTGGCCGGTTAGATTATAAATGTCCATCTGAACATGGACGGGCTCGGCGACGAAAAATTCGATGGTGGTTGAACTGTTGAAGGGGTTGGGATAGTTTTGCGCCAGCCTGAATTGCTTGGGGATTGTCTCGTGATGCTCGATGCCGGTTGCGCTCCCCGGTACCTCGATCAGCGCCGTCATTGTCAAGCCCGATGCAGAGATGTTCTTGATGTTGAATCCGCTCGGAGTCCCGTCGGCCCACTTTAGTGTCGCATGGCTCGGGTTTGCATCGACGGACAGCAGGTCATAGCCCGTCTGCGGATCTGAACCGTCCCATAGGGCTTGTGCATTGTTGAAAGGAGGGCCATATACCGGTCGAATCATCCGAATAGCCCGGCGGCCCCAATCCTTTGGATTGATGGTCGCCCACTCGCCGGCCGTGACGCCGGCTGGCGCAGCCAGGTTTTCATAGATGTTGGGATCTTCGATGATATGCCAAACCGCCAGGCCGGCGTCCGGCAGGTTGGTATCGTATGCCAGATTGGGCTGCCGGTTCTCGACCATAAAATATTCCTGTTCGCCGTGTTTGGGATCGTACAAGATATAGGCCACATGCGATTGCTCGATGGCGGTGATCGGGATAGTCATGGTTTGGGTGACAAGGGCCGGCTGCACCCAGCCAAGGCGGATTTTCAGAAAGGGGTCCAGATGGCTGTCGCAATAGGAGATATCCATCAGCGAATAGGCACCTGCCGCATATGGCATAAAAAAGCCAAAGTACAAATCCGGAAGGTTGAAATAGGCACGTCCCAGTTTATCTGCCACGCCCGCAAGATTGGGCGGCACTCCCGGGTAGATTTCGACGATGAGAGGCAGGGTGACACCATCGACGATGAGCGGCTCTGCAGCGGGATATTCTCGGCTGACCGGCGTGCCCACGGTTCCGAACGGCTCATTTTGCGGGATGATCATCAGGACAACCAATTCTTCCGGAGTCAGCTGATGATCGCCGTTGGCATCATAGTCTGCAAAATTAAAGGTCGCATCGGCATCGATGATCGCCTCGGTCCACTTTAAGACGTGTGGATGGATCCATCCGTCACCATTGTTGTCGCTTGGATCTTCCGGCCCCCAATAGTAGGAGACTTCTTTTTTGGCATCATACCAGCCTTTAATACCGGCATTCTGGAGATCAAGCCGGCTATGTGAGTTCACATCATAAAAATGGCGCACGCTGTTGGTTGCGCCAAAGAGCAATTGCTCCACATCTGCCAGCGACGGCGCCGGATGGTCGGGGCGATGCGGGTCCCAGCAGATGGTCAAAAGATGCCGTTCTCCGTTAGCCGGCACGAGTCCGGCAAACAGACCATTCATGTCGGGACAGGGCGCCCGGAAAGCGATAACAGTCAAGTTGCGGTCGCCGACGTAGGCTGTGCCGCCGGCGTCCACCTTCCATTGCAGAACAATCTGATGGGCGCCGCCGGACACTCCGCGGCTGATGAAATGAAAACTGCAGACCCCATCAAAATAAACAGCGGTTAAAACCACATCTGAAGGAGATACCGGTTGGCCATCGATCAGTGCTCGCACAAACATTCTCTTGTCATTGAACGTATAGGCTTCAGCGGAGAAAGCGATGCAGAGTTGACTGTTCTCGGGAATCGTCACATTTGCGCTCATTCCAGGAACATCGACAAACGATGAAGATTCGATCGAAACACTCGGCCCGCTTGGTGCGCTCACACTGGCAATCATCCCTTCACCTGCCTGGCGGGCTATCGGTTTTGCGTGACCCACCGTCAGGGTGCGATCGCCGAGAAACCCGGTTGCCCCGCTGTCGACATACCATTGCGTTTGCACGGTGTGGTTGCCGGCCGCCAGGCTGGGAGCGCAAAAGGTAAAGGATCGGGTTCCATAGAAAGGACTGGCACAAAAGACCACATCGCTGGGCTGGACTGGTTGACCATCGACAAGCGCGCGAACAAACATGCGTTTGCCTGCTGTTACCTCAGCTTCTGCATTGAGGGTGATGAAAAGATCGCTTGCCTGTAACAGCTCAACCGTCGTGTTCAGATGAGGAATATCCTGAAAACTGCTGAGGGTGGTACTCACGTCCGGCCCGCTGGGAGCGGCGATTGTCTGGATATGATTGGGCGCCGTGGCGATCCACAGGGAGCGGTCGCCGAATTGCGCCAGTCCGCCGCTATCCACTTTATATTGGATCACGGCTTCGTGCTGTCCGCCTCCGACCTCAGCGCTGAATTGAAAAGTATGGGTGCTGCGAAAATTGCCGTTGACCAGAATGACATCCGAAGGGGAAGCGACCTCCCCATCGATGAGCGCGCGCACAAACATGCGGGTGTTTCCGGTGGTGTAGCATTCCGCCGACACGCTGATGCACACATTGCCGGGTGCATACTGAAAGAACGTCAGCGAAAGCCCGGGCACATCGACAAAAAAAGTGGTCGCAATGCCGACCTGGGGTCCGCTGGGCGGTGCAGTGACGTAAAGGTAACCCATGGAAAAAGACAACGGTGCGCACAAAAGCGATATGCCGGCGATCAGTAACGCCATCTTATTTGTCCTCATAGCCGATCCTTTCATTTTGGAGTCGAGTGTTTCTTAAAAAGGGGAGCGCGGATTTTCATCGAACAGAGATCCGGTGTTGCCTTTTCTTTGCATCCACAATGGCGCGGATCGGACCCGATGGGAGAATGGCTGAAAATGGAATGGATACGATTTCACGCTTAACGGAACCAACCCATCTCACTGCGGTGCGAGATCCCTCTTTTTCGGTTTTGCATTCGATCAGCCCGGATCCGGCTGTTGAGATGATCTCTGCAAGGTTGCGGTCAGGTCCGTGATGGGTGCGATAGCCATATGGCTCAGGAAAAGCTTTGCGCGGTTGACAGGCACCGTTTTCGGTGCCAGGGCAATGTGTGTGCCTTGATCGGCGAGGAATAGGAATCGCTGAGCAATTGGTGTTCGAATATAAAAAAAGGCACAACATATCTTTCCTCTGGATCGATACATCATGCCTTCATATGCAGACAATGGCTGTTCCCGGCAAGCCATGCGGGGTTCAATCAAGTATAATCGAAAAACCGACACAACGCAAGGGCAAACTTTGTTTCGCAGGTGCTTCGATTCTGTTTACGTGTTTTGTAAAAAAATAAGCCAACAGCGCCGGAAGAGCATTTCGAATTTATAAGAGCATTTCGAATGTCGAATTGCGGATTTCGAATTTAGGAGAGCATTTCGAATAGCGGATTGGGGAGAAAAGCATTTCGAATAGCGGATTGCGGAGAAAAGCATTTCGAATAGCGGATTGCGGAGAAGAGCATTTCGAATGTTGAATGTCGAATTTCGAATTTAGAAGAGCATTTCGAATAGCGGATTGCGGAGAGGAGCATTTCGAATGTCGAATGTCGAATGTCGAATTTAAAAGAGCATTTCGTAGAGCGAATTGCGAAGAAGAGCCACTCAGATTTCGTATTTCGAAATTCGAAATCCGAAATGCTCTTTCCAATGTTCTTCGCATTTCGAAATCCGAAATTCGAAATGCTTTTCAAATGCCTTCTGCACGGCAATCCCGGCGCGAGATTTTTCCTGGACCTCGAGGATGATTCCCTCCCCGGCGCAATCCTTTTGTACGGACTCGAGATAGCGCTGCCAGCGAAAAGCAGGATTGGCTTGCTTGAGCAAGAAGTCAAGATCCTCGGAAAAGCGATTCATGCCATAGAGGATCCGCAGACAGGTCCCGCCGTGGAAAACAGCTTGCTGGAACAGGCCGGCGCGAGAAAGCCCTGCTAGTACATATTGCTGCAGGATTTCCTGCAAAGCGTTTTCTTGCTCGATGGCATTGGACGGTGCATAGTAAGCCAAACGAGAGCTCAATATTCTATCCAGCATTTCCCACTGCTCCTTTTAATCGCTGCAGATAGGATCGCACACGAAGACTGCGCAAACTCGACAGAATGTCATCCAGTCCGGCAAAAGAGATCTGGTGCAAATCCTCTTCTTCGATGCGCAGCGATTCGGTGAGGTAGGACAATCCATCGTTTTGCCAGGTGATGGAGTGGTTCAAATAAACCATGTCTGTGATCGCTCGCAGAGGCGTGGCGATAAAGGTCCAACAATCATGATTGATTTGAACAGATTCGACACCGGCCCGCGGCATCTGCAGAGGCACGCGTTGAAAGCTAAAAACACCCAGCGGTGTGGTAAAGGTGCGGCTGCGTTCACTGGTTACGCTGCTTGTTTGGTAGACCGCTTCGGGAATGAGGTGATGCCAGGCCAAGGCGGATTCCAGACTGATGTGCGAGGGGTAGTGCAACAAAGCGGCGATCTGAAAAGGGTGCGGTTCGGATTTGCGATAGCGGCCATCGAGCACAAAAAGTCCGGGTTTTAGACGCAGAATCTCTCCGGCTTGCAGGGCGCGATGCACCAGCAGATTGCGCGCGCCTGTGGTGGCGTCCGGAAACAGATTGACGATGACCGTCGCATCGAAGAGGCCGCCCGGCGGCGCGAGATGAAAGACTTTTTCAGTCAGGGTTTGCATTTATGCTTATAAGTTACGGAAATCGTAAGTTAAATGCAAGAATAAAGTCGATTGTGACTTGGCGATCGGGCCAGCGGAGCAGCTTGCATTTTTTATCTCGACCAAACCGATCAACGAACACCACATCTTGAAACAGTCCAACCTTGTCGTTCACATTGTCTCATGCCCGGGCGCTGCCTGGGCACGCAGCTGGCCGGCCCTGCCGGCGGATACAATCTCGTCTGAATCAATCAACAAGCACCAAGCATGAAAAAAGCCAACCTCGCTGTTCACATTTTTTACTTTTGCCTTTTGCCTTTTACCTTGATTCACCAGCGGAGTTTATGAATCGGCATGTACAGGTTGTGGCGTTTCGCTCGCGGTAATAAGGCTTTTTTGTATTTGGAAATCCCTTTCATTTGTTTGCCCTCTCCATCGGTTTTTCCAATCGTTTTTGAGATTTGGTTATAGAGTCCATGCGGGGCACACTATTGGGATCTCTTTGACCACGACCTCCAGTGAATGCATTCGACAGTCCGGGTCTTGAAATCTTTACAAATTGGTATTATTTGCTGTCTCACCCAGCGAGAAAACCAACAAATCCATTTAACCTACAAAAAAGAAAACACATCCAAATATAGTTTTTTACTTGCGCCAGACTCCAATAATAGGTATAATTAAAATAAGAGAAAAAATCAACGGAGGTGGCAACAAAGTTGATCTAAATCCTCCTATTGACTTTGTATTGAGTGGTGCATCAGCTACCAATCTTACATTTATTCCCTCTGGCCATACCCCGGGATTGGGGTCACCGGGGATCCTTCCTCCTCTTCTTCTCTTCTGAATCCGATGGCCCATCAAATAGCAGTTATTTTTTCTTCACGGTTTAAAGAATTTTAGTATTCATTGATCATGATAGTTTGGCGAGACTTTGTTGGGTTCGTTGGCCAAATCCTCTGAATCTTTGACAGATGAAGCGAATAAACTTTCATGGACTTAAATTTCTGAAAATCTTTAAGGCGATTTTAAGATGGCTTTGTTGCAATACCGAGGAACAGCATCGGCCTGAAGACTAATAGGGCATGGGGATTAAATTCATTCACAATCATTGGATCTAAAACTTGTGTTAACGAGAAGAAATTAACAAATGAATCGAGGAGATCGGAGTATCTGCTTGTCTCTAAAGCCTGAAAGGGAATGGCAAAGTAAAACATGGAAATTTAAATTTCAGTTTTTGGGATGGTAATCAAATTAGGGGTGATCGATGGGAAAATTGATATTCATCAGCTATTCCAGCAAGGATTCAGCGGATGCTAAAAGAATATGCAAAATTTTTGAAAAAAATGGTCTTAATTGTTGGATTGCACCCCGAGATGTGAGACCTGGGTTTGATTGGGATGAAGAAATCGTTGATGCGATTGAACAAACCCAATTTTTTGTTCTGCTGTTGTCCCATAATTCAAATATTTCTAATCATGTCAAACGAGAACTAGAACTGGCCCAGACCCAGGAAAAGCATATTTTACCGATCAGAATTGAAGATGTCGAGCCGAGCAAAAGCCTAAAATATTATATCTCGCACAAACACTGCATCGACGCTATCGAACCCCCGCTGGAAACGAAAATAGGGCCAGCAATTCAAATTATAAAGTCATTGCATGACAATGGCGAAGATCCTCCACCATCGCCTGCACCGCAAACAAGGGTTGAAACAACCAATTCACTAAAACATTTCTGCCGGTCTTGGCCGTTCAAGTTACTGGTATTCATAACCATTGCTGTTGCCACAGCCGGTTATTTTATTCGAGAAACGAGAATCAACGAAGCTAAAATACTAAGCTCGATTGCCCAAGGTGAATTTGCAGAAATGCCGCTCAAGCGACTGAATACTCCCAAGAGTCCCGGCATGCAGCAGTTGGCTGAACAAGTTGGCAATCCACTTCAGATGAAAGTCAACTTTATCTATCTCGACGACGATCAAGCACGTTTGCAGAACATGTCAACCATGAGCATTTTGCAAAATGTCGAACTGGACAGTACCATGGGCTATCGCTTCGAAGTGCAGGTTGATCAACCCTGCTTCTTCTATTTGTTCCAATTCGAAGGCAAATCGACGGTTGAGCTGCTTTTCCCTATTTCTAGCTTTGACCTAGAAAATCATTTTTTGCAAGATAATCGGTTATATCTTATACCTGGCGGTGTCAACTATTTTTTCTTGAAAGCATCTGATACCCGCCGTGTAATGACTATTTATTTGCTCGGCTCGCTATGGCGTGCTACGGATATCGAAAAAATATGCCAATGCTATGATCAAGCGGAAAAACCTGAGCAGAAAAAAGAGCTTCGCGATCAGCTGTTGCAACAGATACAGAAACGAAGCCAGGCTCTTGAGACGGGCTGGAAAGGTCTTTACGTTCAAAAATGGGCTTTATGGAGAAACTAGTGCGAGCAAAAGAACAGGTCAAATACATTTAATAATTTATACAAAACCCTTTTCTAAAGCAATAAGGAGGAAGACAAGCTCCTGGCAGATGAGTTTACGAACAAAAACAAACATTGCTTTGTTGGCTTTTCAGTGAATCTAGGTTTGAGAGACTGCCGCGATCCATGATACATCGCAGCATGATAAATCAGCAAATCATCCTTGCCTTTACCAAATACAAACAACATGATGAGAGAGAAAGATGTCGATAGAAAAAGAATATACATTTGTCCATGAACAGGATCAGAGTGAAAAGGATCCAGCCTGGTTCTGTAAGAAATGCAGTATGAGTTTTTGCGTTTTAAAATAGTAATTGAAAAAAAGCTTCATGCCCGTCTTTATTTGATATGCAATTTGGGTGTCGCTTTTACCATATACAGCAAAGTACCGATTATCTAAAAGCTATAATTTAAATTTGAGTTTTCTCGACTTTTTGCAGGATTAAAGGAAATTAACAAACAATATATCTCGGCAGTAAGGGAGGAATTGAGTCCGCAATATTGCAGGCGATACTAAACGGCAAAATCGAAAAAAAATCTCAAAAAAAAACATAACCAGCCAATATTACCAGTAGCTGAACAGGGCAGGGCAAAGAGAGAGTGTGCTATGGAAGAGAATTCAAGTGGTAATATTAATAAATACTTACCATTGCTCTACAATGTTGCGCGTTACCGTTATAATAAATTGCGACGTCTGATGATAAAACAAATCGAGTATACCGAATTGGTCAATATTGGCTTCTTTGGTTTGAATGAGGCAATCCGGACATTTGATCCTGGGAAAAAGTGTTCGTTCGAGTCTTATGCGTGGTTCAAAATCAATTGTGCAATCAGTCATGAGATGCGTGTTCGTGATCCCCTCTCAAAGGACAAGCGCAATACAATAAAAAAAATACAAAAGACCGAGTCAGAATTGATGCAATTTTTGGGGCGCATGCCAATTGAAGAGGAAATTGCAGAAATGATGGGCATTTCGCTAAAAAAACTGCAAAAATTGAAAGCCTCAGTCGTTGTCGAAGAGAGTCTGGAAGGGACAAAGGATGAACCAAAAGGCCTCGCCCCTATCGATATCATTCCTGCAGAAGCGGAGAGATTTATTCCTAAAAAGGTTGAACAATCTTTAGCCAAAGCTGTAGACAATTGCATTAGAGAGTGCCTAAATGCACAACAAACACTCATTCTTTTGCTCATGGATTCGCGAGATTTTACTGCCAAGGAGGTGGTTGAACTAATTAAAGATGAGGAGTTGGATCAGAATGCTGTTTATTATCAACGAAATGTTGCAAGATCTTTGTTGTCTATTTGTCTGCATAAAAGTGGTTATGTTATCGCAGATCTATAAAGTAAAAATAAAATCAAAGGAAAACGGATTATGCCAATTATTATTACATGGAAAACAGCCTTGGCTGCTTGGGAATCAGAGTATCTAACACAAGAAACTCTTTGGCCCCACCCAACGGACGAGGAAATGCAATTGTCAATTTTGGATCCTGATATAAGGTATGCCATCGTTGAACATATTGCCCGGTGTGCTGTTTGTGCTGACCGTTTCCGGCAGCAGCAAAGAAGAGAAACCCTATCGGTTGTACAGGGATGGACAGTTATTCAGCGCAAGGCTGCGGCTGGAGAAGCAAAAGAGTACCCAATTCTATATTTTTCAGAAAAAGGTGAATATAAATTAGAGATCCTGCAAAGTACGGGTGGTGGTAATGAGGGACTAGTAATTTTAAGCCTGACCAACCCCAAGTGGGCAGCAGAAAGCGAGGGAAAGGAATATATGGTTTGTGACGCACGTGGCCGCACTCTGTTACAGAAAAAGGTGACGCATGGAAAGGCCTTGCAGAAAATAGACAGACTGTATGAAATCGATGACCAGAGTTTTCTGATTCGTCCTTTAACCTCTCCAAATCAAATGCAAGGTGAGAGCTGATCACTTAATAGGCCGATTATAGACTATGTCTCTGACTGAAGAAAAGCACATTGCGGTATATGCTCTTTTTTCCGATTGCAGCATGGCTAAGATCATGTTGGCTACTTTTGAGCGAAGTGGTGGGGATCGTCCTGAACTTGACTCATTGATTGATGATGTCACAATGAACAAGTCTGCCAAGCGTGCTCTGAACGTGGCGTTGAAGCACTATCAAGCTTATAAATTACCACGTTATCCAGGCTATCAGATTGTATGGGAATTTGCTGGAAATGCACAAGCTCTCAATAATTATATAGGGACCAGCGCTGGACTGGCCCTTTTTATTCGTTTCCTGTTGCTGTTTCTGCAAGCCCAGTTTCCAAATTTTGCTTCATTCTCAGTGGCAGCCACCGGTGAACTGGGCGAATTGAGCGATCAGTCAGCCATACATCCCATCGACGCTTTTCCGGAGAAATTGAATACTGCTGTTGCTCTGCTAAAAAGAGGCGATAAATTTTTCTATCCAAAAGACAATGAAAAAGAGATATCGGATGCTTTGCGCCAAAAAGTCGCTGCCAAAGGTTTGGAACTTTACCCTGTCACTTCTACATTTGAAGTTGCAAAATATGTCAGGGAATGGTTTCCTGTAGAACAGAAAACATGGAAGAGAAAATTAGATTCATTTTTCAGATTTGCCAAGGCTCACAATAAGCTGATGGCGTTTGTATGTCTTTTTGTTCTATGTGGCCTTTTATGGAATTTTTTTGAACAAGGAATGAACCAGCAAGAACTAGTTGCATTTGTAGAAAAGGGCGAATTTGAAAGTGTGCCGCTTGAGCGATTGCGTGCGGCAGAAGATCCTGATTTACGTCGTCTCGCACATAAAACCCGTACGCCGCTAACTCTGAAATGTGATTTTGTCTATTTGGATCATGATAGACCAAGACTTCAAGATGCATCATCTTTGAACCTGATGCAAAATGCTAATTTGAACAGTGAGGCGGGATATCGTTTTGAAGTCCTGGCTGAGATGCGCTGTTTTTTCTATTTGTTTCAATTTGAGGGTAATACAATGGTAGAGCTCCTCTTCCCGGCATCAAGTTTTGATCTGGAAAACCATTTTCTCCAAGATCAACAACTCTATTTTATCCCGGGTGGAATTCAATATTTCTATTTCAAGGTATCTCATTCTCGACAATTGGTCACGCTTATCTTTTTGGGATCTTTATGGCGCGCCAGAGATATCGAGATTTTGTGCAGAAAATATGATCAGTCTCAGTCTTTGGATAAAAAGAAAGGGTATCGAGATGAAATATTACACAGAATACAGAGAAGAAGCCAGGCTTTGGACAATGGCTGGGAAGGTCTATATGTGCAAAAAAGTTACTTTTGGCGGCAATAAAATGTAGAAAAATATTCAAAAATATCTTGAATTGGACAATAAAGAGTGGTGTGGGCAGTCCCAAGGTTCGTCATCTCAGAATAGCCCAATTTACCAGAAAACGTAAAATGGATATTGCTCTTATCAATCAAAGTGATTGGATCGGCGCCAATACGATCAATGGCGTTGCCCAGAACCTTTATCAGAAAAAATCCTCATATAAACATGACGCAACTTTTATTACTGGGCCACTTCAATAAGGTAAAATAGATGATTAAAAAAGACGATGAAATCGACAATAAGTATGATGGTGGGCGTAAAGCCAGACCGGGCTGGCCCAAATACCTTATCGTCCTGGTTCTATTCATCAGCGCGAGTTATATCGTGTACCTTCTATGTTTTTTGCCACTTGCAGAGCACAAGAGCGATAAAAGGGCTGTGATGGATTCTATTTCGCATCATGAGACCATGGCACGCGAGGCTCTGGCTCAGGGGAAATATCAAGAGGTCTGGCAAGAAATCCAGAAGAATCATCTTGCAGAACTTTCTGCCGAGTTACAGGATCAGCTGGAGGTGACCTTTTATTTTAAATACGATCTTCCTCAAGCCGTTCCTGCAGTGGATGACCGCTTGCAGCTGCCCATCAACACGCGCTATTGGATCGTTCTTCATCCGAGTGAAACCTGTTATATCTACTTATTGCAATGCAATACTGCGGGTGAATGGCAGCAATTATTTCCCAATACCAAGTACGCGGAAGGGGAGAATCCCTCCACATCTGGTGAAATCTATATACCCAAATATGGCCGTTTTCTGAATGAAACCGGTCAGGGGACAGAAAGGCTCTACCTTTTGGCAACACGCTGGCGTCAGGACTATTTAGAAAATTTGATTTTAAAAGCAGTTCAGAATGCTGATCACGAGCAGCCATTGCTGGACTATATTGAACTAAATCTTGGTGCAAAGCTGGCTCATGCGGGCATTGTGTGCAAGGAATTTGCTTTTGACCATCTATGATAATAGGAGCTATATATGAGAATGAAAAGCTATGGAATAGGAGTCGTGCTGACATTTATGTGGATTCTGCCGCTATTGGCGCAGGTTCACGTGGATACGACGTTTAAGGGATCCACTGAGATTGCAGCACATCTATTGCGTCTTAGGGCACCTTCTCCAAATGTACGCCCGAGTGACCTGGAATTGCGCCTGGATATCAATTTTGATCTCGATTCGGATTTATTGCGACCGGATGCCAAAGCCCAATTGGATACGCTGGCCAGGGTTTTGAAAATGGATGGTTTTGTGAAAACAAGAATTGAGCTGGCGGGGCATACCTGTGATATAGGCAGTCAACAATATAATCTTGACCTTTCGCAAAGAAGAGTCCGTTATGCGGTGGAGTATCTGGTAGGCAAGGCTGGTATCACCGCGGATCGGATTTCATATCGCGCGTATGGGGAGGAATTGCCACTGATCGCAGGCGCCAAAAGTGAACAAGAGCGTCGTGTGAACCGCCGAGTGGTGGTATATCTGCCGGAAAACCGGACAGCCCTGGAGAAAATGCTGCGGGAAATGCCCATGGCGCAGGGATTCCGCTGGGCCGTTTTTCGATATGACCAGAGCGGAAAAGCGACCCTGGTGTCCTATGATGGCTCCAGCGTGCTGCACAGTGGAGATCAATATCGCGTTTATATGCGGCCTTCGCGGAGCAAATATATTTATCTGTATCAACAGGACAGCCGAGGCAATGCGGCATGGATTTTTCCGCGTACCGACCTGGGTCTTTCCAATCCCATGCATGCAGGCGAGTATTTTCTTCCCAGCCGGACCAAAGTGTTCACGTTGGATAGCACCACCGGCACAGAGACTCTGCACCTCGTGGTGAGCGACGACCCAGTTCCGGAATTGGAAAAACTCACAGATCAGAATAATCTGCAAAAACTGGCGGAAGGTTTTTCACAGACGGTTATTGTCAAAGGACTTTATGAAGTGCGGCAGGCGATCATACCGGAGGAAGGGAATGCCAACATCCGGTCGCAGACCGTGGTGGTGGGAGCCCCGAATCAGCGAACCCAACAAAAGGAATACCGGATTGACGCAGACCCCGCCATAGGGCAGGATATCCTGACCGTGATGGCACAGCATCGGGAGTTTTATATGGCGATGACTTTTGGGCATGAGTGATCAATTGTCAGGTTATTGCGACATTTCGTGATTCTTGTAATACGCTTGATGGTATCTGATTGGCATTTTAAATCAATCTCTCTATTATGATTTGGAACAAGAGAATTGGATTATAGAGGTTAAACAAGTTAAAACGAATTTCGGTCCATAAATTGAACAGTCAGGTATGTAATGGAAGTTTTGTCGACGATCCATTAAAATCCAAAATATTTCGTTTATGGGAGGAATAATGAAAACAAGAAAAAATGTACCTATCCCGTTTATCTACATCTTAATTATTTTTTGTTGTTGTATTGCTCAAAATGGTTTTTCTCAAACCATTATTCAGCCGGGTCCTATAACTGGGATATGGACAGCTACAGGTCAGCCATATATTATAACGGGCGATGTTTATGTTTTGGATTCACTCTTTATTGAACCTGGAGTACATGTTCAATTCCAGGCTGGTGGATGGCAATTAGAGGTTGGTAAGGGTAAGAAATTAATCGCAAAGGGCACTGCGAATACCCCAATTATTTTTGAGCCGTTTCAAGGGGAGATCTCTGGTTCTTGGAATACAATTTCTTTTAATGATACGGGTCACGATGATACAGTTGAGTACTGTGTAATGCGATTTGGTACTGAGGGGATCTATGTCTATGATTCTGCTCCGAAAATCAATGATTGCATTGTATACAAGAACTTGACTAATGGAATTAACTTACAATATCGTCATTCTGTCGACAGTATTTTAGTCAGAAATTGTAAAATACACGAAAATGGTAATGGAATACGCTTCACTGGATATGATAGATATGGAAAAGTCAGTGTGACGGGAAATATTTATCGTTGCAGTATATATAACAATAAGCAAAATGGTGTAATGGTGACTTCAGGTACGTATTGGACTTCAGGAGATGCATATGCATTGGCCGAGATAACGAATTGTACAATATATGGTAATGCCACTGGTGTGCGTGCTTATGCATATCGTGGCTATGCAGATGCCAAAATCACGAATTCGATAATAGCTGGATGTGATTCCGGCGTCGTTAATCAAGATAGCCGTAGTTTTATCGGGGAGAATGATATTATATATAGTTGTTTTTGGGATAATAATGTTGATAATTTTATTGGATTGAAAAATCCGATTATCGGTTTTGGTCCCCCACTTACAACTATAAATGTAAACGGTGATTCGTGTGATGGAAACTTTAATTTATTTCTTGATCCATTATTTTCTAATGCGCAGGATGATGATCTTTATTTGCGAGCTGCCTCTTCATGTATCAATGCAGGAACTCCTATTATAATGAACAGCTATTTTTTAGATGCTGATAATTCCTTACCAGATCTAGGTGCTTTATGGCCTCCTATTCAAACCAATGGAGATGATCTCAAACCTACCATATACAATTTATTAGTGGAACCGAATCCCACCAATGGAGCAACCGAGATTATACTTTCAGCCACTATTTCTGATGAAACAACTGGAAACAGCCATATAGTCCAGGCTGAGTATTTTATCGATACTCCTGGTGATCCTGGAACGGGTATTTCTATGATGGGTACTTTTACAGCTTCTTCCGTAAACGTTATGGCGACCATTTTAACCAGTGCTATAGGACCACCACCATCAACCAACAAACTTTACGTCCGCGGTATGGATGCCAGCAACAATTGGAGCGATCTGGATTCAGTCACTGTTTGGGTGACCGATGCACCTGTGGCAGAAAATATGGTTATCCCTGACACCTCCGCTTTTGCAGGCAGCAGGATCACTATCCCACTGCGAATCAAGGATGCTGCGGGCGTAGCAGGTGCTGAGCTCAAATTGACATACGATGCCGACATTCTGGAGGCAAAGGCTATTCATAAAACTGCCCTGACCGATTCCTTTTTTTCTGAGCAGAACCTTTCCAGCGGCAGCTGTTCCATTACTATGGCACGTGCGACTGCTTTGCCACCAGGCGGCGGCATTTTTCTGAATGTTGATTTCGATGTCCGAGATACTGCCCAATCCGGAGACACCACAACCATTTATTTTGCTGTCGCCAAGTTCTATGCAGAGAATACCAATACGATAACAATGACCACGAAAAACGGACTGTTCACAGTAACTGATAGAACGGAACTAGTGGAAATAGTTGTTTCTCCACAAAGCGACACGCTTGCTCTCAATACTACATTAGAACTGACTGCTGTTGGCAAGGATGCTCAGGGTAGAAATGTGACGGTTACTCCCGACTGGCGCGTTGAATCCTTCTATGGCGACATTGGTTCAGTCAATCCAAAGCAGGACGCAACATCTACCACGTTCACCGCCTCCGGCGCCGGCGATGGCGTGGTTATAGCCACTCAGGAGGGCAGGTCTGATAGCTGCATCATCGTTGTCGGTAAAACCCGCGGCGATATAAATATCGATGACCGCGTCGATGTCAAGGATGCCATCCTCGGATTGCAGATCATTGTAGAAATGTTTACCCCCCACCTCTATCAACTTTGGGCGGCTGATCATGGTGGTGATGGGCTTGTTCTTGAGAATGATATTCAAGCGATATTACAAGATGCTCTTGGTACAATGTTGCCCAAAACGACTCTCTTTTCGAGTCCGGCTTTTATTTATCCTGGCCAGGCGGAAAGACGCCCGGACGGTCTGTTCAGTGTCCCAGTTTTTGCCCAACAGCGGCCTGATCTTGCCGCCGGTGGCCTGGAAGTCACGTATGACGCGAAACAAATCACGCCAGTGGCTGTCCATGCGAGCCGCTCATCCACCCTGTTGATGAGTAATTTTAGCAAGGAGGGGACTATTCTGGTTTCATCGCTGGATTCTGAAACATTGATCGATAGAGAGGGCGTCTGGATGTATCTGCTTTTCCGAAGAAAGTCTTCTGCTAAAATAACTGAGCTCCATATTAAAAATATCCGTCTGTTCGACCAGGCCGGCCAGGCAATTTCTGCCGAGTTAGGATATGGTTCAGGTTTAGAGGCCGCACAGCCGGAGGGTTTTCAACTTTATCAGAATCATCCAAACCCGTTCAATCCGGGCACTTTTATCCGCTACGATTTGCCCGTGTCCGGACAAGTCGAACTGGCTGTCTATAACACTGCTGGTCAATTGGTCCAGTATCTAGTCAATTGCCAAATGCCTGCAGGTGCACACTCGGCACACTGGAATGGCCGCGATATGACTGGACGTCAGGCTCCCTCTGGTGTATATTTTTACCGTTTAACAGTAGACAAGGGTGCGTGGTACAAGATCCAAAAGATGAGCCTGGTAAAATAAAAGCTGAAACAGCCTATGGCCAGGGACATCAGTTCCCTGGCCATAGAAAGAGTAGTGATCATGTGTTTGAAATTCACTATGAACAGAGGTCAATCATGAAAATTAAATTTGGTTGGTGGATTCTTTTCATTTTCTTCGGTTTGCTTCATTCATTCAGTTATTCGGCCACGTTGCTCATCCCGGAACGCCAGGGACCTCCGGGCAGCTTTGTACGGGTGGATATTGCCGTAGAGGGAGCGGACAGTTTGGCAGGAATGGCGGCTGTATTGGAGTATGATTTGAATTTTTTAGAGTTTGTGCGTGTAGAGAGCGAAGTGCAGGTGCATGATTTTCTCGTCGTCAGCAAGGAAAATGAGAACCAGATCGCGATTGCTATGGCACAGCCACAGCCGGTCGGCCAACCGTATGCAGTGATCTGTGCCTTGACGTTTCGCATCCGACAGTCCGTTGAGACGGGTACAGCCACCGAATTGACCTGGCGTTCCTCGCAGCTCTATTCTGTCACCACGGCATCCATCGCGCATGAGGTCCTGCACGGTGTCGTGCGAGTTCGTGATATTTCTTGCTATCCCAATCCCTTCACTCCGGATGGCAATGGTATCAACGATGTGGTGGTTTTCAGTCTGCCAGAAGAGATGATGCCAGCCGCGGTGGTGAAAATATTTGCGCTGGGGGGATATCTGATCCGCGAATTGAAAGCCAATGGAGGTTCTTTTATTCAATGGGATGGCAGGGATGGGGATGGAGACATCTGTAAGCCTGGCGTCTATCTATACCTGGTATTGATGAACGATGAACCACTCCATAAAGGCACCATTACACTGATGCTCTGAGAACCAGGGATATGCTCCGTGTTTATTGGATTGCAGAGTCATTCTACAAGGAGTGCGAGATGAAACGATATATTTTCATATTATTATTCCTAACAGTAGTGGTTGTCCATGGCCAATCATTTTTGCCATTGAACAGCAGTTACCCGGATGGGTATCTGTTGGGATTTTACAACCCGGCGCCGCTGGCTTTGGAAGGTCACATGCGGGCCACGGTGGGCATGCAATTCCTTAATCCAGGTCTTTCCGGAGATGCCTTGCGCAATCAGTATATCAGCGCCATGATGCCTTTGGGCGAACGGAGCGCACTTGGTTTGCGAACACAATATTTCACATCCGATGTGCTGCAAAATTTACAGTTGTCATTACAGGCAAGTCACTTATTGTTTCGCGGAAAACTGGCTTTCGGAATCAGTGCCAGTATGCTCCATCATAGTTTTAACAAGGACAAGTTTTTTCTTTTTGACATGAACGATCCAGTCATTGCCAATGGTACCAGTGTCAGTGTCTTTTCCATTGGAGGTGGTTTGTATTTCCAACCGTTCGATGGATTTCACATGGGTTTGGCCGCAGATCATCTCAACGAACCGGATGTATCCCTCAATGAATCGGGTATTTGTCAAAGGACTGTCTACCATGCCGGCCTTACCTATTCAGGCCTGCCACTGGTGCCGCAATTTGAGGTGCGTATGGAAGACGAAGCGCTGTTGACTCAGATGGGTGCGCACCTGTGTCTGCTGGACCAGAGATTGCGTCTCTTTGCAGGCTATAATCGATATTCCCATGAGGGGAGCAATCTGTTGGTCGAAGGTGAATTGCGCATTGGCAATCTCGGCTTTGTCTATGGTTTTCAGCATCCTTTATTGACAGACTTTGCTCATCTTTCCAGCGGCAGCCATCAGATTGGTATTGTGTTTGCTGGCGGCGGAGAAACAGGATCGATTCCAACGGTGAATTTGGAAAATCTCAGCAGCCGGCTGCAAATTCCGCAAGCCTGGCTCAAAGGCAAGGCAAGTAACAGGGACGGGCTGCGAAAAATCGAAATGCGCATCAATGACCGACTCTGGAAAACGCTTTCAGGCTCGGATTTAAAAAATGCAAAAACATTTGATGTGAGTGAAACGATTCCCCTGGAATTGGGGCGAAATATTATCCAGGTTACTGCTCAGGGAAGAGACGTCTCCGCATCTGATAAAGTATTCACCCTTTTTGAACCCGAAGCCCCGCATGTACAAATACGCTCGATAAAGAATGTTCAGTCCAGGGAAAGAGACTATGCATTGCACTTTTCTGTTCAAGACCCGAATGATATCAAACGGGTACGCATATATTTGGGAACTGACCAGATTGAGGACATTACCCGTTTTCCGGATCCCAAATCGGCTGATATTACCCGGCCGGTCGTTTTGGCAGAAGGGAAGAACAGGATTAAAATCGTGGCCGAGAATGCCTGGTTGAGCGCCGCTGATTCAGCGTGGATCGATCTTCGTCCGTTCGAACCTGTTCCGTCTCTGGTTATTGATTCGCCCGATTTGCCCATTTCTCCTTCCAGTCAGATTATCATCAATCTGGATCTTGAAAATGCGGAAAATATTAAAGAAGTGATCATCAAAGTGAATGGCACCATAGTCGACACGGCGCGGGTCCGGCGCACCCGGTTATTCGGCATCGCTGATGTGGTGGGTTATGACAGCACGGTTGTTGTGAACCTGACCAGCCAAAAGAAGAACCTGATCGAGGCCATTGCGTTGGATGATGAAGGTTTGCCGCGCATCAGTCAAAAACTTGATGTTTATTATAATCCTTACGCCCGTGAAATGCGCTATAGCAGGAAAAAGGCTTATATCATCGGCATCAACAATTACAAAAACAGTACCATACCCGATTTAGTGGATGCAATTCCAGATGCCAAATCTGTGGCAGCAGTGCTTGATTCGGTGCATCATTTCGATCAGATTCAGCTTTTGTTGGATGAACAAGCCAATTTTGAGAGTTTGTATTCTCTGTTCAGTGACACGCTTGCACGGGCCAAACCGGGCGAGTTTATCGTTATTTTCTTTTCCGGTCACGGTGACAAACTGGCGCCTTCCACCAGAGATCCCTTGGGATTTCTGCTGCCATGGGATGCTGAATTGGATTCCTATTCAAAACGAATCACCATGGATTTTATCAATGGTTATTTGCGAAGTACCGAAGCTGCTGATGTCCTGTGTATCTTTGATGCCTGCTTCAGTGGAGCAGCCATTGTTACGCCGCCTCAAGTGACCTATGAGCTTTTGCCAACAGAAGTCGGCTATGACAGGTTGCGGATCGAAAGGAAGAAGAAAGCGCTCAATCTGCTCACAGCGGCCAGCCGTCATGAGCCTGCTGTGGATGGTCTGTTTACGCGCCTACTGGTGCGCGGTCTATGTGGTTCCGCAGATCACAATGACGATGGTTATATCACCTCCACAGAACTTGGTTTATATACGCGTAAATTTGTCACTGATGAAGCGCGTAACCGCTATCGGCGTGAGCAGAATCCGCAGTTTGGTGGACTGTTTAGTGAATTTGGCGAATGTGTGTTCGAACGAGGAAGATGAGTTTAATAATTACGGAAAATTTTTCAAAAAAATAAGAACTGGGACAATGACCATAGATGAGAGGGGCGAGGTTTCCCCCCGTTGTTGAACAACTTATTTATGGAGGGTCCTATGCAATGCGAAAAATGCGACCGGTACTTGTCCGGGATGCAGTATACCTGCGATTGTGACAAAAACGAATTGGTCAATGAATATGATGAGGAAATTGCATCCGAAGACGAGAAAGTAGTTGTACAAGTAAAATTGAACCGTGGTCATATTGATATCTATAAAGATCTGGATTTACTGAGAGAGGCCATGGTTCATGGACGGGTATTGAAAACCCATCTGATCAGGATTGTTGCGGAAAAGGATCGGGGAAGAACAGAGGAGCTGGAAGAGTCACCCTGGGATGCTGAAAAGGAGGGCATGCGTCCATGGGTTTTCGGGATGGTTATGCCCTCTGTGGCGCAGGTTGCTGTGGGTTGGTTCTACTTTTTCTTGCTGATCCCGCAGATGGTGGAGTGGATGGCGTAATCTGATTTTCTATTAACACATAAATGGTAAAGCCTAATCACCAGGGTGTATCGTGAGACCTGAAAAATCAACATTTAAAAAGTGCCAACTTGGATCAAGATGCGACGTAAGCAAAAATCTTTTTCATCATTAATCTCCAGGTCTGACAGCCGTGTTTGGGAATACATAAAATTTATTTTTAAAGGAGGAATACAAAATGAAAAATGCAAAACTAATTTTTATCATATGCTTAGTGTTCAGCCTATCAAATGGCTATGGACAAAGCATACCCATAAAATATGGCGAAACGATTTCAGCAAGTATTTCAACTGATGGTGAAGTAGACATCTATACATTTGAGGGCAAAATAAATGATAGAATAATCATACGTATGACGGATAATTCTGTTGGGAATTATTTAGAGCCATTTCTTGAATTGTATTCACCGACCGGACAGAGCATAATCACAGATTTCGATAATGGTCAAGCTGAATTAAAAGTTATTTTATCAACTCATGGGAATTTTACCCTTTTTGCGAGTGATTATGGCGCAAATGATCATGGTAACTATGGTTTATTTATTCAGCGGACGTTTGATCCAGGAAATGATTCATTGCTAGTTTATGGCCATAGCGTTGCGGCTGGCATTTCTACTGAGGGAGAAATAGACACCTATTCCTTTGATGGCTTGGCAGGCGATAAAATCATTATACGTATGACGGATAATTCTGTTGGCTATTATTTAGAGCCATTTCTTGAATTGTTTTCGCCGATGGGCGATTCTTTAACCTCAAATGCAGATGCTCGCCAGGCAGAAATTAGGTTTTTATTACCTGTCGATGGTAGATACACCGTTTTTGTCAGCGACGCATACCCCGGCGATGACAATGGCGGTTATGGCTTGTTCATTCAGAGGACGTATGAGCCGGGAAATGTATCATTATTGATTTCCGGACAAACTGTATCAATGAGTATATCACAATATGGTGAGGTTGATACATATACTTTTTTTGCCAATTACGGCGATTCCGTAGTCCTGAGAATGAGTGACCAGTCAGTGGGTTATTATTTAACGCCATACATCGAGCTTTTTTCACCCACGGGTGATACGATCACCAATAAATTTGAAGCAAATCAGGTGATAATTGGAAGAAAGCTAAGTGCTACTGGTTTTTACACTGTTTTTGCAAGTGATCATTACCCTGGTGAGGGAAGAGGAAATTATGATTTGTTCTATTTTAATTGGCCTGGAACGGTCATCAACGATCCTGTTCTAGCAATCGATCCGAATTCTATCAATTTCGAAAAAGTAAAAATTGGCACTTCAAGCACGAAAGATTTAGAGATTGTAAACGTCGGTGGGGGTGCCTTGGTCATCAACACTATTTCTATTTCTGGTACCGATTCAGCGAGATTTGACATTGATTTCGATTCATTATCATTGACTGCAAACCAAAGATATCAACTCCCCATTACTTTTACTCCCAATAGATCTGGTGTATTCAATGCAATACTATCTATCACGAGTAATGGAGGAAATGCTCAAATTGCACTTACTGGGGAGGGCATTTATGACGCACCGGATATTACTTTGACGATTCCTGATACTACGTTGAGTGCATTTCCTGGCGACACGATTAAAGTACCTATCTATGTTAATAATGCAGCAGGTATTGCTGGAGCAGAAATCAAGATAGGGTACAATCCCCTTGTAATCCAAGCTATACGCGGAGATACAACATCATTAACCACTTCTTTTTCATTGAGAGATTCAGTTAGCAGTAATGTTATAGCCTTTTCTTTATTACGGGCAAATGGTTTGACAGGTGGTTCCGGTGCAATTGTCAATCTGGTGTTCCAAGTTGTTACAGAAACAACAGATTCTTCAGCAGTGGAATTCCTCATAGCACGTTTATTTGCGGAAAATACGATTCCCATTCCAGCCGATACCATTAATGGCAAGGTGGTCGTAAAAATTACCCATCCTGGTACAGACACGTTGATGATTAGTCCTCCAAGCGATACACTTGGGCTCAATCAAACCCAGGAATTTGCTGCATTTCTTGTTAACAATGAATCCTCTGTCCCAATCGAAGCGGAATGGCAGCTCATGGATGGATTTGGGGGTCTTATTGGCACGTTAAGTTCCGTTACAGCGACAAAAATCATATTGACTGCAACGGCGCCGGGTGATGCAGTACTCCAGGCCACCTATAATAGCCAAAATTGCACGGCCCAGATTATTGTCGGCGACAAGCGCGGCGATGTCTACCCCCTCGACGGGATGGTCAATGTCCAGGATGCCATTACAACATTAAGAAAAGTAGAGGATTTACTGACCCTTTCGCCCTATCAGACCTGGGCTGCTGATATGACTGAAAATGGCGTGATTGAACTTGATGATGCAATGCTGATTCTTGACGAGTCCGTTAAAAATTTGCTGCCTAAACTACTGGCCAGTTCATTCTGTGGAGTTGCCTCGGTTGAATTTGGCACTTTCATAATAGACGCAGATGGCTTGCTCACTGTCGCCGTGCTTGTGAAAGATTGTCCTGAGGTCTATGGCAGTCGGGTAAAAATACAGTATAATGCAGAGTCCTTACAGCTTTTATCCATAAGACCGGCGGCTGGCGCCATATCAGTGAATAACACAACAGAGGCGGGCAAGGCGTCCATATCCATCATTAATTCAGCCAGTCTGGTAAATGACAGACTTGAATTAGTCCAGCTGGTATTCAAAACCCGGCACGACATACAAGATGTACTTGATCTTTCATTGGTTGCAGCGGATTTGTATGACAGATCCACCAGCCGGATTCAGACCCAAATTAATTCCCGCCCTGATAAACTCATAATGCCTATAGGTTTTTCAATGGAGCAAAATTATCCGAACCCCTTTAATCCAGCAACGGCGATTCAATTCGAGCTGTCCATGGATTGCCATGTCGATTTGGCCATTTTTAATCCCTTAGGTCACTGTGTCAGGATGTTGGTTCAGGGTCAACTTTCAGCCGGTACGCATGAAAAACATTGGGACGCACTTGATGATCAGGGCTTGCCTGTTTCGGCCGGTGTCTACTTTTACCGTATATCTGTCAACAGTGGTGAGCATGTTGAGATTAAAAAGATGATTTTACTCAAGTGATAGAGGTTTCTTTTCTCGGATTGAAAGGAAAAAAGGCCAGCGCGAGGCCTTTTATTCGTCATCGAAAAACAAGTGGATTCCGCATGACTTACAATTTATTCCACTTTTTAATAGCAATTATTCATCCAAACCGCAACGCTGCAAAATAATTGTCTGTGGGGTTGCCGGGCAGAGAGACAGTAATGGAGGTGCATCAAGAAAGCTTTCATCTTCGCAATTTCCCTCATTCTGCTAATCAGTAGTGCGAGTATGGCACAGCAATATCCCACCGACAGGGGCAGCAAAATCATAAGCGGCAGTGCTGCTTTCTCCAGCGCCGGCGGTGATTTGTACGAAGTGGGTGATGACCGGACAATCACATTAACCGTCCAGGCATCACCATCCATATTTATCGCTCCAGGCGTTGCCGGAGGTGCCAGTGTGGCTTATGTGCGTAATTCTATCGGCGATGAAAGTTTTTCACAGATCGGATTTGGCCCTCATCTCGCTCTGTTTTTAACTGGAAGGCAGAGAGACCGGCAAAAATTGAAGGTACCACCTATCCTTATCTAGGAGCGACATTTCTCTACAACATTTATACCTCAAAATATACTTCGTATTCCTATTACATGGAAGAGGAGGAGGAAAGCGATACAGAGAATGGCACAACATTCTCCTTCGGTTTTGGCATTATGCATTTGCTTACACGGACTTTTGCCATGAATTTCGAGATTGCCTACCAAATTGACAATATTGACGATTATTCTGGCAACAGAAATAATGTAGTAGTCGGATTTTCAGGGCTTATATATTAGCGCCCTTCACAGTGCTTCGGTGGCCACTTGGAAGGAACATGTTGAATTACCACCAGCCAGTGTGTTTTGTCTGCAAACTGCCAAGGGTCTATGGAGGATCTCATGCGAACATGCACTGAAAGATTATCCTTATGCTTAATTATCTTGATTGTCAGCGTTTTTCTGTCCTGTTCCTCAAGCATGGAGGTTGCGAAGCTATCCTCTGCAAAGACGGCAACAGTAGATGTTGAAAATATCGTCCTTTTGCCCATGCATATTTCTATCATCTCCATTGAGGATGACTCGCCGCTGAACGATCAGTATCCAGTACAAGAAATCAAAGATGTTTATAGATCTGCGATTTCAAAAATTTTGAAAGAGAAAAAGTTCAATATCCAATGTCTGGCTGAAGAGAAATCGGGCATCACATCATCATGTACTCTTGCTCTACTGAGATATTTCCACATATCTGATCAGACGCTTCCAGTCGATGTGAGTGATAGTATTACTGCCATCGGAAAAGAATATGGCTATCCGGCATTACTGGCAATTAGTTTAAAGGTAAAGGTGGGCGCTGGAGGGACATGGAATCCTTATAATGGAATGATCACATCCGGTACAAGCTATTCCATCGTGCAGGCTGTACTAATCGATTCGAGGAACGAATCGATATTTTGGAAAAACAAGGTGCTCTTCCGCAAAGTACCCAGCGAGGTAAGTACGGATTTATTCGATTCTAGTGAAATGCTGTTTGCAAACTTGACGAAAGGAGTGATGAAATGAAACGTTCACAATCGAATCATACCAGCATTCTGATAATTTTTGCGTCCTTAGGGATTGTCCTGTCCTGCGCTACGACGAGAATGCCGATTTATCAGAGCGAGGTTTTTGATCCTAATGAGGTCAATAAAATTTATGTATTGCCTGTGGTCGACCTTAGGTTTGATAGGAGTACGGAATTAGGAGAACGAAATGACTGGGTGCATAAGATTATAGAAAAAAACCTTGTATCAAAAGATTATAACACAGATCTATTAATCGACCGCTCCATTGTTACAGATCTGATAGAAGAGGATCTGTTAGAACCTGATGCGGACCGGATGCACAATCTTGTTAATATTGAAGAGGCTCGATGGCTGTTCATTCCCTATCTATTGGACTCCAGATCAAAAATGACTTTCGGCAGTACAGGCAACGCTGAGGTTGGTGCCATGATGTATGATCTAGTAGCTGACACCCTTATCTGGCGAGACAAAGCTATTGGTAAAGAAGGACAAGGAGGGCTGATAGGTATGGCACTCAAAGGCACCATGGAAAGAAGCGCAATCGAAAAAGCCACAAAGGAGTTGATGAAAAGTTTTCCGGGAAAGCAATCATCGGGATACAATTAAAAAGCCAACTCAAATGAGGGATAACTTTATTTTCAGAATTGATAGGGTAATAGTTACATTGCTCAGCCCCATGTGTATAAATTTTGGACTTGACTTGAAACACAGCTTTGTTTTTGAATAATTCAGGCTCGGTGCATATTCTCGATAAAAAAATAAATTTTTAGAAAGAATGAATATCCGCAATGTTTTTTTCAAAAAAATGCAGAATCCGGCAATAACAATTAGTGAAGCCCAACCCCAAAGGTCGGTCCCTGAAAAATGTTTGCACTTGTTATCAGCGCATTCATGTCATGGAGCAGCCAGGGTTCTCGCAATATGCGGTTATCAATTTTAATCACAGGAGGACACCATGAAAGACAATCAAAGAGGTAGTATCAGACTATTGGCTTTGGCAATTACAATCTTGATGTTTCTTGCCACCATGCCGCAGGAAGTCCATGCTCAGTGGGTATCCAAACATGAAGAAAATATGGACCGCTTGGGAGCTATTTCAACAAAAGAACTGGTTTTGTACGGCACTGTTCTAGCTGTTGCCACCATTTTGTTGATCCGCGCGCTGAATAGCCCTGAAACAAACGAACAGGAACGTACTGATGAATCTGCCGAACCCGTAAAAAACGACCAACAACGTGCTGGTGAAACCACTGAAGAGGTAGAATCTGGCACAAAACAGAGCGATAATAAAGCCACAGATGCCTCGCTCTTTACGCCTGCATTGAATGAAAATACAGCTCAAGATGCGGAACCAGTCTACCAAAGTACGCCAAAGATTTTTCCAGTTGTGGGATTCGCGATGGCAAGTGGAGCAGCGGGCGGAGCAGCAACCCCATCTGTAACATTGGGGGTAGCAATAAATTTCTAAATATAATCTATGTGTATCTCAATGGAAAACACAACTTAACACTGGAATAAGGCGCTTCCGAAAAATTCGAATACAAAAAGGATCAAGTTTGGAAGCGCTTTATTATAAAAACTGAGCTACTTTAGAATCGACAGGAGTCAGAAATGGGATATGCACTTTATGCACTCGTCAGCCTGGTTGAAGGTACGCTCTTCTACATCTTCATGTGCTTTGTGCTCAAACTTATTGATATCTTAATTCCACCGCTGGGATCCAGCACTTTCTTAATGTTTCTTATTACATGGCCTTTTACTGCAATTATTATCCGCCCAGGGCTTCACAGTATCCCGATCATTGGCGATGCTTTTGCCCTTATTGCACAGTTGGCAACGAGTGGATTTGCGAGCAAAGAATAGAATCACCTAATTGTTTCAGCTAAAATGTAGAAGATTGAAAAATATTTGGTTTAGTGCTCTGAATTAAAATGCCATTATCCTTTAATCATTTCTCATGATCGAATTTCGCTCGCTGTTCTTTGGCAAGTCTTAATTTCATTCGCCGAGTCTCAAAAACCTGTCCAGGATTTCCGCGATATTTTATGATTGGAGGAATATATCCAATTTTCGAATGGTATCTTTCATAATTATAATAGTGAATCTTTACACCCATATTCAGTGTTAACGATTTGAATGAAAAAATTACCTGTCTCATGCCGGAATTATTACAAATTTTATAGATAAGTTGTCATGATTCTGACACTTTCTTTGGTGACAGGGCGTACTTTACTACCCGATTTAGAAGTCACGTTTAAAATTGTCAAAAAGCACGAACTTTAGAACGCCCAGATGCGCTGCATCATGGCGTCAAATTTTAATGGTCCGCTGCGAGGCAAGGCTATATAAAACGTCTGCTTTTTGGCATGGCTGACAAACCAGCCAATCGCAGAAAAGAGAAGAAACTGCAAACGGCGTAACCGGTACCTTTAAATCTTTTTACGGAACTCAATCTGGCGGAGCATTCCGATTAAAGTAAAAGCGAGATGACAAAACCAGCACAGGGCTTTGGTTACGTCAAAATTGCCGCTGATCATTTTGCCGAGTGCATATTGATTCTTTAGTTCTTCAATATGTTTTTCAACACGGCCACGTTTATTATAACTCCGGGAAATAACCTGCGGCTGGCGATCCTGATTGCTAACAACAACACAATAGTTGTAGTTGTCTTGATCAAAGAGATCGTTCTGAGATCCAACCGGTTTTAGAGAGCGTTCGACAATATAATAGCGAAAGCCGCAGTTCAGGTCTGAGCCATATGCAAAAGAGCAATATTGCTGTTCACTTGAGTGATAGGATCTATATGGCAATGCTCTGATTTTATCTTTTAACCAATCATGTTGTGGGACGGCAATTTCATAAGAAATATTAGGATAGCTTTCCAGAACACGAAATAAAGCATCACTATGATATCCGGCATCCATGCGCAATTTGATTTTTATTTCTGCTTGTTTTAGACGATCCAGTAACGGCCGCAACATGACAATGATATCTTTTGCACAATGTGTATTTCCAGGAAAAGTCCATTCAGCAAGTACGGTTTCGGTTTCATCACAGATGGCTTTGCTGGACTGAAAACAGCGGGCGCCTTGCTCAGCCGGACAATAGCCTTTTTCAGCGCCTTGTTGATGACCATCCACTGGCAGGGCAGTACCATCAACATCGATGGTAATTGTTTTCAGGGCAAGTTTTTCAAAGAGCATGAGATTCAGATCAAGTAGCAAAGCCTCCCGTGCTGAATCTTTTTGCCCAATCAAATAAAGATCATCGCGCAGCGTTGTATCTTTGGGCATTGAGTTGATGTCAAAAAGTTCGCCGATTGTCTGATCGTTAGCCAATCGGCCGATATCATAGAGTCGTTCGCCACCAGCAATGATCATGCCTGCCAACAAGGCGATGTTTTGTGAAGGAGAAGATTGGCGAACTTTGCGTAACTTTTCAAAACAAGCAGTGAAACGTTTATGAAAACCAATTTGATGCAGAAATTCTGTGAACACATAAAGCCCGCCGAAAGGCGTTGCTTTCAATGTTTTTGTTTTATATTTTACTTTCACCTGTTGGGTGTCCTTTCGTCTTGTCATTTATTTTTTGTTGGCCAAACAAATTTAATGACTTAACGCGGACACTACAACAGGTTTTTTATTTTAACACAGTTATTCCTTTGAAAGTCAAGAGAAAAGCTTTTGGGGCACATGAGATGCGCCAAAAAGTTCTTTGAAAAGTTTTGATAATTTGCGAGATTCAGGTCGTGCAACGGGAAAGAGCCGGAGCCTTGATCTCGCCTATGGTGACAAGTTCACCTTGAGACTGGCTTTGCTCTTTCCTTTTTTTATTTTGCCGAGCAGAGACTGGCGCATTTGCATCGACAGGCTGTAATCGTCGGATTTCTTGCTTAGCGAATTTTCTCTGAACTGGTTTTCTGGTTCGGTTAGCCTGATCGATAGCCGGGTCGAATGAATTTCCGGATTTGAGCACCCCATAAATGATGCGCAGCAACTTGTGCATGCATATACCCAGAGCTGACATTTTACTTTTACCCTTCTTCAGGCTATATGCATAGAGATCTCTGATAACCGGATTTCGCTGTATGGCAACCAAGGCGCACATGAATAAAAGGGCTCTGACTTCCTTGCTTCCCTGTTTGCTCATGCGCGCCACCCAGTTTTTGTCGCCACTCTGTTTGAGTATCGGATGCAGTCCGAAAAATGAGGCCATCTTTGCAGCTGATTCAAATCTGAGCCAGGTGCCGATTTCGACAATCAAGCCGACCGCTGAAAATTTACCAATTCCGATGATGGAGGTCAAGAGTTCGACATCAGGAAGAGAGCAATTATCGATCAATGATTGTTTGCAAACGTTTATCAGTTTGTTTTTGTGGGTGATCTCCGCGACAATGGTCTTGATCATTTCGCCAGATACAGGATCGGTGGCGGAAGCCACACTTTGCCTAGCTTGATCAAGAATATTGTTGGCTCTACTTCTGTCAAGGTGCGGTATTTTAACAAGTTGTTCGAGGCTAGCCTGTACCAGATCTTTAGCCGTTGGATAGCTTGCAAGCAATTGTAGCAACCAAGCCGGCCAGGAGTTGCGATGATAGACCATCAGTTCCGGGTTGGCTTGATAGACCAGGTTATCCAGTTGATTCAGGAGTTGCGTATTCTGCACGCTCAGTAACTTAATCAAGGTCCACTGCTTTCTGAGCCAATAGGTCTGATCCGGTTGATCGAACGGAATGATATCCTGATGGCTCAATGTATACTCGGCAATTAATCGCGCCGATATGGCATCAGTAATCGAACGGTTCAGTTTGGCTTCATGATGATGATGGACGCCCTTTGGATTTAACCTGGCTACTTTTATGGCGTAACATCTTTGCAATTTTTTTAGGCAATCAAGCCAGTTGTTTTCATAGCCGCCGGTGCTTTCTGCAGTGGCCACAACGGTCAGATCCTGGTGTTGCTTGAAAAGTGTTCGGATGAAGTCTCCTAATTTGTTATGGCCATCAGGAGTATCATCCAGTTGAAAATTGTTAACCATTGGCTGCTTTTGCTCATTGATAAGAGCAAAGTCAGCATAGCCTTTGCTGACATCGATGCCGAGATAATAGTTCATCAAAGACTCCTTTGCTGATATGAAAAGTCAGGCAACATCATTCTTGTGAGATGCGGTGTCAAGCACCAGGTTATTCCTCGACTTTAACCTGACAGGAGGGAGAAACTGTGTTCCAGGTTCTATGACCTAAGAATCAATCCTCCTCACACTGTCAGATTAATAAATATTCCTGACTTTGCAAAGGATGTTTGAATTAATTCCTTTCAACTTTCAATATACAAGAATCAGGGTTTCATTGCATCATGAGATTAAAGATTGTTAATCAATTCTTTAAAATACACTACTAGTAAGCATTCAGCCAATACCATCTTGACAAGATGATCCAGACCGATTGCGTTCATTTTTTCCTGTATTGCGGCAAGAGTTCGGAGAGGCATTTCCAGGGATGATCGGAGATCGTGGTGACCACTTGAGGTATTCAGATGGCTCCACCTCATAAAACGGAGCAGTAGCCATCACCGAATAGATCAGCGCCGCATGTCGGGCTGCGTCATGTGATCCGGAAAAGAGATCGTCCTTTCGGCCCAGAGCGATCGGCCGATTGGTGTTTTCAATCCGGTTGTTATCGATTTCAGATCGCCCGTATGTGACATAATGCTCAAGTCTTTTCCACATTCCAAGCGTATAACGGATTGCTTTACCGGCAAGCGATGCAGGCAATACTTTGATCGAGCCACTTCTTGATTACAACCAGGATTGGTACTGATTTTTCCTGGCAAACGCAATAGCGATCAGCATAGGAAAGACCCGCGTTGTGAACATCGTGCTCGATTTGGCAAAGCTTTTGAATCGAGCCGAGCATCCAGCTCGACCGTTCTTTGTGCTGATCCAGGGCTTTTTCAAAGAGGTATTCGTGTGCGAGTTTGTTCGTACCGGATCGACGTTGCTGCTGTTTTTTGAGATCATATTCATTTCTGCCCCCCTTTAGGTTGATGACAGAATGAATAGTGTTGCTCAATTTCAACTCTGCGAGATGGTGTTCACCGAACCGATACCGTTCAGCGTTACCTCCGGGACGTTTTTCTATCGGATGGAATGGAAGGATGGGGCGAGCCGGTAATTGCCATCAGGGATTTATTACATTTGGTAGAGGGACCAAAATAAAAAACAAAAGGTTCTCGTCAGGATAGTGTGGGTAAAGCCAATTTACCCGCGACCAGAAAAAT